>Ga0153917_1000021_pt1 | contig 190997 bp, 161 predicted proteins | sample TSFL001MetaG_FD_104695 | JGI IMG/M metagenome (GOLD analysis project Ga0153917, IMG submission 104695) | Attine ant fungus gardens microbial communities from Florida, USA - TSFL001 MetaG | ecosystem: Host-associated > Fungi > Mycelium > Unclassified | place: USA: Florida, Paynes Creek Historic... | reverse complement strand
GGCATCCACGGGCTCATTGCTCTTCACCCATCAAGTCGACCGGAGAAGCGTCACCACCAAGACCGCGCGTCGTGTCACCGAAGTCCTGAAGCAGAACCGTCACCGAAGTCCTGCGAGATAACAAGGGGAGGGAAACGCAGTACGGGGAGGGAAACGCGGTTCTCGGGTTCTCGGGATCCGGATCCGCTCGCGCGCTCAGCGTCCGGATACGTTCCCGAACAGCTTGGCGATGGGGGCGAGCACGAGCGGCCGGGCGGCGATCCAACCCCCGGCGATCACGGCGAGGGAGAGCAGGAACACCCAGAACCCGGTCCAGGTCACCGCGTCCTGCGCGGCGAACATGTGGTTCAGGTTGCGGAGCATGCCCGTGAGCAGCACGAGCGCGACGTGCACCACAATGAACGCCGAGAAGAACAGCATCGTCGGGAAATGCACCGCACGGGCGATCTCGACCGGGTACGCCTTCGACAAGCCCTGCGCCTTCTTCGGCCACAGCCCCGACATCCGCACCCCGGTGACGATCGCGACCGGCGCGGCGAGGAACACGATCGTGAAGTACGCGAGCTGCTGCAGGCTGTTGTAGTTCACCCAGCCGTTCTCGGTCGGCCAGTCGAACGACACGTACTGCAGCGCCGCCGACAGCGCGTTCGGGAACACCTCCCAACTGGTCGGCACGATCCGCGTCCACTGCCCCGTGACGAACAGCAGCACCACGAAGACCACGCCGTTCACGATCCAGAGCAGATCGAGCCCCTGATGCAACCACAGGGTCAGACTGATCTTGCCCTTCTTGTTCCGCCGCGGCGTCCAGAACACCGTCGGCCGCTTCTCACTGCGCACCCGCAGACCGGAGCGGATGATCAGCGTCATCAGGAACACGTTGAAGAAATGCTGCCAGCCGATCCACCCCGGAAGCCCGACCGGTGCCCCGGCGGGAAGGTGGTACTCCCCCGGGTAGGTCGTGAGGAAGTCCTGCATGAACGGCAGGCTGAGGAATACGCGCACGAGCACGACCACGGCACCGGCGAGCACCGCGAGGCCCGCCGCGGCGAACAGGCCACCGATCCCCTGCAGCCAGGTCGGGCGGAGCCTCGACACGACCGGCTCCGCGACCACATGACGCGGCGCCGTCCCGTCCCACACCGTCCGCGTGAACGGCAACGGCACGGAGACGTCCGGACCCGCGGCGACCACGGACCCGCCACCTCCGGGCCCGTCGAGCGAAGACGCCGCAGCCGCCCCCTCCCCAGGCCCGTCGAGCGACGACGCCGCAGCATCTCCGGGGTCGTTGAGCGAGGACGCCGCAGGCGACCGAGACGAAACGCCGCCACGCACGGACGAGGCCGAAACCTCCTCTGCCACGAACCGCGTTTCGTCTCGCTCCGCTCGCTCAACGACCCCGGAGCGTGCGGCGAAACCGACCTGCGGCCAGGGCTCGCCACCGGCGACGCGCGGGAGCCCCCGGCGCAACACGGACCCGGCCTCGACGACAGGCGCCGCGCGTGCGACCTCCGCCCCCTCGCCAGGGCCGGCAGCCGACCCCTCCCCAGGGTCGTTGAGCGAGGACGCCGAAGGCGACCGAGACGAAACGCCTGCCACGAACCGCGTTTCGTCTCGCTCCGCTCGCTCAACGACCCCGGAGCGGGCGGCGAAACCGGACGGCGCCCGCTCGACGACCCCGGACGAACCGGCGACCGTCCCGACCGGCGGCCAGGGCTCGCCACCAGCGACGCGCGGGAGCCCCCGCCGCAACACGGATCCAGCCTCGACGACAGGCGCCGCGCGTGCGATCTCCGCCCCCTCGCCAGGGCCGGCAGCCGACCCCTCCCCGGGGTCGTTGAGCGAGGACGCCGAAGGCGACCGAGACGAAACGCCGCCACGCACGGACGAGGCCGAAACCTCCTCTGCCACGAACCGCGTTTCGTCTCGCTCCGCTCGCTCAACGACCCCGGCAGCGACAGCCGGCTCCGCCGGCGCCCGCCCAACGACGACCCCGGGAGCGACAGCGCCCGCGGCCACGACAGGCTCCGCAGCCACCTCCACGCCCACCACGACCACCCCGGCGGGCGGCCACGCCTCACCACCACGAGTGCGGGGCAGCCCCCTGCGCACGCTCGTCATCGCTACTTCTTCCGCGCGCGCAGCTGCTCGATCACCTGCGGCACAACCGTGAACAGATCGCCCACGATGCCGAAATCCGCGACATCGAAGATCGGCGACTCCGGATCCTTGTTGATCGCGACGATCGTCTTCGCCGTCTGCATACCCGCACGATGCTGGATCGCCCCCGAGATACCCAACGCGACATACAACTGCGGAGACACCGAGACACCGGTCTGACCCACCTGATGCGCGTAAGGGATATACCCCGCATCCACAGCCGCCCGCGACGCGCCCACCGCACCGCCCAACTCATCAGCGAGCTCCTCGACCAGAGAGAAGCTCTCCTTGGATCCGAGCCCGCGCCCACCCGAGACGACAACCTTCGCACCACGCAACTCGGGCCGCGACGACGCGGTCTCCACGGCCTCGACCGGCTCACCCGTGGCCGCAGCCGCACCCGACGCCTCCACCGCGAGCGCCTCGACCCGGGCATCGGCCACAGCCTCCGCGCGCGCGTCGATCGCACCCTGACGCACCGTGATCACCGGCGCGCCGAACGTCGGTGCCGAGTCGGTGAGAAAAGCCCCGCCATACACCGAGTGATGCGCCACCACACCCTCCTCGTCACGGAAGACGCCGACCGCATCCACCGACAACGCCAGCCGCTCCCGCACCGCCAGACGCCCCGCCGCATCACGCCCCGCGATCGAGTTCGACACCAGCACCGCGCCGGGACGGACCGCACGATACGCGGCCTGCAACGCATCCACCACCGGGACCGTCACCGATCCGCCATCGATGTCCGCCGTAAGCACCACCCGCGCGCCCGCCGCGACCGCCGCATCCACCGCCGCCTGCGCGGTCCCGGCCGGAGCCGCCACGAGCGCCACCGGCGAACCCAACCCCGCCGCGGCGCCGAGCAGACCCGCCGTCGACGGCGCGGCAGCACCCGCCGGAGTCACATCGACGAGCACCAGGATCGAGTCGGAAGGAAACGCCATGGTCACACCAGCCTGTTCTGCGCGAGGAACTCGACAAGCCGCTCAGCCGCGTCGCCCTCGTCCATGATCTTCACACCCGCGGCACGCGGCGGCTTCTCCGACACCGCCGTCAAGATCGTCTGCGGCGCCACCGCCGGATCCGCGCTCACACCCAGGTCGGCCAGGGAGAGCACCTCGAGCGGCTTCTTCTTCGCCGCCATGATGCCCTTGAAATTCGGGAAACGCGCATCCGGCAACGCCTCCGTGATAGAGATCACCGCCGGAAACGGCACCGACACCTGCTGGGAACCGAAATCCGTCGCACGCGTGCCCGTCACCGCATCAGCACCGATCGACACCGCACTGAGCGCCGTCGCCTGCGCGAAACCGAGATGCTCAGCAAGCATCGCCGGGATCACCCCACCCGACCCATCCGTGGAAAGATTGCCCGCGATCACCAGATCCGGCTCACCACGCCGCACCGCCGCCGCGAGCACCGCCGCGGTCACACCCAGATCCGCGCCGCGCAGCACCTCATCCACGACCTGCACCGCAGACCCCGCACCGATCGCCAAAGCCCGACGAATCGACGCGGTCGCCGACTCCGGAGCCATCGACAGCGCCACCACCTCAGTCCCCGGATTCGCGTCGGCATAGCTCAGCGCGACCTCGAGCGCGCGCTCCGTGATCTCATCCAGCACCACCTCACCCGCACCACGATCCGCCAGACCCGTCTCCACATCGAGCTTGCGATCCCCGTACGTGTCAGGCACCTCTTTCACCAGCACATAGATCTTCATCGAACCTCCGAAAGCGCTTGCGACGAGTCTAGCGGCCAGGAGAGAGCGGAACTCGATCTCAGAAATAGTGACATTCGGTCTCATCCGCGTCCACTCAGAACCCGCGGATGCACGGCGGACGACGCACCTGTCGCCACGACCGGACGCACCGCACGACCAAGCCGACGGAGCGGAGCGCCTCGCCCGGGATCCGATTCGCGCCCCGGTAACGTAGGGGAATGGCCCGTCCGCACCCGCTGCCCGTGGATCCTCTCGCCGAGGCGAAGCGGCAGTGGCTCGCGCATGGCTGGGATCACGCCGCCGACGGCATGTCGCTGGTCACCTCGATCATGCGCGCCCAGCAGCTGCTGCTCGCCCGCGTGGACGCGGCGCTGCGGCCCTTCGCGCTGTCGTTCGCCCGGTACGAGGTGCTGCGCCTGCTCGCGTTCAGCCGCACCGGCATGCTGCCGCTGTCGAGCGTCGTCGCACGCCTGCAGGTGCACGCGACCAGCGTCTCCAGCACCGCGGACCGCCTCGTGCGCGACGGACTCATCGCGCGGCACCGCGATCCGCACGACGGCCGCGCCGCCCTGCTGGAGCTCACCGATGCCGGCCGCGAACTCGTCGAACGCGCCACCACGGCGCTGAACGACGAGGTGTTCACGGATCCCGGGGTCTCTTCGGAGGACTCGGCGGATCTGGTCGCGATCGTGGCGCGCATGCGCAAGGCCGCCGGCGACTTCGCGGATCCGCGGCCGCAGCCGGATCCGCTCTGATGGGCTCCTTCGTCCTGCAGCGGACGATCGCCGCCCCGGTCGAACGGGTGTTCGCGCTGTCCCTGGACGTGGGCGTGCACGTCGACTCGATGGCCACGCACGACGAGCAGGCCGTCGCGCTCTGATCCCGTCTGCTCGCCGCGCGAGCGGTGAGATCGTAGGCTGATTCACATGAGTGAACTGCGGATCCGCACCGTCCTCGAGCCCATGGGACCCGCCGGAGCCATCGTCCTCACGGACGAGCAGGTCGCCGCGCTCAGCACGGCGAAGGCGTTCCCCGTCGCGGTGACGATCGGCGCGAACACCGCACGTCTGCGCCTCGCACGCATGGGCGGGAAGAACCTCATCGGCTTCAGCAAGGCGAACCGCGCCGCGATGGGCCTGGAGCTCGGCGACGAGTTCGACGCGGTGATCGCCGCCGACACCGCTGAGCGCACCGTCGACGTGCCCGAGGCGCTGTCGGCCGCCCTCGCCGGCGCCGGGCTCACGGCCGCCTACGAGGCGCTGAGCTTCACCCACCGCAAGGAGCTCGCCGTCTCCGTCGCCGGCGCGAAGCAGGACGCCACCCGCGAGCGCCGCATCGCCAAGGCCCTGGACGAGCTGCGCGGTTGACCGCGGGGCCCTTCCGCGGCCGACGCGCCGCCCTTCGTCTCGTCGCTGCGCTCCTCGCTCAGGGACCAGACCTCGATCGGCCCCTGATCGACCTCGGCCAGTCCCTGAGCAAGCGAAGCGAGACGAAGGACCCCTCCCCCACCCCGGGGTCGTTGAGCGAGCACGGCCGAAGGCCGAGCGAGACGAAACGGGGTGTCCTCGCGAGTATGCACCCACCCGCTCACCCCCCTTCGTCACGCGCCGCCCTTCGTCTCGTCGCTGCGCTCCTCGCTCAGGGACCAGACCTCGCTCGGTCCCTGAACAAGCGAAGCGAGACGAAGGGACCCCCACCCCCGGGGTCGTTGAGCGAGCACGGCCGAAGGCCGAGCGAGACGAAACGGGGCGCCCTCGCGAGCATGCACCCACCCGCCCCCCTTTCGTCACGCGCCGCCCTTCGTCTCGTCGCTGCGCTCCTCGCTCAGGGACCAGACCTCGATCGGCCCTTGAACAAGCGAAGCGAGACGAAGGGACCCCCACCCCCGGGGCCGTTGAGCGAGCACGGCCGCAGGCCGAGCGAGACGAAACGGGGTGCCCTCGCGAGCATGCGCCCCCGAGAGGGATCCGCGTCAGTCGCCGTCGTACACGTAGGCGTCGAAGCGGGCCGGGATGTTCATGCGCTGCCAGGCGAGCTCTTCGTCGCGGCGGGAGCGGTCTCCGGGGAACGCGCGCGCCGTGTGCCGCGGCACCTGCCGGCTGTGCCCGGCCAGGTGCGCGACGGCCACCGCCTGCCCGCACACGCGTGCGGCGGCCACGGCGCTCGGATCCTGCGCCTGACGTGCGGCCTCGTGGCATGCGAACGCCTTCTCCCGCACGGCGTCGATGTCCAGCTCGCCGCGCAGGAACGCCTCGGCGGCCGCGAGCGCCTGCTGCGGGCGGTCGTCATCGGGCCGCTCCGCCTGGAACAGCGGCAGCAGGCGCTCCGCGCAGGCGATCGTCCAGGCGACCAGTTCGCGCCGGTCGTCCTCCGAGAGGCGCAGATCCGTGGCATCGGGCAGGGCGCCGTCGGCGAAGAGGGGCACGACGTTCGAGGACTCCTCGCTCCCGGAAGCGCCAAGGCGGCGCGGATCCGCGGAGGATCCCCGCGAATGGATGTCGGCCATGGCGATCACCGGTTCACGAACTGCGGCGGGCGCTTCTCGCGGAAGGCGGCCATGCCCTCCTTCTGGTCGACGGTGTCGAACAGCGACGCGAAGGCCTCGCGTTCGATGTCGAGACCGACGGCGAGCGTCGTCTCCATGGCCGCGTCGAGCGCCGCCTTCGCGGCGAGGATCGACGGCAGCGACTTCGATGCGATGGTCTCGGCGAGCGCCGACGCCTCGGCGAGCAGCTCCGCCGCGGGCACGATCCGCGAGACCAGGCCCGCGCGCTCGGCCTCCTCGGCGCCGATGATCCGGCCGGACAGCACCAGCTCGGCGGCCTTGTAGTACCCGACCGCGCGGATCAGCCGCTGCGTGCCGCCCATACCGGGGATCACACCGAGGTTCACCTCGGGCTGGCCGAACTTCGCCGTGTCGGCGGCGAGGATGATGTCGCACATCATCGCGAGCTCGCATCCTCCGCCCAGGGCGAAGCCGGACACGGCGGCGATGACGGGGGTGCGCACGGCGGCGAAGTCGCGCCACACGCCGAAGTGGTCGGTCGCGGTGATCTCCGCGGCCGACATCGCCTCCATCTCCTTGATGTCGGCGCCGGCGGCGAAGGCCTTCTCGGATCCGGTGACGACGATCGCGCCGACTCCCTCATCCGCGTCGAAGGCGGTGGCGGCGGCCGTGACCTCGGCGGCGACCTGCGCGTTCAGGGCGTTGAGCGCCTGGGGCCGGTTCAGGGTGATCCAGCCGACTCGTCCGCGCTGCTCCGTGAGGATCGTCTCGTACTCGCTCGTGGCCATGGTCATCCTTTCGCCGCCGGTCCCTGAGCCTGTCGAAGGGCGTGGCGCTTCCAGTATCTCCGATGCCGATGAACGGACGGTGTCCGCGCCACGTCTCGCGTCGCCGCGCCGGGAGCGAAACATCACGGAAACAGCCCCGGGCGATTCGACCCGAAGTCGTAACACCCGGGCAACCAGGACGACCTACGTCGGCGCGATCCTGAATGCACAACCTGTCACTTGACAGGTGACCGGCCGCCGACCCGATCCGCCGATCGACCTCGTCTCCGAACCATCCCGATGTGAAAGGCCCGCCCGATGACTCAGCACGCCGCTTCCGGCACATCGCCCGCGTCTGAGACGCACAGCCTCGCCCGCTTCGGCTACGAACAAGAGCTTCATCGCAGCGTCGGCCCGTTCTCGTCCTTCGCGGCCGGGTTCTCGTTCGTCTCGATCCTCACCACCATCTTCCAGCTGTTCGGACTGGGCTTCGGCCTGGCCGGCGCCGCCTTCTTCTGGACCTGGCCGGTCGTGTTCGCCGGACAGCTTCTCGTGGCGCTCAACTTCGCGCAGCTCGCCGCGCATTGGCCGATCTCGGGAGCGATCTTCCAATGGTCCAGCCGTCTGGCCGGGGCGGTCTTCGGCTGGTTCACCGGCTGGACGATGATCATCGGGCAGATCCTCACGGTGGCGGTGGCCGCGATCGCGGTGCAGGCCGTGCTGCCCGCGATCTGGGACGGCTTCCAGATCGTCGGCGGTCCGACTGCCGATCCCTCCCTCACCTCACCGACCGGCGCGGCGAACGCGGTGCTGCTCGGCGTGATCATGCTGGCGCTCACGACCACGGTCAATATCCTCAGCGTGCGCCTGATGGCGCGGATGACGAGCTTCGGAGTCACCGTCGAGATCATCGGGGTCGTGCTGCTGATCGCGGCCCTGTTCCTGCTCCCCCGCCACAGCCCGGCGGTGCTGCTGAGCACCGCCGGATACTCCGGCGATCAGCCCTACATCTGGGCATGGCTGGCCTCCTCCCTCATGGCCGCCTATGTGATGGTCGGGTTCGACTCGGCAGGCGAGCTCGCCGAAGAGACCCACAGCCCGCGCAAGACCACTCCCAGGACCATCATCCGCGCGCTGAGCATCTCGGGCCTCGGCGGAGCCCTGCTCATCGTCGGGGCGCTCGTCGCCGCGCCGAGCCTCACCGACGGCACGCTCGCCGTTCAGGGCCTCGCAGGGGTGATCACCTCCGTGCTCGGCGACCAGCTCGGGCGGCTGCTGCTGTGCACCGTCGCCGTCGCGGTGTTCGCCTGCACGCTCGCGGTGCAGACGGCCGGGGCGCGCATGGTCTACTCCATGGCCCGGGAGAAGGCGCTGCCCTTCTCCCGGCTGCTCGGACGGGTCTCCCCGCGCAAGGGCACCCCGATCGCCGCGTCGATCGTCGTCGGTGTCGGTGCGGCCCTCGCTCTCGCCGTGAACATCGGTCAGTCGGCGATCTTCACCGCGCTGTCCAGCCTCTGCATCGCGATGCTCTACCTCGCGTACCTGGGCGTCACCGCACCTCTTCTCATCCGCCGGATCCGGCGCCGCGGACACGACGCCTTCCCGGCGGGCGCCGACGAGGAGGGCAGGCCGCTGTTCTCGCTCGGCCGCTGGGGCATCCTCGCCAATGCCGTCGCCGTCGCGTTCCAGCTCGCGATGACCGTCAACCTCATCTGGCCTCGGCCCGAGATCTACGACCTCACCGGGCACTCCTGGTGGCTGCAGTACAGCGCCCTCCTCTTCATCGGGGCCTCGCTGCTGATCGGCGCGGTCTACCTGGTCCGCCGTCTTCGCCTCCAGGGCGCGATCGCGCTCATAGAGATCCCGGCCCCCCGCCCGCTGGCGTCCGGGTGCGCGCCGACGCCGGAAACCGCCTGATCCCGCGCCCGCACCGAACCCGTCACGCCGCATCCGGCCGCCCAGGCCCTCGACAACTTACGGAGACCCCATGCGAGAACTGCACCAGACCGGCGACGTGAGAGCGTCCCGCGACGACGCCAGGGCCCAGGCCGGCACCCGCTCCGAGCACATGACGCACCTGCCCGCCTCGACATCGCCGTTCGCGCCGGCCGACGTCGATCCTGCGCTGCTCGTGTGGGCGGAGACCGTCGCACCCGGCGGCTACACGCACCGCGTCGTCGCGCGCGGCACCCGGATCCGTTTCGACGACCCGACCGGAGACGCGTGCGCGCACCTGCTGCTGCACAACGCCCTCGAACCGGGCGAGCGCTTGAACGTCGCCGACACGGTCAAGATCCCTTGGCAGGCGTACCTCGGGACCGGCACGCCGCTGCTCAGCGGAGACGGCCGTGCGCTCGCGACGATCGTCGCCGACGACTCCGGCCGCCACGATGCGTTCTGCGGCACGAGCACCGATGCCTGGAACGACCGGAAGTACGGCGGATCCGCGGCGGAGGGCCCGACCCCCAGCGGACGCTCGCTGTTCGTGAAAGCGGCGGCCAAGCACGGCCTCACCCGGCGCGACCTGCCCCCGAGCATCTCGTTCTTCCAGGGCGTGCGCATCGGCGACGACGGCGCGACGAGGTTCGTCGGATCCGCCGGCCCCGGCCGCCACGTCACGATCCTGGCCGAACTGCCCCTGCTGGTGATGATCGCGAACGTCGTGCACCCGCTCGACCCGCGCCCGGACTACATCGTCGGGCCTCTCCGGGTGCACGCCTGGCGCGGCACGGCGACCTCGGCCGCAGACGAGCGGTTCACCGCCACGCCCGAGCTCACCCGGGCGTACCTCAACTCGATCGACTACGCGGAAGCACGAGGACTCTGATGACCGGCTCGCCCACCTCCACCGTCCCCGTCGGGGCCGTCCACGCACCGGATGCCGTGCTGGACTGGGGCTCCCCGCTCGTGCCCGGCACGGTGGTCCGCGACGATCGCGTCGCCCCGCTCGCGCCCTGGTCGGCAGTGGTGCGGGCCGGCGAGGTGCTCACGATCGTCGACGTCGGCGGCAATCAGAGCGCGGACTGCCTGATGTACAGCGCCGACGACACCGACGAGCGCTACAGCGTTCCGGACACGATCACCGCGCAGGGCAACGCCTACGTCCGCACCGGAACCGTGCTGATGTCGAACGAGGGGCGCCCGCTGATGACGGTCGTCGGCAACGAGATCGACCGGCAGGACACCATCGGCGGCGCCTGCTCGAAGGAGTCCAACACCTTGCGCTACGGCGCGCACACGGGGCATCAGCACGCCTGCCGGGAGAACTTCCTGTCGGAGGCGTCGCGACACGGACTCGGCGTGCGCGATCTCGTCTCGAACCTGAACTGGTTCATGAACGTCCCGGTCGAGGCCGACGGCGCCCTGGGGATCGTCGATGGCCTGAGCGCCCCCGGGAAGCGGGTGGCCATCCGCGCCGAGCGCGACGTGCTGGTCGTCGTGTCGAACTGCCCCCAGATGAACAACCCCTGCAACGACTTCAGCTGCACGCCGCTGCGCATGATCGTGACGCAGCCGTGAACCGCGAGACCCGATACGAAGGAACGCCCGGCATGGATCCCCACACCGTCCTCATCGCGAATCGCGGCGAGATCGCCCGCCGCATCATCCGCTCCGCCCGGACGCTCGGCCTGCGCACCGTGGCCGTCTACTCGGATGCGGACCGCGCCGCGCCGCATGTGCGGGAGGCGGACGAGGCCGTGCATCTGGGCCCCGCTCCGGCCCGCGAGTCGTACCTGCGCATCGACGCGGTGCTCGACGCCGCGCGCCGCACCGGCGCCGGCCTCATCCACCCCGGGTACGGCTTCCTGTCGGAGAACCTCGAATTCGCCCGCGGGTGCGAGAGCGCCGGGATCCGCTTCGTCGGCCCGACCGCCGATCAGATCCGCGCGTTCGGCGAGAAGCACACCGCACGCGAGCTGGCCGCCGCGGCCGGGGTCCCGATGCTCGCGGGCACCGGGCTTCTCGCCTCCGCCGACGACGCCGTCGCGGAGGCGGAGCGCATCGGCCTGCCTGTGATGCTCAAGGCGACGGGCGGCGGAGGCGGCATCGGCATGCAGGCATGCCACACGGCCGGAGAGGTCCGGGAGGCCTACGCCCGCGTGACGAGGCTGGCCTCGGCCAACTTCGGATCCGCCGGGATCTTCCTGGAGAGGCTCGTCCGCCCGGCGCGGCATGTCGAGGTGCAGCTGTTCGGTGACGGCGAAGGACGCATCGCCGTTCTCGGCGACCGGGACTGCTCCCTGCAGCGCCGCAATCAGAAGGTCATCGAGGAGGCGCCGGCCCCCGCCCTGCCCGATCACGTCCGCACGCTCCTGCACGAGTCGGCGCGGGCGCTGGCGGCCTCGGTGCGGTACCGCAGCGTCGGCACCGTCGAGTTCGTCTACGACCCGGTGCGCGAGGAGGCGTCCTTCCTGGAGGTGAACACCCGCCTGCAGGTGGAGCACCCGGTGACGGAGGAGGTGTTCGGTGTCGACCTCGTCGAGCTGATGCTGCGGCTCGCGCGGGACGGCGCCGCCGGGCTCGACCAGGGTGCGATCGGATACGACCTGTTCGGGCGCGTCTGGGAGCCGCAGGGGCATGCGGTCGAGGCGCGCGTCTACGCGGAGGATCCGGCGAAGGGATCGCTCCCGTCCAGCGGGCTGATCACGCGCGCCGTCTTCCCCGAGGACGCGGAGGGCATCCGCATCGACGGGTGGGTCGAGACCGGGTCGGAGGTGTCCGCGTTCTACGACCCCATGCTCGCCAAGGTCATCGCGCTCGGCGAGAGCCGCCATGACGCGCTCGACCTGCTGCGCGAGGGCCTCGCCGCCTCGCGCGTCGACGGCATCGTCACCAACCTCGGCCTGCTGCGCGAGCTCACCGACGACATCGAGCTGCGCACGGCGACGCACTCCACCTCGACCCTGGACGAGACCGAGGATCCCGACCCGCGGATCGACGTGCTGGCGCCGGGCACGATGACCACCGTGCAGGACCTGCCGGGCCGCGTCGGCTACTGGCAGATCGGGGTGCCGCCGAGCGGGCCGTTCGACTCGGTCTCGTTCCGGGAGGCCAACCTGGCCGTCGGCAACCCCGCCGAGGCGCCGGCACTGGAGATCACCGCGAGCGGACCGACGCTGCGCTTCTCCTCCCCCACCCTGATCGCGGTGACCGGCGCCTCCGCGCCCGTCACCGTCGACGGGCAGCCCGTGCCCCAGTGGGAGCCTCTGGAGGTCGGCGCCGGGCAGGTCGTCGCCGTGGGCGCCGCGCCCGGACCCGGCCTGCGCATGTACCTCGCGGTGCGGGGCGGCCTCGACGTCCCCGCCTACCTCGGCTCGACCTCGACCTTCACGCTCGGCGGGTTCGGCGGGCACGCCGGGCGGGCGCTGCTCGCCGGCGACGTGCTGCGTCCCGGCTCACCCGACTCCGACGCGGAGCATCCGGCCCTCCCGGCCGGGGCGCGCCTGACCACAGCCGCGGGACCCACGCCTGCGGATCGGCGTCCGGCACTGACCGCGACGTGGGAGCTCGGCGTCACCGAGGGGCCGCACGCGGCACCCGACTTCTTCACCCGGGCCGACCTCGAGGTGCTCTACTCCGCCGAGTACCGTGTGCATCACAACTCGGCGCGCACCGGCGTGCGCCTGACGGGGCCGCGACCGGCGTGGGCGCGCGCGGATGGCGGCGAGGCGGGCCTGCACCCCTCCAACATCCACGACACCCCGTATGCGGTCGGGGCGATCGACTTCACCGGCGACACCCCGATCATCCTCGGCCCGGACGGGCCGTCGCTGGGCGGGTTCGTCTGCCCCGCCGTCGTCGCGAGCGGCGAGCTCTGGAAGCTCGGGCAGCTGCGCCCCGGAGACACCGTGCGGTTCGTGCCGGTCCGGGAGGCCGACGCCGCCGGTCTGGTCTCGGCCCGCTCGCGCCTCACGCTGCTGCGCACCGGCGGCGACGGCGACGACGGCGTCCTGCACAGACTCGAGGAGAACGCCGACCGCCCGGCCGTCGCGTACCGCCGCGACGGCGACGCCAGCGTGCTCGTCGAGTACGGCGGGATGACCCTCGACATCGGGCTGCGCATGCGGGTGCACGCGCTCATGACGCGCCTGCAGGAGCACGCCCCCCGTGGCGTCCTGGACATCACGCCCGGGATCCGCTCCCTCCAGGTGCATTCGGATCCGTCCGTCCTGCGTGCGAGCGACGTCGCCGCCCTGCTGCGAGAGCTGGAGGACGAGATCCCGCCGACGGATCAGCTGGTCGTGCCCTCCCGCACGGTCCGGCTGCCGATGTCGTGGGACGATCCCGCCACGCGCCTGGCGATCGAGCGGTACATGAACGGCGTGCGCAACGACGCGCCGTGGACGCCGTGGAACATCGAGTTCATCCGGCGCATCAACGGGCTCGAGTCCGTCGAAGACGTCTACCGCACCGTGTTCGACGCCAGCTATCTGGTGCTGGGCCTGGGCGACGTGTACCTGGGCGCCCCGGTCGCGACGCCGCTGGATCCCCGGCACCGCCTCGTCACCACGAAGTACAACCCCGCGCGCACGTGGACCGCCGAGAACTCCGTGGGCATCGGCGGGGCATACCTGTGCATCTACGGCATGGAAGGCCCGGGGGGCTATCAGTTCGTCGGCCGCACGGTGCAGATCTGGAACCGGTTCCGCCGCGGCGGGCTCTTCCAGGAGAACCCGTGGGCGCTGCGCTTCTTCGACCAGATCCAGTGGTATCCGGTCTCCGCGGAGGAACTGCAGGAGCTGCGCGCGGAGACCGACGCCGGCCGCGGCCGGTTCGAGACGACCGACGGCCTGTTCTCCATCGCCGGGTACAACCGGTTCCTCGCGGAGAACGACGCGTCGATCATCGCGTTCCGACGGCGTCAGTCCCGCGCCTTCGAGGAGGAGAAGGAGCGCTGGCGCGCCTCGGGCGAGTTCGACCGGCGCGACGAGCCGGCCGCCGTCGAGGCCCCCGAGATCACGGTCCCCGAGGGAGCCACCGCCGTGCACGCGTCGTTCACGTCGACGGTGTGGCAGATCGATGTCGCGATCGGGGACCGGGTGGAGGCCGGGCAGAAGCTCCTCGCCGTGGAGGCCATGAAGATGGAGGCCCCGGTGCACTCGCCGGTGCAGGGGAAGGTCCTCGACCTGTACGTCCGGCCGGGGGATCAGGTCGCACCCGGGCAGGTCCTCGCCGCGATCGGAGCCCCGGCATGATCGGGCGGGAGACGCGCCCCGTGCGCGCGAAGATCGATGAGGCGTACGAGCGGATCGCCGAGGTCGACCGCCCGGAGGTCTGGATCGCGCTGCGAGACCGCGCCGAGGTGCTCCGGGAGGCGGAGACCGTGGATCCGGCCCTTCCCCTCGCGGGCATGCTCTTCGCCGTCAAGGACAACATCGACGTCGCGGGTCTCCCGACCACCGCGGCATCCCGGTCGTTCGCGTACCACCCGTCCCGGGACGCGACGGCCGTGGCACGGCTGCGGGCCGCGGGTGCGGTCGTCCTGGGCAAGACGAACCTCGACCAGTTCGCCACCGGGCTCGTCGGCACGCGCTCGCCGTTCGGCGCGGTGCGTCATTCCTGGGATCCCGAGCGCATCTCCGGCGGCTCCTCCAGCGGCTCCGCCGTCGCGGTCGCGCTGTCGCTCGTCGATTTCGCGCTCGGCACCGACACGGCCGGCTCCGGCCGGGTGCCCGCCGCGTTGAACGGGATCGTCGGAGTCAAGCCGACGAAGGGCCTCGTCCCGACCACCGGCGTCGTGCCCGCCTGCCGCACGCAGGACTGCGTGACCGTCTTCGCCCGGTCCCTGTCGCTCGCGCGGACCGCTATCGAGCTCGCCTCCGGTCCCGACGGATCCGATCCGCTCGCGCGCGAGGACCGACCGCACGCGTCGCTGCCGCCCGTGCCTCGGATCGCCGTCCCGGTCGCGGCTCAGCGGGAGGGACTCGCGCCCGGCTGGGCCGCGGCCTTCGCCGCCGCCGTCGAACGGTTCCGCCGCATCGGGTGCGAGATCGTGGAGGTCGACATCGCGCCGCTCCTCGACGCTGCGGCGCTGCTGTACGACGGCGCCTTCGTGGCGGAGCGCTACGCCGCCGTCGGCGCACACATCGAGGCCCATCCCGATCTCGTCGGCACCGACCTCGATCCGACCGTCGCCGGCATCATCTCCCGCGGCGCCCTGCCGTCGGCGGCGGAGCTGTTCGCCGATCAGGAGCGCCTCGATCTGCTCGGCGCCGCCGGCCGCCGTGCCCTCGGCGACGCGACGGCGCTGCTGACCCCGACGACCACCTGGCATCCGACTCTCGCCGAGGTCGCCGCCGATCCGATCGGCGCGAACAGCAGGATGGGCAGATACACCAACTTCGCCAACCTGCTCGACTTCGCCTCCCTTGCCGTTCCCGCCGGCACCGTCGACGGTCTCCCGTTCGGCATCATGCTGACCGGCGAGGCCTTCACCGATCGGCGGCTCGCCGCACTCGCCGAGGCCTTCGCCGCCCCGCCGGTGGACCTGCTCGTCGTCGGCGCGCACCTGAGGGGGCAGCCGCTGAACCACCAGCTCGTCTCGGCCGGAGGGTCGTTCCTCCGCGAGGCACGCACCAGCGCGGACTACCGGCTGTACGCGCTCGACACGACCCCGCCCAAGCCCGGGCTCGTTCGCGCCCGCGATGGCCGGCCGATCGCCGGCGAGATCTGGCGGCTGCCGGCGACAGGATTCGCCGGCTTCGTCCAGGCGCTGCCGGCGCCGATGACGATCGGCACCGTGACCCTGGACGACGGCGGCGACGCGACCGGATTCCTCGTCGAGCCGTACGCGGTCGCCTCCGCCGAGGAGATCACGGCGAGCGGCGGATGGCGCGCATATCTGGAGCGTTCGTGAGCGCCGGCACGGAGAATGGAGGGGTGCAGTCAGACGAGAACGCATCCCCGCTCGGACGTCCGAGCCGCTCGCCGGCGCCTTCCGCCTCGCCGAGCTCGCGCGCGCAGATCCTCGAGGCCGCCGCGGCGCTGTTCGCCGAGCACGGCTTCAGCGCGACCTCGACGCGCATGATCGCGGAGCGCGTCGGGATCCGGCAGGCGTCGCTGTACTACCACTTCGCCGGAAAGGACGATCTGCTCGACGAGCTGCTGCGCACGTCGGTGCGTCCGAGCCTGGACGCCGTGCAGGGGCTGGAAGAGCAGGTCGCCGCAGGCAAGGTGCCCGCGGCGACGGCGCTGCGCTCCCTTGCGCTCACGGACGTCGACACGCTCATGCGCGCGCCGCACAACATCGGCACGCTCTACCTCCTGCCGGAGACCCAGGGCGAGCGCTTCGCCGGGTTCCGCGCGGAGCGTGCCGCACTCGCCGCCGCGTACCGCCGCCTGGGTCATGCCGCCGCGACCGACCAGGTGCGCCGGACGGTCCCCGCCCATCGGCTCGGTCGCATCCTCATCCAGCTCGTCGAGACGGTGATCGAGCTCCGGCGCGGCGGCGAGGCCGAGGCGCGCGACCGCGACGCGCTCGCCGACTCGTGTCTGCGGGTGTGCGGGCTGGACGACGACGCCATCGTGGCCGCACGCCGGGGCGCCGGCGCGATGACGGCCGGGATCCGCTGAGCCAGGCCCCCTCGCGCCCTCTCCCCGGGGCGTTCGAGCGAGTCCTCCCGGATCGTCGAGCGCGCACGGCCGACCGAGATGCAGATCAGGACGCGTCCCGACCGAAGGCCGAGATGCGGGTCAGGATGCGTCGCGGATGTCGGTGATGATGCCGGAGAAGTCGCGCCCCGCACCCGGTCCGGCGGCGAAGGCGGCGTAGATCTGCTGCGCCAGCCGGCCCATCCGCGCCTCGGTGCCCGTGCCCTCGATCGCCTGCAGCGCGAGGCCCAGATCCTTCGCCATGAGCGCGCCCGCGAACCCGGGCTGGTAGTCGCGATTCGCGGGACTCGTCGGCACCGGACCCGGCACCGGACAGTTCGTCGTCACCGCCCAGCACTGCCCCGACGCCTGCGACACCACGTCGAACAGCGCCTGATGCTCGAGCCCCAGCCGCTCGCCGAGCACGAACGCCTCGGCGACGGCGATCTGGGAGACCCCGAGGATCATGTTGTTGCAGACCTTCGCCGCCTGACCGAGGCCCGGGCCGCCGCAGTGCACAATGCGCTTGCCCATGACCTCCAGCAGGGGGAGCGCCGCGGCGTAGTCCTCGTCGGAGCCGCCCACCATGAAGGCGAGCGTGCCGTTCTCCGCCCCTACGACCCCGCCCGACACCGGCGCGTCGATGTTACGGTGCCCCGCCTCGATCGCGAGGGCGTGCGCGGTGCGCGCCTCGTCGACGGCGATCGTCGAGCACTCGATGAACAGCGTGCCCGGATCCGCGGCGCCCAGGAGCTCGTCCTGGTAGGCGGCGATCACGTGCCGCCCCGCGGGGAACATCGTGATGACGACCTCGGCGCCCGCGACCGCATCCACCCCGAACTGCGCGACCGGCACGCCTGCAGCCGACGCCGCGTCGACCGCGGCGGGCATCACGTCGAATCCGCGGACCTCGTGTCCGGCCTTGATCAGGTTGAGCGCCATCGGCAGGCCCATGTGGCCGAGACCGAGGAACGCGATGCGGGTCACGACGCGCTCCGCATCTGCTGGGATCCGGCGGGACGCAGCATCTCGCGTCCGACGATGAGTCTCATGATCTCGTTCGTCCCTTCCAGGATCTGATGCACCCGCAGATCACGGACGACCTTCTCGATCCCGTAGTCCTGAAGGTACCCGTACCCGCCGTGCAGCTGAAGGGCCCTGTTCGCGACATCGAAGCCGGCGTCGGTCGCGAAGCGCTTGGCCATCGCGCACCGCATCGTCGCGTCCGGCGCCTTCTCGTCCACGGCCTGCGCGCCGTCGCGCACCATGAGCCGTGCCGCCTGCAGATCGGTGCGCATGTCGGCGACGGCGAACAGGATCGACTGCTTCTCGGCGAGCGGCTCGCCGAACGCCGCCCGTTCGTGCACGTACTGCACGGCGCGGTCGAGCGCCCACTGCGCACCGCCGATCGAGCAGGCCGCGATGTTCAGGCGCCCGCCGTTGAGCGCGCTCATCGCGATCGCGAAGCCCTGCCCCTCGGATCCGAGCATGCTCGTCGCCGGGACGCGCACGCCGTCGAGGACCACCTGACGGGTCGGCTGCGCATGCCAGCCCATCTTCTCCTCCGGGGCGCCGAAGCTCAGCCCCGCCGCATCCCCGGGCACGAGGAAGGCGGAGATGCCGCGCGCGCCCGGGACGCCCGTGCGGGCCATCACGATGTAGACGGCGGCCTCGCCGGCGCCCGAGATGAACTGCTTCACGCCGGTCAGCACGTACTCGTCGCCGTCGCGGGTCGCGCTGGTCGTGAGCGCGGCGGCATCGGATCCCGCCCCCGGCTCGGTAAGGCAGTAGCTGCCCAGGCCCGTCATCGCGGTGAGCTCGGGCATCCAGTGCGCGAGCTGTGCGTCGGTGCCGTAGCTGTCGATCATCCAGACCACCATGTTGTGGATCGAGATGTAGGCGGCGATGGTCGGATCGCCCTTCGCGAGCTCCTCGAAGATCGCGACGGTGTCGACGCGCTCGAGCCCGGTGCCCCCGGACTCCTCGCGCACATAGATGCCGCCGAGGCCCAGCTCGCCGGCGCGCACCAGGGTGTCACGCGGGAACAGGTGCTTCTCGTCGCGTTCGGCGGCGAACGGGGCGAGCTCGGTCTCGGCGAACTCGCGCACGGCGCCGAGGATGGCGGCGCGCTCGTCGGCGGTCATCGTGGTGGGAGTGGCGACGGTGGTCATGGGGTGCTCCTTGTGGGTCGGACCGGTCGTTGAGCGAGCGAAGCGAGACGAAACGCGGCACTCGCGGACGAACCGCGTTTCGTCTCGGTCGCTTCGCGTCCTCGCTCAACGACCGGGCAGTCTCGGTCGCTTCGCGTCCTCGCTCAACGACCGGGCAGTCTCGGTCGCTTCGCGTCCTCGCTCGACGACCAGGAAAGATCAGTGCATCGTGGGGATGACGAAGCTCGCGCCTTCGCGGACCCCTGCGGCGGGCCACCGCGAGGTCACGGTCTTGGTCTTCGTGTAGAAGCGGAAGGCGTCGGCGCCGTGCTGGTTCAGGTCGCCGAATCCGCTGCGCTTCCAGCCCCCGAAGGTGAAGGAGGCGATCGGCACGGGGATCGGCACGTTCACCCCGACCATGCCGACGTTCACCCGGGCCGCGAAGTCGCGGGCCGCATCGCCGTCGCGGGTGAAGATGCCCACACCGTTGCCGTATTCGTGCTCGGACGCCATACGCAGCGCCTCCTCGTAGTCGGCCGCGCGGGCGATCACGAGCACCGGGCCGAAGATCTCCTCGCGATAGATCGACATGTCGGTGGTCACCCGGTCGAACAGGGTGGGGCCGAGGTAGAAGCCCTCCTCGTGTCCGGCGACGGAGAAACCGCGCCCGTCGGCCAGCAGCTCGGCGCCCGCGTCGACCCCCTGCTGGATGTAGCCGGTCACGCGCTCGACCGCGGCGCGGTTCACGAGCGGGCCGTAGTCCATCCCCGGCTCGAGAGAGGGGCCGACCTTGAGCGCTTTGACCCGTTCGGTGAGCTTCGCGGCGAGCGCGTCCGCGGTCTCCTCGCCCACCGGCACCGCGACCGAGATCGCCATGCAGCGCTCCCCCGCCGAGCCGTACCCGGCGCCGATGAGCGCGTCCGCCGCCTGGTCCAGATCCGCGTCGGGCATCACCACGAGGTGGTTCTTCGCCCCGCCGAAGCACTGGGCGCGCTTGCCGTGCGCGTTCGCGGTCGAGTAGATGTATTCGGCGATCGGGGTGGATCCGACGAAGCCGATCGCGCGCACGCGCTCGTCGGTGAGCAGCACGTCGACGGCCTCCTTGTCGCCGTGCACGACGTTGAGGATCCCGGCCGGCAGTCCCGCCTTCAGGAACAGCTCGGCGATCCGCACGGGCACCGAGGGGTCGCGCTCGCTGGGCTTCAGGATGAACGCGTTGCCTGCGGCGATCGCCGGGCCCATCTGCCACAGCGGGATCATCGCCGGGAAGTTGAACGGGGTGATCCCGGCGACGACGCCGAGCGGCTGGCGCAGCGAGTACACGTCGATGCCGGCGCCGACGCCGGTCGAGTACTCGCCCTTCAGCAGGTGCGGGGCGCCGACGCAGAACTCGATCACCTCGACGCCGCGCTGGATGTCGCCGCGGGCGTCATCGAGGGTCTTGCCGTGCTCGCTGGAGAGGAGCGCCGCGAGGTCGTCGGTCTCGTCGCGGATGAGCTCGAGGAAGCGCATGAGCACCCGTGCACGCTTCTGCGGGTTCGTCGCCGCCCATTCCGGCTGGGCCGCCTCGGCATCCGCGATCGCCGCGCGCACCTCGTGCGCGCTCGCCAGCGGAACGCGCGCCTGCACGGCGCCGGTGGACGGGTTGAAGACCTCACCCCAGCGCCCTCCGTTCGCTTCCGGGCTGCCGGGGATCTCGGATCCTCCGATGAAGTGGGTGATGTCGCGGACCATCGCGTGCTCCTGGTTCTGCGTCGTCGTCGACGCTGCATCCAGATTACATGGTCTCCCAACTAGTTATGAGGTGTTCCATGTAATTCATGGACACCTGTCGGCGAGTTCACCTGCCGGTCACCTTCGGCACGTACAAACGATCCTGCGCGGGCCGCAGACGCTGACCGGATCGGGTGCTCGTCTCCCCGCGCCACGGGATACGCCCGGCATTTCTTGCTGAGGCGCCCAGCGGTCACGAACCGCAGGACCCCCGCCGAATCGGGTCGGCGGGGGTCCTCTCTCGTCTGCGCCGTCGCGGATCCGGAGAGAGCAGCCATGCCTGCAGAGTGTCGAGCAGTCCGACCCCTTCGATGGGCAGGACTCCCTGCCGGCCGCGCGGTGCCCCGCCGGCCGCGCGGTGCGCCGCCGCGCGCTCAGCAGGTCACGACACGACGGACGGCAGTGCGTGGATGCGCCAGCTCGCTCCGTGCACGGCTCCGGGCTCCAGCACCACGAGCCCCGCGCCCGAGTTGAAGGCGTCCGGCGCGCAGGTCATGGGCTCGACCGCGAGGCCGATGCGATGCGTGGCGGGGTCGGCCGGGGTGTCGGCGGTGTGGATCTGCACCCACGGGCACGCCGCGTCCCAGGTGAGGGCGACGCCGCCGCCCGCTCCCGCACGCAGCTCGACGGTGGTGGATCCGCCCGTCTCCGCCAGCGCCGTGAACGCGTGGTCGATGAAGGTGGATCCGATCGGCCGCGCCGTGCGGAAGTCCCACTCCGGGTGCCCGTCCACGGGCTCGACCGCGACCGGGCTCAGCCGGTCGGGCGTCACCGTGAGCACCGCCGACGCCGGTAGGAGCAGGGTCCATCCGTCGACCGGCGGCGTCGCGGGCGCGGTGCGGCCGGGCGCTTCCGCGGCGCCCGCGACCGGAGCGGGTCCCGCCACCAGGTACGGATGCGGGCCCGTCCCCCACGGCGCGGCGTCGGCGCCGAGGTTGCGCCCGGTCACGGTCTGGGTGAGCCCATCGGGGCCGAGGCGGTACTCCACCTCGACCTCGACGCGGTGAGGGTAGCCGGCCTGCGGTTCGATGGTCGCCGTCAGCACGACGCTATCCGGATCCACGACCCGGTCGGCGAACTCGCTCCACGCGACGAGGCCGTGCAGGGCGTGGCCTCGCTCCGGCTCGGTCAGCGGCAGCCGATGCTCGACCCCGCCGAACACGTAGCGCCCGTCGACGATGCGGTTCGGCCACGGCGCGAGCGTCGCACCCCGGTAGTTCGGGCGCACCTCATCGGCGTCGAAGGGCACCACGAGATCGCGCCCCTCGAAGCGCAGCGCGCGCAGGGTCGCGCCGATCGAGGCGATGTCGGCCTCGTAGCCGTGCGCCGCGATCCGGAACTGCCGCCCGGATCGCGGGACCAGAGTCTGGGACGCCGCACCCGTCGAAGCGTCGGCGGCACGCGGCGTCCCTTCGACAGGCTCAGGGACCGAGAGCTCCGGATCCGTCACCGTCACAGCCCCTGGGCGAGGCGGTAGTACGCCTGGTTCCAGCGCACCTGCTTCTGGAACTCGGGCAGCGTCGTGGACTCGTCGATCACGAGCAGCTCGACCTCGGCCATCTCGGCGAAGTCGCGGAACGCCTCGATCCCGACCGCCGTCGACATCACCGTATGGTGCGCGGCGCCCGCGGTCAGCCACGCGGCCGCCGAGGTCGTGAAGTCGGGCTGCGGCTTCCACACCGCGCGACCGACCGGCAGCTTCGGCAGCGCCGCGCGAGGTGCGACGTTCTCCACGACGTTCGCGGTGAGCCGGAACCGGTCGCGCATGTCGCTGAGCGCGACGACGACGGCGGATCCGGGATCCGCGGTGAAGACCAGACGCACCGGATCGTCCTTGCCGCCGATGCCGAGCGGGTGGATCTCGAGCGTGGGCTTCTGCGTGCTGAGCGACGGGGAGACCTCGAGCATGTGCGCGCCGAGGATGAGCTCGTCACCGGGGGTCAGGTCGTAGGTGTAGTCCTCCATGAGGCTCGCCCCGCCGGGTAGGCCCGCGCCCATGACGTTCGCGATGCGCACGAGCACCGCGGTCTTCCAGTCGCCCTCGGCGCCGAAGCCGTATCCCTCGGCCATGAGCCGCTGCACGGCGAGGCCGGGCAGCTGCTTCAGCGCGCCCAGGTCTTCGAACGAGGTGGTGAACGCGCTGAACCCGCCCTCCTCGAGGAACGACCGCAGCCCGAGCTCGATCGCCGCGCCGTCGCGCAGCGAGGGGTGCCGGTCGCCACCGCGACGCAGCTCGGGCGCGACCTCGTAGAGCTCCTCGTACTCGGCGACGAGGGCGTCGATGTCGGCCTCGCTCGCTGCGGCGACCGCGTCGGCGAGCTCGTTCACGCCCCAGGTGTTCACCTGCACGCCGAAGCGCAGCTCGGCCTCGGTCTTGTCGCCCTCGGTCACCGCGACGAAGCGCATGTTGTCGCCGAACCGGGCGAGCTTGAGATCACGGCTCGCGGCGAGCCCGGCCGCCGCGCGCTGCCAGGTGCCGAGCTCGCGCTGCACGCGCGCGTCGGAGGCGTGGCCGACGATCGTCTTGCGCGGCACGCCGAGGCGGGTCTGGATGTAGCCGAACTCGCGGTCGCCGTGCGCGGCCTGGTTCAGGTTCATGAAGTCGAAGTCGATGTCGGCCCAGGGCAGCTCGACGTTCGCCTGGGTGTGCAGATGCGCGAGCGGCTTCTGCAGCGCGTCGAGGCCCGCGATCCACATCTTCGCCGGACTGAAGGTGTGCATCCAGGCGATCAGGCCGATGACCTTCTCGTCGGCGTTGGCCTCGAGCGCGGTGCGCTTGATCGCGGCGGAGTCGGTGAGCACCGGCTTCCAGACGATCCGCACCGGCACGTCGCCGGATCCGTCCAGCAGCGCGGCGATCTGCTGCGACTGCGCGGCGACCTGCGCGAGCGTCTCCGGTCCGTACAGGTGCTGGCTGCCGGTGAGGAACCAGACCTCGTAGCCGTCGAGCGAGGTGGTGAGTTTCGGCATTGCTGGCCTTTCTTGCCGGTTGTCGAGTTGCGGGTCGATGAGCGGGGAGCGATTCCCCGATCCGGTCGTTGAGCGAGGAGCGAAGCCCCCACCCGGTCGATGAGCGGGAGCGAAGCCCCCCTTCCGGTCGTTGAGCGAGGAGCGAAGCGACGAGACGAAACGCTGTTCCGGCGAGGTGGGCGTTTCGTCTCGCTTCGCTCGCTCAACGGCCAGAGGGAAGGGAAGTCACGGCGGCGGCCTCGATGGCGAGGCCCGCCCGGTAGCGGTCGAGATATGCGGAGAATCCGGTGACGTCGTCGGGATCCGGATCCGCGACGGCGAGATCCGCCGCGGCGAACACGCGCTGGTCGAGGTAGTCGCCGAGGGGCTGTGCACCGGCGTGCGCGAGGTACGACGCGAGCACCGCGATCCCCCACGCTCCGCCCTCGGAAGCCGCCTCGCCCACCGCGACGGGCGCACCCAGGGCGCCGGCGAGGAAACGCTGGGCGACGCCGGCGGTTCGGAACATGCCGCCGTGGGCATACATCCGATCGAGCTGCACGCCCTCGGCGGCGAGGGTCTGCATCCCGAGCGCGAGCGTGCCGAACACCCCGTAGAGCTGTGCGCGCATGAAGTTCGCCAGGGTGAAGGAGCTGTCCGGGGTGCGCGCGAACAGCGGACGCCCCTCGGTGAGCCCCGCGATCGGCTCGCCGGCGAGGTGGTTGTAGGCCAGGAGTCCCCCGGCGTCGGCCTCGCCCGCGAGCGCCTCGCGGAACAGCGCCTCGAACGCGGTGTCGTCGCTCACGGGCGCACCGGCCGCGGCGGCGAAGCGGGTGAACAGCCCCGCCCAGGCGGCCAGCTCGCTCGCGCCGTTGTTGCAGTGCACCATGGCGACGGCGTCGCCGGCCGGGGTCGTGACGAGGTCGATCTCGTGGTGCAGACCGCCGAGCGGCCGTTCGAGCACGACCATCGCGAAGATGCTCGTGCCGGCGGAGACGTTGCCGGAGCGCGGGGCCACGGCGTTCGTGGCGACCATGCCGGTGCCGGCATCGCCCTCGGGCGGGCAGAGCGGGATGCCTGCGGCGAGGGATCCGGACGGATCCAGCAGCAGGGCGCCCTCGTCGGTCAGTCGGCCTGCACCGGCGCCCGCAGGCAGCACCGCCGGCAGCAGCGCGAGGAGCGGTGCGGGAAGCCGGCCCGCGGCGAGCGCGTCGTACGCGGCGACCGAGGCCCGGTCGTAGCCACCGGTCGCGGAGTCGATCGGGAACATGCCCGAGGCATCGCCGACGCCGAGCACCCGCTCACCCGTGAGGCGCCAGTGCACGTAGCCGGCGAGGGTGTTCACGCTCGCGATGCGCGGCACGTGCTCCTCGCCGTCGAGCACGGCCTGGTGCAGGTGGGCGATCGACCAGCGCAGCGGGATGTTCACGCCGAGCAGCTCGGTGAGCTCGGCCGCCGCGACCGACGTGTTCGTATTGCGCCAGGTGCGGAACGGCACCAGCAGGTCACCGGCCGCGTCGAAGGCGAGATAGCCGTGCATCATGGCCGAGATCCCGAGCGCGCCGAACGTGGCCGGCCGTACGCCGTAGCGGTCGTGCACGTCGGCTACCAGACCCGCATAGGCCTCCCGCAGCCCGGCCCAGACCTCGTCCAGGCCGTAGGTCCACAGTCCGTCCTCGAGCCGGTTCTCCCAGGACGAGGATCCGGTCGCGAGCACGACGGAGGGATCGGATCCGATCAGGCACGCCTTGATGCGCGTGGATCCGAGCTCGATGCCGAGGCTCGTGCGCCCCGCGAGGATGTCGTCGCGCGCGCTGGTCATCGCGGATCCCCCTTCTCCTGATGCTCCCGTCGCGATTTCTGCCGCTCTCCCGCCGTCTTTCCGGCGCTTTTTGCGACGGGAGCGGAAGCGGGACCTGCGACGAAAACGGGAACGGGACCCGCGACGAAAACGGGAACGGGACCTGCGACAGGAGCCGAATCGGGATCTGCGACAGGAGCGGAAGCGGACCCAGGTCCGGCGATCACGACGGTCATCGGCGGGCGTCCGTGTTCTGGCCGTACACGTTCTGGTAGCGGTGGTAGAGGCTGTCGATCGCCTCCTGCGGGATCGGGATGAGCGGCCCCGCCTCGCGGGCGAGGTGCACCGTGCGCGCCACATCCTCGACCATGACGGCGGCCTTGACCGCGTCCTTCGCATCCACGCCGATCGTGAACGGTCCGTGGTTCTGCATGAGCACCGCACGGCTGCGGTGCCCACGCAGAGTCTCGACGATCCCGCGGCCGATCGAGTCGTCGCCGATGATCGCGAACGGGCCGACCGGGATCGGGCCGCCGAACTCGTCCGCCATCGCGGTGATCACGCAGGGGATCTCCTCGCCGCGCGCCGCCCAGGCCACGGCGTAGTCGGAGTGCGTGTGCACGACGCCGCCGACCTCGGGCATGTTCCGGTAGACGTACGCGTGCGCGGCGGTGTCGCTCGACGGGCTGCGATCGCTGCCGACAGTGCCGGGGATCGCGACCCCGTCCAGGTCGCAGAGGATCATGTTCTCCGGCGCCAGGGCGTCGTAGCCGACACCGGAGGGCTTGATCACGAGCAGGTCGCCGCTGCCGTCCTCCGAGAGGCGGACCCGCCCCGACACGTTGCCGCCCGTCCAGACGACGAGGCCGTAGCGCACAAGCTCGGCGTGCAGCCGGGCGACGTCGGCGCGGACGGCCGCGATCGCCTGCTCGGCATCTGCAGTGAACGTGGTCATGAGCTGCTCCTTCTGAACCGGATCGTCGGCGGCGACGACCCGACCCGCCCATTGTGCGCGCTAACAATCATTCGGCGCAAGCCCTCGCCCTCGTCATCGCCGCGCGAGGACTGCTACCGGCCGGTCATCGCGGACGAGATCCGCTCCGTGCGGGGCGGTGCGGTCGACGCACGGAGGATGAGCTCGGGATCGATCAGGCCCCGCTGCGTCACCTCCTCGCCCTCGACCGCTGCGAGCAGTTCGGCGATCACCAGACGCCCCAGCGCGACGAAGTCCTGCCGCACGGTGGTCAGCGGAGGCCGATAATGACGCGCGTCGGGCACATCGTCGAAGCCGACCACGCTGACGTCCTCCGGGACGCGGATCCCCCGCTCCGTGAGCCCATGGATCACCCCGAGCGCCATCTGGTCGTTGGCGACGAACACCGCCGTCGCGCCCTCGAGCTGCAGGGCGCGGCCGATCTCGTACCCCGAGTTCGACGACCAGTCACCGGTCATCGGCTCGCTCACGGGCAGCCCGTCCTCCGCGAGGCAGGTGCGCCAGGCCTCGGCCCGGGCCTTCGCATCGAACCAGTCGTCCGGGCCGGCGACGTGCAGGATCGACCGGTGTCCCAGCTCGATCAGGTGGCGCACGGCCGCCGTCGCCCCGGCGCGCTGATCCACCGAGACGGTGTGCATCCCCGCGTCGGGCTGTTCCTTGACGACCAGGGTGGGAAGCCCTGCCGCATGCGGGCGCAGCACATCCAGAGAAGACGCCCGCGGCGCGATCACGCACAGGCCGTCGATCCCCTGGGTCACGAGGTCGGTGACGCCGGCCTCGATCCGCCCGTCGTCGGAGTCACCGGACGAGAACACGCTCACCGCGTAGCCGCGCTCGCGCGCCGCCTCTTCGATCGCGCGCAGGGTGCTGCTCGGTCCGAACTGGTCCGCATCGTCGACGATCGCACCGATCCGACGCGACCTGTTCGTCGCAAGAGCCCGCGCGATCGAGCTGCGGGTGTAGTTCAGCTCGTCGATCGCGTCCATGACCTTCTTGCGCGTGGACTCGCGGATGTTCGGATGCCCGTTCAGCACACGGGACACGGTCATGTGCGAGACGCCGGCCCGATCCGCGACGTCATAGATGCTCGGACGACCCGAACCTGCGGAAGCGGATCCTCGTGCCACCATTCCCCCTCGGTCGTTCCTCGGCAGGAGACCGCGAACACGCCCAGAATACTGCGGAACCTCAGGGGGCGTCCGCGCACGTCGTCCGCGCACGTCGTCTGCGCACGTCGAGCGCCGCGCCGACCGCGCAGGAGCGTGAGAGGACCACCGACGCGCGCCTCCCGGCGGAACCGCGACCCGACGTCATCCACCTGGCCGAGGATCCGGCCGGGATCCGTCGGCCACGTCGATCGACCGGGGACGTCCGCCCGTTGGACCTGAGACGTCCGCCCGTTGGACGTGAAGGTGTGCACCCGCCGATACTGGATCCGCCCGGTCATCGCGGCCGGCGACGAAGGAGACACACATGGAGATGCGCACCCTCGGACGAGCCGGACGCGACGTGTCCGTGATCGGGCAGGGCACCTGGCAGCTCGGCGCCGGCTGGGGCGAGGTCCGCGAGGAGGATGCCGTCAGCGTGCTGGCCGCCGCCTACGACAGTGGCGTGCGGTTCTTCGACACCGCCGACGTCTACGGCGACGGGCGCAGCGAGCGGATCATCGGATCGTTCCTGCGCTCGCACGGGATCCGTGACGTCTTCGTCGCGACCAAGGCCGGGCGCCGGATGGCGCAGGTGCCGGAGAACTACACCCTGGACAACCTCCGTGCCTGGACCGACCGTTCTCGCGAGAATCTCGGCGTGGACACGCTCGAGCTCGTGCAGCTGCACTGCCCGCCGACCGCCGTGTACGCCACGGACGCGGTCTTCGATGCGCTGGACACCCTCGTCGCGGAGGACCGGATCGCACACTACGGGGTCAGCGTGGAGACCCGTGCCGAAGCGCTCGCCGCGATCGCCCGTCCGCACGTCGCGAGCGTGCAGATCATCCTGAACATGCTGCGACTCGCGCCGCTGGACGAGGTGCTGCCCGCGGCGCGCGAGGCCGGCGTCGGCATCATCGCGCGTGTTCCGCTGGCGAGCGGGCTGCTCTCCGGGCGCTACGACGAGACCACCACGTTCGCCGACAACGACCACCGCACGTACAACCGCGACGGCAGCGCCTTCGACGTCGGCGAGACCTTCTCGGGCGTCGACTTCGCCACCGGCCTCGAGGCGGTCCGGCGGCTGATCCCGCTCGTTCCCGAGGGCGCGACCATGGCGCAGTTCGCACTGCGCTGGATCATCGACCAGACCGGGGTCAGCAGCGTCATCCCGGGCGCGCGCACGCCGGAGCAGGCCCGCGGCAACGCGGACGCCGCGGCCCTCGCACCGCTGTCGGCCGAGACGCTCGCCGCGGTCGACGCCGTGTACCGCGAGCTCATCGCACCGGAGATCGGCGGACGCTGGTGAGCGCCGCCGAGGCCGCGCGTCGCGTCGCGGTGACCGGCTCGTCGGGCAAGCTCGGCGCCGTCGTGGCGCGCGAGCTGCGCGCGGCCGGCTACGAGCCCCGGCATTCCTGGCGCGACCACGTGTGAGAAGAGGCGGTCGGGCGACCCCGCATCCGATCGCCTCTGCCGACGCGCTGCCGCTGCGCGTTCCTGCTCCCGCGGTGCCTTCCCGAACGCCAGGCCGTCGAACGCAAAGCCGTAGAACGCGGCCGTCGAACGCAGGGGACTCCCGAACGCAGGGCCTCCCGAACGGCGGAAAGCGCGACCTGAACGCCTCGAGGCCGAGGCCGAGACCGGGCCGGCGCGGTCCTGACCGGGCCGGCCCGGTCAGGACCGCCTCGGCGGCTACAAACCGAGCCGCTCCAGATACGCGTTGCGGAACCGGCCGGCCGGGTCCATCCGGGCCACGAGGGCGGCGAAGTCGTCCCAGCGCGGCGTGCGACGGCGGATCTCGGCCGGCTCCAGCGTCGACAGCTTGCCCCAGTGCGGGCGCGCGGTGCCGGGCAGCGCCTGCTCGATGACCGGCAGCAGCGCCTCGACCGCAGGCTGGTCCCGCCGCCAGGTGAAGTGCAGGCCGACCGCCGGCTCGCCGTACGACGAGCTCAGCCAGAGGTCGTCGGCGGCCACCGTGCGGATCTCGTTCACCAGGAGCAGCGGCGCGATCCGGTCGGCGAGCGCGCGGACCGCCTCGATCGCGGCCACCGCATCGCGCCGGGGCACCAGGTATTCGCTCTGCAGCTCCTCCCCCGCCGACGGCGTGAAGTCGAGCCGGAAATGGGGCAGCCGCTCATGCCAGGGGCCCCACTCGCCGAACTGCGGGGTGCACGCCTCCGCCGGCTCGCCGAGGATCGGATGCCGCTTCACCGTGGCGGGCGTGGTGCCGAGCCTGCCCAGCAGCGCCTCGTCGAGAGCGGGGCCGTCGGCACGATTCTTGATCCAGAGCTGGTCGGCGCGGTCGGGGTCGGTCCAGCCGCTGAACACGCTGACGCTGGTGCCGAGTGCCGTGACCCGATCGAACTCGGCGAGCACGGCATCCCAGGCGGGGCCCTCGTGCACGGTCTGCGCCACGTCGTATGCGGGTTCCACATCGAGCTCGAGCTCGACCATCACGCCGAGCGCGCCGAGCGAGACCACGGCGCCGGCGAAGTCCGGATCCCCCCGGCGCAGGGTGCGCTCGCCCTCGGGGCCGGCGAAGGCGACCGCCCGGACGGCGGTGGCGAGGGATCCGATCCCATCCCCGGAACCGTGCGTGCCGGTGGAGACCGCCCCGGCCACGGAGATGTGCGGCAGCGACGCGAGGTTCGCGAGGGCGAGCCCGTGGCGCTGCAGTTCGGCGCCGAGCTCGCCGTAGCGCATCCCCCCGGGCACCCGCACGGCGTCGGGCGCGATCCGCTCCACCTCGGACGGCATAGCAGCCAGATCGAGGAGAGTGCCAGTGGTGTCGGCGATGGTGCTGAAGCTGTGCCGGGACCCGAGCGGTCGCAGCGGCCCGGGAGCTGCGAGCGCGTCGTGCAGTTCGCCGCGGCTGCGGGGCCGCACGATCGCGGCGGCGCCGTAGCGCACGTTCCCGGCCCAATTCGTTCCGATGCTCATCGCCACATCATAGAGCGTTTACATCGATAGAACATTTCCAGCACGACGGGATCCGGCAGGGACGTGCTCGGGCATAGGCTGAGCGCATGGGAGGGAGCACCCGCGCCACGATGCGCGACGTCGCGTCTCTGGCCGGCGTCTCGGCGAAGACCGTGTCGAACGTCGTGACCGGTGCGGCCTTCGTGCGCGAGGACACCCGGGAGCGCGTCGAGCAGGCGATGCGCAAGCTCGACTTCGTGCCCAACCTCAGCGCCCGGAGCCTGCGCAACGGACGCTCCGGCGTGATCGCGCTCGCCCTGCCCTATCTGGCCACCTCGTTCTCGGCCGAGCTCCTCGACCGCATCGTGCAGGCCGCGCGACTCAAGGGCTTCGCGGTGCAGGTCGAGCAGACCGGATCCGAGCCGCGCCGCGAACGCGAGCTGCTCTCCCGCGCCCGCGCGCACCTCGTCGACGGCCTGATCCTGAACCCCATCCGCCTGGAGGACAGCGCGCTCACCGACGACGACCGCCAGCTGCCGGTCGTGCTGATCGGCGAGGTCGAGCAGCACCTCGCCGATCATGTCGGGATCGACAGCGTGGCGGGCGCCGCCGAGATGACGCGCCACGTCATCGCGCGGGGTGCCCGCCGGATCGCGGTCGTCGGCGGCGACGACCAGCATGGGATCGCGACCGCCACGAGCCGGCTCCGCCTGCAGGGCGTGCGTCAGGCGCTGGCCGAGGCGGGCCTTCCCGCCGACCCCCGCCTGACGGTGAACCACGCGGACTGGACCATCGCCGGCGGCGCGGAGGCCACCGCCGAGCTGCTCTCCCGGGCCGTGCCGTTCGACGCCGTCCTGAGCTTCACCGATTCGCTCGCGGCGGGAGCGCTGCACGTGCTGCACGGCCGGGGCATCCGCGTGCCCGAGGACGTGCTGGTCACCGGCTTCGACGACGTCGAGCTCTCGCGGTTCACGGAGCCGTCGCTGTCGACCGTGCAGATCGACCGTGACGCGTTCGCCGGATCCGCGGTGGACCTGCTCGTGGAGCGCATCGCCGATCCCACGGGGACTCCGCGCTCGATCACCGTGCCGCACCGGCTCGTGATCCGGGACAGCACGCGCGCCGCACCGCGCGGCTGGAGTCCCGAGCGCTGATCCCGACGGCACCGCGGTCATCGTCAAGGCCGATGATTCCATCGTTGTAGCGCACGCCGGAGGCACGACGCGCCTCACTAGGATGGCCGGTATGAGCAAATCCGTCACCCTCGCGCAGGTAGCCGCGGTCGCGGGGGTGTCGGTCATGACGGTCTCCAACGTCGTGAATGACAAGCCCGGAGCATCAGAAGCGACCCGTCGCCGGGTCAAGAAGGTCATGCGAACCCTCGGCTACACCCCCAATCTGGCAGCCCGGAGCCTGAAAGGCAGCCGCACCGGCGCGATCGGCGTGGTGATGATGCTGGATCTGGCGAACGACTACGCCATGGAGATCCTGCGCGGCGTCGCCGACGAGATCGCCGAGCACGAAGAGGATCTCCTGATCAGCGTGGCCCATCCTCGACCGGGGCGGGATTTCGAGGGCACCGATGTGCTGAGCCAAGGGCTGGTCGACGGACTGATCCTGGTCGCGCCCAGGCTCGGCCCGCTGACCCTGCAGCACCTCGCGGCGCGCAAGGCCCCCTTCCTCATCCTCGACCCTCAAGAGCTGGACGTCGCGGCCCCCCGCGTCGTCGCCGACAACTACTCCGGCGCGCGCGCCGGCACCGAGCACCTGATCGGCCTGGGCCACACCGACATCGCCTGCATCACCGGCGAGGTCGAGTTCGACAGCTCCGCCGAGCGGCGCCGGGGCTTCACGGAGGCGATGACGCTCGCCGGACTGCGGGTGCAGGAGGAGTGGATCCGCGATTGCGACTTCTCCATCTCGGCAGGCGCCGCGGTCACCCGCAGCCTGCTCACGGCCGGGAGCCGCAGACCGACCGCGATCTTCGCTGCGGCGGACTCCATCGCCAGCGGCGCCCTGCAGGCCGCCCAGGAGCAAGGCCTCCGCGTGCCGGAGGACATCTCGATCGTCGGCTTCGATGACCTCCCTCTGGCGGCGCGCACCGATCCGCCGCTGACGACCGTGCGCCAGCCGCTGCAGGAGATGGGCCGGCTGGCGCTGCAGCGGATCATCGCCGCGGTGAACGGTCCTGCGCTGGCAGCAGAGGCGATCGTCGTCCCCGCTCGTCTGGTCCTGCGCGCCTCGACGGCCGCTCCCGCCTCCGCCCGGTGACGACGATGGTGCCCCGCGTGCCACTCCCCCCGGCTCCCCGCCCCGCTGCACCGGATCGAGTCGTCCCCGCGAGCGGAGGCCATAGGGTCCGCTGATCGGGACGACTCGAACAGCCGAGCGGCGCCACGGGCCTCCGTCTGCGATCACCGCTCCCCCATCCCCCCTGCCTCAGCGGTGCGGCCCGCCTCAGGCTCCGCGTCGGTCTCCTCCCGCGTCCGCGCTGCGGTGCGACCCCACCCGAGCAGGGGCCGCGCCTCGGATCCTGCACCCGAACGCAACAGCCTTAACGATATGGCATACTCTCCCAAAGTTTCAATCGGTGCCTTATCTTCACTGATATTGAGCTGGTTTAGCGTCACATCTAAAGGTGTGATACAAAGTCACTAGGCACCGGATCTGCGTCGCCAGGCGGCGGCGCCCCGGTGCGACCGCAGCGCTCAGAGGAGCGCAGCGCAGAGCGTTCACAACCTGGGGAACAAGGGGGAGAGTTTCATGTCGGAGCACACATCGAGGGATCAGCGGGAAGGGACAGGGCCGGTCCAGCGACGCACCATCATCAAGGGAGCCGCGTGGTCTGTTCCGGTGATCGCCGCCGCCGTGGCGGCGCCCGCATACGCGGCTTCGGCCTCCTGCAAGGGATCGCAGCTGTTCGCATATCAGGGATCCGCCCAGACCTTCGACCTCAGCCGAGTGTGCCCTGACGCGACGATGGTCGAGTTCATCGTCGTCGGAGGACAGGGCGCCAGCCCTCTTGCTCGCGAAGGGCTCGGCACCGCGATCACCGGAGTGATTCCGCTCGCAGCAGACAAGATCTTCACCCTCGCCGTCGGCCAAGGGGGATCCGACGCCGGCGGCTGGGGATTCGGCAGCGGAGGCGACGGCGCCGACGTCAGTGTGATCGGCGGCCCTCCCGGGGGAGGCGGAGGAGGCGGAAGCGCCCTCGCGCTCGGAAATCAGCTGGTCGCGGTCGCCGGCGGTGGCGGCGGCATCGGGACGTGCACCACCGTCGTCGATCCTGCGTCAGGTCTTCCCGACCCGACGGCGGACACTGCCCCGCGCCTGTCGACCAAGGTGCTGACCACGCAGTTCTGGCCGGAGCGAGCCCAGGTGAAGTGGGGGGCGGGGAACGGCGGCGAATCGAACTGGTCGATGAACGGATACACCGCCTATCAGCCCGACGGAACCGGCTGCGCTGGCCGGACGCCCACGCAACCGGGACCCGAGTCGGTATTCCTCGTCGCGCCCGGGGGCGCAGCCGCCGTGAACGGGACGCCGGGTGCGACCGACTCGGGCATCGTGATCACCGACAGCCGCTACAGCTCGACCTGGACCAAGGGAAACGCCGGCGGCGCTCAGAACGGTCCGGCCTTCAGCGCGCTGGGCACCACGTATCGAGGCGGGAACGGCGGCGATGCCGTCGTCGCCCCCTACAGCAACAGCAAGATCATCTCCGGCGGCGGCGGTGGCGGCTACGCCGGCGGCGCCGGCGGCGGCGCCGGCCTGGTCACTCAAAGCCCCAGCCCCTGGCAGTCTCAGCAGCCGCTCCAGTACACGTCGCAGGGCGGCGCCGGCTCGAACTACGTCGGCGCGATGGTGGCCCCGGGCTACACGGTGGCCAACGGCACCTACACCGCTGCGGGAGTGGGACAGGGCGGAAACGGGTGGATCCAGCTGCGCTGGTATTGACCGAGAGCGCTCGGCGATTCACCGGAGCTTCCCGGCGTCGCCCGGGCGCTGCGATATCGCGCGACGGGGGTACTTCGCTCTTGCGAAGCACCCTTGGGAAGATCCCTTGAAGATCGATAACGCACCCCGGGCGGATCCCCGGGGTGCGTTGTCCATCCTGCGACGACGCGGCCTCGCCCCGAAGATGGAGATCCCAGCCTCGGCGGTCCTCTGGGCGACGCCATCCATCTCACGGCCGTGGGGCGTCGCCCCGCCTCCGCCTCGACCGGCCTCAGAATCTGCTTGCGCACTCATTTCATCGATGTAATGATGTTCCGGATCCCCCGATCGTCCACGAAGGAGTGACGATGACACCACCTCTCAATCTGAACCGGCGGCAGTTCCTCGGCGCCGCCGGACTCACCGCGGGCGCCGCGCTGCTGGCCGGGTGCGCGCCCTCTGCCAGCGCCGCCGGCACGCGCACGCTGCAGTTCTGGCACCTGCTCTCCGGCGGCGACGGCGTCACGATGTCGGGCCTGCTCGACGCCGTGAACAAGGCCCAGTCCGACTACCGGATCCGGCCCACCGTGCTCGCCTGGGGCACGCCGTACTACACGAAGCTCGCCATGGCCGCGGCCGGCGGGCGCGCGCCCGACGTCGCGATCATGCACGCCACCCGGGTGCTGGGCTGGGCGCCCGGCGGTCTTCTCGACGCCTGGGACACCGACCGGCTCGCAGACCTCGGCGTGGATGCGTCGACGTTCCCGGATCCGATCTGGAAGAAGGGCGACGTCGACGGGAAGCGCCTCAGCATCGCTCTCGACGCGCACCCCTTCGTGCTCATGTACAACACCGACGTGTGCGCGAAGGCGGGCGTGCTCGACGCCGACGGCCGGCTGAAGGAGGCGACGAGCCCCGACGAGCTCCTCGCCCAGATCGACGCGATCGCCGCCGTCACCGGCGGGCACGGCCTCTCCTACGGCTACCTCGGCGACGGCTCCCAGATGTGGCGGCTCTTCTACACCCTGTACACGCAGCACGGCGTCGAGATGGAGATGCCGCAGGGCGGCCCCGCCGTGATCGACAAGGATGCGGCGGTCGCCTCGCTCGCCTTCATGCAGAAGCTGCTCGACGGCAAGCGGGCGGCCACGCAGGCCGACTACGGCACCGCCGTCGCCGAGTTCGCGACCGGCAAGAGCGGCATGTTCCTCAGCGGCGTGTGGGAGCTGCGCACCATGCAGGCGGCGAAGATCCCCTTCGACATCGCGATGATCCCTCCCCTGTTCGGAACCCGCACCGCGTACGCCGACTCGCACTCGTTCGTGCTGCCGCATCAGGCGCACCCCGATGCGGCGAGCCGCGATCTCGTCTACCGCTTCGTGGCGGACATGCTGAAGGGCTCCTTCGGCTGGGCCGAGGCCGGGCACATCCCCGCCTACCTGCCCGTCACGGAATCGCCGAAGTACGCGAAGCTCGTGCCGCAGGCGCACTACGCCGAGGCCGCGCAGCATGTGCGCTACGACCCGCCGGCCTGGTTCACCGGATCCGGTTCCAACTTCCAGGGGCAGTTCGGCGCCGCCGCGCAGCCCGCCCTGCTCGGCGGGGGCAGCCCGGCCGACGCCATCGACCGCTTCGAGGGCGCGGTGAAGCGCTTCCTCGCCCAACCCAACCCCGCCGACCCGGAAGGGGCACGGAGATGACCACCGCTGCGGCAACCACCACGACCCTCGTCACCGGCCGCGCCGCGACCCGATCCGCCCGGCGGCACGCCGGCGGCGGACACCGCGGCGAGCAGCTCATCGGCTGGGCGTTCCTCACGCCCTTCCTCATCGCGTTCGCGCTGTTCCTGGTCTGGCCGATCCTGCACGGGCTCTACCTGAGCTTCACCGACCAGTCGCTCACCGGATCCGGCGGAGGGTTCGTCGGCGTCGCGAACTACGTCGAGGCCCTCACCGACCCCGTCATGTGGGGCGCGTTCGGCAACACCGTGTGGTTCACGGTGCTGTCCACGATCCCGCTCGTCGTCATCGCGCTGATCATGGCGGTGCTCGTCGACCGCGGGCTTCCGGGCCAGTGGCTGTGGCGGCTGTCGTTCTTCATGCCGTATCTGCTCGCCTCCACGGTGATCTCGCAGATCTGGATCTGGATCTTCAACCCGCAGATCGGGGCGGCGAACAACGTCCTCAAGGCCTTCGGTCTCGAGCCGATCGCCTGGCTGCAGGATCCGAAGGTCAACATGCTCGCGATCGTCATCGCGACCGTATGGTGGACCGTGGGGTTCAACTTCCTGCTCTATCTGGCGGCCCTGCAGAACATCCCGCCGCAGCAGTACGAGGCGGCATCGCTCGACGGCGCGGGCGGCTGGCGGCAGTTCACCTCGATCACGCTCCCCCAGCTCGGACCGGCGACCACCCTCATCGGCCTCCTGCAGATCCTCGCGTCCCTCAAGCTGTTCGACCAGGCGTACCAGATGCTCGGCGGCCTCTCCAGCGACACGACTCGCTCGATCGTGCAGTACATCTATGAGACCGGCTTCGTCGGCTACCGCTTCGGCTACTCCGCGGCGATCTCATACGTGTTCTTCGCGATCATCATCATCCTCGGCGTCGCGCAGGCGCTGATCACCCGTCGGCGGAAGGACGCCCGATGACCACCGCGACCCGCACTCTCGTCGCTCCGGGCGCCTCGTTCGCCCGCACCCGCAGGCCGATCGGCCGCCGGGTCACTGTTCTCACCGTGCTCGCCTTCGCCGTGCTGCTGATCCTGGCGATCGGCTGGCTGCTGCCGTTCCTGTGGGCGGTGGCGACCGCGTTCAAGACCGAGACCGATGCCGCCTCCGGCGATGCCGGCTGGATCGGCGCGAGCGGCCCGACCGCCGAGGCGTTCACGGCGATCCTGTCGCAGGGCAACGTGTACCTCTGGGCCTGGAACAGCCTGTGGACCGCGACCGCCGTCACCGTGATCACGGTGACGATCTCGGCCCTCGCCGCCTACGCGTTCTCCCGGCTCGACTTCCGTGGGCGCCGCTGGCTGTTCGTCCTCATCATCGCCGCGATCGTCGTGCCGCCGCAGGTGCTGATCATCCCGCTGTTCTACGAGATGCTCGCCTTCAACCTCGTCGACACGCACTGGGGGCTCATCCTGCCGCAGGTCGTCGCACCCGCGATGGTGTTCATCCTGAAGCGGTTCTTCGATGCGATCCCGGTCGAGCTCGAGGACGCGGCACGCGTCGACGGCGCGAACAGGTTCCGGGTGTTCTGGTCGATCGTGCTGCCGCTGAGCCGACCGATCCTCGCCTCCGTCGCGATCTTCGTGTTCATCGGAGCGTGGAACAACTTCCTCTGGCCGTTCCTCGTGATCAACGACACCGGACTGATGACCCTGCCCGTCGGACTGCAGACCGTGATCAGCGCCTACGGCGTGCAGTACGCGCAGGTCATGGCGCAGGCCGTGCTCGCCGCCCTCCCGCTCATCATCGTGTTCCTCCTCTTCCAGAAGCAGATCGTCAAGGGAGTCGCCACGAGCGGCTTCGGCGGTCAGTGACCCGACCCGAAAGGATCCTCATGACCCACGCCCGCATCACCGTCGACCGCGACTTCACGATCGCCGAGGTGCCGCGCCGTCTGTTCGGCCAGTTCGTCGAGCACATGGGCCGCTGCGTCTACACCGGCATCTACGAGCCCGGCCATCCGGCGGCGGACGCCCGCGGCTTCCGCACCGACGTGCTCGAGCTCGTCCGCGAGCTCGGCCCGACCGTGGTCCGCTACCCCGGCGGCAACTTCGTCTCCGGCTACCGCTGGGAGGACGGCGTGGGCCCGGTCGCCGACCGCCCGGTGCGCATGGACGGCGCCTGGCACACGATCGAGACCAACGCGTTCGGCCTGCACGAGTTCATGGACTGGTCGCGCGAGGCCGAGGTCGAGGTCATGGAGGCCATCAACCTCGGCACCCGCGGCGTCGACGAGGCCAGGGCGCTCGTCGAGTACGCCAACCACCCCGGCGGCACCTACTGGTCGGATCTGCGCCGCCGCAACGGCGCCGAGGATCCGTTCGGCATCACGCTGTGGTGCCTCGGTAACGAGCTCGACGGCCCCTGGCAGATCGGGCACAAGACCGCCCACGAGTACGGGCGGCTCGCGCAGGAGACCGCCAAGGCGATGAAGCTCGTGGATCCGGCCATCGAGCTGGTCGCGGTGGGATCCTCGGGCCGGAACATGCCCACATTCGGGACCTGGGAGCACACGGTGCTCACGCATGCGTACGACGAGGTCGACTACGTCTCGATGCACGCGTACTACCAGGAGCACGACGGCGACGCGGCGTCGTTCCTGGCGGAGGCGGTCGACATGGACGCGTTCATCGACGGCGTCGTCGCGACGATCGACGCCGTCAAGGCGGCCGGCAAGCACCGCACGCAGGTGGACATCTCGTTCGACGAGTGGAACGTCTGGTACCAGTCGGGCCTGGACACCGAGGACCAGCCGCACCAGGTGGAGAAGTCGTGGCGCGAGCACCCGCGCCTCATCGAGGACACCTACAACGTCACCGACGCCGTCGTGGTGGGCACGCTCCTGCACAGCCTGCTGCGGCACGGAGACCGGGTGAAGATCGCGAATCAGGCGCAGCTCGTCAACGTGATCGCCCCGATCCGATCCGAGGAGGGCGGGCCCGCCTGGCGGCAGACGACCTTCTGGCCGTTCGCACGAATGGCCCGGATGGCGAAGGGCCGGATCCTGCGTCTCGCGGTGTCCTCCACGAAGGCGCCGACGGCGCGCTACGGCGACGTGGACGAGGTGGACGCGGTCGCGACCTGGGACGAGACCTCGGGGCGGCTGGCCCTGTTCGTCGCGAACCGCTCCCTCGATTCGGAGGCGACCGTCGACCTCGACCTGCACGGCCTGCGCGCGACCGCGGTGCGCTCGGCCGAGGTGCTCACCGTGCCCGAGGACGGCGACCGGCTCACCGCGAACCTGGAGCAGACGCCGGATGCGGTCGGCCTCCGCCCGCTCGAGGGTGTCGCGATCGACGGCGGCGCGGTGCGCCTGACTCTGCCCGCGCTGTCGTGGTCGGCGGTGGAGCTCGAGGTCGCGCGGGGCTGACGCGCCCAGATCACGAAGACGGTCGTTCACCCTGCCGGGGGAACGACCGTCTCGCGACGCGTGCGTTCAGGCACGCGCACCCGGATCGAACAGCACGACCGTCTGACCCGGGCCGACCCTGCGCACCTTCGGCAACGGCACAGAGGCCCCGGTCGCGCAGTCCACTCCGAGCCCGGTCGCGGGCGCCTGCCAGGTGAAGGTCTGGTCCGCCGTCGTATTCATCGCGATGTGATAGCCCGCGTAGCTCAGCGCGTAGAACGGGGCGCGCCCGACGCCGATCGACTCGACGCCGAGAGCGGTTGCGCCGAGGGCCGGATCCATGTCCGCCGGTGTGCGTGCGATCTGCAGCTCCTCCCCCGCGAACGCCTGGTGCAGCGGATCGCCGGGCGGAGCCCAGCCGCCGGGCAGCAGGCCGTTGCCGTCGCTGTCGTTGATCGCGTAGTCCCAGCAGGTCCAGTCCTGGATCGTGAACGTGCCGGCGGGCCCGGCCGGGCCGAACTCGACGGCGCTGCGCACCGTGGCGCTGCGCTCGAGGTCGGGGCGCAGCAGGTGCACCCGCGACCATCGGTTCACCGCCTGCCGCGCGCGCCAGTACAGCGACACGTACAGCACCTCGTCGCCGCGCTTGAGCGCGACCACGCCGTCCGTCTCATCGGTGAACAGGAAGTCCGGCTGACCCCATCCGGCGGGCAGTCGCTTCGCGCTCGCAGACTGCGCCTGGAACACCGGCAGATCCTTGATGATGAAACGCGCCGCGGTGAGCCCGATCCGCGAGGACGCGTCGGTGTGCAGCAGCTCCAGCATCGGCCCGAACTGGCCGTCGGCCACCATCTGCTGGGTCCAGCCGATCAGCTCGGGCGTCCCGAACGCGGCTGCGACCTGCACCGGGTTGATGTCCTTGTCCACGGGCACGGCGTAGTCGGCCTCGCCGGGGTAATGCTCGTTGCGCCATCCGATGATCGTCTCGAGCTTCATGACCCGGTTGCCGTCGACATCGGATCCCTGATGACGGAACCAGCCGCGCGCCATGAGCACCTTCTCGATCTGTGCGCGCAGCTCATCGTCGACGACCGAGGTCGTCCCGGTCGTCACCGCCTCGTACATCGAGGTGAGCAGATCGGCGAGGATCTCTCCGTAGCCGCCGACATAGCCGAGCTCACGGCTCAGGCCCTTCGGCGTGTACAGGAAGTAGTCGTGGCCGAGCTTCCACTTCTTGGTACCGTCGGCGAACTCGCCACTGGAGAGCGGGGCGAGGCCGACAGCCTCGCGGATCCACTCCCGCGCGGTCGCCTCCGGCCAGGCATCGGCGGGCGAGAGCAGCTGGAGGCCCTTGTTGCACAGGTAGATGCCGAGGCTGGTGAACTGCACCTGGTTCGTGTAGTGCCGCTGGTTCTGGCGCCAGTAGTCGCGGCTCGCGAGCAGCATCTCCCGGTATGCGTCACGGCGCACGGGGAGGTCGCCGGGGGACGGCGGCTCCCCCGCGACCAGGTCGAGGGCGACGTCGTCGAACCAGGCGGTGCCGATCCCCTCGACGCGCAGGTCGATGCGCATCCGGGTCGCACCCGCCGGCGTGGCGAGCGTCGCCGAGATCTGCTGCCAGTCCTGTGTGGCCGCGGAGGCGTAGAACTTCTGGTCGCTCTTCACGATCGTGCCTGCGTCGTTGTAATACAGCACGTCGAGATAGGGACCGAGGCCGCTCACCCCGCCGTTCCTGCACCACACCGAGACGCGGTAGGTGCCGCTGCCGATGATCGGGCGGCTGGACGCGCCGAGGGTGACGCCGACGACGCTGCCGGCCGGGTTGCCGGGCAGGGGGTCCGCGGTGACCTTGACGGACGCGTCTCCACCGTGCGCGACGGTCGTGTCGACCACGACCGTGCCGGTGCCGCGGTTCTTCGCGATCGACCAGCCGGCCGTGCCGACCTCGAAGCCGGGGTTGGGCACGGCCGTCGTGCCGGCGACGACGTGCGCATCCAGCAGCGGATCCAGCTCGGCCCACAGCGTGTCCAGCGCCAGCCCGACGCGGCCGAATCCGAGCCACTGCTGCCCGGACGCCGTGAGCACCTTGTCGTCCTTCTTCCAGGCGAGGTAGTTCGCGTCGATGGCCTCGCAGATCTTCACGAGCGCAGCCGGCTGGCGATAGGCGGGGCCGTCGGCCCAGCCGTACCCGTGCACGAGCGACATCAAGGCCCACGGGTCGATCGACGTGGACGGCGTCGCGTACAGCAGCGCCTTCTGGTCGTTCCGCACCCGGTCGTGCACGAGCCGGATCGCGGCGGCCGAGTCGTCGGCGCGCGTTCCGGGCTCGACCGGGGATCCGAACGGATCCGACGACTCGGGCAGGAAGAAGGGCGCGACATGCGTGTACGCCGCGTAGATCGGGCGGGACGGGCCGGTCATGGTCTTGTAGAACGTCGAGGCGTCACCGCCGTACGCCCAGATCCGCCCGGTCGCGCGGATCTCGACCTCGAGCGCGCTCCTGCCCGCGGTGAGCGATTCGGGCAGCGGGATCGTGTGCAGGTAGAACTGGCCGGAAATCCGCGGCGAAGCGCTGTACTGGTCGAGATTGTCGACCGGACCCTGATCGAACCAGCCCACCACCTTGCCGTCGATGAACAGCTGCAACCGCCATTCCTGCTCGATCGGCACGAAGTCGTCGCCCCAGAGCTTCACCGACAGGTACGTGGTCTGCGTCGGGTCCACGGCGACGGTGAACGCCATCGTCCCGCCCCACCAGCCGGCCGGATCCGTGGGGTTCAGCGTGCGCGAGGGCTGACCGAGCGCCGCCGTCGCCGCATCGGAGAGGGTGCTGCGGAACCCGTGCACAGTCTCGGAGGCCGTGTCGCCGAACGCGACACGGTCCAGCGCCTTCGTGCTGGTGCGCGTGGCGGGCGGAGCCGCCGCCGACGCGGCACGCTGGTCGCCGAGCGTCCAGACGACACCGGTCGCGGCAGCGAGAGCGCCCGCCTGCAGCAGGGCGCGGCGTGAGATGGATGGCATTCGGTCTCCTTCGTCCGAGAGATGGCGGAGCAGGTCGCGCCGCCGGGGGTCGTGCAGGTCAGGGGAGCGCGGTCTCCCGCATGTCAGACCGTCCGCATCACGCTTTCTGAGGCGCGGCGGTCGCTGCGGGCGATCGATCGGAGTCCGCGAACGGAACCGCCGTGGGGATCCACACGCGCATCGTCGACGGACCACGCTCGGCGCGATCGTGATAGCGGACCAGCGCGACGGTGCGGCGGTCCTCATCGTGTGCACCGTCGTGGACTGCGCCGACCCGTCGGTACGGCCACTCCGCCTCGGGAGCGCGCACGACGCGGGCGAGGTCGACCAGCACGTCCCCATCGTGCTCGCGCGGCGCGCCCTGGATGATCGCGTCCTCCAGTGCCCAGCCGCCCGGCAAGTCGACCGATTCGAGCGCGAACACCTCCGGGCCGCGCTCGATCGCGACGCATCCGCGGATCGCGTCGATCCGGTCGTCCGCCGCGGTCAGGCGAGGCAGCATCGAGAACTCCAGGGTCGCGGCGCCGCCCGCCGGCACGAGAGTCTCCGCGTACGCGCCGGCGGTGACGGGGACCGGGCCTGCCGCTGTCACGATGCGTGCGTCGGCGGCCCAGCTCGGAACGCGGATCGCGACGGTCGTCGTCTCGGCAGCGTGCACGCGGATCCGCCCGTCCTCGGGATAGGAGGTGTCGATGCGGATCGCGCCGTGCGCGGTCGCGTAGTCGCCGGCCATGAACTGATGGATCTGCACACCGGCGTCCGACTCGGTGATCGCGTAAGCACCGAGGCTCGTCAGAGTGCGGGCGACGTTCGGCGGGCAGCATGACACCTCGAACCATGCCTGACGGCCGGCGGACCCTCCGCGGATCGCGACGCCGTCGGCGTCGAGCGCGGGCTCGGCGTCCGGCACACGCTGGTGCAGCGTGTTGGCGTAGAAGAAGGACCGCCCGTCCCTCGACGGACAGGAAGCGACGATGTTGAAGAGCGTGCGCTCGATCAGCTCGGCATACTGCACCTGCCCCGTCGCGAGCAGGAGCCTCCAGCTGAACATCACGGACGCGACACCTGCGCAGGACTCGCAGTAGGAGCGATCCGGAGGCAGCACGAAGTCGTCCCCGAAGGCCTCGTCCATGTGATGGGATCCCATGCCCCCGGTGAGATAGGTGCGGCGCGCGACGGTCTGCGCCCATTGGCCTCGCAGGGCGTCCAGCAGTTCGCGATCACCGGTCTCAACGGCGACGTCGACCGCTCCGGCAGCGAGATAGAGCGCGCGCACCGCATGCCCGCGGAGCACAGCCGCTTCGCGGACGGGCATGTCGTCCTGCCAGTAGGCCCGGCCGAACTCGTGCAGCGGAAGCGTGCCGGTTCCGCGGCGCCGGATGAACAGCTCCGCCTGGTCCAGATAGCGCATCTCGCCGGTTTCGCGATACAGCTCGGCGAGGCCGAGTTCGATCTCGGCGTGACCGCAGACGCGGTTCAGGCCGTCCTCACCGAACATCGTGCACACGTGGTCGGCGAGACGGCGGGCCGCATCCCGAAGACGAACGTCACCGGTCGCCCGCACATGAGCGACTGCCGCTTGCAGGAAATGCCCGAAGCAGTACAGCTCGTGCCCCCACTCGAAGTCGCTGTAGCGCGGACGCTGCCAGGGTCGGCCGAACAGCGTGTGCAGATAGCCGTCCGGATCCTGGGCCGCGAGCACCGCGCGGATGAGGTCCTCGAGCAGGGTCGCGTCGATCGCGGCGCCTCGCGCCACGTCCCAGGACAGCGCCTCGATCAGCTTGTACACCTCGGAGTCGGCGAACTCGCGGCCACGGTGCTCGTAGCGACGCCCGGACGCGGCTGCGGCGAAGTTGCCGATCCACCCCAGGCGGCGCATCCACGCGGCGGCATGGGGGATGATGGCGTCGCCGGCGAGCTCCTGCCGGGAACCCCAGAACGCGGCGTCCAGCCGCACCTGAGCGACTCCGAGCGGGCGCACGACACCCCGTCCCGGTGCGACCGGTATCGCTCGGGCGGTCGAGGGATCGGTCATGAGAGCTCCTTGGTAAGCGCTATCCTGCAACTAGTTGCATACTGTAGTCAAGGCTGGGACTCCGGTCAACAGGTGAGTGCCGGAACGTCGTAGATTGCAAGGGTGGAGATGTCGACGACACAGAGCAACGAGCGCCGCAGCGCCTCGCCGGGTCCGGAGCGGGCGAGCACGGCGAATCTCGTCGACGTCGCCCGGCTCGGCGGCGTCTCCCCCGCAACGGCCTCCCGCGTGCTGGCGGGGCGCTCGAAGGGAAAGGCGGCGAGCCACGACCGTGTGCTGGCGGCGGCGGACGAACTCGGCTATGTGGTCAACGGCCTCGCGCGATCGATGATGGGCGTGGGCCGGCGCAGCGTCGCATTCGTCTCGGCCGTCATGGTCGGACCGACGTTCGCGACCATGGCCGCCGCCGAGCAGGTCGTGACGGAGGACGGGCACATGTTCATGCTCTGCACGACGCACGGGGACGTCGGGCGCGAGCGGGCGCCGGACGCGGTCGGCCTGCGCCCCCTCGAGGGTGTCGCCATCGACGACGGCGCGGTGCCCCTGACCCTGCCCGCGCTGTCGTGGTCGGCCGTGGAGCTAGTGTCCTGACTCGTTAGTCCGTTGCGATATTCGGGCGATGAGATCCGCGTCACCATGCGGATTTCGGGAACCAGAACCGGCAACGAACTTCAGGAGCGGGACACTAGAAATCGCCCCGAGCTGATCGACCCTGTGTCGCGCGAACAGCCGCTCCTGGCGGGGCGGCCGTTCTGCTCCTCACGCGTTCGCGGGACCGGGTCGCCACTCATCTCGCCAGCGCACGCGCGCGCGGCCGCCAGTGATCGTCATCGGCAGCCATATCGGAGCAGAGCTCTGCAGATCCTGTGGCTTCCAGCGGTCGCCGACGAAGAGGAATTCGTCGCCTCCGAGCGGGACGACGGCACTGACCTGCGAGTCGAATGTCGCGCTTCCCGCGGGAGCGATGTCTGTCCACTCGCTCCACGAGCGCGACAGATGCAACGACGTGGCCACCTTGTTGTCGTTGCTCGACCATCCCGTGAGGTCGGAGCCGAAGAGGTAGTACAGCCCGTCGTGCCACACCAGCGCCGGCGATTCATATCCGATCGTAGAGCCCGCGCCCTGCCGAAGCGTGGCAATGATGCTTTCGCACGCCAGATAGTCGTCACGGAGCCGATAGATGTGCAGACCATGATCCCGATCCTCGGACAGCAGGTAACCGACGCCGTCTTCCTGGAACACACCGATGTCACGACTGAGGTTGCCCAACGGCCGTTCGCTGCCGAGGTAGGCAAACGGTCCAGCCGGCGCATCCGCGATCGCATATCCGACGCGAGCCGCGGAATAGTCCGGGGCGTCGATGTGCACGAAAAGGATCCACTTCCCATCCGGGCGGCGCAGCACCTTCGGACGCTCGACGACCCGATCAGGTCCGAGCTCCGGGTGCCCTTGGGCGGTCAGCGCCGATCCCTCGAACCTCCACGCACACAGATCGCCGGATGAGTAGCAGTCGATCGCAGTGAACAGCGACCCATTCGACTTGTTCTCGCCCCACGCGAACCATCGATCTCCGACGAGGACAGGCGCGACGCCATGCAACTGGGCCGTGCGACCACGATCGTCGATGAAGAGCTCCCCCGGGCGGATCATACCGGTCGGGCGCGAAAGGCCGGGTTGAACAGCACGACGGTCTGCCCCGGACCGACCTTGCGCGACGCCGGCAGCGAGGCCTGCTGCCTCCTGCGTCCGTTCTCGGTCGATCACGGGCCCGCCTTCACGATGACGTCGAGCGGAGCGCTGGGTGTCGATCCGGCCGCGTTGGTGAACGTGACCGTGTAGGTATGGGTGCCGTCCGCCGCGCCGGCCACCTCCAGCACCGCCTTCTGCGCGGACGGTGTCGCGGCGGTCAGGGTGCCGGATGCCGCCACCGCACCGTTGTCGTAGAAGGTGTACGAGGACGCGTTCGTCCCCCACCACAGGTTCGCTGTGACGGTGTAGGTGTTGGCGCCCTGAGCGCCGGAGACGCTCAGTTGCGGCGTGCCAGGGCTGGCGTCTGTGACCTTGACCGTCAGCGGCTCGGTGACCGTCGTGCCCATCGAGTCGACGAGCGTCGCGGTGTAGACGTAGGTCCCGTTCGCCTTCCCTGACACCGGGAACGTGACGGTCTGCGCCTGCGGCGAGTTCATCGTGAGCTCCTGCTGCGCGATGACGACGTCGTTTTCCTTCAGCGCGATCCGCCGGGCGTTCTGCCCCCACCACAAGTTGTAGACGACGTTGTAGTCGCCGTCCTGAAGGCCGGTATCCCAGCCGTTGTCACTGTTGAGGACGCCCTTCGCGGGAACGCTGGTCGAACCGTCGTCCCGCACCGTGACGGTCGCGGTCGCCGGGATGGTCGTCCCTTGCACGTCACCGCTGACCGTGACCGTTCCCGCGGTCTGCCATGTCGAGGCATCCGGGAGATGCCATGTCACCGGGAGGGTGCTGGTCGAGCCGTCTGCCCGGGTCGCAGTCACCGTGTCGGGCAGCACCGGAGCCTCGCTGCGCCACGTCGTCACGGCCACCGGGGCGATCGACGAGACGGGCGAGTAGACCGAGCCGTACAGCCGCAGCTCGGCGACACCCATGATGTTGCCGTTGCTCAGGCGCAGGTGGCGGTATCCGTGCCCAGCCAGCGTCGGATCCGTCAGCCCCAGGCTCTGCCATGCGAGCGTGGGCTGAGCGCCCGTGACGAGGGTCGTCCACGTGGAGAGGTCGTCGGAGCCATACAGCCTCAGGTTGCTGAGCCGTGAAGTGCCCAGCGAGTCCTGACGGAGGGCGAGCTCGATCCGATCGAGCATGACGCGGTGCGCCGCGCCGAGATCGAGAATGATGTCGGCCGTGGAACCGACCAGCCGCGCGTCGGTGTAGGTCGTCAGGTTCCGGTCGAACAGCGCCTGCGGCCGCGAAGTGGTCGACTTGTCAGGCGTGCCGTCGAGCTTGAGAGCCGTCGCAATGCCCATCAGGCCGGTGATCAGGCCGGAGTCGGTCCCCATCCGGATGGCCGATCCATCCGTCGTCGAGTGGTAGGTGACCGCCTGCTGGCCGTCGGCCGTGACGTGGTCCACCGTGAACGACACGTTCTTGCCCACGGCGTCGCCGACCGCGAGGATGGTCGTCGCACGGAGGTGCGTCGGCGACCCGGCCGGCACAAAAGTCACCGCGGCGCCGTTCACCGTGCCGGTCATCTTCTGCGGCGGCGCCGAAAGGACCGCGTCGAGGGTGACGGTGTCGCCGTCCACGGCGTAGTTCCCGAGCGTGTCGCTCGTGCCGATCGTCAGCGATGTGATGTTCGTGACCGGCGCGTGGTAGGTGCCGAATACCCGCGTCTCGGCGAGGTTGATGATGTTGCCGTTGACGAGCCGGATGTAGCGGAATGCCGATTCGCTGACGGAGGACAGGTGCTGCCACGTGGACGTCGCCTGCACCGAGCTGGTGAGCGGAGTCCACGTGGCCCCGTCCGGAGACCCCTCGAAGCGGAGGGTACTCAGCCGGCTCGTGCCGTACTGGTCCTGCCGGACAAGCACGTCTACCCCGGAGATCGACATCGAGGCGCCCTCGCCGAGATCCCATTCCAGCACCGCCTTGGTCCCCACCACACGCGTGTCGGTATAGGTCGTCGCATCCTTGTCGAAGAGTTTCGCCGCATCCGTCGCGAGGCTCGGTGACGGCAGCCCGTCGGAGCCGAGCACCGGCGCCGCCTTCAGCGACGCGTCAACCACGCCCTGGTCGGTCGAGGAGTAGAGCGCAGAGCCGTCGGAGGTCGTCTCCACCGTGTCGGCCTTGCGTCCGTCGTGGGTCGTGTAGTCGATGATGAACGGTAGCTGCCGGCCGACAGGGGCGGATGCAGGAAGCGCGAGTGTCGCGGTCCACGACAGGCCGTCGTCACTGGCGACCGACGCGGCGGCGCCGCCGATGGACACTGCGACGTTCGAGATGGACTGGGGTGCGTGGAACGAGAGCTGCACCGTGTTGCCCGGCACCACCCTGTTCTTCAGAGACAAGGGTGCTGCGATGCGCACTCCGTCGAGGTCTCCGACGGTGGCCTGCCGTTCACCGAAGATGTGGAACTCCGTCATCTCGAACAGGTTGTTCACGGTGCCGTACAGCACGTCGGGATGAGGATCCACCATCTGCACCTTCAGGAACTCGAACCGCTGCCCCTGGAGCGCAGGGTCCACGTCGAGCGTCTGGTAGTCCTGCGTCATCGTGGTGGTGCCCAGCGTCAGGCGGGTCCAGTCAATCCCGTTGTTGGAGCCGAAGACCGCAGAGCCAGCCAGCCGGTCCTCGAAGATGTTCGACTGCAGGCCGAACCTCGTGGCCGACACGCGGGCGAACGGACCGAAGTCGAAGACCTGCGCGAGCCCGACGGCGCTCGTGTACACGGTGCCGGTCTGGTTGGTCCCGTCGGTCAGGGTGTAGGCCGTGGTGCCCGCGGTCGAGGACGCGAGCAGTGCGGGGTAGTCGAGACTGCCGTCGGCGAGCTGCGGGGATTCCAAACGCAGGCCGTCCGCGGCCTGCGCGAGGCTCTGGAGCGCGGCGGAGAAGTCCGCGTCGGATGCCGATGCCCGAGCGGCCGCGGCGGCTTGGTCGGCCGCGGTGTACGTCGCCAGGGTCGCGACGTCGTAGACGACGTTCGGGTCGTAGCCGCGCTCCGCCGCGGCGATCGCGCCGGTACGGTCCTGCGCGCTCTCGAGCCGCACGTGCTCGGCCGCGACGAAGGTGCCGTCACTCACCGAGACCTCGGCATCTGCAACTCCCACTGTCGTCGGCGTCCAGCTCAGCACGCCCGTCGCGCCATCGAACTGCGCGCCGACGGGCAAGCCACTGGCGGAGTATTGGAGCGTTCCGCTGCCTGTGTACGCCGCCGAAAGGTCCGCGGTTGTCGCGTCCCCGACGGCACCGACGACGCGGTCGCCCGCGATCGCGTACGACGGCGTGGCGACCGGACTCGTCGGTGCGATGTCCATGCTGTCGAGGTCGACCGCGGTGCCGTCGCCCGTCACGGTGATGTCGAGGAGGTCCGTGATTGACTCATTCGCCGCGAGCGTGACGGCGATCTTGCGCCACTGGCCATCTGTATCCGGGAGGAGCACCGACCGGCCGATCCCGGGCGCTAGCTGCATCGTGGCGGAGCCATCCGTACGGACGCGGAACACGATCGTCCTCGCCCCCGTCGAACCATTCAGGTAGGCGATCTTCGCCCCCGTCGCGGATGCGATCATCCGGACGTATCCGACGTTCCCATCCATCCGCGACGATACGTCGCCGGCGAGCGTCGTGCTGCGATCCTCGAGATCGAGGACCGTCGCGCTCGCCTGATGCTTCGGGATGCTCGTTCCCGCCGCGGCGGCCGGGACATAGAGCCAGAAGTCGCCGCCGCCGTCCGGGCTCTCCCAGGCGTTGTAGCTCTTTCCGCCGTATGAGAAGACCAGCGGCAGCCTCTTCGAGAACGCCTCTGCGTAGGACGGCGCGATTTGCGAGACGTCCTCGCCGCGCGTGTACGTGTAGTAGTAATACAAGTCCCAGAAGCTGGCGGTGTTGTAGCGGCCTCGGTATGCGTTCGAGATATGGTCGTAGGTGTCGCGGATGGTGCCATCCGGCGAGATCGCGTAGCCGACCGGCGTCCATTCCGGGTCGTGTCCGAGCATGAACTGCCAGAAGTAGTCGGCTGCGGCGAGGATCCTGTCGCCCAGGAACTCATAGGGTCCGACCGCGTTGGGCGCACTGGAGACCGTCCCCTGCACAGGATCGACCTTCGTCCCCTGCGCCATTATCATTCGGGCCAGGTAGTACGCGTTCGTGAGGTCGCCTCCGCCGTGCGCCTGGTCGCGGCCCATCTCGACCTGCTGCACATGGGGGTCCGGGACTGGCTGCCCCGTCTTGTCGTTCTGAGTCACCATCCGGAACAGCCGCGAGATGGATCCGTTGAAGCCCTGGTCCTGGGCGGTGCTGTTCACGGTGAACCACTCGACCGCCTCGTCGTATCGGGCCCTGTCGTCGGTGAAGATATAGCCCCCCATGGCGCCCAGCAGCGGGTAGAGGTGCTGGTTCATGAAGTGGTTCTGATCGTGCTGGAACGTCTCGATCACCGGCGTGATGAGGTTCGTGGTGAACCTAGTGGTGTCATCCGCCGTCCACGGTGTCGTGTCTGCAGCGCATCCGCTGTAACGGAGGATCTCCGCGGCAGTGACCATCCTGTTCAGCGGGATGCCGGTGTGGATGTGCGCATCGGTATAGAACGCGTACTGCGCGGGATCCATCTGCTCCCAGATTCGGATGATGGCCATTGCGTTGGCGCGATAGACCACCTTCCCGGTGAGCACGTACATGAGCGTCTGCGTGTAGGCCTTCAGCCCGTCGGCAATGAACCGGGACTCAAACGACTGGCTGTTGAAGGCGACGGACGCCGGCTTCGTCGGATCCGCGGCGCTGGCGTTCGACGACGTGACGGTGACAGCTGCCTCGGGCGACGCCGCCATCTGCTGGTAGTAGTCAGTCCAGGGCTGGGCGCCCGAGGCGACTTGTGCGCGGGCGTTCTCGAGCGTGGCGGCCGTGAGGCCAACACCGGGATGCGTAAAGCCTTCGGCGCTGACGCTCGTGTGCAAGGTCACATCGCATGTCGCATCGTCCGCCGCGGCGGGCGCGGCGGTGACCGCCGCGAATACTCCCCCAACGATGGATGCGACGGCGGCGACGCCAATCGCCCGGAACAGGCGGGAGATCGCGGGTGCACGCATGGCAGGCTCCTCTTCTTCGATGGCAAGTCCACGTCATCCATGACGAGGAAAGCGCTGTCCTGTAACTAGTTGCATACGATAGTCAGGACACGACCCCGGGTCAACAGCCCTCCTGCCATAACGTCGTAGATTGCTGATGTGAACATGCCGACATCACAGAGCCCGGAACGCCGTACCGCCCCGGGGCCTGAACGAGCGAGCAAGGCGAACCTCGTCGACGTCGCCCGACTTGCGGGGGTGTCCCCCGCGACCGCGTCGCGTGTGCTCGCCGGACTGTCCAAGGGCAAGGCCGCGAGTCATGATCGCGTACTGGCGGCGGCGGACGAACTCGGCTATGTGGTCAACGGCCTCGCGCGATCGATGATGGGCGTGGGTCGGCGCAGCGTCGCATTCGTCTCGGCCGTCATGGTCGGACCGACGTTCGCGACCATGGCCGCCGCCGCCGAGCAGGTCGTGACGGAGGACGGGCACATGTTCATGCTCTGCACGACGCACGGGGACGTCGGGCGCGAGAGCATCCTGATCGAATCGCTCGCAGAGCAGCGAGTCGGCACCGTGCTGCTCGTGGGATCCGCTTCCACCGCCGAAGAGGACGAACAGCGCGTCGCCGGCTACGCCGACAGCCTCGCCCGCGTCGGGGCGCAGCTGATCCTCTGCGGCCGGCCGCCGATCGCACACCGGCCCGACATCGCCAACATCGACTACGACCACGTCGGCGGCGTGCGCAGCGCCGTCGAGCATCTCGTCGCGCTGGGGCACCGCCGGATCGCCTATATGGGCATCACCGCGGGGATGTCGACCGAGGAGCAGCGTTTCCACGGCTATCACGCGGGCCTGGAGGCCGCCGGGCTGGTTCTGGACGAGTCCCTGGTCGTGAGGGTCGAGAACGACCCCGAGGCCGCGGCGAAGGCCGTCGCCGCGTTCCTGCCCGATCACGCCGACGTGACCGCCTTCGTCTGCCTCACCGACCAGATCGCGATCGGGACGGGGCGCAGCCTGCGTGCCGCCGGTGTGCGGGTGCCCGAGCAGGTGTCACTGGTCGGGTTCGACGACACCCCTCTCGTGGCGGATCTGACGCCGGCGCTCACGACCGTGCACGCGCCCTTCCGCGAAGTCGGCGATCTCGCGGGACGGATCGCGACGGGCGAGCCCTTCGACGGATCCGCGCTGCTTCCCGTAGAGCTCATCGTGCGAGCATCCACGGGTCCGGCGCCACGCTGAGCGGACGGCGGGCTGAGCGGACCCCCGGATCACGGACCCCGATCGCTGACCGCGTCAGTGCGCCGGGTCGAAGCGGACGGCGGTGCGCCCGAAGTCCGCAGACCACCCACGGCCGTCGAGGTCGTCGGCGCGCAGCCCGAGGAGCATGCCTGTGAAGCGCAGCCGGCCGCCGTGGTCGTCCGACAGCGTCCAGGCGGGGAACACGCCCGGCACGACCGTCCACGCATCGTCTTCGGCCCTCGCCCAGGCGAAGCGCAGCTCCGCCCCGTCCAGCTCTGCGCGCAGGCGAAGCTGCCCGGCCGGCACGGCGATCGGGCGGGAGCGGGTGGTCTTCCCCTGGTCGCGTGCGAGCACGCGCAGGTGCCGGCCGTCGTCCGCATCCCAGGTGAGCTGCAACTGGATCCAGCCCTGCCTGTCGTACCAGGCGATGATGCCGGCCGATTCGCGCACGGATCGCGGCTCGGCGTCGAGCCGGGTCTCCAGCGTCGTCCGGTGCTCGCGCACGCGCGTGAGCAGCATCGACTGCTCGAACACCGAGGCCGTCGAATGCCCGCCCCGCAGGCGGAGCCAGCCCGGTCGCGGTCGCGGATCCGCCGTCGCGATGTCCAGCGGCGCCCGCAGCGTCGACCAGCGCCGGGAATCGATCGGACCGCCGAACTCCTCGACCCACGTGAGCGGATCCTGCTCCGCGTCGGGATCCTCGGAGACATCGATCTCCACATCCGAGGCGCCGTGATGCCCGCCCGCCGAGAGGCGCAGCCAGCCGTCCTCGTCGAAACGCACCGGCTGCAGGCAGGTCTCTCTGCCCAGAGTGCCGTACCGTTCGCCGAGATGCAGCACGGGCCGGGCGGCGAGATGGGCGAGCACCCAGTCGCCGCCGGGCGTCTGCACCAGCTCGCCGTGCCCGGCCTTCTGCAACGCCGCGCCCGGCGCATCGCGCGCGGTGAGCACGAACGGCTCCGGATCCCGCTGATACGGGCCGAGAAGGCGCGACGAGCGCGCGCTCGTGATGGCGTGGTTCCAGCCGGTGCCCCCGGCCGCGAGGAGCAGGTGGTATTCGTCGCCGATGCGGTACAGGTTCGGCCCCTCGACGAGCGTCGGCTCCTGATAGATGAGCGTGGCGGTGCCGGAGGTGCGTCGTTCGCCGGGAAGGTACTGCTCGACGACGATCCCCCCGAACGACGGGTGCTCCGGACGCTGGTCCCACTGCACGCCGACGATCCAGTGCGTGCCATCGACGTCGTGGAAGAACGAGAAGTCGAAGCCGCGCGAGCCGAGGTGCACGGGCTCGCTCCAGGGCCCGCGGATGTCGGGGGCCGTGACCAGGTAGTTGTCGATGTCCTTGTCGTCGCCGTCCATGGTGCGGACGATCGAGTACGCGAGCCAGAACAGGCCGCCTGTGTGGCTGAGGCTCGGCGCCCACACCCCGCCGGAGTCGGGGATGCCGCGCAGGTCGAAGCCCTCGTCGAGCGCGTGCCCGATGACGTTCCAGTGCACGAGGTCGCGCGAGTGGTGCAGCCGCACCGCCGGGTGGTACTCGAAGGTGCTGGTGGCGAGGTAGTAGTCCTCGCCGACGCGCAGGATCGATGGATCGGGTTCGAACCCGCGCAGGACGGGATTGCGGACGATGGCCACGAGTGCTCCTCGGTCAGGGGGCGATCGGATTCTGGAACGGCTCTCCCGCAACGAAGCGCGCCACCTCGCTCGTCGCCGCGGATCCGAGCCGGCGCAGCTCGCTGCCCATGGATCCGGCCAGGTGCGGGGTGAGGAACACATTCGGCAGGGTGTAGAGCGGATGCCCCGCCGGCAGCACATCCGGTTCGGTCACGTCCAGGATGGCGCGGATCCGTCCGTCCTGCAGCTCGGCGATCAGCGCGTCCTGGTCGATCAGTGCGCCGCGGGCGGTGTTGATGACGGTTGCCCGGTCGGGCAGCGCCGCGAGCACCTCGCGCGAGATCATCCCGCGCAGATGCGGCAGCTCCGGCGCATGGATGGACAGGATCGTGCTGCGCCGGGCCAGCTCGACGAGATCGTCGACGTGCTCGGCCCCGAGCTGCCGAGCGGTCTCGGCGCTCACGCTCGGGTCGTACAGCACGAGGTCGACGTCGTAGCCGCGGAGGAGCTGCAGCACCCGGGTGCCGATGCTGGACGCGCCGACGATCCCGACCGTCGTGCCGAACAGGCCGGCGTGCGGCAGCTCGGCCTCGCGATCGATGCGGCGCTGCTGCTGCGCGTAGCGGCGCGAGGCCCAGAACGCGTCCTTGGCGGCGAGCACCACCATCGCGACGGTGAACTCGGCGACCGGGATCGCGTTCGCCGCCCGCGCGGACGACACGGCGATGCCGCGCTCCGCCGCGGACGAGTCGAGGAACGCCACCCCGCCGCCCCAGTGCACGACGCCGCGGAGGTTCGGCATGGCGTCGAGCTCGGGGGCGCCGAGCGTCGGCGCGCCCCATCCGGTCAGCAGCAGCTCGACCTCGCCGAGCTCGGCCTTCGGCACCTGGTCGAACGAGGTGAGGATCTGCGTCGGATCCACCTCCACGAGCCTCATCAGCCGGCGCACGTCGTCGGTGCTGAAGACGAACGGGAACGCCTCCGGTGCCATGACCAGCAGCGCCTTCATCGCGCCTCCCTCCGCGCGTCGCGCGCATCCGCGGCGACGCGCAGCACGCCCGCCGAAACTCCTGCTCCGGTGCGGATCCGCAGACCCGCGCGCCCGACCGGATCCCTCTCTGCCGACGGGTCGGCCTCTTCCAGCGTCCAGTCCGCCGCACCGCCCGGGAAGATCCGCACAGCGCCGGACGCACCGGGCAGCAGGATCTCGGCTGCGCCGGGCGAGCGGTCCCACAGGAACAGCAGTTCGTCGCCGCCGGGAAGCCGATAGCCGAGGCAGATCGCAGGGTCGTCCCAGCCCGGGAGGCCGAGCGGCCAGAACGGAACCGCATCGCGGAGGCCGTCGCGCAGTTCCTTGTGCAGCGCGACCGCCTCGCCGACCAGCGCCCGCTGTTCCGGGCGCAGCCGGTCGAGGAAACCGGACAGATAGAGCCGCCCGCTGAGGCCGGTCACGAGGGCGAACGCGGTCTCGGCCTCGCTCATCTCCACCGCCGGATACGCCCAGTTCGCGCACTGCTCAGGCAGGATCGACGCGGGTGCCGAGGCCGCGATCGGCGGATAGCGCAGGAAGTCCTGCTGGTCGCTCGTGGACTGCAGGTGCGCGACGTCGAGCAGGGCGTAGTCGGCGCGCATCGCACCAGAGCTGCAGTTCTCCAGCAGCAGCCCGGGATGGCGGTACTGGATGCCGATCAGCCACTCGCGCAGCGCCCGCACGTGCCCGAGCAGCCCGTCACCCGCGGCGAGCGCATCCTGCTCGGTGCCCGCGCCCGGGTTGATGTTGTAGTCCAGCTTCAGATAGGACACCGCATAGTCGCGCACGAGCAGGTCGACCGTCTCGTCGAGATGAGCGCGCGCAGCGGGGTGACGCAGGTCGAGGTGGTAGCGCCCGTGCTCCTGCACGCGCCGGCCGAATCGCCGGAAGAACGCCTCCTCCGGCAGGCGACCGGCGAGGGGGCTGTCGACTCCGACGACCTCCGGCTCGAGCCAGAGCCCCACCCGCAGACCGCGAGCCCGGATCTCGTCGGTGACGCCGACCAACCCGGCGGCATCGAAGCGCGAAGCGGCCTCGCGCCATTCGCCGACCGTGGACCACCAGTCGCCGAGCTCCGGATCCGCGAACCAGCCCGCGTCGATGCAGAACACCTCGGCGCCGGCGTCGGCCGCCGACGCGATCAGGGGGCGCAGCGCCTCGGACGAGGGCTGGCCCATGAGCGTGTTCATGAAGTCGTTGTAGACGATGGGAAGCGCGCCAGCCCGATCGGAGCGCAGCCCGCGCCGATGCGCCGTGAGCGCTGCGAGCGCGCCGTCGGGACCGCGATCCGACACAGCGAGCGCCACCGGCACGGTCGTGAACGCGTCGCCCGGCGCGAGCCGGTGCGCGAACTGGTGCTCCAGATCGGTCGGCCCGAACAGGCCGAGGGTCGCCCCGTCGAGATCCTGGCTGAGATCCATATGCCAGCCCGCGCCGGACTCGATCTGCCAGGCGAACGCGGCGCGGCGAACGGGATCGTGCACCACCCCGACGGGCAGGTGCTCCCCTGTCGACCAGGATCCGTGACTGGTGAGGGTCGCGTGTCCCCGCCCGTCCTGGGCGTGGATAGGCAGCGACAGGTCCGGCAGCAGCGCGCGCAACGGCTGCGTGCGCCACCGGTTCTCGGCGAGCCATTCGCTGTCGGCGAGCAGGACCTCGAGATCGTCCAGACCGGTCCGGCCGAAGCCGACCGACGCGGATCCGACGGTGGTGAGCACGATGTCGCCGGATCCGCTGTGACGGAGCTCATGCTGCACCCGCAGCGCGGATCCGGACGGCGCAGCCGACGCCGTCACGTCGCCCGGCGCCGATCTCGCGGTGAGCGTGGTGCGCACCTCCAGCCCCGTGACGGGATCGCGCTGCACGACGACGACCGTCCGTCCGGAGGGCACCGCGGGATCCGCATCCTCGACCGCGACCACGCGCAGCCGGGCGCCGAGTGCGGAGCGCACGGCGGCCTGGCTGGTGCGGGCGCGCTGCTCGACGGCTGTGAAGATCTCCACGAGCGCGATGCCGTCGCGATCGAGCAGCGAACCCTCCGCCTGCAGTGCGGCGGGTGACGCGTCGCTCCAGCGCAGTTCGAAGCGGCCGATCCGCACGCGATCCCGGGTCGTCGCGGCCGTCATGCACGCTCCCGCATCCCGCCGGCGGACGCCCGGGCGGCCGGAGCGAACCCCAACGCGCGGTTGCACACCTGCACGCACACGGCGAACAGCGCGGGGCCGAACAGCCACAGCATTCCGCCGAGCACGGGCAGAGATGAGGCGAGTACGATCGCCCCGCCGAGCAGCAGCCAGCTCAGGGCGAGATGCGGCCGGGTCACGCAGCCGCGCGCGGCTGCAGCCACCTGTGCGAGCGGACTGGATCCCTCGGACGCCGGCGCCGTGCTCGCCAGGGCGACCGCGAGGATCCCGACGAGTGCCAGGACGACCGCTCCGGCGAGCAGCGCGGCGGCACCGGTGCCCACGATGGCGAGGTCGTAGCCGAGCAGCAGCACCACGGCCGTGGGTGCGAGCGCCGCCCAGAAGCGCCGATGTGCAGCAATGCCGAACGCCGACCAGAAGGCACGTCCGGGATGGTCGGATCCGTCCAGCAGCACGGCACCGGCGACGATCAGCGCCTCGAGCGCCGGGTACAGCGGCAGCAGCACGAGCGCGCCGAGCCAGAGCGCGAGATGCGTGAGCTGCCAGCCCACGAGGGTGGTGAACGCGACCAGCGGCAGCAGTGCGGCCAGGAACGACACCGACACCGTGAACCAGCCGAACGCACCGAGCAGCAGCGTCGCGATGATTCCGTCATAGCCGAGGGCGCGAGCGATCCTGCCGCCGCGGCCGGCGGCTGGTCGGCGTGCGGAGCGGTGCCCCGGTGCGCGCGCGCTCATCCCTTCACCGCCCCGACGGACATGCCCTTGATGAAGTAGCGCTGGAACCCCGCAAAGATCGCGATCGAGGGGATGATCGCAAGGATCGCGCCGGTGTAGATGAGCTGCCACTGCGAGGTGAGCAGGCCGACCATGCGGTTGATGGCGACGTTGATCGTGCCCGCCGAGGTGGAGTCGAGGAACACCAGCGGCACGAAGAAGTCGTTCCACAAGCCGAGGGCCTGGATGATCACGAACGCGCTCGTCACCGGCAGCAGCATCGGGAACACGATCGCCCAGAAGGTGCGCAGCCGCCCGGCGCCGTCCACGTGCGCGGCCTCTTCCACGTCGATCGGGATGCCCTTGAGGAAGCTGCAGTACAGCAGCACGCCGAAGCTCGCCGCTCCCCCGAGGTGCACCAGGATCACGGAGGTGAGCGTGCTGTACAGCCCGACCTGGTTGAACGCCTTGACGAGCGGGATCATCCGCACCTGGAACGGGATCATGAGTCCGGCGATGAACAGGATGTAGATGATGTTCGAGGTGCGCCCGCCGATCCGCTCGATGCCGTAGGCGGCCATCGGCACGATCGCGACGAGCAGCACCACCGTGCTCACCGTGATGATCAGGGTGTTCAGCACCGCCTGCAGGTAGTCGGTCTGCTGGAACAGCGCGATGTAGTTGTCGAAGGTGAACGACGTGGGCAGCCCCATCGGATCCACCGTGATCTCCGCATAGGAGCGGAACGAGTTGAGCAGCGCGTAGATCACCGGCGACGCGACGATCAGCACGAGCACGGAGAGCACGACCATGACGACGATCTCGCCAGGGGTCCATTTCTTCTTCGCGCGGGGCTCGCGGCGCGAACGCGGCAGGACCTGGGCCTTGGTGGCTGTGGCGCTCATGCCTGGATCTCCCTCTTGCGCATGTAGGCGTTGGACGCGACGGTGCTGACGATCACGACGAGGAACAGCACGACAGCGGCGGCGGACCCGAGTCCCGCGCGGTACTCGCCGAACCCGACCTTGTAGATGAAGAACGCCATGGTCTCGCTGACGAAGCCGGGGCCTCCGGTGGTGAGCACGAGCACCTGGTCGAAGAGCACCCAGCCGGCGATCATCGCGAGCGTCATGTTGACGGTGACCGCTCCGGCGATCATCGGCCACGTGACGTTCCAGAACACCTTCACGCTTCCGGCGCCGTCGATCCGCGCGGCTTCGAGCAGCTCCTGCGGCACGGACTGCAGGTTGGCCAGATAGATGAGCGTGGTGTTGCCGCCCAGCGTGAAGCAGATGATGAACAGCAGCACCCAGACCACGATGCCGCTGTCGCCCAGCCAGTCCCGGGCCCACTGCGGCAGACCCAGATGACGTAGCGCCGAATTGACGATGCCGAAGTTGTAGTTGAGCAGGTACTTCCAGATCGTGGCCATGATGAACGCACTGACCAGGGCCGGCAGGTACACCACGGTGCGGAAGAAGCCCATCGCGTGATTCAGCTTGTCGAGCATGAGGGCGACGACCAACGAGATCAGGTTGACGATCACGGCGGATCCGAGGCCCAGGATCAGGGTGTTCTTCACCGCGTTCCAGAACCGGCCACTCGTGAGGATATCCGTGTAGTTCGCGACGCCGACCTCGTCATAGCTCGGGCTGATGCCGTCCCAGTTCGTGAAGCTGAGCTGCACGGTCTGCAGGGAGGGCAGGATCACCATCAGCAGATAGATCACCAGTGCGGGCGCGATGAAGGCGAGCATCGCCCAGCGCGCCCGGGGGAATCTGTGCCGGCGACGCAGCGCCGTGCCGGGTTGCAGCGCTGGCGGCGCACCGGTCGGCACCCGGGGCGCCGTGGTTGTGGATCCATCCATGTCTGTTCTCCTTCGCACGTCCGTGTGCTGCGCGGTGGGGCGGACCCGGAGCCCGCCCCACCGGGCCTCAACCGGCGGCCGCGTCCTTGTCGAACTCGGCCTGCACCTTGGCGATCGTGTCGTCGATCGAGGTCTGCCCGTCCTGCATCGCGATGCGCGACTGGCGGAAGAACGTGTTGAAGGCGCTGAAGGTCGTGAACGTCGGCGCGTTCTCATACCAGACCAGCTTCGGGTTCTTCAGCAGCGCGAAGTAGTCGGAGGCTCCCGGGATCGAGCTGTTGTGCGTCACCTTGGCGGAATCGACGATGTTCGGCGAGATCCAGCCCGCCTTCTCCATGAGGTCGGCCGCCGGCACCGAGTAGAAGTACTTCAGGAACTCGACCGAGGAGGCGTACTGCTTCTTGTCAGCCTTGGCCTGTGCCGAGATGGCGAGGCCCCCGGCGGTGGATCCGTCGACGCTGTTCTTCAGCACCGGGATGTTGCCCTTGGCGTCCGGGACGATGAAGATCCCCGCGTTGAACTTCGGGTCGACCTTGTGGATGTCCATCAGGCGTCCGAGCCCGGCAGAAGAGGTCGCCATGACAGCCTGCCCGTTGACGAGCAGTGTCGTGGTCTGTGCGTCTGCAGTGGACTGCCAGCCCTTGAGCACGTAGTCGTCGGTGATGGTCTTCAGCTCCTGCAACGGCGCGCGCAAGTCGGACACGGCGACCTTGCCGGCCTTCGCGGCGTTCCAGAAGCCGCCCTGATCGGAGTACTGCGCGAAGATCGGCGCGGCCAGCGGCTTCCAGAGCTGGTCGGCGGGCCACACCTCGGATGCCGCGGTCGCCAGCGGCACGTCACCGTTCGCCTTGATGTCCTTCAGGAGCGTGAGGAAGTCTCCATAGGTCTTCGGCACCGACAGCTTGTGCTGGGCGAAGTAGTCCTTGTTGTAGACGATGTTGATGCCGAGCTCGCCGTTGAGCGCGCTGTACGGCACCGTGTAGACATTGCCGTCAGCGGCCTTGGCGAACGCATCGGGAGCGATCAGCGACGTCACCTCGGACGGGATCGGCGCAAGCTTTCCTGCCTTGATGTACGTCGGGGTGTCACGCATGTCGACGATGGCCGGCCAGTGCCCTGTCGCGTCGACCGTCTTCATCTGCGTGGCGTAGTCGGCGCCGGAGGGCAGCGGAACCGCGGTCACCGTCGTGGTGGTGCTCTTCGCGTTGAAGTCTTTGACCAGCCCCGCGACGACCGAGTTCCAGGTTTCGTCGCCGGTGGCGTACATGAACTGGATGCTCGTCTTCGGTCCGCTCGCACCGGTCGACGAACCGGAGCCGGTGCCCGCGCACCCGGCCAGGGCGAGCGCCGAGATGGCGACGCCTGCGGCGGTCATGGCGAGTCGCTTGCCCAGCGGCCGCGTCTTTGCGTACTGCATGTGATCTCCCTTGATTCTGTGCTGGATCGGGTTCCGAGCCGAAAGTGGGAACAATCGACCGGAGAGCGCTTTCCACTCTACAGTGAAACTAGTTGCAAGTCGAGTGTGCGGCATCGGATTCCCGGAGTCAAGAAGGACTATCGAGGACGGAAGCCGCGTCGGGCGAGGGCGGGCGACATCAACGACTCCCGAAAGGAGAGCTGCTCGCGGACTCAGCCCAGCGGATCCGCCAGGAGCCGTTCGAAGGCGGCATCGGCGGCGCCGATCAGCAGGCGGTCCGCTCCGAGCGCGGCCGCGGAGATCTCCAGTCCCTCGGCCGACGCGGCGAGCGCGCGCCGGCGCACGTCCTCGTCGAAGGCCTCGGGATCCAGCTCCCGCAGGATCCCGAGGAAGCCCCCCAGCACGATCATCGCCGGGTTCAGCACGTTGACGGCATTGCCGAGGGTCGCGGTCAGGATGCGGCGCTGCCGTGCGACCTCGGCGATCACCGCCGGATCCCCGGACGCCTCCAGCGCCGCGCGCAGCCCGGCATCGTCCGGAGCCGCGAGGCCCGTGGCCTGCACGAGGCGCGCGCGGTTCACCTCGTCCTCCAGCACCCCGCCCTCGGCGCGCCGGTCCGCGGCGACCGCCACGCTCGCGGCGGTCTGGCCCCACTCCCCGGCATAGCCGCCGACCCCGCCGATGAGCATGCCGTGCAGGATGAGACCGCCGCCGATGCCGCTGGCGCCGCCGTTGAGGTAGACGACGTCCTCGTGCTCCCTGGCCGCGCCGAACAGCCGCTCCGCCCGCGCGCCGAGCGAGGCGTCGTTGCCCACCACGACGGGCTGGGCCAGCGCCGCGGCGAGCGGTCCCGCGATGTCGGCGTCACGCCATTCGAGGTGCGGCGCGAGTCGCACCAGGCCGTCCGAAGCGCGCACGAGGCCGGGCACTGCGACGCCGACGCCCACGATGCGGCAGCCCTCCAGCGCACCGCCGCGCCAGCCCTCCACGACGCCGGCGACGATCTCGACCACATCGCCGACGTCGACGACGCCGGGTCGTTCGACGGGTACCCGCACCCGCTCGCGGACGGCGCCCCCCAGCGAGACCGCCCCGATCTCGACGGCGTCGATCTCGGGGTTGACGCCGATCGCGACGACATCGGGACTCGGCACGACCACCGGGGAGGGCCGTCCCACCCGGCGGGTGGGATCCGGTTCGCGCTCGTCGACGAGACCGGCCTCGACCAGCCGGCCGACCAGGTCGGAGACGGTCGAGCGGTTCAGCCCGGTCTCGCCCGTGATGACCGCCCGCGAGCGCGGACCAGAGTGATGCACGAGGCGCAGCACCTCGGCGAGGTTGGTGCGCCGCACCCCCTCGACGGTCGTGGCGCGTTCGTTCATCCGGCGTCTCGCTTTCTGCACGCGGTGGGACTCCAGGCTACCGATCGCCGCGGTGGCGGCGATCGGCAGCCTGCGTGGACTGCCTGCGGATGAGCGCGAAGTCGACGACCTCCTGACGCGGCGCCGGCTGGTCTTCACGCGCGACACCCTCGATCCGCAACCGGATCCGCTCGTCCAGAAGCGCGACCGCCCTGGCCGCGATGATCTCCCTCCCGGGGTCGATGGTCGTCAGCGGCGGCACGGAATAGCCGGCTTCCTCGATGTTGTCGAAACCGATCAGACGGACGTCGTCCGGCACGCGCAGACCGCGTTCGGTCAACGTCGCAAGAGCGCCGAGTGCGAGTGCGTCCGTGAAGGCGACGACGGCGTCGGGCACCAGACCGCGGTCCAGGATCTCGGCCATGGCGGCCGCACCCGTGGAGTGGAAATAGTCCGGCACGCCGACGATCGCGCGTGGATCCAGCTCGAGTCCATGCGCTCGGAGAGCCTCCTGGAACCCCTTCATCCGGAGCGTGCCGCTGCTGGATCCCGGATCGTCCTTGGCGCCGAGCGGCACGATGGTTCTCGCGCCCAGGCCGATCACATGTTCGGTCGCCGCTCGTGCGCCCGCGACGTTCTGCATCGTCACGTGGTCGACCCCGGCGCCGAAGATCCTCTCGCCGAGCAGCACCAGGGGGAGGTCCATGTCGAACAGCCCCACATCGTGCTGCGTCAGTGCCAGAGGCGAGAAGATCACCCCGTCGACCATGGACCGGTAGCTGCCGTCCAGCACCCTGAGCTCACGATCGCGTTCGTCGTTGGTCTGCTGGATGAAGACGGTGAATCCCCGCTTCGCCGCCTCGCGCATCACCGCGTCGGCGAGCTCGGCGAAATAGGCCCCCCGCAGGGCCGGCAGGACCAGGGCGATCGCGCCGGTTCGTCCGCGGCTGAGGTTTCGCGCCGACACGTTCACGTGGTAGTCGAGCTCACGGATCGCATCCGTGACGCGGTCACGCGTCTGCGGCCGGATGTGCGGGTAGCCGTTGAGCACGTTCGAGACCGTCTTGATGGAGACGCCGGCGATCTGCGCGACATCACGGATCGTCGCGGATCCGTTCCCCTTGCGTGCCATGGTCGACGGTCCCTCCCCTCGGGTCGCATCAGCGTACCGGAGCGCTCCTTCGGCGGGCCCTCGAACCGACACCGACGGCCGCTGCACGCGTGAGGCGGGAGCAGAGCGCACCCTGCTCCCGCCTCATGCGGTCCTGGCCGACCGGCCGGGGCTCAGAAGATCCGCGGCAGGAAGTCGCTCAGCCCCTGCCACCACACGTCGAAGCCGTGCGGACCCGGGACGACGGTCTTCACGACCGGGATGCCGTTCGTCGTCAGGTTCGTCTCCATGCCGTTGATCGAGGTGACGGCGCCCGTGTCGACGTCGCCGGCGAAGAGCGTGACCAGCTTGGTCGTCGCGATGGCGGTCTGGCCCGCCGGCGTCGCCGGGTTGACCGAACCGTTCGCGAACGGCGGCGAGAAGATGCCGTAGTACGAGAAGGTCCCGGGGTTGCTCACCAGCACGCTCTGCGTGAGGCGTCCACCCCACGACAGGCCGGCCAGCGCCCGCTTGGACAGGTCGTCCGAGATGTTGTACTTCGACTTCACCAGCGGCATCACGTTGTTCGACAGGTCGCCCCAGATGTTGCCCTGGAGCTGCGTGTATCCGGGCATCACCACGACCATCGGCTTGATCTCGCCCCGCGCGTACAGGTTGTCGAGGATCTGGGCCGCCCTGCCGACCTCGGTCCAGCTGGCATAGTTCTGGCCGGCTCCGTGGTAGAGGTACAGCACCGGGTATGCCTCGGCGCGGTTCGGGTCGTAGTCGACGGGCGTCCAGACCTTCAGCTTCGTCGAACCCACCGAGCCCGCGTAGGTCAGCGTCTCGAGCTTTCCGGCCTTGTCGGCGGGAACGTCCGCCAGCAGCGGCGTGCGCACTCCCCCGGGAACGAAGAGCTGGCTCTCGACGTTCTCCGTGTTCCTGGTGTCCTGCGGGTCGTGGTAGGCGACGCCGTCGACCTCGTAGCGCCAGTAGTAGTAGCCATCGATCGGGCCGATCGTGGTGCGCCAGCGGTCGCCGACCTTGGTCAGCGGGATGCGGAACCACTGCCCGTTCGGGGCCCAGTCGCCCCACAGCACCACGTCCTTGGCGTTCGCCCACTGGGTGCCCGTCTCGAACGTGACCATGCCGTTCTCGTCGATGTGCGGGGTGGTGATGCTCCCCGTCTCCGGCGCGGTGTACGGCGCGGACTGCGGCAGGTTCCCAGCGCTCAGGCCGTGGTCGTGGACCGTCGGCTTGAACGCCCGGGTCGCGAAGTCGCGCAGGTTCTCGCGCCAGGTGTCCCACACGCCGCCGGTCTGGCGGTGCACGCCGTCGAACTCGAGGCGGACGCCGGCCTGCTGGAGCGTCTGGATGGCGTCGTAGGTCCCGTTGTAGTTCGGGTCGAGGGTGTTGCCGACGTAGAAGCGCATCAGATCAGTCTTGGCGTTGATCTGGCGTGCCTGCGCAGCCGTGACCTGAGTGCCGTCGGACAGGTATCCCGACAGCGAGCCGACCGAGCCGAACACGCCGGGCTCGCTCGCCGCGAGCTCGAGCGCCTGCGCAGCCCCGCGCCCGATGCCGGCGATGCCGTTCTCCTTGACCTTGCTCGACACGTTGTAGGCGGCGTGCACGGCGGGGATCAGGTCGTCCGTGACTTCGGTGCGGAAGCCCTCGTCCCCGGCGTCCGCCATCACGACGACCATCGAGGAGAGGTCGCCGCTCACGGCGAGGTTGTCCAGGATCTGGGCCGTGCGGCCGAGCTCGAGCCATTCGCGGGACGACTGGCCCTTGTCGGAGAGCAGGTAGAGCACCGGATAGGCCTTGGCCTCCTTGGTGGTGTAGCCCGGGGGCGTCCACACCATCGCGGAGTGCGGGGCGCCGGCGACCGTGGACGTGTAGGTGAGCTCGGAGACGGCGCCTCCGCCGGAGGCCACGTCGTCCATCCAGGCCACCTCGGGACCGGGTACGAACAGCGTGTTCCAGTTCGGGTGCGCGGTGACCGCGACCGGGTCGCCCGGGTTGCGGAACACGACCTTGGAGCGGTCGGCCATCGTCGCCACGTACTGGTAGTAGTACAGGCCAGGGCTCAGCGGGCCGATGTCGGCCACGCAGTTGGCGCCGCTCGCATCGAGCCCCATGGCCGACCAGGTCTTCGACGGACCGAAGTTGCCCTCGATCTCGGCGCCGGCGCCGGTGGAGTTGCCGCAGGCCTTGGACGGGACCTCCGACTTGGCGACGGTGAAGTAGTGATAGATGCCCTTCTGCGACTCCCATGAGTCCTGCGCCGCTGCGGGGACCGCAGCGGCGACCGCGATCGATGAGACCAGAGCGATGGCGACTGCCACTCTGGCTCCCACCGAACGAGACCTTCCAACCCGGAGGTCAGTCTTCATTGAGCAAACCCTTCGTTCTTCGGCGCGGCAGCAGCTGCGCCGAGTGATGGACGATGCCGAGTCGGGGGCCGGTCCGTGCGCCCGCCGACTTTACATCGTTGTAGATTCGAGAGATTACAACGATGCAGAAACGCGCGCAAGGGGTGTCGCGATCTCCGCGAGACCCCTCCGCGGGGCACGTTGGAAGACTCACCGCTCCGGCTGCGCACGCGTGTCGGCCGCGTGGATGTCGTCGTCACACAGGCTCGATGGAGTCAGGGAGACGTTCCCCGGGATGCCGGGGGGTCGATCGGGGTGCTCCGCACCGATCCCATCCACCGAGGCATTGCCACCGGTGCGATCGGCTGATATGTTTTACACTGCAACATTTCACCGAGGTCGTCGAAGGAGACCCGCATGTCGCTCACCCCCACTCGCGAAGACAAGTTCTCGTTCGGCCTCTGGACCATCGGCTACAACGGCGCCGATCCGTTCGGCGGCCCGACCCGCCCGGCGCTCGACGTCGTGCACGCCGTGGAAAAGCTCGCCGAGCTCGGCGCCTACGGCCTCACCTTCCACGACGACGACCTCTTCGCGTTCGGATCCACCGAGGCCGAGCGCCAGACGCAGATCGACCGCCTCAAGGGCGCGATGGCCGACACGGGGATCGTCGTGCCGATGGTGACCACGAACCTGTTCAGCGCGCCGGTGTTCAAGGACGGCGGCTTCACCTCGAACGACCGCGCGGTGCGCCGGTACGCGCTGCGCAAGGTGTTCCGCCAGCTCGACCTCGGTGCCGAGCTGGGCGCGCAGACGTTCGTCATGTGGGGCGGCCGCGAGGGCGCCGAGTACGACTCCGCCAAGGACGTCCGCGCGGCCCTGGAGCGCTACCGCGAGGCCGTGAACCTGCTCGGCGACTACGTGACCGACAAGGGCTACGACATCCGCTTCGCCATCGAGCCGAAGCCGAACGAACCGCGCGGTGACATCCTGCTGCCGACCCTGGGCCACGCGCTCGCGTTCATCGACTCGCTCGAGCGCCCCGAGCTCGTCGGGCTGAACCCCGAGGTCGGCCACGAGCAGATGGCCGGGCTCAACTTCGCCGCCGGCATCGCCCAGGCGCTCTACCACGGCAAGCTCTTCCACATCGACCTGAACGGGCAGCGCGGCATCAAGTACGACCAGGACCTGGTCTTCGGCCACGGCGACCTGCACAACGCGTTCGCGCTCGTCGACCTGCTCGAGAACGGCGGCCCCGGCGGCGTCCCCGCCTACGACGGCCCGCGCCACTTCGACTACAAGCCCTCGCGCACCGAGGACGAGTCCGGCGTGTGGGACTCCGCGTCTGCGAACATGCGCATGTACCTGCTGCTCAAGGAGCGCGCCGCAGCCTTCCGCGCCGACCCCGAGGTGCAGGAGGCGCTCGCCGCCGCCCGCGTCGACGAGCTGTCCACCCCGACGCTGAACCCGGGCGAGACCTACGACGACCTCTTCGCGGACCGCTCGGCCTACGAGGAGTTCGACGCGAACGCGTACTTCGGCGCCAAGGGCTTCGGATTCGTCCGCCTGCAGCAGCTCGCCGCCGAGCACCTCATGGGCGCCCGCTGAGCCCGGCCGGCGCTGACATGACCCTCGTCATGGGCGTGGACTCGTCCACGCAGTCGTGCAAGGTCGTCATCGTCGATGCGGAGTCCGGATCCGTCGTGCGCCAGGGGCGTGCGACGCATCCGGACGGCACGGCCGTCGATCCCGAGGCGTGGTGGCACGCATTGAACGCCGCGATCGCGGACGCGGGCGGCATCGATGACGTCGTCGCATGGTCGATCGGCGGCCAGCAGCACGGCATGGTGGCCCTCGACGCGACCGGATCCGTCGTCCGCGACGCGCTGCTGTGGAACGACACCCGTTCCGCGCAGGCGGCGAGCGACCTCATCGCCGAGTTCGGCGCGGCGGACCTCGCCGCCCGCACCGGACTCGTGCCGGTCGCGTCGTTCACCGTCACCAAGCTGCGCTGGCTGCGCGACGCCGAGCCTGAGAACGCGGCGCGCGTGGCCGCCGTCGCGCTGCCGCACGACTGGCTGACCTGGCGGCTGCGCGGATTCGGGCCGGACAACCCGGTGCTCGAGGAGCTCGTCACCGACCGCTCCGACGCCAGCGGGACCGGCTACTGGAACCCCGCGACCGGATCCTACGACCGCGCGCTTCTGGTCGCCGCACTCGGTCACGACGCGATCCTGCCCCGCGTGCTCGGCCCGTCCGACCACGTCGCGGATCCGGCCGGACGCCTGGTCGCTCCGGGCGCGGGCGACAATGCGGGCGCTGCCCTCGGGCTGGGCGCCGAGCCCGGCGACGTGGTCGTCTCGATCGGCACGTCGGGCACGGTGTGCGCGATCAGCCGCACGCCGATCTTCGACGAGTCCGGCACGGTGGCCGGCTTCGCCGACGCGTCCGGGAACTTCCTGCCGCTCGTCGCGACGCTCAACGCCGCGCGAGTGCTCGACGTCACCGCGGCGCTGCTCGGCGTGACGCACGGCGAGTTCAGCGACCTGGCGCTGCAGGCGCCGCCCTGCGCCGGAGGGCTGGCGCTGCTGCCGTACTTCGAGGGCGAGCGCACCCCGAACCTCCCCGACGCCACGGCGTCGCTGACCGGCATGACGCTCGCGTCCACGACGCGCGCGAACCTCGCCCGGGCGGCGGTCGAGGGCATGCTCCGGGGGCTCGGCGCCGGGCTCGATGCACTGCGCGGGCTCGGGATCCCGCTCCAGCGCGCGCTTTTGATCGGCGGCGGGGCGCAGTCCGAGGCGGTGCGCCGCATCGCGCCGGAGGTGCTCGGCCTGCCGGTCGAGGTGCCGGAGCCCGGCGAGTACGTGGCGCTCGGCGCCGCACGCCAGGCGGCCTCCATCGCCGCGCAGGCGGCCTCCGCCGCCGGGCAGGCGGCCTCCGTCACCGGCCAGGCGGCCTCCGTCACCGGCCAGGCGGCCTCCGTCACCGGGCAGGCGGCCTCCATCGCCGTGGAGCGCTGACGGAGGCCGCGGCCCCCGAAACTGCTCCCGTCGCAAGAACTGCCGGAAAGCCGCCGGGAAAGCGGCGATTATCGCGACGGGAGCGGATCCGGGCCGCACGGCGGGACGCCCGGGCCGCACGGCGAGGCGCCCGGCCCTTCGTTCGCTCCCGTCGCAGATGCCGCTCTCCGGCAGGGAAAGCGGCATCTTTTGCGACGGGATCGGGGCGGGGCGGGCGCCCCGCGCGATCAGTCCTCGACGTGCCGCTCCGCGACGCCGTCGTAGGCGGACAGCGGGCGGATCAGCGCGTTCGCCGCGGCCTGCTCCATGATGTGCGCGGTCCAGCCCGTGATCCGGGCCGCGATGAACAGCGGCGTGAAGATCTCGGTCTCGAAGCCGAGCAGGTGGTACGCCGGGCCCGACGGGTAGTCGAGGTTCGGATAGATGCCCTTGCGCGCGACGAACTCGGCCTCGAGGGTCGAGTACAGCTCAGCCAGATCCGTCCGTCCGGTGTCCGCGATGAGCCGGTCGAGCGCGGCCTTCATGGTCGGCACGCGCGAGTCGCCGCTCTTGTAGACCCGGTGACCGAAGCCCATGATCTTCCGCTTGTTCGCCAGCGCGTCATCGAGCCAGGGCACGACACGGTCGGCGGATCCGATCTCCTCGAAGATGTGCATCACGGCCTCGTTCGCACCGCCGTGCAGCGGCCCCTTGAGAGCCCCGATCGCGCCCACGACGGCGGAGTACAGGTCGGCCGTCGTCGAGGCGATCACCCGCGCCGTGAACGTGGAGGCGTTGAAGGAATGCTCGGCGTAGAGCACCATCGAGATCCGGAACACGTCCACGGCCGCGGCCGAGGGCAACACTCCGAAGGTCATCCAGAGGAAGTTCGTGGAGTAGTCAAGATCCTCCCGCGGCGGGATCGGCGCGAGCCCCCAGCGCCGGCGCTGCACCGCGGCGACGATCGTCGGGATCTGCGCGAGCAGATACACCGAGCGGCCGAGGTCGAGCTCGCGGTCGGTCCAGCCGCCTAGGCGATGCAGGCTCGGGTCGAACGTGCCGAGCTGGCTGACCGCGGTGCGCACGACGTCCATCGGATGCGCGTCGAGTGGGATCAGATCCAGCAGTGCGACCGTACGCGGATCGAGCGGACGGAACGCGCGCTCCTGCGCCTCGAACGCCGCCAGCTGATCGCCCGTGGGCAGCTCGCCGTGCCAGAGCAGGTAGGCGACCGCCTCGAACGGCTGGGTCGCGGCCAGCTCCTGCACGGGGTAGCCGCGGTAGAGCAGGCTGTTGGTCTCGGGGTTGACCTTCGAGATCGCCGTCGTGTCGACGACGACGCCCGCGAGACCCTTCTTGATGTCGGGGTCGCTCATGGTGCTGCTCCTTTGCAATGCCTTTGGGCTCTCGTGGTCGTTGAGCGAGGACGAGCGAAGCGAGACCGAGACGAAACGTGGTGATCTCGCAGAGGACCGCGTTTCGTCTCGTCGCTGCGCTCCTCGCTCAACGACCCCGTGGTGGGGTGGTGTCGATCGTGAAGGTGAAGACGTTCGTGTCGAAGTGGTTGTAGGACTCGTAGTCGATGAGGTCGTACAGATCCGCCCGGTGCTGCATCTCGCCGAGCTTCGAGGTCAGGTGCCCCTCCTCGTTCAGCGTATCCAGCGCGCGTCCGGTGGCGCCCATCGCGATCCGCAGCATCGAGACCGGCCAGATCACGATGCTCACGCCGACGTCCTTCAGCTGCGACGTGGTGAACAGCTCGCTCTTGCCGAACTCGGTCATGTTCGCGAGGATCGGCACGTCGAGCTCGGAGGCCATCCGCTCGAACTCGGCGAGCGTGCGCATCGCCTCGGGGAAGATCGCGTCCGCCCCGGCGTCGACGAGAGCCTTGGCCCGGTCGACGGCGGCGTCCATGCCCTCGACGGCGCGGATGTCGGTGCGCGCCATGATGAGGAAGTTCGGATCCCGCCGGGCGTCGACCGCGGCGCGGATCCGCTTGGTCGCCGTCGACTCATCGACCACGGCCTTGCCGTCGAGGTGGCCGCAGCGCTTGGGGTTGATCTGGTCCTCGATGTGCGTGCCGGCCAGGCCCGCATCCTCCAGGGTCTGGATCGTGCGGGCCACGTTCATCGGCTCGCCGAAGCCCGTGTCGGCGTCGATGATCGCCGGCAGCTCGGTCATCCGGGCGATCTGCTGCCCCCGCCCCGCCACCTCGGTGAGCGTGGTGAGGCCGATGTCGGGCAGGCCCAGGTCGGCCGACAGCACGGCGCCGGAGATGTAGACCCCGTCGAAGCCCTTGCGCTCGATGAGCCGCGCGGACAGCGGATTGAACGCGCCGGGGAAGCGCAGCAGCTCGCCCGCGGCGAGCCGCTCGCGCAGGATCCGCCGCTTCTCGGCGGCCGGCGTGGTGGCGTACAGCATCAGTTCCTCCTCGCCGCAGACGGGGTCATCGAGCGAGCACCGCCGAAGGCGGAGCGTCCCCCCGGGGTCGTCGAACGAGCACCGCCGAAGGCAGAGCGTCCCCCCGGGGTCGTTGAGCGGACCCAGCGTCCCCCCGGAGTCGTCGAGCGAGCACCGCCGAAGGCAGAGCGTCCCCCCGGGGTCGTTGAGCGAGCACCGCCGAAGGCGGAGCGAGACGAAACGCGGTTCCTCGCGAGAGCGTCGCGTTTCGTCTCGGTCTCGCTTCGCTCGTCCTCGCTCAACGACCCAGAAAAGGCGGGCAACGCCCGAGACCCGACCTCGCTCGACGACCCCGAAGAAGCGGGCGTCGACGACCGGAGAGCGCCCATCAGAACAGCCCCCGGGGCGCCGGGGCCGAGGCGAGCACGCCCGGGGCGGCGAAGATCGAGAGCTGGGCGACCTCGTCGGCGGTGAGCTCGGGCAGGCGCTGCGCGAGGGCGAGGAAGCGCTCGATCTCGGCCTCCTCCAGCACCGGCTCCGCGAGGATCCGGAACTTGCGGATGTAGTCCTCCCGGGCGAACGGACGGGCGCCCAGCGGGTGCGCATCCGCGACCGCGATCTCGTCGGTCACGGTCTCGCCGTTCGTCAGGCGGATCTCGACGCGCCCGCCGAACGCCTTCTCGGCCGGGTCGATCGAGTGGTAGCGCCGCGTCCACTCCGGATCCTCCGCGGTGGTGATGGTGCGCCACAGCGCCACGGTGTCCTCGCGCTGCGCACGCTCCGGCGCGTAGGAGTCGACGTGGTGCCAGGTGCCGTCCTGCAGGGCGACCGCGAAGATGTACGGGATCGAGTGATCCAGCGTCTCGCGCGAGGCGTGCGGGTCGTACTTCTGCGGGTCGTTCGCCCCAGATCCGATCACGTAGTGCGTGTGGTGGCTGGTGTGGATCACGATCGATTCGATGTTCGCCGGGTCGGCGAGCTCGGGGTGCTCGTTGTGCAGCTTGCGGGCGAGGTCGATCCAGGCCTGCGCCTGGTACTCCGCGGAGTGCTCCTTCGTGTACGTGTCGAGGATCGCGCGCTTGGACTCGCCGGTCACGGGCAGCGGCACGTCGTACGACGCATCCGGCCCGTCCAGCATCCACGCGATCACGCCGTCCTCGCCCTCGTAGATCGGGCTCGGCGAGGTCTCGCCGCGCATCGCCCGGTCGACGGCCTCGACCGCCATCTTGCCGGCGAAGGCCGGGGCGTGCGCCTTCCACGTGGAGATCTCGCCCTTGCGGCTCTGCCGCGTGGCGGTCGTCGTGTGCAGTGCCTGGCCGACGGCCTGGTAGATGGTCTCCACGTCGAGGCCGAGCAGGGTGCCGATGCCGGCCGCGGCGGAGGGGCCGAGGTGGGCGACGTGGTCGATCTTGTGCGCGTGCAGGCTGATCGCCTTGACCAGATCCACCTGGATCTCGTAGCCCGTCGCGATGCCGCGCACGAGCGCGCGTCCGTCGGCGCCCACGTGCTGCGCCACCGCGAGGATCGGCGGGATGTTGTCGCCGGGGTGCGAGTACTCCGCGGCGAGGAAGGTGTCGTGGTAGTCGAGCTCGCGCACGGCGACGCCGTTCGCCCAGGCCGCCCACTCGGGGCTGGTGCGGCGCCCGAGCGCGCAGCCGAACACGGTGGATCCGGATCCGTTCACCGAGACCGGGTGGTCGAGCGCCTGCTGACGCGCGGCACTGACGGGGGCGCGGGTGAGCGAAGCGGCGGCGACGGAGGCGTTGTCGATGACGCGGTTGATGATCATGTCGACGACGTCGGCGTCGACCTCGACCTCATCGGCGGCGATCTCGGCGATGCGCCAGGCGAGCTGCCCTTCGCGGGCGAGCCGCTCGTCGCTGCGATGCACGCGGAGGTGGTGGGTGACGGTCATGCTCTGGCCTTCTTTCCTTCGGTCGTGGAACGCCCATCCGAGGTCGTCGAGCGAGCACCGGCGGAGCCGGAGCGCTCCCCCGGGGTCGTCGAGCCAGCACTGGCGGAGCCGGCGGGCACCCCCGGGGTCGTCGAGCCAGCACTGGCGGAGCCGGCGGGCACCGCCAGGGTCGTCGAGCCAGCACCGGCGGAGCCGGCGTTCGTTGAGCGAGCCGAAGGCGAATCGAAACGCGGAGACGACACGCGACCCGCCCTCAAGGCCGTTCCGTCTCGATCGTCTTCGGCGTCCTCGCTCGACGACCCCGCAGGAGCAGCGAGCGAGTCGAGGATGCTCGCGAGCGCATTGTGCAGATGGACGTGCGTGGCGTGCGCGGCGAGGTCGCCGTCGCCGGATCCGATCGCCTCGGCGATCAGCCGGTGCTCGTCGGCGCTCGCAGCGAGGCGTGCAGGCTTGTCCCGCGCCATCCGGCGCACGCGCACGAGGTGCGTGCGCACGGTGCGCAGCGCGGCGGTGAGGTAGTCGTTGCCGACGGCCGTGTCGAGCGCCTCGTCGAAGCGGGCGATGAGGGCGTAGTACCGGGCCCGCCCCTCCGCGTCTCCGAGCGCCTCGGCGGCGCGGGCGAAGCGGGCGGCGAGCTCGGCGAACTCGGCACGGTCCTCCGCTGCGGCGGCGGACCGTGCGGTGGTCTCCTCGAGCGCGCGGCGCAGCGCGAACAGGTCTCGGATGTCGTCGGCGTCGATCGCGGCGACCACGGTGACGCGCGGCGAGATCTGCTCGACGAGCCCGTCGGCGGCCAGACGGCGCAGCGCCTCACGCAGCGGGGTGCGGCTCACGCCGAGCCGCTCCGCCTGCTCGACTTCGGCGAGCACGGTGCCGGCGACGAGGGATCCGGACTGGATCTCCTCGAGCAGCGCGCGATAGGCGAACTCCCCCGCGCGCATCCCTTCGGCGACGATGGTCATGACGCCAGTGTATACACAAAGGATCGATCTAGCACAAGAATCTCCGTGGAACACCTACTCGGTATACATTCCACGCCGCGGCCAGCCCTTTGGCCGACCAGGATCCTGTTCCCCTCCTCACATCGTCGTTCCCTCCCCGCACACGCGCACACCAGGGGAGGGAAACGCGACCAGGGGAGGGAAACGCCCCTCCGCACCGAGACTCTCACATCAGCGCAGCGTGGCGACCGGGTCCCGAACCGCGTCCGCATCCACCTCGTCGACGACAGGCTCACCGAGCTTCACCAGCACCACGCCGACGAGCACGAGCGCACCTCCGAACGCCTGCAGCAGATCGGGCAGCTGCCCGAGGAACAGCCAGCCGAACAGCAGCGCGGCGATCACCTCGGAGAGCGCCACGAACGACGCGAAGCGGGATCCGAGCCGCCGCGTCGACACGATGCCGAGCACGTAGGCGAGCGCGGTGGCGATCACGCCGACGGCGAGCACGGGCACGAACCACGGCAGCGTGCCGAACCGGTAGGTGACGTCATGGGTGTTCCAGGCCATCGGCAGGATCCCGGTCGCACCCGCGACGCTCAGTCCGGTCGCGCCGATGAGCAGGCCGAGTCCGGCGAGCGCGATCGGGGGCAGGCCGGTGTCGCTGCGTCCGGAGAGCAGGAAGTAGGTCGCGGCACCCACCATCGCGCCGAGCGCCCACAGGATCCCCACCGGATCGATCCTGGATCCGGTGAAGATCTCCAGCATGAGAACGAGCCCGATGAACGCGACGACCGCGCCGACCATGCCCCGCACGCCGGGACGCTCTCCGCGCCGGAGCCAGAGCCAGAGCACGACCGCGATCGGCGCCGTGTACTCGATGAGCAGCGCGAGGCCGACGTCCATGACGGCGACGGCCTGGAAGAAGCACAGCTGCGCGGCCGTGACCGCGAGGAGTCCGTACACGACGATCATTCCCGCGTGCTTGCGGACGATCCCCCAGCGGCCGCGCAGGGCGACCAGCGTCGGCACGAGCAGCACGAGCGCGGCGACCCACATGCGCACCGTGACCGCGGCGCCGGGACTCCACCCCGCGTCCATGAGGCCTCGGGCCCACGCGCCGCTCATCCCGAAGGAGAGCGCCGCGCCGAGAGCGAAGACGAGTCCGGAGCGCATCCCGGTCGCGCGCCCGTCATTCGCCACTGTGCTCATGACATGTGACGCTACTCCGGGAGGATGTAAGGTGTCAACATGATCTTCACCGATGACACCGAGGAGACTCTGCGTGCCGCCGTGTGGCTCGTGAACTCGGCCGAGGATCCGGACACCCTCGTGTCGCTGAGCGACGAGGCGGCCTTCCTGGGCCAGTTCGACTACACCGGCCGACTCGACCGCGACGAGGCCGAGCTGGCCGGGCTGCGGGAGATCCGTCCGCAGCTGCGCCGGATGCTGCTCGCACCGCGCGACGACATGGCCGTCGCCGTCAACCACGCCCTCGCAGGCGTCTCGCTGACACCGCGACTCGTGCGCCACGGCACGGTGGACTGGCATCTGCACGCGGTCGCCGATGACCATCCGCTGCCCGAGCGCGTGATCGTGGAGACCGCGATGGCACTGATCGACGTGATCCGCGCCGAGGAGGGATCCCGCATCTCGGTCTGCGCCGACGACACCTGCGAGGCTCTCGCCCTCGACCTCTCCCGCAATCGCTCCAAGCGCTACTGCTCCACGGTGTGCGCGAACCGCAACGCCGTCGCCGCCTACCGCGCCCGCCGCGCCGAGGCGTAGCCCCCGGCCCCGCCGCTTCCGGTTCCAGCTCCGCTTCCGGTTCCGGCTCCGCTTCCGCTTCCGCGTCCGGTCCACGTCCGGGTCGTCCCCAAGAGCGCACCCCATAGCCTCCCGCTGGTGGGGACGACTCAAGAGGTGGAGCACCCCGCTTCCGAGTCGTCCCCATGAGCGCGCGCCATAGCGTCCGCTGACGGGGACGACTCGAAAGCGAGAGGCCCACGCCCCGGGTCACCGCCCCATTCCCCGGTCGTCCCCAAGAGCGCACCCCATAGCCTCCGCTCACGGGGACGACTCGAAAAGCGGGAGGCCCACGCCCCGGGTCACCGCCCCATTCCCGGGGCGTCCCCAAGAGCGCGCGCCATAGCGTCCGCTGACGGGGACGACTCGAAAACGGGAGGCCCACGCCCCGGGTCACCGCCCCATTCCCGGGTCGTCCCCAAGAGCGCACCCCATAGCCTCCGCTGGTGGGGACGACTCAAGAGGTGGAGCACCCCACTTCCGGGTCGTCCCCATGAGCGCGCGCCATAGCGTCCGCTGACGGGGACGACTCGAAAGCTGAAGGGCGGAGCGAGTGGCCGGGCGCGCCGGGCGGGTGTGGGAGGGTCCGGCTACCCTCGAAGCCATGACCTCCGACTGGACCGGATCCGCCATCGCCCTCCTCGAGGCCGATGCGAACCGCAGCGCCGACACCCATCTGCACGTGTTCCCGCTGCCGGCCGAATGGGGCATCGACCTCTACCTCAAGGACGAGTCGGTGCACCCGACCGGATCCCTCAAGCACCGCCTCGCCCGGTCGCTGATCCTGTACGGGCTGGTCAACGGCCGCATCCACGAGGGCACGACGCTGGTGGAGGCCTCGAGCGGATCCACGGCCGTGTCCGAGGCGTACTTCGCGCGCATGCTGGGGCTGCCGTTCGTGACGGTCGTGCCGCGCTCGACCAGCCAGGAGAAGGTCGACCTCATCGAGTTCTACGGCGGGCGCTGCCACTTCGTGGACTCCGGGGCGGCGATGTACGCCGAGGCCGAGCGGCTCGCCGCCGACTGCGGCGGGCACTACCTCGACCAGTTCACCTACGCCGAGCGGGCGACCGATTGGCGCGGCAACAACAACATCGCCGAGAGCGTGTTCAGCCAGCTCAGCCGCGAGCGCCACCCGATCCCGCGCTGGATCGTGGTGGGTGCCGGCACCGGCGGGACGAGCGCCACGTTCGGCCGATACGTGCGCTACCGCCGTCACGACACCCGCATCGCCGTAGTGGATCCGGAGGGCTCCGCCTTCTACGGCGGGTGGGCGAACCAGGATCCGTCGTTCACCACCGGCACCCCGAGTCGGATCGAGGGAATCGGCCGCCCGCGCGTGGAGCCCTCGTTCGTGCCCGGCGTGATCGACGAGATGATCCCCGTGCCCGACGCGGCCTCGATCGCCGCGGTCCGGCTGCTCAAGCAGCGCACGCTGCACTGGGCGGGCGGATCGACCGGAACGAACCTCGTCGGCGCGTTCCAGCTCATCGCCCGGATGCTGCAGGCCGGCGAGCGCGGCAGCGTGGTCACCCTCATCTGCGACGGCGGCGCGCGCTACCTCGACACCTACTACTCCGACGACTGGGTCGCCGACAAGGGCTGGGATCTGGCTCCGCACCGGGCTCGGATGGAGCACTTCCTCGCCTCCGGGGAGTGGGACGAAGACTGAGCCTCGCAGGCCCTCCGAAGACTGAGCCTCGCAGGCCCCCCAACGACCGCGAAACTGCAACCGGGCGACGAGACTGCAGTTGACAGCCGCAGTCTCGTCGCGGAGATGCAGTCTCGCGGATCGGCGGGGCGTCGCCGCGTCCCTCTGGCCGAGCGATGCCCGCTCCCCTACGCTGGCGGCATGACCACGCTCATCCTCACCCTCGTCGGATCCGACCGTCCCGGCCTCGTCGCGACCGTCGCGCACATCGTCGACGAGCACGGCGGCAACTGGGAGAACAGCAGGCTCGCCGAGCTGGAGGGCACGTTCGCGGGCGTGGTCCAGGTGTCGGTGCCGGTCGAGCGGGTCGAGGAGCTGCGCGCGTCGCTGCACGGGCTCGAGGGACTGCTCACGATCGCGGTGCATGCCGGATCCGGATCCGAGGCGGCGGAGGTTCCGCAGGAGCTATCGATCCAGGTGCTCGGCAACGACCGCCCCGGCATCGTGCGCGAGATCTCCGGCGTGCTGAACGAGCAGGCTCTGAGCATCGAGAGCATGACCACCGAGACCCGTGATGCCGCGATGGCGGGCGGGCGGCTGTTCGAGGCGTCGGTCGTCGCGCGCGTGCCGGCGGATGCGGATCCGGAGGCGCTGCGTGCCGCGCTGGAGCGGATCGCTCAGGATCTGCAGGTCGACATCACCGTCGGCTGAGCCCCGCGCCCCGGGATCGCCTGCCCGCGCCGTCCACCCCGGGTCACCCGCCCCGGGATGCCTACCCCGGGGTCGTTGAGCGAGGACGCCGAAGGCGACCGAGACGAAACGCGGCCACCATCAGGGCACCGCGTTTCGTCTCGGTCGCTGCGCGTCCTCGCTCAACGCCCCCGGAAGGCCCTCTCAGACGAGCCGCTCCTTCGGCGAGACCTCGTAGGTGCCGGCCGGGTCGTCGTTCACGACGCCGGCGAGCGCCGTGTCGATCGCTGCCAGCGTGTCGGCGTCGAGCACCACGCCGGACGCCTTGACCGTGTCGGCGAGCTGCTCCGGGCGGGACGCGCCGACGAGGGCGGCCGCCACGTTCTTGTTCTGCAGCACCCACGCGATCGCGAGCTGCGGCATCGTGAGCCCGGCCGCTTCCGCGATGAGCTTCAGCCGCTGCACGGCCGTGAGGATGTCGTCCTGCAGGAGGCGCTGGATGAACTGCGCACCCGAGTGCGGATCCGTCGCGCGCGATCCCTCCGGCACCGGCTGGCCGGGCAGGTACTTGCCGCTCAGCACGCCCTGCGCCATCGGCGACCACACGATCTGCGAGATCCCCAGCTCTTCCGACGCCGGCACGACCTTGCCCTCGATCACGCGGTGCAGCATCGAGTACTGCGGCTGGTTCGAGATGAGCTGCACGCCCAGCTGCTTCGCCAGGGCGTGCCCCTCGCGCAGCTGCTCCGCGGTCCACTCGGAGACGCCGATGTACAGCGCCTTGCCCTGCCGCACGACGTCGGCGAACGCCTGGAACGTCTCCTCGAGCGGAGTCTCGTAGTCGAACCGGTGTGCCTGGTACAGGTCGACGTAGTCGGTGCCGAGCCGCTTCAGGGATCCGTTGATCGACTCCAGGATGTGCTTGCGGCTGAGGCCGGTGTCGTTCGGGCCCTTGGGGCCGGTCGGGAAGTAGACCTTGGTGAAGATCTCCAGGCTCTCGCGGCGCTGGCCGGCCAGCGCCTTGCCCAGAACGACCTCCGCCGCGGTGTTGGCGTAGGTGTCCGCGGTGTCGAACGTGGTGATGCCCGCGTCGAGCGCCGCGTGGACCGTCTTGACGGCGGCGTCGTCCTCGACCTGCGAGGCGTGGGTGACCCAGTTGCCGTACGTGATCTCGGAGACCTTCAGACCGCTGTTGCCCAGGAATCGATAGTTGACCATGGTTCCAGCGTAAGCGTTTCCGGTAACAATCCGGCGTCGGATCCACCAACGCATCGCAACTTTCGGACATACAATCAAAATGTGTCGGATCGTGTCACGCTTGCGAAGATCGCATCGGATGTCGGGGTGTCGGTGGCGACGATCTCGAAGGTGCTCAACGGCCATCCGGATGTCGCCGCGCCGACGCGGGCCCGTGTCGAGGAGCACCTCGCGCTGCACGGCTATACGCGCCGCGGCAGTCGGCAGCAGGCGAGATTCATCGAACTCGTGTTCCGCGACCTCGAGCCCAGCTGGTCGGTCGAGGTGATCGACGGCGTCGAGAAGGTGACGAAGGCGTCGGGCCTGTCGGTCGTGCTCACGGTCGGCGAGGACAACGGATCCCCCGGTACGGACTGGCTCGAAGGCGTGCTGCAGCGCCGGCCGCTGGGCGTCGTCCTGGTCATCAGCGATCTCCCGCTGCCCTACCGCGACAAGCTGCGCTCCCGGGGCATCCCGTTCGTCATCATCGACCCCGGCGGGGATCCCGCGCCGGACGAACCGGCGGTCGGATCGACGAACTGGGACGGGGGGCTCATCGCCACCCGGCACCTCATCGAACTGGGGCACCGCCGCATCGCCATGATCACGGGCCCGGAGGACATGATGTGCTCCCACGCCCGGGTGGACGGGTACCGCTCGGCGATGAGCACGGCAGGACTCGAGATCGACCCGGCGTGGATCCGCTACGGCGACTTCCACCCCACGGGGGGCGACCTGCACGCCCGGGAGCTGCTGGCCCTGCCGGAGCCGCCCACCGCGATCTTCGCCGGCAGCGATCTCCAGGCGTTCGGCGTGATCGCCGCCGCCACCCAAGCCGGGCTCAGAGTCCCGGACGATCTGTCCGTCGTCGGCTACGACGACATCTCGCTCTCGCGGTGGATGAACCCGCCTCTCACGACGGTGCACCAGCCGCTCCGCCTGATGGCCGAGACGGCCACCCGCCTGGTGGTGCGGCTCGCGGCCGGCGAGACCCCGGAGACGCTCAGGATGGACCTCGCCACCCAGCTCGTCGTCCGGGGCTCGACAGCCCCGCTCGTGTAGACCTCAGAACCGGCGGATGTCCACGTCGGCGTGCAGCCGTCGCCGGTGGTCGACGAACCTCGGCTCGCCCTGGAGCCGGATCCGGTGCGCGTGCACGAGGTCGCCGCTCGAACGCCCCAGCGAGAGCACGATCTCACCCGGTTCGACGACCCGTCGGCCATCGCGGCCCGGGAACGAGGCCAGGTCGGCCGGGACGGTGAAGGACACCCCGGCCTGCTCGCCGGCCTTCAGCTCCACGCGCGCGTAGCCGATGAGCCGCTGCACGGGACGCACGACCGATGCCACCGGGTCGTGCAGATACAGCTGCACCACCTCCGTCCCGGAGCGGTCCGACGCGTTGCGGAGCATCACCTGCACACGGCACTGGCCGTCGACGGCGATCGTGTCCCCGTCGCCCTCGAAGTCCCCCCATTCGATGGCGGCATAGCCGAGGCCGTGCCCGAACGGGAAGGCCGCGGTCGGGTCGATGTTCGACACATCCGTCTTCCTGGCGAGCGGCGGAGCGAGGTACGTCGACGGCTGCGCTCCCGCTGAACCGGGAATGCTGACCGGGAGGCGCCCGGACGGGTTGACCCGCCCGCTGAGCACGCCGGCGATCGCGGTCGCCCCTTCCTCGCCGGCGAAGAAGGCCTCGACGATCGCACCGGCGCGCGTGACGGCGTCGCCGAGCGCGTAGGGGCGCCCGGCGAGCATCAGCACGGCGGTCGGGCGCCCGGCGGCGAGCACGGCGTCCAGCAGCTCCTGCTGCGCTCCGGGGAGCGCCAGCGACTCCGCATCGCATCCTTCGCCGCTGGTGCCGCGGCCGAAGAGGCCGGCCCGGTCGCCGAGGCAGAGCACGACCGCATCCGCCGTGGCGGCGAGCTCCACGGCCGCGGCGATCCCGTCCGTCTCGCCGCCGTCGACCGACGTGCCCAGGGCATGCCGGATCTCGGCATCCGGGAACTCGGCGTGCAGGGCCTCCCGCAGGGTCGGGATGGAGATGCCGATCTCGACCCCCGGATGCTGGGAGACGACGTGCGCCGGGAACGAGTAGCATCCGAGCATCGCGTAGGGATCGTCGGCGTTCGGGCCGATGACGGCGATGACCCGCGGCGCCGCAGTGCCCTGCCCGAGCGGAAGCATGCCGTCGTTGCGGACGAGCACGATCGCCTCCTCGGCGATGCGGGCGGCCAGCGCGCGATTCTGCGCGGAGTCGAGGTCGATCGCCCCGCGCAGCGCCTCCGGGTCGGAGATGTCCCGGCCCGCCAGCGCCGGAGGCACGGCGGACCAGTCCTCGTCGAGGAGGCCGAGCCCCTGCTTCTGCCGCAGAACACGACGCAGCGCGGTGTCGACGAGCCCCTCGTCGACGGCGCCCTCCTCGATGGCCCGCCGCAGCGGCTCCCCGAACGTCTTCACCGTGGGCAGCTCGACGTCCAGACCGGCCTCCAGCGCCTGCGCAGCCGCATCGGCCCACGTGTCCGCGACGCCGTGCAGCAGCTTCAGGAAGGCCACAGAGAAGTAGTCTGCGACGACGGTGCCCTCGAAGCCCCACTCCTCACGAAGCAGTTCGGTGAGCAGCGACCGATCCGCAGCCGTGGGGATGCCGTCCATGTCGGTGTAGGCGTTCATCACGCTGCGCACACCGCCCTCGCGCACGGCCATCTCGAACGGCGGGAGCAGCACATCGGCGCGCTCGCGCTCGCCGATCGACACGGGGGCGAGATTGCGGCCCGCCCGCGACACGGAGTATCCGACGAAGTGCTTGAGCGTCGCCACGATGCCGGCGGACTCCAGTCCGCGCACATAGGCGGTCGCGACGGTCCCGACGAGGTACGGATCCTCGCCGATCGTCTCCTCCACGCGTCCCCAGCGGGCGTCGCGCACCACGTCGAGCACGGGGGCCAGTCCCTGATGCACTCCGACCGAGCGCATGTCCGCGCCGATGAGCCGGGCCATCTGCTCCACGATCGCGGGGTCGAACGTGGCTCCCCAGGAGAGCGGGACGGGGAACGCCGTGGCGCCCCAGGCGGCGAAGCCGGCCAGGCACTCCTCGTGCGCGAGCGCGGGGATGCCGAAGCGCGACTCGCTGCGGATCCGCTCCTGCAGCCGGGCGAGCAGGACCGCGCCGACGGCGGCGTCCACGGGGGCCGTCCCGAACGGCCTGGTGAGCTGACCGAGTCCGGCCGGGATCACCACGTCCATGTCGATCGACTCGTCCATGTCGTGCTGATACGGCGCGACATCTCCGCCCTGGTCGGACACGCCTACCCACACGCCGTACAGCTGGGCGATCTTCTCCTCCAGGCTCATCCGGGCGATGAGCTCGTCGATCCTCCTCGGATCCCGTGACGCCGTCATGCGAGCACGCTGCTCCGCGACGTCGCCGTCGACAGGAATCCGGAATCGATCTCGACTCCCCAGCCCGGCAGCGTCGGCGCGGCGAGCTCGCCGTTCACGACCTCGGGCAGCGGCGAGTACAGGTCGCGCTCCCACGCCGGGTACTCCGCGCTCCATTCCTGGTACTGGCTGACCGACGGCATCGCGACGGCCAGGTGCAGGCAGAAGACCTGCAGCAGCGAGTGGTTCGCGCAGTGCGGCGTGCACGGGATGCCCGCGGCCTCCGCCATGATCGCGACCTTGCGGGCGCGCGAGACGCCGCCGATGTAGCCCACATCAGGCTGGACGATGTCGACGGCGCGCATCGCCAGCATCCGGCGGAACTGTGAGAGGGAGTAGTCCTGCTCGCCGCCCGAGACGGGGATGTCGAGGGTGGCCGTGACGTGCGCGGTGCCCTCGATGTCGGGGTAGGGCAGCGGCTCCTCGAAGTGGAAGTAGCCGTAGTCCTCCAGCATCCGCCCCACGCGGACGGCTCTGCCGACGGAGAAGCCGCCGTTCGCGTCGGCGCTGAGCTCGATGTCGTCGCCGAGCACGTCGCGCATCACCGGGATGATCTCCTCGGTGCGGCCCGGCCACGCGTCGATGTCGGCCATCATCTCCGCCCCCACACGGGTCTTCACCGCGCGGTAGCCCTTGTCGGCGATCTGGTCCTTGATCCGCGCCACCTCTTCCTGCGGAGTCGTGGTGCGGATCATGCTCGACACGTACACCGGGACGCTGGTGCGCGCCGCGCCGCCGAGCAGCTTGTACACCGGGACCCCGGCGGCCTTCGCGTTCAGGTCCCAGAGGGCGGTGTCGATCCCGCCGACGGCGCGGTGCAGGAAGCCGCCCAGGAACTTGTGGTTCTTGCGCAGCGCGTTGTTCACGAGCGCCTCGACGTCCCAGGGATCCTGCCCCAGGAACAGCGGCGCCACCATCTCGTGCAGCACCTGCTCGGTCAGCCCCGCCTGGTACGGGGCGGCCTGCCCCCACCCCTCGTGCCCGTCGTCGGTGGTCACGCGGACCAGCACCACCTGCTCGCGGAGAAATGTGTCGATCCGGTCGATCCGTGTCATTGCCCTTGCTCCTTGGTTTCTCGGTTGCCTGCGATCAGCCCTTGAGGCCGCTGCCGAAACTCTTGATCATGTAGCGCTGGAAGGCGAAGAAGAGCAGCAGCACCGGCAGGCTCGCCATGAGCAGCCCGGCGAAGACCTTGCCCCAGTCGGCGCCGTACTCGCCGACGAAGCCGTAGACGCGCACCGGGATCGTGACCGCCTCGGTGCCGCCCAGGTACAGCAGCGGGGTGAAGAACTCGTTCCACACGCCGATGCCGTTGAGGATGATCACGGTGCCGGTGACCGGCAGCAGCAGCGGGATGAGCACGCGCCAGAAGATCTGGAACGAGGTCGCACCGTCCACGCGCGCCGCCTCCTCGTACTCCGCGGGGATCTGCTTGATGAACCCGGTGTAGAGGATGATCGTGAGCGGGAGGTGCACGCCGACGCTGATCAGGATCACGGCGAGCGGGTTTCCGGTGAGGCCGATGCTCGACATGATCCGATAGAGGGGCAGCAGGCCGATCTGGAACGGGACCATCATGCCCGCGGCGATGATGGCGTACCAGCGCATGCCCGCAGATCCGCGCGAGCGCGCGAAGTAGTAGCTTCCCGCCGCGCCGCAGATCACGAGCAGCGCGACCGACGCCGCGGTGATCAGGAGGCTGACGAGGAAGGCCGTCCCCATCTCGCCCTCGGTCCACGCTCCGATGAAGTTGTCGAAGTTGAGCGTCCGGGGAATGCCCATCGGGTCCTTCGCGACCTCGGGCGCGGTGCGGAACCCGACCGAGATCAGCATCCAGAGCGGGAAGGCGAAGACCGCCGTGACGAGGATCATCACGATCTCGAGGACGAACGTCCTCCAGGTGTAGCGGTTCATGAGACGTTCCGATCGCGGAAGAGACGCATCTGGGTGAAGGAGATGACGGCGGTGAGGATGAACACGATGACGCCGAGCGCGATGCCGGAGCTGAACTGGTTGAACTGGAACGCTTCGAAGTAGAGCAGGGTCGACAGCGTCTGCGTCTTGTATCCCGGGCCGCCCTGAGTGGTCGCCATGACCTGGTCGAACAGCTTGAACGACGCGATCAGAGACAGGGTGATGTTGATCACGAGCGGCGTGCGCAGCAGCGGCCAGGTGATGTGGATGAAGCGCTTCCAGGCGCCGGCGCCGTCGAGCGCGGCGGCCTCGTTGATCTCCTCGGGGATGCCCTGCATGCCCGCGAGGAAGATGACCATCGAGTAGCCCGAGTGCTGCCAGATCACCACGATGATGACGCCCCAGATCGCGGTGCTGGGGTCGCCGAGCATGTTCAGGTTGTGGATGCCGAACACCTCGGCGATGTGCGCGATCGGGCCGTTGGGGATGAACAGGAACTTCCACAGGTAGCCGACGATGATCGAGGTCATCACCACGGGGGCGAAGAGGAAGGTGCGCAGCACGTTCCTCGACGCGATCTTGCTGTTCACGCCGGCGGCGAGGGCGAGGCCGATCGCGTTCTGGACGACGGTGATCACCAGGGCCATGAGCAGCGTGTTGCCCAGGGCCTGGATCGTCTCAGGCTTCTGGAACAGGGTGATGAAGTTCCCGACGCCGATGAAGGCGGGGACCGCGCTGATGCCGTCCCAGTTGGTGAAGGCGTAGTACACGCCGAGAAGGGTGGGGATCGCGACGATCGCGGTGAAGAACGCGAGGGCGGGGACGGCGAACCACGGCGAGGTCCCGAAGCCCTTCGGCACCGCCCGGCGTGCGCGGCGTCGCGCGGACGGCGGCACCGTCTGGGTGAGGGTGGTCATGTGCAGCTCTTTTCTGTCTGAGGACGGCCCCGCTCCGCCCTGCGCGGAGCGGGGCCGTCCCCGGCCGGGTCAGATCACTTGCCGCCGAAGGACGCCTGGACGGCCTTCACGACACCGGCGACGTTCTGCGTGCCGGTCAGGAGGTTCTGGGTCTCCGCGATGATGACCTGCTTGACCTGCGGGTTCGGCCACAGGGCGGTCGGGAAGAGCAGGACGTTGCCCTTCTTGTACAGGGATCCTGCACCGGTCAGCTCGGACGGGATCTTGACGCTGTCGGACACCGTGTAGGGCAGGCCGAAGTTCGTCTCCGCCTCGAGGGCCTGCTGCGCCGGCTCGGCCATGAAGGAGACCAGCGCTTTCGCGGCGTCCGGGTTCTTCGCGCTCGCGGACACTCCGAAGGCGGCGCCGGGGTTGACCGTCAGCACCAGGTCGTCGGCGTTCTCGGTCGCCGGCAGGGTGGCGAAGTCGAACTTCATGCCGGGGGCGGCCTTCTCCAGCTGGGGCAGGCCTGCGCTGATGATGTACGTGCCGACCGCCTGGCCGCTCGCGACCATCTGGTTCGCGGCATCGGAGGAGTAGCCGGTGCTGTTGTCCTCGAAGCAGCCCGCGTCCAGCATCTGCTTGTACTGGGTCAGCGCCTGGGTCAGCGAGTCGTTCCAGACCTTCGAGTCGGTCCAGCTGCCCTTGCCGTTGCCGAGCTTGGTGAGGTATTCCTTGTCCTTGGTCCAGGCGATCGAGTTCGCGAGCTGCGCCGGGATGCCGTAGGCGAGGTAGCCGGTCTGGGCGCCGAGCGCGATCAGCACCGAGCCCTTCTTACGCACGGCCTTGCAGGTGTCGATGAGCTTGGAGAAGGTGGTCGGCGCGGTGATGCCGAGCTCCTTCATCTTGTCCTTGTTGTAGAAGAAGCCATAGGGGTTCGCCACCGAGGTCAGGCCGTAGACCTTGCCGTTCAGGCTGACCAGGGTCTTCGCGGCCGGGTCCATGTCCTTCGCCCAGGTCTGGTCGCTCAGGTCGGCCAGCTTGCCGGCGCCGCCGAGGATCTGCGCGGCCATGGCGTTGCCCGAGCCGGTCCAGATGTAGACCGTGTCCGGCCCCTGGCCCGCGTCGAGCTGTGCGCGGATCTGCGCCTGGTAGTTGTTCGAGTCGGACTGCAGGTCGCGGATCTTCAGGTCGGGGTTCTTCTGCCCGAACTTCTTCAGGGTGTCCGACACGTAGGGGTTGCCGGAGAGGAAGGAGACGGCGAGGTCGCCGCTCACGGTGCTCCCCGTCGCGCCGGGCGTGCCGGTGCTTGCGGGCTTGCTGCCGCCGGAACAACCGGCGGCGGAGAGGGCGATCGCCATGCTGGCGGCGACGCCCACGACAACGCGCAGCGCGCTCTTCTTTCGGAACATCTTCATTCCATTTCTCTCGGTGATGTGATTCGGGTGCGGGAAGGGGTCAAGGGGCCAGGCGACGTGGTGAAGCCTGGCGCAGAGGTCGTCGAGATCGGGCGGATCCACCGGGGGCGCCCTGGCATCCGGACGTTCGCGTGCCACGGCAGCGGGTACCGTGCGACGTCGGCATCGAGGACGGCGCCGCGCTTCTCGACCGCCCGGGGCGGCATCGAGATCGCCCGGGGCCGCATCGCGATCACCCGGGGCCGCATCGCGATCACCCGGGGCATCGGGCGGAGTGCGGCGAGGCCGTCGTCACGCCGCATCCGCACGACCGGCGCGGTTTCGATCCCCATCATCGATCTCTCGTTCTCGACTCGTCATTGGCTCTCGAAATATTTCGGCCTCATAGCCGAAAATTGCGAACGACTCCACGATAGGTCGGAAGACCCTCGCCGTCAAGGGGATTTTGGATTCTTGATTCCACGAAGTGGAATCCGGGACCTCGGATTCGGACTTCTGCGCCGGAGCGGCACCGGATCCGACAGGAACAGGCGTCAGAGCGTCGACAGCGGATCCGACACGAAAACAGGCGTCAGAGAGCCGACACCGGATCCGGCGATAACAGGCGTCAGAGCGCGGGCAGCGGATCGGCCGCAGCCACGGCCGGACGCACCATCGAGACAGCCGTGGCCATCGGCTCCGAAGCGGGAGCCGGATCCGACGCGGGCGCTTCGGCCGCCGGATCCGACGCGAAAACAGGCGTCAGAGCGCCGACACCGGATCCGACGAAAACAGGCGTCAGAGCGCCGGCAGCGGATCGGCCACGGCCGGACGCACCATCGAGACAGCCGTGGCCATCGGCTCCGGGGCGGGAGCCGGAGCCGACGCGGGAGCCGAAGCAGGATCCGTCGCGGCGGCCGTCTCGGCCTCGTGCGCGTCGGCGAAGGCGCGGTGCTTCGCCTCCTCGGCGATGATCGCGGCGCGGTCGCGGTAGCCCTTCGAGGTGACGCGGTCGAGCTCGACCTGCTTCGCGATTGCCTCGGCCTTCTCGTACAGCGAGGGGTCGCCCCAGCTGGTGAGCACCTTCACGATCACCGGCAGCAGCTCGATCATGAAGAACAGCGCGGCGATGAGCCAGTGCGCGAAGCCCAGAACCGGCTCCTTGGCGGAGAGCCGATCGAGCGCGGAGATCTGGCTGAGCAGGCCCACGGCGCCCGCGTTCGTCCCGGCGACCTCGGCCGCTCGGGCGTTGTAGGCGTCGAGCGCGGTCTTGTACGCCTGCTCGGCGGTCGGGATCTGGTCCTTGGCCTGCTGACGGTTCTGCGCCTCGGTCGCCGAGGTGGCCGTCTTCGACGACGCGTCGGCCGACTCGAGGTCGGTGTTGGCCTGCCGCAGCTGCGCGGCGAGCGCGTCGTAGGTCTGCTGCGCCTGGTCGAGCTGCGACTTCGCCGCATCCGAGCTCGCGCCGTCGCCCTGCACGCCGGTGCAACCGGGCACCGTGCCGGCGCCCTGTCCGGTCAGCTCGCACTGGTAGAGCGCGCGGGCCTGGTCGATGACCTTCTGCTGGTCGGCCATCTGCGCAGTGATCTTGGCGACCGTGTCCTGCGCCGCCTTCTGCGAGGCGGAGTCGCTCGACGTGCCCTTCACGATGCCGGTCGAGGCCTGGTTCTGCAGGTCGGCGAGCCGCTGGGATGCAGCGTCGAGCGCCTTCTTCTCGGGGCCGCTGGTGACGGCCTTCTGGTCGCTCTGCGCCTGCACCAGGTTGGTCGTGGTGACCTCGCGCGCGATGTCGTTGTGGAACGCCTGCAGCACGATCGGCTCGGCCACGACGAACCCGATGATCGCCGCCATCAGCACGCGCGGGATCGCGAGGCCCAGCAGCCGCCAGACGCTGCGCGTCGAGCGCATGGTCGAGGTGAGGAAGCGGTCGAGGTTGAAGATCAGCAGCGCCCAGACGATCGCGAGCGGCACGGCCAGCCACACCAGCACCTGCACACCGGTGGTGAGGGCGAAGAGCATCGAGAGCGCCGAGACCAGCGCGGTGCCCGCCAGCACGAAGAACATCTGCACGAAGCGCGGCTGCTCGCTGGGCACCCGGTCGAGGATCGTGCCGTCGGCGCCGCCGAGGATCGCGAGCCGGCGCCAGAACCAGCCCTGCGGACGGGGCTCCCGCGGGGCCTTGGGGGGCTTGGGGGGCTTGGGGGCCTTCACCCGCGCGGGAGCCGGGGCGGCGGGCGCAGCGGCAGGGGCGACGGCCGGAACGGGCTCCCGGCCCGGCTCGTCCGCCGCGGCGAACAGATCCTCGATCTGCGGCTCGAGCTCGGGCTCCAGCAGTGGCTGACGTTCCGGCTGCGGCATCGGGGGTCGTGGCGGGGCGACGGGCTCGATCGTCGTCGTCACGGCCGCGGCTTCGGCCGTCTCGGATCCGGTCGGCGTGTAATCGCGCATGAAGACGAACGGATCCTCCGCAGTCGGATCGGAGGGGTTCGCGGGGTCGGGCTGTCCATCGACGTCGAAGGCGATCCGACCCTGGGAATCCATGCGGCCGGGGCGGTGAGCGGAATAGGACATCCCCCCACCGTACGAAAACCCGCCTGGGGAACCGATGGGCGAACCCTGGACAGCGGCCCAGCGGAACGTGGGTGCGGGCTATGGACACGAGGGGAGGCTCGGGCGCCGGACAGGTGCGGTTCCGGTCGCCACCCAGCGTTTTTCCCTCCCCGCAACGTCTTTCCCTCCCCGCAGCGGCGAGGCTCAGGGGAGGGAAGGACAACAGGAGGAGGGAAAGACGGCGGAGGCGGAAAGAAGGGGGCGTCCGGGGCGGGACGGAGGGGCGGGAGGGGAAGAGAGGCGGGGGCGCCGTCAGACCCCGAGGTGCGCGACCAGCTCGCGGTCGAGCACGGCGGCCTCGTCGAGGTGCGGGGCGTGCCCGGCCTCGCGCAGGGCCACCTCGCGTACTCTCCGCCGGCGGCGGCATCGCGGTCGAGCACGGCGCGGGCCTGCGTCACCATCGGCTGTGCCGGGGCGGCCTTCGCTCCCGGCCACCCCGGGATGACCCCGAGCACACCGAGGCGGTTGAGGTCGAAGAAGGACGGATCCGACACGCCCCGAGGCCCTGAACCAGCCGACGATCGCGGCGTTCCTGGAGGTGCTGCGGGAACGGCTCGCCGAGGTGCGCCCTCGCCTGTTCGGCAAGCGCCCGAGCGCGGGGTCCCGTTTTCGAGTCGTCCCTGTGAGCGCACCCCCGGGGCTCCGCTCACGGGGACGACTCGAAATGGTCGGGGAAGCGGGCCTGCGCATCGCTTCGGGTCGTCCCCGCCAGCGCACCCCAGGGGCTCCGCTCACAGGGACGACTCGAAAGGAGGGCACGGCGCGTGCGTCGGCGCTCCCCGGGTGGCACGCTGGGACGTGTGAAGACCCTCTTGCTGGCGCGCCACGCGAAGTCCGACTGGGACCTGGTCGGCCTGCGCGATCACGACCGTCCGCTGAACGGGCGCGGGCAGCGGGACGCGCCCGCGATGGCCCGGAGAATGCGCGACGAGGGCGTGGATCTGCGGCACGTCGTGTCGAGCACCGCCATCCGCGCCCGCCGGACGGCCGACGAGTACGCCGCGGCGTTCGGGCTCGCCGTCGTCGAGGAGCCCGCGCTCTATGCGGCATCCGCCCGCGCGATCCTCGGGATCGCGTCCGCACTCCCGGATGACGTCGACGTCGCGATGCTGGTGGGTCACAACCCCGGCATGGCGGACGCGGTGGCCGAGCTCACCGGATCCTTCGTGGAGTTCCCGACCTGCGCCGTCGCCGAGTGCGCGGTCGACATCGCCTCCTGGTCCGAGCTGATCGAGGGCGCGGGGCGTCTGCTCCGGCTGCGCACCCCGCGGGACTGACGGTCGCCCTCCGCGGCGTCGCCCCGGGCCTTGGGCAGCGTCGCCTCCTCGCGACGCTTTGTCACGCGTTTCCCTCCCCGCAGCGCCTTTCCCTCCTCCCAGCGGCGCATGCACGGGGAGGGAAAGACGCCCAGGGGAGGTGAATGTGTCAAACGGGCGGACGAGCCGGACCGGACACGCGCGCCGGACCGCGATCCGGAGCCCGCGCCGGACACGCGCCCGCGCGCCGGATCCCGCGCCCGGACACGGGGCTCGCGCCCAGAATCAGGGCACGCCCGGAGGTGGGCAGCGCGCGACGTCAGGCCATCGCGGCGGCGGCGGCCTCATCCTCGGTCGTGGCCACGAGCTGGCCGCAGGCCCCGTCGATCTCCTTGCCGCGGGTGTCGCGCAGGGTCGTCGGGATGCCGGCGTCGTTCAGGCGGCGCACGAACTCGTCCTGCACGTCCTTCTCCGAGGCGGTCCAGATGGATCCGGGAGTCGGGTTCAGCGGGATCGGGTTCACGTGCACCCAGCCGCGACCGCGGGCGTTGAGCTTCTCCGCGAGCAGGTCGGCACGCCAGGCGTGATCGTTCATGTCCTTGATGAGCGCATACTCGATCGAGACGCGGCGGCCGGTCTTCTCGAAGTAGCCGCGGGCGGCGTCGAGCGCCTCGTCGACCTTCCACCGCGAGTTCACGGGGATGAGCTCGTCGCGCAGCTGGTCGTCCGGCGCGTGCAGCGACAGCGCGAAGGTGACCGGGATGTTCTCTTCGGCGAGCTTCTTGATCGCCGGCACGAGGCCCACGGTGGAGACCGTGATCCCGCGGGCGCTCATGCCGAGCCCCTCGGGCTGCGGCGCGACCATCACGCGCACCGCATCCATCACCCGCTTGTAGTTCGCGAGCGGCTCGCCCATCCCCATGAAGACGATGTTCGACACCCGCTCCGGAAGATGACCGGTGGTCGGGCGAGCGAAGCGAGACGAAACCCCGCCGAGGCCGCCCTCGGCGATGAGGCGGTTGGCGCGTACGATCTGCTCGACGATCTCGGCCGTCGACATGTTGCGGGTGAGCCCCGCCTGACCGGTGGCGCAGAACGGGCAGTTCATGCCGCACCCGGCCTGACTCGACACGCACAGCGTGATCCGCCCCGGATAGCGCATGAGCACCGACTCGACGAGCGCGCCATCGTGCAGCCGCCAGAGGAACTTGATCGTGTCGCCGCGGTCGGTCTCCAGCCGCCGCACCTCGGTGAGCAGCGGCGGCAGCATCCCCGCGACGAGCTCGTCGCGCTGACCCGCGGGCAGATCCGTCATGAGCGCCGGATCCGACGTGTAGTGCGTGAAGTAGTGCGTCGCGAGCTGCTTGGCGCGGAACCCGGGCAGGCCCAGCTCGGTCACCTTCTCGACGCGTTCGGTCGGCGTGAGATCGGCGAGGTGCACCGGAGGCTTGCCCCGCTTGGGGCTGGCGAACTGCAGCAGCGGGCGCCCCTCGGCGTCCTTCTTCTGCGTCCAGCCTTCGGTGGCGGGGCGCACCTGGGCGGCGCCCTCCCCGCGCGATCGGGAACGCGCGGGCGCGCCGGAGCGGGCGGACGCAGGAGTCTCGGACATGTCTTCCAGGGTAGGGCCTGCACGGTGCGAAGGCGCTGGGCGCGGCCCGGCGGATCCGCCCCGTACGCTGGCGGCATGGACCTCTGGATCTGGATCCTCATCGCCGTCGCGATCGTCGTGCTGTTCGTCGCGATCGCCGCGACCCTGCGGGCGATCCGGCCGAAGGCGCCGGAGCCGCTCGGAGCCATGGTCCCGACGCCGTCGTCTGCGAATGCCGACCCCGCCGCCTCGTCGCGTCGCGGACCGCACCCCACGGCTCCCGGCCCGCTCCCCCCTGCGGTCATCGCCCAGATCGACGCGCTGGTCGCCGCCGAGCAGAAGATCTCGGCGATCAAGCTGCTGCGCGAGGCCACCGGCCTCGGCCTCAAGGACTCGAAGGACGCCATAGAGTCCTGGCGCTGACCGGGACCGGATCCGCCATCCCCGTTCGCCGGACGCGGAGTGCGGCCTCGCCGGGCGCACGGCGACACTGTGCGACCAGCGAACGGAGGTGCACACCCGACAGCCGCGCGTCGTCGCGACCGCTCAGGCTACTCGCATCGAGGAGCGGGGATCCGCGTGCGGGCCGGTCGCTGAGCCGCCGTCCTTCGTCTCGCTGCTCGCTCAGGGACCGGCCGCCCTTCGTCTCGCCGCGCTAGCTCAGGGACCGGCGGCGGCGGGACGGGTTCGTCTCAGTCCAGGAAGATGTCCGGGTACAGCTGGTCGTCGGGGGTGCCGGGGACGGCGGCGTAGCCGGAGAAGTCCGTGACGCCCGCGGCCTCCAGCACGTCCTCCACGATGAGCGTCTGCCCGGTGTATTCGCGGGCCGGCTGGGTGAGCACGGCGTAGGCGGCGTCGGCGTACACCTCGGGGGTGCGGCTGACCTTCATCATGCGGTCGCCGCCGAGCGCGAACTGCACCGCGGCCGTGGCGATCGTGGTCCGCGGCCAGAGCGTGTTCGCGGCGATGCCGTCGGTCGCGAACTCCGCGGCGAGGCCGAGCGTCGCCATCGTCATGCCGTACTTCGCGAGCGTGTAGCCGGTGTGCGCGCCGAGCCAGCGCGGGGTGAGGTTCAGCGGCGGCGACAGCGACAGGATGTGCGGGTTCGGGGCGTCCTTGAGCACCGGGACCGCGGCGCGCGACAGCATGAAGGTTCCGCGCACGTTGACGTCCTGCATGAGGTCGTACTTCTTGGCCGCGAGGTCGAGGGATCCGGACAGGTCGATCACGCTCGCGTTGTTGACGACGATGTCGATGCCGCCGAACTCGCCCTGCGTCTTCAGCACGGCCTCGGTCACGCTCTCGTCGTCGCGCACGTCGCCGACGATCGGCAGCGCCTGCCCACCGGCGGCGCGGATCTGCTCGGCCGCGGTGTGGACCGTGCCCTCGAGCTTCGGGTGCGGGGTGCCGGTCTTCGCGAGCAGCGCGATGTTGGCCCCGTCAGCCGCGGCGCGCAGGGCGATCGCGAGGCCGATGCCGCGGCTGCCGCCGGACATCAGGATCGTCTTGCCCGCGAGGGGCCTGTCGGTGGTCAACGCCGTCTCGGTCATGTCTTCCTCGGTTTCGTGGGATCTGTCATCGATGCTCCCGTCGCAAACGTTGTCGCTCTCCCGCGCTCGGAGCGACATCTTCTGCGACGGGAGCGGGATGGACGGCGAGATGCGCGCGCGGGATCCGGATCCGGCTATTTCGGGGCCATCCGGATCGCGCCGTCGAGGCGGATCGTCTCGCCGTTCAGGTAGCCGTTCTCGACGATCTGCTGCACGAGCGAGGCGTACTCGTCGGGGCGGCCGAGGCGGGCCGGGTACGGCACCTGCTCGCCGAGGGAGTCCTGCGCGGCCTGCGGCAGGCCCGCGAGCATCGGGGTCTCCATGATGCCGGGGGCGATCGTGCACACCCGGATCCCGTGACGCGCGAGCTCGCGCGCGATCGGGAGGGTCATCGCGTGCACGCCGCCCTTCGACGCCGAGTAGGCGGGCTGACCGATCTGCCCGTCGAACGCGGCGACGCTCGCCGTGTTCACGATGACGCCGCGATCGCCGCCGTCCACCGGGGCGTTCTTCGAGATGACGGCCGCCGCCTGCGCGATCACGTTGAACGTGCCGACGAGGTTGATCCGGATGATCCGCTCGAACGCGGCGAGGTCGGCGGGGTTGCCCTCGCGGTCGAGCACCTTCGCCGGCGGGGCGATGCCCGCGCAGTTCACCACGATCCGCAGGGGCGCGGCGGCTTGCGCGGCGGCAACGGCCGCGGCGATCTCTTCGGCGCTCGTCACGTCGGCCGGAGCGAACACGCCGCCGAGCTCCTCCGCCACGTCGGCGCCCTTCGAGGCCGGCAGGTCGATGATCGTCACGGTCGCCCCGGCGGCCGCGAGGCGACGGGCTGTGGCGAGGCCGAGCCCCGAGGCACCACCCGTGACGATGGCCCCGGATCCGGTGATCTGCATGCCTGTTCTCCTTCGAATCGGCGGAATGCCCTCAATGCAACTGAGTCCCAGCTTACGTGAGTCCGAGTCTCATACCTGCGCGGGATCCGCGCTGGCGGGGATCCCGCGCCGGGTGTTTGCTGAGGACATGGATCTTCGTCGAAAGCGAGCCTACGACCCTGCGGCGCCGGAAGACGGGTTTCGGGTGCTGGTGGATCGGCTCTGGCCTCGGGGCGTCTCGAAAGAGCGCGCGGCGATCGATCTGTGGGCCAAGGACACGGCGCCCTCGCCGGCGCTGCGGCGGGAATGGCATCGCGACCCGGCGGCGGACTGGAGCGCGTATGCCGATCGGTATCGTGCCGAACTCGCCCACGAGGCGGGCAGCGCCCTGGTCGCGCTGGCGCAGGAGCTCTCCGGCCACCCCGTGGTCACCCTGGTCTACGCCGCGCACGATCCGGTGCGCAACCACGCCGTGGTGCTCGAGGAGGCGCTGCGCGCCGTGCTCCACAGCTGACCCCGTCGGGGGCGGGCGAAGCTGACCCCGACGGGGGCCGGGCGGAGCCGATCCCGTCGGGGGCCGGGCGGAGCCGATCCCGTCGGGGGCCGGGCTCAGCGGATCCGCGGCGGTGCGCACCCTGGTCCGCACCGCGAGAAAACGGCGACCCTCTCCGGGGAGGGAGAGGGCCGCCGTTTCTCACGTCGGGCTACTCGGCGCTGCCGTCAACGCGGCTGCGGCGTCGACGCAGGAGGAACAGCACTCCCCCCGCGGCGAGCAGGGTCCCGGCAATCCCGAGGATCCCCCCGCCGATCGTCCCGCCCGTCGAGGCGAGCCCGGCGCCGACGGGAGCAGGCGGGAGAGGAACCGGGTGCGTGGTCGTGCAGGCGGCCAGGTCGTCGCAGCCCGCGGAGCTCACCACGTTGACGAGCGATCCATCGCCCAGCTGCTGCGGGCTCTTGACCGTCACCGAGTAGGTGATGTGGGCCACCCCCGCGACCGGCACGGTGCCGGACCAGTCCAGACGGCTTCCCGCCACGGTCACGGTGCCGATGTCGGCCGTGGCGTCACCGTTGTAGGCCGCGTCGTCGAGCACGCGGGTCAGATCGTCGCTGAACGCGGCCACCGCCGGCGCGCTGCCGCGCTGGGTGACGGTCACCGTGTAGGTGACCTTCTGCCCCGCGGACAGGGTCGTCCCGGCCGCCGGGTTCGCCGTCTTGGCCACGTGGTATGCGGCGATGTCGATTCCCGCCGGGTCGCACGGGATGGTCGGCGCGATGTTCGAGTCCTCCGGAGTGTCTGCCGTGCCGCAGGCGGTGTTGACGAAGGATCCGCCGGGGAGGGATTCCGCGAGGGTCATCTGATACTCGTGCGACTGCTTCGCGCCCGGCGCGAGCGAGTCGACATGGAACGCCCCGTCGGTCGGGTTCTTGTCATCGGTCAGGTTCAGGTTGGTCAGCGTGCCCTGGCCGGTGTTCGTCACCGTGACGCGGTAGTGCACCGTGTCGCCGTAGTGGAAGACCGGGTAGTCGACCGCGTTGTTGGCGTCGTGCCAGGTTCCGTCGGCCGCCTGCACCTCCTTGAGGATGGCCGCGGAGTAGTAGTTCGCCACACTGATCGGGGCGGACGTGCGCATCACCAGCGCGGTGTGCCCCGCGATGGACTGCGCCCGGTTCACGAGCGTGTCCCCGCCCTTCACGCCGCTGGTCGCGACGTGGACGCCGAACTGCTGGATCGCGCCCGGAGCCAGGCTGCCGCCGATCACCCGGATGGCCGTCGGGTTCGCCGGCTGGGTCGTCGTCCAGCCCGCCGTGTTCCCGGTCGGGTCGCCCGGGGCCGCGCCGTTCTGCGCATTCGACGGGTCGTCGGACAGAGTCGTCGGGTCGGCGGTCGTGTAGTAGACGGTCGCTCCGGCCGGAGGGCTCACCGACGTGAGCGCGTAGGAGCCGGAGAACGCCGTGCCCCGCGCGTCGCCGTTGTACGGGAGGATGTCGATCGTGTCGGTGAACGGCTGCGTGATCGGGTCGTACGACCTCACCGTCACGGTCCACGAGCCGGTGCCGACGCCGTCGCCGTTCACGTTGGGGATGAAGGGCGCGTCGGCGGTCTTCACCACGGTGGTGTAGCCGTCCGTGGCGACGGTGACCTGCGCGGACGCGGCCTTGGAGATGCCGCCGTAGCTGGCCGTCACCGTGTTCGTGAGCGCGGATCCGGGCGTGACGCTGCTGTCCGCGACCGCCTGATAGGTGAGGACGTGGTCGGCGTTCGTCGTGACCCCGTCGAGCGTCCAGGTCAGCACCTGCTGGCCGGATCCGTTCGTCGACACCGCCGGCTCGGGCGAGGCCGAACCTGGCACGTAGGTGACGCCGGCCGGAAGCGTGTCGACCAGCTGGTAGCCGTCGACCGTGGCCGGGATGGCACCGGCGCCGTTCGCCGAGTAGGTCAGGGTGTACACCGCCGGGTCGCCGGGGCTGACCACCGAGCGGTCCGCACTCTTGGACACCGCCGGGGTCGCGGTCACGATGCGGAGCACGTCCCGGAATCCCGTGGTGCAGGGATAGCGGGACCCCGCCGTCGCGGTGATGCAGCCCGTTCCGTTGAACCAGCCCTCGGTCGTGGCGCTGAAGTCGACGATGCCGGAGAAGAACGACCACACGTCGGTGCCGGCCGGCACGCCCGGCTTGATGGTCTGCGACACGACGGCCGTGACGTTGGACTGTGCCGAGAGCTGCTCGAACTGCCCCTGCGTGCCGGTGATGCGGAACGCCTTCACCGTGCTGAGATCGGCCGGCGCCGTGGTCGTCCAGCCCGCGGTGGAACCGCAGTCGAACGCGTTCGGGTCGTAGCCGGCGCTGGCGGGGTCGACCGTGGGGTCGTTGCCGATGTAGTACTCCGCCGTGGCGCCGATCGTGCTGTCCGTCACCGGCTGCGCCCACGACCAGCCGTTGAAAGTCACATACTTCGTGTCCAACGCGGAGCACATGCCGACGTGGTGGTCATCGGCGCGGTCGGTGTGCAGCTGGTACGCCGTGTCCATGTACTGGCCGACGGTGGTTCCCGCGGAGACGCGGTAGGTGTCGTCCCACGTGGTGCCGCCGCTGCCCGTGTAGCCGCGTCCCCATCCGGAGGAGTAGAGACCGGGGGTGGTCCATGCCTTCGACTCGGTGTTGTTGGACGGATCATCCTGCGCGGTCTGCCCGCTGACCGACGTGTACGTGGGGGCGTCGGACGTGAGCACGGCGGAGCCCTGCGACGTCGTGTTCACGCGGATCCAGATCGATCCGGAGGCGAGGGCGACCTGATCGACCGGAAGCCGGTTGCCGGCGGAGTCGAGGGTCGGCGGGTTCGCGGGGGTGTAGTCGATGCCGGTCAAAGTGAGCGTGTAGGTGGTGGCACCGGTCTGGGTGATGGTGCACGTGGTCACCGGCACCGTCATCTGCGCGGCCGGGTGCGACCCACCGGACCACGGGTGGCCGTCGGCTGCGCCGGGGCCGGTGAACGGGGTGCATCCCTGCGCATCGACGGAGGTCGCACCCTGCGCCGAGGAGATGTCCAGGTGGTACGTGACGGTCTGCGGACCGGCCTCGCTGCCCAGGGCCTTGCTGAGCGTCCACTCGTAGTCGATCAGGAAACCGCCGTTGCCCTGGGAGAAGTTCGGCGTGCCGACGCCCCACCGGATGTCCATCCCGAACGGGTTCGTGATGTCGATCGGGCTGAGGGCGGCGGTCTGACCGTCGATGCTGCCGCTCGCGGTGATCTGGCTGCCGGTCGGGCCGTCGGCGACGATCGGCGCCTGCAGCACGACGGCGGTGCCCTGGTTGTGCGTGCCGAGGTTGCAGACGAGGGTGTGGCCGTCGGCCGAGATGCTCGACGCGGGGGTGACACCCGTGGTGAGGCACAGCGAGGGAATGGCCGTGTAGCGACCGTTCTGCGCCGTGATCGTGACGGTCACGTTGTCCACCGGGGCGTTGGACGGCGCCGCCGCATCGTCGTTCACGTTCACCCGCCACACGCCGGTGACGACATCGCCGCTCTTGACGGTCGTCGGCGTCCCCGGCTCCCACGACGCCGCGATCTGGTAGACGGTCGCGGCCATGGCGGGTCCCGCGACGAGCGCCGAGGCGAGCACGAGCATCGCCGCGATCAGCGCGACCAGCCAGCGCCACCCAGAGCGCAGCATCAGCACGCTCCCGGCATCGGCGCGATTCTGAGACCTGGACATCGCGGTCCCCCCTTCGTTCTGCATCGAGGCGAGAGCACCCGATAGCAACGGATGTGACGCATGCGACAGGAGTGACTCCTGCGCTGATGCTGCGTTTCGGGGACACGCTATAAGCAGGATCACAGCCGATTCATACTTTCACCCCCGATTCACCCGGCAAACACCCGGATCCTCACCCTGCCACCCCGCATCACCCCGTTGCCCGCCGCCTGCCGCCGTCACGCAGGGCGCGAGCGATCGTCGGGCGAGGGTGAAATCAGGGTGATTCGGCATGTTCACCCGATCCGGTTCCGCGATAATGGGGCATTAGCAACTGCGGCGGGCCAGGGAGCGTAAAGGGGACGCCGCAACCGGGTCGGTCGATCCCCCGGTTCTGTGAAAGGCCCCCCTGACGTGAAGCTCGTCCGTCAATCCCCCCACCCCTCGACCACCGACTTCCCCACCCTCTCCGTCGTCGAGCCTGCCACCGTACGCGCACCCATCACGAACGATTCGGCAACGCTTCCATCGGAGGCGCTGAAGGCGCTGCGCACCCGCATCGAGACGGGAGATCTCGATGCGGCGACCACGGTCGTGCGCGACCATTGGTTCCCGCTGGTGAACTCCCCCGAGGAGGACATCACACGCCTGCTCGACACGGTGCCGTGCGATGACCTGCACGGTCACCCGCTCCTGAGCATGGCCCTCGGCATCAGGCTGTACCGCGTGCCTTACCGTCGGACTCGCGCGTTCCTCCTGCTGATCTGCGCGATCCGCTCCGCGCGACGTCACCACGCGATCGGTCTCGACCCCCTGGCGCACGCACTGATCCGAGCGGCGGAAGGCACGGCCTTCCGCCTGCTCGGGCGCGCGCAGCTCGGCGTCCGCCCGTCCTTGGACGCGCTGCGGATCCTCGACCGGCTGGAGTCCGCCCGAACGGACGGCGACCCGACCGTCATCGGCATCTGCGCACAGGTCGGATCCACTCTCTACGCCGCCGGCCGCTTCGCTCAGGCGATCGACGTCTTCACCCGAGGCGCCCACCTGTCGCTCTCCTCGTCGACGCAGGGATTCGGATGCTGGGCGATGCTCGCCGGGATCCACGCCTCCCGCGGTGACCTGGCTCGGGCCGCGGAAGCGATCGGACGGGCTCGAGGCAGCCAGCCGAGCGTTCCCCGGGGTTCCGGCGCGTCGCAGATGTTCCTGCACCTCGCCGAGGCTCTGCTCGCGCTCGAACGCCTCGACCCCGAGACGGCGATCACGGTCCTCCGGAATGCGGACCACGACCCGGCCGCCGTCGACCACTGGCGCGAACTCGCCTCCGTGCAGGCGTACGCCGAACTCGTGAGCGGCCGGCCCGGCGAAGCCCTCGCTGCTCTGAACGCCTTCGTCGCCGCCCGTGGCGAAGAAGGGGATGCCCGAACCTCCCGCCTGGAACTCGCGAGCGTCCGGTCGCTGCTCGAGCTCGGTCTGGGCTCGCCCGGAAGCGCGCGGGCGATTCTGCAGCAGAGCCGGAACGACGACGCCCGGCAGTGGGTGCAATCCGCCCGGGTCGAACTGTTCAGCGACGACGTCTCGGCGGTGCTGCAGATCCTTGCGGAGGCGCCGCCCCGGGGCTGCTCGCCGAGAGTGCAAGCAGAGCATTACGCCGTGGAGGCGGCCGCCCTGCTCCGTCACGATCGCTCACTGCGCGCGATCGGCGTGGTGCGACGGCTCGGCGCGCTGTCGCGGCGAAGCGGCCTGCGGACACCGCTGCTGCTGGTTCCCAGCGCCGACCTTCGTCGCCTCTCCGATGCACTCACGGCCGAAGGGTACGACGATGTCGTCCGCGACCTTCCCTCGAGCTCGATCCTCGCGGACTACGCATCTCCCGCACTCACCCCGCGGGAGATGTCCGTCCTCTTCCAGCTGGCCATGAAGCCCTCGACCAAGCAGATCGCCGCCGCGCTCTACGTCTCACCCAACACCGTGAAGTCGCAGCTCCGCACGCTCTACCGCAAGCTGGGCGCGTCCACCCGAGAAGAGGCCCTGGCGGCCGCGCGCTCGAGGGACATCCTCCCGCAGCGGTGACCTCGGTCGCGGAAAGCCGAGGCGCTGCGCACCGAGCCCGGCGGTGATCGCCTGGCTGATCCGGCTCTTCCCCTACGGCGGCCTCACCGGCGTGCACCGCTGCGCGGCGCGATCATCCTCCGACCCGCGCCCGGCGGGTTCCGGCCACCTGTGCGGTCAGGAACGCTCCCCTGCATACTCGGCCGCCGTCACGTGCTCCTTCCACACGGTCGTCGTGGCCGGATCGTCACCGGCCTCCAGCATCGCGAGGTGCTCCATGAAGCAATCCGCCGTGGCACCGTGCCAGTGCTCCTCGCCCGGCGGGGTGTACAGCGTCTGCCCCGGCCGCAGCTCGACGACGACGCCGTCGCGGGTGCCGATGAGGGCGACGCCGCTGACGACGCGCAGATACTGACCCCGGGAGTGGGAGTGCCAGGCCGTGTGCGCGCCCGGCGCGAAGCGCACCAGGGCGACGGTCATCCGCTGATCGGCCTCGTGCGGGGTGGCGATCGGCTCCAGCCACACATCGCCGTGGAACTGCTCCGGCGGGTTCTTCACCGTCGCCGCGATCGGTTCGATGTTCATGCCGGCTCCTCCTCTGCTGCTGCTTCTTCTCTTCGGGGTGTTGCTTCTTCTCTTCGGGGTCGTCCCCGTGAGCGGACCCTCTGGCGCGCGCTCACGGGGACGACCCGGATTTGGTAGGCCCCGAAGGCCGGGCGGATCCAGCGGCCCCGAAAGCCGGACGGATCCGGTGGGCCCCGAAAGCCGGGCGGATCCGGTGGGGTCCGAAAGCGGGCGGATCCGCCGGGACCCGGATCCACACGGATCCGCGGGACTCAGTCGGTGGTGAGCAGCACCTTGGTGGCGCGGCGCTCGTCCATCGCACGATAGCCCTCGGCCGCATCCTCGATCGACAGCGTCAGGTCGAAGACCGCCCCCGGGTCGATGCGGCGCTCCCAGATGAGCGCGATGAGCTCGGGCAGGAACCGGCGCACCGGCGCGGGTCCGCCGTGCAGGTGCACGCTGGAGAAGAACACCTCCGCTCCGTCCAGCGCGACATCGTGGGACACCCCCACGAACCCGACGTGGCCGCCGGCGCGCGTGGCGCGGATCGCCTGCTCCATCGCCTCCTGGGTGCCGACCGCCTCGATCGTGGAGTGCGCGCCGAGGCCGCCGGTGAGCTCCTTGATCCGGGCGATGCCCTCCTCGCCGCGCTCTTCGACGATGTCGGTCGCGCCGTAGCGGCGGGCGAGCGCCTGCCGGTCGGCGTGGCGGGACATCGCGATGATCCGCTCCGCGCCGAGCTGCTTCGCGGCCAGCACGCCGAGCAGGCCCACGGCGCCGTCGCCGACCACGGCGACGGTCTTGCCCGGCCCGGCCTCGGCGGCGACCGCGGCGAACCACCCGGTGCCGAGCACGTCGGAGGCGGCGAGCAGCGAGGGGACGAGATCCGCGGGCGGCTCCCCCGGCGTCACGACGAGCGTGCCGTCTGCGAGCGGGATGCACGCGTACTGCGCCTGGGTGCCGACCGAGCCCATCATCACCTGATGCACGCAGCGGGACTGGTATCCGGCTGCGCAGATCTCGCAGGTGTTGTCGCTGGCGACGAAGGATCCGACGACATGGTCACCCGGACGGATCCGGGTCACCGCGTCGCCGACGCTCTCGACGACGCCGATGTATTCGTGGCCCATCCGCTGCCCGCCGGCACGGATCGCCTCGGCGCCCCGGTAGGGCCACAGGTCGGATCCGCAGATGCAGGTGGCGGTGACGCGGATGATCGCGTCGGTCGGCGAGACGATGACGGGCATCTCGAGCTCTTCGGTCCGGACATCGCCGGGGGCGTGCATGACGACTCCACGCATGGTGTTCTCCTCAGGGTGCGGTGGTGACGGTCGCGGCGGGTGCCGCGGTGGTCAGGGCCGCGGCGGGTGCCGCGGTGGTCGGGTTCGCGGCGGGTGCCGCGGGGGCGGACGAGGGGGCGGGCGCCACGTCGAGCGCCGTCACGGCGGCGCCGGCGTGCGCACGGGTACCGGTGGCCGTGCCCCGGCGCGCCCCGCCACGGGGCAGCGCGAGCGCCGCGAACGACACGGCGGCGAGCGCCGTCGCGACGACGGTGACGACGCCGAGCGGCAGGATGCTGGTGGCGCCCGCGACGCCCACGAGCGGAGCGGCGATGCCGCCGAAGCCGAAACGCACCATGCCGAGCAGCGACGACGCGGTGCCCGCGATCTGCGGGTACTCGACGAGCGCGAGCGTGGTCGCCGGCGGGGACGCGAGCGCCGCGCCGCTGGCCAGGGCGAACAGTGAGACGAGCACGAACCAGAGCGGCACGTGCGCGATCCCCGAGGCGAGCAGGCCCAGGGCGCCGAGGCCGGCGATCGCGTTGCCCACCGTGAGGGTGCCGCGCACGCTCCAGCGTTCGGCGGCGCGACCGGCGAGGTAGCCGAACACCATGAACCCGGCCGAGTTCGCGCCGAAGGCGAGGGCGTAGCCCTGCGGCGAAAGCCCGTAGATGTCCTGCAGCACGAACGTCGCGCCGGCGAGGTACGCGAACAGCGCGGCGTACAGGAAGCCCTGGTTCAGCACGGCGCCGAGGAAGATCCGGTCGGTCAGCAGGGTGCGGAAGTCGTGCAGCGTGCGCCCGAGTCCGCCGACGGTGCGCTGCGCGCGCGGCAGGGTCTCGTCGAAGGCCACCAGGGTGATCATCAGGATCCCGGATCCGATCACGGCGAGGAACAGGAACAGGCCGCGCCAGTCGGCGACGGTGTTCAGCGCTCCGCCGAGCAGCGGCCCGACGATCGCGGCGAACCCGCCGATCACGGTGAGCCGGCCGTAGAAGCGGATGAGGGCGCCACCCGTGTACACGTCGCGTCCGGCCGCCTGCGCGATCACGATGCCGACGCCGCCGGTGAGGCCCTGCACGAGGCGCGCGACGATGAGCAGGCCGATCGACGGCGCGGCCGCGCACAGAGCCGAGGTGGCGATGTAGGCCGCGACGCCGATGAGCAGGACCCCGCGGCGCCCGTAGCGATCAGAGAGAGGACCGGCGACGAGCTGGCCGAGGGCGAGGCCGATGAGGCAGGCGGTCACGGTCAGCTGCGCGACCGAGGTCGCCGCGCCCAGTTCTCGGGTGAGCGCGGGCAGCGCCGGCAGGTACAGGTCCATCGAGATGGGGCCGAACACGGTGAGCAGGAGCAGCAGCGCCGGCAGCAGTCGTGAAGCCCTGGGCGGCGCGGCCGATGCGGTGTCGGTGTGGTTCATGGGATCCACACTCCGTCCGATCCCTCGCCCGCGGGAGTCCCTGTCGAGGGGTGTACCGGCAGGGCATCCCTCGGGCGCACCGATGGGCCTACTCTGCTGTGCATGGACAACAGAGCCGAGGTACGCGAGTTCCTCATGACCCGCCGCGCGCGCGTCTCCCCCGAGGCGGCGGGGCTGCCCGCCGGCGCGAACCGCCGCGTGGAGGGCCTGCGTCGCAGCGAGGTCGCCACGCTCGCCGGGGTGAGCGTGGAGTACTACGCCAAACTCGAGCGCGGCGCGATCGCCGGTGCCTCGGCGGCCGTCCTCGACGCGCTCGCGGAGGCGCTGCAGCTCGACGACGCCGAGCGCGCGCACCTGCTCGACCTGGCCCGCGCCGCCGACGGCATCCCCACCAGCGGCCGGGCGCGACGCCGCAGCAGCGGGCGCCCGGCGACGCTGCGCCCGAGCCTGCAGTGGGCGCTGTCCTCGATCACCGACAGCGTGGCGTTCGTCCGCGATCCGCGGCAGAACCTGCTCGCCGCGAATGCGCTGGGGCGGGCGTTCTATTCGCCGCTGATCGGCGACGGCGGACGCACGCCCAACCTCGCCCGCTTCCAGTTCCTGGATCCGGCCTCCCGTGACTTCTACCCCGACTGGGAGCTGTTCGCGCACATGTGCGTGGGCGTCATGCGTGCCGAGGCGGGACGCGACCCGCACGACACCGCGCTGCAGGAGCTCGTGGGCGAGCTGTCCACCCGCAGCGAGGTGTTCCGCCGGCTCTGGGCCGAACACGACGTGCGCCGCCACGGGGCCGGCACGAAGCGCTTCCACCATCCGGTCGTCGGCGAGCTGGTGCTCGCCTACGAGTCGCTCGCGGTGACGGCCGAGCCGGGCAACATGCTCCTGGTGTACACGGCCGAGCCGGGATCCCCGTCCGCCGAGCGGCTCGGGCTGCTCGCGTCCTGGGCGGCGCACGATGCGGAGCAGGCGTCTGCCACCCCCAGCGTCGCCCCTGCCCCTGCCCCTGCCGTCGCCGCCCCTGCCGCTGCCGCTGCCACCGCTGCCCCTGCCGCCGCCCCTGCCGCCGCCGCTGCCGCTGCCGCTGCCGCTGCCGCCAGCATCGCCGCGGAAGACTGACCCCTCCGCAACACCCCCGCACCCCCTCCTGCCCCCCTTCCCTTTCTCCGAGTCGTCCCCGTCAGCGGACCCTATAGCGTGCACTCACAGGGACGACTCTTCGTTCTGGCTCCCCCAACTGCGCGGCGTCCCCGTCAGCGGACCCCATGGCGTGCACTCACAGGGACGACTCTTCGTTCTCGCTCCCCCAACTGCGCGGCGTCCCCGTCAGCGGACCCCATGGCGTGCACTCACAGGGACGACTCTTCGTTCTCGCTCCCCCGACTGCGCGGCGTCTCCGTCAGCGGACCCTATAGCGTGCGCTGATGGGGACGAATCGGAAGTGGGACGGGACGACTCGGAAGCGCCGCAGGGGCGACTCGGGAAGGGGGCGACTCGCGAAGGGTGCGGATCAGACGCGGCAGAGGATCTCGCCGTGCAGGATCGAGAGCCAGCCGTCGCCGGACGCGGCCCACTCGCGCCAGCCGTCGCTGATGCGCTCGAGATCGGCGGGCGTCGCGGCGCCGGAGTCCACGAGCTGGCGCGCGATCGCCGAGTCGAGGATCCGGTCCGCCCACATCCCGCCCCACCACGCACGGTCCTCGGGGTTCGCGTAGCACCAGGTGCTCGAGGTGGCCACCACCTCGGTGAGCCCCGCCTCGTGCGCCCAGGCCAGCAGCCGCCTCCCGGCGTCGGGCTCACCGCCGTTCGCCCGGGCCGCGGCGCGGTACAGGTCGAGCCAGGTGTCCAGCGCCGGAGCCTCGGGCCACCAGCGGAAACCGCCGTAGTCGCTGTCGCGCACCGCGACGATGCCGCCGGGCCTCGTCACGCGGGCGAGCTCGCGCAGCGCCTGCACGGGATCCGCCACGTGCTGCAGCACCTGATGCGCGTGCACCACGTCGAAGCTCGCATCGGGGAAGTCGAGGGCGTGCACGTCGGCGATGCGGAAGTCGATGTTGCGCACGCCGCGTTCGGCCGCCGTGGTGCGGCTCAGCCGCAGCTCCGCCTCGCCGATCTCCGTGGCGACGACCTCGCCGACGAGCCCGGCCAGATCCGCGGTGATCGTCCCCGGTCCCGCCCCGACGTCGAGCAGCCGGTCGGTGGGGCGCAGATGTGGGAGCAGGTGGGCGGCGGAGTTCTCCGCGGTGCGCCAGCGGTGCGACCGCAGCACCGAGTCATGGTGTCCGTGCGTGTACTGCGACTGCAGGGTTTCGGGGGCCATCGGCTCTCCTTCGTCGGGACGTCATCCGCCGCTCACGCTTCCGTTTCCCGAGGCGGCGGGGAAGACCGTATCCTTCCTAGGAGTGCCGCACCTCCCCCGCCGCGGCCCTGATGCTGGAGGCCGCGCATGTCGAACGCGCTCGGTGAGTTCCTGCGCGCCCGGCGCACGGACGCCCGCCTGCAGGGCGACCGGCCGGCGAGCACCGGACGACGACGCACCGCGGGTCTGCGCCGCGAAGAGGTCGCCGCATCCGCCGGCATCAGCGTGGACTATTACACCCGCCTCGAGCAGGGCCGCGAGATGCATCCCAGCGATGCCGTGCTCGAAGCGCTCGCCGCTGCCCTGCAGCTCGACGTCGATGCACGCGAGCACCTGTTCCGGCTGCGGGGACCGCATCCCGCCACGACCCGCGCCTCCCGCCGCGTGGCCGCCGCCGACCGCGCCTTCGCGACGCGCATGCAGGCGCTCGTCGACGCCGTGCGCCCGAATCCCGCCTACGTGCTGGACCGGCTCAGCACCGTCGTCGCGGCCAATCCCGAGGGCCTCGCCCTGCACGAGGGCCTTGCGGATCTGCCGCCCGCCGAGCGCAACACCTGTCGCTCGCTGCTGCTGGATCCACGCGCCCGCCAGACGTTCGTGGAGTGGGAGGATCTGGCCCGCGGCGCCGTCGCGCATCTGAGGGCCGCGAACGTCGACGACCTGGAGGATCCGGAGCTGGTGGCGCTGGTCGCCGAGCTGCGCGCGAAGAGCCCGCTGTTCGAAACCTGGTGGAGCGGGCATCTGGTGCAGCGCCGCCGCGGGGCCATCACGCACATCCGCGCCGCCGACGGGAGCGCGAGCGCCCGCCGCTACGAGGTGCTGCACCTGCCCGAGGACGGCGTGCGGATGACCCTCTGGCTCCCCGCGGACTGACGGCCCGTGCCCCGGGGCGGTCGAGCGCGCCGCGTTTCGTCTCGCGCAGACCCGCACTGAGCGAGCGCAGCGAGTCGAAGTGTCGCTCAACGACCACAGAGATCCGGGGTCGTTGAGCGAGGACGCCGCAGGCGACCGAGACGAAACGCCGCACCCACCCGAACCAGACCGTTTCGTCTCGCTCCGCCCGCTCAACGACCACAGAGATCCGGGGTCGTTGAGCGAGGACGCCGCAGGCGACCGAGACGAAACGCCGCACCCACCCGAACCAGACGAAGGGCGGCCCCGGATGTCGCCGTCAGTAGCGCAGGCCGTGCCCGAACCGGAACGTGGGGTTCTCCGTGTCGAACGCGACATCGGTACGGCTGGCGGCGACCGCGGCGTCCGAACGGGGCAGGTCGAAGGGCAGCGCGCCCTGCGGCCCGCGCTCGCCGAACAGCACCCGCAGCACGGCCTCGTCCGAGGCGCCGTAGTCCGCGAGCACCGCGCGCGCTGCCTCCTCCAGTCCGCCGAGCACGGCAGGGCGGTCGAGGTAGATGTCGATCACGGTCGGCACCGCCGCGGCGATCGCGGTCAGGCGGGCGTGCTCCTCGGCCGGGAACTCGAGGGATCCGGAATGGAACAGGTCACTGAACCCGCCACGGTTCCGATCCTCGAACGGCGCCTTGATCCGCAGGATCGCGACATCGGCCTCCTCCGGTGTCTCGACGACGGTCGCGTACCCGGCGAGCACATCCAGAGCGACGCCCTCGGCGTAGACCTTCACACCGCGCGAGAGCGGCAGGATCGCAGCCCCTCCGTCAGCGGCGTCGTTCGTGAGCAGGGTGAGCGAGTCGCTCTGCGCATCCAGCCCCTCGGCGACGAAGTCGGCGCGGCCGACGATGGCCTCCGCCGCCTCCTCGTCGACGAACGGATTCTCGAACAGCCCGAGCCGGAACTTCTCGCGCAGCAGCCGGCGCACCGACACGTCCAGGCGATCCTCCGAGACCTCGCCGCGCTCGACGAGCCCGAGCAGCTCCTCGGTGCACAGCTCGCCGCCGAACTGGTCGATGCCCGCGTCGAGGGCCTTGACCATGCGCTGCGGCCGGGTGAGGTGCTCGACGCCCCAGGCGCGGGCGGGCATGTCGGCGCCGAACACGACGACGTCGGTGAGCAGACCCCAGTCGGTGCAGACGATGCCCTCGAAGCCGAGCTCGTCGCGTAGCAGATCCGTGAGCACGCCCTTGTTGAAGCCGAAGCCGACCTCCTCCCAGTCGGTGCCGACGGGCTGACCGTAGTACGGCATCATCTGGGTGGCGCCCGCGCCGATCGCCGCGATGAACGGACGCAGATGGTAGTCCCGCGCGTCGCCCGGGTAGACCTGCTCCTTGCCCCAGGCGAAGTGCGGGTCCTCGCCGTCGAGCTGCGGCCCGCCGCCCGGGAAGTGCTTGACCATCGTCGCCACCGACGCGGATCCGAGCTCCTCGCCCTGGAACCCGCGGATGTAGCCGACCACGAGGCGCGAGGTGAGGTCGGCGTCCTCGCCGAAGGTGCCCGCGATCCGCGACCAGCGCGGCTCGGTGGCCAGGTCGATCTGCGGGTGCAGCGCGACGCGCAGGCCGACCGCGAGATACTCCTGCCGCGCGATGTCGGCGAAGCGCTCGAGGCGCTCCGGGGATCCGAGGGCCGCGAAGCCGAGGGTCTCCGGCCATTGCGAGAACGGACCCGCCAGGAGCGAAGTGAGCGGGTTGTCGCTGAACGAGTGCCGCGGATCCGTGGACAGGGTGATCGGGATGCCGAGCGGGGTGTCCAGCGCCATCCGCTGCAGCGCGTTGTGCCAGGCGGCGAACTCGCGACCGCCGGGTGCGGCGCCGAGCAGGTTGAAGTGGCTCATCCGGCGCTTGCGCACCATGGAGGCGAGCGAGGGCAGGCCGAACGTGGGGTTGCTCTCTTCGAGATCGGCGAAGGCCGCCATGGTGTGGAACAGCATCCCGACCTTGTCGGCGAGCTCCATCCGGCCGAGCAGATCCTCGACGCGCTGATCGATGGGCAGCGAGGCGTCGCGGTAAGGCAGCACGGACTCGTTCACGATGTTCGTCATGTCTCTCGTTCCTTACTTGGTGGCCTTGATGAACCAGACGCAGATCGCGCCGAGGATGCTGAGCACGATGCCGATCGGGAACAGCGCCGCATATCCGAGAGACAGGGCGATCGCGCCCCCGACCGCCGGCGCGAGCGTCTGCGGCAGCGTCGCCGCGATGTTCACCACGCCCAGGTCCTTTGCGAAGTTCTTGGCGGACGGAAGCACCTGGCTCATCAGCGCGGTGTCGACCGCCTGGAACATGCCGAAACCGAGGCCGATCACGAAGGTCATGATCATCCAGGAGGTGAGCGTCGGCCAGACCCACGGAAGAAGCAGCGCGAGTCCCATGACGACCGAGGATCCGAAGACGAACGGCTTGCGCCGGCCCACCTTGTCGGAGAGCGGACCCGACACGGCGGTGGCGATGATGACGCCGGCGAGGCTGATCAGGCCGAGGAGCGGGATCACGGCCTCGGGCTGCACCACGTGCAGGTAGTCGGTGAGGATGTACAGCTGGTATCCGATCACGCCGAAGTAGCCGGTGTACAGCAGCAGACGTCCGGTGAACGCCCAGAAGAAGTCGGGGTTCTGGACGGGGTTGACCCAGAAGGTGCGCAGGAACTCGACGAAATCGAACGGCTCCCTGGCGAAGTTCGTGCTCGGGTGGTCCGGGTTCGCCAGCACGAAGCCGAGCAGCACGACGAAGGCCAGGATCGCGAAGGCGATGTATCCGACCGCGATGCTGTGGAAGAACAGGGCGCCGAGAACGGATCCGCCCAGCGCACCCACCATCAGGCCGATGCCGGAGAGCGTTGCGAACGTGCCGCGGCGGGCGATCGGGACGCGGTCGGGCAGCACGGCGCTCAACGGCCCCTGCGCGAAGTTGAAAGTGATCTGCACCAGCGTCCACGCGATGATGAACCCGACCAGGGAGTTCGCGAACGCGAGGCCGACCAGCGCGAGGGCGCCGGCGAGGGAACCGAGGATGATCCACGGGGCGCGGCGGCCGAACCTCGAGCGAGTGCGGTCGGAGATCTGACCGGCGACAGGCTGCGCGATCATCGCGGCGAAGGCACCGATCGTGCTGATGATGACCATGTTCGCGAGCTTGCCCTCGTCGCCCAGCGCGACGCGCACCTGCTCGGGCAGCAGCACTCCGGGCACGGCACCCCAGATGAGGAAGATCCCGAAGTTCGACGGCAGGATCCACCAGAGCAGGCGCCGGACCCCCTTGACCGGCGCCGGCGGGTCGTCCTCCCCGGAGGCGGTGGCCACGAACGTGGTCTCGGTGATCGGAGGGCGCAGCTCTTCGGGTGCGTGGGAAGAAGTCGACGACATTGTCAGTCCTTGTTCGAAATGGGGCTTCGGGGATCGGGTCGTGCGCACCGGATCCGGCAGGGCTGGTCCTTGCCCCGCTTGCCCGGTAGACGCACGCTAGCACGAAAACCGGCACAAGTGTAGGTTTTTGTCCCAGAGGTGCTCTCCGGCACCGATCCGGGCCGTGCAGAACTCGCCCGGCACCTGCCGCCGCATACGATGGGACACCGATGACGACCGAACGCGGATACACCACGGGCAGGGCCCGGCGGGAGCGGATCATTGCGGCCGCGACCGCCCTGTTCGGCCGGGTCGGCTTCAACAGCGCCACGATGCTCGAGATCGCGCAGGTCTGCGAGATCTCCCGCGCCGGCCTCGCGCATCACTTCCCCACCAAGGAGTCGCTCATGGAAGCGGTGCTGGAGACGAGGGACCGGGAAGACCGCGAGCGGTTCCGGCGCAACGGATCCCAGGGGCAGGACGGCATCGGGATCCTGCGCGGCATGGTCGACCTCGCCCGCCACAACGCCGAGGTGGCCGGGATCATCGCCCTCTATGCCGTGCTGTCGGCGGAGGCCGCCGACCCCGCGCACCCCGCGCACGACTACTTCGTTCGGCGGTACCAGCGGATCCGGTCCGGCACGGCCAAGGCCCTGCGCGACGCGCGGGCGGCAGGACACCTCGCCCCGCACGTCGACGAGGATCGCGCCGCCGCCGAGCTCACCGCGCTCATGGACGGCCTGCAGCTGCAGTGGCTGCTGGATCCGGCGTCCGTCGACATGGCCGACACCGTGCGCCGCCGCATCGAGGAGCTGCTCGTGGTTCCCCTCCGGGAGGAGCGCGACCCGCGGAGCTCCTGACTCAGGACGGCCCGAGGATCAGATGCCACGTTCCGCCGGCGACGGCGACCGTGATCGCGATTGCCGGGATGAGGCCGCCCAGCACGACCAGCGCGGTGTCGGCACCCGTCCACGGCGCCGGTCGCGCCCAGGTGCGCGGCGGAAGATCGTGCGCCCCGAAGCCCCGTGCCTCCATCGCCGTGGCGAGCGAGGAACCGCGCCGCACCGCCAGCACGAACAGCGCGAACGCCATGCCGATCCCCCGGCGGATCCGCCCCTGATCCGCGACCCCGCGCGCACGCCGGGCCAGCGCGAGCGAGCGCCAGTCCTCGGCGAGCAGGCCGAGCATGCGCATGCCGGCGAGCGCGCCGATCACGAATCGGGCCGGCAGTCTCAGGCGCTGGGCGAGGCCATCGGCCAGATCGGTCGGATCCACGGTCGCGAACAGCGCCACCGCCGGGAGTCCGATCGCGAGCACCCGCAGCCCTGTCGCGACGGCGAGCGTCAGCGACCCTTCCGTGACGTGCACCACGAACCACTCGAACAGCACGGCCCCGCTCGCCTGGCCGTACAGCGCGATGGTCACGGCGCTGAGCGGCGCGGCGATCCACAGCACCGCCGTGCGCAGCCAGAACTCGCGCGCGCGCAGGCCGCACAGGAGCAGCAGCGGGATCGCGAGCACCAGAGCGGTGAGGGCGGAGAGGGCGTCGACGGAGAGGATCAGCGGCACCGTGATCAGCAGCGCCGCGGTGAGTTTCGCCAGCGCGCTGCGCGGCGCGATCGGTCCGGGGCGGACCGCACGGGTGTCGGGCAGGGCGCCCCTCGTCTCGCCGCGCTCGCTCGGGATCCGCGTCACGCGCCGACCTCCAGGCGCCGCGCGTCCAGAGCGCGCAGCACGTCCTCGTCGTGCGAGATCGCGATCACCGCGGTCCCCGCGTCGCGCACCTCGGCGATGATCGCGACGAGCTCCGCCCACGTGCGGGCGTCCTGCCCGAACGTCGGCTCGTCGAGCACCAGCACGCGGGGCCGGGTGGCGAGGGCCGCGGCGACGGTCAGCCGGCGCTTCTCACCGCCGGAGAGCGTGTACGGGTTCGCCGCCGCGAGCACATCCAGACGGAGCCTTGCCAGCAGCTCGGTCACGCGAGCCTGGATCTCGGCCTCCGGCAGGCCCAGCGCACGAGGCCCGATCGAGAGCTCGTCGCGCACGGTGCCCGCCAGCAGCTGATGCTCGGGGCTCTGCAGCACGGTGCCGATGCGCGTGAGCAGCTCCCGCGACGACCACGAGAACGGATCCGTCCCCGACGCGTCCACGTGCAGGGCCGCGGTGGCGCGCACCCGTCCGCGCTGGGGCGGGATGAGGCCGGCAAGGGTGAGCCCGAGCGTGGACTTGCCCGCGCCGTTGGGACCGGTGATCCCGAGCACCTCGCCGGCACGGAGCGCAAGGTCGAACGGCCCCGCGACCGGGACCCCCTTCGCGCGGCCGACCACAAGGCCATCGGCGCGGAGCAGCTCCTCACCGCCGCCGCGCGGACCATGGCCCGACGACGGGGAGACAGGTCGGGTGAACGCCTCCGGCGACGGTGACGGCGACGTCGACGTCGCGCGGACCAGCGCTCTGGCCCGCTCCGCGACATCGATGCCCGGCACCCACACGCCCATCGCGGCGAGCTCGTCGGCACGCTCCTCGAGCACGGCGCGCGGGTCGCCGTCGGCGATCACGACCGTCGTGTCATCCGCCGTGCCCAGCACGATCACGCGATCGACGAGGTCGATCCACGCGTCGATGCGGTGCTCGATCACCACCAGGGTCGCGCCGGTGCCGTCCAGGGCCGAGGCCACGGCGCGATGCACCTCGGCGACCCCTGCGGGATCGAGGTTCGCCGTCGGCTCATCGAGCAGGATCGCGCCCGGACGCATGGCGAGCACGCCGGCGAGGGCGAGCCGCTGCTTCTGCCCGCCGGACAGCGCCGAGGTCGGCCGATCGAGCGGCAGGTCCAGCCCGACGGCGGCGAGAGCGGCGTCCACGCGCGGCCAGATCTCCGCCCTGGGCACTCCGAGGTTCTCGCACCCGAACGCGACGTCGTCGCCCACGCGGGCGAGGATCGTCTGCGTGTCCGGATCCTGCAGCACCATCCCGACCCTGCCGCGGGCGCGATCCGCCGGGATCCCGTCAACGAGCAGCGCCCCCTCGGCCTCGCCCTCGTCGGCGCCGCCGAGCACGCCGCCGAGTCCCTGCAGGAGGGTCGACTTGCCCGATCCGGAGGCGCCGAGCAGCAGCACGCGCTCCCCCGGCTCGATGCGGACGGAGGCGCGACGGATCGCCCAGCGCCGCCGGGTGGCGTACCGCCAGCCCCAGCCATGCGCTTCGAGCCGCGCGGGAGCTCCTGGCGGCGCCGCGCTCACACCCGCGCTGCCGCGGAGCGCCCGGAGGCGAAGCGGCTGAGGGCGCCCGTCGCGGCGAGGCCCCGGGTGAGGAGCCAGCCGCCGAGACCCGCGACGATCGTCCCGGACACCGTCGCGGAGATCAGCGCGATCGTGATGAACAGCGTTCCGGATCCGGGGTACCACAGGATCAGGTCGTTGATGCCGCAGGCGAGACCGGCGGCGGCTCCGGCGAGCAGCGCCACGGGCAGCCGCCACGAGGCGTACAGGAAGACCAGGAAGACGAGCTCCGCGCCGAGTCCCTGCACGAGCCCCGACACGATCGTCAGCGGGCCCCACTGGTTTCCGACGAGCGACTCGACCACCGCGGCGACGAGCTCGGCGTACAGCGCCGCGCCGGGCTTGCGGATGATCAGGCCGCCCAGCACGCCGGCGAGCAGCCAGGGACCTGCGAGCAGCTCCTGCAGACCCGGGAGCAGCGGGGTGAGCAGCGCGCTCGGACCCGTCGAGACGATGTCCCAGAGCAGGAAGACGCCGGCGCACGCGACGGCGATCACGCTGGCGACGACGATGTCGACGACGCGCCAGCGCCAGAGTTCCGGGCGGCCGAGGCTCCGGCTCTGCGTGCTGTCTGCGTTCGTCTCGGACGCGCGGACGGATGTGTGCATCATGAGTACTCCTCCCTGCGCCGGCATGATCCGGATCAGGTTCGACGGTCGAAGCGCGATTCGCTCCCTCTCAGCCCGGCTCGCCGGACTCCCGTGGTGATCCGCCCATCTTAGCCCCGTCCGGCAGCGGTGGCGACCGCCTCGTCAGGATGTGACGAGGCCGTCGCCGGATGATGTGACGAGGCCGTCGCCGGCCCGCGCGGCCCCGCTCCTCATCCCTCTTCATCCCACTGCTCACTGGTCGCATATTGCGGTCACGACGCCTATACCGCAATATGCGACCAGTGAGCGGGATCCGCGACCAGCGAGCAGAATCCGCGACCAGTGACCAGGATCCGGGGCCGGAGAGCGGGATCCGGGACCGCACGCCGATCCCACGGGTTGACAGGGGCGCCCGATACGGTAGGGGGGTGAAGAATGACGACGGTCCGGGGGCCGCTCAGGTCGATCCGGAGATCGTCGACGCCGACGGAGACGCTGCCGAGCGCTCCGGCACGGAGGCCACGGCGGCAGACGAGGCCGCGGTCGAGCCGGCAGGGCTGTTCCCGGCTTCGTCGGAGACCCGCGGATCCGCGTCGCTGTTCCCCCCGCGCGACATCCTCGCCACAGGATCCCTGTTCCCCGCACCGGAGTCGCCCGCATCCGCGGCTTCCGAGTCGGCAGCGAGCGGCGCCCCGCGGACCGACACGGCCCCGACGCCCGCCCCGGCTGCCACTCCGGACTCCGCCGTCAGTGCGAACCCGACCCCCGCCCCGCCCGCCACCATCCCCGCGAACCCGGCCGTCACCACGGACCCGGCCGCCGTCGAACCGGACCCGAGGCCGGAGGCGACTCCGGGCACCGATGCCGACCGGGTCCCCGCCGCTGCCACGCGCCCGCTGCCGTCGGCGTCGCTCGTCCGCGGCCCCGATCGCACGCCGACCGCCGCTCTCGCCTGGGTCGATGTGACCCACGTGGGCGCCGGTGCCACGACCGCCGCGGCGGGCCCCTCCCGTGCTCTGCTCGACGACGCCCCACGGCGCAGCCTGGCGCGACCCGGCGTGCTGCTGCCGCTCGCCGGCGTGCTCGCCGTGATCGTGGCCTACGGCGCCACCACCGCGTTGTGGCCCCTGAACGCGGTCAAACCGGTCGCATCCGCGGTCGCCTTCCAGCCGCCTGCGGCCCCCGCCGCCGCTGTGGCCTGGCCGGCCGCGGGCAGCGCCGCCGTGGGAGTCCAGGGGATCGGGGTGATCGCCTCCGCCGAGCAGCAGGCGCCGATGGCGAGCATCACCAAGCTCGTCACCGTGCTCGCCTCGCTCGAGAAGATGCCGCTGCAGCCGGGCGAGCAGGGGCGGTCGTTCGAGTTCACGCAGGCCGACAGCGACGACTACTGGGGCTACCTCCGCCAGGATCAGTCGGCGCTCGACGTTCCCGTGGGCGGGTCGCTCACCCAGTACCAGCTGCTCGAGGGGATCCTGCTCGGGTCGGCGAACAACTACGCCGATCGGCTCGCGCGCGAGGTGTGGGGGTCGGGCGCCGACTACGCCGCCGCGGCCAATCAGTGGCTGAGCCAGCACGACCTCGGCGACATCCATGTGGTCACCCCGTCCGGTTTCGACTTCGGCAACGTCGCGACTCCGCGCGCGCTCATCCAGCTCGGCGAGATCGCCGAGAAGAACCCGGTGATCGCCGGGATCGTGAAGCAGAAGGAGGTCGAGCTGCCGGGTGCGGGCCGGGTCGAGAACACCAACGGGCTCATCGACGACGCCGGCATCGTCGGCATCAAGACCGGCACGATCGGCGACGGCGATGACACCCGTTACAACCTCCTCTCGGCCAAGGACGTCCCCGACGGCGACACCACCGTGCGGATCTACGTCGCCGCCCTCGGCCAGACCAGCGACCAGGGTCGCGTCGACGCCTCGCGCGCGATCTACTCCGGCGTCGAGGCGGCGCTGAAGGACCAGCCGCAGACAGTGAAGAAGGGCGCGACACTGGGCACGGTCGATACGGTATGGGGCGACACCACCCAGGTCGTCGCCACCGCGGATGCGCGGGTCGTGCTGTGGAACGGCGCCTCCGCGACGGCGACCACGAAGTTCTCCCTGGGCGACGAGTGGAAGGCCGGCGAGAAGGCGGGAACGCTCAGCCTGAAGGGCCCGCTGGATTCCGCCTCGGTGCCGCTGGAATTGCGCACCGCTCTGCACGGCCCGAGCCTCTGGTGGCGGCTGACCCATCCGCTCGAACTGTTCGGCCTGACGAAGTAGGGATCCGGATCCACCGCGGTCGGGCTGGTCGAGCGTGCGGCCGGCGCGGGGTCGGCGTGGCAAGAGGTCGCGTCGCGAGAGCGCCGCGTTTCGTCTCGCTCGGCCTGCGGCCGTGCTCGCTCAACGCCCCCGGTGCGGGCGCCTGGCGGTCATGGCCGGAACGACGAAAGCGCCGCCGCCCTGCGAACAGGACGACGGCGCTGCGTGCGGGATCCGGGATAAGCGCTTGTCGCCGCCCGCCGAGAGCCTCAGGGACCGTCCGGCCTCGGGGTGTCGGGAGCCTCGACCGCCTCGATGACGCGCTCCGCGACCGCGACCGGAGCGGATCCGGCGCCGGCGACCGAGGCCGCACCGGCCTCGACCCCTTCGACAAGCTCAGGGACCGAGGCGACGGACCCCTCCGCAGGCACCGTGACGGTGCCCGTCACGAGCGCCTCATCCGCGTCGGTGTCGCTCGCCGCCTGCTCGAACTGCGACTGGTAGAGCCGCCAGTACGCGCCCTCCGCCGCGATGAGCTGTTCGTGCGTGCCCTTCTCCACGATGTCGCCGTGCTCCATCACGAGGATGAGGTCGGCGTCGCGGATCGTGGACAGGCGGTGCGCGATCACGAACGAGGTGCGTCCGTGCCGCAACGCCGCCATCGCGTGCTGCAGCAGCAGCTCGGTGCGGGTGTCGACGGCGGAGGTGGCCTCGTCCAGGATGAGGATCGACGGCTGCGCCACGAACGCGCGGGCGATCGTGATCAGCTGGCGCTCACCCGCCGACACGTTCGAGGCGTCCTCGTCGAGCTTCGTCTCGTAGCCCTCGGGGAGGGCGTGCACGAAGCGGTCGACGTAGGTCGCCTTGGCGGCCTCGATGACCTCGTCGTCGGTCGCCGTGGAGCGGCCGTAACGAATGTTCTCCCGGATCGTGCCCGCGAACAGCCACGGGTCCTGCAGCACCATTCCGGTGCGGGAGCGCAGATCCGGCCGTTCCATCTGGGCGATGTCCTGCCCGTCGAGCAGGATCCGGCCGCCGCTGAGCTCGTAGAACCGCATGATGAGGTTCACGAGGGTGGTCTTGCCTGCGCCGGTCGGGCCGACGATCGCGACCGTCTGGCCCGGCTCCACCCGGAACGACAGGTCCGTGATGAGCGGGCGGTCCTCCGTGTAGGAGAAGGCCACGTGCTCGAACTCGATGACACCGCCAGAAGCCGGTCCCTGTGCTTCGACAGGCTCAGCAACCGATCGAAGGGCGGTGGGGGCGTCGTCCGCGTCGGGATCCTGCTCCTCCGCGTCCAGCAGCTCGAAGACGCGCTCGGCCGAGGCGGTGCCCGACTGCACGACCGCCGCCATGCCGCCCAGCTCGCTGAGCGGCTGGGTGAACTGCTGCGAGTACTGGATGAACGCCTGCACGTCGCCGAGGCGGAGCTGGCCGCTCGCGACCATGAGGCCACCGAGCACGGCCAGACCCACATAGGTGAGGCTTCCGATGAAGGTCATCGCCGGCATCATCAGCCCCGACAGGAACTGGGCCTTGAACGCGGCCTGGTAGAGCTCCTCGTTCTCCTCCTGGAACCTGTCCAGCGCGTCCTTCTCGCGACCGAAGACCTTGACCAGCGCGTGTCCGGAGAAGGCCTCCTCGACGCGGGCGTTCAGTCGGCCGACCTTCTTCCACTGGACCCCGAACGCCTTCTGCGAACGCGGTCCGATGACGCCGAAGATCACGGCCATGAGCGGCAGCGCCACGAGGGCGACCAGGGCCAGCTGCCACGAGATCGAGAACATCATGATCAGCACGCCTACCACGGTGAGCACCGAGGTGAGAGCCCCGGAGAGGGACTGCTGCATGGTCTGGGTGATGTTGTCGATGTCGTTCGTGACGCGCGAGATCAGCTCACCGCGCTGCACCTTGTCGAAGTACGACAGCGGCAGTCGGTTGATCTTCGCTTCGACGTCCTCCCGCAGCCGCCACATCGTGCGCACCATGATGACGTTGATGACGTAGCCCTGGATCCAGCTCAGCAGCGCGGAGCCGACATAGATCGCCAGCACGGCGGTGATCACCCAGCGCAGCTGCTCGAAGTCGATCCCGTCGCCGACCTTGAACGGGCCGAACGCCGCGACCATGTCCGCGAACTGGTCCTGCTTGGCGGCGCGCAGCTGCTCGACGACCTGCGCCTGCGTGGTGCCCGCGGGGAACCCGGGGAAGCCGTTCTGCGGCTTGGCGAGCTGCAGTGAGGTGAAGCCCTCATAGATGATGTTCGTCGCGTTGCCGAGCACCTTGGGCGCGGCCACGGCGAGCACGACGCCGATCGCCCCGAAGATCGAGACCAGCACGAACCACACGGCGCTGGGCTTGAGCAGCCCGATCATCCGCTTGAAGCTGGGACCGAACTGGTTCGCCTTGCCCGGCGCGGGGCCGTCGAACATCCCGCCGCCCTGCTGGCGCGCCTTCTCGGCCTGCTCGGCCTCGACCTTCTCGGCCTCGGTCATCTCGACGGTCGCCGTCGATCCGCCGGCGTACTTCGCGCGGCGGGCCGCCATGCGCTCGGCGCGTGCGGCCTTCTTGTCCACGCCTTCGGTCCCTTCGCTCCCCGAGCCGGTCGAAGTGCTCATGCGTCCACCCCCAGCTGCGACTCGACGATCTCTCGATAGGTGTCGCTCGTCTCGAGCAGCTGCTCGTGCGTGCCCACGGCGACCATCGTCCCGCCCTCGAGCACGACGATGCGGTCGGCGTCGGTGATGGTCGAGACGCGCTGCGCGACCACGATCTTGGTCACGTGCGGCAGCTCGCGCCACAGCGCCTGGCGCAGCCGGGCGTCCGTGGTGAGGTCGAGCGCCGAGAACGAGTCGTCGAAGACGAGGATCTCGGGCTGGTGGATGATCGCACGGGCGATCGCGAGCCGCTGGCGCTGACCGCCGGACACGTTGGTGCCGCCCTGGGCGATGGTCGAGTCCAGCCCGGCGGGCATCTCCGAGACGAAGTCCTTCCCCTGAGCGATCTCCAGCGCCGCCCACAGCTCCTCGTCGGTCGCCTCCTCACGCCCGTAGCGGAGGTTGGACGCGATCGTCCCGCTGAACAGGAACGGACGCTGCGGCACGAGTCCGATGCTCTTCCACAGCGCATCGACGTCCGCCTGACGCACGTCCGTGCCGCCGACGAACGCCGCGCCTCCTGTGACGTCGAACAGACGCGGGATGAGCGAGATCAGCGTGGTCTTGCCCGCGCCGGTGGATCCGACGATCGCGACAGTCTCGCCCGGCTGCGCCGCGAAGGAGATCCCGTGCAGCACCGGCGACTCGGCACCGGGATAGGTGAAGGACACGTCGTCGAAGGCCACGGATCCCGGGACCGGGAAGGCCTTCACGCCGTTCTCCGGCCGCGTCATGCTCTGCTCGGCATCCAGCACCTCGCCGACGCGCTCGGCGGAGACCGCGGCGCGCGGGATCATCATGGCCATGAAGCTGGACATGATGATGCCCATCATGATCTGGCCGATGTACTGCATGAAGGCGAAGAGCGTGCCGACCTCGACGGTGCCGTTGTTCACCTCGACGCCGCCGAACCAGATCACGCCCACGATGGTGACGTTCAGGATCAGCATGAACAGCGGGAACAACAGCACGAACAGCGAGCCGACGTTGCGGCCGACGACCATGATGTCGGTGTTGGCCCCGCGGAAGCGCTCCTCCTCGATGCGCTCGCGCACGAAGGCGCGCACCACGCGCACGCCGGTGAGCTGCTCGCGCATGATGCGGTTGACGTTGTCGAGCTTGCCCTGGTAGCTGCGGAACAGCGGGACCATGCGACCGATGATGATGCCGGCGACGATGAGCAGCGCGGGCACCGAGACCGCGATCAGCCAGCTCAGACCGAGGTTGGTCTGCAGCGCCATGATGATGCCGCCGATCGCGAGCAGTGGGGCGGTGATGAACATCGTCGAGCCCATCATCGCCAGCATCTGCACCTGCTGCACGTCATTCGTGTTGCGGGTGATCAGCGATCCGGCGCCGAACTGGGAGACCTCGCGCTCGGAGAAGCCGCTCACGCGGGCGAACACGTCGGCGCGGATGTCGCGGCCGAGGCTCATCGCCGCGCGCGCGGCGAAGAAGGTCGCGATGACGGAGGCGATGATCTGTCCGAGCGAAACCGCGAGCATGAGCCCGCCGTGCGACCAGATGTAGGCGGTGTCGGCGTTGGCCACGCCCTTGTCGATGATGTCGGCGTTCAGCCGCGGCAGGTACAGCGCGGCGAAGGCGCTGCCGAACTGGAACACCAGCACGCCGAGCAGCAGCCACTTGTAGCGCTTGAGATAGCGGAAGAGGATCTTTCCGAGCACAGGCGGACTTTCCTTGTGGGAGCGGACTTCCCAACGGGAAGGGGGATGTGCCGAAGAACGGCACCAAACACCCTGCCACGCGGCACGGACATTCACATCCCCCTTGAGGCGGATCGACTCAGATCTTCGCTGAGGGCGAAACGAATCCCTGCTCCCCTGACGAATTCCGGATCCGGTGGAGAAACCCGTGACGGCTCGGAGGGGCAGGTCGGCTCCCGCAGACCTGCCCGTTCGGCTCCGCACACCGACGAGCGGACCGAGCTACGAGGGCAGGCACGCCCCTGCGGGCGGAGAACTCACGGTCGGGCGGAAAACGCACGGTCGGGCGGACAACGCACGGTCGGGCGGAAGAATCGGGCGGAAACCTCCGCCCGAACTCGAGAACTCCTCCCGTCCAAGAGGCGGCCCCGGTCGGCGACGGCCTCACGGCACGCGCAGCTCCCGGATCGGTTCGCGGCGGCTGGCGACGAGGGCAGGGATCAACGCGGAGGCGGAAATCCGCAGCGAACAAGCCGCAGAGGACAAGCGGCAGCGGTGGAACCGGGCGGAAAGCCCTCGCCGATTCATCGAAGCGACTCCGAGATCACGCAGACCGCGATCCGGATGCTGGTCACCGAGAAACTGTGGGACGGCCTTGATGCCAAGGGGTACACCAGGGACCAGGTCGGTCAGATCCATATCAGCGGACGATCCACCGGCTGCCGGTGACGAACCTCAGCGCCCGAAGATGAGGTGCGGTCGCGGACCCTCGAGGCGCGCGATCGCGATCTTGACCTCGGTCACTTCGGCCTTGACCTCGCTCACTTCGGCTTCGACGCCGTCGATCCGTGCGGACAGCCTGTCCTCGACCCTGTCGATCCGCCGCACCATCCAAGCGAAACCCGACAGCATGCCGAGGCCGAGGGTGACCACGACGCCGAGGCCCGTGAGCACCACCCCGATGAGCTCCGCCGACACGTACATACCTCCATTCTGCGCGTCGTCCACGCGCTCCGCCAGCGACGATAGGCGACGGGAAGGGAGGAGAGACGACCGCGCACGGAATCCGTGGAGCAACCGGCCGTCCGTCGGGCTGTGCGGAGCGAAGCGCCACTGAAACGATCCGACGCGCCCTCGGGTGGCGGAAACTTCCGCCCGATCCCGAGGACTCCTCCCGTCCAAGAGGCGGCCCCGGTCGGAGACGGCCTCACGGCACGCGCAGCTCTCGGATCGGTTCGCGGCGGCTGGCGATGAGCGCAGGGATCAGCGCGGCGACCATCGTGGTCGCGAGAGCGAGCGTGGCAAGCGCGCTGACGAAGACGCCTCCGGGCAGCGGGTCTCCAGATACCAGCAGCACGATCACGGCGATTCCCGTGCCGATCAGGATCCCGGCCGCGGCGAGCAGAGCGGTCTGCATGAGCAGCAGGGTCATGATGAGCCCACGGGTGGCGCCGAGCGCACGGCGACGGCCGAAGTCCTTGCGGCGCATCATCACCAGGCCGTAGAGCAGGATGGCGACGAGAGCGCCCATGAGGGCGAGCAGTGCCAGCACGAGTCCGCGCGAGAAGCTGCCGAGCTGCTTCTGGATGAGGCTTCGCAGGGTCGCCAGTGCTTCACTGGTCTGCACGGTCACCTTGCCGGGGTCGTCGGCGCCGAGTACGGAGAGGACGGCGGCGCTGACCGGAGCGACGCGCTCGGGGCGGTCAGAGACGATCACGACGATGCCGACAGGGTCGGCGGGGTCAGCCCGTGGGGCGAGCACGAGGGGTTCGAAGTCGCGGAGTTCTTCGGGCACGGTGAGCGGCCCGGCGATGCCGATCGAGGCTCCGCCGGCGAGGGTGATCCCGCCGGCGACGTCGGGGAGCCCGAGTTGTTCGAGCGCTGTCGGCGACGCCCAGGCGAGATCGCCGTCGTGCGCCCGGTCGGGGATGCCGAGGCGAGCGAGGTGCGTGCCGTAGGCGTAGCGCACGGGAACGCGGTTGCCATCGATGATTGCGGTGTTGGTGGCGTCCTGGGCGGGCGAGAACGCGCCGGCCCATTCGATGCCCTCGATCCCGCCGATCCGTTCGAGCACCGCGGCGGTGACGCCTGCTCCCTGTTCGGCGCGGATGATGATGGATCTGGTCCCTGCGGAGTCGAGGGTTCCGAGCACCTGCTGCTCAGCGCCGACGGTGCGGCCGGTGGTGAGCATGACGGCGAGGATCATCCCGATCACCATCAGCACGGTCACTGTCGATGCGACGGGTTGGGAGCGGGCGGAGGCGGCTGCTTCCCGCAGCATGGGGATCACGGCGTATCCCCTTGACCGAGTACCCGAGTCGTCTCATGCAGTACGGCGATCACATCCGGATCTCCCGGTCGCAGGCCGCGGCGACCTCGGGTGAGTGGGTCACGACGATGACCGCGGCACCGCGGGCGGCATGTTCGCGGAGCGCGTCGACGACCACGGCACTGGTGGTGGGGTCGAGGTTGCCGGTGGGCTCATCGGCCAGGAGGATCTCCGGGTCGTTCAGCAAAGCGCGGCACAGTGCGATCCGCTGCGCCTGCCCGCCCGACACCTGGCCCGGTTTGCGGTGCGCGGGCACGTCCACCCCGAACCGCTCCAGCAAGCCTGTTGCGCGGACTCTACCGGCGCGGCGGGATCCACCCCGGTAGAGGGTGGTCTCGGTCACGTTATCCATGACGGTGCGCGTCGCGTCCAGCGCGGCGTCCTGGAACACGAACCCGAACCGCTCCGCGCGGACCCGGGCGCGCCGCGCATCCGACAGTGAGGACGCGTCGGACCCGTCGATCAGGATCTGACCCGAGGAAGGGTGCAGCATCAGACCGAGCAGGTAGAGCAACGTCGACTTGCCCCGCCCCGACGGCCCGGTCAGAGCCGTCACCACCCCGCCGGGAAACGACGCCGACCATTCGTCGAGCACCCGCGTTCCCCGCACGTACCCGAACCCGATATCGCGCGCCTCCAGCACCGGAACACCGTCCGGCCCAGACCTGACAACACCGGTCGCTGAGCCCGTCGAAGCGCCCCGCAGGGATCCCGCCCCGCTCATTTGCCTTTCCCCGACCCGCCCGCGGGTTCCTTCCCGGCGGGCACCTGCACCGAAACGCCTTCGGACACCCCCTCGACCACGCTCATCCCCTTCGCCGCAGCCTTCACTGTCACCGGGATCCGCACGCCCTTCTTGTCGATCACCGCGACCTGCCCGTCCGCGCCGGTCACCAACGCCGCCGACGGCACCACCAGCCCCGCAACCGTCGCCACGGTGACGACCTTCGACCGCAGCGCGACCTCTTCCGCAGCCGGAATCTGCCCGCAGTCCGCCCCGCAGATCGCATCTGACGACACCGCGGCAAGCGCCATGAGCGTCACGTTCTGCTTCTCGTCCTTGCTCCGCCCGCTGACGGTCGCCCGCCACGTGACACCCCGAGGAGAGGTGATCTCGACCGCGGTACCGGTCGGCATCATCCCCGCCTGCGCATCAGTGACGGGGATCGTGAACACCGGACTCGACGGCAGCCCGCTTACGACGTCCTCGCCGCCGCTCAGCATCGCCCCCCGACGCACCTTCTCCGCATCCAACGTCACACGGGTCGGCAATGACGGCACGAAGATGACATCACCCGACTGCATGACGCCGGTGCGTTCCAGCCCCAGCGACTCCTGCCAGTCTTTGATGGCCGACACCGTGCCCGTGCCGGCCTCGCCATCCGCCGCGCCGCCGTAGAAACCGAGGCCCCCCAGCATCACCTGCAACTGCGCGACATCCGGGCCCTTCGACTTCTCCCCGATCGCCCGGAACGCGGGGACTGCCCCCTGCGCGACCACGACCGGACGCAGGTCCACGCTGTACAGCGTGGACCCCTGCCCGACCGTATCCCCCGGGCTGACGCTGACCTCGGTCACGACGCCGCTCGCCCGATTGGCCCCTATCGGCGTCGGCTTCCACTGCGCCACCGTGTTCAACGAGGTCGACGCGCCGACCTCGCCCCTTTGCACCGTGGCATAGGTGTGCGACGTCTCGACGAGTGGATTCTCCGCGGGCTTCAGGACGGTGAAGACCGCCCACGCCGATCCGGCACCGATAAGAAGCGCGACAACAGCGGCCACGACGATCCGCAGCCAACGACGCGCCGCCACCGCGCCGGTCATGGAGTGGACCCCTCCACGGGATCCTCGGCCGCCCCGAACGACCAAGACGGCTGTACGCACGTCTTGCCCACGCGCTCCCACTCCTCATCCCTCAGCGGTCGTGACACGATGCTCGAGGCACCGTACGCGGTCCACCGCTCCCCGAAGAACCCATCCGCGTAGGTCTGCGCTGACGGCGGCTCATCTACCGCGTAGCCGAGTCCGATCAGGCAGTCCCTTGTCTTCACTTCTTCGGCGTATGCGCGCGAGATCTCCGCAGGCGTCATCGCAAGGATCCGGTCGTCCACAGCGCTCCAGCACGCATCCGAATCGCTTTTGTAGCTCGAGTACTGCGCGTTCGGAATGGTGTCACTCCCGGCGGTGATGCCCCCATCCCAGGTGATCTGCACATCCCAGCCCTTATCGATCAGGCAGCGGAATACACGGTCCGAAGCGGGCGAGTAGCTGAAGGCACCTGGAGACGTATGCGCCGCTGGCTCATGATTGCCACCACAGCCGACAAGAGCTGCGGCGGCAATCATGATCAGGACGGCGACCGGGCCAGCCCTTCGGGACATGCCAGGGTCTCCGCGCAGCACCACTCAGGCACTGCATCCGAAATAGGGCGATGAGACGGTGCCCGACGAGTTGATCTCCATCCAGACGGGCCCTGGCTTGTACCATCCCTTGAAATTGCTGTATCCGGCCGACCGATTCACCGACCTCCAGAATCCACCGACTTCGTGGTAGTGCGTCACTGATGTCGAGGCCGTCGCGGAGGTATAGGACCAATTGTTCGGACAGTCTCGGTAGTCCACCGCTGCGAGCGCCGGGCTCGCCGTACCCATCACCACCACCGCCACCACCGCCACCACACCAGTCATGGCCGCGAGCTTCTTCTTCATGCTCTCTCCGATCGGTCTGAATGCAGACCGCATCGTCCGCACCCTTTCGCTGTATGTCTCTCGGGTGCCGCGATCCTGACAAGCCGAATCTGATGAAGGAGCAGCGTCAGGATTGCCGTGCCCGCAAGACCTATTCATCAAGCGCCAGCCAAATCGCTGACCGCCAGACAGGCAACGTGGCCTGTCGTTCTGCCTAAGAACGGAATCATCATGAGGAAGAAGAACATCGTCGCTATTTCGCTGGTGCTCGCAGGGCTCTCCACGGCCATCGCAGGCCCGGCTTTCGCGCAGTCCAGTGGCTTCAGCGGCGCGGACTGCGGGTGGCCTACGCATGCCTATCTCGAGATCGAGTCGACTGGTACTCAGTATCTGCGCGTCGACGGCACGAACGGTCAGATCAACACGGCAAGCTGGCCCTCCAGCAGCACCCTGAGGCGCAACTACACCAACAGCCCCACCGAGGACTCGACGTACGGTTTCGCCGACACGAGCGCGTCATCGTGGTTCAAGGCAGGGTGGGGATGCAGCGTCTAGACCGCCTGGGGAGGATCACACCGCGAGTTCGCCGCAGTGTGATCCTCCTGAGTGCTGCTCTCGCGTTGGTCAGCTGCACTGGACAATCCGATCCCTCCGCGACTCCAACCAACGCACCACTCGCCGACTACGCGAAGAACATGGCAGGATGCCTGCGTGCGGCTGGTTGGGAGGTTGACGCCCGCCCAGACGGCGGAGTGACGTCGCAGATCCCTGAAGCGCAAGCGTCGGCTTACGAGTCTGATCTCACAGCGTGTGAGGTGCGCTTCGGCTATGACGCGACTCCCGCGCCAATGACCGACTCTCAGATCGCGGACCTATATGACAAGGTGATCGCTACCGCCACGTGCCTGAAAGAACATGACGTGGACCCTGGTGATCCGCCGTCTCTGCAGCAGTTCACAGACCAGGCTCACGACATCGGCGGCTGGGATCCGTACACGGACATCTACCGACCCGGCGGAGTCACCGAGCAGGAGTACTTCGACCTCCTCGCGGTCTGCCCTCGCACTTGGTGACTTTCTCGACTTTTGTTGTCAGGATCCTCCTAGCGAGGAAACTACTTGAATGAGAGCGAGTGCTTTCGTTCGAGCAGCTTCTCAAGGGGGCGACCGTTGGGCCACGATCCAACAGACATGCGCGAGCGCTACACGGTCATGTTCCAGCGCCACTTCCCCGACGTCGTCAGATTCATACGACGTCGAGTGAGCGCGGCAGCGACTGCGGAGGATATCGCCGCCGATGTCTTCCTCGTGGCGTGGACGAAGTTCGACCCCGAGAAACCGTTCGACCGCCCCTGGTTCTATCGCACCGCGCTCAACAAGGTGATGAATCACTGGTCCCGAGTTGCACACAATCGTGACATCGAAACGGCGTTTGCGCGGCTTGCACAGGAGCCTCCAAGTCCCGGGGATATCCTCGATCGCCTCGCCGTCGAACAGGCCCTGGCACGCCTACGCCCTCGGGAAGCCGAGGCCATTCGGCTGACCGAATGGGAAGGGCTCGATGCGAGCGAAGTGGCATCCGTCCTGACATGCAGCGTGCAGGCCGTATGGAAGCTTCTGAGTCGTGGGCGAGCGACCTTGAGGCAACTACTGAGCGACGCGGACGCTCCGTCAATGGACGCCGCCGTGCGAACCCTGGCAGGAAACCATGAAGCCTGATGATGAGACTCTCTCCCGCCTCATAAGAGGCGCGAATCCCGTGGCACCCCACGCGCAGGTCGTTTCTGATCTACAAGCCGCGGAACACCTGAACCGCATCCTTGCGGTACCCGTCCGACGGCGCCACAAGACGGCCTGGCGGGTCGGGGCAACGCTGCTCATCTCGGTCGGGATCGTTGGCGGGGGTTCCATGGCCCTCGCCAGCAACGGTCTTGAAACGCCTTGGGGTTGGGTTGCTGACAACGTATTCCATCTCACGAGTTCGTCTGGACAGGATTGCTTCAACGGCATGCTGATCATCTCGGACGGGCCGGCCGAGAATTCTGCCATGATGCGCCAAGCTCGTGAGATCCTCCGGAGCATTGACGCCACGACCCTCGACACCACCGCGAAAGAAGCCGAGCTTCGAGAGCCGGCGAACGCACCCGTCTCCGTTGAGAACCCGTCACCGGTCGCTCGCAGCGACTCCCAGATCAAGCAGATGGCAATGCAGATGCTTGTCACTGAACGGTTGTGGGACACGCTCCGCAAGGAAGGCTACGACGAGCATGAGGTCAACCAGCTGCACGTCCAGGGGCAATCGACTGACTGCCGATGAAACGCGCTGCGCTCAGGCCCAGAGCGGGACCGGCGGCACGTAGTCCCGGGCCTCGGCGCCCGCATCGGGGGCGAGGTCGCCGAGGGTCTGCGGATCCCAGCGCGGGTTGCGGTCCTTGTCGATGAGCTGGGCGCGGATGCCCTCCACGAGATCCGGGTGGTGGTGCACGAACCACAGCACCCGGCGGTACTCCCCCGCCAGCGCGTCGCGCACCGAGTCCATCGCGCGCGCCTCGCGCACCGCGTCGAGCGTGACCACGAGCGCCGTCGGGGCGAGGGACTCGAGCAGGTCGGCGGTGGCGGCGGGCGCGGGGCGGGCGCCCTTCGTCTCGCTGCGCTCGCTCGGGGACCGGTCGGCGGTCACACGCTCGCCCAGGGACCGATCGGCCGTCGCACGCTCGCTCAGGGACCGGTCGGTCTCGGACGCACGCGCGCGCAGGTGCGCGATGATCTCGGGCACGGTGTCCGCAGAGAACGCCTCGTCGATCCAGCCCTGCTGCGCCGACAGCGGCGACGGATCCGGCGTCTCGTCGAACAGCATGACGATCTCGCTGGGCCCGGTCGGATCCGCGCGATGCGCGAGAGCGTCGCGCAGCGCCCCGAGCCGCTCGGAGGGCACGAAGAAGTCGGCGAACCCGGCGTAAAGCGCATCGGATCCGTTCATCGTCCCCGCTGTCAGGGCCAGGAACTCGCCGAGGCGGCCGGGCGCGTGCCCGAGCAGCCAGGTGCCGCCGACGTCGGGGGTGAAGCCGATCCTCACCTCGGGCATCGCGAGCTGCGAGCGCTCCGTGATGACGCGGATCGCGGCGTGGCCGGCGACCCCGATGCCGCCGCCCATCGTGATGCCGTCGGCGATCGCGACGATCGGCTTCGGGTATTCGGCGATCGCGGCGTTCATCGTGTACTCCTCGCGGAAGAACTCCACGGTGTCCGTGCTGCGCCCTGCCGTGATCTGCCGATGCAGCTCGCGCACGTCGCCGCCCGCGCAGAGCCCGCGCTCCCCCGCGCCGTCGATGTAGACGATCTCGATGTCGCTGTCGTCGCGCCAAGCATCGAGCGCTGCGTGCACGGTGCGGATCATCCCGACGTTCAGCGCGTTCAGCGCCCGCGGGCGGTTCAGGGTGATCCAGCCCAGTGCGCCCTCGGTGCGCACGAGCACCTCGGGCTCGACGACGGCGGTTCCCTGGGCGTGTTCCGCGGTGCTCACGGATGCCACGTTACCGCGCGCCGCGCCGTCCGCGCCGCGCCCGGAACGCACCGCGACGAGGTGCGGGCGCGCCGTCGCGCACCGTCGCGCACCGCCGATCCTCGCGGTCCTTTTGCGCGGAATGCCCCGGATCAACCAGCGTTTCCACTCCTCGTCCGGCAGGATAGAGGGGTACTGGTGTATCTACGAGAGGCCGCGGATGACCGACGGACAAGTGCTCGAGTTCTCGCATGCGACCAAGCGCTTCGGAGCGCTGACCGCTGTCGACGACCTCTCGGCCCGCATCGAGCCGGGCGCCGTGACCGCCTTCCTCGGCCCGAACGGCGCCGGCAAGACGACCTCCCTGCGCATGCTGCTCGGTCAGATCCGCCCCTCCTCGGGCACCGCGACGATCGGCGGTCTCTCGCACGCCGAGATCCGCCATCCTCTGCGCACGATCGGATCCGTGCTGGAGGAGGCCGTCTACCGTCCTCGCCGCACCGCGCCGCGCCAGCTCACGATCGCCGCGAAGGCGAACGGCATCCCGCTCACCCGCGTGGACGAGGTGCTCGCCCTCGTCGGGCTGCAGAACGAGACCGAGACCCGGATCGGCGCCTACTCGCTCGGCATGCGCCAGCGTCTCAGCGTCGCGGGCGCTCTGCTCGGCGACCCGGGTGCGCTCGTGCTCGACGAGCCGGCGAACGGCCTCGACCCGGAGGGCATCCGCTGGATGCGCCTGCTCATGCGCCGCCTCGCCGACGAGGGCCGCACGGTGCTGGTCTCCTCGCACCTGCTGAGCGAGATCGAGCAGATCGCCGACAACGTGCTCGTGCTGTCCAAGGGCCGCCTCGTGTACGCCGACAGCATCAGCAGGCTGTCGGATCCGACCACCGGATCCGTCGTGGTCGACGCGGACGACCGCGCGGCCCTCACCGACGCGCTGCGGGGCGCCGGGCTGAGCTTCGACGTGCTGCGCTCGGGCCTGACCGTGCACAACACCGACGCCGCCGCGGTCGGCGCGATCGCCGCCTCCGCGGGGCTGGCGCTCACCGCGCTGCAGCAGCGCGGCCCGAGCCTGGAGGAGGTCTTCCTCGACCTCGTGCACGGCCGCCGCAGCCCGGCGACCGCCGCGGTGCCGATCGTCTCGGCCCCGCCCGCTCCCGCCGAAGAGACGGTCGAGGCCGCGTCGAGCGACGGCCCCGACGACCGCGGATCCGGAACCTCCCCCGGCGGTGCGACGACATCCGACGACGCGCCGACATCCGACGATGCGCCGACGAACAGCCTGTTCGGCGCTGCCGCCGCGACCGGTGTCGCCGCCGCGGGGGCCGTCGCCGCCGCGGGTGCCGGGGTGGCCGGGCTGTTCGGCGCCGCGGGGCAGGCCCCGGGGGCCGCTGCCGTCCCGGCCACGCGCCGCGAGGCCGCCGAGTTCGCCGCCGCGCAGTCCGCGCAGGAGAACCCGGCGGGCGAGTCGGCCGAGGGCGAGAGGTCCGAAGGGGCCGAGAGGGCCGAAGGGGCCGAGAGCACCGCGCTCGCAGGGGCCGACGCCGAGACTGCGGCTGCGGCTGCGGAAGGCGTCGCGGACGCCGAGTCCGAGGGCACCGGCGCTTCCGAGGGCACCGACGCTTCCGAGGGCGACGACGTCGCCGGGAGCGCCGAGAACCAGGCGGACGCCACGGATGCGACCGAGACGGCAGTGGCCGGGGACGAGCGCAGCGCCGATGCCGACGCACCGGCGGACGAGCAGGCGCACGACGAGAACGCCACCCGCGGAGAGGGATCCGACGCTTCCGAGCAGAACGGATCCGACGCTTCTGACACCACCGAGGGCGCGGATGCCGAGGGCGCGGATTCCGCGACCGATGGATCCGAGCCCGGGAGCTCCGACGAAGGATCCGAGTCCGGGACCTGGAACGAAGGATCCGAGCCCGGGGGCCCTGACGAAGGGGCCGAGTCCGGGAGCCCTGACGCCGAGACGGACGAGAACGGATCCGACGCCGTGCCGTCTGCCGACGGAGTGCCCGAGGGCGACGCCGCTGGGCCCGCGGGCGACGCCGCGGGCGACGAGAGCAGCGCCATCGCCGCGGGAGTCGCGCTGACCGCCCCGATCGTCGCGGACTACACCCCGGGTGAGCCGCACCGCGAGGGCGAGAACGACGACGACCCGCACGGCGAGCCGCTCACCCGGGCCGCCGACGTCGAGCAGGGCACGGCGCTCGGGTCCTTCGAGACCGCCGCGCTGACGATCCCCGACGAAACGGCCGCGATGTCGTTCGACGACCTGATCACGGGTGTGCCGTCGGGCGTCCGGGCCGCCCAGCCCTCCGCAGGCCCGTCCTCCGCCGGCCCGTCCTCCGCCGGCCCGTCCTCCGCCGAGGAGCCGGCCGAGGACGCCGCCCCCGGCGGGCACGACGAGCATCCCGACGGCATCGATGACGCCCCCACCGCGGCGACGACCGTGATCACGACCCCCGCCGATGACGAGTTCGTCACGCCGGAGCCGAGCACGGAGACCACCGAGATCGCCGGGATCGAGATCTTCGCCGCCCTGGCCGACGGGCGCACCCAGGAGATCCAGGTCATCCTCGACGAGACGCCCGACGAGGACGACGACCTCGAGGATGTCACGCAGGGCGAGATCCACCACGACGAGGACCCGCGCGCCGCTGCCGTCAGCGCGTCGCTCGCGGCCGCCGCGCGCGCCTTCTTCACCGACGACGCCCCCTCCTACACGCCGTGGCCGACCGGCGACGAGGATGCCGATGCACCCGCCGGGCAGGCCGACGCCCCGCAGACGGAGCACGCCGCCGACGGCGGGCGGACCGGCGAGGACGAGACCTCCGGCGGCGAGAACGGCCAGCACGGCGAGAACAGCCAGCACGGCGAGAACGGGGAGCATGGGGAGCACCACGACGGCGGCCGCCACGAGGAGCACCACGGCCACTGACCCGAAAGCCTCGACCGGAGCCTCGAACTCCGTGTCCCACGATCCGTCATCCGGCCGAGCCGGCTGACCTGGCATTCTCCGACTCGAAGCGGCGATCGTCTGAGGACGGTCGCCGCTTCGGCGTCACGGGTCGGATCCGCCCACTCGGGTGACGTCCCGAGCCGCCGCGCCACCGAGCCGGATCCAATCCCGCGCCAACGAGCCGGATCCGGTCCCACGCCACCGAGCCGGATCCGGTCCCGCGGCGGCAGGAGCATACGTACCCGGTCGGTCGGTGCCCCGCACCGCGCCGGCTCGCCGTGAGTGCGGGCTCCCGGGTCGCGTCAGGCCGGCCGGACGGCGGGCTTGCGCTTGCGCGCGGGCGCGCTGGCGGGCTCGGCCACCGGGATCGCTCCGGTCGCGGCGATGTCCGTGACCTCCGCGAGCTCGGCGGTCGCATCGAGTCGCAGCGCCTGCGCGAGCGCCAGGCCGTGCCGGGTGGTGAGGACGAGCCGTTGGAACTCGGCGCCCTCGAGGTCGATCACGACGCTGGGCTTGTGCCGGCGGATGAGCACGAAGTCGTCGCCGTTCGCCGACTTCCAGGTGCCGGCGGCGAGCACGAGCGGCACATGCGTGCCGGGGCTGCCCACGCCGCGCAGCCAGGTCCAGGCGTCATCCGTGAGCTGCACCTTCACGATCGCCTCGCGGGCGATGTGCAGGTTGTCGCGTCGGAACGAGACGGCGCGCTCGAGCGGAGACAGCTCCACCTCGAGGCGGGTCCGGTCCAGCAGCAGCGTCACCATCACTCCAGTCTGCCAGCGCCGTCCCGGATCCGCCCGCGAGGCACCTCACAGGACGGCAACGATCCCGCTGGCGGGGATCCACAATCGGCACGCAGGGGTGGTTCTCGTCGTCGCTCGTGAGGAACACACGCAGTCCCGCTCGCTGGTCGCGAAACGCCCTTCCCGCACACTCCACGGGGCAATTCGCGACCAGTGAGCGGAGGGGGGATCCCGAGACCTGGCGCCGACGCGGAAATCAGGCCGTCGCGCGGGCCGCGGCCTCGGCCGCCGCGGGAAGTGCCGCCTCGATCGCCGCGAGCTCGGCGTCTCCGTGGGCCGCCGTGAGGAACCAGGCCTCGAACACGCTCGGCGGCAGAGCCACCCCCTGCTCCCGCATGGCGTGGAAGAACGAGGCGTACCGGAAGACCTGCTGCGCCTGGGCTTCGGCGTAGTCGCGCGGGGCCTCCGCGGCGAAGGCCACGCCGAACAGGTTGCCCGCGCGCGGCACCGCGTGCACGACGCCGGCGCCGGTCAGAGCCCGGTTGAGCGCATCCGACAGACGGGCTGCGGCGGCATCGATCCGGGCATACACCTCCGGCGTCGCGAGGCGCAGGGTCGCGAGACCCGCGGCGACCGAGAGCGGGTTCCCGCTCAGGGTGCCCGCCTGATACACCGGGCCGGTCGGCGCCAGCTGGTCCATGACCTCGGCGCGGCCGCCGAGCGCCGCGAGCGGCATGCCGCCGCCGACGACCTTGCCGAACGTGAGGATGTCGGGCAGGTACTCCTCCCCTGCCTCCTGCTGCAGGCCCCAGAAACCCGCGGGGTGCACGCGGAAGCCGGTGAGCACCTCGTCCAGGATCATCAGCGCGCCGTGCGCGTGCGCGGTGTCGGCGATGAGCCGGTTGAAGCCCGGCTCGGGCGCGACCACGCCCATGTTCGCCGCGGAGGCCTCGACGATCACGGCCGCGATGCGGTCGCCGTGCTCGGCGAACACCGCGGCGAGCGCCTCCGGGGAGTTGTAGTCGATGACGAGCGTCTGCGCGGCGATCGGGGCGGGCACGCCCGCGGATCCGGGCAGGGCGAGCGTCGCGACGCCGGATCCGGCGGCGGCCAGCAGACCGTCCGAGTGCCCGTGGTAGTGCCCGGCGAATTTCACGAGCAGGTCGCGGCCGGTCACGCCGCGCGCGAGGCGGATCGCGGTCATGGTCGCCTCGGTGCCCGTGGAGACCAGGCGCACCCGCTCGACGGGGCGGATGTCGCCGTGCCGCACGCGGTCGGCGATGAGGGCGGCGAGCTCGACCTCGCCCTCGGTCGGAGCCCCGAACGACAGACCGCGGGTGGCCGACTCCTGCACGGCCGCGACGACCTCGGGATGCGCGTGCCCGAGCAGCGCCGGCCCCCAGGACGCGACGAGGTCGAGGTAGGTCGTGCCGGCCGCGTCGGTGACCGTGGCGCCGGAGGCGCTCGCCAGGAACCGCGGCGTGCCGCCGACCGAGCCGTAGGCCCGCACGGGCGAGTTCACCCCGCCGGGGATCACAGCGCGGGCGGCATCGAACAGATCGTCATTGCGGTCGGTCATGGATCCATTCTCCCGGAGGTCGCTGTGCCGTTCCTGCTCACGACGGGCGGTCTCACCGCACGGCCCTTCCGAATGCAGGAGCCACCCCGCGAAATGCAGGACCAGGGCTGTCTCCTGTGCGCCCAGCCCGCGGAACAACGCGGCTGGACGGGCTCCGCCAGGGCCGGGCTCCTGCATATGGAGGAGGCGCTCCTGCATTCCGCGCGCCGGGGCGCCGTGACCGCTCGCGGTGGACAGTCACGGCACCGCGACGACGGACGGTACCGCCCGGGGGAGGAGGTCAGCCGCGGGCGATCCAGCGGGCGGCCTCGGTCGCCCAGTACGTGAGCACCGCATCCGCCCCGGCGCGGCGGATCGACAGCAGCGACTCCAGGATCGTGCGCTCGCGGTCGAGCCAGCCGTTCTGCGCAGCGGCCTCGATCATCGCGTACTCGCCCGACACCTGATAGGCCCACACGGGCACGCGCACGGCGTCGCGCACCTCGCGCAGCACGTCGAGGAACGCCATCGCGGGCTTCACCATCACGATGTCGGCGCCCTCGGCCTCGTCCAGCAGCGCCTCGCGCACGCCCTCGCGCCGGTTGCCCGGATCCAGCTGATAGGTGCGGCGGTCACCCTGCAGCTGCGAGTCGACGGCCTCGCGGAACGGGCCGTAGAACGCGCTCGCGTACTTGGCGGCGTAGCCGAGCAGCAGCACGTCCTGGAAGCCCTCGGCGTCCAGCGCATGGCGCACCGCGGCGACCTGGCCGTCCATCATGCCGGAAAGACCGAGCAGCTGAGAGCCTGCCCGAGCCTGGGCCAGCGCCATCGCGACGTACCGCCCGAGCGTCGCGTCGTTGTCCACAACGGTCCCTGAGCCTGTCGAAGGGCCGTCGGCGGCGAGCACGCCGCAGTGGCCGTGGTCGGTGAACTCGTCCAGGCACAGGTCGGTCTGCACGACCAGCGCGTCGCCCACCTCCGCGGCGAGCGCGGCGGTCGCGACGTTGAGGATCCCGTCCGGATCATCGGCACCGGATCCGATGGCGTCGCGCACGGCGGGCACGCCGAACAGCATGATCCCGGTGACGCCCGCCTCCGCCGCCTCGACGGCGGCGCGGCGGAGGGAGTCGAGGGAGTGCTGCGCGACGCCGGGCATGGATCCGATCGGGGACGGATCCGTCAGTCCCTCGCGCACGAAGGCGGGCAGCACGAGGTGCCGCGGGAGGAGGTCCGTCTCGCGCGCGAGCGACCGCACGGCCGCGGACTGCCGCATCCGACGCAGGCGCACGTCGGGGAAGCCGGGCGAGCCGGCGCCGGAGAAGACGCCGGTCACGGGGCGAACTCGTCCGCCGCGTGCGGGAGCGTGAAGTGCGAGACCGCGTCGATGAGCGCATCGACGGTCTGCTCGTCGGCGACCACCGTGATCGGCAGGCCCGCCTTCTTGGCGTCCTTCGCGGTGCGCGGGCCGATCGCTGCGAGCAGCGTGGAATCGGGGATGTCCGGGAACTGCTCGCGCACCTGCTCGGCGACGGATCCGCTCGTGACGAGGATCGCGTTGATCCGGCCGTTCTGCACGTCGCGCATGATGCGTTCGGTGACGGGCACGCCGACCGTGCGATAGGCGACGACGCTGGACACGTCGTGGCCCGCCTTGATCAGCGACTTGGTGAGCAGTGGCTTCGCGATCTCGCTGCGCAGGGTCAGGATCCGTTTCGGCTCCGGCTCGAGCGCGATGATCTGCCGGGCCATGCCCTCCGCGGAGTTGTCGTCCTCGGGGACGAGATCGACGTGGTAGCCGACCGCGGCGAGCGCGGCGGCGGTGGTCTCCCCGACGGCGGCGATCTTCGTGGAGACGGGGATCTCGGCACGGTGCGCGAACAGCACGTCGACCGTGGTCGCGCTGGTGATGGTGAGCCAGTCGAACTCACCGGCCGCGAGCTTCGCGAGCGCGTCGTCGAGGGCGGCCTGATCGTTCGTGGGTGCGAAGTTGATCAGGGGCGCCACGACGGGAACCGCTCCCTGCGCACGCAGAGTCGCGGCGACGCCGTCGCCCCATGGTCCTCCGCGCGGCACGAGCACGCGCCAACCGGTCAGCGGCTTGGCCTCTTGCTTCGATTCAGTCATCATCATCGGATTCAGGAGCGGGGAAGGAGATCAGCCGCCCCGCGTTCGAGCAGCCGACGGGCAACAGACAACCCGATCGCGCGTGATGCGCTGATCGGGTCTGCGCCATCGGCAGAGTCCGCACCGTTGCCCCCACCGTTGGGATGAATATACTCCTCGCCCGGTTCCCCCGCCTTCACGGAGGCTGGACGCAGCGGCTCCGTGACGTCGATCCCGATCCGCCAGCCGTCGTGGGGCGCGTAGACGACGGCCCGCACGCGCAGGTCGCCGCCGACGATCTCGGCGTGGGCGGCCATCGGCGCCTGGCAGCCGGAGTCCAGTCCCTCCAGCACGGCCCGTTCGGCGGTGACGGCGATCCGGGCGGCCTCGTCGTCGAGCGCCGCGAGCGCGGCGAGCAGCTCCGCCGGGGCATCGACGGCGGTCTCCACGGCGAGCGCGCCCTGGCCGGGGGCCGTCGGCCACTCCGCGAGCCCGAGCGGCTCGGCCTTCAGCGCGCCGAGGGGGTCGCCGTCCAGTCGGCTGAGCCCCGCTGCGGCGAGGATGACGGCGTCGAGCTCACCGCTGGCCACGCGCTGCAGCCGGGAGTCGACGTTGCCGCGCAGGTCGGCCGTGTGCAGGCGCGGGTTGCGCACATGCACCTGCGCGATCCGGCGCGGGGATCCGGTTCCGACCACGGATCCGCTCCTCAGCTCGTGCAGGGGCGTGCCGTCGCGGGTGATCGCGACGTCGCGCGCGTCAGCACGGGCGGGGATCGCGGCGATGACGAGCCCGTCCGGCACCCGGGTCGGAAGGTCTTTCAGGGAGTGCACGAGGATGTCGCACTCGCCGCGCAGCAGCGCGTCGCGCAGGGCCGTGGCGAACACGCCCCGACCGCCGATCTCGCTCAGCGACGCACGGTTGGTGTCACCCTCGCTCGTGATCGGGATGAGCTCGACCCGGCGGTCGGAGACCTCCTCCAGCGCCTTCGCCACGTGTCCGGACTGGGCCTGCGCCAGCGCGCTGCGCCGGGTGCCGAGGCGGATGACACCGGCGGCAGCGGTCACTGCAGGACCTCGGGGATCTCCTCGAGGCGCAGGCGACGCCCGGTGTAGAAGGGCACCTCCTCCTTCACGTAGCGGCGCGCATCCGTGTAGCGCAGGTCGCGCATGAGGTCGACGAGCTCGGTCGGGTCGTCCGCCTCGAGCGGCAGCAGCCATTCGTAGTCGCCGAGCGCGAAGGCGGCGACGGTGTTGGCGATGACCCCGCGGAACGCGGCGCCCCTGCGCCCGTGCTCCGCGAGCATCCGGCGGCGCTCGTCCTCCTCGATCAGGTACCACTCCGGGGTGCGCACGAACGGGTAGAGGCAGAGCCAGTCCTTCGCCTCGACGCCGCGGAGGAAGCCGGGCACGTGCGCGCGGTTGAACTCGGCGTCGCGGTGCACGCCCATCACGTTCCAGGTCGGCAGCAGGGTGCGCAGCAGCTCGGTGCGGCGCAGGCGCCGCAGGGCCTTCTGCAGGTCCTCGGGGTTCGGGCCGTGCAGCCACACCATGAGGTCGGCGTCGGCCTTGAGACCGGAGACGTCGTAGAAGCCGCGGACGGAGATCCCGCCGGCCTCGATGAGCCGGACGATGTCCTCCAGCTCGGTGGCGTCGGACTCGGCCACGGGTGCGGAGGGGTCACGGCGCCACACGGCCCACAGGGTGAAACCCTGCGGGGAGGCGTCCTGCGGCGAACCAGCACCGTGGGCATAGCCCTGGGGCGAGGCGTCGGAGTCGGCGGCGGGCACGGGCGTTTCTGCAGCTTCGGCCATGGATCCAGTCTGCCCCCTCCTGCTATGAGACGGGGACGGGTGACGGATCCCGGGCTCGGACCCGGCCCGGCCCGGTCCGGGCCGGGCGCGGTCGGACGCGTGCAGGGCCGGGACGCGGTCGGACCGGAGCGGGCGTGACCGGAGAGCGGGCGTGACCGGAGAGCGGGCGTGACGATCAGCACACCGTGTCACGATCCGCCGCGCGGAACTGCCGGATCCGTGTGCTGATCGTCACGGGCTGTGCTGATCGTGCGCGCCAAGCCGCCGCCGGACCGGATCCGCCTCGGGGGTCAGCGCGCGATGCTGCGGGCGACCGCCCAGACGATGCCGCCGGCGACCGCGGCGACGCCGACGACCGCGGCGAACGCGCCCACCGGGTTCCGCTGCGCGAACGTGCGCGCCCTGCTGCCGGCCTTCTGCAGCTGACGGGGCACGTTCGTCTTGTCCTCGATCGCGAGCAGCGCCGCCTTCAGCTCGGCGCGGGCCGAGGCGACGGGGTCGACGAGACCCGCGGGCACCGCCGTACGCGGGACGTTCACCGCGTCGGCGGACCCCTGCCCGCCGACCGACCGGGACGGAGCCGAATTTCGACGCCCCGCGGAGATATCGGGATCAACGGCCATCGCCGGCCTCCTTCACGATGCGGATGTCGGTGGCTACGGCCTGCGCGGGGTTCTCCCGGCGCAGCACCTTGCGGAACGTCAGGATCCCGAGCAGCGCGAACACGAGCACGGCGAGCAGCAGGATCCCGAACGTGATGATCGCGGAGAGCCAGACCGGGAACCACGAGGAGAGCCCGGCGATCGCGAACACGAGGATGACCGGCACCGTCCAGAACAGGAAGAACAGCGCGACCAGGAACCAGACGCTGCCGATCCCCGCGTCCTTCGCGGTGCGCGCGACCCAGGTCTTCGCCGCGTCGATCTCGGCCTTGACGAGGTTGCTGACGAGGTCGGGCAGGTCGCCGAGCAGCGTCAGCAGGCTGTCGTCGGCGCGATCCCGGAAATTGCCGGCCATGTCAGGAACCTGCGGTCGGCTTCTTCGGCGCGCTCTTCGCGCCCGGCGCCGTGCGGGGCTTCGCCTCGCCGTCCGCCGCCGCGACCGTCGCCTCCGCCGCCGCGACGGTCTCCTCCGCAGCCTGCTTGACCTCGGCCGCGACCGTCTTGCCGCTCGCGAGGGTGGAGTCCACCCGCTGGCCCGGCGTGCCGTCGGACGTGGCGGCCTTGACGATCTTCACCGCACCGGTCCACAGCGCCTGCGGAACCGCCGCCGCCTGAGCCTTCGCGAAGTCCTGCACCTTGTGCACCTGGGCCTGCACGGGGTCGAGGTGCCAGACCTTGAGCCATTGCTTCTTGATCTGCTCGTAGCGCTCGCGCCCCGCACGGGTGCCCAGCACGTATCCGACGCCGAGTCCGACGACGAGTCCGATCTTCCCCTTCATGGGGTCTCCTCACGATTGCGGTCTCTGCGGATCTCCAGCGTAACCCTGTATTCCGATTTCGGCATCTATCCGCCGATCGGATCCGGATCCCCGCGCGCCGCCGCTCTCGCGCGGCGCTCCTCCGGTTCACTGGTCGCGAATTGCGATGTCCGACGCCCCGAAGCCGCAATTCGCGACCAGTGAGCGAAAGCGGCGAGACGCGGTGCCGTCGGTCGACGCGGGTCTGCCGTCAGGGCCGGGAGCGTGTGCCGACGCCGCCGAACGGATCACGAAGAAAGTAACGGGGGCGGCTCAGCCCGGAGCGCGGGGGCGGGTCAGCCCCAGAGGAGGGCGTGGCGGATCCGCTCGGCCTCGTCCCTCGCGTGCGGCACGACCTGCGCGAGCCCGGTCCCGCTCAACCACGCGCCGGTCGCGGCGACACCGGGGACCGCGGAGATCGCCACGGCCGCCGCCGTGCGGCGCTCGGCCGCACCGAGCACCGCCGAGGGCTGCGTCTGCACGAAACGTGCCCGGTGGCTGCCGCGGAGCTGCGCAGCAGCCAGCTCGACGCCGAGCAGTGCTGATGCCTCGGTCAGCGCGAGTGCGGCGGCGGCCTCGTCGTCGAGGTCCGCGGTCGCCGGGTCCTCGCCCGCCGAGCCGAACGACACCCGTACGACGTGGCGGGATCCGGCCGCCGCGCGCAGCCACGCCCACTTCGCGGTGCTGTGCGTGAGGGCCTTCGCAGTGTGCGTTCCGGGCACCGTGAGCACGCCCGATCCGCGCGGGGCGTCGTCGAGCTCGGGGGCATCGAGCACGAGCGTGACGATCTCGATGTGCGGGGAGGATCCGGCGGCGATCGCGGTGAGCTCGGGTACGTGCGGTGCGAGGAGCCGGCGTGCGGTGGGCTCGTCGGCGGCGAGGATCACGGCGTCGAAGCGGGCGGACTCGTCGGAATCGGTCGTTGAGCGAGCGGAGCGGGACGAAACGTCGTGCTGCGTCGACGACGCCTCGTCTCGGTCGCCTTCGGCCGGTTCCTGAGCCTGTCGAAGGGCGCTCAGCGACCGATGCCGGCGGCCGTTCCCCGAATCCGCGACCCGGACGGTCCAGCCGTCGTCGTCGCGCTCGAGCGCTTCGACCGGCGCCGCCGCGCGCACTTCGGATCCGAGCATCTCGATGCGGGCGATGAGCGCGTCGACGAGCCCCGACATGCCACCGGCGAGGCCCTGCACGGCGGCGCCGGGAGCGCGTCCGGATCCGCCGGTGATCTCGGCGACGGCGCCGGAGAGGGATCCGGTGCGGGTCAGCGCCGCGTTCAGTGCGGGAGCGGCGACGTCGACGTCGATGTCGTCGGGGTGCGCGGAGTACACGCCGGTGCTGACGGGGGCCACGAGCCGGTCGAGCACGCGCGCGCCCATGCGCTTGCGCACGAGCAGGCCCAGGCTGTGCGCGTGGCCGATCGTCAGCGGCGGCAGCAGCCGATCGAGCCAGGCCCGCCAGGTGCCGTTCCAGCCGATCACCCGGCGCACGTCCTCCGCGAACGGGTTCGCCGGGATCCCGAGCAGGCCGCCCTTCGGCAGCGGCGCCGCTCCGCCGGGGATGCCGGAGACCCAGGCGCCGCCAGGCTCAGGCGTGACCACGCGGGCGCCGAGGCCGAGGTCGTCGATGAGGGCGCGCACGTGGCCGCCGCGCATGGCGAAGCTCTCGGCTCCGGCGTCGAACACGAGCCCGTCCGCCGCGCCTGCCCGTACGGCACCGCCCGCGCGGTCCTGCGCCTCGAACACCGTGGCGTGGGCGCCGATCGCGGCGATCGACTCCGCTGCGACGAGACCCGCGACCCCGCCGCCGATCACGGCGACGCGCAGCCTCGCGGCCCGATCGGCGAGCTCGGGGGTGCGCGCCGGGTCAGTCGTCTGCGCCGAGCCGGTCGTGCGCACCGGTTCGGTCGCGCGTGCCGGGCCGGAGGCGCGCCCCGGATCCGGCGTGCTCATCGGGCCGCCCGGGCGACGGCGGACTCCACCCGCACCTCGTGCACGAGCTCGACGATGCGGGTGAGCACCGCGGGGTCGGTCTCGGGCGGCACCCCGTGGCCGAGGTTCAGGATGTGCGCCCGGGCCACGGCGCCGCGGTGCAGCACGTCGCGGACGTGCGCCTCGAGCACGGGCCAGGGCGCGGTGAGCAGCGCGGGGTCGATGTTGCCCTGCACGGTCACGTCGTCGCCGAGCACGGCCACGGCCTCGTCCAGCGGCAGGCGCCAGTCGACGCCGACAGCGTCGGCGCGCCCGTCCAGGCGCATGTCGGCGAGGAACGGGCCCGTGCCGACGCCGAAGTGGATGACCGGAGCGTCGATGCCGTCGACGGCCGCGGCCGAGTGCGGGGCGACGAAGGCGCGGTAGTCGGCGGGGCTGAGGGATCCGGCCCATGAGTCGAAGAGCTGCACGGCGCTCGCCCCGGCCGCGCGCTGCGCGTCGAGGAAGGTCCGCGAGATGCGCGCGAGCCAGCCCGCGAGACGGTGCCACGAGTCCGGATCCGTGTGCATCATCGCCCGGGCGCGCAGGTGCTCCTTCGACGGCCCGCCCTCGACGAGGTAGGCGGCGAGCGTGAACGGCGCCCCGGCGAAGCCGATCAGCGGCGTGGCGTCGCCCAGCTCGGCGACCACGAGCCGCACGGCCGCGGCGATGGCGGTGGTGTCGAGCCCGGCGGGGTCGACGGCGGTGATCCGGGCGACGTCGGCCGCGGTGCGCACGGGCTCGGCGAACACCGGTCCCCGGCCGGGCTCGATCTCGACCTCGACGCCGGCGAGCCGCAGCGGCACCACGATGTCGCTGAAGAAGATGCCCGCGTCGACCTTGTGCCGGCGCACCGGCTGCAGCGTGATCTCCGCGGCGAGGTCAGGCGTGAGGCAGGCGTCGAGCATGCGGGTGCCGACGCGCAGGTCGCGGTACTCGGGCAGCGAGCGTCCGGCCTGGCGCATGAACCATACGGGGGTGGTCTCGGGGCGGTCTCCGGCGAGGGCGCGCAGCAGCGGGGCGTCGTTGAGGGGCATGGATCCATTGTCCCCCGCCGCTGCTTTGCGGCGCCTTCGGGGTCGTCGAGCGAGGACGAGCGCAGCGAGACCGAGACGAGACGCGGCGCCGTGCGGAAACGGCCTCGCGAGAGGCGGCGTTTCGTCTCGGTCGGCTCCGCCGTCCTCGCTCAACGTCCAGAAGAGTCGGCTCCGCCATCCTCGCTCAACGTCCAGAAGAGTCGGCTCCGCCATCCTCGCTCAACGTCCAGATCGGTCGGCTCCGCCGTCCTCGCTCAACGTCCAGAGGAGAGATGGGATTCCCGTGTCGCCCCGCGACGGCGTCCAGGATCCGCAAAGGGCTCGGAGCGTAAACTCTCAGCGTGCTGCTCTGCGTCACGGCCAATCACAAGACGGCCCCCTTCGACCTCCTCGAACGACTCAGTCGCACCCCGGATGACCTGGCCGGATCCCTCTCCGAAGGATCCAAGGGCGCCGTCGTGCTCGCGACCTGCAACCGTTTCGAGGCCTATGTCGACGTCGACGGCACGGCGGACGAGACCGACGTCGCGCGGATCCTGAGCACCGTCGCGGAACGCAGCGGGATCCCCGCCGAGACCCTCACCGCATCGTCGTCCGTGCACTCGGGACCGCGCGTGGTGGAGCACCTCTTCTCCGTCGCGTCGGGGCTCGAATCGGTCGTGTCCGGCGAGGGCGAGATCGCGGGGCAGGTGCGCCGCGCCCTCACCTCGGCGCGCAAGCACGGCACCACCTCCCCCGAGCTGGAGCGGCTGTTCCAGCGCGCGAGCGAGGCGCAGCGCAAGGTCAAGAACGACACCGCCCTGGGCCGTGCAGGCCGCTCGCTCGTGCGCCTGGCCCTCGAGCTGGCCGACAGCCGCATCGCCGACTGGAGTGCCGCCCGGGTGCTGCTCGTCGGCACCGGCGCCTACGCCGCCGTGACCCTGGCGACCCTCCGCGAGCGCGGTGCCCACGACATCAGCGTGCACTCCCCCTCGGGCCGCGGAGCCGCGTTCGCCGCGAAGCACGGCATCCGGGCGCTGCCCAAGGCCGAGTACGCGCGGGCCGCCGCGCACGCCACGATCGTCATCACGTGCACGAGCGCCGAGCATCCCGTGCTCGACGCCGCGATCCTGCGCGAGGGCCGTGGGCCGGTGCTGTCGGCGCTGCCCTCGCCCGGCGACACCGCGGTCGACTGCCCGATCCCGGGCCACGGGCTCTCGGCCGGATCCGCGCCGTCGCAGCTGATCGTCGACCTCGGCATGCCGCGCAACGTCGCCCCCGACGTCGCCGAGGTCGAGGGCGTCGCCCTGCTCGACCTCGAGACCATCCGCCTGCACGCCCCGCTCGAGGAGCTGCAGGCCACCGACGCCGCACGGACGATCGTGCGCGCGGCGGCCGCGACGTTCCACGAGGTCGGCGCCCGCGAGAGCGTGACCCCGGCCGTCGTCGCCCTGCGCGCGCACATCTTCGAGCTGCTCGAGGCGGAGATCGAGCGCGCCCGGCGTCGCGGCGACGACGGCGGCCAGGTGGAGCAGGCCATGCGCCACCTCGCCGGCGTGCTGCTGCACACCCCGACCAGCCGTGCGCACGAGCTCGCCGCGCAGGGCCGCGGATCCGAGTTCATCGCCGCGCTCGAGACGCTGTACGGGCTGAGCGCCGAGGCGGTCGCCGAACGCGACGCTCGGCGGGACGACGCCGCCACGGCCTGACCGCGGACAGGCCCCGCCGCCGCTCGCCCTGCCGAGCCCACCGCCGCTCGCCCTGCCGGGCCGCGCCACATGCAGGATCCCTTCCGCGAAATGCAGGACGACACTGCGGAGTCTCGCCGGGCAGGATCCGTCTTCCCGCGGATTCCTGGGCCCGTGAGTGGTCGCTTCCCGGGGCGCTCCTGCATCTCGCGCATCCGCTCCTGCATTGCGCGGTTCCGTTCCGCGAGACGAGCTCCCGACGGACCCGAGCGCTGCGCGATTAGCCTGAGACGATGAGCGACGTGACAGACGAAGGACCGTTCTTCCACGGCACCAAGGCCGATCTGCAGCCGGGCGACCTCCTCACGGCGGGGTTCCGGTCGAACTACCGGCCCGAGATCGTGATGAACCACATCTACTTCACCGCGCTGCGCGACGGCGCCGGCCTCGCCGCCGAGCTCGCGGCCGGCGACGGCGAACCTCGGGTGTACCTCGTCGAGCCCATGGGCGCTTTCGAGGACGACCCGAACGTCACCGACAAGAAGTTCCCGGGCAACCCCACCCGCTCCTATCGCAGCGCGGATCCGCTGCGCGTGGTCGCCGAGGTCGACGACTGGACGCGACTGACCCCGGAGGCGCTACAGGGCTGGCGCGACCGGCTCGCGGCGATCGCGGCCGACGAGCGCGGCGAGATCATCAACTGAGCGGATCCGCTCCGCCGCCACCCCGCGGATCCGTCGGCGAGGAGAGCCCTGAGCCCGGCCAGCAGCTGCATCCATCCGGGCTCGAGGCCGGCGATCGGCGATGTCCGGATCCGTCCAGAGGGCCTGTGGGCCGAGCCGCTCGGTGACGGCCGCTTCCGCGTCGACAACACGCCCTGGTTCGTCCGAGGGATCTCCGCGGAGGACATCGTCAAGGCCGAACCAGGTGCCGACGGCATGCTCTGGTTCGTGGAAGCTCTCGAGCACAGTGGGCATCAGACCATCCGAGTCATTCCGCGCGCCGACGGACCGCTCAACGGTGACCCACAACTCGTCCTCGACGCATTCCTTCCCTTAGGTGTCACCGGTGAGGGTTTCAGCCAGCAGCTTCGAATCGTCGCGCTCGATATCGATCGCAACGCAGACGTGGCTGCGGTGAAGCGATTGTGCGTCGACGGAGAGGCTGACGGACGATGGTATTTCGAAGAGGGCAGTGTGACGCCCGAGTGGCTGGTCCTCTGACTGCACGAAGAGCTACGGCAGCAGTGCGCAATCCGGAGCGGATGCCGCGAGACGAGCATCGAGAGTCAGCAGCGAGCACTGCGCCGCACGGGCGAGCACGACGTACATGGCGTCGTAGGCACTGATGTTGTGCCGCAGCGCGTAGACGGCCGGAAGCGACGACATCATCGGCAACTGCTCGACGCCGAGCGCGTCGAACTCGACGAACGCGCGCAGCGCCTGCTCATCGGTGATCTGCCGGCTGAGCGACCACCCGCGGATGACGGAGGCGACTTCCGCCGTGAGGTGCTGCGGCGCCAGCAGCTCGTGCTCGCCGATCAGCACGGCCGCTCGTCGTCCCGCGTGGGTTCCGAGCAGGATCTCGGCGACCGCAGATGCGTCGACGACGAGCGTCATCGACCGGGCTGCTGTTCGGCGAGCACCTGTGCTGCCGGTTCGAGCGCGACGACGCCGCGACTCGCGATCCGCTCCAGAAGCTCGGCGCGACTCGGACGCATGGCAAGGCGGTCGAGCTCGCGCAGCAGATAGTCGCTCAGCGAGCGGCCCTCGAGCGCAGCCTTCGCCTTGAGCGCGCGGCTCGTCTCTTCGGAGACGTTGCGCACCTGGATCGTGGTCATGCTCAAAGCATACGCAACATGCATAATGCATGCACTGGCGACCGGACCCTCGTGACACACTGGATCCATGGCCCTTCACCTCACCGGAGACACCGCCGCCGACACCCTTCTCACCGACAGCCCGCTCGCCCTGCTCGTCGGCATGCTGCTCGACCAGCAGGTTGCGATGGAGACCGCGTTCGCCGGTCCGCTCAAGATCGAGCAGCGCACCGGCGCGACCGATGCCACCGCGATCGCCGCCTACGACCCGGACGAATTCCTCGCCGCGTTCAAGCAGTCGCCGTCGGTGCACCGCTTCCCCGGTTCCATGGCCGCGCGGGTGCAGACGCTGTGCCAGGTCCTCGTCGACGACTGGGGCGGGGATGCCGCCGCCCTATGGACCCGCCCTTCGACGGGCTCAGGGACCGGTCCCGACGGCGCCGAGGTGCTGCGCCGCCTGAAGACCCTCCCCGGCTTCGGCGAGCAGAAGGCGAAGATCTTCCTCGCCCTGCTCGGCAAGCAGTACGGCTTCACCGGCGCCGGCTGGCGGGAGGCCTCGACCCCCTACGGCGAGGACGGATCCTTCCGCTCGGTCGCCGACATCGTCTCGCCCGAATCGCTGGCGAAGGTCCGCGAGCACAAGCGCGCGATGAAGGCCGCCGCCAAGGGCTGACCGCCAAGGGCTGAGGGGATCCGTGGGATCTCCCGCAGGGCCTCGGCGACTCGCCCGCCCGCGCCGGCCCGTTCCGGAAGGACGAACCCGATGACCCTCGGCACCGACGCCGCACTCTCCCCTGCCACGGACGGCGGGGCCGCCCCGCTGCGGTTCGGCGCGAACTACACCCCGGCGAAGGAGTGGATGCACTCCTGGCTCGACCTCGACCTCGACGAGGTGCGCCGCGACTTCGCCGGACTCGCGGCGCTCGGCCTCGACCACGTGCGGATCTTCCCGCTGTGGACGGTGCTGCAGCCCAACCGCACGCTCATCCGGGAGAAGGCGATCGCGGATGTCCGGGCCGTGGTCGACGTCGCCGCCGAGTTCGGGATGGACGCGAGCGTCGACGTGATCCAGGGGCACCTGTCGAGCTTCGACTTCATCCCCTCCTGGCTGTTCACCTGGCACGACAAGAACATGTTCACGCACCCCATCGCGCTGAGCGGCCAGGTCGCCCTGGTCGAGAAGCTCGGGGCCGGACTGCGCGACGCCCCGAACTTCCTCGGCTTCACCCTGGGCAACGAGGTGAACCAGTTCTCCGCGGCGGTGCACCCGCACCCGTGGCCCGTCACGCCCGACGAAGCCGCGGGCTGGCTCACCGCACTGCTGGAGGCGGCGGAGCGCTCCGCCCCAGGCCTGCCGCACGTGCACAGCGAGTACGACGCGGCCTGGTACCTGGATGGCCACGGCTTCGTGCCCGCGCACGCGAGCCGGATCGGCGCGATGACCACCGTGCACTCCTGGATCTTCAACGGCACCGCGCAGCGCTACGGCGGACGCAGCGCCGCGAGCGACCGTCATGCCGAGTACATGATCGAGCTGTCCCGCGCCTTCGCGACGGATCCGCAGCGCCCGATCTGGCTGCAGGAGGTCGGGGCCCCGTCGAACTGCCTGACGCCCGAGCAGACCCCCGACTTCCTCGAGGCGACGGTGCGCGCCGCGGTGCGCACCGAGAACCTCTGGGGCGTGACCTGGTGGTGCTCCCACGACGTGGGGCGCGAGCTCGCGGACTACCCCGAGCTCGAGTACTCCCTCGGCCTGATCGATCAGGCAGGTGCGGCCAAGCCCATCGGGCGCCGGTTGGCGAGGATCATCCCCTCCCTGCGGGAACGGCGTCCGGCCCCAGCGCGCACGACGGCGATCGTGATCGAGGTCGACGCGGACGAGATCCCGGTCAGCCGGGCCGCGATGAGCCCCGGCGGCGCGATCTTCCAGGCCTGGGTCGACGCCTGTGAGGCCGGTCTCGACGCGACCTTCGTCACCTCCCGCACCGCGGCGGATCCGGCCGCCCTCGCCGCCCGCAGGATCACCGACCTGATCCGCCCCGACCTGAGCACCGGATCCGGGACCTACTCCTCGAGCAACACGGTCGTGGAGGACTGACCCGGATCCGGGGTGCCCGTGCCCCACTCTCGAAGATGGATTTCACCCACTCTCGAAGATGGATCTGGCTGCTCCAGCCCGCTTCGGAGCGGCGTTTTCCGTCTCCGCGGGAGCAGCGGGCGATGGCCGAGGCGACGGAGGTCAGGCGTCGGCGGATCCGTTGACCCGTTCCGCCTCCTTGGCGGCGACGATCTTGCGCAGTCCGGAGCTGGAGAAGCGGTGGTCGCGACGGTTGAAGTACAGCTCGATCCCGGCCTCCTCGCAGTAGGCGCGGCCGGTGAAGTCGCGGTCCTGGTACTCGTCGCCGACGATGCGCACGTCGAGCTTGAACGAGCGCAGGATGTCCTCGAGGTCCTGCTCGGTGGAGTACGGCACGATCTCGTCGACGTACTCGCAGCCGCGCAGCTGGATGTAGCGCTCGACCACGGTCTGGGTGGGAGCGTTCTTCTCCGGGCGGTCCAGGGTGGGATCCATCTGCAGTCCGCAGATGAGGTAGTCGCACTGCCGCTTGGCCTCGGCGAGCATCATGATGTGCCCCGCGTGCAGCAGGTCGAAGGTGGAGAAGGTGATCCCCACCCGCGGCCCCGGGTTGTAGTCCTGGTGCTTCTTCACGGCGTCCGGCGTCATGTTCTGATCCTCTCGTCGGGCCTTTGCACTCTATCGAGCGCGGATGACACCCGGCTGTGCGGACCCCGCACGACCGGCGCCCGGATCCGGCGCGCCCCGGATCTGCTGCCCCGGATCCTGATGCCTCGGATCCCCCACCCGGCACCCGGATCCGACGCCCTCGGATCCTGCATGCCTCGGATCCTCCTGGTCGCGGATCCTCCTGGTCGCCGATCCCGCCGCTAGCCTTGCCGAGGGGGCCGCCGCACCGGAACGGACGACCGCACGACCCGCGCCGCCCCACCCCTCGTCCCGCACCGCCTCACCCGGCTCACCCTCGTCCCGCACCGCGAAGGAGCACCCCGTGCACGAAGAGTCCTCGCTCACCGTCGGCCGCGTCACCCGCGTGCTCACCGAGCGGGTGCGCCCCGCCGTCCACTCCGCCCGCGTCCCGCTGGAGATCGCCGCGCACGCGCTGCCGGGCGAGCCGATCGTCCCTGCTGAGGGGCTGGCGCTCGAGTACGCGCCGTTCGCGGCCGGCCAGCAGTGGGGGCCCGCGTGGGGCACCACGTGGTTCCGGATCCGCGGCACCGTGCCCGCCGATTGGGCCGGAAAGCGGGTCGAGGCGCTCGTCGACCTCGGCTTCGACATCAACATGACCGGCTTCCAGTGCGAGGCGCTCGCCTACCGCGTCGGCGACGACGGCGAGCCCATCCCGGTGAAGAGCCTGAACCCGCGCAACCAGTGGCTGCCCGTCGCCGAAGCGGCCGAGGGCGGCGAGACCGTCGAGCTGTTCCTCGAGGGCGCCTCCAACCCGGTGCTGCTGGACTATCACCCCTTCCTGCCGACGCAGGAGGGCGACATCCTCACCTCCTCGCCGGATCCGCTCTACCGCGTGCGGCACATGGACCTGGCCGTGTTCGAGCCCGAGGTGTTCGAGCTCTCCCTCGACCTCGAGGTGCTGCTCGAGCTGCAGGCGGAGCTCCCCGAGACCGGCCCGCGCCGGATGCGGATCCTGCAGGCGCTCGACGACGCGCTCGACCTGCAGCGGATCGTCGAGACCGCGGGCGACGCGCGTGCGCAGCTGGCCGAGGTGCTGGCCGCCCCCGCCGACGCGAGCGCGCACCGCATCGCCGCGGTCGGGCATGCGCACATCGACTCCGCCTGGCTCTGGCCGCTGCGCGAGACCGTGCGCAAGGTCGCCCGCACCACGTCGTCGATGACGACGCTGCTCGAGGAGCAGCCGCAGTTCCGCTACGGCATGTCCAGCGCGCAGCAGTACGCGTGGATGAAGGAGCACCGCCCCGAGGTCTACGCGCGGATCAAGGCCGCGATCGCCGAGGGCCGGTTCCTGCCGCTCGGCGGCATGTGGGTCGAGTCCGACACCGTGATGCCGACCGGCGAGTCGCTCGTGCGGCAGTTCTCGCACGGGCAGCGCTTCTTCGAGCGCGAGTTCGGCATCCGCTCGAAGGGCGTGTGGCTGCCCGACAGCTTCGGCTACTCCCCCGCGCTGCCGCAGCTCATGCGCCGGGCCGGGTTCGAGTGGTTCTTCACGCAGAAGATCTCGTGGAACCAGCGCAACGTGTTCCCGCACCACACGTTCGAGTGGGAGGGCATCGACGGATCCCGGATCTTCACGCACTTCCCGCCGATGGACACCTACAACTCCCAGCTGTCCGGCATGGAGGTCGCCAAGGCCTCGCGCCAGTTCAAGGAGAACCGGATCGCGACGCGCTCGATCGCCCCGGTCGGCTGGGGCGACGGCGGCGGCGGCACGACCCGCGAGATGACGGGCAAGGCGTCGCGACTCGCGGATCTGGAGGGATCCGCCAGGGTCGAATGGATCCACCCCGACGAGTTCTTCGACGCCGCCAAAGCCGAGCTGCCGGATCCGGCCGTGTGGGTCGGCGAGCTGTACCTCGAGCTGCACCGCGGCACGCTCACCAGCCAGCACGCCACGAAGGCGCTGCACCGCTGGGCCGAGCAGGCGCTCATCGAGGCCGAGCTGTGGGCGGCGACGGCCGCCGTGCGCCTCGGCGCGGCGTACCCGCACGACGAGCTGGACCGGCTGTGGCAGACGGTGCTGCTGCACGAGTTCCACGACATCCTGCCCGGCACCTCGATCGCGTGGGTGCACCGCGAGGCGGTGTCGGTGCTGTCCGGCGTGCTCGACGAGGCGCGCGCGCTGTCTTCGGTTGCGCGTTCCGCCCTCGCCGGCACCGGGGACCGGGAGCTGGTGTTCACCCCGACGTCGGTGGGCGTCGGATCCGGCGCTCGCGCGCTCGGTGCGGCCCTCGCCTCCTCCACGGGGTCGTTGAGCGAGGACGCGCGTAGCGCGACCGAGACGAAACGCGGCAACTCACCGGAGCAAGGCGCTTCCCCCACGGGGTCGTTGAGCGAGGACGGCGCAGCCGACCGAGACGAAACGCCGGTCTCTCTCAGCGAGACCGGATCCGGCCACCGCCTCGAGAACGACCTCGTCACGGTCGTGATCTCGCCGGAGGGCCTGATCACCTCGGCCATCGACAAGGCGTCGGGCCGCGAGACCATCCCGGCCGGCAAGCCCGCGAACCTGTTCCAGTTGCACCAGGACTTCCCGAACAAGTGGGACGCGTGGGACATCGACCGCTACTACCGCAACCGCGTGGACGACCTGACCGCGGTGTCGTCGATCTCGGCGTCCGTCGCGAACGGCGTCGCGACGGTCGTCGTCGAGCGCCCGTTCTCCGCGTCCTCACTGCGGCAGACGATCACGCTGGCGCCCGGATCCCGCACCGTGCTGCTGCGCAACGAGATCGACTGGCACGAGACGGAGAAGCTGCTCAAGCTCGCCTTCCCCCTGGATCTGTTCGCGCGCGAGACCGTCGCCGAGACCCAGTTCGGGTTCCAGCGCCGGGTCACGCACGTGAACACGAGCTGGGAGGCGGCGAAGTTCGAGACCTCGATGCACCGTTTCGTGCTCGTGCAGGAGGACGGCGGCTTCGGCGCCGCCCTCGTGAACGACTCGATCTACGGCTACGACACCGCCCGCGACGTGGACGGCGACGACGTGACCACGACCGTGCGACTGTCGCTGCTGCGCGCCCCACGCTTCCCCGACCCCGACACCGACCACGGCCGGCACGAGATCCAGGTGGGCCTGGTGATCGGCGCCGACGCCGGGATCGCCACGGCCGAAGGCATCGCGCTGAACGCTCCGGCGACGGTCGTGCGCGGTGCCAACGAGGTCGAGCCGCTGGTGTCCGTCGACGGCGAAGGGATCGTCGTGTCGAGTGTGAAGCTCGCCGACGACCGCTCCGGCGACGTGATCGTGCGCGTCTACGAGGCGCTCGGCCGACGCGCGACGGGATCCCTGTCGGTCGCCTTTCCGCACGGCGGGATCCGCGAGGTGTCGCTCATCGAGGACGAGCTGGAGGCGCCCCGCACGGGTGAGGCGCTGTCGCTGCGCCCCTTCGAGGTGCGCACGCTCCGCATCGCCCGGGCCTGACGCGGCTTCTGCCGGCCCCGCCCGGGGGACGTTGAGCAAGCGCCGAACACCGCAACCGGCCCCACCCCGGGGACGTTGAGCGAAGACGCCGCAGGCGACTGAGACGAAACGCGGCGCCCTCTCAGACAAACTCTCCGGAGAGCACCGCGTTTCGATTCGCCTGCGGCTCACTCAACGACCCCGGGGAGAGGGCTCACTCAACGACCCCGGGCGGGGAAGGGCTCACCCAACGAACCCGGGGTGGGGGCTCGCGCAGCGACCTGCCGATTCAGGTCAGACCGGCACGCGAGTCGACGCGCCGCGGCCGACGACCTGCCGGCTCGGGTCAGACCAGCACCCGGGTGAACGCGTCGCGGCTGATGCCCTGCTCCAGGATCCGCGCCGACCACTCGCGCGCGCCGTGCAGACTGTGGTCGCGGTAGTTGCCGCACTCCACGGCGCTCACGCCGGGCACATCGCCCCACTCGGCCTTCTCCGCGATGAAGCGCAGGCTGTCCGTGATGGCCTCGACGAGTGTCGGCACCTCGGGTCGGCCCCAGGCGATGAGGTGGAACCCGGTGCGGCAGCCGAACGGCGAGATGTCGATGACGCCGTCCACCCGGTCGCGCAGCAGCGACGCGAGGGCGTGCTCGATCGTGTGCAGCGCCGCCGTCGGGATCTCGCCCTCGTTCGGCTGCACGAAGCGCACGTCGAAGTTCGAGATCTCGTCTCCGCGCGGCCCCTGCTCGACGCCGATCAACCGGATGTAGGGCGCCTTGACGGCGGTGTGGTCCAGGGTGAAGCTCTCGACCTCGGCCATGGCGGATCTCCTTCGGGTGGCGGACGAATGGGCGACGGCGGACAGGCCGGATCCGGCCCGGATCCGAGGCTACCCCGCTCACCTCGCGCGAGGGCCGCCGCCCGCAACACGATGACGGCCCGGCGCGACCACGTCCCTCATGAGGCTGCGGACGGATACACCGGAACAGGTCGCGGTTCCGTGCGGGAACCGAGCACGATCGCGACGATGCCGAGGAATGCCGTTGCGAGCGGGTTGAGCAGCATGAGGGCGTCGAACGCCTGGAAGAGCGGGGCGACATTCTCCCCGGACGACAGCAGCGGCGACCAGAAGGGCGCGATCGGCAGCGCCCTTGCGAGCACGACGGCGACCAGGGCCCCCAGCGGCGCCCAGTTCCATGGCCGGGGCACGACGCCGATCCGGCCGATCTGCACGACCGCCGTGATGGCGAGCAGGAGCATCACCGACTGCACCACGGGGTAGACGAGTTCCATGGGCGACACGGAGTTCTGCAACGGCAGCTCCCGCTGGGAAGACCCTGCGAGCACCGAGTAGATGAACGGCTGCGCCATCATCACCACGACCAGCCCGATCACGGCTCCCGTGCCGAGCGGCCGGCGCGCGATCACGCTCCCCGCCCGACCGATCCCGACGACCAGCACGAGTGCGCCGAGCGCGAAGAGAGGGTCGATCAGCGGGGACAGCACGAAGAGCCGCCCCTGGGCCGCGAGCAGGGCAGTGGCCGATGCGACCAGCAGTGCTCCCCCCAGCACCCACGTGCGCCGGCGCTGCCGACCCGCGGATCCGAGATCGACCGTGATCATGTCCCGATGCTATCCCCTGTTCCGGATGACGAACAGGGCGACCGGATCCTCTCCGCCTCGCAGCGACCCGCACCGTCGCGGGGTTCTGACGAATCCGGATCCTGACGTCGCCGATGCGGATCAGCTGCGCCCGTAGCGGGCGACGATCTCCTCCGTCAGCGCGGGCCAGATCCGCTTGTGCTCCTCGCCGAACGGGACGCCGGAGAGGAACGCCGCCGCGACGTCGCGCGACCGGTCGATGAACAGGAAGCTGCCGAGGGCGCCGAAGTGCCCGGCGGTCTCGGGCGGGAAGATGTCGCCCAGCCAGTGCGGCGACTTCACACCCTTGAGCTCGAAGCCGAGGCCCCACTGGTTGTCGGCATACGAGCCGTAGCCGGGCACGAGGCCGCGCAGCCCCGGGTGCGAGACGGTGAGCGCGAGATCGCGCAGCGCGGCCGGGATGAGCGTGGGCCGCAGCACCTCGCGGCCGAAGATCAACAGGTCCTCGATCGAGGAGAACGCCCCGGCCGAGGGGCGGCCCGTCACATCGGTGTGCTCCATGCCGAGCGGAAGCGTCACCTCGCGCAGCATCCAGTCGGCGAAGTCCATCCCGACGGCGTCGGCGACGTGTGCGGCGAGGGCGTCGAACCCGGCATTCGAGTAGATGCGGCGATCACCGACCGGGCGCTGCGGCTGGGATCCCTCCATCGGCAGCCCGCTGGTGTGGTCGAGCAGGTTCAGAACGGTCGCTCCGGCCGGGCCCGCGGGCTCGTCCAGGTCCACGAGTCCGCGCTCGACCGCGACCAGGGCGCCCCACGCCGTGAGCGGCTTCGTCACCGACGCGAGCGGCAGGACCGCCTGCGGATCGCCCTGCACCGCGAGGGTCTCGTGCGGGCCGGTGACCCCTACGAGGGCGGTGTGCGGGAAGCCGTCGATCGCGGCGAAGCTCGTCGTTTCCACGGGTCCATCGTCCCACGGGACCGACGCCCTCCCGCGAGAAAGCAGTTCCAGCATGAGACACCACGGCAGACGTGATGTCTCATGCTGGATCTGGTTTCTCGCCGATTCGGGGGCCGGCGGCTCAGGCGCCCTTCAGCCGCTCCGACAGGTAGGCGTCGAGCTCGGCGAGCGGCACGCGCTCCTGGGCCATGGTGTCGCGGTCGCGCACGGTCACGGCGTCGTCCTCGAGCGAGTCGAAGTCGACCGTCACGCAGAACGGCGTGCCGATCTCGTCCTGACGGCGGTAGCGGCGGCCGATCGCGCCGGCGTCGTCGAAGTCGATCGCCCAGTGCCCGCGCAGATCGTCCGCCACCTTGCGGGCGAGCGGCGAGAGGCGCTCGTTGCGCGAGAGCGGCAGCACCGCGACCTTGACCGGAGCGAGGCGCGGGTCGAGCTTCAGCACGGTGCGCACGTCGGTGCCGCCCTTGGCGTTCGGCACCTCCTCCTCGACGTACGCGTCCACGAGGAACGCCATCATCGAGCGGGTGAGACCGAACGACGGCTCGATCACGTAGGGGACGTACTTCTCGCCCGAGGCCTGGTCGAAGTAGGTGAGCGAGGATCCGGAGGCCTCGCTGTGGCTGGACAGGTCGTAGTCGGTGCGGTTGGCGACGCCCATGAGCTCGCCCCACTCCTTGCCCGCGAACCCGAAGCGGTACTCGACGTCGATCGTGCCGGCGGAGTAGTGCGCGCGGTCTTCCTCCGGCACGTCGAACTGGCGCATGTTCTCCGGGTCGATCCCGAGGTCGATGAACCAGTCCCAGCACTCCTGCACCCAGTGCTCGAACCACTCCTGCGCCTCGGCGGGCGGCACGAAGTACTCGATCTCCATCTGCTCGAACTCGCGGGTGCGGAAGATGAAGTTGCCCGGCGTGATCTCGTTGCGGAACGCCTTGCCCACCTGGCCGATGCCGAACGGCGGCTTCTTGCGACTCGCGGTGAGCACGTTCGAGAAGTTCACGAAGATGCCCTGCGCGGTCTCCGGGCGCAGGAAATGCAGGCCCGACTCGTCGTCGACGACGCCGAGGTAGGTCTTCACCAGACCCGAGAACGCCTTGGGCTCGGTGTACTGGCCCTTCGTGCCGCAGTTCGGGCACGGCACGTCGGCCAGGCCGTTCTCGGCGGGGCGGCCCTTGCGGGCCTCGAAGTCCTCGATGAGGTTGTCGGCACGGAACCGCTTGTGGCACTGCAAGCACTCGACGAGCGGATCCGTGAAGGTCGCGACGTGACCGGAGGCCTCCCAGACCCGCTTGGGCAGGATGATCGAGGAGTCCAGGCCCACCATGTCCCCGCGGCCGCGCACGAACGTCTGCCACCACTGCCGGCGGATGTTCTCCTTGAGCTCGGTGCCGAGGGGGCCGTAGTCCCAGGCCGAGCGGGATCCGCCGTAGATCTCACCCGCCTGGAAGACGAACCCGCGGTGGCGGGCGAGGGCGATGACCTTGTCAAGGCGGGACTGTTCGGCCACGGTGGCTCCAATGGTCGCGATGAGGCGGGAGAGATGCGCACGATGGGGCGCGGATCAATCCTATCGGCGCGCCCCTCCGTCGCTCACCGGTCAGAGGACGCAAGCAGACGGTACCGATGACAACCGAACGCTGTGCCGAGTCACCGTCGAATCACACGTCAGACCGCGAACCGTCTGCCTCGGCCGGCGGCGTGAGCCCGAAGCGTTCGTCGACGATGCGGCTCACGAGCTCCTCAGGGCTGATCCCACGGTGGCGCGACTCCGCATCGAGCGCCGCAAGCTCCTCAGCGTCCAGTTCCAGCGGGAAGATCTCCATGCGCCGACCCTACTCGCGAGCACCGACGCCGGGGCGTACGTGCGGCCGCCCGTCGGCTGCACTTCCCGATCCTGGCCGCCGACTCCGGGCCCGCGGCACCGCGGATTACCCTGGAACGATGAGCACCGCACAGGAGACCGAGAAACACGGCCAGCACGACACCCGGTTCTTCGGGCAGCCATGGGCCCTCGCCCACCTGTTCGGGGTGGAGATGTGGGAGCGGTTCAGCTTCTATGGCATGCAGGGGATCCTGCTCATCTACCTGTACTACTCCGTCACCGACGGAGGGCTCGGGATCGACCAGGCCGTCGCGGGCGGCATCGTCGGCGCCTACGGCGGCTCCGTCTACCTGGCCACGATCCTCGGCGCCTGGGTTGCGGACCGGATCCTCGGATCCGAGCGCACGCTCTTCTTCAGCGCGATCGTCATCATGGCGGGGCACATCGCCCTCGCGCTGCTGCCGGGCATCGTCGGCGTGGGCGTCGGCCTGGTGCTCGTCGCGATCGGATCCGGAGGGCTCAAGGCCAACGCGACCTCGGTGGTCGGCACGCTGTATTCCGCCGAGGACCCGCGGCGCGACGCCGGCTTCTCGCTGTTCTACCTCGGCATCAACCTCGGCGCGTTCTTCGGACCGATCCTCACCGGCCTGCTGCAGTCGACGCTGGGCTTCCACGTCGGCTTCGGCCTCGCCGCGGTCGGCATGGCCGCCGGGCTCGTGCAGTACTCGTTCGGGCGCCGCGGCCTGCCCGAGGCGGCGCGCCGCGTCGTGAACCCGCTGCCGCGGAACCGCTATCTGACGGCCGTGATCATCGCGATCGCCGCGATCCTGCTCATCGTCGTGCTCGTGCTCGTCGGCGTGATCCGCGCGGACAACCTGTCGACCATCGTGATCATCGCCGCCACCATCGCGGCGATCGCGTACTTCGCGGTGATCCTGACAAGCCGCCGCATCGACGCCACCGAGCGCTCCCGAGTGTGGGGGTTCCTGCCGCTGTTCATCACGAGCGTGGCGTTCTGGTCGCTGTACCAGCAGCAGTTCACGGTGCTGACCGTGTACTCGGACGAGCGGCTGAACCGCGACCTGTTCGGCTGGCAGATGCCGGTGTCGTGGGTGCAGTCCATCAACCCCGTCTTCATCATCGTGCTGTCCGGCGTGTTCGCGGCGATCTGGACGAAGCTCGGCGCCCGTCAGCCGTCGACGCCGGTGAAGTTCGCGCTGGGAGCGATCATCATGGGCGCGGCGTTCCTGCTGTTCCTGCCGTTCGCCGGCGGCGCGGCGAACTCGACGCCGCTGCTGGCGATCATCGGGATCCTGTTCGTGTTCACGGTCGCCGAGCTGCTGCTGTCGCCGATCGGACTGTCCGTCGCGACGAAGCTCGCCCCGGCCGCGTTCCACACGCAGATGGTCGCACTGTTCTTCCTGTCCGTGTCGCTCGGCACCGCGATCTCGGGCTGGCTCGTGCAGTTCTACGACCCGCACGACGAGGTGCCGTACTTCTCGATCCTGGGCGCGATCGCGATCCTCGTCGGCATCGGTCTGCTGGTGTCGGTCAAGCCCGTGCTCGCCCTCATGAAGGGCGTGCGCTGACGGCGGGCGTGCGCTGACGTCGGGCGCGACTCGTCCCGCCGTCGGTTCGTCGAGCCTCATCGCCCATTGACCGCGGCCTTGCGCTGCGCACTCTCCGAGCGCACCGGATCCTGTCCAGTGCACGGCTTCTTGACGTCGACAACCCGTGCACTCGGCGACAAGCCGTGCACTCGGCGCGGTCGGCCCGCGCCAGGCGAGTCAGCGCGCGATCGTGCGCCCATCGGGGTCGCCGGGTCCGTGCGGGCGCAGTCGCCCCGGGACCGACCACTCCACGATGAGGCGCTGCGTCGGCGAACCTGGCCGGATCCCCCTCGGGGTCGTTGAGCGAGCAGCGACGAAGGAGCAGCGAGACGAAACGCGGGAATCCCGTGGGGAACCGCGTTTCGTCTCGGTCGCCTGCGGCGTCCTCGCTCAACGACCCCAGGGGGAAAGCCGCTCGCTCAACGACCCCAGGGAAGGGCACCGACTCGACGGCCCCGAGAACGGGCGCCGGGAGTCACCAGATCGTGACGCGCTCCTCGGGCGCCAGCCAGAGCTTGTCGCCCTCGGTCACGTCGAACGCCTCGTAGAACGCGTCGATGTTGCGCAGGATCTGATTGCAGCGGAACTCGTTGGGCGAGTGCGGATCGATCGTGAGCAGGCGGATCGTCTCGGCCTCGCGGCTCTTCTGCTGCCACACCTGCGCCCACGACAGCAGCAGGCGCTGCACGCCCGTCAGGCCGTCGATGACGGGCCCTTCGACCGGCCCCTGCCCTTCGACCGGTCCCTGAGCCTGTCGAAGGGCAGGGACCGAAGAGCCGGACCGAAGCGCGATCTCGTAGGCCTTGAGCGCGATGCCGAGACCGCCGAGGTCGCCGATGTTCTCGCCGATCGTGAGGGCGCCGTTCACGTGGTGGTCGGCGCTCAGCCCCTCCGGCACGAGCGCGTCGTACTGCGCGATGAGCGACTTCGTGCGCTCCTCGAACGCGGCGCGGTCCTCGTCGGTCCACCAGTCCTGCAGCTTGCCGTCGCCGTCGTAGCGGCTGCCCTGGTCGTCGAAGCCGTGGCCGATCTCGTGCCCGATGACGGATCCGATCCCGCCGTAGTTGGCCGCCGCGTCGCGGCCGGCGTCGAAGAACGGGTACTGCAGGATCGCCGCGGGGAACACGATCTCGTTCATGAGCGGGTTGTAGTACGCGTTCACCATCTGCGGCGGCATGAACCACTCGTCGCGGTCGATGGGCTTGCCCACCTTGCCGATCGTGCGGTCGTGCTCGAACTGCGCGGCGCGGCCGGCGTTGCCGATCAGGTCGCCCGCGTCGATCGTCACCGTCGAGTAGTCGCGCCACACCTTGGGGTGCCCGATCTTCGGGGTGAACGTGTCGAGCTTGGCGAGCGCCTTCTGGCGGGTCTCCGGGCTCATCCACTCCAACGTCGTGATCGACTGCCGGTACGCCTCGAGGAGGTTGGCGATGAGCTCGTCCATGGCGGCCTTGGCGGACGGCGGGTAGTGCCGCTCGACGTAGACCTTGCCGACCGCGTCGCCGAGGGAGCCCTCGACGAGCGAGACCCCGCGCTTCCAGCGCTCCCGGATCGTGGGGACGCCGGTGAGCTCGGTGCCGTAGAACGAGAAGTTCTCCTGCACGATGTCGTCGGTGAGGTAGGCGGCGAGGCCGTGCACGACCTTGGCCCGCAGCCAGGCCTTCCAGTCGTCCAGACGCTCCGCGGTGAGCAGGGATCCGAGACCGGAGAAGAAGCTCGGCTGGTAGACGACCGCCTCGGCGAAGGCGTCCGCGCCGGCGGGACCGGCGACCGCATCGCGCCAGGGGGCGAGGTCGACCCCGACGAGCGCCTGGAACTCGTCCCAGCTCTTCAGGTTGTACGTCTTGACCGCGTCGCGGCTGGACACGTTGTCCCAGTGGTGCACGGCGATCTCGTGCTCGAGGGCGAAGGCGCTGTCGGCCTGACCTGCGGCATCCGCGACGCCGGCGAGGGTCAGGATCCGCTCGAGGTGCGCCCGGTAGGCGGCGCGGGTGCCCTCGAAGCTGTCCAGGCGGTAGTAGCTCTCGTCGGGCAGCGACAGACCCGCCTGCACCACGAACGGCACGTATCGCTCGGGGTTGCCCGGGTCCGGCTCCACGAAGACGCCGATCAGCGCGGCGATGCCCTGCCGGTCGAAGGATCCGACGGCGGCGAGGAATTCGTCGATCGAGGTGATCGCGTCGACGGCGGCGAGCGGCTCGGCTAGAGGAGCGGTGCCGAGCGCGGCGATGCGCTCGGTGTCCATGAAGCTCGCGAACAGGTCGCCGATCTTGCGCGCCTCGGTGCCGGGCTCGGCGCCCTGCGCCTCCTCGATGATCGCGCGCACGTCCTTCTCGGACTGATCGGCGAGGAGGTGGAAGGATCCCCAGCGCGCCTTGTCGGCGGGGATCTCGGTGGTGGACAGGAACGTGTGGTTCACGTGCCGGTAGAGGTCGTCCTGAGGGCGGATCGCGGGGTCGAAGTCGCCGATGGCGAGGCCGGAGGGAAGAACGTCGGTCATGGGGATCAGCCTATGCGGACGCCCCGACAAGAGGAGAGCGGATCCGCCTCCCGGTTGTTCGCTGGTCGCGGATTGCGGGAATCCGAGCAGAAGCTCGACCAAGGCCGAGGTGTCGAGAGAACGATCACGCGGCGTCGCGCTCCGCACGCGTCGACTCTGCCGCGGTCTCGCCGTTGTAGGGCTGGGTCGGGCGGTTGCGGAACCGTTCCTTGAGTTCGGCCGTCGACGGCACCTCCATCGCGCGGCGAAGCTCAATGAGCGCGAGCTCGGAGAGCGTCAGCCCCTCCTGCGCCGCACGGATCTTGAGCAGGCGGTGCAGATCCTCGGGAACGTTGCGAACCTGGATCATCGTCATGCCTTCATGATGACTCCATCACAATCACATGTGCACGTGTCCCCCACGACATCTCCTCGACCGGATCCGGATCCGCGCCTCAGGATTCGAGGAGCGACTTCGCGCGGTCGAACGCGGCCATCTCGCCGTCCATGCTCTTCTGCACCGGTCCGCCCATGAGGAGCTTCTTCAGGCCGCGCAGCTCGGCGGACAGCTCGAACGTGACGAGCGTGCCGCTCGGGACCTCGGCGAAGGTGTAGCTGCCGACCGGACGCACCGGGCCTGCGATCGTGGCGAACGCGTAGCGCGTCGGCACGGTGTACTCGGTGATGCGGAGGTCGGCGTCGATCGAGCGCCCGCCGGGGCCGGCGATCACCTGACGCACGGTCGCGCCCACGGCCGGCGCGCCCTCCGCATGCATCTCCTTGACGGCCGCGCGCCAGGTCGGATCCTTGCTCGGGTCGCTGAAGAACGCGAACACGGTCTCGATGGGTGCGGCGATCTCGATCGTCCGCGATGCGGTGGGCATAGGGCGATTATCGTGTGTCCGGGCGTCGCCGTACAGTGCCGGATCCGGGGGATCCTGCCGGTGCCGGCCGACCTGAGGCCCGACAGGAACGCCTGCTGCAGGATCGACCCGGCACGCACGGCCCGCGCGGATCTAGGATGAGCACAGGGGCGGCTCTGGGGTGCCGCCGGAATGGGGCCGACCGTGCGCGGACTGGGGCAGATGCTCGTGCTGACCGGCGCCGCGCGCGCCGAGGATGTGACGGCGGCGATGTCCGCAGTCGGCGACGGCGACGCCCTGCCCGGCTACCTGCTGCAGCGCGGACAGGTCAGCGAGGTGGGGCTCGCCGAGGCGGTGTCGGTGGCGACCAGCACACCATACGTCGACCTCAGCGCCTACCCGCTGGATCCCGAGGTCATCGCCCTGGTGCCCGGGCCGCTGTGCCGGCGCTACCGGCTGCTGCCGCTGCGTCACCATCGCGACCAGCTGACCGTCGCGATGGTGGATCCGACCGACATCATCGCGCTCGACGACGTCGCCAGCCTCACCGACCTGCGGGTCGCGCCGGTGGTCGTCACAAGCGAGGCGCTGAACCAGGCGTTCGAGCGGTTCCTGCGCTCGGACGAAGAGCTCACCGACCTGTCCGAGCAGATCGGTGAGGCGTCCGGATCCTCCTCGCACGTCGTCTTCACGGAGCAGCTCGACGACCAGGACGCGGACGCGCCCGTCGTGCGCTTCGTGAACCTGCTCATCACGCAGGCCATCAACGACCGTGCGAGCGACATCCACATCGAGCCCGGCGAGCATCGCCTCACCGTGCGGTTCCGCATCGACGGGGTGCTGCACGAGATGCAGCGGGCCGACCGCAGCATCCAGGACGGCGTGATCTCGCGCCTGAAGATCATGTCGTCGATCGACATCGCCGAGAAGCGGGTGCCGCAGGATGGCCGTATCTCGGTGCTGCACGAGGGCCGCAGCGTCGACCTGCGCGTGGCGACCCTGCCGACGGTGTGGGGCGAGAAGATCGTGATGCGCATCCTCGACAACAGCGGCCAGGTGATGCTGATGTCGGATCTGCTGTTCTCCGAGCGCAACGAGGATCGCTTCACGCAGGCGATCTCCCGCCCGCACGGCATGGTGCTGGTGACGGGGCCGACCGGATCCGGCAAGTCGACCACGCTGTACACGGCCCTGCGGGCCGTCGCGAACCCGCGCGTGAACGTGATCACCGTCGAGGATCCGGTCGAGTACCGGATCCCGGACATCAACCAGATCCAGGTCAACCCGCGGGCCGGGCTCACCTTCGCGACGGCGTTGCGGTCGATCCTGCGGGCGGACCCGGATGTGGTGCTGGTCGGCGAGATCCGCGACCGCGAGACCGCCCTGATCTCGATCGAAGCGGCGCTGACCGGCCACCTGGTGCTGTCGACGCTGCACACCAATGACGCCCCGAGTGCCCTGACCCGCCTGGTGGAGATCGGCACCGAGCCGTTCCTCGTGGCGACGGCTCTGAGCGCGGTGATCGCTCAGCGATTGGCGCGGCGGCTGTGCACCCGGTGCCGCCAGCCGATCGATGACGACGGTGCGATGCTCGAGGCCGTCGGCATGCCGCTCGATCTGATCGAGGACGCCACCGTCTTCCGCGCCGTGGGCTGCACCGTCTGCTCGAACACGGGCTACCGCGGGCGCGTCGCACTGCACGAGGCGATGGAGGTCACCGATCGCATCGAGCAGGCTCTCGTCGGCCGCGCGACGGGCGGCGAGCTGCGCGAGATCGCCCTGAAGCAGGGCATGATCCCGCTGCGCGACGACGGCTGGGCCAAGGTCGCCCAGGGCATCACCACGATCGAAGAGGTGCTGCGCGTCTCGGTGTGAGCAAGAGAAGACCCGCCCTCACATGGAGGAGCGGGTTGGTGTAATCACGCTATCATGGCCGCTATCGCGGGTTGCCTCGGCAGCCATCAGATGTGCAGCGGACCGATGCACACTCTCACTGGCCGGCCACGCCCCGGAGGTCGCGCGCTGCGCCACCATCGCGTGAGGAATGCCGGCCCTTCCGGCAGGCATCAGCTCAGTGGATCGTGAGGTCGAAGTCTCGGGCGACGAGCGCAAGGTGACGGTCATCGCGGTCTATCGCCGAGGGTTGCTCGTTCACGATCTGCGCGCCCTGGAAGATCGCCCAGCATTCGTAATCTCCCAAACGAGAGCCGTAACGAATTCCGGAGTAGAGAAATCTTCCTTCGCTATCCGTCTGAGCGAAGGCCCACCCGGCAACGAATCGGGTGAGGAATCGATCACGTCCGCGGACAGCCGCCACATCGAGAGTGTCGTAGCCAAGGGCAGCCAAGTTCCCCGGAACCTCCTGCGTCAAGAACGCATGAGTCGCTGGGGCATCCACGTCGATGAACGGCAGAGGATCCTCCAACGCGAAACGGACCAGTTCACGACGGGTGCGCCAGTCCGCGGGTACCGCGCCGACCTCCATGAAGTGCTCATCCGATTCTCGTGGCAGTGCCCGCATTGCTGCCGTCGGGCGGAACCTGGCCAGGGTCTCCGCATATGCGCCCTCGGCGGTGCTCGCCGCGTAGAGGACCCCACCACCCGGGACGTCTAAGCGATTGCCACCCGCGCTGTTCTGCGCGTCCGTCGGGCTGATCTCGGAGAAGTTCATTGGATGCGGCCGCCGCCCGACCCGCCACAACGCGTTGGGCGCGTCCGAAAAAGCGAGGGCTATCCACCGGCGATGAAGGCTCGTGCCGCTGCGGCGACATCCTGGAAGCGCTCCGCGGCCAACGCCTCGGCCGGCGAATCATCGTTGAGCTGCGGGTTCATCCCCATGAACCACGCGCGCACCGTGTGATCGCTCTCCACCGACGCGAGCAATTCGAAGATCTGAAAAGCGTTCCGCAGCTTGCGCTCTTCCACGTGTCCGGGGTGGTTCTCACCTGCCGCCCAGCGGGCCACGGAGCGACTGTCCCGACCAACGATCAGAGCAAGCAGGTGCTTGCCGAGAATCCGGAGCAATTGCACGGTGATGTCTTCGACGGAGATCTGAACCGACCTGCTGTGAGCCTTGGAACGACTGGCACCGGATGCTGTCCGTCCCACAATCGTGTCAACCATGATTCCCGATTCTGTCTACTTATGTTAGACGCAGTCAGGCCAGGAGCGTGCGGGACCTGCCGAATCCATCACAGACTCGCGACGAGCGAACGGAAGAACCAGGAATGCGAGCGGCTACCCCGCTCAGTGCTGTTTCGCCAGGTCTCCGTAGAGCGTGAAGATCGGCAGGTAGAGCGAGATCACCATGCCGCCGATGACTACGCCGAGGCCGACGATCAGCACGGGCTCGATGAGCGACGACAGCTGCTCGGTGGCGGTCTCGACCTCGTCCTCGTAGAAGTCGGCGATGCTGGCGGGCATCTCGGCGAGCGTGCCCGACTCGAGGGAAACTCGGCGCGCAGATCCGAAGCGAGCCGTTCCAGCACCTTGCTCCCCCAGGCCTGAGCGACCTGGCGATCGAGAATGATCCGCCCGATTCGCCACCACAGCTGCAGCAACTCGGTGTTGGCGCATGCCGCGAGGCCTCATCGACGGCGCCACCGAGCAGCGCGCCGTGGGGCTGCACGCCCTGCTCGAACACGGGCTACCGCGGGCGCGTCGCGCTGCCGGCCGGGCAGATTGACCTTGAGTACAACTTGTACAAGTTGTACTCAAGGGCTATGATGCCCGCTACTCTTTCACAGTTCCGCGACCGGCGGAGCGACTACATCGCCATGGCTCAGCGCCAGCCAGTCGAGATCACCTCTCGCGGAGTCGGCCGCCGTGCCGTCATCGTCTCGCCGGAGTTCTTCGATCGTGCCGTGCAGGCCCTGGAGGACCAGGCCGACATCCGCGCCGCGGCCGAAGCGCGCCTCGACCCGAGCGCGTCTCCCATGAGGAGCTGATGGCTAAGCTGGGCCTCTGATTCCACGTGCGGTACACGATCTTCTACGGTCGCGCCGCTGCAAGGGCCTTTCGTGGCATTCATCCCGAGGCTCGGGCGCGGATCAAGGAGGCCATCGAGGGTCTTGCGGACGAGCCGCGACCCGACGGGTGCATCCAGCTCACCGGCGGTGACGGCGAGTACCGGATCCGTATCGGCGACTGCCGAGTCGTCTACGACGTCCTGGACGGCAAGGTCGAGATCCTCGTGCTTCGCATCGCACACCGCAGAGAGGTCTACCGGTAGCGGCTGCCGCTCCAGTCCCGCGGGCGTAAGTGCACCCTCACCGCCCCCCTGTCGATTGCGCAACGGACCGTTGCACATGTCACCGAGGTGCGGCCATGCCTCAGCAAACGCTCGCATGGGGAACAAATCCGCCTGGGAACGCTGTGCGACATCTTCAGTTGTCGCGAAACGCCTTCAAAGCGGGCGGCTGGGGGCGTTTCGCGACAAGTGAGCGGAGGGCCCAGGAACGCAAGCGCGTCCGGGGCAGTGCTGTTTCGCCAGGTCTCCGGACGAGGTCCGAAGGCTCAGTCCGCGATGCGGCGCGACGCGGAGGGCGCCTCGCCGTCGCGGAACCGGCGCGCCGCCTCGATGTAGACGTCCAGGTGCGCGCGCATCAGATCCGCCGCGTCCGCAGCGCGCCCCTCGGAGATCGCCTCGGCGATCGCCAGGTGCTCCCGCGCCTGGACCGCGACGACGTTCTGGACGACGGAGACGTCTTCGCCGCTGCGCAGCCGGCGTTGGTTCGCCGGATCCAGCAGGGTCTGGGCGACGGAGCTGAGCACGGGGTTCCCGCTGGCGCGGGCGATCGCGAGATGGAACGCGCTGGACGCCTCCGCGCTGGGAAGGGACCCGGACTGCGCGACGCGGACGTGGTCGGACGCCGCCTCCGCGAGCGCATGCCGCTGCGCGTCATCCGAGAACTGGGCGGCCAACGACGCCGCCTCGGACTCGAGGGCGCGGCGCACCTCGAGCACCGCGATGAGGTCGTCGATGTCGGCGACCTCGGAGACCTTGGCGATCGTGCGCCCTCGTTCGAGCAGCCGCGCGCGACGGTCGAGATCGTCGAGGCGCTCGCGCCCCTTCGCGGTGATGCTGCGCCCCCGTTTGGGCCCGTCGCTGGCGATGTACCCCTCGCGCTCCAGGGCGTTCAGATACCGGCCCGCGGTGGCCTCGGCGACCTCCGCCCCCAGGTCCGCGAGCCCCTGCGCCAGGCGGAGGGATCCGACGGGTGTGTCCGACTCCGCGACGATCGTCAGGGTCGCGCGCTGTATCTCGTCGCTGGGAACTCTCATGCTGCTTCTCTCGCGTCCGGCCATGGTCACTCGGCGGATCCATCCGCAGGATAGCGGCAGAACGCCCGCCCGGCGGGATCTGACCTCCTGGTCGTCGCGTGGCGCGCTACGCCATCGCGGTGAGCGACAGCCCTCCGTCGATGACGACGGCCTCGCCGGTGATGTACGTCCCGGCGCTGCCGGCGAGGGCGACGAACACGTCGACCACCTCCGCGACCTGCGCGCGCCGGCCAAGCGGCCCGCTCCCCGCACCCGGCGCGACGGTGCCGTCGAGGAACGCGGTGTCCACGTCGCCCGGGCACACGGCGTTGACCAGGATGCCGTGCGGAGCGAGTTCGACGGCCGCCGACTTCACGAGCCCGAGCACGCCCCACTTCGCGGCGGCGTAGGGTGCGTACCCGGGCTCGGCCGCCACCGAGGCCACCGATGCGGTGACCAGGATGCGGCCGCCGATGCCGTCCGCGCGCATCCGCCGCGCTCCCGCAGCGAGCGCCGCGAACGCGCTGGTGAGGTTCCCGTCCAACGACCGCCGCCACGTCTCCGCATCGAACGCGGTCACGTCCTGCCGGGGCCGGGAGTATCCGACGTTCGCGCAGACGATGTCGAAGGGGGCGCGCTGTGCGGCGAAGAAGGCGTCGACCGCGTCGATGTCCGTCGCGTCCAGCACCGCCGTCGCCATCCCGGGAGCATCGGCGGCGAGCGCGTCCAGCGCGGCATCGTCGAGGTCGGTCGCGGTCACGTCCGCACCCAGCTCGCGGAAGCGCAGCGCGAGGCCGCGCCCGATGCCGCGCGCAGCGCCGGTGACCACGACCCGGTGTCCGGTGAAGTCCGCCCGGAGACGAGCGCTCATCGGGCGGCCCCGACGGGCTCCCCCGGCGTCGCCGTCCGATCCGCGCGGATCCGCTCCCAGGCCAGCGCGGCGGCCCGTGCGCCCTCGGGGCGGTGATCGCGCCGCTCGCGCTGCTCGACGGCGTCCAGCACGCTGGAGATCACCGGGACCGCGACGCCGGTCTTTCCCGCGAGCGCCTCGATCGGCGCGAGGCCGTACGGGACGTCCTCGGTCACGAAGCGGCGCTGGAACGTCGGCCCGATCCTCGGCAGGGCGGCGATCCGGTCTGCCGGGCCATAGCTGCGCCGGTTGAACTCCATGCGGGAGAGCGCGTGCGCGCCGATCCCGAGCGCGTCCATGACCTGCATCCGCTCCCGGTCCAGCGCGAGCCGCAGCTCGATGACCCCCGGGGTGTCGAAATCGGGCAGGTGGAAGGATCCGACCGCGTCCCGGCCCGCCGCGGTGTCGGCGTGGATCAGCCAGGACGGGATGTGCGCGACCGGGTTCGAATTGTTCAGCGCCGCCGCGGTCTGCTGCCGCGCGGCGACCGCCTGCGGGAAGAACCGGCGCAGGCTCTCGACTCCCCGGGCCGCGTCGTCGTCGGTCTGGCCGATGACCTCGACCCAGCTCTTGGCGCCGGCGACGACGACCTCTCCCGTCGGCAGGCCGGCGCACAGCCACGGCGAGGATCCGAACGCGTAGACGCGGGCGTCCGATGCGGCGACCGGGAGTGCGGCGGCGAATCGCTCCACGCCCGCGACGTAGTCCGTCATCAGCACGAACGTCTGCGGCGTGCCCGCGGGCCGCACGACGGAGGCGGCCACCTCGGCGAAGGCATCGGCGGCCGTGGCGACGAACACGATCTCCGCGTCGGCGACGGCGCCGTGGTCGGCGGTGAGGCACGGCATCGCGACCTCGACGTCGCCGAGGTGGCCGGACAGCCGGAGGCGGCCGGTGCCCTGCAGCGCGGCGCGGCGGGCGTCGTCGGTCTCGACGCCGGCGACGACCCGATGCCCGGTCGCCGCGAGCCGCGCCGCCAGCGCCAGGCCGACGTTGCCCATGCCGATGATCGCGACGTCGCTCATGCCGCTCGACCTCCCGGCACGAGGAACCGGCCGTGGCCGTGGGTGCCCACGACCACGCCGTCACGGTAGACCGCGGCGCCGCGCACATAGGTCGCCTCGACGAGGCCCGCGACGGGACGCCCGTCCCACAGTTTCGCCGAGGCCCGCGAGATCGAGGCCCACTCGCCGATCTCCAGGCGATGCTCGCGCTCGGGGTCGACGACGACGAAGTCGGCATCGGCGCCGGGGGCGAGCATGCCCTTGTCCGGAGCCAGGCCGAACGCCCGCGCGGCGTTGAGGGCGGTGATGCGGGTGAGCTGCGGCAGCGTGAGCCGCCCGCGGTGCACCTCGGTGAGCAGGATCGTCAGCGATGCCTCGACACCGGGGACGCCCGGCGGGGCCGCCCAGATGCTCTCCCAGCCGACCTCCTTCTCCTCGGGCGTGTAGGGGGCGTGGTCGGATCCGATGAAGTCGATCGTGCCGTCGGCGATCCCTTCCCAGAGGGCCTCGGCGTCCGCGTGCTCGCGCAGCGGCGGGTTGATCTTCGCGTAGGGCCCGAACTCCGTCGCCTCGCTCGTGGTGCGCAGGAGGTGGTGCGGGCAGGCCTCGGCGGTGACCTGCTGTCCGCGCGCCTTCGCCGCCCGGATCGCATCCAATGCGCCGCGCGTGCTCACGTGCGCGATCGAGACGCGCGCGCCGGCGGCGTCGGCGAGCAGGAGCGCCCGGGTGACCGCCTCCCACTCGGCGACGGGCGGCCGCGACTCGGCGTGCGCGGCCAGATCCGCGCGCCCTGCGGCCGCGAGTGCGGCCTGGCGAGCCCGGCAGATCGACTCGTTCTCGGCGTGGATCACGGCCAGCCGCCCGGTCGCGGCGATCTGCTCCATCGCGGCGAGGAACGTCGCGTCGTCGGGCAGGCAGCGGCTGGCCATGCCCGGATCCGCTCCGGGCCGGGGTGCGTTCATGAACGACTTGAACGCGACCGCTCCGGCATCCGCCTGTTCGCGGATCAGGTCGATGTTCGACATGCCGGCCCCGCCGTAGAGCGCGAAGTCGACGACGGCCTTGGGCGAGACGGTGTCGCGCTTGCCCTCCAGGCTCTCCCGGCTCGAGACCGCGGGGATGCCGGAGGGCATCTCGATGACGGTCGTCACGCCGCCGCGGGCCGCGGAGGCCGTGCCGGTCGCGAACGTCTCGCGGAACGGGTGCCCGGGATCGCGCAGGTGCACGTGCGTGTCGATCATTCCCGCCAGGACGACGCGCCCGGTGGCCTCGACGACCTCGCGCGCCTCGACCGGCGTCCCGCGATCGACGAGGGCGCTGATCCGCCCGTCGTCGACCACGAGGTCCTGCTCGACGACGAGGTCGGGGGTCACCACGCGGCCGCCACGGACGACGAGGTCGTGCACCGTCCCGGTCATGATCCCTGCATCATCACGACGGCGGCCTTGGTCTGCGTGAACGCCCGCAGCGCCTCGAAGCCCTTCTCGAGGCCGTAGCCGGAGCGCTTGCGGCCGCTGAACGGCAGCTCCACGCCGTTCGAGAAGGTGTTCACCAGCACCTGGCCGACCTGGAGGTCACGGACCATGCGCAGAGCACGTCCGGCATCGGCGGTCCAGACGCCGGCGACGAGCCCGTACTGCGAGGAGTTCGCCGCCGCGATCGCCCCCTCCTCGTCGCGGAACGAGCCGACGGTCAGCACCGGTCCGAAGATCTCCTCGCGGGCGATGGTGGCGTCGTCGGCGACACCGTCGAAGATGGTCGGCGCGACGAAGTAGCCCCCGGCGGGCACGCCTTCGGGCACGCCCCCGCCGATGACGAGGTCGGCCTCGCCGCGGCCGGTCTCGATGTAGCCGAGCACGCGGTCGCGCTGCCGCGCGGAGATCAGCGGCCCGATGCCCGGATCGTCCAGCCCGACGCCGACGGTCGTCCCCTCGAAGATCGTCACCAGCCGTGCGAGCAGCTCGTCGTGCACGCGCTCGTCCACGAGCAGGCGGGACCCTGCGGAGCAGGTCTGACCGGCGTTCTGCAGGATCGACTGCGCGATCGCCGGCGCGGCCACGTCCAGGTCGGCATCGGCGAAGACCACGTTCGCGGACTTGCCGCCCAGCTCCAGGTCGGCCGGGACCAGGTTCTGCGCCGCGGCCTGGGCGACCGCGATGCCCACCGGCACCGACCCGGTGAACGAGACCCGGCGGATGCCGGGGTGACCCGACAGCGCCGCGCCGACGGTCGCACCGCGCCCGGTGACGACGTTCAGCACGCCGGCGGGGAAGCCGGCCTCGATCGCCAGTTCGGCGAGCCGGACGCAGCTCATCGACGCGTCCTCCGCGGGCTTGAGGACGCAGCAGTTCCCCGCGGCGAGCGACGGCGCGATCGTGCGGGTTCCGAGGCCGAGCGGGTAGTTCCACGGGATGATGTGCCCGGTGACGCCGAACGGCTCGCGCATCGTGAAGGTGAGCCGGTCGGTGGAGGCGGGGATGACGTCGCCGAGAAGCGCCTCGACGGTGTTCGCGTAGTAGCGGAAGTACCGGGCGGCGAAGTCGGCGTCGACGTACGCCTGCCGCAGCGGCTTGCCGGTGTCGCGGCTCTCGATCGCCGCGAGCTCGTCGCGGTGCCGGGCGATCGTGTCGGCGAACGCGTTGAGCAGGTCGGCGCGCTGGGCGGCACTCGTGCGGCGCCAGCCGGCATCGAAGGCGGCCTGTGCTCCGATGATCGCCAGGTCCACGTCGTCGGCGGTGCATTCCGCGAGCCGTGCGATCTCCTCGCCCGTCCCCGGATCGTAGATCGGCAGGGTGTCGGAAGCGGGGAGGAATCGTCCGTCGACGAAGGCGCGAATCGTCTGCATGTCAGTCATCTCTGCTCAGTCCTCGGTGTGCGGGTTCGGTGTGCGGGTTCGGTCAGCCGTGCGGCTGCAGGATCGGTGTCGCGCCAATGCTGCGCGATGTCTTCGCGGCGCAGGAAGCCCACGCGCCCGAGCGCGCCGGCGCGCTCGATGAACCGGCGCAGGCCGCCGACGCGGCCGGCCTGCCCGGTGTGCCGGGGATGCAGGCCGATCGACATCATCTTGGGCGCGCCGTCGACGCCCTCCCGGTGCAGCTCCTCGAGGCCCGCCGTGCAGACGTCCCAGAAGTCCCCCGGGCTGGTGTAGCCGAGCGGCTGGATGAGCCGGCCCTCGGAATAGGTCAGGGTGTACGGCACGACGAGGTGGTCGCGCTCCCCGGCGGCGACCGTGTAAGGGAGGTCGTCGGCGTAGCTGTCGGAGTCGTAGAGGTAGCCGCCGTGCTCGATGAGCAGGCGCCGGGTGTTCGCGCTCGGGCCGGTCCGCGACCTCCAGCCCCCGGGCGGGCGGCCGGTGGTGGCGGTGATCGACTCGTACGCCCGGCGGATCTGCTCGCGCTCCTCGTCCTCGGACATGAGGATCGGGTCGAGCCAGCGCCAGCCGTGCGCGCAGATGTCGTGGCCGCGCTCGCGCACCCACGCCGCGACCTCGGGGTTGGTCTCGAGGGCGAGGCCCGCCGCGAACAGCGTCACGGGGATCCGCGCCTCGTCCAGGATGCGCGCGATCCGCCAGATGCCCGCCCTGCTGCCGTACTCGTAGATCGACTCGACGGCCAGGTCGCGGATCCCCCGCGGCGCCGGCCGGCCGGGGCCGAGCGACTCGCCGTGCGGGTCGCCGTGCAGGACCGACCGCTCCGCGCCCTCCTCGTAGGCGACGCAGAAGTTCACGACCACGGCGGCGTCGCCGGGCCACCTCACGGCGGGCGGCGTCGGGCCGTAGCCGATGAAATCACGGGGTGTGCAGTCCATGTCCTGTGCCTCTCTCATCCCACGACCCGCTCGACCAGATCCACGAAGTTCGCGCCGAGGATCCCGCCGATCACGGCGTCGTCGAGCCCGCGCGCGACCAGCTCCCTGGTCAGGTTCGGCAGACCCCGGTAGGTGTCCACGCCGTGCGCGTACAGATACCAGGGCGAGTGGCGCAGCACGCCCGGCCCCGACCAGTCCATGCGCTTGACCGCGAGGGTGCCGTCGTACTGGATGTTGAGGAAGCCGTCGTCGTCGATGTATGCGGTGTCGTAGACCGCGGATCGGCCCTTCGGGTAGTCCATCGCGAAGCCGACGCCGGTGGGGCCCATGATGTCGAGCATGTGCACGATGTGGTCCGCCATCTGCGCGACGGTCGGTTCGTCCGACTCGTTCAGCTCGAGCGGCATCGCGCTCATGATCCCGCCCTTCTCGGCGACGATCCGCATTGTCTCGTCCTCTGCGTTGCGCCGGTTGGGGAACACGCTGTAGCAGTTGTTGTGCGAGAAGTACGGCGGCGAGATCGACGCCGCCGCGGCCGTGGCCTGGGTGCGCTTGCCGCCGTGGGCGAGGTCGACGAGCATCCCGACCCGGTTCATCTCCGCGATCATCGCGTGACCGATCGTGCTGATGCCGGAGTTCTCCGGCTCCGCGCAGCCGTCGCCGAGCGCGTTGCGCTTATTGTAGGTGATCGCCGAGGAGATCACGCCCATGTCGCGGAACAGCTCCACATTGCCCGGGTCGTCGCCGAGCGGCTTCGCGTTCTGGAACAGGTAGTAGACGGCGATCCGGCCGTCCTGGTGGGCCTGGCGGATGTCGTCGGCGCTGGTCGCCTTGACGAGGTCGGCGGAGTTGGCGACGATCGCCCTGTTCCAGAACTTGATCTGCTCCATCGCCGCATGCGTGTCGTGCTCCTCCGCGGAGAGGGTGAGCCCGACGCAGTTCACGCCTCCCGCGCGCAGCGTCTCGATCGCGGTGTGGAACGTGCCGTTCAGGTTCATCGGCATCGCACCGCACGTGTCGACCACGAGACTGCGGTGATGCAGGTCGAGGGCGCGAGCCTCTTCCGCGTCCGTCAGCGGACGGGACAGGAATTCGATCGCCGCGGCGGTCATGACTGCTCCTTCTCGGGAATGCTGCGCCGGATCCGGTCGGTGGTGTCGATGACGCCGGCGTGGTGCAGGCTGCGCGCCCAGCGCATCACCTGCCCGGGGACGATCTCGGGCGAGGAGGCCCAGAACCGGATCCGCTGGTACTGGGCGATCTTCGCCTCCAGGTCGGCGGCGTCGCCCGTCGCGAACTCCGGCCCGAGGACGGCGGCGATCTCGGCGGGCGCGGCCTCGGCGATCCACCGCTGCGCGGCGCCGAGCCCGGATCGGAACGCGTCGAGGTCGTCCTCGTGCGCCCGCGCCCACTCCGCCGTGGCGCAGTAGACCGACCACGGCACCGGCCCATAGCCCTCGGCGAGCGTCGCGACCTCGGCCAGGCGGGGGTCCTGCGCCTCTTCGCCGCCGGCGAGCAGCAGGTCGCCCTGCCCGGAGAGGAACTCGCCGACGACCGCATCCGGCGTGTAGCCGACCAGGAACCGCACGTCGTCCATCGAGACGTGGTGCTCGCGCAGCACCTCGACGAAGGCCACCCACGAGGTGGGCACGAACGTCGGCGCCACGACCACGGCCTTGCCGGTCAGAGAGGCGTCCCAGGCGAACGGGGCCGATTCTTCGGCGTCGCCGACCCGGGCGAAGAGCATGTGCCGGGACCGCTGGTTGCTGACGGCGACGATCTCGGTGTCGACGAGGCGCGCGAGGTGGTCCGCGAAGACGAGGCTTCCCAGAACCAGATCCGCATCGCCGCGAGCGACCGCGTCGCCGATCGCGCTCTGGCCCGGTGTCTGCTCCTCGATGACCACGTCGACGCCGGCGCGGGCGAAGTGGCCGCCGTGGAGTGCCACATACTGCGGCGCGTACGCCAGGCTGCGGGCCGCCCGGATGGTCACACTCATTCTCGCTCCCCCTGTCGATCGGGATCCGGGTGCGGGACGCATGCCCCGCACCCGGACGGTTCAGGTCAGACGCCGACGGACGGCTGTTCTTCGTTCAGCTCCTCGAGCACGGTTCCGCGGGTCTCCACGCCGGCGAGCGCGAGCACTGCGATGCACGCGAACATGGCGGCCATCGTGATGAACACTCCGGCGAGGCCGGCGGATCCGAAGATCACCGCCATCAGCGGCGGGATGACGATGATGCCGACGCCACCGGTGCCCTTGACGAACGAGATGCCGAAACCGCGCACGCGGGTCGGGAAGAGCTCCGGCGCCCACGACCAGATGGTCGTGGTGACGAGCAGGGTGAAGAACTGGAAGAGGAATCCGAACGTCAGCACGGCCGCATCGCTGCCGGTGTTGAGCCCCCAGAACACGCCGTCGATCGCGCCAAGCACGGCGGCGGTGATCAGCACGGCCCTGCGCGGATACCGAGCGGTGAACACGGCGGTCAGCGCGCCGAGGAGGCTGCCGGACTGCATGATCAGCGTGTACATCAGGCTCTGCCCGATCGTCGAACCCCGCGCCACGAGGAACGACGGCATGAGCGTGAGCAGCGACATCTGCGCCGCGACCACGAAGAAGTAGCAGCCGGCGGCGGTCAGGGTGCGCCGCAGCAGCGGGCGGCGGAACACCTCGGCGATGTTGATCTTCTCGGCCGGCATCCTGATCGGGATGCCCTGTGTCATCGTGGGCAGCTCGATGTCGGCGTCGGACACCTTGCCGTCGGCGAGGTAGTTGAGCACCCCGTTGGCCTGGGTGAGCCTGCCCTTGCGCAGCAGGTAGCGGGGTGACTCGGGCATGTGGCGGCGGATGACCAGCACGAGCAGCACGGGAAGCACGAGGATGCCGAACATCCACCGCCAGCTCATCGTCGGTCCGCCGAAGAAGCCGCCGAGCACGACGAGGATGAGCGAAGCGTAGGCGGGCGCGAGCATGTTGCCGAGACCGCCCGACATCACGTTCAGGAAGGCGACCGAGCTCGCCCGCTTGTTCGACGGCACCAGCTCGCTGACCAGCGCGATGCCGACGGCGAGCTCGCCGCCGAGGCCCAGCCCGACGATGAAACGCGCGACGGCGAGCCAGCCGTAGTCCGGCGTGAGCGCGCACAGCACGCCGCCGACCGAGTAGATCACCAGGTTGATGACGAGCGAGGTCTTGCGGCCCCAGAAGTCGGAGATGATGCCCGCGAGATACGCGCCGAGGGCGAGACCGATGTAGGTGCAGGAGCTGACCAGGGCCAGCTCGACCTTGGTGATGCCGAACGTGGAGATGATCAGCGGGCCGGCGAGGCCGAGGCCGTTCGACTCGAAGATGTCGAAGATCATGCCCGCTGCCACGAGCAGGATGATCTGGACGTGCCGGCGTCCGAACGGGATGCGGTCGACCGACTGTGCGAGCCGGGTGACGAGTTTCAGGCGCCGATCCTCGATCGGCGGCGGGGAGGTGGTGGACATGAGGCGAATCCAATCGACGATGACGAGATCTCTCCTCCTTGCTCGCGCTCAGGGTGACGGCGCGAGAAGAATGAGCCGGGCTTATCATCATCATTGATGATGATGTGATGAACGCTAGTACCTGTCCGCCGCCGACGCAAGTGCGGAAAGCCCGCGGGCATGCCAGGATCCCGGATCGATCGGTGATCGATCCGGGAGAGCGCACCCCGGGACGGAGCCGGCCGCAGGCGCGGGTCAGTGCTGCTTCGCCAGATCTCCGTACAACGTGAAGATAGGCAGGTAGAGCGAGATCACCATGCCGCCGATGACGACGCCGAGGCCCACGATCAGCACGGGCTCAATCAGCGACGACAGCTGCTCGGTGGCGGTCTCGACCTCGTCCTCATAGAAGTCGGCGATGCTGGCGAGCATCTCGGCGAGCGTGCCCGACTCCTCGCCGACCGCGACCATCTGCGACACCATGGGCGGGAACACCGCGGCCGCCGCCAGCGGGGCGGCGAACGAACGCCCGCCACGGATCGACTCCTGGATGTCGCGCACGGTCTGCTCGATCTTCCAGTTGTTCGACGCCTGTCCCACGATCGACAGCGCCTGGATGATCGGCACCCCCGCATCGAGCATCATCGACAGGTTGCGGGTGAACCGCGCCACGGCCATCTTGGTCAGCAGCTTGCCGAAGATCGGCAGCTTGAGCAGGAACGGATCGACCACCTTGCGATACGCGTCGGTGTAGCGGTTGCGCGCCCACCAGATCCACACGATGATCGCGAGCACCGCGACCGAGGGCAGGATCCAGACCATGTTCTCGGAGATCGTCACGAGGATCTGGGTGGGCAGCGGCAGCGAGGTGCCGAGACCGGCGAACATGTTCTTGAACACCGGCACGACGAAGGTCAGCATCGCGGCGACGCCGAGGACCGCGATGATCAGCACCACCAGCGGGTAGGTCGTGGCGGCGCGGATCTTCGCGTGCAGGTCGGCCTGCTTCTGGTAGGTCTCGGCGATCGAGTTGAGTGCCTTGCCCAGGAACCCGCCCGCCTCGCCGACCCGGATGATCGACACCATGAGCGGCGGGAACACCTGCGGGTGCCGTGCCATCGACGCGGACAGCGAGGATCCCGATTCCACGTCGGTCTGCACGATGACGAGCACCTGCTGCAGCTTCTTGTCGTCGGCCTGCTCGGCGAGCACGGTGAGGGTGCGCAGCAGCGGCAGGCCGGCGTTGATGAGCGCCGCCATCTGCCGGGAGAAGATCGCGAGCGTCTTGGCCGGAACGCCCTTCCGCAGCGACGGCAGCGAGATCTCACGGTGCAGGCCCGTCTTGGCGACCGGCGCGACCCGCAGCGGTGTGAGCCCCTGTGCCTTGAGCTTGGCGGCGACCGCGCTGTCGCTGGACGCGTCCATCGTGCCCTTGACGGTCTGGCTCGTAGCGCCGTCGAGCGCCTGGTATTCGTACTCCTGCACCCCGGCCATCAGGATCCCCATTCCTCGAGCTGCGCGCCGGCCGCGTACGTCGACCACGACTCGGCGTCGATGTCGACAGGCCTCACATGCACGCCGTCGATCGACTTCGGATCGACCGCGAACGTGCGCGCCACGTGCGCGGCGATGAGCCCTTCGCTCACGAGGCGCCGCAGATCCTGGTCGAGGGTGTGCATGCCCACCGACTGACTCGCCTGCATCGTCGAGTAGAGCTGCGACACCTGTCCCTCGCGGATCAGATTCGCCACGGCCGGGGTGTTGATGAGCACCTCGGTCGCGATCGTCCGCCCCGCCGTCTGCGCGCGCGGCAGCAGGGTCTGACTGATGATGCCCTGCAGCGTGTCGCCCAGCTGGGTGCGGATCTGGTGCTGCTGGTCGGCGGGGAACACGTCGACGATGCGGTTCACCGACTTCGCCGCACCCTGGGTGTGCAGGGTGGAGAGCACAAGGTGCCCCGTCTCCGCCGCCGAGAGGGCGGTGGAGATCGACTCCGGATCGCGCAACTCGCCGACCAGGATCACGTCGGGGTCCTGCCGCAGCACCCGGCGCAGCGCCTCGGCGAAGGAGGCGGTGTCGGATCCGACCTCGCGCTGGTGGATGAGCGCCTTGTTGCTGGTGTGATGGAACTCGATCGGATCCTCGATGGTCACGACATGCACCGGCCGAGTGTTGTTGACGATATCGACCATCGCCGTGAGGGTCGTGGACTTGCCGGATCCGGTCGGGCCGGTGAGCAGCACGAGCCCGCGCGGACGCAACGCGAGGTCGTGCGCGATCGCCGGTGCGCCGAGTTCCTCCAGGCTGAACACCCGGTCGGGGATGTACCGCAGCGCCATGGCGATGTCGCCGAGCTGTCGGAACACGTTCACGCGGAAACGCCCGATGCTCTCCGCGGCATGCGCGAGGTCGACCTCGTGGTTCGCGGCGAGCTCCTCGCGCTGGGCCGGCGTCATGAGCTCGTACGCGGCCTGCTCGACCCAGTCGTGAGTGAGCGGATCCTCGTGCCCCGGCACGGGGACGAGGTCGCCGTCCACCCGCATGAGCGGGGCGGCGCCCGCGGTGACGTGCACGTCGCTCGCCCCGGCACGGGCGCCGATCGCCAGGATGCCGGTGAGCTCGGTGGCGCTCACTTCGAGGCTCCCGTGGTGGCTCCCGGCGCGACGAAAGCGAGCAGGTCGACGGTCACCGTGAGCCCGCCGTTCGCGTTGGAGATGGTCGCCTTGTCCACGGCGAGCACGCGAGTGGCGTTGCGCAGACCGTCGAGGAAGGCGACTGCCGCATTGACATCGGGCGCGCTCACGCTGACGGAGATCGGGATCTGCTGGCGCCCCGCACCGGCCTGCGCGGCGGCCGCGGGCCTGGACGCCGCGGCGCCGCCGTTCGTCGCGCCGGCCTGCGAGGTCTGGTTGGCGTTGGCGTTCGCCTGCGCAGCGGTGTTCTGCGCATCTCCGACGACGCCGCCGCCGCCCGTTGGCTGTGGTGTCGGCGCGGGCGCCGGCGGGGTCTTGGCCTGCTCCGCGGCGGCAGGGCCGGCCTGCACCGGTGCGGTGCGCGGCGCGTACGGCGCGAGGTCGCCGCGGGTGGAGCTCGTGACCACGGCGCCCACGCCGACGGCGGAGTTCGCGATCACGTCGAAGGCGGCGTCGAGGTCTGCCGTTGCGGGGATCTGTCCGCGCAGGGCCTCGACGGAAGCGTCGATCTCGCCCTTGCGGGCCTTCTCCTTCTTCAGATTGGCGATCTGCGTCTCGTAGGCGGAGTTGGTGACGCCGGCCTGCGCAGTGCTGCCCACCGCGGTGAGCGCCTGCCCCACCAGCGGGAGCACGCCGAAGACCACGGCGAGCACGACGATCGCGATCGAGACGAGCGCACCGATGAGGGTGATGAGCGACTTGGTCACTTCGAGGCCTCCTTCACGAACCGGTCGGAGTAGACCGTCTGGTCGAAGGTGATGTCGACGGTGTAGGTGTAACGGCCCGGAGTGGACGGGCTCGTCACCACCGCGTTCGCGTCGGCCGCGAGGACGCCGGCAACCCCGCGCAGGCTGCGCACGTAGGGGCCGAGATCGAGTGCCGTCGGGCTGTCGACCGTCAGGGTTCCCGTGAGGCCGACCGCCTTCTTCGCCGCCTCCTCGTCCTTCGTCGCGTCGGCCGTCGCCGGTGCGGGAGCGGTCCCCGGCACGAGATCGAAGCCGAGCACGGCGTTCTCCGGGAGGAGCGGGCTTCGCACCTTGTCGAGGATCGCGGTCCAGGCGAGATCGGATCCCATCGCCTCCGCACGGAAGTTCTGCAGTTCGGTCTCGGTGGCGAGCGCTCCGCTGACGTCGGAGAGCGCCCCGATCTGCTGCACCAGCTGAGTGGAGCGCGCCTGTTCGGACGCGAGGTTCTGCTGGGCCCACAGGTTGACGGCGACGGCGGCGCCGATCAGCACCACGGCGAGCAGCACGGCGAGCAGACCGAGCCGCACCCAGAGAGCGGACAGCTTCTCGCGTTCCCGACGCTCGATCTCGGAGTTGGGCAGCAGATCGACCCGGGGCGCGCCGCCCGGGGCCGCGGTGACGATGCGGGCCATCAGCGGTCCTTTCCGAGGGCGAGCCCGGCGGTGCTCACGAGGTTGAGCGCGAGCTCACCCGTGGGATCGGCGCCGCGCGCCGGCAGCAGGTTCTGCAGGCTGAGGGTGCGCACCGGCATGTCGACGGCGTCGGCGAGACCGGCTGCGACCCCGTCGACGGCGGATCCGGCGCCGCAGAGCAAGACCTGCTCGATCGGCGGCGATCCCGGTTTGTTGAGGTAGAAGGCAAGCGTGCTGCGCATGCGGGCGATCACATCGGTAACCGGCCGCAGGGCGACGTCCACCCGGAGCGAGCCTCGGGCGACGATCCCCGCGGATCCGGTGAGATCGTCGCCGAACCCCCGAGTGGGATCCACGGCGCCGTCGGTGATGAATGTTCCGTCTCCGATGCCGTCGGGCGCGAGCATCTGCGACGCCCGGCGTCGCACCGCGCTGGTCTCGAGGTCGACAGGCGTGATCCGGACGAAGTCGGGGATCCCGTCGCGCAGGATCACGATCTGCGTCGTGTGATCCCCGATGTGGATCGCCGCGACCGTGCCGGTGGGCGCGACGAGTGCCGCCGCCCGGGCGAGACCGAACGCGGCGAGGTCGACGCCGTCGACACGGATCTTCGCCCGCGCGAAGGAGGCGATCATCGTCTCGATCGTCTCGGAGACGGCGGCCACCAGCAACCCGTGCAGCTGGTCGCCCTGCTGCGAGGTCGGGTAGTAGTCGAGCACGGCCTGGGCGACCGGGACGGGCAGCAGATCCTGAACCTGGAACGGCAGCGCCTGGCGCAGCAGGTCGGGAGGCATGACGCTCGTGGTGTGCTCACGCACCAGCACGCGCCGGCTGGCGATGCCGATCGTGGCCGACTTCGCGCGGATCTTCGCCGTGCTCCAGAGCTGGCGGATCGCGACGGCGACGGCCCCCTGGTCGAGCACCTCCGAGTCGTGCGCCGCGTCGGGCGGCAGCGCGACCTCGCCGAAGGCGATCACCTGCGGCTGACGGTCGCCACTCACCTCGACGGCGCGCACGCTCTCCTCGGTGATCTCGACACCCACGTGACTCTTCGCCATGTTCTCTCCACGTCCTCCGTGCTGCTTCTGCCCAGGCAGATTCAGCTCAGTCCCAGCATTCCGACATACCAGCGCCCTACCGGCTCACCCACCGCGATCCCAGCCCAGGCGCCTGCGATCATCCACGGCCCGAACGGGATCGCCGTCTTGCGTTTCGCTCGGCGGAGCAGGATCAGCGCGACTCCGAACAGCCCGCCGAGCACGAAGGCGGCGAAGGCTCCGACCGCGAGCGTCGCCCAGCCGCACCACCCGAGGTACAGACCGACGAGCGCCGCGAGCTTGACGTCTCCGCCACCCATGCCGCGCGGGCTGATCACCCGCACCACGAAGTAGAAGGCGTAGAGGATCGCAGCGCCCGCGAGCGCCCGCAGCAGCGTTCCCCAATCGGTCGTTGATCCCGCGTACCCGATCGCGGAGCCCGCACTCCCGGTCGCTGAGCCCACACCCCCGGTCGCTGAGCCTGTCGAAGCGCCCACCGCCGCAGCGAGTGCCAACAGCACGATGCCGACGCCGATGCTCGGCAGCACGATCGCGTTCGGCAACCGCTTCGTGTCGAGATCGATGAGGGCCAGCACGACGGAGACGGCGGCGAAGTACAGGAACGCGACCAGCACGATCCAGAACACCGGATCCGCGACCGCATCTCGGACTCGCTCGTTGAGCGGCACTCCCCCGTGGCCGTTGAGCGAGCGAAGCGAGACGAAACGCCCGCCCACCGCCCACCACGTCACCGCAACGAACACCACCCCCGTGAGCGCCTCGACGATCGCATACCGCCCACTGATCGGAGCGGCGCAGTTCGCGCACCTGCCCCGCAGCGCCACCCACGACAGCACGGGCACGTTCTGCCACCACCGGATCGGGGCGTCGCACTCGGGGCACCGGCTCTCCCGCATCAGCGAGATCCCCGCCGGCACGCGGTACGCGACCACGTTGAGGAAGGATCCGATGACGAGCCCGAACAGGCCCGCGAAGACGAGGAGGAAGGCGGTCATCCCGGTGACTCCGTCTGCGATTGCAGTACCGCGGGCAGTTCGGTGATCTCCGGAGTCCCAGGGTTGGAGACCGAGGCAGCTACCTTGCAACCGAGGTCGATCACCGGAGCCCAGCTCATGGGCGTGCAGGTGAAGTCCGGGTGCACCCAGTGGGCGCTGCCGTCGTTGTTGGAGTAGTACTGGCCGCGGAAGACCAGTCCGTTCTGCGAGCTGTTGTTGAGGCCGCAGGGCGTGTAGAACATCATGCGCGCCTGGACGGTGCCAGGGAGGTTCAGCGAGTCGCTCGCCGAACCCGATCCGCATGTCGGCTTGGGTTCCGGCGGTGTTCCACCAGTGTCCGTGAGGTTCGCGTCAGCGTGCACGAAGAAGAGCTGCGGGTCATTCGCCGACGTGATGTTGCCCGTCACGTTCACGGACATCGCACCATTGGCCCTGGCCAGGAAGACAGTGTCGTAGCTGAGCGCCCCACCCGAGATCTTGATCGTGGTGGTGCCGGTGCAGCCGGAGTAGTCGAGGCCGATGCGGGTGTTCCCCGCCCCCGGGGCGGTCGTGAGCAAGCCGCGAACGTCGGAACCGTCGCACGGCCCAGTCCGCCATTCGACTGACGAACCCCACGGCGCTCTCGCGTTACCGAGGTCGCGCCAAGTAGTCATCGTCTTGACCATGGCGAGACTGGGATTCGTCCGATCTGTGCCGGGCTTCTTCGGGTCGGGTGTGCCGCACAAGGAGGCATTTGCCGCCGGCGTCGGCGTCGTCGCGCACTTCGCGACGGAGGTCGCTGGCTTCCCGACCACCGCCCCGCCGTTCATCGTTGCCGTGCCACCGACGACGTACGAGCCGAGGATCGATGGCTTGTTGCCGAGCGTGAACGCACCGTCGGCGTAGACCGAACCCGAGGAGGCGTTCGCGGTATCCCCCAGCGCAAAATGATTGGCAGAGAGGTCAACGAGCCCGGCGGTGTAGAGGTTGCCCTTCACAATGGCGCCGTTACCGCCGTTCGCTGTGATCGCGCCGAAAGCGTACACATTGCCGTTGATGGTGCAATCGGCGCTCAGATCGACCGTGCCATTCAGCACCCAGAGATCGCCGTTGATCGTCGAGTGCGAGTTGCAGGCATAGGGCCCGTTACGGATCACTAGGTCGCCCGTGTAGTTGGATTGCGTGGCGAGGAACGACCCGTCGAAGTACGACATCGTGCCGCCGGGAGAATTGCTGGTCGAGATGTCACGGAGGTAGGTCGAGACCACTGTTGTTTCGCGGCCGTTCAGGCTCCGACCTGTGGAGGTGATGACGATCGTGCTGCGCGTCTTCGCGATAGGGCATGCGCTGGACTGATGTGCGGCGTCCGGTCCACTCGTACCGGACGCATTCTTGAAGATCGGAAGTGTCGGGTCATAGGCCGGATTGTTCGGGGGGTTATCCGGGTCATTGGACTGCACGGCCAGATCGCAAGGAACCTGCAGCATCTTGGCGAGCACCGCATCTCGCCCCGACTCCGCGGCGATGAACGCTTGTGTACGGCCGGAGTTGTCGCCGTTGGTCCAAATCGCGTAGGTGACATAGGCCGCGATAAGCAGAGCGGCTGCGACCCCGACCATCATGATGACGACAATGGTGACGAGCGCAGCACCACGATCACCTTCGCGTCCGTCTGTTCGCGTGATCGCACCCCCGACTGCAAGGTTGAACGATCGCCGGCGGCGCGTCACCAACATGTCAGCACCACCGAGGTCGTGTTTCGCAGAAACGCATCACCACTGAACTGGACCGGTGCGGCAGTGGAAGGAATCGGATCCGACTGATTCCCGCCGATTGCGCCGAACGAATAGTGAATGCCATTCGTTCCGCTTGCCGTAAACGTGACCGCACCTCCCACTAGACGTACTTTGGCCGTACTTGCGTTGAAGGTCTCGCACGTGGCCGATGTGCCCGAGCCGAACTGGACTTTCAGAGAACCGGACGTGGCCGAAAACGCGGATCCGTCGCGCATGGCCTTCTCTATGCTGCTGGCAAACGACTGGCCGTGAATCATCGCGTCACTCTGCGTGGTCACATTGCTCTGTGTGGTGAGGATATTGGCGAACATGACGGCAACTCCAGACAGAATCAGGCCGAGAATCACCACGGTCACTATCAGTTCGATGAGCGAGAACCCGCCGCTGTCTTCGGCCATCGGCGCATCACCGGAGTCCCTCTCGGAGCTCATGATGACGCCTTGATCACATAGATCATTGCCTTCACCCGCACAAGCTCGCGGCCCCCCTGGGTCGCCCAGATCTCAAGAGAGGCCGTAGAACCCCCTGCCGCCAAGCATCCCTTGAGGATTCCCTCAGTGGTGTAGTGGATTCCCGTTCCATCGGTTCGGGTGGAGTCAGCATTCGCGTAGGCCTGAAGATCACCGCAGATGTTGGCTGATGGCCGCAAGGCGGTCTGCCGAGCCTGCTCGATGAGGGTATTGACCTCACGAGTCGCAGTGGCAACGGCCGACTGTTCAGTGGAGAACCGGATCCCGTTCCAAAGCGCCGGGAGCATCGCAATCGCGATGAGCCCGAGGAGCAACATAGCTATCACGACCTCGACAAGGGTGAAGCCCTCATTCGATCGTGGCCTGTCAAGCATGGCTCTCCTCACGGATGCAATGCTGTCTTGGATTCAGCGATCACACACTGAACCCAAGACAGCAGCAGATCGAAACGGCTAGCAGCCGGTGCCGCCTTCGCCCGTGACTGTGCCGTCGGTGACGCTTGTCGCGACGACACAGATCGTGTCGAGCGTCGTCGGCGCCGCCGACTTCCAAGCGAACGTGAACTCCGTGTTGTCCGCGGGGAGGGCGACTGTTGCGTTCTGCGCGATCTGAGCCGCGACCTGTGTGGCGCCGTTGGCCGCCGCTGCCTTCGCGGAGTTGACCAAAGCAGTGTGCTGCAACGCGCCGATGATCGGGATCGCGATCGCGACCAGGATCCCGAGGATCACCACCACGATGATCAGCTCGATCAGCGAGAAGCCGGCTTCTTCGCCGTTCTCGCGTGCTGCTTTCTTCGCCTCGAGGGCGCGACGAATAGTGAGCATTGCAAGTCCCCATTTCAGAGAGTCGTTTAGGGTAAAACGCCTCTGTGAACCGGCGCGTCCCCTGCGCCCAAAAGCTCCGGATGGTTCCGGTCCCCAGATTCGGATGAGAGCTGTCCCGAAGCTCACGTCCTGGGATCAGGATGGACCCAACCCGGCTCGCGCGCAAGTCAAAGTCGAAACCGCTATTTCGGGATACCGACGCGACCCTCGGCTTTCGGTGGCTCGCCGACACAACGGAGACTCCCGTGCACCCGCGCCACGCTTCCCGCTAAGGTGCTCCCCATGGACCTCTGGGGAGTTCTTCGCACCGCTGAGGCCGGCTACGTCTACGCCGGAGCGGTGCTCGGCGCGCTGGTCACGCTCGCCGTCTTCGTCATCGTGAACGCGATCGTGCGCGACTCGCCGGCCCGCCGGATCCGTCGCGCCGAGCGTGCTCAGCGTCGGCTCAACCGGGCCGTCCGCTCCGCCGCGCGCCACGGCATCGTCCCGCGCCCGGCACCCCCGACGCCGCAGCCGTTCGCTCGTCGGGTCGGCACCGTCGGCCCTCTGGAGCGCTCCGGTTTCGTGAATCCGGGCACGAGGCAGTCCGGGCCGCGCGACTGGGCACCGGACGGGCGGTAGCATCCTCCGCCGGTCCTCACCCACGCGGTGTGTGACGAGGCTGTGCCGCGCTCAGACCGGCCTCAAGCTCGGCGATGAGCACCGTGCGGCGGCCAGTTCGGGCCAGGCCAGAAGCGCGAAGATCACTTGCGACCGCTTGGTGCTGAAGAGGTTCCCTCCCCGGTTGCCGGGAGCATCTGCTGCCTGATCGCGTCGACCTCGGCGCCCTCGAACGTCGATGTGCACGCCGTCGAGATCGAGACTCTGCTCCATACGACCCCGACGTCCGGACGACCTCACAGCCCCTGCGCAACGAACAATGATATCGTTGATATCAGGAGGCTCACCGTGGCACAGCTGCTCATCCGCAATCTTCCCGACGAGGTCAAGACCGCGTTGCGCCGGCGCGCGCACGACAACGGCCGCTCCATGGAGGCGGAGGCCCGCACGATCCTCGTCGATTTCGTGCTTCCCCATGCCGAAGATCCAGTGCTGATCTGGCTCTCCTCCGCCGACGAGATCCGCGCCCGCCGGCTCGCAACCGACCTTCCGGCACCGGCGCGCAGCGAGCCCCGCGCGGTGAGCTTCGAATGATCGTCGTCGACACGAACGTCTGGTCGGAGACCATCCGTGCACAGCCGGCATCGGCGGTGCTCGAGTGGGTGGCCGCGCACGCGGCGAAGATCCACATGCCCGTCGTGGCTCGGCATGAGCTCCGCGTCGGCGCACTCCTTCTTCCGGCCGGTCGTCGACGTGAGGAGCTGTCGAACAGCATCGACCAGATGCTGGCGGCGATGAGCGCGCGCCTGCTCACTTACGACGCGGCCGCGGCCGACGCGCACGCAGAGATCCGCGCCCGAGCCCACGCAGTGGGACGTGCGCTGTCCGCGGAAGACGGCCAGATCCTGGGCATCGCGATCGCGCATGCCGCTGCTGTAGCCACCCGCAACGTTCGTGATTTCGCGGACTACGGTGTGCCCGTGGTCGATCCGTGGGAGTGGCAAGGGCACTGACGGCCGGACGCGCGAGTCCTTCGACGGGCTCAGCGCCCCGCGATACGGAGGCCCTTCGGCAGGTTGAGGGGCCGGAACCGCCAGGTTTCAGCGGGTCGTTTCCGTGGATCCCACTCCCACGCCAGCGCGTCTCTGCCGAACCCCGACCCCGCGCGACTTGTGGCGGCGGCAGGACGTCCGGCGCAGCTCGCATGCTGGACGCATGGTGCGATCCAACGAGTTCCTCGCCATTCTCATCGATGCCGAGAACGTGCCGATCTCGTTCGCGCGACAGAACTCTTTGTCGTCGGGCCCGATCCCCGCACCGGACTGCGAATGAAGAACCGGAGGGCGAGCAGCGACTGACCGGCCCTGCAGCGCGAACGCTCGCCCCCGCCTCGACCATCTGAGCGATCGCGGCCATCCTCCTGGCGTCGTTCTCCGCCTGGGGTTTGTGACCGTGAGCGCCTCGGCGGTCTGGAGGATCTGGTCCGCGCCCTGACGCGCGGGCGCCGGTGCTTCGAGGGTGAGCCGATCGACAGCCTCGAGTATCTACCCAACCCGAACATCCGCCGGAGGTTCCAGACCGGTTTCTCGAGAGCATCAGGGGGGCGCATTCCGCGTCTCAGCGACCGGCCTCGCGGCGTCTGCCCGTTGCTGAGCTCGCGCTGATCGGCCCCGGCGGGCATGCGATCCTTGATTCCAAGCGTTTCTTAAACTACCATGTTTCTCAACATGGGAAACACCGTGATACGAGAAACACAGTTGCTGGATGCTGCCCTCCGCAGCATCGAGCGACTGCTGCCTCGGTCGTGGCACGTGGAGTCAACGCGAGAGCGCACGGCGGACCGCGACATCGATGCGGTCGTCTCGCTCATCGGTCCCAGCTTGGAGCGTGTCACCTTCGCCGTCGAAGCCAAGCGCTCCGGGACTCCGCACAACGCACTGATGTCGCTCCTGCGCGATAGATCGCTCAGAGTCGGACTGCCACTCCTCTACGTCTCCGACTACATCGGCGCCGGGATACGGCCGCAGCTCGTTGCAGAGAACATCAGCTATGCCGACGCAACCGGATGGGTCCGGATCACGTCCGACTCCCCGCTCATCCTGGTGACCGGGCATGGAGCAGAGCGGGCGCCTCGAGCGGCGGGCACAAGCGCCATCGCTCGTCTCAATGGCGTCGCCGCAAGCCGGATCATCCGCGCCTTGTGTACTGTCGAGCTTCCGCTGGGCGTCCGCTCCCTGGCAGAACGAGCCGCCGTGTCACCCGGATCCGTATCCAAGTTGCTTCCGACCCTGACCGCCGAGGGCGTCGTCCATCGTGACGACGACGGACGGGTGACTGCTGTGCGGCGACGCGAACTCATCCGCCGCTGGATCAAGGATTACTCCTTCACCCGAGCCAATCGTCCCCACGGCTTCTTCATAGCCCCTCGCGGCCTCGATCGCATGCTCACACGGCTCGTCGAATCCGGCGCTCGCGCCACACTGACCGGGGCCGCAGCCGCACGTCGGCTTCTGCCAGACGGAACCGTCCCCGTGGTTCCCCTGCGCATGGTCGCTCTCTATGCAGCCAGTCCGGACATGCTTGCCGAGCAACTCGGATTGATACCTGCGGATGCCGTCACCGGGAACGTGGTGATCGCCGCCCCCCAAGATGCGACTGTTCTGGAGGACGACATCGCACCCGACGCGCTGGTGCTCGCAGATGTGCTGACCCTGCCGGGCCGAGGCGACGCCGAGGCCGAACAGCTCATGGACGCGTTCGCCCGCACCGACGACGCGTGGAGCCGCGGATGAGCATCGCACCCGAGTATGTGGCAGCCCGCCGAGTGCTTCTCGACGCCGCCGCCGCGCTCGGAGACCACCGCGACAATCTGGTGCTCGTCGGCGCGCAGGCGGTCTATCACCACACCGGCGATGCCGATGTGAACGTGCCGCTGCTCACCACGGACGCTGACTTCGCCGTCGACACCACCGACCTCCAGGACGCCCCTGAGATCGGCGGCCTCCTGCGCACCGCAGGATTCATCCCGGGGCCCAATCCGGGCCACTGGGTGAGCATCGGGGACATCGCCGTCGATCTCATGGTCGTTCCGCATCAAGCGGGAACCACCAGATCGACAGCACGCGCGGCTCGACTTTCACCCCACGAGAAGCTGACCGCGCGAATCGCAAGAGGGCTGGAGCCCTCCCTCATCGACAATACGTCCGTGCCCGTCAGAGCGCTCGACCCCGACGACGATCGCGAGTTCACGCTGAGAGTGGCCGGCCCTGCCGCGTTGCTCACCGCGAAAGCCGTGAAGATCAACGAGCGGCTGCAGCAAGCGGAGCGCCAGCCGGATCGCCTGCACGCGAAGGATGCGCTCGACGCATTTCGGCTCTTCCAGGCCATCGAAACGATCGACCTGGTCACAGGGTTCGCTTCGCATCAGGCAGACCACGAAGCTCGCGCCGTTTCGGCCGAAGCCATCAAGATCTACCGGGAGAATGCCGCTTCACCCGATGGAGCCATCCCCAGGCTTGCGGCATCGGCAGCCCAGGGCGATCCGACCATTCCGCCGTCATTCGCTGCACTCGTCAACGCATTGCTCTCGGCGATCTAAGAGGTCGCGCGGATAGGTGCTGATCACGGCGCGTTAACGTTGGGGCGGGCACGAGGGCTGTTAACCACGGTTGTGTGAAGAACTCATGCATCAACTGGACACCTCGTGCCCGCCGTTCC
>Ga0153917_1000020_pt1 | contig 190998 bp, 173 predicted proteins | sample TSFL001MetaG_FD_104695 | JGI IMG/M metagenome (GOLD analysis project Ga0153917, IMG submission 104695) | Attine ant fungus gardens microbial communities from Florida, USA - TSFL001 MetaG | ecosystem: Host-associated > Fungi > Mycelium > Unclassified | place: USA: Florida, Paynes Creek Historic... | reverse complement strand
GCAACTTCAACAGGGTCACCTGCGTCACGAATATCAAGGAATTGAACGCCTTTGACGACTCGACCATTATCAACATCTAAGCAAGGGATAATACGTTTTGCGAGCATAAAATTTTCCAAAAAATCGCCAATAAAGAAAGGGGTGCTACACCTTCATGGAGGGAACGGGTATTCTATCAAACTTCACAGCTATTTTTTGCAGGTTTTCCATGTCGGTTTATACCCCGTTGAGTTTAGAAGAAGTTCAAGCCTTTGCCGAACCCTATGGTTTAGCAGTGATTGACCTGATTCCAATCCAAGGCGGTATTCAAAACACCAATTACTTTTTGGTGGATCAATCACAGAAACAATATGTTTTGACGGTTTTTGAAGAGTTAGATGCTGAAGGGGCAGGTGAACTGGTGCCTGTACTGGATTGTTTGGGGCAAGCGGGTGTGCCAGTGGCAGTGCCGTTAAAGCATAGTGGTCAGGCGATTCATAGCATTGCCGATAAGCCTGCACAAATTGCACCGCGCTTGATGGGTGAACATCCTGAAGATGCCAGTATTGTGCAAATTCAGGCGATTGCACAGGCGCAGGCAAAATTGCATTTGGCCTTGCAGGGCTTTCCTTTAGAACGGGATTTTAATCGTAATCATCAATATTGGTCAGAGGTCGCAGCACAGCTTAAACCACAAATGAATGCGGAAGATCAGGCTTTATTGGCACAGGTTTTTCAGCAGTTTGCACAGATCACGCAACAGCATCCAGATCGTCCTACTGGTTTTATTCATTCAGATTTATTCAGAGACAATACTTTATTTGAAGGCGACCAGTTGCAAGGCATCCTTGATTTTTATGAATTGAATCAGGATGAATGGTTATTTGATATTGCGATTAGTATCAATGACTTCTGTACCGCTTATCCGCAAGCCCATCTTGATCAAGCCAAGGCAGATGCCTTTTTGAATGCTTATCAGACCATTCGTACCCTGACTGAGGATGAGTTGGCTTGTTTAAACATTTTCTTGGCGATGGCGGCTTGTCGTTTCTGGAGTATGCGTTTGCAGGTTGCCCAGAAAAATGCCGAGCATGGACGTACGGGCGATGATATTTTGCAAAAAAATCCGCTGGAAATGCGCATGATGTTGCAAGACCGTCTACAACGAATCACAGCTTAGGAAAGTATCATGCGAGATCAAGGTCGATTAGTTGAATGGTTTGATGATAAAGGCTATGGCTTTATTCAGCCCAATGACCCACAAAAACAACGTGTTTTTATTCATATTAAAGACTTTGCTCGTACGGGGCCACGTCCACTTGTTGGCTGTGCGCTGGAATATGTGGTGATTCTGGATGAGCGCGGTCGTTATCGCGCTCAGCAGGCGGTGTATTTAAAAGCCTCGCAAGTGTTTGAGCATAAAGCCAAACCTGTAAAGCCGACAGCCTCTAAACCTTGGTCAGCGATGCAGATTGCGATTGTTATTTATATCGTCTTTATGGTGATCGCAAGCTTTAGCAAATTGTTGCCGCCGTATACCTTGTTATTTGTCAGTTTGATGAATGTCTTGAGTTATTGGCTTTATGCACAAGACAAAGAGGCGGCACAATTGGGCAACCGCCGTATTCCCGAACAGACCTTGCATATTGTGGATTCTTTGGGTGGATGGTGCGCAGGTTGGCTTGCTCAGCAAAAACTGAGACATAAAACACAAAAACAACCGTTTCGTAAGATTTATTTCTGTACCATAGTCTTCCATATATTGTTGATATGTTGGTTAATTTCTCCGCTCAATGTGTTTTATTAATTGAGGGAGTTTGACGCTGGAGATAAATAAAAAATGAATTATTCCGTTGATCAAGATCCAAATCGTACTTTGACTTTGGTGCTGTATGTGCTTTATATCATTGCGATTTTTTCTGGTGGTTTATTGGCGATTATTGCCTTGATTATTAACTATGTAAAACGTAGTGATGTACAAGGTTCGATTTTTGAAAGCCACTTTACTTGGCAAATCCGTACCTTCTGGTGGTATTTGGCCTGGAATATTATTGCCTTTATTCCGTTCTCGTTCCTGTTTTTAACGGGAGATAATGGTACTGCCTTTGCGGGTGTGGCTATTTCTGCAACAACATTTGCTTTTGCGGTCATTTTTGGCGCATGGGTATGGATAGTCTATCGTGCGATTCGCGGTTTGATTGCGTTAAATGACAATAAGCCGATGTATCAGTAAGTCATAAGCATCCGAAGGTTGATTAGTTGGTTTTAATCAGCCTTCTTTTTTATAAAAATGATTAAGCTGTAAATTATATTTTTATCACTTTGATTTAATTGAAAAACGAAGAAAAATTTAAAAGAGGGTTTTAATGGATCATGTTGTTGATCAAAAGGCATATCGCGGTCTGACCTATGTTTTATATATCTTTTATCTTATTTCAAGCTTCACGGGCGGCTTACTCGCCATCATTGCTTTAATGCTGAACTATATCAAACGTAAAGAGGTTAAAGGAACGCTACTCGATAGCCATTTTACTTGGCAAATCCGTACCTTTTGGTGGTGCTGCCTGTGGAATCTATTGACCCTAGCTATATTTGCACTGGCACTGTTTCATCAGGAACTCGGTATTCCATTTTCTGATGATCATGCATCTTCGGTATTTTTTATTGGATTGGCATTTTTATTTGCAGCATGGGCGTGGGCGGTGTATCGGAGCCTTCATGGCTTATTTTGTTTATATGACAATAAACCGATGTATGACTGAGGTTGGCCTATGATTATTGAACATGTTTATTTGAATATTAAAGCTGAACAGAGCGACGCGTTTGAAGCGGCTTTTCATCAGGCCAAATCGATTATTTATCCGATGGATGGGCTAAATGCAGTACAGCTGATTAAGCATACCGCAGGCGATGGTCGTTATATTTTAATGATCTTTTGGGACAGTATTGAGCATCATACTGAAGGATTCAGGAAGTCGGCAGCCTATCAGGAGTGGAAAGCGCTATTACATCCATTTTATGATCCGATGCCTACGGTCGAGTATTACCAGCCATGCATGCTGCTGAAAAAGAAAGAACCACAGAATTAATTGAAAGAGAGCGAGTTAGCTCTCTTTTTTCTTTTCAAAGAACTTAAATTTTAATTCGCTGACTAAGACCCCCAATACCACCAGTAAACCACCGAATAACGCGAGCAAGGGTAAGCGTTCTCCTGCAATGCGTCCGATCACACCTGCCCAGACGGGTTCGCCTGCATAAATAATGGCAGCGCGTGCAGGATCAACCATGCGTTGTGCCCAGTTCATGACAAACTGGATTAAAGCGCTGGCGAGTCCCAATGCGACAGCAATGATGACCAACCCCCAAGAAATAGGGGGAATGCTATGTTCACCGACCAGCGGCATACTGGCAAAGGACAAGAGAGACGCGACCATCAGTTGCACTACAGTGACTCGTCTCAGGTTGACCTTTCCTGCAAAATAACCAATCAGGATAATCTCGAGTGCAATCACGAAGGCACAGGACAGCGTCAGCATTTGTCCATAATTTAAATCAATGCTGGAAAAACCATTGCCTGTTAAAAATACCAAACCTGTAAATGCCAAGGCTGTACCGACCCACGTCATGAATGAAGGTCGTTTCTGAAAAATGGCCCACATCAGGATAGGAACCAAAGGAACATATAGCGCCGTTAAAAATGCTGACTCACTACTTAAGATGGTTTGTAAACCAATGGTTTGCGTACCATAACCAATTGCAATCATCAGACCGATGGCTGCACCCGCCAGTATTTCCTTAAAGGTTAAACCTCGCATCGACTTTATAGAGATCAGGAAAATAGCCAAAGCGGCGACTGCAAAACGGCAGCCCACAAAAAACATCGGGGTACTAAAGTTCAGTGCGTATTGCACGGCTAAAAAAGTACCGCCCCAAATCATGGTAATAAAAATCAGGGCAAATTGTGCGGCTTTAGGAGACTGGGATAAGGAGGCCAAAACAACGATCCAAAGAAAAGTGCAATATAATGCACATATTGCATTAGTTGGTCGATGTGTGCAATATATTGCGCAAGTTTTATTTTTTATCATTGTGGTTTATGAATCCATCCGATACTGTCCTGACCCATGTAGGAAAAAATATCCGTCATTTTCGGGATCAGGGCCATTTAAGCCAACAGGAACTGGCGGATCGGGCAGGGGTCAGTCGACGTACCATTGCGGCTTTGGAAACAGGTCAGGTCAATATTAGTCTAGCGAAACTGGATGCAATTGCAGCCGTGCTGGGAATTGATTTCAAGCGGATCGTCAGTGCACCTGAACTGGGTGAATCCGAAATCGTAAATACCTTGGCTTGGCAAGGAGAGCATCCGACCAGTCATGCCACACTGTTAGCCTCAGTTCCAGCGTATACACAAGTTGAGTTGTGGACGTGGTCATTGGCTGTTGGTGAGATTTATCATGCGGAAGCGGATCAAAAGGGCTGGCGAGAACTCATTTATGTGCTCGAAGGCGAGTTAAGTCTGGAATTTGAACAGGAAACACGAGTTGTTCAGGCAGGCGACTCTATTCTATTTGAAAGTTCGATTCGTTATTGTTATGCCAATCGGGGTACTCAGCCATTAAAATTCATTCGTAATGTGCTGTATTAAATCAAAAGAAGTTATCTGGGCAGATAACTTCTTTTTTTATGCAAAATTAAAGACGGTTGTCTTCATCTAGCAATAATTGTGCTTCACGAAGGTTTAAGGTGCCTTCGTAAATTGCGCGGCCTGTGATCGCACCTAAAATACCTTTTTGGCCTTTTAAGTTGCGTACATCATCAAGGTTGGTCACACCGCCAGACGCAATCACTGGTAAGCCAGAATAGTCTGCCAGATTGACAGTCTGCTCAACGTTAACACCTTGCATCATGCCATCACGGGCAATATCGGTATACACAATGCTTGATACGCCTGCATCTGCAAAACGTTTTGCAAGATCAGTCGCCTTGACGTCAGTAATATTGGCCCAACCATCAGTTGCTACCATGCCATTCATGGCATCGATACCGACAATAATACGACCCGCAAAACGCTTACATGCTTCTTCTACAAACTCAGGCTCTTTAACTGCCTTAGTTCCGATAATGACAAAAGAAACACCAGCTTCTAAATAATGCTCGATGGTTTCAAGTGAACGGATACCACCACCAATCTGGATTGGCAGTTCTGGCTGTGCACGTACAATCGCTTCGACCACAGGTTTATGAATCGGCGTGCCGGCAAAAGCACCATTTAAATCGACTAAATGTAAACGACGTGCGCCTTCATCCACCCAATGTTGTGCAGTTGCCACAGGGTCATCAGAGAAAACAGTATCGTCTTCCATACGTCCTTGTTTTAAACGGACACATTTACCATCTTTCAGGTCAATTGCTGGGATGATTAGCATACACCGCTCCTTGCGTCATCATAGAGTTTAAATTATTAGGGGCTTGTTGAACGTCCCTCTATGATTGCGACAAAGAAGGCAATCTAGCCTACAACGCAATGCATTTCTGAATGTTCAGCGTGCTCTATATTAGCAAAGTATTGATCAATCTCTAAGCCTTGTCTGTTGATCCTTCAAGTATTTTCATGATTTGTTGTTGTAATTGTGGTGTGAATCGGTGTTGCTGGTAAAGCTGTTCAAATACCAGCAGTGCTGCATAAGCGTCAGCTGCGGCATAACTGATTTGTTGAGGACTAAGACGTTTCACTGCCCAATTTGAGGTACTGATCTTTTTACTCTTGGAAAAATAACGCTGGAATAGTAGGGCAATCGCGGTTTGTACACCGACTTGGTTCCGATAACCAAAACTTGCAAAGCTTTTGGAAAGTTCAATCAATGACGTGGGCTGGATATCTTTGCCACGGAAAATATGTGCGTCATTCTTGAGTCCAAAACCGACTTTGAGTTGCTGTTCATTTTCCAAAATGGGTTTTAAAAATGACAAAATTTCGGTACTGACTTGGAAAAGATAAACGTTATTGCGGGTTGCAAGCTGGATGACGTGTGGCCCTGTCGATTTTTCCCCGACTTTAAAGGTCGGTTTCGATTCACTGTCAAAACCGAAGACTTGGATGGAACTGAGTTGATCTTGCAGGGCCAAGCATTGTTCAAGCGTTTGAATGACAATAATCTTTTCTGAAGCAAGGTTTTCAAAGGCAGGTAAGACACGTATTTGTTCTTTACTTAAAGGCGCTACTGCGTGTTGAGATGTATCCATCTGCATTAAAACTCAAGTCATTTCTCTGAGCTTAAAGGGTTTTATTGAAATAAAAAAGCCAAGTCGAAACTTGGCTTAGCAAACATGACGTATTTATTTAGCTTGGTTTATCTGTTGCTCAATCTGAGCTTGCTGGCTTCTTTGCACATATTCCTGATATGCAGGAACTGCACTGCCCACTAAGGCAAAAATGACGGCAAGTGGAATAATCACAATATAAATCCAGCCCAAGACTTTTTCCCAGCCAGTAGTTGCACGTACAGAACCAAATTTATTTGGCCCTTCTGTTCCTTTGGCACAGAGCAGATAAATAATGAAAATGAAATTTACAAAGGGGACAAGGGCTAATAACGACAACCAACCCGTTTGATTCCGATCATGTAGACGCCGAATGGTAAATACAAAAGAGAAATAGACGAACACGATATAAAGAATGATAAACAGGACAATTGCGAGGATTGGATAATCTTGCCCTTGTTCGAGATTGTCACCAGTCACGAGCACAGCGCCAAATGCCAAGACAAAAATGATAATCACTGCGGCGATTGAACTTAACAATGTCCAAGCTGCATAGGAAAGTCGACCAAAACGACCTTTAGGGCTTAGTGGATGATCCACATTTTGAGTTGATGAATTCATTGTTATTCCTATTTAAGTGTTTTTATGGAGTTGTAAAACTTAAAAAATGTATTATGCATTAGAATATTAAAGAATTTTTTTAAAATTAATGCTTAAATTATTTTATATATAACAGATCAAGCCATAACAAAGGACTTGATCTGTATGAGTGAAGCTTAAATTTTCCATTCCACAAAGTTTTTTAACAGCTGTAAACCAGCGGTATGACTTTTCTCTGGGTGGAATTGGGTTGCGAACAAATTGTCTTTATGAATCGCCGTACAAAAGTTCACACCATAATCACAGGTTGCTGCCGTGACTGCTGCATCTTTTGGCTCAACATAATAACTATGCACAAAGTAGAAACGCGCATCTTGTTCAATGTTGTTCCACATTGGATGCTCTGGATCAAGCTGATGTACCTGATTCCAGCCCATGTGTGGCACTTTTAAATTCGGAATTTCAGGAAAATGTTTAACCACACCATCGAAAATACCGAGTGCTTCAACACCACCGTTTTCTTCCGAGCTTTGTAGCAGCGCTTGCATACCTACACAAATTGCCAGAACAGGTTTATTGAAGGCTGCCTGACGCACCACCTCATCAATACCTGCTTCACGCATACCTTGCATGCAATCACGCATTGCGCCCACACCCGGGAAAACAATCTTATCGGCTTTGGCAATCAGTTTAGGATCGTTGGTCACGTCTACTGTTGCACCGACATGCTCTAGCGCTTTTGCCGCAGAGTGTAGGTTGCCCATACCATAATCAAGTAAAGCAATACGTGTCATTACAAGCTACCTTTGGTTGAAGCAATGGTATTTTCAGCACGTGGATCAACCTCACAGGCCATACGTAATGCACGCGCCAACGCTTTAAATACACTTTCAATCTGGTGGTGGCTATTTTTGCCTTTCAGGTTATCAATATGCAGCGTCATTAGTGCATGATTGACAAAGCCCTGGAAAAATTCCGAGAATAAATCGACATCAAAGCTACCAATGCGCGCACGGGTAAATGGAATATCCATAAATAAGCCAGGGCGACCAGACAGATCCACCACCACACGAGATAGTGCTTCATCTAAAGGTGCATAAAAATGCCCATAACGACGTAAGCCTTTTTTATCACCTAAAGCTTGTGCAAAGGCTTGTCCCAGTGTGATTCCGCAGTCTTCAACGGTATGATGGTCATCGATTTCCAGATCACCATCGCAATGAATGTCGATATCAAATAGACCATGACGCTTGATTTGATCAATCATATGGTCTAAAAATGGAACTCCAGTGTTGAGTGTGCCTTGACCAGTACCATCGAGATTGAGACGAACTCGAATTTTTGTTTCGTTGGTATTTCTTACCACTTCACTGATACGTTGCGTCATGGACACGTTCCTCAAAAAACGTCAAAAATGATTGAATTAAAAACCAATAGTTTCGCTGTGACGAAAAAGTGACAGCATCATAGTTTGCTCAGGAGGGTTAATCAATGCCTATTACCGTACATGCTTACAGTTCTCTGGAAGATTCAGGAATTCGTACTCAGCTAGAGCGACTTTACGATACCAGCCCAGAGTTTGGTGACGGGCAAGATGCAATGGAACAACTTGAACAAAATCTACAGCAATATACCACAGTTTACACTGCTGAATTTAACACCAAAATTATAGGTGCAATTTGGGCGACAGGACAAGGTGAAAGCCGTGTTCTGGAATATATTGTGGTTCATCCAGCCAATCGTGGCCGTGGTGTTGCAGAACGTCTGGTTGAAGAGGTTTGCCGCATGGAAGAAGCGCAGGGCGTGCAACAGTTTGAACCAGGTTGCGGGGCGATCCATCGTTGCCTGTCGCATCTCGGTAAAATCTAAAAAGCGACCTTAAAATTAAGCTTTGTAGCAAAATTAAGCGCTTAAACGAAAAATCCACAAATTTGCTTGACGGGCTTAGACAAACATTGTTTAATACGCCCACTTTGGCGTGATAGCTCAGTAGGTAGAGCAACGGATTGAAAATCCGTGTGTCCCCAGTTCGATCCTGGGTCTCGCCACCATAAATTTGTATTTTCAATCCCTGATCCCATCAGGGATTTTTTTTATCTCAAAAAAGTGATTGCGTGAAAAATGGGCAATCAAATCAAAAGCTCATGATAATTATTGACTATTGGGCCGAGATACGGCTTAATACACCCCATTGGCGTGATAGCTCAGTAGGTAGAGCAACGGATTGAAAATCCGTGTGTCCCCAGTTCGATCCTGGGTCTCGCCACCATATTCAAAAAGCCTCAAACGAAAGTTTGGGGCTTTTTTTATTGCTTCAATATTTTGCTATATTGAGACAAATAGAAGAATTGAAGAATAACATCGTATGAAAGATCTATTTTCGGCGCAAAGTGAACTTTATCAACAGGCGCGACCAACTTATCCACAATCGCTCATAGATAGCTTAATTAAGCAGCTTAAAGGTTTTGATTGCGCATGGGACTGTGGTGCAGGTTCAGGACAATTAACGCGGCTGATTGCGCCGTATTTTCAACAGGTGATCGCAACTGATCTGAGCCAGAACCAGCTCGATCAGGCGCCGGCTTTGAGTAATGTCAGCTATTTACAGCAAGCAGCGGAGCAGGGCACTTTTCCAGATCATCATTTTGACTTGATTACCGTTGCACAGGCGATTCACTGGTTTGACTTTGAAAAATTCTACGCACAAGTGAAACGCACGCTCAAACTAGATGGTGTGATTGCAGTGATTGGTTATGGCTTGTTAGCGCTTGATGACGCGCTTTTGAATGATCGGATACGACAACTTTACTCTCAGGCCTTACAGGGCTTCTGGGATGCAGAGCGGCGCTATATAGATGAGTATTATCAAACGATTCCATTTCCTTTTGAGGAAATTCCAATGCCGCAGTTTCAGATTGAACTACGTTGGACAGGACAGCAGTTGTGGGATTATCTCAATACTTGGTCTGCGATAAAACATTATCAAGATCAAATGCGAGTCAGTGCTTTAGCGGATTTACAGGATATTCTGCTGATCCAGCAACCGATGAAGGTCACTTTTCCTATTCTGCTGAGAGTGGGGCGGCAAAGTATTTAAAAGACTGATAATAAAAAAAGCATGCCGAAGCATGCTTTTTGATGAAGAACCAAGGAGATATTAAGCTGATTTAGCAATATCTACAGGTGCTAACATATGACCTGTCTCTTCAAAGTTGGCATGCCAAGACAATGCTTCACGCAGAATATGTGGCGTATGACCGCCACGTTCGCAAGCACGGTCAAAGTAATCATTGAGTGCACCTTGATAAAGTGGGTGTACACAGTTGTCGATAATCACACGAGCACGTTCACGTGGTGCCAAGCCGCGTAAATCAGCAAGACCCACTTCGGTAACCAGAATATCAACGTCATGTTCATTATGGTCGACGTGGCTGACCATCGGCACGATCGATGAAATATCGCCACCTTTGGCAATGGATTTGGTTACGAAGATCGCGAGGTGAGCATTACGGGCAAAGTCACCTGAACCGCCGATACCATTCATCATTTTGGTACCACAGACATGCGTTGAGTTCACGTTACCGTAAATATCAAACTCAAGCGCAGTGTTAATCCCGATAATCCCTAAGCGACGTACGATTTCAGGATGGTTGGAAATTTCTTGTGGACGTAACACCAGCTTGTCTTTGTATTTTTCAAGATTGCCAAAAACACGTTCGCCACATTGTGCTGATAAAGTAATTGAGCTGCCTGAAGCGAACTTCATTTTGCCTGCATCAATCAATTCAAAGGTACAGTCTTGTAGTACTTCTGAATACATTACCAGATCTTCAAAGTTTGAATCTTTAAGACCGGTTAAAACGGCATTGGCAATTGAACCAATCCCTGCCTGTAATGGACCTAAGTTCTTCGCTAAACGGCCTTCAGCCACTTCTTTTTCAAAGAATTTAATTAAGTGATTCGCAATACCTTGAGTTTCAGCATCTGGCGGCGTCACGGTAGATGGAGAATCTGCGGTGTCATTCAATACGATACCGACGATTTTCGCTGGATCGATTGGAATTGCAGTTGAGCCAATACGGTCATCCACTTTCGTTAATGGTAGTGGGGTGCGTGTTGGACGGTAAGTTGGGATATAAATATCGTGCAGACCTTCGAAGTTTTCGCTGAGAGAAGTATTGATTTCAACAATGACTTTTTCTGCAAAAATCGCAAAGCTCGCAGAGTTCCCTACAGAAGTGGTTGGAACAATATGACCTTCTTCGGTAATCGCAACCGCTTCAATCACCGCAACATCTGGGCGTCTCAATTGCTGGTTACGCATTTGCTCAACAGTTTCAGATAAATGCTGATCAATAAACATCACTTCGCCGTTGTTGATGGCACGACGTAAAGTATTGTCGACCTGAAATGGCATACGACGAGCAAGTACACCTGCTTCCGTCAATTGCTTGTCTAAGTCATTGCCGAGGCTTGCACCAGTAATTAACGTGATTTTTAACGGACTTTTCTTGGCTTGTTCAACCAATGCCTGAGGAACAGCTTTTGCCTCACCTGCACGCGTAAAACCGCTCATACCTACCGTCATATCATTTTTAATAAAGCTGGCAGCCTGTTCTGCGCTCATCACTTTGTCGTGTAGAGCTGCAAGGCGAATACGACTTAAAGACATCATCCATTCTCAATTTTGCTTTTCATTGGGTATGGATTTTAGCGCTAAAACATGAAAAGTGAATTGAAATAAGGCTAAGGTCTAATACAGCTGCATACGCTTTATGCACTTATGTTTCAGTCTGATTTTTAGATACGAGATAGTTGATTGAATTTAGAAGAAAAAATATAAATATGGGGTGAATAAATCAAGTTGTAACAAGTGTGCTGAATGGGTAGAAAGTCGCCAATTTTATGGTGATTAAATAGGCGACTTTAGTCTAAATCAACAGATTTTATGCGATTGATTCAGCATTTTGGTTTAGAAATGTCCTGTAAGGGTCTGCTTGATCTTATCAATGGCATTATTCGGTGATTCGGTTGCTGGTGCAGCCGTTGGAATAGGGAGAGAAATCACCACTTCCAAACCACCTTGTTCACGATTACGAATATTGATCTGGCCTTGATGGATGTCGACAATACGTTTCACAATTGCCAGTCCAAGTCCGCTACCTTGAATGGTGCGCGCAGAATTACCGCGTACAAAAGGTTGCATCAGTTCTTCGACCTGATCAGGCGGAATACCTTCACCATGATCGGCGACGGTAATCAGGATATGATCATCGACATGACTGGCAGACAGTTCAATCGGTTCTGCGCCATAACGTTTGGCATTATTGATCAGATTGGCAATCAGTCGTTTTAGCGACAAACTACGGGCAGCAATGATCGGCAGTTCTTGTGCTTCAAAACGAATATCTAGTGGTTTGAATTGCACCACCAGTTCTTGCAACAGGCTATTCAGATTGGTCTCGGTGAGTTCTTCATCGGAACCATCACGCATATAGGAAATGAACTGATTCAGAATCGCGTCCATATCATCTACGTCATAGATCAGACCTTCACGGAAAAACTCATCAGGTAGCATTTCAGCGGTTAAGCGAATACGGGTCAGCGGTGTACGTAAATCATGCGAAATACCTGCCAGCATAATTTGACGATCACGCTCGGTTTGCTCCAACGTATACACCATATGGTTAAAGGCTTGGTTGACCTGACGGATTTCGAGTGGGCCATGATTGGTATCGAGGTAGGGGGCTTTCCCTGTTTTACTATAGTTATTCGCGGTATTTTGCAATCGACGTAAAGGTCGATTCATTTGGCGAACCAGAATTAAAATAATGATAGAGGAGACAATCGGGACACCAAATAACCAGCCAGCAATCAGCTCAACACTATAGTTGGTATAGGTTTTTAAAGGCTCTCTGACCCAGTTACCATCCATTTCAGGCGTTTGAATCCAGATCCGTGGAATGGGTTTAAATTTAAAATAAACGGTAACGTCTTTAACGCCCAGCTCTTTCGCCAGCTTTTCTTCAATCTGGTTGGTAAACAGTTCTGCTAGGAATTTATCTTCAACTCTTGGAAATTCTTTAGGATCAGTTACATATTCAATGCCGATACGATTTTTTAACCATGTATCGACATCCACTTCGCTATCACGATGCAAAATACGGATATCTGGATTGTTGACCAGTTCCAGTTCAATCGCAAGATAGCGGGCATGTTGCTGCAATTCAGGAAGATAAAGCGTTCGCCAAAAGAACCACAAGGACATAAACAGGCTAAAAAACACCATGAACAAAACCAGAATGGTCGTGCGCATGGCAGCGGAACGCGGTTTAATTTTATCTAAAAAACGTTCCCATTTCGTTCGGGGCCTTTCGGAATAAGCCGCGAACTCGGTAAATTCTTGTGGATCAATTGGTTCAAGTTTCAACGTTTAATTTCCTGAACTTACTCTGCGCCATCTGGAACAAAAACGTAACCAACACCCCAAACGGTCTGGATGTAACGTGCGCGGGCAGGGTTATCTTCAATTAAACGACGTAAACGCGAAACTTGGACATCGATTGAACGCTCCATTGCACCCCATTCACGACCACGCGCCAGATTCATCAATTTATCGCGCGTTAACGGCTCACGAGGGTGCTGAACGAGGGCTTTCAATACCGCAAACTCACCTGTAGTCAACGTCACTACCTGACCTTCACGGGTCAAGGTACGTGTAGACAGGTCGAGTGACCAAGGGCCAAAGCTGACTACTTCAACTTGCTGACTTGGTGCACCGGGTACTTCACGCACTTGGCGACGTAGTACCGCACGGATACGGGCAAGTAACTCATTTGGGTTAAACGGTTTTGGCAGGTAATCGTCTGCACCCGCTTCAAGACCCGCAATACGGTCAGAATCACTGCCGCGTGCGGTGAGCATGATAATTGGCGTGTCAATATTAGACTGACGTAAGCGACGACAAATACTTAAACCATCTTCTACAGGAAGCATAAAATCAAGCACGATTAGAGAGAATAGTTCACGTTGTAGTAAACGATCCATTTGTGTCGCATCATGAGCAGTTTTTACGACGAAACCTTTATCTTCGAGGAAACGTTGTAAAAGCGTACGCAAGCGCACATCGTCATCAACCACTAAAATGCGTTCGACCCGGTCTGTCTCATGGTGTACGGTTTCCGTCGATTCAGCAGGTACAACTAAACTCATGATTGTGCTCCTTTATCGTTTATTGTCATCGTCTTTATGCAATGCGAGTGTGAAATATCTATAGACCTTCGAGTATACGATTCATTGCACAGTTTTGGCTATGTTATAAAGCAACAAATATTGCCAATAAAATCAAGAGATAGATACCAAATATATACAGGCAAAATCATGACAATCAACCTATTTTTCAATATTTAGGCAGAAAAAACAGCTTGTTTTGGAAACATTCGGCGATTTGCATAAAAGATAAGGGGGCTGATTTTGTTAAAAACCCTGTCCATAATGACGAAATAAAGCGCTATGTTTAAAATTTATACACAGCGAAAACACAATATTCAAAAAAACAATGGTGGATTTTATAGCCATGAACTTTATAATCATTGCTTTTAGACTTAACCCTTGTGGAATCAATCACGATGACTGACTTAGTTCAGCAGTTGGCAAATGAACTTGCCGTACGTCCAAACCAAGTAGAAGCTGCTATTCGTTTAATTGATGAAGGTGCTAGCGTTCCTTTTATTGCACGTTACCGTAAAGAAGTCACGCAAGGCTTAGACGATACGCAATTACGTCAACTCGATACACGTTTAACTTATTTACGTGATTTATACGAGCGTCGTGAGAAGGTAATTCAATCTTTACAAGAACAAGATAAATTAAGCGATGATTTATTAGCACGTGTAAATGCGGCTGAAACGAAAAATGCATTAGAAGAAATTTATGCACCTTATCGTCCAAAACGCACCAGCAAATCATTTAAAGCAAAAGAAGCTGGTTTAGGGCCAATTGCTGAAAAAATTCTTGCAGATCAAATTGATCCTGCTGAAGCTTTGGCTGGTTTTAGTCATGAAGACTATCCAGATACTGAAAGTCAGCTCGATGCAATCCAGCATATCCTGATTGATGACTGGGCACAAAATATTGCCTTAACCACTGAATTAAAACAAACTTTTGCTAAAACTGCAGTATTGAAAAGTGCAGTCGCTTCTGATGAGAAAAAAGAAGTGGGCAAAAAATTCCGTGATTATTTTGAATTTTCAGAAAATCTCAATAAAGTGCCTTCACATCGTTTATTGGCCATGTTACGTGGCCGTCAGGAAAATGTACTGGGCTTGAAAGTGGATGGTGAAGATGATGCACCATTGGCACGTATTGAGACAGAATATAATCTTGAGCAGCTTCAACCACAAAGCCGTCAGGATTATTTAAAGCAAACCGCTAAATTATTCTGGTTGGGTAAAATCCGTCCGCAAATTGAACATTCATTATTAACAGATAAGCGTTTAGCTGCTGAAGCTGAAGCGATGGATGTCTTTGCTGAAAACTTACGTCATTTATTGCTTTCTGCACCTGCAGGCAGCCGCACGACTTTAGGTGTGGATCCTGGTATCCGTACTGGCGTGAAACTTGCTGTCGTGAGTGATGCAGGGGATGTGCTGGCGCATAGCACGATTTATCCATTTGCACCAAAAGAAGATAAAGAAGGTTCGCTTGCAGAACTTGCTCGTTTATGCCGAGAGTTCCACGTGGAACTTATTGCAATTGGCAACGGAACTGCAAGTCGTGAAACCGAAGCTTTGGTTGCAGAAATGATGGCGGCCAATGCGGATTTGAAATTGACGCGTATTACCGTAAGTGAAGCGGGTGCATCAGTTTATTCTGCAAGTGAGCTGGCTTCACAAGAGCTTCCAGAACTTGATGTATCGATTCGTGGTGCAGTTTCAATTGCACGCCGTTTGCAAGATCCATTGGCTGAACTCGTTAAAATTGATCCAAAATCAATTGGTGTAGGTCAATATCAACATGACGTGAATCAGACTGGTTTGGCAAAAACACTGGATGCAGTGGTTGAAGACTGTGTGAATGCTGTTGGTGTAGATGTGAATACAGCTTCTCCTGCAATTCTTGCTTATATTGCAGGTCTGAATAAATCGATTGCTCAGCAAATCGTGGAATACCGTAAAGAAAACGGTCGCTTTGATAACCGTCAGGCATTGAAAAAAGTACCACGTTTAGGCGAACGTACTTTTGAACAATCAGCAGGTTTCTTACGTGTTCAAAATGGTTCAGAGCCATTGGATGCATCTGCTGTTCACCCTGAAAGCTATGGCTTGGTGGAAAAAATTGTTGCGGCAAAAGCAACTACGGTAAAAGACATTATTGGCAACACTGAAATCATTCGCCAAGTGAAGGCAGATGAGTTTGTTGATGACAAATTTGGTTTGCCGACTATTCAGGACGTTTTAGCTGAATTGGAAAAACCAGGTCGTGACCCACGTCCAGAGTTCCGTACTGCGAAGTTCCGTGAAGACATTACTGAGGTTGCTCAACTGACTGAAGGCATGCAGCTTGAAGGTGTGGTAACCAATGTGACCAACTTCGGTGCTTTCGTTGATGTGGGTGTACACCAAGATGGTTTAGTCCATATCTCTGAACTTGCCAACGAATTTGTATCTGATCCACATAAAGTAGTGAAACCAGGTCAAATCGTACAAGTACGTGTGATGCAGGTTGACGTGGAACGTAATCGTGTCAACTTGAGTATGCGTGCAGAAGGTTCTGCGCCAGCGAAAGCAGCGCGTCCACAACGTGCTCCGCAAGAGCGTACTGAGCGTAAGCCACAGGGTCAACGTCCACCACGCAAAGAAGGTGACTTTAAGCGCCCACAACATAACAAGCCGAAATCTGATAAACCTCAAGAGCAAAAAATTGGTGGTTTAGGTGCGTTGTTATTACAAGCTGGGATTAAAGGTTCTAAGTAAATTTATAATTCCTAAAAAAACCTCCTTCGGGAGGTTTTTTTATTGCTGTGATTCATTTAATGCACTGTAGATTTAAAGTCTTTTGAAATTCAAGATGAGGCGAATCTTAAGATCAACAAAAATAGGCTTAAATCGATAAATAAATATACAACGTTATAACGTAACCAAACTTTAAACCTTGCACTTTGTCGGACAATATCATGCAAGCCTTGAAGTAGGGAAAACACTTTCAGGCAGTAAAAATTAATTTTTTTTATTATAAATGGTTGCCTCATGACAAGTTTAACACTGAAAAATAGATTCCATTTAAATGACCTCCTCTCTGGCGTTGTCGTTTTTCTCGTGGCCTTGCCTTTATGTCTAGGTATTGCTTTAGCCTCTGGAGCGCCCATTATTTCAGGCATTATTGCTGGAATTGTTGGTGGCATTATTGTCGGGCTGCTGAGCGGCTCTCACATCAGCGTTTCGGGTCCGGCAGCAGGACTGACTGCGGTCATTCTGGTGCAACTGGATCAATTAGGCGGCAATTATGCCGCTTTTTTATTGTGTATCGTCTTTGCTGGGATTTTACAGATTTTATTTGGGCTCTTTAAATTGGGCTTCTTTGCGAATTTTATTCCCAATAATGTGATCTTGGGATTACTGGCTGCAATTGGCGCAATTCTGATAGTGACTCAATTACCTTATTTATTCGGTTTATCCAACTTTTCTTGGGATATGTTGTGGACCAGTACACCGAGTGCCTTGGTTCACCATTTTGATCTGGGCGCTGCCTTAATTGGCCTGCTGAGCTTATTTCTGATTCTGGCTTGGGATAGCAGTTCATTGAAAAAACTGGCTCTACCATCTGCCTTGATTGCTGTTGTACTGGCTGCGGGTTTAAATTTTATTTTAATTTATATCGGTTCGCCGTGGGCGGTGCAAACCGATAACCTGATCCAATTGCCTAATATCTTAGAGGCGCCTCAAGAGGTGCTGGTTTTCCCTGACTTTGCTTATCTGGCTGAGCCATTGATTTACACTGGTGCGGTCACTTTAGCCATCGTGGCTTCATTAGAAACATTACTGAATCTGGAAGCCGCAGATAAACTGGATTCACAAAAAAGATCGTCTCCACCCAATCGTGAGTTGTGGGCACAAGGGGCGGGCAATATTGTGTCGGGTTTGATTGGTGGAATGCCAGTGACATCGGTGATTGTACGCAGCTCGGTCAATGCCAATACAGGTGCACGCAGTAAATGTTCTACCATCATTCATGGGGTACTTTTGTTATTGGCGGTCTTGTTCTTTGTGCCATTGATGAACATGATTCCGCTATCTGCACTAGCCGCTATTTTGATTTTGACGGGTTTTAAACTCACTCATCCCAAACTATTCAAACAGTTATATCAAAAAGGCTGGAAGCAGTTCTTACCTTTTATTATTACGCTGGTTGCAATTTTACTGACCGATTTGTTGACTGGCATCGTAATCGGTTTGCTGACCAGTAGCGGCTTCATTCTCTATGGTAATTTTAATAAAGGCGTACGGGTCTATAAAGAAAAGCATTTACACGGCATCGTGACCCGTATTGAACTGCCTTCACAAGTGACCTTTCTAAACCGTTCTGCATTGATCTCAGCCTTGGAACATGTGCATAAACATCAACAGTTAATTATTGATGCAACCCAGTGTGATTCGATTGATCCTGATATTTATCAAGTGATTCAGGACTATCAGAATGAAACTGCTAGTAAACGTCAGATTGATCTAAAGCTCATCGGATTTAAGCAACATTATCAGGATGTCGATGAAGCAGCATTGGATATTTATATCAGTACCCGAGAACTGCAACGTAAATTAAGCCCGCAAGAAGTTATTACATTACTCAAAGAGGGAAATGAACGTTTTGTGAAAAATGAACGTCTGCAACGGGATATTTATCGCCAGATCCGAGTGACTGCGGATGAAGGACAGCACCCGATTGCAGCGGTACTGGGCTGTATGGACTCGCGTGCCCCGACCGAGATGATTTTCGACGTCGGGATTGGCGATTTATTCAGTTTAAGAATTGCTGGGAATATTGCTGGGCAAAAAGTACTGGGTTCGCTTGAGTTTGCCTGTCAGGCCAAAGGTTCCAAGGTGATTCTGGTTTTGGGTCATACCGATTGTGGTGCTGTCACCAGTGCCTGCCAATTACGTTTGCAGCATAAACAGGTTGCCGATGTCCCAGAGATGCCGCATATCCAGTATGTATTGGGGCCACTGATACATTCGGTCGACAGTGTCTATGACATCATGCAGCCGCGTGATTTGAGTAAGGCCTTTATCAATCAGGTGACGGCGATGAATGTTCACTACAATATTCAATACATCATTACCCATAGTCCAGTATTGAGCGAGATGCTGGAGCGAGGTGAAATTGCAATTGTCGGGGCAATTTATGATGTTAAAACAGGACATGTCGAGTTTCTGGATAGTTGATCTTTAAAGCTAAAAAAGCGCCTGTTCTGAGGCGCTTTTTTATTTGCGCTGTGATAGATCTATTTTTTGTCTCTTGAATTGGAATTTTATCGAGTGAAAAGGAGAATAAAGTCTTACGTAGTTCTGTCTTAGGCGTAGAATGGCCCGAATAAACAGCAATTTTATTCTATAAATTTCATGCAATCGCGCTAACCTGACATGATGCAAAAAATTCAAAGGAGGTCGTGATGTCGCGTAGACCTCGGGAACAAGTTGATTACTTACACCTAGAAGAACTGGGTGGGCTGGAAATGCTGAAAGCAAGTTACTATCAGCAGGAGTTTTCACGACATGTTCATGAAGGATTTTGTATTGGTGTGATTGAAGAGGGCGCACAACGCTTTTATCGTACAGGCGGCAATCATGTAGCACCACAGGGCGATATTATTTTGGTCAATGCCGATGAAGTGCATACGGGATCTTCGGCTGTAGACACGGGTTGGCGTTATCGCGCGATTTATCCGACGCCTGAAGTGTTTAATGAACTTACTCGAGATCTGACCACTGTTCATGGCACTGCGCCGTGGTTTCGTGAAGCAGTCCTGCATGATGAAGGTTTGGCTCAACAATTCCGCATATTATTTGATTTACTTGAACAACCGAATAATACCTTATTAAAACAGACCTTATTCTTGTCTACGATTGCATGGCTGGTGTCCAAATACAGTCAGGTCAAACCGCATGTGACCGACTTGAGCAATGCCAAGCAACGAATCCTCAATATTAAAGAACTGATGGCAAGTATGCCTGAGCAAGAGTTTTCCTTGGCTGAGCTGGCAGAAATGGCCAATCTGAGCCAGTGGCATTTCTTGAGACAATTTAAAAAGCATGTCGGATTGTCACCGCATGCATGGTTGGTACAGGCGCGTTTGCAGAAATCGCAAAGATTATTAAGACAAGGACTGAATTTATCTGAAGTATCACAGCAATGTGGTTTCTCGGATCAAAGTCATTTTAGTCGTCATTTCCGTCAGACCTTTGGTATTACCCCCGGCGGTTATATTGCCTATCTCAAATAAAACAGCAATTTTATACAATTCTCCTGAATCAAATTTTGGCATAGTCACACTGTCTTTGATCAACGATTGTGATTTTGATGTTAACTGACAGCGTAACTGATGACACACCCATGACCGTAACGCGGGCATTTTTTAATGGTGTCGTCAAAATATTGCCGTTGTGTTTTGCCGTGTTACCGTGGGGTTTACTCGCAGGTTCTATGGCAATTCAGGCTGGGCTAACCACCTTACAGGCGGTGGGGATGTCGGCGCTGGTCTTTGCAGGTGCAGCGCAATTAATGACTTTAGGTTTAGTGATGGCAGGGACACCTGCTTTAACGATCATCATCTCTGTCTTTTTAATCACGACCCAACATTATCTATATGCACTCTATCTCCGTGAAGATATTTCCAGACAGCCTTTAAAGTATCGTCTCATGTTGGGCTTTTTACTGACCGATGAACTCTTTGCAGTCAGCATTAAAAAACAGCAGCACTATATTTATTACTTGCTGGGTGCAGGCAGTTGTTTTTATCTATGCTGGGTCTTGTTCAGTCTGTGTGGGGTATTGCTGGCAGCTTCGGTGCCCAATCTGGATCAATATCATTTAGATTTCTCTATTGTTGCTACCTTTATTGCCATCGTGATTCCATTTATTAAGAACCTGAATACGCTGGTCGGTGTGTTGGTATCCGTGATTCTGACCGTCGTTTTCTTGAGTCTGGGGATTAAAAGTGCAGCGATCTTGGCTGGTGTGATTGGCATGTTGACCGCAACCTGCTTACAGAATCTGCGGGAGCGTGCGGCATGAGTTGGTTTCTTCTGATTATTCTGGCAATCGTCGTATTCATGAATCGTTATATTCTGCTGGAACCGAATATTCCATTACGTTTACCGAAATGGTTCCAACAGTCTTTACAGTATTCTGCGCCGTGTTTATTGACCGCGATTGCAACGCCGATTGTGTTTATGGATGAGCATGGTGCTTTTCGTAGCACCTTACTCAATCCCTATTTTCTGGCGACGCTGTTTACCATTGTAATTGCCTACAAGGTGAAGCATACCTTACTGACAATTATCTTGAGTCTGGCCTGTTTTTACGGGTTGGTATTTTGGTTGCATTAAACGCTTGGGCTGTTAAATAAAGTGCCCAAGCATTTCATTTCTGGAGTTAGCGAGTGGTATAACCGCCATTGGCAAAAATGGTTTGGCCTGTAATCCACCAGCCATCTGTCACCAGAAAACGAACCAGAGGTTCAATATCTTCAATTTGGGTCAGGCCTCCTAAGGCTGATGCAGACTTATGATAAGCCACTGCTTCTGGTGCTTCCTGACCATAGAAAAATGGCGTATCCATTGGGCCAGGTGCTACCGCAGTCACCGAAATGCCACGCTCGCCAAACTCTTTCGATGCAGCTCGGGTGTAGTGTTCTACTGGTGCTTTTAAGCCTTCATAAGTTGAATAAAGGCCCGTATAAGCAGCAAGTAAACTGGTCACAATGGTACAGATTTTTCCGTGCGGATTGAGATGACGACCTGCGGATTGAATAAAGAAGTAAGCAATTTTATTGTTAATATCATTCATCCCGTCAAACTCTTGTTCCGTGGTGTCCAGATATGCTTTTTTCAGGACACGCCCAACGGTATTGATGGCAATATCAACGCCACCAAATTCTGCTTTGGCTTTGACAAAGAGTGCTTCAATATTTTGGATATCGGATAAATCTGCTTGCACCAAAATTGCTTTTGCCCCGAACGCCTGCACGGCCTTTAAAGTTTCTTCTGCATCCGCTTGCGTTGCCGCACTATTATAATGAATGAGTAAGTTTGCACCTTGTTCAGCAAATTTACGTGAAATTAAGCCACCTAAGTTTTTGGCACCGCCCGTAATCAATACGGTTTTTCCTTTTAGAGCATGCTTTGACATTGATTTATCCTCGCCTTGTTTTGTATAAAAATCATGCTAATTGAATTTTTTTGTTTGAAATAGTTGTTAGGATTGAACTGATTGTGCAACAAAGTTGAATAATAAAATGGATAAGATTGACCGCTTAAAAATCTTTTGTTTAGTGGCAGAGAAGCAATCTTTTGCACAAGCTGCACTACAACTGGGATTGCCACGTTCTAATGTGACCTACGCAATACAAGCGCTTGAAAAAGAATATGAAGTGCTATTGTTCTATCGCACTACACGAAAAGTGTCTTTAACGCATGAGGGGAGTCTGTTTTATGAGGAAGCGATGCGTCTGGTGACGCAATTAAAAGAGCTCAATCGGTTTAAAACCCATGTGCGTAGTGCAGAAGGCAAGATCAGTATTGGCTTACCCAAACGGTTGGCGACACAGCTATTGATTCCTCACTTACTACATTTTTATCAGCGTTATCCCAAAGTCAAAGTGTTGGTCAATGGCAGTGATGATTTTTCCAATCTGATTGAGCAGCAACTCGATTGTGTGGTGCGGGTTGGGCTGGTGCAGGATGAATATCTACTGATTCGACCCATCATACAGACCCACATCTGGACGCTAGCGGCACCGAATTATCTATCCGAATTTGGTGAGCCGAAGAGCTTTGAGGAACTCCAGCAGCATTACGCTGTGGATTATCATGTGGCGAAACATTATCGGGAATGGAGTGAATTGGTATTTCGGGATCAGCGAATAAAAATGCCGTATCGTTTATTGATTGAAAATACCGAAGCCTATATTCAGGCAGGCTTAGCAGGGATTGGTATTATCCAGATTCCTGAATTTGATGCTGCACCATATGTACAACAAGGACGATTACAGCGCTTATTTATCGAAGTCCCAAGTTTGCAATTGCCAGTGAATATTTTGTTGACAGACCGTCAGTATCGCCCTAAATATTTTCAGGATTTTATTGAATGGCTGGATGAATTATTAAAAAGTCAGCTTTAGGCAATCATCTCAACTTTTATCTGAATAAAGCTCAAGTGTTCAGGCAATAAAAAAGCATACCGAAGTATGCTTTTTATTTTGGCAAGAATTAATAAAGGCCCAGCAAGAAACCAACACCTAAGATGAAGAAGCTAAATAGCCAGATCCAGCCAAACGAGTAGCGTAAGTGGCGTCCCATATCTGTACCTGCAAGACCCATCGCAAGCCATGTTGCTGGTGAGAATGGGCTGACAAATGTTCCTGCGTTATTACCAATTGCCATGGCATAAACCACTGAATCAGCAGTTACACCAGCCGTTGCCGTCACTTCCTGAACAATTGGTAAGAGGGCAAAGTAGTAAGCATCGGTGCTGGTAAACAGATCCATTGGAACACCCAATATACCGACCAGAATATGTAAGCTACCGACCCAAGTACTTGGTAAAATATGAATCAGATCCAGTGCGATGGACTTCAACATGCCTGATTCTGAGAGAATGCCCAAGAAAGCACCCGCAGCAAAAATGATTGCAACCATGCTTAATGCCTGAGGCGCATGACGGCTAATCACCGCCATTTGTTCTCTTGGTTTCGGGAAGTTCACCAGTAATACCAGTGATAATGCAATCATAAAGACATAGGGCGCTGAGAACAGACCAAAAGCCAGACAGATCACTGCAACCACCACCAAGCCGATGTTAAACCAGAATTTCTTAGGTTTTACTTCTTCTTGTACATCTTCAGCCATGTCAGCTGCCATGCAGTCTTGCTCAAAAGGTGTGGTCCCTAACGCTTGCGCTGCCAGAATACGTTTCTTTTCACGTAAACCCATCAATACCGCAAAGCCCATCATACCGACGACCCCGATGACCTGAACAGGAATCAGGCTACGCCAGAGTTCAGCGGCTTCAATACCCGTTACCGCAGAAGCACGGCCTAGCGGGCCACCCCACGGTACCATATTCATGACACCCATACTGCCAGCCATCAAAAGAAGCATCAGATAAGGACTCATACCCAGTTTGCGGTAGAGCGGGAGTAAAGCGGGGATAATAATGAGAAAAGTTGCTGCGCCAGAACCATCCAGATGGACAACGGCAGCAATCAGGGTGGTCATCACCGCAACAATCACCACATTGCCGCGGGTCATGCGCACCATGTTCCGGATCATTGGATCAAAGACATGTAACTCTTTTAAAATACTGAAAAACAAAATGGCAAATAAAAACATGGTGGCCACTTTGCTGACTTTTAATAGCCCTGCTTCAAAGAAACCAGAAATCTCGCTAATAGAAAAACCAGCAATTAAAGCCCCAATAAGTGGAACAATCGACATTGCGACGATCGGGCTGGTTTTGCCAGACATGAGTAACGCGACAATCGTTACAATAATTAGAATACCTATCAGCGTAAGCATTATTTACTCCCTTAAGCCGTAACCTCTTGCCATAAAAAAAGTGTTAAAAGTACACCAAAAATAAAAAAATAAAGCGCCGTCCATTATGCATAAAATCTTAAAATAAGCTTAAATTTCAGAAGAAAAACTACACGAAAAGATGAATAAATGAACAATTTGTTTAATTTATTGCAAAAATAGACTTTAAATGATGTGCAAAACTATCTGAAAAGTGGATAAGTTATCAGCATTTTCTTATTCGTATAATCAGGAGATATAGTCGAGTTCTTTGTGATGAAGTTGAGGATTATTTTTTTAATAACGACCTATTTTTTTAGAACATCTGAATCAAAGCAAGTTAAAGATTTTGACATTATGAATTCTTTGCTTTAAAAATTAGAGTAATTACTCTAATTTGAGAAATGCAATGCAAATTGGCCGACAAATATGGATGACACGGACTTCAGGTGATTTAGCTTTAAGAGGCCGTTTGGCGTTACTCAGTCATAGCTTATTTCCTGTTATTCAACAAACAATTAAAAGCTATGCCTTAGCACATCATGACAAAGTGGATAAACAGCATGAGCTGAGTATTGCGGATCTCACATTACCTGATAGCGCAGATGTGCTCCATGCCTTAGACCAAATGCAATCTTGTAGTACTGAGGCCTTACAGAATCATTGTCTTCGAACATGGTGCTATGCCAGTGCCTTTGCCAAAATACACCAACACCCATGTGATCATGAACTGTTAGCTGTCTCCTGTCTGTTACATGATTTGGGGATGACGGCACAACACGATCAGCATCATGCAGGTTGTCGTTGTTTTGCTGGACAAGGTGCTTATGCTGCAAAAGACTGGTCAATTCAACAAGGTTGGGAAGAGGGACGCGCTGATCAGCTTTTTGATGTGATCAGTATGCATATGAATCCATATGTTGGACTTGAGGAAGGCGTTGAGGCTCATTTATTACAACAAGCTGCTAGCTGTGATGTGATTGGAAGCCGTGGCTTTGAGTTTTCAAAACAGTTTAGACGGCAATTGCAGCAAAAATATCCTCGTCTCGATTTTAATCGGATCATGATTGAATTTACGCAACAAGAAGCACATAAACGGCCCCGATCCCGTACTGCAATGATTGTACAGAGCGGTTTTAAACAATTGGTGAATTTAAATCCTTACGTGTAATAAGCCAAAATAAAAAAACCACTCTTGCCTAAACAAAAGTGGTTTCTCAGTATTTTGAATCGAATTTATTTAGTGGTCATGTTCCAGATATTCTGGTTTCTTCGGTAATGCCCAACTACAGAAGAAGCAGATTGTCAGCATGATAATCACATAAATAAAGAAGATATTTTCAATGCCTGCATCTTTAAAGAGTAATGCAACCGAAGGTGCTGAACCACCAAACAAGGCATTACCCACTGCATAAGAGAAGCCAACGCCTAAGGCACGAACATGCGGAGGGAACATTTCTGCTTTCACCAAACCACTGATTGAGGTGTAGAAGCTGAGCAGCATCATCAAGAAAATCAGCAGTAAGGTAATAATGACAGGCGAATCAACAAAGCTTCGCATACCTGTCACCATCACTGGATAGATAAAGATTGCGCTGAGTAAACTGAAAGCCAGCATGGAAGCACGACGGCCAATTCGGTCTGAAAGCATACCAAACAAAGGTTGCGCCAACATGAAGACAAACAGAGCCGTGGTCATAATGAAACCAACGGTTTTGCCATCCATACCAATGTTGGTCAGATAAGTTTTAGAATAAACAGTAACAACATAGAAAGTTAGTGAACCCGCAGAGGTATAACCCACTACCAGCAGGAAGGTTTTCCAGTGCTGTTTAAGTAAGGCAACTAAACTACCTGATTCCTCACGTTCCGCATCTTCATGCGATAAGGTTTCTTCTAAACGACTACGCGCAAGTAAAGACAAGATCGCAGCAATACCACCAATCACGAATGGGATACGCCAGCCGCCATCATTCAATTGCTGTTCAGTCATAAAGCCAAGCAAGATAACCCCGAGTAAGCTTGCGAGTAACTGACCGCCTGAGAGTGTGACGTATTGAAACGAAGCAAAGAAACCACGTTGTCCTTTTAACCCCAGCTCACTCATGTAGGTGGCTACCGCACCATATTCTCCACCGACAGAAAGACCCTGCAATAAGCGAACCATCAGGAGCAAGAAGGGTGCCCACATACCGACTTGATCATACGTTGGTAATGCTGCAAAGAGGAATGAACTCAACGCCATCAGACAGATAGAAATCACCATGGACTGTTTACGACCGCTACGGTCAGCGATACGTCCAAATAACCAGCTACCAATTGGACGCATAAAGAAGCTAGCAGCAAATACACCCCAGACATAAATCGCTTTCGTGGTTGGCTCCATATCCGGTGCAGTTAATGCATGCGTAAAATAAGCAGCAAAGACGGCATAAATATAGAAATCAAACCATTCAACCAAGTTCCCTGATGCCGCACCGACAATACCTTTGATGCGACTTCTTTTTTCTTCCTTGCTATATACCTGACTCATATACGTTCCTTTTCAACCAAGCAAGATTCTGTAACTGAATCTTTACAGAATGTTATATACCGCTAAAGAAGCATGAAAATGACACTATTTTGTATGCTTTTTATGAATACATTTTTGTATGCGGAGAATATGCGTGATTTTGAGCTAAATCATTGACAGATATAGGATGTCAGAATGGTCAATGTATAGGTTTTAATCTTTTAAAAAGCAAATAATTGAGTGCTACACAGGGATAATACTTTTAGCTCTCTCATTTAATTTGTGTAAATGGAATGTAAAAGAACTATTTTGGTGCATGGTATTTGCACTATTTCTTTGAAATTACTAAATGGCTATGTGGAGATTAAATCTTGGTCAATGTATTAAAAATGGATATCCTCTAATTAGGTTATAAACAGGCCGAATCGTTAGGGCTGGTGATTAAAACAGCGAAGCTGTGGATAAGTTTTAGTTTATACACACGCTTAATCGTTCTTTTTATTGGGTGTTTTTCGTCAAACTGTCATTTCAGTTTTGGAGTCACATCGCATTGGCGACTAAGGGGATCTTAAAAGATATGACTTTGACTGTTTTGTTGGAGAAATCATGTCAGAACAGTCTTCAATATTGTCCTCTAACTTTTAAAAATAATCACTCGAATGATGGAATCGGGCAGTCTGCTCGTAATGGACACGGCTCTCCTTGGGTCAGTTTGCTGAGCATGGTTCTGATTTGATAAAGCTGGGCAATTTTTTCATCAATGAGATTTAGCTTTTCTTGAACAATTGTTTGAACTTGTGCCGCTGGAATTTCGTCTTGCGCCGTCATTGCTAAAATTTGTTTAATTTCATTTAGCGTATAACCCAGATTTTTAGCAGAGCGAATGAGCTGTAGTTGTTGTAAGGTTTGTTCAGGGTAATCTTTATAGCCATTATTGCAGGTAATAGACTGGATCAGTTGCATTTTTTCATAAAAGCGAATGGTATCTCGGCTTAAATCTGCCTGTTTAGCCAACTGTCCAATCAACATGGTGAGCATCCTTTATTATTTTAAAAAAGTGGCGTATCAACTACTTGACCATTGAGTGTACTCCATCCTTTAGCCTGTGCCTACATTCAATCAAAAGGCATGTGAGATGGACAATAACAACTTAAGCATTCAGCAGAATAGACAAATTGCATTGGTTGCAGGCGCAACTGGATTTATTGGCCGATATTTAGTTTTGGAGCTCTTGAAACAGGGGCATTCAGTCTTTGCTTTGGTTCGGAATCAGGCTGAGCAGCAAGAAACACTGACGCATTGGCTTACCCAGAAAAATGTATCTTTGCATCACCTGGCTTTTATTCAGGGAGATGTCACTCAGGCAAATCTTGCCATTCATCCTCAAGATTGGGAAAAGCTAAAATCTGTGAATACTTTATATAATAGTAGCGCGTTGTTTGCATGGAATCTGGGTATGCAGCAAGCACGGGCTGTTAATGTTGAAGGCGCATTGAATTTATTGACGTGTGTACATCAGCATTGTGACTTAAAACGGGTAGTGCATGTGTCTGGTTATATGCTAACGCTGCTTGACCATTTACAACAGGCAGGCGTCTGTCTCGAACAGCCTGACAAGACGGAGTGGCAAGCTGTTTATCAGCGCTTAGGTGCCTATGAAGCCTCTAAGATAGAAGCGCATTTTGCATGGATACAATGTGCACAGCACTTATCCGTGGACTGGACTGTGATCCATCCAGCGACTGTGTTAGGGGATGATATTTCAGGTGAAATTCCTTTAAATCAACCGATTGCCCAAATAGTTGATTTGCTGAAACGCAAGAAAATGAGTGCACTTCCTGCAACAGCACAGCATTATCTACCTTTGATTCGTGTCGATGATTTATGTCAGATAATGGTAAAGGCATCGCTGGATCAGGATTTGGCAAACCAAGCAATGTTAGTCGTCAGCGAACATCATCTTGCTCTGCATCAATTGACCCATTTGATTGCGGACCAGTTACAGGTCACTGCACCTACACGACATGTCCCGATTGGCTTATTGACGTTCATTTTAAAATGGCAATGGTTGGCGAGAAAGCTGGAATTATCTACGGAAATGTTAAATTTCCTTAGAACTGAGCCTTTGGAACAAACAGTTTTACAGCAATTTCAGCAGCGGTGGCAGATTTCAACGGGCAATCTCGAACAAGCAATTCGTAAAACCACTGACTGGGTTAATCATACGACTCATTCCTGATTTATTAAAAAAAACAGCCAATCAAAAGATTGGCTGTTTTACTCAACTCGAAAAAAGAGATTACCAGTGTTCACCTGGGAACAAGCGGGCATAAGCACGTTGAACCAGATTGAGTTTTTCTTGTTTGCCGACAGAAGCGGTAGAGCTCGGGAACAGGTTATAGCCAATCGACATGAGGATATTGTTGACATCTGGTGCAATCGCATAAGTAATCGAAGCAAGGCGACCTAAGTTGGTTGCGATTTTCTTCGGACGTTTTACGATGGCATAAGCAATCAGGTCAGCAGCTTCTTCTGGTGAAAGCGTTGGCACATATTTATAAATCTTGGTTGGCGCAATCATTGGTGTGCGTACCAAAGGCATATAAATAGAGGTAATTGCAATTTTATGTGAATGCACTTCAGCAGATAAACAACGGCTAAATGCATCTAAAGCAGCTTTTGATGCAACATAGGCCGAGAAGCGAGTGGCATTTGCAAGCACACCAATTGAGCTGATATTAATGATCTGACCATCTTTGCGTTGCATCATGTGCGGCAAGATGTTGAGAACCAGACGAACTGCACCGAAGTAATTTAACTGCATAGTACGTTCGAAGTCATGGAAACGGTCAACCGACTCATGCACAGCACGACGGATTGAACGACCTGCATTATTTACAAGAATATCAATATGATCGACCGCAGCCAAAATTTCTTTTGAAACTGCATCAATTGATTCCATCTCGTTGAGATCACATGGAAAAACAGAGGCTTTTCCACCTTCAGCTTCGATTTCTGCTTTTACCTCATCTAACTTCTCCTTAGTGCGAGCGAGCAATAAGACGTGGGCACCTGCTTGCGCAAGATATTTTGAAACCGTTAAACCAATACCACTTGATGCACCAGTGACAATGATTGTTTTACCGTCGACTTTTTGCTGAAAAAGTTTTTTGAGTTTTGCATTCATGTAAGTATCCTACATTCATCACGAATAATGCTGTTGTATGCAATGCTGTCCTATATCGCTTAACACTGCAATTTATTTTGGTCTAATATTAACCGATCTTTTGGGTTTGTCTAGTGTAAATATCTGAAAAATAATAGATTTTTTAGAGTAAAAACTCTAAAACAAGGTCTTGTATTAGTTGAAAAAGCAATCATATTTTTAAAGTTTTGCACAAAAAATAAGCCCCTATTCTGGGGCTTGTTGATTTCATTAAAATTAAACTTGGGCAAGGGCCTGTTCAAGATCTGCAATCAGGTCATCAACATGCTCGATCCCGATCGATAAACGGACTAAATCTTCACTGACACCTGCTGATTTTAGCTCCTCTGCATTGAGCTGGCGGTGGGTTGTGGTTGCAGGGTGACAAGCCAGACTTTTGGCATCACCGATATTGACCAAACGGGTAAATAACTGCAATGCATCAATAAAGCGAGTACCGCCTTGTAAGCCATCTTGTACCCCAAAAGAGAGGATGGCAGAAGGTTTACCTTTCACATACTTTTGCGCCAAATGATGCTGTGGATGATCTTTTAGACCCGCATAATTCACCCATTTTACTTTTGGATGTTGTTTTAGATATTCAGCAACTTTTATGGCATTTTCAGTATGACGTTCCATACGCAGATTTAAAGTTTCCAGCCCTTGCAAGATCAGGAACACGCTGAGCGGACTGATTGCAGCTCCTGTATTACGTAATGGCACCACACGGGCACGAGCGATAAAGGCCGCTTCACCCAAGGCTTCGACATAATTCACGCCGTGATAGCTTGGATCAGGCGTATTCAAAGCCTTAAAGCGCTCAGGATATTTGCCCCAAGGGAATTTGCCACTATCGATAATCACGCCTCCGATGCTGTTGCCATGTCCGCCAATATATTTGGTTAGGGAATGAATCACGATATCAGCACCGAACTCGAAGGGCTTTAATAACGCAGGGGTGGCCACCGTATTATCAACAATCACAGGCACGCCGTATTCATGTGCAATCTTGGCAATGGCTTCAAGGTCGATAATATTACCAAGTGGATTACCAATCGACTCAACAAAGACCAGTTTGGTTTTGTCATCAATAATCTGACGTAAGGCCTCTGGATTTTGATAATCGAAGAAACGAACTTCGATGCCCTGCTTTGGTAGTGTGTGGGCAAATAAATTATAAGTTCCGCCATATAAGGTTGAGACCGATGCAATATTGTCACCTGCTTCGGCAATGGTTTGAATCGCGTAGGTAATAGCAGCCATGCCTGAGGCTAAAGCTAAAGCGCCAATGCCACCTTCCAGTGCTGCAATGCGTTGTTCGAGTACGGCAGTGGTTGGGTTCATAATGCGGGTATAGATATTGCCCTGAACTTTTAAGTCAAATAGGTCTGCACCATGTTGTGTATTATCAAAGGCATAAGAGGTCGTTTGATAAATCGGCACGGCCACAGCTTTGGTGGTGGCTTCTGGTGAATATCCCGCATGAATGGCTAAAGTTTCATCTTTATAGGTCATGATTACATCATCTACGTGAGTTAAATAATCATCGAGTCTAGCCTATATTTTATCCAGAATGGTGCATAAATTTTGCGCTCTATAGTGTTTTTAGTGATATAGCAGGGTTGATCCGAAGCAGATGAATTTTTTATCCGCTGTAAATCATTCAGGCCTGTAATGTCTTGAAAAAGAAAATCCTTTGTTGAAGCCAAACAAATGCCAACTTAACTTCAAGTCAATGGGGTTTCAGCGTATAATATGTCAGATATTTTTTCGCTTATTTGCGATGTACTGGTTTTTCAATTGAGGAGTCCTGCGTGGCCCAATATATTTATACGATGAACCGAGTGTCTAAAATGGTTCCGCCGAAGCGCGAAATCTTAAAAGACATCTCTTTATCATTTTTCCCAGGCGCAAAAATTGGTGTGCTTGGTTTGAACGGTGCAGGTAAGTCAACCCTTCTCCGTATTATGGCTGGCGTAGATAAAGATTTCTCAGGTGAAGCTCGTGCACAACCAGGAATCAAAATCGGTTACTTAGAACAAGAGCCACCACTTGATCCAACTAAAGACGTTCGTGGTAACGTTGAAGATGGTGTACGTGAAGCACTTGACGCTTTAGAACGCCTTGATCAGGTTTTTGCTGAATATGCTGAACCAGATGCTGATTTTGATGCGCTTGCGAAAGAGCAAGAAAAATTAGAATCAATCATCCATGCATGGGATGCACACAACCTCAATAACCAGCTTGAAATTGCTGCTGATGCATTGAACCTTCCAGCATGGGATGCCGATGTATCATTGCTTTCAGGTGGTGAGCGTCGTCGTGTTGCATTGTGCCGTTTATTGCTTTCTAAGCCAGACATGTTGCTTCTAGACGAACCGACGAACCATTTGGATGCTGAATCAGTATCTTGGTTAGAACGTTTCTTGAAAGATTTCCCTGGCACAATCGTTGCGATTACGCATGACCGTTATTTCTTGGATAACGTGGCTGAGTGGATTCTTGAACTTGACCGTGGACATGGTATTCCTTACCAAGGTAACTATTCTTCTTGGTTGGAACAAAAGAATGCCCGTCTAGAGCAGGAACAGAAACAAGAAGAATCTTTTGCTAAAGCATTGAAAAAGGAACTTGAATGGGTTCGTTCAAATGCGGAAGGTCAGCAAAAGAAAAACAAAGCACGTATGGAACGTTTTGAAGAGCTTAACTCTAAAGAATTCCAACAACGTAATGAAACATCTGAAATCTACATTCCACCTGGCCCTCGTTTGGGTAACAAAGTTGTGGAAGTCGAAGGGATCAGTAAATCATTCGATGGTCGCTTACTCTATGAAAACCTGACTTTCACTGTACCTCCTACAGCGATCGTGGGTATCGTTGGTCCAAACGGTGCGGGTAAAACCACTTTATTCCGCATGATGACTGGCGAACAGCAACCGGATACCGGTACTGTGACTTTAGGTGAGTCTGTTAAAGTGGCTTACGTAGGTCAGATTCGTGACACCTTGGATAACAACAAAACGGTTTGGGAAGAAGTTTCTGGCGGTTTAGATATCCTGAAAATTGGTGATTATGAAATCGCATCACGTGCTTATATCGGTCGCTTTAACTTTAAAGGTCAAGATCAGCAAAAACGTGTAGGTGAATTGTCTGGTGGTGAGCGTAACCGTTTACAACTTGCGAAGATCTTGCAGATGGGCGCAAACGTGATCTTACTGGATGAGCCATCGAACGATTTGGATATCGAAACTTTACGTGCACTTGAGGATGCAATTCTTGTATTCCCAGGTACAGTCATGGTGGTATCGCATGACCGTTGGTTCCTTGACCGTATTGCAACGCACATCTTGTCGTTTGAGAACGAACAGCCAGAATTCTACACAGGTAACTATGCAGAATATGAAGCTTACCGTCAGTCACGTTTAGGTGATGATGCATCTCAAAAACGTACAAAATACAAAAAAATTACGGGTTAATCTTCCGTGAATAAAAAAACCAGCCTGAAAGCTGGTTTTTTTATATTCATTAAAAATCGGGTAGATCAGCAGGGTATATAAAAAAGCCAATGCTCGACGTTTAATTATTAAATTCACCACGTAAGTCAGACCACATCAGTGATGGAACAACGGTAATCACATCGAAAGTCATGGCAAATGGATACAGCACCATGCGGGTCGCCTTTTTCACAGGATGCTTTTTGGTAATTTTATTTTCCTGTTGCAGAATAATTGGATAAGGTTGCGCCAGTGTTTTCTCAACCTTTTTAGCTTCTTGTGTTTGATAGAGTTGGCCTTTGAAGAAAATATTGATATACGGATAAGGCGCTGTCTGTTGATTGTGAATAATATTAAAATTTTGTCTAAAGCCTAGAGACTTTAATAAATCTTTTTGCGCATCATTTAAATCTACCATACGCGTGTTATAACGAATCTGTAATACGCCATGAAAATGACTCGGATCATCCATCGTCAGTAGCAGTGGGGAAGGACTGGTCAGACTACGTTGATCTGCAGGAATCGCATGTAGTAATTTGGACAGCTCAGCGCTACCATCGGTCATTAAATAATTGAAATCCTGACCTATAAAAACAATACCTTGTTCTTGCTGATTCTGAACAGCCTGACCTAAAGCAAGGATTTGATCTTTTGCTAAAGTGATGGTCTCGGTTCGTGTGGTTTCATTGGGAAGTGCTTGTGAAAGCAATGTCGTAGCGCAAGCACTCAAGTTTAAACAGGCGACAGCAATCAGGGCAGAAAATAATTTATGCATTATGGGAACTCAAATCAGAAATTCATTTTTCTAAAGAAAAAACTTTTTTAAATCAGTCTTAAATTGACCGAACATTGTTTTGTAATTTTATTACATTGGCATCGCTTGCTATAGTGCCTTTGTGCAATTTACTGTAATGGTGCGCTGTTGCAACGTTCGATCGTTTTTATGACCCTCTTGCTAAGCTTGTTCATGTTCCAAGGTTTCTGGAATGTGGCGGCAGCATTTTGCGCGCATGAAAAGTCGGGCCAGTATAGTGAACTCAACCATTTTGGGCATCATGCTCCTGAAAAGAATCATGGTTCTGCAACGCATTCATCTTCTGCTGTGCAGGATAATGCGAATGTCGCCTCATCTTTAAATTTGCAAGATCATCATGATCATTTACCATCCTGCTCTTATATGGTGGTGATGCAAACCCAGCAATCTTGGAATACCCCTGTTTTGCGGTCGCATGAGACCGAACACAATTATGACTGGTCTAACGCTTACCAGTCGCCGCACTTATCTGGATTAAATCCGCCTCCGATATTGACCTCGCTATAGGTGAGGTAGCCCAAAATAACTCACTAGAAATATATCTATTTCAATGGGTTGTTTGTCCTTGATGAAACGCTTAAAAGATTCGAATATGTATTGATCAGCAGTGCATTCTTGAGATTTTAGCATCTCCAAGCTGTTTCTGAATCAAGCGTTTATTGAAGATGAATTCACCCTCACTCTATTTCTAAATGATGGAAATGGAGTATGAATCCACAGATTTAAATGAGGTGAATGTTATGTGTTTTAAATTAAATACAGCAGTATGTGCTTTGGTTTTATTAGTTTCAGCAAGCTGGGCCAATGCAGATGGTGGTTTGATTTTTCTGGAAAAGAATCTACAGGCTCAGCAACAAGCCAAAGCCAAGCTAGAAAATCATATTGAGCACAGGCAGTGTAAGCAGACGTGTAAATAAGTCATTTTAATGGGAATGGAAGCGGCTGAATAAGTTTGGTCGTTTCCTGCTTTTAAGCTGTGATCGCATGATGATTTCGTCTTAAGCTGGGATTTTGTAGCTAAATCAGAACATGTAATTTTATTACATCTGCTTTACTTGCTATAGTTCATCCGAGCAATTTTTGTCTAAAGAGTAAACTTTGCGTCGTTCTACTATTTTCATCACCGTCTTGCTGAGTTTGTTCATGTTTCAGGGTTTCTGGAATGTGGCGGCAGCTTTTTGTGCGCATGAAAAGTCGGGCGAGTACAGTTCATTCAATCATTTTGGACATCATGTCCCAGAAAAGTCTCAAGTTTCTGATCAGCATGCCGTTGTTGTCGATCAAGATGCTTCTGATTTGCCGATGCCTTTAAGTTTGCAGGATCATCACGATCATTTGCCGTCCTGTTTTCATGTGGTGGTGACGGAAGCCCAGCAACAACTGGATGAACCGATTTTACGGATGCATCAGGCAGAACAAAAATATTACTGGTCTAACTCGTATCAGTCCCCACATCTTTCTGGATTAAATCCGCCCCCTGTATTGACCCCGCTATAGGTGGGGTAGCCGAAAAATAGCCCACCGCAACCTTAATATTTGCGGGGCTTTATATGTCTTTAAATTTAAATCAGCGTATCTGTGCATTGCAAAAAAATGCATCAGACAATCATGCGCATTCATCCTCATTTAAATGGTCAGCGTTAGCATTTGCACTAACAGCTGTGCTTTTTAGCCAGTCTGCAACAGCAGCGTCTTTGCTTGATGTCAATCATGCTTCGACCCCAGCGACACAGCGGAATGTGAACTTTGAACAAGTTTTGCAAGATGTGAAACAGCATCAGGCGGGTATTGGTGTCTGGCAAACCCAGCAAAGCATTGCCGAGGCTAATGTTAAACAAGCACGTTTATGGACAAATCCTAGTATTTCGATTCAGCAAACTGATTTTCGCTCAGGTAAAGATAAGGAGCTGGAATTTGGTCTTTCACAAAAGCTCGATGTTTTTGGCGAACGTCGCGCAGCGGTGAAACTCGCTGATGTGCAAGCCTCCCAAGTTGGTCTGAATCAAGAGTTATACGATGCGCAACTCGAATTAGCGGTGAAATATCTGTGGTCACAGGTCGTGGTTCTTGAGCTAGAGCATGACGTTGTTCGGGCACAGCTAAAGACCAGTCAGGCGACTTTAGATGCGACGCGTTTAAGACTTCAGGCGGGGAGTATTGCACAGGTCGATTTAGATCGTACCTTGATGGCACATATTGAAAATCAACGGTTATTTCAGCAAACCGAACTGGCGCTGGCGACAGCAAAGCGTCAACTGGCAAATTTATGGGGCAGTACGGACAATCGTTTCTCTGCTCAGGCAAGCAATGTCTGGCCGCAACAAAAAGATTTGCAAGCTTATGTGCAGAACAACTTATTTGAGCGAGCGATTCAGCTCGATATTGTGCGACAAAAAGCCAATATTGATTATTTAAAAGTTTCTAACCGACCAAATCCGACGGTCAATTTAGGCATGGTACAAAGCAAAAGTGCGGAAACCAATTCAACGGATAACAAGTTCAGAGTCGGCATTGATATCCCATTGAATATTTTCAATCGCCAACAATATTCATTGCGCATTGCCAACGCCAAACAGGATTTGCTGGTCAAGCAGCAACAGTTTTATAAGCAACAAAATCTAAATGCCATTCAGACCTTAAGTGCAGAGTTGGCTGGCCTGAAACAACAGTTTGATCTGGTGAATCAACGACAAATTCCATTGTCTGAAACGGTGCAGGAAAAAATGCTGCTCGGTTTCAAAGTGGGTAAATATGCCATTACCGATGTACAGCAAGCCACCATGCAACTGCAAGAGCAACGCCTAAATAAAGTGCAGTTACTTAAAAGCGCATGGCAGAAACAGATTGAGGCAGAGAGTCTGGCACTGGGTATAGAACCTGGTGTGGTGAGTTCAAGCGATGCCTTAAATCAGATCAATCAGAACCTTTGGAAAGAGACCAGTAACCTTCCCGCTGTTGTAGGAGCAGAATAATGTCGACGAATCAATCTAAGAAACAGTGGTTTTGGGTCATCCTTGTCATGGTGGGCGGTATGGTACTCAGTGCACTGCTATTTTTCTCTGGAAAGAATAAAACAGGAGAAGATGCAGCAGCTTCAAAGGAGCATGAGCATGCCGAAGCCGAAGAGGGGCATACTGAAGGGGAAGCTGGACATGGTGATGAAAGTGAGGAAGGCAGCTTAAATCTGACACCAAAACAGATGACTGAATATGGCGTAAAACTGGCTCAGGTAGGTGTCGGTGAAGTAGGACAGCAATATGCATATCCTGCGAAACTGGTGCCGAATACCGATCAACAAGCCCATGTTTCTGCAACTTTTGCGGGACGAGTAGAAAGTGTCAATGCTGCACTCGGCGAACAAGTAAAGAAAGGGCAGGTTCTCGCGACTTTGTTTATTCCAGAACTGGTGGATCAACAAGCCAATTTAAGTATTGCTCAGGAAGCCTTAACGCTTGCCCAGCAAGATTATCAGCGTGAAAAGCAACTTTGGGAACAAGGCGTATCTGCACGTCAGGATTACCAGCGTGCTTATAATGCTTATCGTCAGGCTCAGATTCAGGTACAAGCGGCACGTAGCCGTTTATCTGCTTTGGGAGCATCGAGTGGCAGTCAAGGTCGTTATGTATTGACTGCACCTTTAAGCGGGATCGTTAGTTTGAAAGATATTGTGGTGGGTGAGCAGATTACGCCAGATAAGCAATTGTTCGTGATTGACCAGCTTGATCAGCTTTGGATTGAATTTATTTTACCCAGCGTGAATAACATCAACATACAGCCAAACCAGCAGATCGAATTTAAGTCACTGCAAACCAGCAATACGTTTAAAGCACAAATTCAAACCTTAACCACAGCGGCAGATACCCAAACGGGACGTTTACAGGTGCGTGCCAAAGTCCTTACTCCTGCCAAAGAACTACGACCGAACTTGATGGTTAATGTTCTTTTGGATGGCACAGAGAAAAAACCAGTGCTGCGTGTTGCCAAAGCCGCGATTCAGCAGATCGAAGGCAAAACGACTGTTTTTGTAGCCAAGCAGGAAAAAGATAAATTGCATTTCACCCCAACCCCTGTACAACTGGGCAATTACTCAAGTGATGGGCAATGGGTCGAAATTCAATCAGGCCTGACTGAAAAACAGCAATATGTCAGTCAAGGCAGTTTCCTTTTGAAATCTGAGATGGAGAAGGGAGAGGCTGAGCATGGACACTAACGATAATTTAGAACTTCCACCTGCGGAAGGCCTATTCGACCGTATTATTCAATTTTCCATTCGTAATGCGATTTGGGTGATGCTGTTTGTGGTGGCATGGATCGGCGTCGGGATTTATAGCTATCAGAAACTTTCCATTGATGCCGTTCCTGACATTACCAATGTGCAGGTACAAATCAACAGTCAGGCAGGTGGATTTACTGCGCCCGAAGTTGAGCAACGGATTACTTATCCGATTGAAAATGCCATGTCAGGGATTCCAAATCTGGAGCAAACCCGTTCGATTTCCCGTTATGGTTTATCCCAAGTTACGGTGATTTTTAAAGACGGCACGGATATTTACTGGGCGCGTCAGTTGATCAATCAACGCTTGCAAGAGGCCAAAAGTGCCTTGCCTGACGATATTGATCCGCAAATGTCACCGATCTCCACAGGTTTAGGCGAGATTTATCAATGGGTGGTCAAGGCCGAACCGAATGCCAAAAAGGCCGATGGTACGCCGTATCAAGCGATGGATTTACGTGAAATTCAGGACTGGATTATTCGTCCTCAATTACAACGCGTTGCAGGTGTGGCGGAAGTCAACAGCATTGGCGGTTATAACAAAACCTATGTGGTTTCTCCTGATCTGAAACGTTTGCAACAACTGCAAATTCCTTTAACTGATTTGCAAACGGTATTGTCTGAAAATAATGAAAACCGTGGTGCGGGCTTTATTGAGGAAAATGGGCAGCAGCTTACTGTTCGTATTCCGGGGATGTTGAAGACCGTTCAGGATATTGAAAATGTCACGGTCAGTACCAAAAATGGTTTGCCGATTCGTGTGGCTGATGTTGCAACGGTTTCGATTGGGCATGATCTTCGAACAGGTGGCGCGACCTATAACGGTGAAGAAACAGTACTCGGGATCGCGATGATGATGATGGGTGAGAACAGTAAATCTATCGCTCAAGCGTTAGATCTCAAGATGCAGGAAATCAAACGTTCATTGCCTGAAGGGGTAGTGATCGAAACGGTATATAACCGTAGCCATTTGGTTGATAAAGCAATTAAGACGGTTGCCAAGAACCTGATTGAAGGCGCAATTCTGGTCATTGTGATTCTGTTTGTGTTCCTTGGCAATTTCCGGGCTGCATTGATCACCGCCTGTATTATTCCGTTGTCGATGCTGTTTACCCTAACAGGCATGGCAGAGCAGAAAATCAGTGCCAACCTGATGAGTTTGGGGGCGCTGGATTTCGGGATTATTGTGGATGGTGCGGTGGTGATTGTCGAAAACTGTATTCGACGGTTGGCTGAAGCACAGCACCACAAAGGCCGATTGCTCACACGTTCTGAGCGCTTTACCGAGGTGTTCTTGGCAGCGAAGCAGGCGAGACGCCCGCTGATCTTTGGACAAATCATCATTATGGTGGTGTATTTGCCAATCTTCGCCCTCGCTGGTGTAGAGGCGAAAATGTTTCACCCAATGGCGATGACCGTGGTATTAGCACTGATTGGAGCCATTATTTTATCGGTGACCTTTGTTCCTGCGGCAGTGGCTTTATTTGTCACTGGCGAAGTGAAAGAGAAAGAAAGTCGCTGGATGGCTGCACTGAAACGTAATTATGAGGCTTTACTGGATAAAGCCTATGCTTTCCGTTATGTCGTGGTCGCTGGTGCAGTAAGCATTTTGATCCTCACGGCCGCGATAGGTTCTCGTGTAGGAAGTGAATTTGCACCACAACTCAGTGAAGGTGACTTTGCTTTACAGTTAATGCGTGCGCCGAGTACAGGCATTGAGGAATCGCTCAAGATTCAGGAAAGTGTTGAGAAGCAACTCCTTGCAGAGTTCCCTGAAATTAAAGCGATCTTTGCGCGTACAGGTACTGCGGAAGTGGCAACAGATGTCATGCCGCCGAATATTTCTGATGCAGTGGTACTGTTAAAGCCCCGTGATCAATGGCCTGATAAGTCGGAAAGCATTGATGAACTGCGCACCCGAATGTTGGCTTATGTGGAAAAAATCCCAGGCAACAATAGTGAATTCTCTCAACCGATTGAACTTCGTTTCAACGAGCTGATCTCAGGTGTGCGTAGTGATATCGGGGTAAAAGTTTTTGGTGATGATATGCAGGTATTGAACCAAGAGGCAGAAAAAGTGGCTCAAACGCTGAGAACGATTACAGGAGCGAGTGAAGTCAAAGTCGAACAGACGGATGGCTTACCGCTACTCAATGTCGATATTGATCACGAACTTGCTGCGCAATATGGTCTATCGGTTAAATCCATTCAGGATTTAGTCGCCGCGAGTATTGGTGGACAAAGTGTTGGGCAGATTTTACAGGGTGACCGTCGTTTCGATTTTGTGGTGCGTTTAGATGATGTGATGCGTACCCCGCAGCAGTTGGCGATGTTGCCGATTCAGCTCCCAAATGGTGGTCTGATCAAACTACAAGATGTAGCGAAGGTTGAAAATATCTTGGGGCTGGCACAGTTGAGCCGTGAGAATGGTAAACGCCGTGTTGTGGTGACCACCAACGTTCGAGACCGTGATTTGGGTTCATTCGTGGGTGAAATGCAGCAGAAACTGGCACAGCAAAAATTACCAAGCGGTTATTGGCTCGGCTATGGCGGTCAGTTTGAAAATCTGGCTTCGGCCAAAGCCAGAATGCAAATCGTTGTGCCACTCGCATTGCTGATGATCTTCATTCTGCTAATGGCGGTCTTTAATAATTTTAAAGAGAGCTTATTGGTGTTTAGTGGTGTGCCATTTGCCTTGTCTGGCGGCTTGGTTGCGCTGTGGCTACGCGATATTCCATTGTCGATGTCCGCAGGCGTAGGCTTTATTGCCTTATCAGGTGTCGCGGTACTGAATGGTCTAGTGATGCTGAGTTTTATCAAGGAGTTGAGAGAACAATTTGATATTCATTATGCTACATGGCATGGCGCCGTATTACGCTTGCGTCCTGTATTAATGACAGCCTGTGTAGCGTCGCTGGGCTTTATTCCCATGGCGATTGCAACAGGGACGGGCGCGGAAGTACAGCGTCCGTTGGCGACGGTGGTGATTGGCGGCATTATTTCATCCACCTTACTGACTTTGTTGATTTTGCCTGTGGTGTATCGCTGGATGAATGAGAAGTCCTCTGAGCACTCATCAGACATTTATAACTGAGAGGTATTGGATTTACTTTTGAAGAATCAAAAGTAACAAAAATCCTTTGTTGGTCTGACGGCACTTCAGTGATGCCGCAGATCAACAGGCGGCATTCATGCCGCCACCACGATCGTAAATGTAGGTTAGAGATTGGATCGAGAAAGATTTTAGGACAATTCGTTGCACTTCATTCATCCTATTCATCGATGATTTGAGATAGTGTAGAAAGAAAGTTGAACTTAAAAATTATAAGGAGTCCAACATGAGTGGACATCAAGGGCATGACCATAGTCATGCAGTTGTTACTGAAGGCAATGCCAAAAAACTCACGATAGCATTGGTGCTGACCACAACATTTTTGATTGTCGAATTTGTTGCAGGTTTAATCACACAAAGTTTGGCTCTGCTGTCTGACGCAGCGCATATGTTTACCGATGCAGCAGCACTGGCCATTGCATTGGCAGCGATCCAGATCGCCAAACGCCCAGCAGACAATAAGCGAACCTTTGGTTATCAACGCTTTGAAATTCTGGCGGCATTGTTTAATGCTTCCATGCTGTTTTTTGTGGCGATGTATATTCTTTATGAAGCCTATCAACGCTTTACCCAACCTCCTGAAATCCAGAGTCTGGGCATGTTGATCGTGGCTTCAATCGGTCTAGTGATTAACCTGATCTCGATGAAGATTTTAATGTCGAGTGCTTCTGAAAGCCTGAATATGAAAGGTGCCTATTTAGAAGTATTGAGCGATGCTTTGGGTTCGGTCGGCGTCATTATTGGTGCGGTGATTATTTATTTCACCAACTGGTATTGGGTCGATACTATTATTGCTGTTGCGATTGGTTTCTGGGTCTTGCCAAGAACGTGGATTTTACTCAAGCAGAGTATCAATATCCTGTTAGAAGGTGTACCAGAAGAAGTCGATGTCGAGAAACTACGCAATGATTTGCTGGCACTCGAAGGCGTGGAAAGTATTCACCAGTTAAAAGTCTGGGCGATTACCTCAAAGAATATTCATCTGACCGTACATTTGTTTGCACCTAATGCAGATCGTAATCAGCTATATCGTACTGCAACCGAGATGCTATCGCATGAACATGGTATTGCCGAGGTGACACTCCAAATCGAAGATGATGCAGAAATGAATTGCGAACATACGCATCAACATGCTGAGGAACATGGTCATTCACATCAGCATTAGGCTGATGTGAATCTTCATTTAGGGATAATTGACCTAAACCTAGCATAAAATATGAAACTTGGAAGAGTCATCTACAACCTGAATAGAATTTGAAATGGACGGTTTTTGCAATATTTATATTTAAATGCAAGAAGTGAACAGGTTTTGCATGAGGAGCGCAGCTGCGCAAGGTGGTTGCCCTTGTGGAGGCGCGCTCTTCATCCCGAAATACTTGCGAAGCTTTAAACGCTTCTCAGGTCGAACCGAAGGTTAATCCTAAAATAGGATGAGACCTCAACTTGACTCCGTTGTAACTATTTATTTTTTTAATTTGTTAAAAATAAAAAAACGACGGATTCTGGCTAATGATTAATTCTGCCATTCATGGTTGCAGTCACGGCATTTCCAATGCTTTTGCGCTTGCATAAATGCCTGCATCGAAATTTTGAAATCTGGCAGATCACGCCAGAATAAAACCCCTGCAATCACACAGACTGCAAAAACCACAACCGTTGCGATTTGGAGGGTTTGTCCAGCACCATTACCGAAAATCCACATCCCAATGCTGATCAGCACCAAAAACAATAAGATAAAAATCGCAGGCACTAAAAGCACCAGACTTTTGGGCACATTCGGACGAGGGCTGTTGGCACCCTGACTCGCAGGCATAATTTTCACGCTTTGGCATTTAGGGCAACGGTATTGCATAGAGGGTTCCTATTCTGTTTTGTCCATTTTAGCGAAATTTATGTAAAAGCAAAAATGCTGAGCGATTCAAATACATAACTTTACTTATTTGTGGCGTTGAGCCTTCCTAATGAGGATTGGGAATATTGGGCTACAGCTCGTCTAAAGCTAGTCGCAAAAGCTTCGACAGTCATGTTAATTTGCTGGATGAGTTGGCTGAATAATGCGAAAGGATACGCATGTTACCCACCAAAATTTTAAAGTTACGCTTGTCCCGAATCCAGAAGGGAGCACAGCATCTTTCTACACAAGATAAGTTGATGCTGGTGACATCTGAAAGCCCGGATCTAAGCGCCAATTTTTTATTGCGGCTTTTTAAAATTTCTTTGCCCAAGCAATGGAAATTTCATCACGAGAATGATGAAGACATCCTCTATGCCTCACAGTTGATTCAGCTCATTGAAGACGAGTTTATTGCGGCTTATAGCGCTCACGCACGCAAATATGGCTGGTATGAGCAATGCTTGATGTATCAGCTGAATTTTGTCGTCCCACAACCGACTCAACAGCAAATGAATGCTTATTTACGTCAGCTGGAACAATGTCTGGACCAGCAACCGAAAATTGAGCTATTAAACTATTTTCAGCAGCATTATCCGTGCGCACCGCATGCCAATGCGCTTGCGAAGGCTTATGTAGGTGCAGGGCAATATACGCAGGCGATTGAGTATTTTGAATGGGCCGCAGCACAATCATCACAATTCAATGAAGTGGCTTTTTATGCGTATATTCAATGTTTACTCAAGCGTAATCAGCCCGAATATCAATCTCAGGTCAGCGATATCGAATATGCGATTGATCTGCTGGTGCGATATCAGAAACCGATTGATCAAAAAGCATATCTTAACATCTTACAGCAGGCAGTCAGCCTACTCTTGCCAGAATCGATTCTACAGACGCGTGCGACAGCAACCCGTATGGTGGCTGATGTTGGGCGTAGCTTAAATGCTTTGGGAAAAACATTAAATGGCATATGGGGTGGACGGGAATATCATTTACCTTTTAGTCAGGAGGTGATCGCCAGCGCACCACAGCTTTTAACCGAGCACAGCGTGTTGGCGGGCTTGGCTCAGGCGAAGACGATGCAGAATGCTTTACAACATGCTTTTAGAAAATCGTCTCGTCTTACATTTAGGCAGGACCCTTCATTACTCCAGTCCCTATGGCAACTAATGCAACAGCAGCCCACAATTCTGGAATTATTGATAGAGCCTGCTCAATATGATCAATTGATAGAGAGGCTTCAGCAGCGCACATTACAATGCAAAGATGCAACAGGTTCTGAAAAGATTCAGCTGATTCTGCAACATGGTTTGATGGCGTATTTAGGTGAAGTGCGTTTGGATAAACAGCATCCAGAACGCGATGCTCTATATGCCAAACGTGATCATGTGGTGACTGAGATGACTGCTTTTGCAGATTGGTTTTATACAGAAATTTTATCCCCTTATCTTCAACAACAGACTCTCCTGTTTAAACAGATCCATGCTTTATGTCTGCAATTAGATGAAACCGCATTAGGTAGTGGATTATTTGCATTACAGTTTGAGGTGCAGCAGCGAGTACAGGATCTTGCGAGCTGGATGCTGCCCAAATTGGAAAAGGGTAATACTTTTGAGCATATGCAGGTGGCTTGGGTGGCATTGCGAGAATTACCGAATTTTGAGCTGGCATCGGCCCAACAAAAAGTGCCACAGATTGAGCTGGCATTGGAACAGTATAAGCGTATTCGTTTAAGTCAAACGCAGATACTACAACCTGTTCAAGCTGCAGCGCCAATGACCCCAGAGGATGACGAAATCCATGTCGTCAGGAGATAAATCAGTGGCCGAAATAAATTGAAACTGTGCAACAAAAATACGCAAATTGTCTTGTAGAGCATGATAATCTACAGAAAAACATCCAATAAGTTCAGAAAGCAGATCGTTGCTCATAAGAAATGAGCCAGTAAGAAAGGGAAGAGGGAGAACATCTTGAATCGACAAGATGATAAAAAGGCGATGTTCGATATTATGCCAGCAGATACCGAAGTATCTGGTGTGAAACCATCATTATCACGTCGACTCATCAATAAGACCTTGCAACACGCACAAGATGCCGTTGAATTTGCCAGTGACACCTCACGCAATATCGCAGGTGTCGCGGATGCTGCTTTAGGTGCGCTGGATCAGGTGACGCATCATACCAAGCGTGGTGTGGAAGGGATGCGTAATACAGTTCGGGATATGGTCTCAGAAACCAGTGAGGCTGCACGTCAAGTAGCTTTGGCAATGGCAAGAGCATCATTGGGCAAAAGTAGTCTTACCTTATACTTGCCAGAAATGCTGCTGAATAACCAGATTCGCAAGCGCATGGATCGCTCAGAGATTGATGATATTAAAATTGAATGCGGCAATGATCGTTTTCATATTGAACTTGATGGACATTACCATCGTTTTTTATATCGGCTTTCACTCGAATTTAATGTCTTGGAATGCCGCATCGGACAGGAAAAATATTTACGTTTACGTCAGGTTGATGAACATCTTGATTTGCAAATCCGTCATGGAGGGACGCTCACCAATTGGGCGGCACGTCGTGTAGGCAATGCCAGTTTTGAATTGATTAATTCTTTACCGATTCCTTTTCTGATTAATCATCTGATTCGTGATGTCCCCGGGATTCAGAAAGAAGGCCATCGCCTGTGGTATATCGATCTGGAAGAAGCAGGCTTTATCGATTTCATTAATAACCGTTCGTGGATGGTCGATAAACTATTAAGTCTGACTGATTTTAGTATTTTACCGGGTTTGAATATTTTGCAAGAAAGTCGTGAACTGGTACAGCAACTGGTTGATCAGTTTGAGATTCGTGGTTTACGCGTGCAATCGGGTCGTTTGGAAGTACAGGTCGGCATTGGCACAGATTAAGAAAGCAAAAGTAGAAAAGAAAAAAGCCACTGTCAATGCAGTGGCTTTTTAGAATTTGGCGTCCCTACGGGGATTCGAACCCCGGTTACCGCCGTGAAAGGGCGATGTCCTAGGCCTCTAGACGATAGGGACTTATCGGAGGAGATTTACTTACAGAATATGAAACATATCTCTTGTAAGCCTAAATTCTCAGCAAAATGATTTATCTTTGCCTTTCCTCGAATTTAGTGGCGTCCCTACGGGGATTCGAACCCCGGTTACCGCCGTGAAAGGGCGATGTCCTAGGCCTCTAGACGATAGGGACGTTTCAGAGGTGGGCGTATATTAGGTTGAATTGGGTGGGGTGTCAAACACTTTTCTCAAGAAAAATTAAAAAAACCAAACAAGTGTTTAAAAATAAAACATATCGGGGAATAAATAATCAAAAATAAGCAGTTAAGCTAAAAAATATGAAAAATAGAGTTTTTCCTTAGACATAAAAAATGCAGCCTGAGCTGCATTTTTTATGTGATCTGATTATTTGCGATTACGATAGAAAATGTAATGGCTCAAATAACATGCTGCAATAAACAGCAAACAACCAATAAAGCCTGCTTGCATCTCAGGATCGGCTGCCATACTTAGCCCTGTAATGAAACAGAAGATAAAACCCAGGATCGGAACAATCGGGTAAAGCGGCGCAGCAAATTTTAAGTCTTTTGCGGTATGTCCTGCCTTGTACCATTGGCGTCTAAAGTTAAATTGACTCCAGCAGATACTCATCCACACAATCACCATAGTGAATGCAGCAACCCCGAGTAAATTCTTGAAGATTGTCTCAGGCGCAAAGTGTTCTGATAATAAACCTGGAATTGCACCAAACATGGTGACCACCAATGCAATGATTGGCGTACCACTTTTTGACAATCGAGAGAAAACACTTGGCAACTGGCGCTGATCGGATAAAGACCACATCATGCGTGATGCAGCATATAGACCCGAGTTGGCAGCAGAAAGAAGCGCTGTGATAATCACGAAGCGGATAATGTCATCGGCATAAGGAATACCAATGTAATTAAACACGGTCACGAACGGGCTGCTACTCACGCCTTCACCACCTAAGCCAGCAACCTGAAAAGGAAGAAGCGCGCTGATTACAATGATGGTACCCACAAAGAAAATCAATAAACGCCAGATAGCGGCATTGATTGCTTTTGGCACATTTTCAGCAGGATCCTTGGTTTCACCGGCAGCAACACCAATTAACTCTGTACCTGAGAAGGCAAAGTTAACGATCAACATGGTAGTGAAAATTGGAATTAAACCTTGCGGGAACCAGCCATGTGCAGTCAGGTTGTGGAAGAGTGGGGCTGATTCATAGCCATGAAATGGAATAAGACCAAAAATTGCCATTAAGCCGAGAATAATAAAGGCAATAACCGTCACTACTTTGACCAAGGCGAGCCAGAATTCTGACTCAGCAAACATACGGGTTGAGGTTAAATTTAACCCCAAGATCGTGACGGCAAAGATAATGGTCCAGATCCACATGGAAATATGTGGAAACCATTCCTGCATCAGCAGGGCAGCAGCGGTAAATTCTGTACCTAAAGTTGCTGTCCATGTGAGCCAGTAAACCCACGAAATCATGTAACCTGTGCCTGGACCAATATATTTTTGAGCGTATGCACCAAAAGATCCAGCAACAGGCATATGTACTGCAAGTTCACCTAAACAGAGCATGACCATATAGGCAATCAGACCGCCTAGGATATAGGCAATAATTGCACCCACAGGTCCAGTTTGAGCGATAACTTCACCAGAACCTAAAAACAAGCCTGTACCAATCGCGCCACCTAAAGAAAGCATGACTAAATGGCGAGTGCTCATGGCACGCTTTAGCGTTTTTGGTTCTGAATTCGCATTTGAGTTGGAAGATTGCATACGACAATTTGTCCAAGCATAGAGAAGCGGCTATTTTATGTAAAATTCGAAAATGTGCAATCTGCTTGAGGCAAGATTGTGAGAAAAATATAATTATTAGAGTATAGAATATGGCGTCCCTACGGGGATTCGAACCCCGGTTACCGCCGTGAAAGGGCGATGTCCTAGGCCTCTAGACGATAGGGACAGATGAGGCAACACACGGATGACTTGAGCATAACTCTTGCTTTCGTTTCGTATTTCGAAACGATGGTGGAGCCAAGCAGGATCGAACTGCTGACCTCTACAATGCCATTGTAGCGCTCTACCAACTGAGCTATGACCCCAGAATGTGTGAGCGCAATATTAGGGGGAATGCGCCCACACGTCAATCATTAAACTGAATTAAGTCTCACTATTTGCATCATTTTTCGGCAATTTTAGTGATTCATTTAACTTTTCCCAAGCTTTCAGTTCTTTCTTGCTCGGCGCACCCACAATTTCGAGTGCGTGACGTAAACGGGCAAAGGTCAAATCAGGCCCAAGTGTAACCATAGCTTGCATCACAGGAGTCGAACTGGTTGAACCGGCAATGGCGATAAAGAATGCAGGCATGAAGTCACGTAGTTTAACTTCCATCTGATTGGCAAGATCCATCAGTGTCTGGCTGACCGTGTCATTATTCCATGTGAATTGGCTTTCTAAACGCCAGATTGCAAACTGTAGGCTTTGACGAACTTGTTCTTCCGTCAGTTTTTTGCTTTCGAACTGTTCTTTGCTGATTTGTGGCATATGGTTGAAATAGAAACCTGCCCAGTTCACTGCTTCAGAGAGTAGGTTGATACGCGGCTGAATGGCAGCTGCAATATCTTCAAGTGTTTGACGGTCGCTCTTCCATGCCAATAAACGGTCTAGCAGTTGCCCTGGTGTGAGGCCTTTAATCCACTGACCATTCAGCCAGTTGAGTTTTTCAACATCAAAGATTGGACCACCAAGAGAAACACGTTGCACGTCAAAATTTTCAATCATGTCCTGTAAGGTAAAGATTTCGCGTTCATCCGGCATTGACCAGCCCATACGACCTAAATAGTTCAACAAGGCTTCTGGCAATACACCGATGTCACGATAGTAGTTGATTGAGGTTGGATTTTTACGTTTAGACAGTTTTGATTTATCTGGATTACGCAACAATGGCATATGGCACAGTGTTGGCATGTCCCAACCAAAATATTGGTAAAGCAACTGATGCTTAGGCGCAGACGGTAACCATTCTTCACCACGCAATACATGAGTGATTTCCATTAAATGGTCATCTACCACGTTGGCAAGGTGATACGTTGGTAAGCCATCTGTTTTTAACAGCACTTGCATGTCGACTTGCGCCCATGGAATCTCGACTTCACCACGGAGTAAGTCATTGATTTTACAGATGCCTTCTTCAGGTACTTTCATACGGATGACATGAGGTTCACCCGCAGCGAGACGGCGTTGTACTTCTTCTTCTGATAATTTTAAACCGCGACCGTCATATTTAGGTGTTTCACCACGTGCCTGTTGTTCTGCACGCATTTGATCTAATTCTTCTGCTGTTGCGAAACAATAAAATGCATGGCCTTTTTCTACCAGCTCAAGCGCATATTGCTTATAAATTCCCATACGTTCTGACTGGCGGTAAGGTGCATGCGGGCCACCCACATCTGGGCCTTCAGACCAGTTCAGACCTAACCAGCGCAAAGAATCCAGAATCATTTTTTCAGATTCTGGTGTTGAGCGAAGCTGGTCCGTATCTTCAATACGTAAAATGAATTCGCCGCCATGCTGCTTGGCAAAACATAGATTAAATAATGCGATATAAGCGGTGCCTACATGTGGAAAACCTGTAGGAGAAGGGGCAATACGGGTACGGACTTTCATAAATTATCGGAGATTAAATTAAAATTGAAACTATTATAACGAAAAAGCCTAGTCACAACATGACTAGGCTTCATTTAAACATGTGAGGGGCACATATTTAAAAATTATGAGGTATGTGGCTGGAATATGGTTTGAACGAAACGTGAAAAACGCTCATGTTGACTCGCGAAAAAAGTCTGCGTTGGTGTAGTACGAATCGTATTTAACATTTTTAATTCGTCATCGGTTGAAGGTAGCATCGTTGTATTACGTTTTTGCTGATCCAGTGCTTTGACGATTAAGCTTGAAGATGATTTATCAAGCGTTTTTATGTTATTGCTTTCTTTAATTGCTGCTGCATGTCCAGCTTGAACAGAACATAGCAAAAATAAGCTTATATATGCTGTTTTCTTCAATTTTAATGTTGGCATCGCTAACATTCCCCTCTTGAATTTGAGTCTACAAGACTAACCAAACTACTATAGTATTGCTTTAATAATACGATTTAAACATAAATCTTAATAAAAAAGTAGAACTACGTCACACTTTTTACAAAAATATTAAAATTTGACACATCCTTTTCTACATTTATAGCAATATGGCTACTTTGTATACAAGCGCAATTTAGCAAGCAAATGTGTAGAAAAAGTGGAGAATGATAATTTTTCTCATTTTAAAGGACAAGTCCTCATCAGCTTACTTTTAATCCAGTCAGTGGGTTTTGAACTTAGCTTAAAAACTGCAAAGTAATAAATTTATTGATATAACCGACTGATTGTAAATTATTTTTAAATAAATATAGTGGTTACAAATGGGGTGGACTGGATAAACAATAAATGAAAACAGTGATTGCAGCGGCATTGTTGGCCTTAGGTTTAAATGGGGTGGCACAAGCCGCAACGACTTTTTTAAACGTGTCTTATGATCCTACACGTGAATTTTATCAAGAATATAATCAGGCCTTTGGTCAATACTGGAAACAAAGAACAGGTCAGGAGGTTGATTTTAAACAGTCTCATGGCGGTTCAGGTAAACAAGCCCGCTCAGTCATTGATGGCTTGCAAGCCGATGTGGTGACTTTAGCACTGGCAAATGACATTGATGAAATTGCCAATGCTGGTTTAATCCGTAAAGACTGGCAAAAACAGTTTAAAGATAATTCTGCGCCTTATACTTCAACCGTAGTTTTCCTGGTGCGTAAAGGTAATCCTAAAAATATTCGTGACTGGAATGATTTAACTAAAGATGGGGTAGAGATCATTACTCCAAATCCGAAAACCGGTGGTGCGCCTCGCTGGATCTATTTGTCGGCTTGGGGCTATGCCTTGAAACAGCCGAGCGGTAATGATGCCAAAGCACGGGAATTGGTGAAAAAACTTTATCAAAATGTCAAAGTTCTGGATTCAGGTGCGCGCGGTTCTCTCACGACATTTGCTGAGCGTGGTATCGGTGACGTGTTGTTGTCTTGGGAAAATGAAGCTTTATTGGCAACGCAAGGTTTAGGCAAAGATAAATTTGAAATCGTTTATCCTTCAATTTCCATTCTGGCAGAGCCTTCTGTAGCCATCGTGGATAAAACAGTAGATAAGAATGGTAACCGTCAATTGGCGCGAGGATATTTAAATTTCCTTTACTCACCTTTAGGGCAGGAGTTGGCGGCAAAACATTATTTCCGTCCACGTAATCCTCAGGTTGCGGCAAAATACGCAAAACAATTTCCAAAGATTAAATTATTCAATATAAATGATGTGTTTGGTGGTTGGGCAAAAGCGCAAAAAACACATTTTGTAAATGGTGCGATTTTTGATCAGATTTATTCAGAAAAACCATAAATTTAATCTTCATTCAGATCAACATAAAAGATTGAAAAGCAAATACTGATTGTGTTTGCTTTTTTATTGCATGAAAAATGACAAGAAAACGGTTTTATCTATGAAAAGTTAAGAATTCTCTACAAAAAGTCGTTTGGTGCTGGCGTAAAACAAGGTGATAATGTGCAGTTACATTTTCAGCTGTTGATTCAATTCTTATGTCGCATATTTCTGTCTTACTTCATGAAACCGTTGATGGCGTATTGGCAGGCCGCGATACTGGTATTTTTGTCGATGCGACCTTTGGTCGTGGAGGACATACCAAGCTTTTATTGTCAAAACTTGATCAAAATGCACGCGTTTATGCTTTTGATAAAGATCCTCAAGCCCTTGAAGTTGCAGCACAATTAGAACAAGAAGATCCGCGTTTTAAAATTATTCATGCCAGCTTCGCAGATATTCAGGCTGAACTTGCCCATATTGGTATTACAGAAGTCGACGGCATTATGGCTGACTTGGGGGTGTCATCACCGCAGCTTGACCAAGCCGAACGTGGTTTCAGTTTTATGCAAAACGGCCCACTGGATATGCGTATGGACAATTCGCAAGGCCCAACCGCTGCAGAATGGCTGCTGGATATCGAAGAAGAAAAACTCGCAAACATTATTTACCAATATGGTGAAGAACGTTATAGCCGCCGCATTGCCAAAGCCATTAAACTGGCAGGTGAAATGACAACAACAGCTCAACTGGCAGAAGTGGTTAAAACAGCACATCCAAAATGGGAAAAGCATAAGCATCCGGCAACGCGGACTTTTCAGGCCATTCGTATTGCGATTAATAAAGAACTCGACGATATCGAGACATTCTTGCCGCAAGCGGTTGCTCTGTTAAAACCAACCGCACAATTGGCCGTGATTAGCTTTCATTCGCTAGAAGACCGTTTAATCAAACAATTTATTCAAAAAGAATCGAGTTTGGCCGAAGATTCTGGCTGGGGCATGCCTCAAGCACAGGTTGATACTCGACGTTTAAAGAAAGTTTCTCGTATTCGTGCGAGTGAAGCAGAAGTAAAAGCAAATCCTCGTTCGCGTAGTGCGTGGCTACGTGTGGCTGAGCGTTTAGAGCAAAAAGGCTGAGAATGAACAACAAGAATGATGACGACGTTTTACCAAGCAGCAAAAAGGGACTGAAAAAAGTTGTTGTTTATGCTGTGCTCGTTGCATTGATATTTACCAGTGCAATGATGGTGGTGTTTCAAGTCTTTGAATATCGTCATGATTATCGTGACTTAAGCGCTTACATGCGTGAAAGAGATGATCTGAATGCAGAGTGGGGGCGTTTGCTGATTGAGCAACAAACTTTTGGTGCGACTGCCCAGATTGGTTCTCGGGCAGTGACACAACTCCGTATGTTCTCACCACCCGCTACGCAAACTGTAGTGATTTCTTTACCTATGACTTCAAAGCAAGATAAATAAGGCATGCTGTATGGCAGATAAGAGAAGCAAACCAATACGAAAAAAACAGCAGTCGATTTCTGAAAGACCAACACTTGCTTTGGACATGTGGCGATTTTATTTGCTTTGGGGCACGGTACTACTTTGCTTTGTCGTGTTGGTTGCACGTGCATTCTATGTTCAAGTGGTCAATAAAGACTTTTTACAGAATAAAGCCAATGCCAATATTTTGCGTACCGAACGTCTTGAGGCGATGCGTGGGGTGATCAGTGACCGCCATGGTGTGCCTTTGGCGATTAGTACCCCGATCATGAAAATCGTGATCGACCCACGAGATTATTGGGAAACCAAACAGCAGTTTGATGAAATTACTGCTGAACTGAAAAAAGACCCGAATAATCGTAAATTAAAGCGTCAATTACCAGATAAAAACCTGAATCTGGACGAACTGGCAGATGTTGTTGGTGTTGATCGTGCCGATTTAAAGAAACAAATGCAGGCACGCCCACGTTCACGTTATCTGGTTTTACAAAAAGAAATTCCGCCACAGCAGGCTGACCTGATTATTAAACGCAACTTTCAGGGCGTTTATGCCGAAAAAAGTTATAAGCGTTACTATCCTCAACCTCAACCAAATGCACAGATTATTGGTTTGACCAATAGTGAAGGGGTGGGGATTGAAGGTCTGGAAATGCAGTTGAATAAACAGCTTTCTGGTGTCGATGGTGAGCAAAAAATCATTCGTGATAAAAAAGGTAATCGCCTTAAAGTTTCTGAAGTCATTAAAGAAGTTGAGTCTGGCGAAAATATCACGCTCAGTATCGACTCGCGTTTGCAATACATCATGTATCGCGAGCTTACGGCAGCCGGCGTTGCCAACAATGCACGTTCAGCAACAGCGATTGCGGTCGATGTTAAAACTGGTGAAATTCTGGCGATGACCAGTTGGCCATCTTATAACCCGAATGACAAAAATGGTCTCAACAATAAAGATGCAATGCGTAACCGCGGTGCGATTGATATGTTTGAGCCGGGTTCGACCATGAAACCGTTCACGGTGGCAGCGGCTCTGGAAAGTGGTAAATACACACCAAATACCATCGTCAATACTTCACCGGGTTCAATGCGTTTAGGTTGGCATACGATTCGTGATACGCATAATTATGGTGCTTTGACCGTATCTGGCGTCATTATTAAATCGTCAAACGTGGGTTCAGCCAAGATTGCATTGTCTTTGCCTAAAGATACAGTACCTTCTTTCTTTAGACGTGCAGGTTTTGGACATCGTTCAGCCGTTAAATTCCCGGGGGAGAGTGCGGGTCTGCTCTATTCAGGTAGTAAGCTAAACCCGTCTCAGTTGGGAACTATGGCCTACGGTTATGGTCTGAATGCAACCATTTTACAGGTGGCACAAGGCTATGCCATGTTGGCGAATCATGGCGTACAAATGCCATTGAGCTTGCGCAAACTGGACAAAGCGCCAGAAGGAACACAAGTTCTCGAACCTAAAATTGCTGACCAAGTACTTACCATGCTTGAGCAAGTGACCATGCCGGGCGGTACTGCGAAACAGGCGGTGATTCCGGGTTATCGCGTGGGTGGTAAAACAGGGACAGCACATAAATTACGTGCAGACCGTAAAGGTTACTCGAACAGTGAATATCGTGCCTTGTTTGCCGGTGTTGCGCCAATCAGTGATCCGCGTCTGGCGATGATTGTTGTGGTCGAAAACCCGCAAGGTCGTTATTACGGTGGTCTGGTTGCTGCCCCAGTATTTGCACGGATGATGCAGGAGTCTTTGCGTCTCCTCAACGTGCCTTTAGATAAGCCACTTGATACTTCTATAAAATCCAATCCGTAGGTAGATTATGTCGATTAGTTTTCAACAGATACATCCGATCAGCATAGATGCGGCTTGGTATAGTCAACCTTTTCAAGGTTTTTCCCTGGATAGCCGTAAGGTTGAAAAGGGACAGATTTTTATTGCCTTGAGCAGCTATAGCCAACCAGAAAAAACACGCCAGTTTGCCCAGAATGCTTTAGATGCAGGTGCATTGGTGGTAATTAGTGAAACGGCTTTAGGCTTTGCCAATGAATGGGTTTGTCCTGATGTTCGCTATCAAATGGGCGAATGGCAAAAGCAGTATTTGCAGGCAGTTGATCCTGTGCAGCCCTTGCGTGGTATTGCGGTGACGGGAACCAATGGCAAAACCACGATTTCTCGCCTGATTGCAGAGTTGATTAGTTCGCAAGGCAAAGGCTGTGCGGTTATGGGAACCACAGGCAACGGGATTTTACCTAACTTAACGCCATCAACGCACACCACTTTAGATGCGTTGCAGTTGCAACATGCGCTGCATGACTATGCCAAACAAGGCGCGAGTTTTGTTGCACTGGAAGCCAGTTCGCATGGTTTAGAACAAGGCCGTCTCAATGGCTGTGATCTTGAAATTGCGGTGTATAGCAATTTAAGTCGAGACCATCTGGATTATCACGGTACGCTAGAAGCCTATGCTGAAGCAAAAGCGTTGCTGTTCAAATTTACGACCTTAAAAGCTGTCGTCATTAATCTAGATGATGCACATGCACAGCTTATGTTGGATGCGGCAAAAGCCAATCCATCGCAACCTAAAATCCTCACCTATTCTTTGACGCAAACCTCTGCTGATTATCATATTGCTGATTTGCAATATCGTTTAAGTGGTGCGAGTTTTACGCTAATGAGCCCAACAGGTACTTACACGGTACAAAGCCCATTGCTGGGACATTTTAATGTCGAAAACTTATTGGCGAGTTTGATTGCAGCTGAATATGCCGGTTTTGCGCTGGCAGATCTGGTGCATTTTGTGCCGAAACTGAAAGGTGCGCCGGGTCGTATGCAGGTGATTCAGGATGCTGAGCGTCTATTTGTGGTGGATTATGCACACACACCGGATGCCTTGATTCAGGTACTCACCACATTGAAACGTCATGTCACTGGACAATTGTGGGCGGTATTTGGTTGTGGCGGAGATCGTGACCGTGGCAAGCGTCCACTCATGACTCAGGCCGCGCTTGACCATGCCAATCCAGTCATGCTGACTTCGGATAATCCGAGAACTGAAAATCCTGAACAGATTTTTGCTGACATGAAGCAGGGCATTGATTTTACTGCCCATGTGATGCATGAAATCCATGACCGCCGTGAAGCGATTAAATTTGCTGTAGCGCAAGCCCAAGCGGGAGATATTGTGGTGATTGCGGGTAAGGGGCATGAAAATTATCAGGAAATCGATGGCGTGCGTCATTGGTTTGATGACGTGGTTGAAGTGCAATCTGCAATTGCTGCCCAGCCACATTCGGTACATTCTGCTTATCCTGCGCAATAGTGTGAAAAAAGGTAAATAAAAACGATGCATACCTCAACGACCAGTACTGTTCCATTAGAACTGTGGACAGCAGAACAATTACAACTCGCCACCCAAGGGGAGTGGCATCAGCAGAATATTCCGCAGGGTGAAATTAAACGTATTTTGACTGACTCACGTCACGCTGAGGCGGGCGATGCGTTTCTCGCTTTAAAAGGTGAACGTTTTGATGCGCATAATTTTGTAGCACAAGTGGCTGCACAAGGTTGTCAGATTGCCATCGTAGAGCATCCTGTTGATGCTGATATTGCACAGCTCGTCGTAAAAGATACACGCTTGGCATTAGGGCATCTTGGAGCCTATCGCCGTCAGCAAAACCAACAGTTGAAAGTGATTGCCTTGACGGGTAGCAGTGGTAAAACCACCACCAAAGAAATGCTGGGCAGTATTTTATCTCGTTTAGCACCAACCCTGATTACGCGTGGCAACCTGAATAATGACTTGGGTGTGCCGATGATGTTGCTGGAACTGCGTCAGGAACATCAATATGCCGTGATGGAGCTGGGTGCCAGTCATCAAGGTGAAATTGATTACACCTCGAATCTGGTGCAGCCACATGTGGCAGGTATTTTGAATATTGGTACAGCGCACTTGGGTGAGTTTGGTGGCCGCGAGGGCATTTGCCGTGCTAAATCAGAAATCTATGCACATATTTTGCCGCAAGGCACCGCAATTGTTCCTGCACAAGATGATTATGCAGCTACTATTCGTGAAAATGCACAGGCCCATCCGATTCTGAGTTTTGGTGAAGGCGGCGATGTCTTTGCGACCGATATTCAACTTCATCCTCAATCGGCACAATTTAATTTGCATACGCCACAAGGTGTTCGTGCAGTGAACTTGCCATTTGCAGGGGTGCATAATGTACAGAATGCCGCAGCAGCTACCGCATTTGCTTTAGCGCTTGGTATTGCGCTTGATGATATTGTGCAAGGCTTAGAGCAAGCACAAGGTGCCAAAGGTCGTCTGAACTTTATTCAGCAGCAGAATCACCTGTTTATTGATGATACCTATAATGCCAACCCGACCTCCATGCGTGCAGCAGCACAGGTGCTCTTGCAGCAGCAGGGCTTAAAAGTCATGGTAATGGGCGATATTGGTGAGCTGGGTGACAGTAGCTGGCAAGAGCATCATGATCTCGGCCGAGACTTGGCATCGTTACCATTAGAGCATCTGGTTGTTGTTGGTGAATTCGCTGAAGCAGCGCAACAAGGTTCATCTCATTCAGAAAAGTTACATGCCTTTGCAACACAGGCAGAAGCATTACCGTTTTTAATTAATTTAGTCCAAACACATCAACCCCAGTCAATGAGTTTCCTGTTTAAAGGGTCTCGTTATACCCATATGGAAACGTTGATGGCTGACTTGATGGAGAAAATTTAAATGTTGTTATGGTTATTTGAACAATTGGCGGACTATAACAGTTCGTTTCAGGTTGTTCGTTATTTAACGTTGCGCTCTTTGTTGAGCTTGCTGACTGCCTTGACGATCGGACTGGTATTAGGCCCAGTCATGATTCGTAAATTACAGGCATTAAAATATGGTCAGGCGGTGAGCTCTTTTGCGCCAGAAAACCATGCCAAAAAAATGGGTACCCCAACCATGGGCGGGATCCTCATTTTACTCTCTATCGGGATCAGTACGTTATTGTGGGCTGATTTATCCAATCCATATGTCTGGATCGTGCTTGGCGTGATGGTGGTCTTCGGTGCGGTAGGTTGGGCCGATGACTGGATTAAAGTTCGTTATAAAGACAATGCTGGCTTGCCAGCACGCAAGAAGTTTTTCTGGACTTCGGTAGCGTCTCTAGGTGCAGGTATTGCTTTATATGTGATTGCAAAACAGCAGGATAGCGCGGTACATACAGCGAATATGCTGGACTTGCTGATTCCTTTCTTTAAGAATCTCTCTATTCCATTATCAGCGGTTCCACTAGGCTTGGCATTTATTGTGTTTACTTATCTGGTGATTAACGGCGCATCGAATGCGGTGAATCTGACGGATGGTCTGGATGGTTTGGCGATCATGCCAATCGTAATGGTTGCAGCAGGTTTGGGTGTATTTGCTTATTTATCGGGTGATATCCGTTTCGCTGAATATTTGCATATTCCTTATGTAAAATATACCTCTGAGCTGGTAGTCATCTGTTCGGCAATGGTCGGTGCTGGTTTGGCCTTCCTCTGGTACAATGCGCATCCAGCCCAAGTCTTTATGGGCGATGTCGGTGCATTGGCACTCGGTGCGATGCTCGGTACCATTGCGGTGATGGTTCGTCAGGAAATCGTATTTGCGATTATGGGCGGTGTCTTTGTGATGGAAGCCATTTCTGTATTCTTACAGATCGGTTCATTGCGTATGCGTAACAAGCGCGTGTTCTTGATGGCGCCTCTGCATCACCATTATGAAAAACAAGGCTGGAAAGAAACACAGGTTGTGATTCGTTTCTGGATTATCACGATTTTCCTCGTCGTGTTAGGCTTAATGACCTTAAAATTACGTTAAACCAAGATTCAAGAAAGAAGCTGGTATTGACCAGCTTTTTTTATGTTTGGAGAAAATAGATGAGTTTGTTGATGTGTCCTGTTTGTCGCCAATCATTGAATTTGGTTGAAAACTCCTGGCGTTGTGAAAAAGGGCATCACTATGATGTAGCGAAACAGGGCTATGTCAATTTACATGTGGTGCAGCATAAACATAGCAAGTCACCCGGGGATACGCCTGAGTCGGTACTGGCACGCCGTGAGTTTCTGCAAGCAGGTTTTTATCAACCTTTGCAGCAGGCTGTGGTCGAGATTCTGCAACAGCTTAAACCTCAAGCTGTGCTGGATATTGGTTGTGGTGAAGGCTATTACACCAGTGCAATGCAGTCGCATACTCAACAGTGTATCGGGGTGGATATTGCCAAAACTGCGGTGCAAAGAGCAGCCAAGCTGAATTCAAAAGTGACTTGGGTGGTGGGAACAGGAGCGACTTTGCCTGTTCAGGATCATTCAATTGACCTTTGCACCAGTCTGTTTAGTCCAATTCCTCAAGATGAAATCATGCGAGTGTTACAAGAGGATGGCTATCTGATTGTGGTTACGCCTGCGCCACGTCATTTATACGATTTGCGCGAAGCCTTGTTTGAGCAAGTGAACTTGCATGAGCCACAGAAGTTTGTGGAGCAGTTGGAGGCACAGTTTGAGCTAAAACAGGAACGGGTGGTTGAGAGCATCATGTCACTGGATCAGCAGGCGTTAAAAAATCTTATTGCCATGACGCCGTATGCTTATAAGGCCAATCCTGAGCGACGCAAACTGCTAGAGCAGTCGTCACAATTTGCAGCGACCGCATCCTTCCAGATTTATCTGTTCCAGAAAAAAAAGAAGCCATCAATTTGATGGCTTCTTTTTTGGTTACTGAATCTGATTAATCAGATTTTCAATTCCGTCACGCTCTTTTTGAGGTGCTGGATTATTACCCATTGCTGGTGGTTGCTTTTTGGCAGGGACAATCGGACGTTCCTCAACTGAGGTTGGTGGTGTGGTTCCTGGCAGGTCAGAAAAGTCGTTTTGAGTTGAACGTGTTGGTACAGGCGGTGCTGGACGATAAAGTGGACGAGCCAGTGGTGGCGAAGCACGATATTCTTTTTTGTCTTCACTTTGCTGGATCTGTAATTTATCACGCGAAATTGGATCTTTCGCCTCTTTATCCAGACGTACCCATGCCGATGGCGTGTCTTTTAATGACTGACCCATAAAGTTGGTCCAGATCGGAAGCGCTGCAACACCACCGTATTCACGACGACCTAGCGTACGCGGTTGGTCAAAGCCAACCCAAGCCACAGCAACTAACTTGCCATTGAAGCCCGCGAACCATGCATCTTTTGCATCGTTGGTTGTTCCTGTTTTACCACCCAAATCATCACGGCCGATTTTCATCGCGGCACGTCCGGTACCGTGTTGAATTACATCACGTAAGATGTTGGCCATGTCATAAGCCGAGCTTGATTTCAGGATGCGTTGTGCCTGACGATAGTCACCATTTGGCTTGCTTGCTTTTTCAGTATCAGCAGCAGTCATTGGTACTTCAGATGCTGCATTTGTATCATCCAAAGTCGCATTGGTGATTTCTTTGACTTCATCTTTTTTGCGTGCATCAGCCGTTTGTTGTTTCGCATCGTTCTTTGCAGTGGCAATACAAGGAATACATGCGTACTCAGGCTTCGCTTCATAAATGACTTTGCCATACGCATCTTCAATACGTGTAATAAAGTGCGGCTGGATACGGTAACCGCCATTGGCAAATGTCGCATAACCTGTTGCCATTTGAATCGGTAATACCTGTGGTGTACCTAAGGCAATGGTGTAGTTACGCGGAATTTGGTCATCTTGTAAACCAAAATCCATAAACAGTTGGCGGGTACGTTCGATCCCGACATTTTGTAATAAACGGACAGAAACCGAGTTTCGTGACAAGTAAAGAGCACGACGTAATGGAATCATACCAAGATAGCGTCCATCCGCGTTTCTTGGTGACCATTTACCAATGGTAATCGGACTGTCGTTAACCATGCTATATGGCGTCATACCACGTTCTAAAGCCAGTGCATACACGAATGGTTTAATGGTAGAACCGGGTTGTCTCCAACCTTGTAAAGCACGGTTAAATTTCGATTGATAGAAGTTATAGCCACCGACAACCGCTTCAATTGCACCGTCATTTGGATTAATGGCAATGAGCTGGCCTTGTACTTTCGGTACTTGAGTCAAAGCCCATACCGTTTTGCCTTCATTTGGACGTAAACGCACAATATCTTTGACTTTGACAATTTGTGAAGCATTTGATGGGGCGCCACCCACGCTATTGGCGTTGCGATATGGACGTACCCAAGACATGCCTGACCAGTTCACTGTTACGGTTGAGCCATCTTGCATTAAGGCTTCAAAAGAATTGTTATTCACTTTGGTGACTTGAGCAGGGTAGGTGTTTGCATAAGCCATGAACTGTTTTAATGGTTTGTCATGTGCTTCTGGACCGCGCCAGCCATGACGACGGTCATATGCTTCCAGTCCATTTTGAATCGCTTGTTCTGCATAACGCTGACGGTTGCTATCAACGGTGGTGTAAACCTTATAACCCGAATCAATCGCCTGTTCGCCAAAATGCTCAACTAATTCGGAACGGACCATTTCTCCGACATAGGGAAAAACGTTACTCACCGAGCGATCAACCATGTTCAGATTGATTGGCTCGGCAACCGCTTGCTGGTATTGATTCTGGTTGATATAACCCAGCTGCAGCATACGTCCCAAAATCCAGTTACGACGCTCAAGTGCACGATCTGGGTTAACTACAGGGTTATATTTTGATGGTGCTTTTGGTAAACCCGCAATCATTGCCATTTGTGCGGTGGTTAGCTCATTCAGGTTTTTGTTGTAATAGATACGAGCAGCCGCGGCGATACCGTAGGCATTTTTACCCAAGAAAATTTTATTGACATACGCCGTCAAAATTTCCTGTTTTGTTAAATTCTGTTCGATTTTTCGTGCAAGAAAAACCTCAGTCAGTTTACGTCTTAGTGTTCGGTCTGGACTTAAATAATAGTTCTTCGCAACCTGCATAGTAATGGTTGAGCCCCCAGTCTGGACATCAGAACCCGTAACAGATTCAGTCAAAGCTCGCCCTAAGCCTTTAAAACTGATGCCGTTATGCTCAAAAAATGAGGAGTCTTCTGCTGCAAGGAAACCGTGAATAAAGGTCGGAGGAATCTGTTCATACTTAACAGGAATTGATAATTTCCCGCCATATTCCGCAATTAACTTATTATCTGCCGTATAGACTTGCAATGGTTTTAATAAAGGCGCTTTTTTTAATGAGCTCATATCTGGCAATGATGGCGCGAGATAGAGATACATGCCATAAAATCCCATTGGAAGTGAGACTAAGATAATAATAACGATCAAAAAAAATGGGCGAACAATACCAGAACTGGATAGCTTTTTCATAATAAGTAAGTTTTAATAAGAGCGAATGGCAAACTAATTGTGGTCAGTATATCCTTTAGACATGCGGATTGTTAGATGAGTTATTGTATCCGTATCAATTAAAGACCAAAACAAAATTAGTATGTTGAATTTTTGGGGATAAAAAAATAAATAGGAAAGTACTGTGCTCAGGTTATATCGTAAACCAAATAAGGGGTTAGTGGGTGTCGATATTAGTTCGACAACTGTTAAATTATTGGAGCTCTCTGTAAAGAACGGTAGATATTGGGTTGAAAGTTATGCGGTGATGCCATTACCTGAAAATAGTGTAGTGGAAAAAAGCATTCTGAACCCAGAGGCGGTGGGTGATGCGCTTGAGAGAGTCGTCAACCTTGCGAATCCTCACACCACCAATGTTGCATTTGCAGTGCCTACTTCTATGGTCATTAACAAGATTATAGAAATGGATGCTGACATGTCGGATGAAGAACGTGAAGTTCAGATCCGTATGGACGCTGAGCAATACATTCCGTTCCCGTTAGATGAAGTGAGTCTGGATTTTGAAGTTTTACCTGACCGTTTGGCCAATGCAAACCGGGTAAACGTACTGCTCGTGGCGACACGAACAGAAAATGTAGACACACGTGTCGAAGTTCTCGAACTGGCTGGCCTCACCGCAAAAATCGCTGAAGTTGAAAGTTACGCAATGGAGCGTGCTTTTAGTGTCTTTGCTGATACTTTGCCAATGGGTGCCAATACGGTCGGTATTCTGGATATTGGTCACACTATGACCACGCTTTCTGTGATGCAGAAAGGCAAAATTATCTATACCCGTGAGCAAGTGTTTGGCGGTCGTCAACTGACTCAAGATGTACAAAGTCGCTATGGCTTGTCTTTTGAGGAAGCGGGCCGTGCCAAAAAAGAAAGAACACTGCCAGACGATTATGATACCGAAGTGCTTGAACCTTTCCTTGATGCAGTCGTTCAGCAAGCTGCACGTTCACTCCAGTTCTTCTTTTCATCTTCTCAGTTCAATGAGATTGACCATATTTTACTTGCTGGCGGGAATGCCAATATTCCTGGTCTGGCGAAATTATTACAACAAAAGCTCGGTTACCGGGTGACCATTGCCAATCCATTTTTACAAATGGGTTTTTCTCCCCAAATTGATATTAAAAAAATTGAAAATGATGCTTCCTCTTTAATGGTGGCATGTGGTTTGGCAATGAGGAGTTTTGATTAATGGCAAAGATTAACTTACTCCCTTGGCGTGATGAGCTAAGAGAACAAAGAAAGAAACAGTTTGTCGCTTTTTGTGTTGGGGTTGCTGCATTAGGGGTTGCATCGGTCTTTTCAGGATGGATGTATTTTGATCATAAATTGAGTGATCAAGAACAGGCCAATCAGCTGATTGTGAGTACCAATCAGAATCTGGATACACAACTGAAAGCTCTGGATGGTTTGCAAGAACGCCGTAATGCCATTATTGAGCGCATGAAGCTGATTCAGGGTTTACAAGGGCAACGTCCAGTTACGGTACGTCTAGTGGATGAATTGGTTCGCGTCACACCACCAACCATGTACTTGACCAAGTTTACCCGTACAGGTGATAAATTCACCATCGAAGGTAAAGCAGAAAGTCCGAATACCGTGGCTGAATTGTTGCGTAATCTTGAGGCTTCGCCGTGGTATCGCAATGCCTTTATGAATTCATTCCTTGCAGTAGATGAAGATAAAAACAAAGATAAAGCAGCAAGCTCGCTGGTTCCTCGGGTTGAGGAAAATTATGGAAGTTTTATTGTCACTGTAGATTTGGGTGAGATTGGTACAACTGTTGAGGCTGCACCAACAACAGAACAGGCAGCATCAGGGACAGTAGCAGTGGGGACCGCGAAATGAACCAAGATGAATTGAATCAAGACACCGTTGCTGTCAAGAAAAAGAAAATGACGGTCGAGCAGTTCTTCCAGCAATTTAATACGCTGGACATGAACAATTACGGCAGTTGGCCTTTATCCGTCAAAATCACGTGCTGGATCTTCGTATTTTTAGCTGTGATTGCGCTGGGTTATTTTGTGGTGATTAAATCTCAGCTCGAAGCGATTGAGAACGCTCAGGCGCAGGAACAAAGCTTACTCAACGAATTTAGAGAAAAAGATTCCAAACTGCGTAACTTGCAACAATACCAAGCGCAATTGCAAGAAATGGAAGCGAATTTTAATCAACAATTAGAACAGCTACCAAAAGAAACAGAGATTCCGAGTCTGGTTGAAGACATCAACTTGACGGGTGTCAACTCTGGCCTGAAATTTAAAAACATCCGTCTGGAAAATGAAGTCAAACAAGAGTTCTTTATTGAGCAGCCAATCAGTATCGATGCGACAGGTGACTACCATGCGTTTGGTGCTTTCGTGACAGGTATTGCGGCCTTGCCTCGTATTGTGACTTTGCATGACTTTACGGTTGAAGCAAAAGAAGATACCCAGAAAAAATCTGATATTCCTGTGGTGAATTATACTGTGAAAGCCAAGACCTACCGTTATGTAGGCGCGGATGATCAGGCCAATGCCGCTGCGGCAGCGACAAATAATCCACCTGCTGCAGGAGGAAAGTAAGCCATGAATAATTATAAATTACTACTTAGCTTGTTGCTTGGATTGGGGTTGGTTGGATGTGATTCGCGTATTGATGCAGTCAACCAGAAGATGGCTGAAATCCGAAATCAGCCGCCTTTACCGATTGAACCTGCACCTGTATTTACACCTGTACCGTTATTTAACTATTCGGCGCATCAGCTGAAAAGCCCATTTATGCCAAGTTCTTTAGCTGCCGAGTTAAAGATTATGGCAGGCAAACGTGTGTATCCGAACTTTAATCGTCAGCCACAACCGCTAGAGAGCTATGCGCTGGAATCATTAAATATGAAGGGTAGCATGCGTGGCAGAAGCAGCGAGACGATTGCTCTGATTCAAACACCTGATGGGCAAATCGAGCGCGTACAAGTGGGTAGTTATTTGGGGATGAATCAGGGGCGCATCATTAAAATTAGCCCGACTCAGATAGATTTGGTGGAAATCGTACCTGATGGACGAGAAGGTTACGTAGAAAGACCTCGAACACTCGTTCTCATTGGACCAGCACCATAAGATTAAGGGAATAACAATGAAAAAACAGTTTAAAGATTCTTTATTTGGGGAAGCGAAGACCATGAATCATGCATTCCGTCAATTTTCTATGGCTGCGATTACGCTTGCTGTGATGCAGGTTGCATCAGCACAAGTCAGCATGACCAATATTGTACCCATGAATTTGGCTGAGCAAGGTACAGAAATCCGCGTCATGTTTAATGGTTTGCCACCGCAACCACAAGCTTATCAGCTTGAACAGCCTGCTCGCTTGATTCTGGATTTTGATAAAGCACAACAAACCTTAAAACAAACTTCTATTCCAGTTTCAACCAATGAAGCAAGTTCTGTCGAAGTTGCGGCAGATGACCAGCGTTCTCGTGTGATTGTGAATTTGAAAGATGCTGGTGCATTTACGACACGTGTGGAAGGTAATACTTTTGTATTGAAAATTAATTCAGCCAAGCCTGCGGCAATGGCAGCTCCAGTCGCTGCTGTGCGTCAAGCACAACAAGGTATTTCCAATATTGGTTTCCAGCGTGGCAATCAGGGCGAAGGGTTGGTAGTTATTGATTTATTAGGGAATAACACACCTGTAGATGTACAACAGCAAGGCAGTAAGATTGTTGTGCGTACCATGGGGAATAAAATCCCGACGCATTTGGCTCGTCGCTTAAATACCAATGATTTCGCAACACCTGTTGCAAGTATCGATGCTTATAACGACAAGGGAAATGGTGTCATTACCATTCAGTCTGCGGGTAGCTATGAATATATGGCTTATCAGGCAGAAAATAAACTGACCATCAGCTTAAAGCGTCCTGAAGATAAATCACCGACCAAGGCCAAGACCCAAACCTATACAGGGAATAAAATTTCTTTAGACTTCCAGGATATTGAAGTACGCCGTGTATTGCAGTTACTTGCAGACTTTACCGGTATCAATATGGTGGCCGCAGATACGGTGCAAGGTAATATCACCTTACGTCTTAAAGACGTGCCGTGGGATCAGGCTTTGGATATTGTCTTGAAAACCAAGAATCTGGACAAGCGTCGTAATGGTAATGTGATCTGGATTGCACCAGTTTCAGAGCTGATTAAGGCCGAGGAAGAAGAAGCAAAAGCGCAGGCACAAAGCGTGAAACTGGCGCCTCTGCAAACTGAATATATTACGTTAAGCTATGCAAAAGCAGCGGATATTGAAAAGCTGATTACCCAAGGGAAGAATGCGAACTCCAACAATGGTAATTCTTCAAACTCAATCAGCAATGATAATTTAGCGGGTGGCTTGTTAAGTCCTCGCGGAACTATTTCGATTGACCCGCGTACCAATACCTTAATCGTGAATGATACTTCTCAGAAAATTGACCAGATCCGTAAGATGGTTGATCTGTTGGACGTATCGGTTAAACAGGTCATGATTGAAGCGCGTATTGTCAGTGCCAGCACCGATTTTACCAAAGAGATGGGCGTAAAATGGGGAATCTTATCTCAGGGTATTACTAAAAATAATGATCTGTTAGTGGGCGGTAGTGATCAGACATTGTGGGATTTAAGAAAGCCTGAGAAAGATAGTGATACAGGCGGCTGGAAATATGAAATTGAACGTCCAGATAACCTGAATGTCGACTTGGGTGCAGTTACACCTGGGGCAAGCCGTATTGCTTTTGGTTTAATTAGCCTGTCAGACTTTATGCTGGATTTAGAACTTTCAGCGGTACAAGCCGATGGCTATGGCGAAGTGATTTCGACGCCAAAAGTCATGACTGCCGACAAGCAAGCTGCAAAAATTGAATCAGGTAAGAAAATTCCTTATACCTCATCAACTGGTGGTGGTGCGAATGCTGTGCCTAAAACAGAGTTTATTGATGCGACCTTAAGTCTGGATGTGACACCAAGCATTACTCCTGATGGTAAAGTCATGATGAAGCTGAACATTACCAAAGACTCGCAAAGTACGCCGACTCCAACAGGACAGCTCACCATTAATAAAAACCAGATTGATACCAATGTACTGGTGGATAATGGTGAAACCGTAGTGCTTGGTGGGATTTTTGAGCAGGAAAATATCAGTTCTCAAGTGAAAGTACCATTCTTGGGTGACTTACCTTATGTCGGACGCTTATTCCGCCGTGACCTGAAAACAGACAATAAACGTGAGCTACTTATTTTTATTACGCCGAGAATTGTTAATGACACTTTAACCAGAAATCATTAATATATTTTCAATAATCGCAATTCATATAGGTGGCGCGTTGCCAAGCAAAGCGTTTGAAACCCTACCAAATATTTATTTGGTAGGGCCAATGGGGGCAGGAAAAACAACAGTTGGCCGGCATTTAGCAGAATTGCTAGGCCGTGATTTTATTGATAGCGATCATGAAATCGAACGTAAAACAGGTGCCACAATTCCATGGATTTTTGAAAAAGAAGGGGAAGTCGGATTTCGGTTGCGCGAAACCAATGTATTGAATGACTTAACCTCTCGTCCATTATTGGTATTGGCTACAGGCGGTGGCGCAGTCACCCAAGTGAAAAACCGAGAATTCCTTAAACAGCGTGGAATCGTTGTTTATCTTTATACTCCTGTAGAGTTACAACTACAGCGAACCTATCGCGATAAAAATCGCCCTTTATTACAAGTCGAAAATCCAGAGCAAAAACTACGTGACTTATTGGCACTGCGCGATCCTTTATATCGTGAGGTTGCACACTATGTCATTGAAACAAATCAAGGTGCCGCACGGGATTTAGCACAACGTATCTTGCACGTCATTTTATCTAAACAAGTTAAGTAATCGCTGGTTGGTTGTCATTATGCAAACGTTACATGTTGAGTTGGGTGATCGTCGTTATCCAATATTTATTGGTAGTCATTTAGATCCAAAAGAATTGCTTGAGCCTTATTTACATGGTCGACAAGTCATGCTGGTGTCTAACTCAACGGTTGCGCCTTTATATTTACAACATTATATGGATGCCTTGACTCAGCTTGATAAACAAGTCGCTCAATGCATTTTGCCAGATGGTGAGAAATATAAAGACCTTCAGCATTTGAATCTTATTTTCGATGCTTTGCTTGAAGCAGGCTTTAATCGTGATTGTACCGTATTGGCTCTGGGTGGTGGTGTCATTGGCGATATGGCAGGTTTTGCCTCAGCCTGTTTCCAGCGTGGCGTCTATTTTGTTCAGGTGCCGACCACCTTGTTGTCACAGGTTGACTCAAGCGTAGGTGGCAAAACGGGTATTAACCATCCGTTGGGCAAGAATATGCTGGGTGCTTTCCAGCAGCCACAAGTGGTGCTGGCGGATATGGCTCAGCTAGAGACTTTGCCAGATCGTGAACTGTCTGCGGGCCTGTCAGAAGTGATTAAATATGCCTTATTGGGTGATGTTGATTTTCTGGTCTGGTTAGAACAGAACATGGATGCTTTGGTTGCACGTGATGCAAACTTATTGGCAGAGGCTGTTTATCGCTCATGCGCACATAAAGCCCGTATTGTTGCAAACGATGAAAAAGAGCAGGGCGAGCGCGCCTTACTCAATCTTGGGCATACCTTTGGACACGCGATTGAATCTTATCTGGGTTACGGCACATGGTTGCATGGTGAAGCTGTAGCTACGGGTATGGTGATGGCAGCAGATTTGTCTCATCGTTTAGGCTGGATTTCAGCCGAAGATGTGCAACGTACAAAAAATATCATTCAACGCGCCAATTTACCGATATCATGTCCAAAAATTCCATTAGATGAATTCTTGGCTTATATGTCGCATGATAAAAAAGTCTTAAATGGGCAATTACGTCTGGTTTTATTGAAAACATTAGGTCAGGCGGTGATTACCAAAGACTTTGACGTTGAGTTAATGAAACAATCTATTCTTGCAAATCAATCTGCATAATTAATTATTTGGGTAAAGCATGGCTGTGTCACGATCAATTTGGCAAAATATTCAACAATATAGCTGGCTCGTTTTCGCGTTGGCTTGTTTAATTGCTGCATTGATATTCTGGGGCGTTACGGATACTAAAGCCCTGGTCAAAGAGCAACAGCCGACTGAAACGGAAACACAGGTTCAGATTCAACCTGAAAAGGTGGCAGCGACTGCACATCTGGGTGCACTCTCGGATGAGGTGAAGCCATTAGATACCACGACACGTGTTGTTGTCTCTAATGATCATGCACCTGAGTTTCGTGGAACCAAATATGTTAAGGATAATCAACGTCAGTGGACGATGGAAATTTTCCGTAGTTCAGATGAGGCAATTATTAAAAATTTCTTGTTAAATCGAGCTGATCGCAAGAAGTTTGTTTATTTCCGTCTGAGTGGTGAAGATCAGGTTGAGCAATATGTGCTTACTTATGGTGCTTTTTCAAATGCAGAAGAAGCCACCCGTCAATTTGCCCAGCTCAATCTGGCACTTCCTGAGTCGATAAAGCCGAAAGCACAACAGCTGACAACATATGCTGAGTTTGTGAATGATTTGGGATCTGATGAAATGAAATCGGCGACCAATCAGCTTTATGCAGTACAGTTAAGACCTGCTGCACTGCCTAGAGTGGATGAAACCTTGTTAATGAATCGAGCACCAGCAACGAGCAATCGGGCGGCAGATTCATCAACAACCGTTAAAACGACTGTGACTCAACGTGATGCACAAGGTAATGTCGTTAACGTTAAACAAAGCCAATCGGCCCCTCCAGCACCGACAAATGCTGAAAAAATAAAAGAAAATTCAGATTCTTCTAAACGAGAAGTAAGCGATCCATTTAATTGATGTTGCACTAAAATTGTGCAGAAGTGATTCTTTTTATAGCAACATGATTTTTTTTGGTGCGTTTTATAACTAGGGGCAAGTTCTTTGCCCCTTATAATTTAAAGTTATTTTAATTTTTTTAATGATTTAGTAAATCCTATTTTACATGGCATGTTTTTTGCATTCTTGTGGTGCTAATTTGTCTGCTCATTGCGCCTTTTGGTACTAAATGATTCATTAGTTTAGTGAAATGGAAAGTTTTTGTGCTTTACAAACTTTTTTGAGGGTGTAATAACTGAAAACACTTTAGATGGCGAAATGCACTGCGTCTTTAAAAAGAAAGGCGTATATTGCAAATCCGCCAGTAAAAATGTTTTCGCGAAGCATTGAACTTTAAATGAGTTGATCGGCAATATCGCAGAAAATGAATTGAATGTTTGTTGCTCGAAAGAGCCATGTTGAAAGAAGGGTACGCTATGCACATGCCATCGCCTAATACTGTAGCTCCCGCTCAAGGTTTATATCAGCCTGACGAGTTTAAGGATAACTGTGGTTTTGGTCTGATTGCCCACATGAAGGGTGAATCAAGCCATCATCTGGTCGAAACTGCGATTCACAGTTTAAGTTGCATGACGCACCGTGGTGGTATTGCCGCGGATGGTAAAACAGGAGATGGGTGCGGATTGTTATTGGCGATGCCGAAACAATTTTTCCGTGACGAAGCTCAGAAACTGGGAACCAACCTGACTGAGATTTTTGCTGCTGGTACGGTATTTTTAAATATTGATCCTGCTTTAGCGCAAAATGCGAAAAACATTTTAAATAAGGAAATCGAAGCTGCGGGCCTGACCGTTGCAGCATGGCGTATCATTCCAACCAATAACGATGCCTTAGGTGAGATTGCACTTCAATCTTTACCTGCATTTGAACAGATTCTCGTGAACTGCCCAATGGGCTTAACCGAAGTTGAGTTTAACCGTAAGCTCTTCTTGGCCCGTCGTCGTGCAGAACAAAAATTACAAAATGATCCATTATTCTATGTGACTACATTAGCGACTACAGTGATCAGCTATAAAGGTCTCATGATGCCAGCAGCGATTGCTGACTTCTATACTGACTTGGCTGACGAGCGCTTAAAATCGCATATCGTGGTGTTCCACCAACGTTTCTCGACCAATACCTTGCCACGTTGGCCATTGGCACAGCCATTCCGTTACCTTGCGCATAATGGTGAGATTAATACCATTACGGCGAACCGTAACTGGGCATTGGCACGTACACCAAAATTTGAAAATGCATTACTTCCAGGTCTGACTGAGTTAAATCCGATCGTAAACCGTACAGGTTCGGATTCATCAAGCCTAGATAACATGCTTGAAATTCTTGTTGGCGGTGGCATGGATCTGTTCCGTGCACTCCGTATGCTCGTTCCACCAGCATGGCAAAACGTTGAAACTCTGGATGCTGACTTACGTGCCTTCTATGAATTCAACTCGAAGCACATGGAAGCATGGGATGGCCCAGCAGGTCTGGTGATTCAGGATGGTCGTCATGCGATCTGTATGCTTGACCGTAATGGTTTACGTCCAGCGCGTTGGGTAATCACAAAGAATGATTACATCACACTTGCTTCTGAAATTGGCGTGTGGGGTTATGAGCCAGAAGATGTCGTGTCTAAAGGCCGTGTTGGCCCTGGTCAAATCCTCGTAGTCGATACGTTAACTGGAAAAGTGCTTGATACTAAAGATGTCAGCAATCACCTGAAAAATATGCGTCCATACCGTGAATGGTTGCGTGATCATGCGATTCGCTTACAGGCAAATCCACAGCTTGAAGAGCAACTGGTGGATCAAGGTCTTACAGGTGATAAGTTAAAAGCAGCGCAAAAAATGTTCATGGTGACATTTGAAGAGCGCGATCAACTGTTACGTCCAATCGCAGAAAGCGGTCAGGAAGCTGTCGGTTCAATGGGTGATGATACCCCAATGGCGGTATTGTCTCGTCAAGTGCGCCATGTTTCTGACTATTTCCGTCAGCAGTTTGCTCAGGTCACCAACCCGCCAATCGATCCATTACGTGAATCGATCGTAATGTCACTGGAAACCTGTTTAGGCCGTGAACAGAACGTATTCGAGCAAGGCCCAGAGCATGCCGACCGTATCATCATTTCAAGCCCTGTATTGTCTAATTCAAAAATGCAGCAACTTCGCGATGTTGAAAAAGAGCGCGAAGGCTATGGCGTGGTTGATATTGATCTGAACTATGCTGAAACTGAAGGTTTACAAGCAGCGATTGCACGTATCTGTGAAGAATCAGCACAGGCGGTACGTGATGGCAAAACGCTGATTGTATTAACAGATAAAAACTTCCGTGAAGGCTTCTTGCCTGCAAACTCTGCATTGGCAACAGGTGCAGTACACCATCATTTGATTAAAACGGGTTTGCGTACTGATGCGAACATTTTAGTTGAAACAGGTTTTGCACGTGATCCACATCAGTTTGCGGTATTACTTGGCTTTGGTGCGACTGCGGTATATCCATATTTGGCTTATGATGTCATCAATGACTTGGTTGCTAAAGGCGAATTATTGGGTGACCCAATTCATTCACAAGCAAACTTCCGTAAAGGGATTGAGAAAGGCTTACTTAAAGTTCTTTCTAAAATGGGTATCTCGACGGTTGCCTCGTACCGTGGTGGTCAGTTATTTGAAGCAGTGGGTTTATCTTCTGAAGTGGTTGATAAATGTTTCCTTGGCGTACCAAGCCGTATTCAAGGTGCGACTTTTGCTGACCTTGAAAATGACCAGAAGAAATTGGCGACGACTGCTTGGCAGAACCGTAAGCCGATTGATCAAGGTGGTTTGCTTAAATTCGTATTTGGTAAAGAGTATCATGCGTTTAACCCAGACGTGATCAATGCCCTGCATAAAGCTGTACGTTCAGGCCAATATGTTGACTTTAAAGAATATGCAGAACTGGTCAATAACCGTCCAGTTGCAACGATTCGTGATTTATTCAAGTTAAAAACCACGGATGGAATTGCGATTGATCAGGTTGAAACGATTGAAGAAATTCTGCCACGTTTTGACTCTGCGGGTATGTCTTTGGGTGCATTATCACCAGAAGCACACGAAGCGATTGCGATTGCCATGAATACTATTGGTGGTCGTTCTAACTCGGGTGAGGGCGGTGAAGATCCTGCTCGTTATGGCACGATTCGTAACTCGAAAATCAAACAGATTGCATCAGGTCGTTTTGGTGTAACGCCAGCTTACTTAACCTCTGCTGAAGTATTACAGATCAAAGTAGCACAAGGTGCAAAACCGGGTGAGGGTGGTCAGTTACCAGGTGGTAAAGTGAATGGCTTAATTGCACGTTTACGTTACTCAGTACCCGGTGTTACCTTGATTTCACCACCACCGCATCATGATATTTATTCGATTGAAGATTTATCGCAATTGATCTTTGACTTAAAACAGGTCAACCCTCAAGCGATGGTATCAGTCAAACTGGTATCTGAACCGGGTGTTGGAACAATTGCTGCGGGTGTTGCAAAAGCGTATGCCGACTTCATTACCATTTCAGGTTATGACGGTGGTACAGCGGCATCACCACTTTCATCGATTCACCATGCAGGTTCACCGTGGGAATTAGGTCTAAGCGAAGCGCATCAAGCACTTCGTGTAAATGACTTACGTGGCAAGGTTCGTGTACAAACCGATGGTGGTTTGAAAACGGGTCTGGATGTCATCAAGGCCGCTATTTTAGGTGCAGAAAGCTTCGGTTTCGGTTCTACGCCAATGATCGCATTGGGCTGTAAATACCTGCGTATCTGTCACTTGAACAACTGTGCAACGGGTGTTGCAACACAGCAAGATCATTTACGTCAGGAACACTATATTGGTGAACCTGAAATGCTGATCAACTTCTTCAAGTTTATTGCAGAAGAAACGCGTGAATGGTTGGCTGCATTGGGTGTTGCCTCACTGAAAGACTTGATTGGCCGTGTTGATTTACTCGAAGTATTACCGGGTGAAACAGACAAACATGCACATCTTGATCTTAGTGCATTATTAACCTCACATCCCGCTGCTGACGGTAAGGCGCAATATTGCCAAGTTCAGGGCAATGCACCATTTGATAAGGGTGTTTTGGCTGAGCAAATGGTGGCAGAAATGTTGCCGGCAATTGAAGCGGGTACAGGTGGTTCATTCAACTTCACTGTAGGTAACTGTGACCGTTCGATTGGTGCACGTATCTCAGGTGAGATTGCACGTCGTTATGGCAATCTGGGTATGGAAAATAATCCAGTGGTCATGAACCTGATCGGTACTGCGGGTCAGTCACTCGGGGTATGGAATGCGGGTGGTTTGCATATCAAACTTGAAGGTGATGCCAACGACTATGTCGGTAAAGGTATGGCTGGTGGTCGTGTATCGATCTTCCCACCAAAAGGTTCACCGTTCCAGACCCAAAATACCGCAATTATTGGTAACACCTGTTTATATGGTGCGACTGGCGGTAAAGTCTTTGCTGCGGGAACTGCGGGTGAGCGTTTCGCGGTTCGTAACTCAGGCGCATTTGCGGTTATTGAAGGTGCGGGCGACCACTGTTGTGAATATATGACGGGTGGTGTGGTAACAGTATTAGGTAAAGTGGGTCATAACTTCGGTGCAGGTATGACTGGTGGTTTTGCTTATGTACTCGACCTTGATAATGACTTTGTCGACTACTATAACCACGAACTTATTGATCTGAATCGTATCTCTACAGAAGCGATGGAAGACCATAAAGAAAACCTACTCCGTATTTTGGATGAACATATTCAGGAGACGGGTAGTGCATGGGCTTACAAGATCCGTAATGAGTTCGACTTCTATAGTCGTAAGTTCTGGCTGGTGAAACCAAAAGCTGCTAATTTACAGACGCTTTTGAAAACAACCCAAGCTGATCCACAATAATTCCACGACTGCATAGACATAGGCAGGTGCAGAGATGAGGGACATCGATGCGCCTACCCACGGAGAGAGACATGGCAGAGCGCCTTAATAATGACTTTCAATTTCTGGATGTAGCACGCCAAGATCCAGAGAAAAAAGATATTACTGTCCGCAAGGCAGAGTTTGTGGAAATTTATAAACCTTTTACTGCGGAAGTGGCTGCGAATCAGACCCACCGTTGTTTAGGGTGTGGTAACCCGTATTGTGAATGGAAATGTCCGGTACATAACTACATTCCAAACTGGTTAAAACTGATTGCAGAAGGCCAGATTTTCCAAGCGGCTGAACTTTGCCACCAAACCAACACCTTGCCAGAAGTTTGTGGTCGTGTGTGCCCGCAAGACCGTTTGTGTGAAGGTGCTTGTACCTTAAATGATGGTTTTGGTGCAGTCACCATTGGTAATGCTGAAAAATATATCAATGATACTGCTTTCGCTTTGGGCTGGCGTCCAGACATGTCTGGGGTAAAGTGGACCAATAAAAAAGTTGCGATTATTGGTGCAGGGCCAGCGGGCTTAGGTTGTGCTGATATTTTGGCGCGTGGTGGTGTAAAACCAGTCGTATTTGATAAACGCCCTGAAATTGGTGGTTTGCTCACATTCGGTATTCCAGAATTTAAAATGGAAAAAGATGTGATGAAACGTCGTCGTGAAATCTTTACTGGTATGGGCATCGAGTTTCGCTTAAATACCGAGATTGGCGTTGATGTCACCATTGAACAATTGCTTGCTGAATACGATGCCGTGTTCATGGGCATGGGAACCTATACCTATATGAAAGGTGGTTTCCCGGGGGAAGACCTGAATGGTGTTTACGATGCATTGGACTTCCTGATTGCCAATGTCAACCGTTGCCAAGGCTGGGAAAAAGATCCAAGCGAATACATCAGCGTCGATGGCAAGAAAGTCATCGTATTGGGTGGTGGTGATACTGCGATGGACTGTAACCGTACTTCATTGCGTCAAGGTGCGCATGATGTGACGTGTGCTTACCGTCGTGACGAAAGCAACATGCCGGGTTCTGCGCGCGAAGTAAAAAATGCCTATGAAGAGGGTGTGAAATTCCTGTTCAACCGTCAGCCAATCGAGATTGTGGGTGAGAATGGTAAAGTGACTGGCGTTAAGGTTGTAACCACACAAATGGGTGAGCCTGATAGCCGTGGTCGCCGTAGCCCTGAGCCTGTTCCTGGTTCAGAGGAAATCTTACCAGCAGATGCGGTATTGCTTGCCTTCGGTTTCCGCCCAAGCCCAGCAGACTGGTTTGGTGGTGCAAATGTGAGCCTCGATGGTTCAGGTCGCGTTGTTGCCGCTGAACAGCAAGAGTTCAAGTTCCAGACTTCTAACCCAAAAATCTTTGCGGGTGGCGACATGGTGCGTGGTTCTGATCTGGTTGTGACTGCAATCTGGGAAGGCCGTCAAGCTGCGGAAGGTATTCTGGATTATCTTGGCGTTTAATCAACACGAGATAGAATCTATTGAAATAAAGCCTGCTCAATGCAGGCTTTATTTTTTTCATCTTGTCATTTTGGTAGTTTTGGCAAATCTTCTAAGCTTTTTTGCCCTGTCCTAGATGTTTGTACAGCGCAATACTCGAAGACGGACTATAAAATGAACAAGGTAATCACGATGGCCCTTGCAAATGCGAATGTAGAAAAAAGCTATTTAAATCGCCCCAAAGCGTTGGGGATTACCGTGCGTCGTTTGCAATTTAATCCAGAAAAAATCAAACGCCATTATTTTGCCAACTCACCTGTTATGTCACATCTGCTGACTGCACTTTCTTCGACCTTTCCGATTGGCGAACAGTACTTTGTGAATAGTGTCCGTAATGTTCGTGACAAAGTAAAAGACCCACAATTACAGGCGCAAATTGCGGCCTTTATTGGGCAAGAAGCGATGCATTCCAAAGCGCATACTGAGTTTAATGATGCATGGCGACGGGATGATTATAATTTAGACCGTTTTCAGGCATGGCTGGCGAAACGGGATGATTTGCTGCGTAATATTCATCCTAAATTACAGTTGGCTTTGACCTGTGCTTTTGAACATTTCACGGCAATGTTAGGTGGCTATATTCTGAAACATCCAGAAATTTTAAGTACGCTGGATGATGATGCCATGAAATTGTGGGTATGGCATGCCATTGAAGAAATTGAGCATCGTTCCGTAGCTTTTGATGTCTATCAGGAAGTCTATGGTGATGACCGTATCCGCCGTTTACTGATGCGTAGTGTGACTACAGGCTTTGCCAGCCTCACTTTTTATGCGACTTCACGACTCATCTGGCAGGACAAATGGAAAAGCTTGCCAAAGCTGGGTGGCAATCTGTTTGGCACTTATTTATTGGCGAAAATGTTGATTCAATTGATTCCAGAGTATTTGTCCTACTATCAAGCCGATTTTCATCCTGCAAAACATGATTACACGCAATTGGTCAATTACTGGAAAGCGCGTATGGCAGATGAATATGGGATGGCGAGTTTTCAGGAGGGGACAGCCTCTCAACTGTATAGTTAATCGCCGCATTTAAAAATAAAGTTTGCTTAGCATGGCATTACATCAATATTGTTGAGTAATGCCTTTTTTATTTAAACAGTGATAAATCAACTTTAATAAATGTTACACAGCCAGCAAAAAAATCACATTACAATGAACTATCGCAAAAATATAAAGAAAAACCTGAGGATAAATTTTTATGAAAGCAATTAAGCAAACAGCACTCGCAACCGTATTGGCAAGCACACTCCTGTTCACAGGTTGTGGTTATAACACTTTGCAAGTGAAAGATGAGGCGGTAAGCGCATCTTGGTCTGAAGTACAAAACCAGTATCAACGTCGTGCTGACCTTGTACCGAATCTGGTTAATGTCGTGAAAGGCTATGCCAAACATGAAGAACAAGTGCTGACTGAGGTGACTCAGGCGCGTTCGAATGTTGCTGGCTTGAAAGTTGATAAAGAAGTGCTGGAAGATCCTGCATTATTTGAGAAATATCAGCAGGCACAAAGCCAATTGACGGGTGCTTTGTCACGTTTGATCGCAGTTTCAGAGAATTATCCTGACCTGAAAGCTAATGAGCAGTTCCGTGACCTGCAAGCTCAGTTAGAAGGCACTGAAAACCGTATTGCGGTTGCCCGTAACCGTTATATTACAACCGTTCAGGACTATAACGGCTATGTACGTCAATTCCCTCAAGCTTTGACAGCTAAAGTGATTGGCATGAAAACCAAAGAAAACTTCAAGGCGGAACAGTCTGCTCAACAAGCACCAACAGTTTCATTTAACTAAGTTTTGAAATTGTTTTTAAATGTTGGGGAGTGACCGTATGTTAGAAGCGTTACAGCAAAAAATAAAACAGCAGCTTTTGCCTGCCTTGTTACTTGTTTTTGCTACACTTTGTTTTCAACATGCGGTCTGGGCCGAGGTTGCAACCGCAACAGATCAAAGTGATCTGGTGGTTGCAGGCAAAATTATTCAGGAACAGCAAAAGAATAAGCCCGCGCCTTCGACTACATCGAATACTGAAACACCTGTATTACCTAAAGTTGCTGATGACATGGCTGAAGGTGAATCCATACGTGGATTGCCGAGCTTAAATCAGCCCGTTATTGATCAGGCCAAGATATTGAGTGATGCTGAAATGCAGCAGCTCAATCAGAAAATCCTGAGTCTTTATCAACAAGGTAAGGCCCAAGTCGGTGTGATTATCGTGCCGACCACGGGACAAGAAGCGATCTTTGATTTTGCACTCCGTGCTGGGGAAAAATGGCAACTGGGTTCAGCCAAACGTGATAACGGTTTGTTAATGGCGATTGCGGTGAATGACCGTAATATCCAGATATTGACCGGTTATGGTCTGGAAGGTGTACTGCCAGATCTGGTGCTTAGTCGCATTATTCGAAATCAGATCACGCCTTATTTTAAACAAGGGCAATACGCACAGGGGATTTCAGCGGGTTTAGATGAAATCACCCGTATTGTGAATTTAGACCCTGAGATTGCCCAACAAGCCGCTCAAGAGTTGAAAGACCGTCATGAGCAGGCATTACATGCGCAGCAAGCCAAAGACAATACCCTCACCATGGCCTTATTTATCCTGATTGCAGGTGTGGTCGGGTCGTTTATTGTCGGTAATCGTTTAAGTGCTTCAACAGCTGCCGTGGCAGCAACAGTCGCTGGCCTTGTGAATGGTGCAGGTCTAGTGATGAGCTTGTTACTTGGTGTCGGGATCTTCTTTTTATTGATTACTTCACTCGCGCAACTGATTTTCCAGATGTTCTTATCAGGTGGCGGCCGCGGAGGCGGTGGTGGTGGTGGTGGTTTTGGCGGCAGCGGCGGTGGCTATAGTGGCGGCGGTGGTAGCTTTGGCGGGGGAGGAGCATCAGGCTCATGGTAACCAAGACAGATACAACACAGATTATTACCCAGCCAAAACTGGATGATCATGTTCAACCAAGTTTGAAACGTTGGTTTAAGCATTTCCTTTATGTCTCCTCGGCGCATCGTTATTTTAGCAAGCAAGACCGAACCGAGATTGCCAAAGCGGTACAGCAGGCAGAAAAGGGCCATGTAGGGGAAATACAGGTGGTGATCGAAGGGCATATCCCGTGTTCGCAAGCCTATCAGCAAAATACCCGCTTACGGGCGCAGCAACTATTTGCTGAACTGGGTGTTTGGGATACTGAACTGAATAGCGGCGTATTGCTGTATTTGAACCTGTGCGAGCGTAAAGTTGAAATCGTGATTGATCGTGGTTTAAAGAATGCTACCCAAACTGAAATCTGGAACGGGATTTGCCAAAGTATTGTGTTGTTACTGGCTCAGAAGCAATATCTGCAAGCGGTGACCAACGGTGTTACGGAAATTGGACAGATTCTAGATCAGTATTATGTAAAATCAGATCTGAATGATCAAAATGAACTGCCAAACGAACCGATTATTTTAAATTAAGTTCGGTTTTTAATTTCTCGTCAAAAATCAGGCTTGTTATTTTAGAAAAAATAAATTATTGTGCAGACAATTCTGTATATATGAATTTCTAAATCGCAAGTCTTGAGATCAGCTTCCGATAAACGGCAAGAAAAAATAAAAAATAATTAAAATAAATTTTGTGTGATTCAGGTCGCTCAATTTAAATACAATTAGAAAATAGTCAAATTTGATATCTAAAAAAATGAATAATAAAGCAGTAAAGATGACGTTATTTGTCATTTTTTTTCTTAAAATGTCTAAATTGCTCTGCTTTTATCCAACATGAAAATTTTTTAAGTCCCTGTTTTTTTAGAGTAAAATTGGCTAAGCTAAGGACTGGCATAAAACATGCTAAATACTAAGTAGCTGAAAAAAGCTTATAAAAATATCCATTGGAGAAATGTTATGAAATCAATGCAAAAGGGTTTTACTCTTATCGAATTGATGATCGTTGTAGCGATTATCGGTATCTTGGCTGCGATTGCGATTCCTGCGTATCAAAACTACATTGCACGCGCTCAAGTAACAGATGCATTAAGTCTTGCTTCTGGTCTTAAGGTACCTACAGTTGAAGTTATGACACAAAAAGCAATTTGTCCTACTAATGCTTCCGCAGAGTCAGAAGGTATTGGCGCTGCTAATACTATTAGTAGTAAATATGTTGATAGCGTAACAGTTGCACAGGTATCAGCAGGTTCAGCAACAGCAGCACCAGTATGTACAATTACTGCCGCTTTTAAATCTTCAGGTGTAAGTAGTGGTTTAATCAGCAAGGAATTGGTATTAACTTCTGTAGATAAAGGTGGCGCTACAGATTGGACTTGTACTTCAACTGGCAGTAACAAAATTGAGCAAAAATATTTACCATCTTCATGTAAAGCTTCTTAATTTGGTTTAGATGCTTTAAAAAAAGGAGTGCCCTAGAGCACTCCTTTTTTGTGAGAATTTTAAATGCTATATTTGATAACTATTTATTTGTTGTTATTTAATCTGGGAGTAAATTTAAATTATTTACCAAATATTTATGATGAATATCGTCTATTTGAAATACTAATATCCTTTATTTGTGTTTTTCTTGTGTTCAAGGCTAATATTACTTTTTCAAAAAGTACTTTGCTTATTTTTTTTATTATTTTTGTTTTTTTAATTTTTAATTTAAATTTTTTTAATATTTTTTCTTTGCAAGATATTCTTTTATGGATGGTATCTTTTTTTATATTTTTAGCTTTGTTAGAAGTTGATTTTGAGGAGAGAAAAAATTTACATTTATTTTTACTGTTTGTCTTGATTTCAGTTTTACCTGTTTTTTTAATTTTTTTATCAGTTTTTAATTTTTTGTATGAGGGTAAATGGTATGGTTGGCAATTTTATTCTGGTAGTATAAGGATTTTTGATAGCTATATAGTTCCTGTTTTTTGGTTGTCACTTTTTCTTTTTAAGAAAAATTTTGTAATAATAAATAAAGCATATGTCTATATTATATTGTTGATTTTTTTGGCTTTGCTTTTTAATGGAGCTAGATCTGCTTTAATAAGCATTATTATTCCTTTATCTGTTTTATGGTTTATTGATAAAGAAAATCGTTATTTTATACGTAATAATTTCTTTACTTTAGGTTTTGCACTATTTTTGTATAAATTAATTTATGTAACTAGGAATTATATACATGCGAATGAATTGAATGCCAATATTTATAGACTATCAACCTCTTTTCGTTATGAAATATGGATGTTTATGTTTGAAAAATGGAAGGATAATCCATTTTTAGGAGTGGGAGGTGGTTTTTTAGCAGATATTCGATATCAATACGGTAGCCATGCCCATAATATATGGTTAAGATTAATTTTTGAATGGGGTAGTGTCGGACTAATTTTAGTTTTATTTTTCCTATATCAGTTATATTTACTTTTTAATTCAAAAATTGATCCTGTTTTGAAAATGGGAGTTTTTGCAATAATTATTGATGCAAGTTTTTCAGGGAATTTTGTTTATCCTGCATCTCAAGTAAGCTGTATATTATTTTTGGCATTAGCCTTCTCTTATATTAAAAAAGACTTTAATGTAAATAAAGGCTTATCTAAAGCTTTGATTCTTCTTTATGGATTACTCCTCTTTTATATTGTCATTAATTATTTTTTGGGAGATTTGTCTTGTATTGGGTGTGAAAATATAGAAGGGAGGTCGACTCCTTTTTTTTGGGAGAATGGTGGGTCTAAGCATCTCCAAAAGTCGGATTAAACTATATTTTACTGTTTTATATGCCAGTGCAAGCTGTTGGTAAGTATTTTTGAGCTATATCTGAAGATGTGCATTCCCATTGAGAGGCTCCAATATCGGAAGAGTAACTCGTCATACTAAAACTCAGATGCTTATTTTGAAGACTTGAAGCTATACCTGTATTTTTAAATTGAAATGAAAATGAGCAAATTTTACCTGTTTGATTTGTAATGGAAAGGGAGTCGACATATTTTCCTCTTGCATCTGTATTAGTAGATAATCCCATGTCATTTAAAGTAGGACATACTCCTTTTTCACCATAGACTGTGCTTACAGAGGTTTTGTAGCTACTTGACAGAATTAGTGCTTCAGAGACTTGTGTGCGTGCTATATAGTCCTGATATGCTGGGATAGCTATTGCAGCAAGAATACCAATGATAGCAATAACGATCATGAGTTCAATTAATGTAAATCCCTTTTGCATGGAAATATCTACTAGTGCATTTAATTCTAATTTTAAAGCAAAGAGTATGCCATTTGTTAATTTCTATTTAAAACAAGTAGTTGGTTGTTTATTGAAGAAATTTATTTGTTAATATTGTGATTAAATGACAATTTTTGTTAAGTATTATATTTAAATACAACAAGACGGTAACTCATATATAATTTCAATACAAAGTTTTATGGATGAATTTTTTGTGTCCGCACGTCTTAAATTTTTTCTAAGCCATTTAGCAATTTCTTTTTTTATTGCTTTAATCGTGGTCGGGGTTGTGTTTTTTATCTGGTATCTATCTCCATTGGCAAAAGCAGTTGGAGTGACACATATTTTTTTAATGATGCTGGCAATTGACGTCATTATTGGGCCACTACTAGGACTACTGGTTTATAAGGAAGGAAAGAAGTCCTTAAAAATGGACCTTAGTATCATTATTCTGATTCAGATAATGGCATTAGGTTATGGAGTTTATAGTATTGCTCAGGGGCGTCCAGCATGGCTGGCTTATAATGTAGACCGCTTTGAGCTAGTACGTAATAACGAGATTCTTACCGAACAGATAGCTCAAGTAAGTCCTCAATATCAACAACCTTCTTGGTTGAAACCTCAATTTGTCGGTGTTGAATTTGCTAAAGATAAAAAAATCCGCAGTGATGAAATGTTTGCAGAAGTGCTTGGAGGAATTTCGATTGCTCAGAAACCAGAACGCTATGTACCCCTAGACAAAGTTAAAAACCAGATTCAACAACATGCACAAAATTTGGATGTATTAAACCAGTTTAACGATAAAGCTTTGGTGGAGAAGACGTTATCTAATTATCCACAAGCAACTGCCTTTGTCCCTTTAAAAGCCAATGCGGTAGATATGACCGTTCTCATAAACAAAGAAAAAGGCGAAGTGGTTAAGATTGTCGACTTACGTCCGTGGAAGTAAATTGTAGTTTTTATCTAATATTCGATTTCTATCTCAAGGCTTAACGATATAATTCGCTAGGCCTTTTTTCATGTATGACCTATGCAATTTTTATGCTTTTTACTTGCCAGCATCTTGTTTAGTTTTGCCTGGCTATCCCCAGTCCATACTTATCCCTGGGTGACTTTTTCCAGTGAACTGGCGAGCTTTGGTGGTGGCGTGGCGTTACTTGCCTTGCTGTTCAATAAAAATGTAAAAATCCCGCGTCCTCAAATCTTGATGTTGGGTATAGCTCTTATTCCGCTATGCCAGTGGGCTTTTGGTTTAATTACTGATTTCAGTACAGCATTCCTTAGCTCCGCTTATCTCTTTGTATTCTGGTTAATGATCATTGCGGGCTATAACTTAAGCCTGCAAGCGGAGCAACGGGAACGCATCATGCTGGGCGTAAGCTATCTCTTGCTGAGTATTTCTTTTGTCAGTGCGATTATGGCCATCGTACAGTGGTTAAATCTCGAAGCCTATATTGATGGAATTATACAGCTCAAAACCAGACGACCTTATGCCAATTTTGGACAACCGAATAATCTGGCAACCTTTTTAATTATGGGCTTGATGGGCGGCTTGTATTTATATGAAAAAAGAAGGCTGACCTTATGGTTATTAATCCCCGCGAGCTTGGTCACACTATTTGCAATCACATTGACTCAATCAAGAACCTCTTGGGTGGTCTGTATTTTCCTGTTCTTTTACTGGATTTATAAGCAATACAAAAACTCACCTCGATTTAATTTCCCAAGATTATTGCTTTGGGTAGGGCTGTATTTTGTTATTGCGGGCTACTTATTGCCTGTTCTGACACAGCTTTTAAGCTCAAGTATCGATACGGGTGTGACTCAAACAGCATCCATTGCGCAACGTGCAGGTTCGGGACATGAACGACTTGGTATGTGGGTACAGATCTTACATGCAATCGCTGACAAGCCTTGGTTTGGTTATGGCTGGAGTCAAACCAGCATAGCGGTGGTTGAGAGTATTCATTTTAATACTGTACAAGTCTGGTTTAACAGTGCGCATAATGTGTTGCTCGATTTACTGGTCTGGAACGGTGTGCCTCTGGGGCTGTTGATTATTGGCTATATCTCATTATGGTTATTCTGGCTCAATAAAAATGCCAAGGATATGACCTCGATCATTGCGATTTTGATGGTCTGTGCAATCCTGATTCATGCGATGCTCGAGTTTCCACAACGCTATGCATATTTCTTGCTGCCAATGGGTTTCTTGCTAGGACTTATTCAGGCACAGACTCCGAAGTTAAAAGGAGTGATGGTCAATAAGAATGTCATTCGCTTTGTTGGCGTGTGCTCACTTATCGTGGTATTGCTAATTTGGCGTGATTATAAGCTTTATCAGGACAATAGCCGTCTGGTCTTTAAAAACCAACAACCGACAGCAGAAGTTCTAGGAAGTTCTAAAATTTTAGTTTTGACGCAGTTCCAGCAACGTCTTGACTGGATTGCGTTAAAGCCACAGGTAGAGATGTCTGAGGCGGATTTAAGACTGCTTGGGGAAATGGTGAAGAATAAAGCCACGCCGTACAACTTGAAGAAGTATGCGCAGTTACTGGCTTACAATCAAAAGTTAGAGGAAGCAGAGCAACAGCTTGTTGTGTTGAGACAGCTGTATAAACAAAAGGTGAGTCTGACAGACATCATCGAATTAAATAAAAAGGCGCAGGTCAAAAAGTCTTAAACTACGATTTTTGCCATAAAAAAACCAAAGCAATGCTTTGGTTTTTTTATTTGGGGTATTTTTAAATCTGGCTTTGAATATAGTTTTCAATACCTACATTTTCAACCAGATCAAGTTGTGTATCGAGCCAGTCCCAATATTCTTCTTCTTTCTCTAGAATTTCCTGAACTAAATCACGGGTCACATAATCTTGTTCTGCTTCAGCAAGTTCAACCGCTTGCTTGATTGCTTCGATATTTTCTTTCACTTTACGGATGTCGCAGTTCAGAACTTCTTCAGTATGTTGACCGATGTAGAGTTTGCCTAAATGCTGTAGGTTCGGTAAACCTTCCAAAAATAAAATACGCTCGATGACTTTGTCAGCGTGTTTCATTTGACGGATCGATTCTTTGTATTCGGCTGAACCTAACTGCTCAATACCCCAATCATTAAACATACGAGAGTGTAAGAAATATTGGTTAATGGCGGTTAAATGGTGGTAAAGCACCTGATTCAGTTGGTTGATAACTTCGCGATTGCCTTTCATTGCGTTTACTCCAAAAACACCAAGTGTTGATGCCCTAGTAGCTAAGGCAATTTATCTTATATTAATCAACAAATAATGTTCTGGCGAGTAATTTATAGAACGGCAAATGAAAATCACAATCATAAGTGGAGTATTTGAAACTCCGTAACATCATTATAGAAATATGATTTTCATAAAAAAACCGCTGGATGAGGAACTTAAAAGTTCTGCAAGAAGCGGTGGAGTCGTAAAAGATGCGGTAAATTAAGAGGTAATTTTTAAACTAAATCAGGCTGCGATGGAAATGCGTGCTGCAATTTCAGCAAGCTCATCACTAATAATTGCGCGTGCTTCAGGCGCACAACGACCACAACACGTGCCTAGGTCGAGTAGGTCACGGATTTCACGATAGCTTTCAGCGCCGTTTGCAACAGCGTCTTTGATATCCTGATCTGTAATTCCACGACATAAACAGACATACATGGGAGTGATCCACAAATATAAATGCGATAATTGATATTATTGATAATTATTATCGTTTGTCAATGAATTTCATTCTAAGCGGTAGAATATGTTTATTGGGAATTTGAATAAAAAAATACCGCTTTATCGGCGGTATTTTGAGTGTTTTTTATCTTATTGATAACTATAAGTTAAAAATATTTTATGGAATGATCAAAATTCCATCCATTTCGACCAGTGCGCCTTTTGGCAGGCTGGCAACACCGAGTGCTGCACGTGCTGGGTAGGGTTGAGCAAAATATTCGCCCATAATCTGATTCACGAGTTGGAAGTGAGATAAATCAGTCAGAAAGATGTTGAGTTTGGCAATGTCTGCCAAGCTACCGCCAGCAGCGGTACAGACTGCTTTCAGATTATCAAATACACGACGGATTTGAGCTTCAATTCCTTCTACAAGTTCCATACTGTACGGATCTAAGCCAATCTGGCCTGATAGATAGAGCGTGTTGCCAACAAGAATTGCCTGAGAATATGTTCCGATAGCAGCAGGGGCGTGTTCAGTATGAATAACTTGACGTGACATTAAGCTCTCCTAAGTCCTATGTTTTCTCTTAAACAATGCGACTTTAACACAAAAGCGCAGACACGAAAGGGCTGAATACTGTTTAGTCGCTGTTGTTTGAATTTATTCTTGAGTTTTTTATTGCGGTCGCATGTTTGTGATTTATGTTGCAGCTGTAACGTTGGCTTAATTCACCGTTTCGGCTTTAGTCACTTCAGGTTGCACAATCGGCATATTCAGGCGTTCGATACGAGGGAAACCGAAGTGCATACGTAAGTCACGAATGATTTGTGCGATCTGATTACGGTTGCTAACGACGATGTTGACATAGGTTTTATGGTCTTGAGATTGAACCATTTCAACACCTGTTTTGGCTTTACGGCATTGATAGATCAGATCTGAAATTTGTTCATCATTCATTTCCATATGAATGCATAGGTAGGCACTAAAGCGGACATCATCAATTTCTTCAGATTGCCAGTTGAGCGGCATAATATTTTCTGGATGTAGATGTTGTTCATGTAATAAATTACGACAACGTGAGCGATGCACGATTAAACCACGTCGTGATAAGTGCCCTTGAATCGGATCGCCCAAAACAGGATTACAACAATGTGCATATTTTACATCGACGCCTTCTGTACCCACGATAAGGCGGTCAGAAGCTTCCTGATGCTGTGAATAGTCTTGCGAAAATAAATGATTTGCAACCAGTTGAGGTAGTAAATCACCCACTGCAATTTGTTCAAAAAGCGTATCTTTACTGCTGACATGACGCCATTCCAGAACATTGATCCAGTCGGTTGGCGAAAGATCATTGATCGAGCGCTGGAACAGTTTTAAGGCACGATTCAGTGCTTGCTGTCCAACTAGACGTTGTTCATCAATATCTTGTTCACGCAGCATGTTCTGTAAGGCGCGACGGGCTTTTTGGGTATTAATAAAGCTGAGCCAGTCCGGATTTGGTGTCGCAAGGACATCGGTAATGATCTCGACCACTTGTCCACTGTGCAAGGGTGTCGATAAAGGGCGAATTTCCCCATCTACTTTGGCGCCTACGGCATGGTTACCTAAAAATAGGCTGGCTGAATAGGCAAAATCAACAACGGTTGCGCCTTGTGGTAATTCGTGCAATTGCCCGTGTGGGGTATAGACCCAGATTTTTTCTTGGTGTAAATAATCGAGTAAGTCGCTAAATGTGGTTTTAGCGCAACCACTATCAATTAATGTATTTAGATTCTGCATTGATGCTTGAATTGCAGAACGGCAGGCCTGTGGCGCATTTTCCCCAAGGACTACACCGAAACGTGCAGCTTTACGCATCAGTTCGGTTTGAATCGTCAAGGAAAGCGTGGTTTTCTCGCCTTTCAGCTTGATCATTAAGGACTGGTTGCCACCAGGTAGGGGACGACGAATATGATCGCTATATTGTAAAACCTGAAAATTATCTTTGAGCGCATCGACTAAACGGTCACAGTCAGCGATGCTTTGTAAAATAATTTCAAAGGCATGGCTATGGCTGAGTTCATTCAGGTCGATTTCATTTTTAACAAAGTGGCGGAGTAATTCGATATTGTTATTTTTCTTTTTAATACGACCTTTTAAATCATGATTTTTTAACAGGTCAGTCAGTTTCTGTTCCCAGATCGCCTGATATTCACAACGTTTTGGTTTGGTCTCTAATAATGCAGTTTGCACATCATTAAACATATCCAGATCAAGATTTTGATAGCAGAGATGTTCGAGATTGTCTGCCATTTCATTCATACCGACCAGACGTGCCATCGGTACAAAAATATCAAAAGTTTCCTGCGCAATACGCGCGCGTTTATCGGGACGGAGCGCGCCCAAGGTGGTCATATTATGATAGCGGTCCGCCAGTTTAATAATAATGACACGTGGGTCTTGTAGCGTTGCTTGCAGAATTTTTCGGAATGATGCGGCTTTGTTATATTCTTTATCGCTGGAATGGCTGAGTTTGGTGACACCATCGACCAGCTCTGCAACCACCAGACCATATTTTTGTCCGATTTCATCTTTGGTAAATTCAGTATCTTCAATTACGTCATGCAGTAAAGCTGCCATGAGGGTATCTGCATCCAGACGCATGTGCGCGAGAATGCAACTGACCGCAATCGGGTGTAATACATAGGGTTCACCGCTTTTACGGGTAATACCGCTATGGGCTAAATCAGCAAAATCGCAGGCAGCAAGCACACGTTGAACGTCGCTATCCTTGAGATAGGCTTCAATGATGACTTTGAGCTGTTGCTTGGCTTGGCTGACTTCTTCGCCTGGCATATAACACCTTTTTAACATGAATTCAGTAATGAATAAGCTTATCTTCTAATGAAAAGCAAATTGCAAAGCTTGTCAATTTGTTCATTATAAAAACTCGTAAATTTTTTCAATGAAGTATATTGTTTTTACCAATATAACGCTGAATTTTACAACAAACAAAAAAGCCCAGTGTCTTCACAATGGGCTTTTCAGCAAAGCAAATTCGATTTAGAAAGTGAAACCTTCTAAGTTTAATGAATTTGTTGACAATACCATATCAAGATTTGATGTTTGGTAGTCTTGGTCGCGTTGTTTTAAAATTTCTTTAGTGACATGACCCACTGCGATCTCGCGTAATGCAACCACTGTTGGTTTGTCATTATCCCACTCTACAGTTGGTTCCATACCTTGACGTGCCAATTGACGTGCACGTTTACTCGCTACCAGTACCAACTCGAAGCGGTTATCTACATGGTCTAAACAATCTTCAACGGTTACACGTGCCATAAGTTGTCTCGTCTGAACATCACATTTGAAAGACTGAGTAGTATAAAAGGCTTTTATACAAGACTCAAGTTATTCGCGATTAAGGGTAATCAAGTTTTCAATTAATTGCTGGTGGCGGTTGCTTTGTTGCAAGGTCACCAAACGGTTTGCGGTAATAATGGCTTCTAGATCGTGCACGGCTTTATTGAAATCGTCATTGATAATGACATAGTCAAAACTGGCAAAATGACGCATATCTTCCACGGCACAACTCAAGCGATGCTCGATCACGTCGACAGAATCTGTACCGCGATTCGACAGGCGCTGTCTTAAGTCATACTGGGTTGGAGGAAGAATAAAGATCTGTTTTGATTCAGGAAAAAGTCGACGAACCTGTTCAGCACCTTGCCAGTCAATTTCAAGTAAAACATCGTGACCTTGCTGCAGTTGTTCTTTTACTTTGGCTTGCGAAGTACCGTAATAATTACCAAATACTTCTGCGTATTCGATGAAACCACCTGCATCGACTTGTGCTAAAAAACTTTCTTTACTGGTAAAATGATAGTGAACACCATCAAGTTCACCAGGACGCTGACCGCGTGTAGTGTGTGAGACAGAAACGTGTAGGTTGCTGACTCGATCGAGTAGGGCTTTGACCAAAGATGTTTTGCCCGTTCCTGAGGCTGCAGAAACGACAAACAAGAGACCCGACATGATATTTTTCCTGAATATGATAAAATATCTTGGCTATTGTAGTGTAGCGTGCCATTAAACGAAATAGTTTGGCGTAAAAATTCAGTTGATCAGAGAGGTTGTTATGGAAATCGTGTTGGCCAATCCACGAGGCTTTTGTGCTGGTGTTGACCGTGCTATAGCAATCGTCAATCGGGCACTGGAATGTTTTAATCCGCCAATTTATGTCCGTCATGAAGTGGTACACAACAAATTTGTGGTTGATGACTTGCGTCAGCGCGGCGCCGTTTTTGTTGATGAGCTAGATCAGGTTCCTGATGATTCTATTGTGATTTTTAGTGCGCATGGTGTATCTAAAGCGGTACAACAAGAAGCAGATCGCCGTGGTTTAAAAGTATTTGATGCAACCTGTCCATTGGTCACCAAAGTGCATATCGAAGTGACTAAATATGCCCGTGAAGGAACTGAAGCCATTCTGATTGGACATGAAGGCCATCCAGAAGTTGAAGGCACAATGGGCCAGTATGATAAAACCAAAGGTGGCGCAATTTATCTAGTCGAAGACGAAGAAGATGTTGAAGCTTTAACGGTCAATCATCCGGATAAAGTGGCTTTTGTTACTCAAACCACGCTTTCAATTGATGATACGGCGAAAGTGATTGATGCGTTACGGGCGAAATTTCCTCAAATTCAAGGCCCGCGTAAAGATGATATTTGCTATGCCACGCAAAACCGTCAGGATGCAGTACGTGATCTTGCTGAGCAGTGTGATGTGGTGTTAGTGGTCGGTTCGCCAAACTCATCCAACTCAAACCGTTTACGTGAACTGGCTGAGCGTATGGGTAAATCTGCTTATCTGGTCGATAATGCAGATCAACTGCAAAAAGACTGGTTTAAATCGGATAGTAAAATTGGTGTGACTGCGGGTGCATCTGCACCTGAAATTTTAATTAAGCAAGTGATCCAGCGTTTACAAGATTGGGGTGCAACACCACCAAAAGAGTTACAAGGACGTGAGGAAAATATCACTTTTAGTCTACCAAAAGAGTTGCGTATACAGGTGATACAAGCCTAATTTTATTAGAAAAATGTGAACTGGAAACGGATGGATGACACTCCATCCGTTTTTTTTGCTGCTTATCTGCTTTGTATTGGTTCTGTAAAAATAAAAATTAAGATAGAGTAGTGAATTTTTAAAAATTAGGTGCTGGGGAAATGGGGAAAACTCGGGGATTCACCTTAATTGAATTGATGGTGACAATTGCGGTGTTGGCTGTGATTGCGATGATGGCTGTGCCTTCATTTGGCAATCTCATTGCAAGAAAGCAGTTAGATACAACCGCTAAAGACTTTGCTCTGGTTTTTGGGGAAACAAGAGGTCAAGCCATTTCACTACGTAAAAAAATTATCTTGAAATTGACTTGTCCAACGGAGACCGATTCGATAACCGGTGAAACGAAGACTGTCTGTCCTGCTAATACTGCTAACGAATTACATTGGATTTCACCTCGTGAAAGTATTGAGCTGAAAAGTGATCCGATTGATGTTGTATTTTCAGGGTTGGGCACAGCAGAGCAACGTACCAAACTTATCGATAATCCAAATTTTGATCCTCATTATGAATATACAAAACAGGATGGTACAAAAATTGTAGGGGATACACTTTCTTTATCCGAGCCTGATAAAAGTCTTAATCCAAGTAAAATTCCTGAAATTGTACCTTTGGAATTTACATTATGTAATGCAGAGCTGGGGGAAAGCCGAACAGTTTTTGTTTCGAAAATTGGAACTGTAGATGGTATTAGCTCGGGGACTTGTTAATGATAAAAAGAAAAATTGAGAAAGGGGTTGGGCTGGTTGAGGTCTTGGTTGCTTTAATTATCTTGGCCTTAGGTGTTTTGGGGTTCTCAGCTTTACAGTTAAGAGCCTTAGATGCGGCTCAGGAGGCGACGGCACAAACAGTTGCCATGAATACAGCTAGAGATCTGGTAGAGAGAATCCGTGTGAATCGAACGGCTTTAGCAAGATATAGAACAACGATTAATGCACAAACTATTGATGAGGACAAGCTTGCCTGTAATGGGACAATTAGTCGCGATGCAAGCCCTGCAACAACGAAAATAGATTTACCCAAATGTAATCCATCAGCAATGGCAGAGCATGATGCAACCGAAATATTAAAAAAGGCAAAAAGTCATGGTCAAGTGATTGTGATGGCGAATTGTGTGGCCAGTTCAATGAATTGTGTTTATGTTGCATGGGCTCCCACAACAATTACAGCAACCAATATAAGTCAGTGTGTTAATACAACCACAGGCACATATATTGTCGATGCAAAATGCTTGGTGATGGAGGCTTTTTAAAATGAATAATCATATCGCTAAGCATCAAGGTTTTACTTTAATAGAATTAATGATTTCACTTGCATTAGGACTCTTGATTAGTGCTATTGCAATTCAATTATTCTTAACAAGCCAGCGTAGTGCAACGACTCAGCAAGGCATGATGAATTTACAGAATACAACGTTATTTGGATTAGGTGAGGTTATTAACCATTTACGTGTTGCAAATTTGAATGCTTCACAACCATTTATTGACGATATGGTGTTGTATGGAGGTGTGGTTCTTAAGCCCAATAATATATCAGCCAATCTACCTAATTTTACGATTAATAATAACCTTTTAACACGTGGAGGAATAGGTGCATCCAATCTAGTCGGTGTTAAAAGTGATCAGCTTGTAATTCAATATAAAGTCAATACGCCCAATCAATTTGATTGTGAAGGAACAGGTTTAACAGTAAGTGATTATGTTGTAGAGCGTTATTTCTTAAGAGAAGACAACAACAATAATGATCCCAATAAACCACTTGCATTGGCTTGTAAAGCAGCACGCTATACAGCGGAATCTGCTAAAACCAATACAACATTAAATTTAACAGGGAAAGGGGAGATATTGATTCCTCGAGTTGATCATTTTAGTGTCCGTTTAGGGGTCGCTTATGATGGTGCAAATGCCGCTTGTAATACCGTAACTCAAACAGATGCGACTGGCAGCATCGTCAATATTTCAGCAGATACTCGTCTAGACTGTTTTAGTTATATGAATATTGAAGACTACAGGGCTCTGACTGGGAAAAAACCACAGATTGTTTCTATTCAAATCGGTCTTTTATCTCGTTCTACAGATACTGTTGGAAATAATCAATTTTTTGAGCCTGACCAAGTTTATCAAGTCTTGAATGTCGGCGCAAAGCTAACGCCTAATGATCGAAACAAGCTGTATTTACGGGATGTGGTAACGCAGACCATCGCCATTCGAAATGGTTTTGGTATTGAGTAATGGGGGATGATGATATGAAGAATATAAGACAAGGTTCACAGGCCGGATCCGTTCTAATCGTTGTTCTCATAATGCTTGTACTTTTAACATTGGTTGGGACATGGGCGATTAGGGGCAGTATTACTTCTTTAAAAATTGCGACGAACGCTCAGGCTCAAGCGTTGCTTAAGCAAACCAGTGATTCTGTATTCTATACCCTCGAAAATAAAACGGATGATGCCTTAACTTTTACGCAAATGCGTATCGGGGATGGCATGCTCAACTATACGTTACGCCCTGAGAATAAAGGTAAGGAACTGGTGTTTTGTGTACGTGGCGCAGTGGCTGATAACTTTGAGGGAAGCCGACTAGCAAGTGTTGCATATTGGGACGACCAAGGGGCCATTAACAATATTGAAATGGGGAAAAACGGTTTCTGTCAAAAGAATCGTATAACAGATTTCTTGAGTGGTCGTAATGCGGTAATGACACAAGTAACTGTACGCGCTGCTTCCAATGATCGGGATTGGGAACATATGCTAGAGGCAGATGATAAAGAAAGCTCAAAAAGCACAGGTATTCAAAAGGTTGTAGTTACGGCAACTTCAATTCTTCCTAACTTTAGTGAAGCAACGAGCACAGATATAAATAGCTGCTTAACGAATTTTACGAGCTTCGTAGACGAGGCAAAACAGAATATAACGGTAACTGATTGTTTATCAAATAAGAATGTTCCATACAGCACACAAGAAATGGAATACACCATTAAAACGATCAGTGCATCCTCATAAGGAAAACTCATATGAAAAAGCTAGAAATAGAAAAAGTTAGCCAAGATGATGCACAACCGGTGCAGGGGAAAGAGTGGGCTAATCAATTTAAGGTCAGTACGGTTGCTGCTGCAATTACTTCATTGATTTGTGCAAGCGTCCCAAGTTATGCCGCGGATTTGGAAATTTATAAAATTCCAGAAGATAGTGTGGGTTCTACAACGTTGATGTTGATGCTGGATACTTCTGGGAGTATGGCATGGAATATGGGGAATACAAATACTGCTAGTGCGGGTAATAGTCGTTTAGATATTCTTAAAAAAGGTTTAAATGATGTTTTGCAAGGGACAGCGACCATACCACGCGTAGATGGTAAAATCGTAATGGGGTTATCTGATTTTAGCGGGGACACTGGACGAGTTTTAGTTCCGGCAAAGGCTCTAAGTACATTAACTGGTGGGCAAATTGCTGATGGTTTATATAAGAAACCACTTTGGCAAAGCTATAATAAAAAAATCCAAACAGGAACAGACCGTCAAGGACGACCAACTTATACTAAAACACCCTATTACAATTCTTGTACCAGTTGGGATGCAAGTAATGATAATTGCTTAGCCTGGAGTGGAGAGACGAAAGATAAACCTTCCGGTTATAAAACATCAGGTTATAAAACAGATACGAACACTACCTGTACTTATGGTGATTATTCAGATTGCTTGTCGATTTGGTCTGAACGTATAAAATATCGAGATGAAACACACCGTGATATCTTGATTACAGCCGTTAATAATTTACAAGCAGGAGATGGTACACCAACACCCTATGCTTATGCCGAAGCCGCTGCATATTTAATGGGACAATCACCGTTAATGGTCCGCGATGTGAACAATGCTCCTATTTATTTAAATCTGACAGGGGGGAACTCTAATTATTGGACAGCCTGCAGTGCTTTGAATACAGGAAAAACAGATTGTTCAAGTTGGAATAGTGGATGGGTGACTACCGCTTATAATGTTTCTGGTCTAACTAAAAAATCGTGTTCTGTATACGCAAATGGCTCGAATTGGTCTGGGAATTGTTATTACGCAACCGGAAATGTTGTTATGCCTAATAAATATTCTGGTTTTCCCCAGTCTGTGGCTGAATCAAAAGATGGTGACGTATATGCAGCGCCTACATCGATAACTGCACAGTTAGGAACAAGTGAGACAGCTAGGGCAAAACGAGAATGTAGTGGGCAAGGAATTTACTTCTTAACAGATGGTGAACCAGAACCGAATGGTACAGTGCCAGGTACTGATGGTAAAAGCGGTACAGCCTATGAATTGATGAGTAGAGCTTTAGGGAATAAAGGTGATCTATTTAGCTGTAATAACAGTCAGTTAGGAAAAAGAACACCTTATAAAAATAGAGCAAATTCATGGACCTGTATTGGGAACTTTGCAGAGAGCTTATTAACATCAACAAAAAATCCTGTTGGTCTGGAAATAAAAACTGCTGTTGTTGGTTTTAGTTCCAGCTTTAGTAGTAATACAAATAACGATGTAAATGATGCCAAAGACTGGGGAACAATTGGTAAGGGGAAATGGTATGTAGGTACTAACTCACAAAGTGTTGTGGATAGTATCAATAATTTTATTAATGAAATTAATAAAGATATCCCAAGTATGAGTACTGGGTCTTCAACTGTTCCAATGGATACCTTGAATCCTGAAATTATTCAGCCTCATGCCTATTTCCCTCAATTTGAGCCTAAAATTAAGCCAGAGGATTCCCAGCAGTTATGGTTTGGTAATGTAAAAAAATATTATGTTGTCAATAATGGCGTATATTCAAATGCTAGTGGTGGAGCCGATTATACAGTTGTTAAAAAGAGCGTCTTGCAGGATCTAACCGATATATGGGCAAAATCGGGTGTCAGCTATCCTGACAATACACCGATCTATAAAAAAGGCGGATTGTTAAGTCAGCAAATTTTAGGCACTCAAACGACAACAACCAATGGTAGTACAACCACATCTACAGCGCGTAGAGTGCTTACCGATTATGTATTTGATGGAACCAAAAGTGCTGAAGCTCAAATCAGCCGCAACTTTGATTTGAATCAAATTCGTTATACCTATACGACAGACGCGACGACTAAAACAGATACAGCTGCAAAAGTAAGAGGCCTGATGGCGTTGCTAGGTTATAACATCAGTTCTGACACAGAAACAAATGGCTTAAATCTTGCCAATACAACAGCAAATTTGCGTCAAATGGGAAGTGTATATCATTCATTGCCAGTACTTTTAACTCAAGAAGGTAAAGCTGTCGCTTCCCGAAATGCCACTACGAATAAGATTCAAATTAGTACAGTTGGGCGTAAAGATTATTTGATGTTTGGTACAACACAAGGTCTTTTAAGTATTGTGGATGCTTCTTCTGGAGTAGAAAAATTCAGTTTTGTTCCTAGTGAAATGATTGAAAAACAGTCTGAGACATTTAGGGAAAATGCTGGAAATTTAGTTGGTGGAAAAAATGCACTTTATTATGGAATGGATGGTGAATGGACGGCACATACGGTTTATGTTACGAAACCAGATGGAACACTAACTGTTAATGGTGCTGTACGTAATATTATTGGTGGAACGGCCGAAGATAAAGAAAACTTGAATGGTAAACAATGGGTTTATGGTGGTATGCGAATGGGAGGTCGTAGTTACTACGCACTTGATTTAACTGATATTGATAATCCCAAACTTAAATTCCACATAGATCCGAGTACAGGCAAGGTATATTCTAAAGCGAATCCTGCTGGAAAGAGCTTTTCTCAAATTGAAAATATGGCACAAAGTTGGTCTAAGCCGAAATTGGACTACGTAAACTGGAAGGGAAAACGCAAATTAGTTATGTTTGTTGGCGGAGGATATGATGCTGGTGGTGATGATGGCGATGGCTTGAAATCAAATGGTATCCGCACAGGTTATGCTGGCTATGAAAATTATAATTATAACCAAACCAATAAAAAGGGTTCTGGCGTATACATGTTTGATGCTAACAATGGGGATTTGCTTTGGTATGCTGATGCAAATGCGGACTCAGATACACCTGCTTCAGGGTCAGGAACATCTACAACTGAGGCGATTCCTCATCTAGTCAATAGTGATTTAAAATATAGCGTTGTAAGTGAGATTAAAACTGTTGACCGCAATAATGATGGTATGGTCGATCATATTTATTTTGGTGATTTAGCTGGACAAGCATTTCGTATAGATTTTGCTCGAAGCCCTACCAAATTTACTACTCAAGCTACTAAAATTTTGGATTTACATCAAACAGCCACCGCAAAAATTGGTAAGAGTCCACGTTTTTATTTACCACCAGTCTTTACAGCGCATCATAGTTCATCACGTAAAGAAGGTGCTGATGTCGTTATCGCTACTTTTGTATCCGGGAATAAGAGTTCTCCACTCTTAGCAACGGCTGATTCTCCTTTAACTACGGGACAACGGGATTCTGACAATTTGCAATATGACGGTGTCTATGCAATTTATGATTATGATATTCATCCAGATGGAACATTTTTCCCAAATACGAATAAAGGAGCTAGGACTTTAGCAGCCACAGATGCAACCACTGCTTCAACGAGTCAGTTAAAATACATTAGTAATAGTAATATTGTGCGTAGTGACACAGATACAACATTGGTCAAAGGGGCATTAGCAAATCCATCTACAGGCTGGGGTGGTTGGTATTACCGTTTCGAGAAGAAATTTAGCGAAACTGGAACAAATCGGGAAAATGCTAGTGCAGCTATTATTAAAGGTTTGACGCCGCTTATTGCGATGGAAGGAAGTCTATATGTCACCATGTATGATGCTTCAAATAATGGTACTTCTTCTAGCTGTGGTGCGGGAGTAAAAGGACATAGTTTTACTCAGCGATTGTGTTTGCCGACTGGAGTGTGTGGTCAGGATGCGAACTATATTTATAATTTAGGTGCGGGGATTGTAAATCTGAATGTCGGTTCTATTGATGGTGGTAGTACCAAATCCATCATCGTTCCCGATCCAGCAGACATTGGTGCTGGCTGTGTAGGGGCCGATTGTCAAGCAAGTAAAAAATTCCTTACAGCAGGCGGCGACCTTCACTTTATTCCAAATCGTTGGTATGAACGATATGCGAAGGTAGATTGAAATGATTAAAGTAGATCTATCAACGCTTCGGTATAATAGACTCAATCAAGGTTTTACCTTGATTGAGTTAATGATTGTTGTTGTGATTGTTGCTGTTATTGCCGCAATTGCAATTCCAAGCTATCAGCATTTTACGCGCCGTGCTATCGCTGCTCAGGCACAACAAGAAATGTATAAAATTGCTGAACAATTAGAGCGGCATAAACTAAAGAATTTTACATACCTTGGATTTAATGCACGATATCTTTACCCAGCACCTCCATCACCAAGAGTGGATAGTTTTGTAGAGACAACACAGACACTTTCTCTACCACTAGAGAGTGGTATTCCAAAATATACAATTAGAATCAGGGATGGAGGAAATGCAAATCCGCTACTTACAGGAACGACAGCAATTGGTCAAAGCTGGGTAATTACAGCTATCAGTAGTGACGTTAAGAATTTTTCTTACCTATTAACAAGCACTGGAATTAGGTGTAAGACAATTACTCCAGTGAATATCAATATTAACCCTGGTTCAAGTACACCCCCTGCCAAAGTGGAGTGTGGTGTAGGAAGTGAGGACTGGTAGTGAATTATAAATATGGATTTACACTGATTGAATTAATGATTGTCGTAGCGATTGTGGCGATTCTTGCTGCAATTGCTTATCCGTCTTATCAGGAATATGTAAAAAGAACAAAGCGGACAGATGCACAATCTGAAATGATGATGATTGCCCATACGCTCAGTCAGTTTAAAGTTACTCGCGGAACCTATACCAGTGCGGCTTTAACAGGTTCTTTTGGCGTATATGGGAGTACAGTAACACCTAAATCAGGAACTCCATTGTATGATTTAACACTGACAACAACAGCATCTACTTGGATATTAACTGCCACACCTAAAACAGGTACTTCACAAGTAGGTGATGGAAGTATTGTATTAAATTATTTAGGTCAAAAATGTTGGACTAAAGGTTCTAGCTGTACTCCATCCGCAACTACTAACTGGGACGGTCGCTAACTTTTTATAACAATGATTGGCAAACTAGAGAAAGCAAACCCTAAAGAGGTTTGCTTTTTTTATGAATAATTTTTGATGTTATTTAACATTATTGACAATAATAACAAGTGAATGTGATCAAATTATCACTTATCTGCTGTTCTATACCTTTTATCCCCTAATGGTAGCTTTTCGTGTATTTTAGGTTGAAATTGATAACTAAACATGAAAACAATCACGAAAAATAGTGCTTCTCTCATTTATATAATGAATTGATTTTACTTACTTAAAATACTTGAGAGCGCTGTTACAACAAAAAGATTTGTGCATATGGAGGACTATATGCAACAAGCCCATGATGACGCGGAGCATCGCGCTTTATCTTGTGCACAGGCCAAACCTTGCTCGGGATTTACGATGGTTGAACTGATCATCACCATCGCTATTTTAGCAATTATCGCTTTAATGGCTGCACCTTCATTCGCCTCCATGTATAACCGCCAAAAGTTAGAGTCCTCCGTACGTGAACTGACGATGAAGGTTTCAGAAGCAAGAAGCCAAGCAGTTCTACTCCGTCAAAGCACTGGTATATGTCTAGCATCTTTATCAATCGATGATTGTGCAACTGCAATTTCGATTCCCAAAACTGAAACACAACGAATTTTTATTGCCCGTTTAGAAAATGGCGTATCTCAAACAAATGCCTCAGCCACAAGTCTCAGCTTTAGAACCAATGGCAGCATTGCTGCACAAAAAGACTTTATGTTGGAGCGACAAGGTCTTTCTTATTGTGTTCGGGTCGGTGTCATTGGGGACACCATTATCACGGAAGGAACCTGCCCATGAATATAAAACAACAAGGGGTTGGACTGGTTGAAGTCTTGGTCGCGCTGGTTTTATTGGCGATCGGCGTATTGGGTTTTGCTGCTTTGCAGTTACGGGCGGTGGATTCCAGTCTGGAAGCTAATAAGCAGGTGATAGCACTCACCATTGCACGCGATCTGGCAGAGAAAATGCGTGCAAATCCACAGGCGACCCGAGCAGGGAAATATAAGGTTGCAGCAGTAGAGGTGCCAAAAATAGCAGTATCAAATGTAGCGGATAAACCTGAAAAGATCGCGCTACAAGATTTACAAAATGCTGCGCTACAAGCCAAGGATAGTGGAATGAATCTCGCTGTGGATCAATGTCCAACTGGAAATAACCGACAATGTATTTATGTCGCCTGGGACGAGACTAATCTGGCAGGAAATACTGGAATTGCTTCATGCATAAAAGATGGGGCTTACGTTTCAGGATCACATTGTCTGTTTCTGGAGGCTTATTAAAATGGGAAGAAGCCTTGCAGATTCTAAGCCATATATCAACAGTCAATCAGGCTTTACATTGATTGAGCTGATGATTTCACTGACTTTAGGTTTGTTGATTGTCGCTGCGGCAATTCAACTGTTTATTACTGGGATTACTAGCTATAAATTACAAAAAGCCATGGCACATATTCAGGACAATGCCAGTTTGGGCTTAAATTTTATTGTTGATGATATTCGTAAAGCCAATCTGAGTTCGCCTGTACCCGCCGTTAATGACCAGATTGGTTATGCGGGAATTTTGCTGACCTCAAACAATGTTGGTGAAAAGATTGATCTGAATTGTGCAGATTGCTTTGCCAATAATCAGCTCACCAGTTTTGGTAATGCCAATGTGACGGGCCTAACCAATGATCAATTACTCATCCGTTATCAAGCTCCACAAGGTGGGTTGGACTGCTCGGGCAAGGATGTGAGTAGCGGAACATTTGTGGTGCAGCGCTATTATGTTGATTCTACTGTAAAAGATTCACGTAAGTCTTTACGCTGCCAAGCTGCACAATATAGTCAAGCTTCACTGGATGCCAAGACATCGACGGATCGTTTAAAACTTGCTTGGGAAGACAGTCAGGTCATTTTACCTAATGTTGATTTCTTTCAGGTACGTTTGGGTTATATGGATGGCGACCTCAATAGTGCAAATAGTACCTTGGCCTATGCCGATATTAAAAACTATATGGCCTTAAAGGCAACTTCAAAAAATATTGATGGAGTCACACAGGCTGTTCGGCCACATGTCCATGCCATTCAATTGGGAGTGCTAGTTCGTTCTGATGATAGAACGGGTAATCAGTCGATCATTAAAGAACGGAACAAAGAGCCATTTCAGGTCTTGGGGACCTCGGTGAAACTTACACCGACTTATCAGGATAATTATTTACGTCAGGTCGTGAATCAAACGATCTCTTTACGAAACGCAATGGGTTGGGTTTCGGAAGGTTGTGATAGCAGTAAGACCACAACTTGTACAAATGGGGGGGCTGGAACATGATTCAGGCTCAACGTGGTGCGACACTCATCGTTGTACTCATGATTTTATTAATGATTACGATTATTGGGACGCTGGCGATACGTCAAAGTGTGAGTTCATTAAAGCTGGTGAGTAATCATCAGATCCAGACTCTGTTGGCCCAAAATGCGGATGCAGCATTGATGTATTTTCAAGATCCGAATACTCAACAAAATTTAGCCTCTGCAAATGGCATTGTGGGGTTCTTTAAAAACGAAAATAACAAAGATGCAGAACTCGTATTTTGTTTTTCAGGAACGGATCCATTTGCATTAAGTAAAGCGGGTTATCGGCTAAATAGTCAGTCTTTTAATATTAATAGTTCTGGTGCGGGTGCATGTACAGAGACTTCAGCAAAAACTTCAAGTGGCCGTAAACAGGTTGTGACTCAGGTTTATATCAAAAGAGCCTTAACACCAACTTCACCTTTTGCAGACCTATCTCGTGGCACAGAGGTAACAGGGGCAAAAACTGAAAACAATATTCGCTTGCGTGTCTATGTTGTATCAGTAATGCAGGGATTATTAACAGCTGATGCTTTATTTAAAGCAGACAACGATCCTGACAAAGGTTGCCTAACGAAGAGCATAGACAACAATGGCGTTAATGCTGTTGCTACCTGCTTAAAACAAAATACAGAAAAACCGATATATAACATACAAGTCGCAGAATATCGTTTCTTGTCTGACTTTGAACCTACAGGTTCATAAGGGAGAAATGCCATGAATAATAAGAATATGAAGAAGCTCCAACGGCATGACCGACAACAAAAGAATAAAGTCAAAGGCTTGCTGTTGAGTTGTACGGTATTGTCTAGCCTTTTAATCCTGTCATCGGTGACATCGGCCAGTGATATTGAAATTTATCAACCTGCAGCGGGTAATAAAAAACGATTAATGTTGATGGTAGATCAGTCTCGTAGTATGGGAGGAGCTGGTCTTTTGGATCTGGTGAAAGATTATCCACTGTGTGTAGATCAAGGGGTTACGGATGTACTGGGTAAAAATGGATTAAATCTCGGTATAAAAATTGCGGGTCAGACTGATCTAATTAATGTCACAAAAGAAGCAACTGATCTTATTAATCAAGCAATTTTGAAAGGCGTGCTCGGCAATGGACAAGGGCAGGGAATTTTAGATTCTATTGCTGAAATCAAAACTGAACAGCCGAATACAACTTATCCATTCCCGCGCCAATCCTGTACGGTCGTAACTACAGATGCAACCGTCAAGCTGTTAGATAATTTATTGAATGGTCTATTAGGAGTAAAAACAGGTTTGTCGGCAGAACAGTATATTCGTGAAACCTGCGATCCGCTGATTGATATTAGTTTACTTAAATCAATTACCAATTCCTCTACCGTCGGGATTTATCGTTGCTATGACAAGAACTCGCGTGTCCGAATGGCACTCACTGATGTGTTAAAAGGTAAAAAAGGTGAGGGCGGTTTACCTAATATCGACCAAATCCCAGACAGTACTATGGTTGGCTTATCGGTCTCACCTTATAACCAAACCGTGAATGATCGTGCTGGTGCAATTGTATTTGAACCTAAATTACTTAGTGATACTTATCTCTATAACGGGAAAACCCAGACGCATCGTCAACATATGATTGACTATATTGCTAGCGCAAATATGGATTCAAAAGGTGAGTTTAATCTTAAAGATTTAACAACCATTGTTTCTAAATTAACAGTAGGTCTGGTAACGGATCTTGTTGCGAAGGTAGTAGGAATTCTTGGAGATGTTTTAAAACTTGATCCAGCGAATGCTGTAACGACTTTATTAGATTTTGAAAATACCAGTAATGCTTTGAATGAAGTCTTAACAATGTTAGGTTTGGGCGGAAATAATCCTCTGGCAAGTACTTATGCAGAAACAGGTGCGTATTTACTTGGAAATACAACAAAAGGAACAGCAGCAAGACAATATGTCAGAGAGACTACAACCTTGGACGTATTGGGAATTCCATTATTCACGAAAAAAGAAAAATGTGATGTAGAAAAATATGGTGCAAATGCTTGGAAAGCAGATGGAATTAGTTGTGTATATTGGAGAGGACCAAAATTTTTGGAATCCTTTGATACAAAGGGATATAAAAAAGTAGAAGTTAATTTAATAAATGTTTTAGGTCTATTAAAGCTTGGATCTCAAGATATCTATTATGAATATCGTTCTGACGTTGATGTCAAATATAGTGGTTTTAATGATAGCCGAACAAATAATAGTTCTGTAAACCCATTAATTAAATCAACTAATTCTAATTTTTATCAAGCTCCGTCTACAGCACCACAATGTGATGCCAATGGACTGATGGTTATTGCAGGAGGTGTGCCAACGATTGCACCGACTCTAACAGATTCTTTATTACAGCCTAAAGGTAGTCAGCCTGATGCCACTAAAGGTGCGATGGAACGATTGATGGCACGTTCATTGGATAACACTCAATCACTTTCAACAGCACTTCCTAAAGATGGTACGTTTCCTTCTAATTGGAATTTTAGATGCAATATCGATGATACATTGATTAAGCGCACAACTTTAGGTGGGGATAATACTGATTTTGCAACTTGGAAATGTATTGGTGCATATGCAAGGGATATTAGGGGATTACCAACAAACCCAATTAAAACAGCAGTAATTGGATTGGATCGTTCTTTTTTACAACTTCCTGGATATATCGCTGGACAGGAAAGTAGCAATGATATGAAAGGTTTAAGTCAGGTTGATAGTACGAATGTTGCACAAGATCAGCTATTGACAGGAGTTGTGCCTAAAGTTCTTAGGGATGTCTTGGGTGCAACAGGCTCTCTCTTAGATGTCGTATTAAAAGATAGTGTGATTGGAAGTGGTGTCACGAATGGTATAACCAGTTTGTTGGATCGATTATTACCGCGTAATCCAGAAGACATCAAGAATATGGCACGTTGGGGCGTGATTGGTGGTGGTGGCTGGTATAACGCAGCCAATAGCCAGAATATTGCACAAAGTATTAAAGACTTTCACGATAATTTAGGTGTAACAGACGGTGATCCGATTGGTTTACAAACCATTCCTGAAGATCCACTAACGCCTTATCGTATGAGTAACGATGTTTATAAAAGTATGTTTGAACCAACTGAAAAAGCCAGTTGGATCGGTAACTTCAAAAAATACTATGTTGAAACAGACAACTCTGTGAATAAGCTGAAAGATGCTTGGGATATTTCAGCAAGCAGCTATGATGTTCAGGATTGGAATAAAGGTGGGTTGCTTGCCAAGCTTAAAAATCTGAAAAATAAAACGGATAATTCAGATCCGACCAAGCCGATCATTACAGAGCGTAAAGTCCTGATCAATCGCGACTGTCAGCAAATTGATAATACTACAACGTATCAATTTACTGAGGTGGGCGCCTTAAAGACAATTAATAATAAGTATCTGGACGTTAAATGCGGATCTGGAACTACAGCTCGCTCCGATGATAAAGGCTATCTGCTCATGAATTTGCTGGGATATAACGTGGGTAATGCCGCAACCACAGCAGATCTGACTGAAGCAAATCGTACCAACTGGAAAGTGGGCATGAACCTGCATTCAACACCTGTTAAATTGACTCAGGAAGCTGTCTTTAATGCAGATAACAGTGTTAAAGAACGCAAGGATTATATGTTATTTGGCACCACACAAGGTTTGTTGCATGTCGTTGATGCCAAAACGGGTGAAGAAAGCTTTGCTTTTGTTCCGAATGAAATGCTGGAAAATACCCAACAAAGTAAAGCATTTTTAGAAAAACCAGCAGGCGTAAAAGCAGATATGGCATACGGCATTGATGGTGCATGGACCATTTATAGCGAATATGCTTATGGGATGAAAGCAGTCAGTAGTGGCAGTGTCAGCAGTGAAATTGTCGCGACTGTTGGTGAGATCAAGAGCGATGGTAAAGTGGTCGCGAAAGGCAAACAAATCGCCTATGGTGGTTTACGTATGGGAGGACGTAGTTACTATGCCTTAGATCTCAGCGATATCAGTCAACCTAAACTTAAATTCCACATTGATCCAGATCGCAATCGTATTATTAGTCTGCAAGCTGATGGAACCTATAAAACTACAACCAATACGGCTTTAGCTGCGATGGGGCAAAGCTGGTCTAAACCGACCATTACCAGCATCATGTATAAAGGTGCAGCAAAACGCGTCATGATTGTTGGTGGTGGCTATGATATGGAATATGAAAAAACCGCACCAGTGATTTCCAATACGACCAAAGGACGTATGGTGTATATGTTCGATGCAGACAATGGTGACCTGATCTGGTATGCAGGCGGCGATAATCAAAGCACATCATGTGGTTCAGGTGATACCAATCATGGTATGAAAATGAAAGAGTTATATAGTGTTGTGAGCCGTATCAATGCAGTTGACCGAGACGGAGATGGCGTGACTGATCATCTTTATTTTGGTGATTTGGGAGGTCAAGTCTGGCGGATCGATTTGAGTAAAGATTTCGGAACCAAAGATGGCGGATGTGGTAGTTACAGTATGCTGTTTAAAGATGCCAATAGCCGTTTCTATGAAGCACCAAACTTTAGTGTATACGGCTATGAACAACCCCTTGCTGTGATTAGTATTGCATCAGGAAATCGCAGCCTGCCATATAGCGATAAGAATTCAAGCAGCACTGTTTATAATCTTTTTGATCAGGATGTGGTTCGTCGTAATTTCTCCACTGCAAGTAGCAGTAATAGCACGCCAAAACTTTTAGCCACGGATCTTAAAGCAATGCTGACAGCAAGTGAACTAAAAGGCAAAAACCTGGTACAAGTGAAGGCCATGATTCCAAATGGCTGGTATGTACAGGCAAATAGTGTGGTTGGAAAAGAACTGGATGCTCAGGGCAATGAAACTGCTTTAAGCAGTCAGACTGGAAGTAAGGTTTTGGGTGAAATGGTGGTGATGAATAAGAGCCTCTATGTCAGCGTCTATAATCCAAATACCACAGCAGGGAATGGTTGTAAAATTCAGGCCAATGGCGCAACTACAGTGCAACGTTATTGCTTACCTTTTGGTGTATGTGAACAAGATGTCAAAGATACCACGATGAGTTTTGGGGCTGGGCAGGGAATTGTTGAGTCGATGGTGGGTGCGGGTATTGGACTGGGTGACAAAAATGGAATTACACGTCAGCTGCTCAATCCAAATGCCAAAGACAAAATCGGAAGTAGCAAATTATCTACGAATACCATGCGTCGCCAACTGGTTCCACTGACTTGGTATGAACGTAATGAATAAAAGGAAGCAATACAATTATCTTGTCCAAGGAAGGAGAGATGTGCACTCTTCTTCCTTTGATAAAAGTAGATTAATTAAAGCTACGGGCTTCACTTTGATTGAACTGATGATTGCGGTGGCAATCATTGCGATTATCGCAGCAATCGCTATTCCGAGTTATCAGGTTTATATCCGCCGTGCAGAACTATCTACAGCACAGCAGGAAATGCTAAAGGTTGCAGAACTACTGGAAAAGCATCGGGCGCGTAACTTTAGTTACGATGGTTTCGTACTAAAAGGCACATCTACAAATCAGGGGCCTTATTACTCGGTAGCGAGTGCAACCAATAACAGCCTGCTTTTACCTTTAGATGCAAGCAGTGGCAAGCAGAAATTTACCCTTACCTTAACTGTGAATGCTCAGACATGGTCTTTAATAGCAGTGAGCCAGAGCCCGCGAAATTATTCATTACTTTTGACCAGTGCGGGCATTAAATGTAAGACCAAAACACCTGCAAATATTACAGCTCAAGATTGTGGATTAGACAAAGAAGACTGGTAAGCCAGCAGATTTTATCAATTAAATTCAAAGCTGTGGATAAGCCGAAAAATAATCTTTATTTCAAAGTCAATTTAACGTAGAATATCGCCCTCTATGAAAGGGGTTTGAAGTGTTGCCGATGGTCGGCGCAGGGATAATCCGTAAAAATTATAAGGTTGTTCTCATGGTTGTTATTCGTTTAGCGCGCGGTGGTGCAAAAAAACGTCCATTCTATCAAATCGTTGTAACTGATAGCCGTAACGCACGTGACGGTCGTTTCATCGAACGTATTGGTTTCTTTAACCCAACTGCACAAGGTAAAGCTGAAAAAGTTCGTTTAGACGCTGACCGTTTTGCTCACTGGGTTGCTCAAGGTGCTCAACCTTCAGAGCGCGTTGCTTCTTTAGCTGCTCAAGCTAAAAAAGCTGCAACTGCTGCGTAATAGTAGTAGGTAGCCCATGACATCGACACAGAATGTGCCAGAAGATCGTATTCAGATTGGACAGTTACGTTCAGCTTATGGATTGAATGGGTGGCTCTGGGTTTATTCAAATACTGAACCTATGAGTAATATGTTTGACTACCTTCCTTGGTACATTGAGACCAAGGCAGGTTGGCAAACAATAGATGTGAAACGTTGGAAACCACATGGCAAAGGCTTGGTTGTTGCATTAAAAGGCGTAAATGATCGCACTGGTGCAGAAAATCTGGTTGGCGCAAATATCTGGATTGCCAAATCTCAGCTTCCAAAAGCAGATGTAGACGAGTACTACTGGTCTGATCTTAAAGGCTTAACGGTGTTAGGTCTTGATGATGAAGAACAAGAAGTCAATCTCGGTCAAATCTACGAACTGTTTGAAACAGGTGCCAATGATGTCATGGTCGTTAAAGCGACTGCTGACAGTGTTGATGCTGAAGAGCGAATGATTCCGTGGCATAAAGATGTGGTACAACGCGTTGATCTTGAAGCTGGTCGTATTTACGTCAATTGGGGCGTAGACTACTAATCCTTTTGGGGAAAGTAGCGCAGCAGGAAAATAGAGGAGTCTGCGGTGTTTTTTGCAGTCATCACATTGTTTCCTGAAATGTTTGAAGCGATTACAGCGTACGGGATTAGCGGACGTGCAGCAAAGCGTGACATCGTGCAAGTGACTTGCATTAACCCACGAGATTTTGCTGAGGGCAATTACAAACGGGTGGACGAACGTCCTTTCGGTGGCGGCCCTGGTATGGTAATGATGGCTGAGCCTTTGGCAAAAGCAATTAATCATGCCAAACAACTTGCTTCACAAGCAGGCTGTGTTCATGCCCCAGTGGTGTATATGTCACCGCAAGGCAAAACCTTAAATGAGCAGGCAGTACAACAATTCGTTGATTATGATGGTTTGATTGTATTGTGTGGGCGTTATGAGGGCGTCGATGAGCGTTTAATCCAGCATTATGTTGATCAAGAATGGTCAATCGGGGATTACGTTTTATCGGGTGGTGAACTTCCTGCCATGGTGTTGCTCGATAGTATTATTCGCCGTTTGCCCAATGTCATGACTGACGAGCAATCTGCGATACAAGATTCTTTTGTAGATGGTCTTCTTGATTGTCCACAATATACAAAGCCTGACCATTTCGAAGGGTTAGATGTGCCTGAGGTACTTAAATCAGGACATCATGCCAATATTGAGAAGTGGCGTTTTTTGCAGCGCTATCAACGAACTTTAGATCGTCGACCAGAACTGGTTGAAAAAGTAAAGTTGAGCAAACAGCAAATTAAATGGTTAAAAAATTCGAAAGGTTAAACTGATATCAGTTGATCTTCGCACCCAACGAGAAGCTTTGCTTCGAGTTCTACTTAAACTTGGTTTAAGTTAAAAATAGGCTCTTTAGGACGTTTGTCTTAAGGGGAAAGTTAAACGGGAAATATGCGCTTTAGCCTCTATTCCCAGCGGCGTCAGAGACCTTTTCTCTCCCGCACATATTGGAGATTCCACATGAGTGGTAAACATCCTTTAGTACAAGCTGTTGAAAATGCACAGTTAAAATCAGACATCCCTGCTTTTGCACCGGGCGATACAGTTATCGTTCAAGTTAAAGTAAAAGAGGGTGACCGTGAGCGTCTTCAAGCATTTGAAGGTGTTGTAATCGCGAAGAAAAACCGTGGTTTAAACTCTGCTTTCACAGTTCGTAAAATCTCTAGCGGTGTTGGTGTTGAGCGTGTTTTCCAAACTCACTCTCCAATCGTTGCTAAGATCGAAGTGAAACGTCGTGGTGACGTTCGTCGTGCTAAACTTTACTACCTACGCGAGTTGTCTGGTAAAGCTGCACGTATTCGTGAAAAGTTACCAGCTCGTAAACAAGGTTAAGTTTAACTTTGTTGTAAAGCAAAAAAATGCGCCTTTGGCGCATTTTTTTATGTCTGTTTGTGCTTAAAAGCCAATCCTTTTCTAAATCCTCGACCTAGTTTTGCTAAAATAGGTCTTTATGCTTTGACTTTTCTTTTTATGAAAAAAAGTGCTTACCGCCATTTAAGCGGTGTTTTCTTATTAAATAAGCCTTTAGGTTTAAGTTCTAACTCAGCATTGCAAAAGGTGCGTCGTCTTTTTAATGCTCAAAAGGCAGGGCATACCGGTGCGCTTGATCCATTGGCAACAGGACTATTGCCCATCTGTTTAGGTGAGGCGACTAAGTTTTCGCATTATTTACTCGATTCAACCAAACGCTATCAAACTACGGTCAAGTTAGGACAAACCACGGCGACGGGTGATGTTGAAGGTGAAATTCTCCAGCAGAGAGAAGTACCAACTTTAACGGCAGAAGCTATTGAACAGGTATTGGCGCAATTCAGAGGCGATATTCAGCAAGTACCACCAATGTATTCAGCATTGAAGCGTGAAGGCCGTCCATTATATGAATTGGCACGTAAAGGTATTGAGATTGAACGTGAAGCACGTCCAGTTACGATTTATGATTTAACCTTAGTTGATTTTACCGAAGATAGCCTGACGCTAGATGTGACCTGCTCGAAAGGCACATATATTCGCGTATTGGGTGAAGATATTGGTGAAGCTTTGGGCTGTGGCGGGCATTTAACCAAGTTGCACCGTACCCAAACCGGGCATTTTGAAATTAATCCAAGTTATACCATCGAATATCTTGAAGGCCTGACTTTAGAACAACGGGATGCTTTATTGTTGCCTGTGTATGCACCTGTTGAGCATTTCCCGCGCGTGCAATTGCCAGAAGGCCGTGAAAAATATTTTGGCAATGGTCAGGAGAGTAATATTGATCATGAAGCTGCGCCTGAAGTATTGGTTTTCGATGGCGAACGTTGTCTAGGTCTGGCTGAAATCACAGATAAAAAACGTCTAGTACCAAAACGCTTGTTAAATCTATAAAAGGTATTGTCCATGGACTGGGAACTGATTCTGACACTGGTGTTCTTTGCTTTTTGTGCAGGAACAATTGATGCTGCCGTAGGCGGAGGTGGGCTGATTCAGATTCCCGCATTGATGGGTGCTTTACCACAGACAGCGCCAGCTACCTTATTTGGAACCAATAAGCTAGCATCCATTTTTGGGACAGGCTCTGCTGCATTTTCATTTGTACGTCGGGTGAAATTGCAGTGGTCGCTGTTGGGCGTGATTGCACTGTTTGCCTTTATTAGCTCCTTTATTGGTGCAGCATGTGTATCATTGATTCCGACACATATCTTAAGACCCATTGTCTTGGTCATGCTGATTGTGATTGCGATTTATACCTTCGCCAAAAAGCAGTTTGGGCAAGTCCATGTCGATCAACAGATCACGCCAAAGTTATTGGTATTGGCTGCAATGGGTAGTCTAGCCATTGGTTTTTATGATGGTATTTTTGGCCCGGGTACGGGTAGCTTCTTTATTTTCTTTTTTATTCGTTTTCTACAGGTCGATTTTTTACATGCTTCGGCATTGGCAAAGATTGGCAATTTAATGACCAATCTGGCGGCATTAAGCTTCTTCATTCCAACTGGTCATGTGCTGTTTGAACTAGGCTTGATGATGGCGGTTGCTAATATTGCAGGCTCATTATTGGGCGTACGCTTGGCTTTAAAATATGGCAGTGGCTTTATCCGTATTTTATTCCTGATTTTGGTGAGTATCTTGATTTGTCGATTGGGATATCAGATTTTGAGTGGAACATCGTAAATATTTTAATAAATAAAAGCTTAAACCCTTTGATATTACAGCAATTTCTGAAAATCATTAACTTCAGGTTAATAACCAGCGCTGTAGGTTGATTGATCAAAATTTCATAAAGCGCTTTTATAGATTCAGAATAAAACTGCGATCTATAGGTAAGCACACATGGAAGGCTCAGTTCAGAATAAAGAACGGTTATGGACAAAGCGGCGTCATGCTAAACAGCTAAAGCTGGATATGGCAAACCAATATACCGATGGTGTGGTCATTCCAACTCAAGACATTATTAAAGTCTTGGAAACATTGATTACACCGGGCGACAGAGTTGTACTCGAAGGCAATAATCAAAAACAGGCAGATTTTCTCTCGCGTTCTTTAGCACAAACCAATCCAGATGTTTTGCATGATTTGCATATGATCATGCCAAGCGTTGGTCGTTCCGAACATCTCGATCTATTTGAAAAAGGGATTGCACGAAAACTGGATTTTTCTTTTGCTGGCCCACAGAGTTTGCGTATTAGCCAGCTCATTGAAGATGGGTTATTGGAGGTCGGTGCGATTCATACCTATATCGAACTGTATTCGCGTTTGGTGGTCGATCTAATTCCAAATGTGGTGCTCTCGGCGGGCTTTATGGCAGACCGTCAAGGCAATATCTATACAGGGCCAAGTACCGAAGATTCTCCTGCACTCATTGAGCCAGCAGCCTTTAGCGACGGCATTGTGATTGTTCAGGTGAATGAACTGGTCGATGATGTTTCAGAGTTACCACGTGTCGATATTCCTGCCTCTTGGGTTGATTATGTGGTTGTGGCAGATCAGCCATTTTACATCGAACCGTTATTTACTCGTGATCCAAAACACATTAAGCCTGTGCATGTGCTTATGGCGATGATGGCAATTCGTGGAATTTATGAAAAGCATAATGTGCAATCTTTAAATCATGGCATTGGTTTTAACACTGCGGCAATTGAACTGATTTTGCCGACCTATGGCGAGTCTTTAGGTTTAAAAGGAAAAATTTGCCGAAACTGGACATTGAATCCGCATCCAACCTTAATTCCAGCGATTGAAACGGGTTGGGTTGAAAGCGTGCATTGCTTTGGTACCGAACTCGGTATGGAAAAATATGTTGCAGCTCGTCCCGATGTTTTCTTTACAGGTCGTGATGGTGCGTTACGTTCCAACCGCATGATGTGTCAGCTCGCAGGTCAATACGCCGTTGATTTATTTATTGGTGCAACGTTGCAGGTTGATGGCATGGGGCATTCTTCGACGGTCACTAAAGGTCGTTTGGCTGGCTTTGGTGGGGCACCAAATATGGGGCATGATCCACGTGGACGTCGCCACGATACGCCAGCATGGCTTGATATGCGTTTGCAAGGTGCCAATGAAACAGAAACCTATTTGGCACGTGGTAAAAAGTTAGTTGTTCAAATGGTGGAAACCTTCCAAGAGGGGGGGAAGCCGACTTTTGTAGAGCGTCTTGATGCGATTGATGTGGCTAAAACGGCAGGTCTACCTTTAGCACCGATCATGATTTATGGCGATGATGTCACCCATTTACTGACTGAAGAAGGCATTGCTTATCTATATAAAGCAAGCAGCCAAGAAGAGCGTCAAGCCATGATTGCTGCAGTGGCAGGCGTGACCAGTATTGGTTTAAGCCAAGACCCTAAAACGACAGCGCGTTTAAGAAGCGAAGGTCTGGTGGTATTCCCTGAAGATTTAGGTATTCGCCGCACCGATGCAACACGTGAGCTGTTAGCTGCGAAAAATATTGCTGATTTGGTGACATGGTCAGATGGTCTATATCAACCCCCTGCAAAATTCAGGAGTTGGTAATGATGGCACAAGTTCAATATCAAACACTCAGCGATAGTCAGCTTCTGGCAGATATGGCGGTCGAGGCTCTGATTGATGAAGTGAATCTGACGCCTAAACCCGCCTTGGTTGATCGCCGTGGCAGTGGTGCACATGATGACCTGACTTTGGAATTAATGGAGCGCTCTGCAAAAAGTTTACAGCCCATGTTCGAGACGATGGCCCAAGCCGCAGCGCATCACGGAAAAGTTTGTTTAGCCCTGCGTGAAGACATTGGTGAAATTGGTCGCCAAGGTGAAAAAGTCATGATGTTGGCAACAGGTGGCGTCAATACACACCGCGGTGCAATTTGGGCCTTGGGTTTAATGGTGACGGCGGCAGCATTGGCACGTACCAATCAACAATATTTATCGGCTGTTGAGCTATGTCAGTTAGCAGGTCAGCTTGCCCAGTTTGAAGATCGTTTTATTCCTGAGCAGGCTTTAAGTCATGGCCAGCAAGTACAGAAGAAATTAGGCATCTTAGGCGCCAAAGAACAGGCTCAACAAGGTTTTCCAACGATTGTGAATTTTGGTTTAAAGCAGCTTTATCAAAGTCGCAGTAAACCTATGAAAGAAGCGTTCGCTCGTCTAGATGCCTTGCTTGCCATGATGACTGATCTGACCGATACCTGCGTGCTTTATCGCTCGGGAATATCGGGTTTAAAGCGTATGCAACAAGGGGCACAGCAAGTACTGGATTTGGGCGGCAGCTCAAGCTTGGAAGGCCGACGTGCTTTGCATCTTTTAGAGATTGATCTGCTTCGTATGAAAGCTTCTGCTGGCGGTGCTGCAGATTTGTTGGCAGCAACCTTGTTTATAGATCGTGTTGAGCAGTCAACTTTAAAAAATAAAGAGGGATTTTGATGATGGAAACACTTCATTTTGAGTTTGTTGCGACAGAGCCACCTGTAAAAAAAGCATTGGTAGGGTGTGTGGGCTCGGGTGATTTAGAAATTTTGATGGAACCTGGCGAGAAAGGGAAAGCTTCTATTCATGTCGTCACTTCGGTAGATGGTAGTGCGGCACGTTGGCACAATCTGTTTGAACGAATTTTTACTGCACAAACACCGCCAGCGGTCAAAATTGATATTCATGACTTTGGTGCAACCCCCGGTGTGGTTCGCTTACGTCTGGAACAAGCATTAGAGGAGATTGCGCATGACTGATATCGAGAGCTTGTTAAATAAACAGGATTTTATTGAACTCAGCGCAAGGGAACGTGCCAAAGCATTGTTAGATAAGGGCACATTCCGAGAGTTGCTTGATCCATTTGCACGCGTCATGTCACCTTGGCTGATTCAGCAGAATATTGTCCCGCAAGCAGATGATGGTGTGGTGATTGCAAAAGGATCTATTCAAGAACAGCCAGTGGTTTTAATTTCAATTGAAGGCTTATTCCAAGGTGGAAGCTTGGGTGAAGTCGGTGGTGCCAAAATTGCGGGCGCTTTAGAGCTTGCGGTTGAAGATAATCTTAAGGGTATTCCTACTGCTGCAATTTTACTGTTAGAGACGGGTGGCGTTCGTTTACAAGAGGCAAATCTGGGTTTAGCTGCAATTGCTGAAATTCAGGCCGCAATTGTGAATTTACGTCAGCATCAACCGGTGATTGCTGTGGTTGCGGGGAGTGTCGGGTGCTTTGGTGGTATGTCAATTGCTGCTGGATTATGCAGTTATATTGTGATGACGCAAGAAGGCAGATTGGGGCTGAATGGCCCACAAGTGATTGAGCAGGAAGCAGGCATACAAGAATATAACGCCAAAGATCGTCCATTTATTTGGAGTATTACAGGTGGTAATCAGCGCTTTGCCAGTGGTTTGGCCGATGCTTATGTGGATGATGACCGCAATATAATCCGTCAACAAGTGATTGATTATTTGCAACAAGGTTTGCCTCATCAACATCGCAGTTCAAATTACGCATTCTATTTAGCGCAGCTACAACAAGTCGATACTGCCGAGCAAATTACTCCAGCACAGGTTCAGGCTTTGTATCAAGGAGAGCAAGCATGAATATCGCCGTTGATACATTAAAAGCATCTACTCGAGGTGCAGATTGGTTTAAGGCTTTTACGCAGGGCTTTAAGGTAGTTGAAGGCTTTCCTGCTTCCGTTTTAGTTGCGGATGGTCAGATCGGTCAACAAGCACTGCGGGTAATTGCAGTTGTGCCAGATAGTAATAATCTGTTCCCGCGTGCAAGACAAGGTGAAGTTGGATTGCTGGAAGGTTGGAGTTTGGCAAAGGCTGTTGATGACGTGATTCAGGCCGATGCAAATGCTGAAACGAAACGTGGCATTTTATGTCTGGTGGATGTGCCTAGTCAGGCTTATGGACGCCGTGAAGAATTGCTAGGTATTCATCAAGCTTTAGCGGGTGCAGTAGATCGCTATGCCAGAGCCAGATTGGCAGGCCATCCTATTGTGAGTTTATTGGTTGGTAAGTCAATGTCGGGTGCTTTCTTGGCGCATGGATACCAAGCCAATCGTATTATTGCTTTAAAAGATTCAGGTGTTATGGTGCATGCAATGGGTAAAGAATCTGCTGCACGTGTTACTTTGCGGTCGGTTGATGAGTTAGAGCAATTGGCATCAAGCATTCCTCCAATGGCCTATGACATTGAGAGTTATGCAACGCTTGGATTGTTATCTCAACTTTTATCGGTTGAGAATCCAGAGCAACCAACAGTGAATGATCTTTCATTGGCAAAGCTGGCTGTAGAACAAGCGTTTAAAGAGATTCATGCTGAGCCGTCCAGAGGGCTGGAACAAAGACTTCACGGACAAAATCGTCAGATGTCTAAACAGGTACATGAATTATTGCGTGAGCAATGGTCATGAAACTTGAGCTGGAAGCCCATGATTTACTGTGGGGCATGACAGTCAGTTGTTTGGCTGATGATGCTCCGCTTTGGGTGAAAGATGTTTTGCTACGAGGCGATCCTGTTGTCGTGCGACGGGCAATTACTTCTGTAGATCAGGTCGCGGTGGGTGTAAGAGGGCAATTTCGTCATCAACGATATGCAACGCAAATGCCACGATCTGCCATTACTAGACAGCTTAAACCCGAAGCACTGACTCAAGTAAATACCAGTCACTTTAAACACTTGGCAGAACGTTTACAGAGTATTTCCAACATCATGAAAAGTTTTTCAGGGTATTGGGGATATACAGGAAGTTTCGGTTTTGAACTGGCAACAGGTATTGAAACCGTCACCCAGCACAGCGATATCGATTTGTTGATTCGAGCCGAACAGCCTTTTGCCAAAAAGCAGGCGATTGAGTTACTCGAAGATTTTCAGCAAGCAGGGCTGAATGTAGATATACAGCTACAACTGCCAAAAGGTGGTCTGGCGTTAAAAGAGTGGGCTGGGAATCGTGGAAAAGTTTTATTGAAGCGTCCTAATGGTGCTGTTTTAGTAGAAAACCCATGGAATTAGGGAGTAGATATCATGGCTTCGATTTGGGTGTATCCAGGACAGGGAGTGCAAAGAAGCAATATGCTGCACGACCTGCCACAAACGGCTCTGGTTAAAGAATACCTTGAGCGTGCATCGGATGCACTTAAAGAAGATGTCTTGTTGTTGGACAGCTCGGCTGCATTGCAATCGACACGTTCAGTACAGCTATGTTTACTGATTTCAGGTGTGGTGAGTTCAGCCTTATTAACTGCTGAAAAATTAATGCCTGATTATGTTGCGGGTCTATCGATTGGTGCTTGGTCGGCTGCAGTTGTAGCAGGCGTTTTAGCCTATGAAGATGCTGTTCGTTTGGTTGCCTATCGCGGTGAACTTATGCAAAACGCCTATCCAACAGGATATGGCATGACCGCATTAATAGGTACAGATCGCACATCTGTTGAGAAGTGGGTGAAACAAGTTTATGAAATAACGCCACAGGTTTTTGTCGCCAATATTAATGCACATAACCAGATCGTTATTTCAGGTCGCTTTGAAGCCATGAACCAAGTTGCAGTTTTGGCGAAGCAACAAGGTGTAGTGGCAAAAAAATTAGATGTATCGGTGCCATCGCATTGTGAATTATTAAGTCAGCAAGCTGAGCAGCTTGCAGCGTCTATGGAGGGAGTGACTTTAAAGCAGCCTAAAATACGTTATTTAAGTGGTACAACGGCGCGTACACTTGGCAGGCCAGAACAGATTGGTGATGACTTGGCTTTTAATATGAGTCGCACTGTAGATTGGGAAAGCACTATTCAGGCGGCATGGGAACGAGGTGTCAGATTACAGATTGAAGCTTTACCGGGAAAGGTACTGACGACACTTGCACGTCGAACTTTTCAAGAAGGAACTGTATTGTCATTTCAGGGAACGCGCTTAGATAGCATTCGAATGGCAATGCAAAAAGAACAGGAAAATCAGATTTCTATGGGAATATGATTTAAAAAATTTAAGTAATCCAAGGATATGAGGGATTTACAATGATTATATATGGAACAGCAATTTTAGCGATTTGCCATTTACTCGGTGATTATCTTGGCAATACCTTAGGTGTCCTTATCGGGGTAAAAGCCAATGTGGGTGGTGTTGCCATCTCTATGATTCTTTTGATTCTCGCTAAAGAATTATTAGCAAAAAAAGGTTATTTACCACAGGTGACACAGTTTGGAATCTTATATTGGTCTGGCATGTATATTCCAATTGTGGTGGCGATGTCGGCAGGGCAAAATGTGGTTGCAGCGTTATCTGGCGGTATGTTGGGACTGATCGTTTCTATTACTTCCCTGATTGGGACGGTGCTGGTTATTCGCCATTTAAATCGATTAAGTGGTGATTATGAAACCTATGAATGGACAATAGAAGGCACTGAAAAAGCAGCATAAATAATCCTCACGATAATGAATAACAAAAGGACTTAAACAATGGACGAGTTAATTACGGTATTTACAAAAAATGCTTTGGTGACTGCACTTGCGGTCACAGGTTTGATGATGTTTGTATCCCATCTGCTGTCAAAATATTTGACCAAAGGAAAACTGCAAAGCTCGGCAATCGCCATTACTTTAGGACTTGTGGTGGCGTATTTTGCAGGCGTCTATACACAAGGTACAAAAGGAATTTCTGATATTGCTATTTTCTCTGGCTTTGCACTGTTGGGTGGTGCAATGATCCGTGATCTGGCAATTGCATCGACTGCATTTGAAGTGGATGTTAAAGAAGTCAAAAAAGCAGGAAAAATTGGCCTGATTGCACTCACGCTTGGCTGTATTGTTCCTTTTGTAATTGGTGTAATGGTTGCATGGGTTATGGGATATCGAGATCCGATTTCCATGACAACGATTGGCGCAGGCGCTATGACTTATATTGTGGGTCCAATCACAGGAACAGCCATTGGTGCAAGTTCCGATGTGATCGCGCTTTCTATTGCAATAGGCCTGATCAAATCGGTGTTCTTTATGGTCGGTACACCACTCCTTGCAAAATTCATGTATCTAAAAAGTCCACGTTCAGCCATGGTCTTTGGTGGGCTGGCTGGCACAACCAGTGGTACAGCCGCAGGATTGGCAGGTACAGATGTCCGATTAGTTCCTTATGGTGCATTGGTGGCAACCTTTTATACAGGTCTTGGCTGTTTACTTGGCCCGTCTGTCTTTTTTCTCACGGTAAATGCAATTTTCGGATAACTAATCAAGCATGAATATTTGCAACTTATTCATTTGTTATAAGTTGCTTATCATTCATTTCTGCACATGAGAAGCAAACATACGGCACTCTGCAATTAATGCCAGTAAATTGGGATCACGTTCCTTACTTTTTAGAAATACCAGCCCAATTTCCTGTTGCAGATGGTATTGCTGTTTTAAAGGAATGAGCTTAACCGAGCTTTCATATACCGCAGAAATACGACCGGGCAAAAGCGCAAAACCAACGCCTGAGCTAACCATACTGATTAAAGTAAAAATATCATTGAGTTGTAAGGCAACTTTAGGTGAAAAACCAGCTTTTTTAAAAATGAAATCACTGTCATTATGGGTGGCAAAGCCCTGAGTTAAAGTCAAAAAGGTCTCTTCTTTGAGTAGACTGAGATCAATTTCCTCAAAATCAGCATATTTAGAGTCTTTATTTACCGCTAAAAAAATATCATCACAGAACATCGGCAAAATTTCAAAGTCATCATCTTGTGTTGTTTCATTGAGTGCCACAATAATGGCATCAAGTTCCGTCGTTTTAAGCTTTTTCACCAGATCCTGATTGGAACTAAGAAGTAATTGAATATCGAGTTCACTACGTCTTAATTTAAGTCCGCTAATCACATTAGGAATCGTCTTTACGGTTAAAGAATAAAGAGAACCTAAATGTAGAACTTTGGCTGCAAAGCCCGCAGCTTCTCTGGTTTTATTTACCGTAATAAAAATATCCTGTACGATTTTTTGCGCACGTTCTTCAAATACATAAGCGCTCTTTAATGGAATTAAATTACGACCTTCATTTTTAAAAAGTGGACAACGTAGGGCACTTTCCAGTGAGTGTAAGGCTTTATGAACACTGACATTGCTGAGCTGCATTTCAGTTGCTGTTTTGGAAAGATTTCCACAGCGCATAAAAGCGAGGAAGATTTGTATTTTTTTAAGGGTGAGCTCTTCATCAATTTCCATATCAATCTCCAGTTCCTAATGACTTTCCTTAAAAAATTATGTCTTCCCTCCACGCAACGTGACACCAATCGACGCGACCATAATACAAGCCAAAGCCACCCATTGAATCAGGCTAATTCGCTCATGTAACAATACCAGACCTGCTAAAGCTGCAAGTGCAGGCGCAAGACTGGAAAGCGTCCCATAACTGAGTTTGCTGAGACGTTTCAGTGCCATTAAATCCAGTGCATAAGGTATCGCTGTTGCCAATAGGGCAATGACCATTGCTTTGCCCCAATATTGGGTGTCCAGAAGTACAGGAGCATTATTCCATAGACCAAAAGGCAGTAAGGTCAGGGCGGATAAACCAATCGCAATGGTCAGCGCATGCATGCCGATATTTTGCTGTACCACACGATGTCCATAATAAATATACAGTGCCCAGAAGAAACCTGCACTCAATGCACATGCCGCACCGATATAGGAAAAATGTTGCGCATTGGCATCATGCCACGGCACCATTAAAGCAATACCTAAAATCGCAAATGCGACCCAAATATAGTCACTGCGCTGTTTAATCGAGAGTAGCGCCAAACCGAGCGGGCCAATAAATTCCAGACCAACAGCAATTCCTTGAGGAAGCTTGCCTAAAGAGGTATAGAACAGAATATTCATACAGCATAAGGCAGCGCTATAACACAGTAAATCACGCCATTTGAGTTCTTTTAATTTGGAAATGATTTTCCATGAACGAAACATGACTGCAACCAGAATGGTGGCAAAACACAGTCTTAAAATCGTCACTGTGAGTGGATCGAGTGTGGCAATCAATTGCTTGGCGAATGAAGCACTGATTTGATAAGACAACATAGACAAAACCATGTACAACACAGCGACTAACTGGAGATTTTTCATGGGAGATATCCGAGGCGCTGGTTATTGCTATTTTTGAGATGGAATAACATTTTCTATTTCACCTCTTTTTGCTGTCGAGCATGTTGTGTGGTAAAGGTACAGCCAATCGAAGCAATGATAATCGTACCCAAAGCAAGCCACTGATTCCAAAGTAACATTTCACCCAGAAAGATAAAGCCTGAGAGGGCAGCCACTGCGGGTTCCAGACTCATCAATGTGCCGAAGCTAAGCGGAGTTAAACTGCGCAAGGCGATCATTTCTAAGGTAAAGGGTAAGGCACTGGCGAGTATCGCAAGCCCGATAAAATAATATAAATTTGGCAGTTCAAAGACCCGATCGATTGCCCCTGAAAAGAGTGCAAAAGGCAGTAAGCAGAGCATACCAATCGACATGCCTAAGCAGACGGTGTGGTTACCGGAAATGCCCGAAGGCTTTTGCCCCGCAATAATATACAGCGCCCAACACGCACCCGCACTCACGGCAAAGAATACCCCAACGAGATCCAGACCTTGTTGTGCTTGCTGTAATGGAAACAATAAGACCAGACCTAAAATGGCACAGCAGACCCAAATAAAATCGTATTTTTGGCGAGCATGATAGAGCGCCACACTTAAGGGGCCGATAAATTCAAAGGCAACAGCTAAACCTAGAGGTAAGCGTTCAAGCGATAAATAGAACAGGGCATTCATCCCTGCAAGGGCGACGCCATAAGTCAGAATGGCTTTCCAGCGAACCACTTTGAAATTAATGGTCCAGATCTTAAAAATAATGGCCAGAATGATTGCACCAAAAAACAGGCGCATGGCAGAGACGGTCAGCACAGGAAAGCTTTGAAACAGGACTTTGGCTAAAGAACCACTGCCTTGTACACATAACATGGCAATCATCAGGAGCAATAAAGCATGCAGAGGTGTTTTCAGTACAGGGTTCGACATCTTATTTTTTTACATTCAGTATAATATTCACATAATAATTCAAATGCCCATAAAAAAGCCACAGCATCAACTGTGGCTTTTTCTGGATTGCTCTAAGACAGAGATTAGAACAATACGCGAACGCGGATGGTACCTTCAACGTGGTTCAATGTATCAAGCGCTTCTTGAGACGCAGATGCATCAACATCCATCACCAAGTAACCGATATCACCTTTGGTCATTAAAGACTGACCAGAGATGTTGATCCCTTGTTCAGCAAATAATGTATTGATCTTCGATAACACACCCGGAACGTTTTTATGGATGTGAAGCAAACGGTGCTGACCATCAGAAAGTGGCAATGCGATTTCTGGGAAGTTCACCGCAGAAAGCGTCATACCTTTGTCTGAATAAGCAACGAATTTTTCAGCAACTTCTAAACCGATGTTTGCTTGCGCTTCCATCGTTGAACCACCCACGTGCGGGGTTAAGATCACATTGTCTAAGTCACGGAGTGGAGACAGAAATTCTTCGCCATTTGCTTTTGGTTCTTTCGGGAATACGTCAACCGCTGCACCAGCGATGTGGCCTGATTTGATTGCGTCAGCCAAGTCTTCGATCACAACACAAGTACCACGTGCTGCGTTCAAGAAGATTGAGCCTTTTTTCATTTTCGCGAACTGTTCTTTCTTGAAGAAGTTACGCGTAGATGGAACATCTGGAACGTGTAAAGTCACCACATCCGCAGTTTCTAAAAGTTCATCTAAAGAGCCAACTTGACGTGCATTACCTAATGGTAATTTAGTCACAGCATCAAAGTAGATGACTTTCATACCTAAGCTTTCTGCCAATACAGAAAGTTGTGAACCGATCGAGCCGTAACCGACGATACCCAAAGTCTTACCACGAGTTTCAAACGAACCCACCGCAGCTTTATTCCAACCGCCCGCATGTGTATCTTTCGATTTTTCAGGTACACGACGAAGCAACAGAATCGTTTCAGCAAGAACCAATTCTGCAACCGAACGTGTATTTGAATACGGTGCATTGAAAACTGGGATACCACGAGACATTGCCGCTTTTAAATCGACTTGGTTTGTACCAATACAGAAACAGCCAACCGCGATCAGTTTGTTCGCGGCTGCAAAGATTTCTTCAGTCAATTGTGTACGGGAACGAATACCAATGAAGTGAGCGTCTTTAACAGCCTCTTTCAAAGCTTCGCCTTCAAGCGCAGTTTTGTGGTAATCGATGTTGGTATAACCCGCTGCATTTAAGGTATCGATGGCATTTTGATGCACACCTTCTAACAGAAGGAAACGGATTTTGTCTTTAGGTAGTGATAGATGTTGGCTCATTACGGCTCCGCTACAAAGGCCAAAATTTAGTTGCAGTACTATAGCATACAGCTTTGAGATATAAATATTTCGTTTAAAATTACCGCATCAGAATTGATGATAATTTTTCAGTTAAGAGTGAATTTTATTGGTTAAACACATTTTGTTATCACAGTATCTTTAACCTACGCTTTATCCCATGCCTGCTTCTATGTAAAATGCAGGTATCTGATAGTCAAACCTGAAACCATCAGGTTTGCGCTGTTCTGCCGAGTTTCTATATGTTGGATACGACAATTTAAAATATTGAAAAATATTATATTGTTATCCAGACGCTCTATCTTTACTTCTTGCTAGGCCTGTAAACGATGAATGCTTCAGTCGCTTTAACACCTGAGTTATTGACCCAATTAACGGCAATTGTGGGTGAAAACCGTATTAAAACCGATGCCGACAGTTTGGAAAATTGGGGACGTGATCACACTAAACATTTTGATCCGAACCCATCAGTCATCGTTTTCCCTTCAAGCACTGAACAAGTGCAGGCCATTGTCAAACTTGCCAACCAGTTTAATGTTGCAATTACCCCATCAGGCGGTCGTACTGGCCTTTCAGCAGGCGCTGTCGCAACCAATGGCGAGATCGTAATTAGCTTTGACAAGATGAACCAGATTCTTGAATTCTACCCAGCGGATCGTATGGTACGAGTACAAGCAGGTGTGGTGACTGAGCAATTACAGAATTATGCCGAAGAACAAGGCATGTACTATCCAGTAGACTTTGCATCAGCGGGCTCAAGCCAGATTGGCGGTAATATCGGGACCAATGCAGGCGGTATTAAAGTTATTAAATACGGCATGACTCGTAACTGGGTACTTGGCTTAACAGTCGTTACGGGTAAAGGTGATGTCCTGCGTTTAAACAAAGGCATGATCAAGAATGCGACAGGTTATTCGCTTCAGCATTTATTTATCGGTGGCGAAGGCACATTGGGTTTAGTCACTGAAGCTGAAATCAAGCTTGAGCGTCAGCCACAGAACTTACAGGTACTGGTTCTCGGTGTGCCTGATTTTGATGCAGTAATGCCTGTATTACATGCTTTCCAGAAAGATATCGACTTAACAGCATTTGAGTTCTTTGGTGAACTTGCGATGCAAAAGGTACTCGACCGTGGTCATGTACAACGTCCATTTGAAACACAATGCCCATTCTATGTATTGCTTGAGTTTGAAGCGCCGTATGAGCCGATTGTCGATAAGGCAATGGAAATCTTTGAGCATTGTATGGAGCAAGGTTGGGTGCTTGATGGCGTTATGAGCCAGAGCCTTGATCAGGTCGAAAGCTTATGGCGTTTACGCGAAGATATTTCTGAATCAATCGCGCCGTTTATTCCATACAAAAATGACATTTCAGTATTAATTACCCACGTACCTGCATTTATTCGTGAGATTGATACAATTGTTCAAGATAACTATCCTGACTTTGAAATCTGCTGGTTTGGTCATATCGGTGATGGTAACTTGCACTTAAATATTCTAAAACCTGAAAACTTGACCAAAGATGAGTTCTTTGCGAAGTGTCAGGTAGTGAATAAATATGTATTTGATACCGTGAAAAAATATGATGGTTCAATCTCTGCCGAGCACGGAGTGGGCATGACCAAGAAGCCCTATTTAGAGTATTCACGTTCGCCTGAAGAAATTGAATATATGAAAGCATTGAAGTTGGCATTCGATCCGAAAGGGATTATGAACCCTGGTAAATTATTTGATCTTTAATGCTTGATTGAATAAAAGAAATTCTGCTAAAAGCGTATCGAAAGATGCGCTTTTTTATTTGAATATACGGGATAAGATTGTGATCAGTAAGCATCCCTTACTGATCATCTTTGGTTTAGATACCACTTTCCAGAATACGAATTTTCACATCCGCAACATGGTCTTTGGTTGCTTCAAAATGCTGCTGCATATGCGCAGTTTGCATGTGAGCTTCCAAATGAGCGGTACTTTGCCATTTCTCTAACATGACAATGGTATTTTCATCAGTGGCCTGCATCTCAATCGCAGGCAGGTGATCAATCAAGGCTTCATAGCCATGACAGCCGTCTTCTGCAAGCACGTTCGGCGTCACTTTTTTAAATGCATTTAAGACTGCTTGACGATGCTCAGCACCTGCATGGGTACGGATTTCAGCAATAATAATTAGCATGACATGTTCTCACTTAATGGGCTGCAAATAATTGATCTAAATGCGCTTTGTAGGCTTCAAGATAGCTTGGTACATTGGGTGCCTTGATGACATCATTGACAATAAATGTTGGAAGCGATTCCATGCCCAAGAATTGATTAGCTTTGTGAAAAGGCAAATAAACGCCATCCACACCAACGCCATGGAAGAACTGGTCTGGATCGGTAAAGGCTTCCATCGGTGCATTCCATGTTAAAGACAACATGTACTTTTTACCCTGAATTAGACCACCAGAACCATACTTTTTAGATGCATCTGAACGGCTACGACCGTCGCTGGCATACAGTGAACCATGACCAATAGTAAAAATATCATCAATATACTTTTTCATGGTCCATGGCGCACCCATCCACCAGCCTGGCATTTGATAGATCACCACATCTGCCCATAAATATTTAGCAATCTCGGCTTGAATGTCATAGTCACTGTCGGTGCGTGTCACCTGTACGTTATGACCTAAGCTTTGTAAATGTGCTTCGGAAAACTCGGTTAAGGTGTCATTCAATTCGCCATTTGAATGTTCAAACTGTTTGGCACCATTAATAATTAAAATATTGCTCATGGGAGGACTCAGGAATAAATCTCTAAAAATATGGACGCATTTTAGGAAATCTATTCATGAGTAAAAATGCATAAATGAGCAAAATACTATTGATCAAAAATCAAGAATGGAGTTATTCAGTTTTTGATTTTCTCGCTTTATACCAACGACGGATCGCCCATAAGATTGCAATCGCAAGATAAAGCGGCCAGAGCATGACTAACCAGATGATGGTTTCTCTAAAGCCATAGAGTCCAACTTTTATAGCTTCCCAAATTCGGCTGAGTAAAGGATCGCTGTCTAAAGTTGCAATGCGATTGATATTGAGATCACGGCTCTTGCGTACTTGTGCTTGCTGGAAAAACTCAATTCGAATGGTGCTATAAGCCAAACGGTCTTTGACTTCCAGATTCGTCAGTTGTTGTAGTTGATTGTTCACAGCATTTGAAGCGCTGTTACTCTGATTGGCTGTATTGAGTTTTTCTTCAAGCAGTTTTAATTCATAACGTTTGGCTTCATAGCTCTGACTATTAAAGTTCAACATGAGTGGCAATAACTGATTCAGGAATGGTGTGACCTGTTCATTGGGAATGCGGACTGTGAGTTGTACAGTCGGAGTAATTTTTTCGTAGATGTCGACACTACCATCGATACGGTCTCTTTCAGAACGATCACTGACTTGATAATTAATCTGTTTTTCTTCGATATAGCCCTTATATTGCGATAACTGTTGCTCAAGCGCAGACGTAGTTTTTAATACATCTTTGACTTCAAATTGGAGTTGGGCGCTTTTAACCAGTTGACGATTTTGCTCCAACGCATTTTGTTGCTGACTTACCAGTTGTTCTGGATTTTTCGCGGCATTTTCCTGTACCGCTTCGCTATCGAGTGCAACACTCTCAGTCGCAACAGCAGCCTCATTTGCAGCATGATCTGGATGTTTTGAACAGGCAACCAAGCTGCTGCCCAGGATTAAAATAACAGTTAATTTTTTAGTTAAATCTGACATCTCTGTATGCCTAAATTGTTGTGATATTAAGGTTGTAAAATCAGTATTTTCGATTTATTTGTTTATTTATAAAGGGATTGCTGAATCCAACAAATCCTTGCACGCCATAACATTTTGTTGCTTGGCAATGCTGTTTTGTATAGTAGCATAAATGAGTAATGTGAAGTGGAGGGGGCAAAATGTATAAAACGGCAATGCTGTTGGGATGTGCTTTATTGCTGAGCGCATGTAATCAACCGATCACCGAATCGCAACAACAGGCGGCGGTTCAAAAAAGTACGGCCATGTATGCTGTTTTGCTGGATCAGCCGAATTTATTTCACGATGAAAATAATCTAAAGATAGATCAGCAATTTAATACGGCAGAAAATCCTACTGATGCACAGATTACGGTTGAACAGGCACAATTGGATGATTCTGTCGTGGCCGTGCGTACAGAGTATCAATTAAAGCGTGATCAGGATGTCTGGAAAATTGTGAATAAGAAGCAAAGTTATCAATGTGCCAGAGGCGAAAATACGGAAACCTTCCAGTTTGAGTTATGCCCATAATTATCGGGACTCTATTGTCCAGTCTAAAATCTATTCAAAAATGTGGATAACTTTTAGGTTATTCACATTGTCAAAATCCCTGTGGAAGATGGATTAAAATTGCTGTCATTTTAAAAAAGTGCTAAAGTTGCGCCTGGCGATTTAGCCAAAAGGTAAAAACATTTACCAGTCTCACGTAAATAGATTGTTTTTCTTATATACACCTAGTGAATACGGTGTTTTCACATTTATCACATGCTTTTTTATAGCATGAAATCAAAATTTAAATCTAAACCATAAAATCTCGTGGTCGTAATCCTGTTTTCTTTTTTTGAAAATGGGACGGGCGCTAGTTGGTTATTTTTGTGAATAAAACATGATGACAAATAATCAGAACATGACGTTAAACCGTATAACGCTCATGTTTCCTTTAGCTTTAGTGCTATTTGAATTTTCGGTTTATATCGGTAATGACCTGATTCAGCCAGCCATGCTGGCCATTACAGAACAGTTTGCTGTGAGTGCAACTTGGGCGCCATCGTCAATGTCATTCTATCTGTTGGGTGGTGCCAGTGTGGCATGGTTACTTGGCCCACTTTCGGATCGGCTTGGACGTAAAAAAGTATTACTGGCAGGCGTGGCTTTCTTTACGATCTGCTGTTTACTGATTTTGCTGACGCATAATATCGAGCAATTTTTAACATTACGTTTCCTGCAAGGTATTGGTTTATCTGTGATTTCAGCAGTGGGTTATGCTGCGATTCAGGAAACCTTTGAAGAGCGTGATGCCATCAAAGTCATGGCATTAATGGCAAATATTTCTTTGCTTGCACCTTTGCTCGGGCCTGTATTAGGTGCATTCCTGATTGATTATGTCTCGTGGCATTGGGGCTTTGTCGCCATTGCGGCGGTGTCTTTCATCAGTTGGTTTGGTTTAAAGAAATTCATGCCAGCCACACAGGAAAGTCGAAAACAACCGAAACAGCCATTTAGCTATATTTTTGATGACTTTAAAAAAGTGTTTAGCAATCGCCGTTTCCTTGGATTAAGCATTGCTTTACCTTTGGTTGGTATGCCGTTAATGCTCTGGATTGCTTTGTCACCAATCATTCTTGTGGATGAGTTGAAGCTGAGTAGTGTGCAATATGGCTTGGCCCAGTTCCCTGTGTTCTTTGGCCTAATTATTGGTAATGTCATCCTGATCAAGATTATTGACCGTTTCCCTTTAGGTAAAACCATTTTAATGGGCTTGCCAATTATGTTACTGGGAACGCTGTTCTTGGTGTTGGGTGTGATCTGGCAAGCTTATCTGGTGCCATGTTTATTGATTGGCATGACATTGGTGAGTTTAGGTGAGGGGATCAGTTTCTCTGTGATGTATCGCTTTGCCTTAATGTCATCTGAAGTGTCAAAAGGCACGGTTGCAGCGGCGGTTTCGATGCTGATGATGGTCAGTTATTTTGTCATTATTGAACTGGTACGGGTGCTGTATACCCATGTGCATATCTGGGCTTTTGCACTGGCGAGTGTGGTGCTGATCGCTTTCTGGTTTGCACAACCTCGGAAAGTATTAAAACAGGTCATGCTGGAACGTAAAGCAGAAGGCATAAACTAATAAAAAAGCTGAGATCAATGTCTCAGCTTTTTTATGCTGCTCAAAACAACAGCAAAACTGTGGATATCTTTTTAGATACCCACAGTTGGTAAATTATTTAATTACACCGCAGGCAATACGGTCTCCGCCACCGCCTAAAGGTTTCGGTGAGTCAGAATAATTATCGCCGCCGACATGAACCATGATTGCCCGACCTTGGATATCAGCCAGTTTTAAACGTGGTGCGATCACAGGCGTAGTTGCAAAACCTTTCTCATTCACGACTAGCACAGGCAAGTCACCTAAATGACCATTTTCTGGCGTACCGTGATGTGGTGCATTATTTGGATTTAAATGACTTCCAGCTGCCAGTGCCGCACCCATTTTGCCATCTTTCATTGCCGCTTCACACGAGCCATTTTCATGGATATGGAAACCATGTTCACCAGGAGAAAGCTTGCCGAGAGCAGGGGTGATTAACAGACCTTTTGGGGTTTCCTGAAAAGCTACTGTACCAATTGAAGAGCCAACACCTTTGGCATCGACCTGATAGACTTGTACCAGTTGTTTTTGCTCTTGCGTGGTGGATTGGGTCTGGATTTTAGACGCATTGTGATCTAAATCAGCAGAGGAACAGGCAGCAATACTTAGGCCTAGACAGCTCAGTAAAGAGAGTTTTTGAATCGTAGAAGCCATTGCGAAGATATCCTTATAAATTATCTTTATTTGACGATTCAAACAAAGTCAGGGATATCCCGCAAGTAACATTAATCAATTAATGACAAAAAGTTAAACAAAACAAACCTATTTGTTCTCAGGCGGCACATCCAGTGTGGCAACCGGTTCTTCGACATTTTCATGCAACCATTCACGCCAGATCGCCAACAGAATCGCCAGAATCACAGGGCCAATGAATAAACCGACTAAACCAAAGCTGGCAATCCCGCCCAGTACACCAAACATGATCAGGATAAATGGAATCTGGGTGGCACCTGAAATGACCAATGGACGAATTACATTATCCGAACTGCTGACAATCAATACGCCCCACAGAACTACCCCAATTGCTTCCATGGTCTGGCCTTGTGCAAATAGCCACAGACCGACACCCAGATAGGAAACTGGCGTACCAAAAGGAATCAGGGCAAGGATAAAAGTCACCATGGTGAGCAGCATTGGGTTCGGTACACCCGCCACAAAGTAGCTCAGACCAGCCAATAAGGCTTGCGCCACTGCCGTTAAACCGACACCATAGACCACCGCACGGGTTGTTTCTGAAATGGTGTCCAGATAATGATGTACACGTGGCCCAATCACCATTTCCAAGGCACGGCTAACCTGAGACAGGATCATTTGTCCATCACGGTAGAAGAAGAACAGGGTCATGATTGCAAAAGTGAGTTTAACCAGATTTCGGCTAATTTCACTGAGAACAAAACGCCCATAACTTAAGTGGCTTTGAATCCATTCCGCAATATTTTTGGTAATGCTATTGGGATCATTACTCAGTTCATTAATGGTGCGGCTGATGTCTTTACCAATAATCGGCAGGTTCTTGATAAAGTCAGGAATTTGAATATGACCTGAGAACAGTTGACGTTGTAAATTAAAATATAAATTGCGCCCTTCCAACTGCAACATAAAGATGGCAAAGATGAACGGAATCCCGATCACTAAAATCACCAGTGTGATCATTAGTGTGGCATTTAAGGTTGGACGGTTTTCACCAAAGAAACGACGCTGTACCCATAAATACACAGGCCAGGTCATATAAGCAATAATGGCAGCCCAAAGCACAGGGACAATAAAGTATTTGAGAATACTGAATCCCAAAAAGAGCAGGACAAAGAACAGTCCAAATAGCAAAACGCGTTGTAATATGGGAGCGTATTGTTGCACAAGCGTCCGTCTCTAATCATAAAAGTTGAATAAAATCATATTAACTGAAAAATGGGCACAGTAAAATTTCATTCGGTAATTTCACGTTTAAATCTTTTGGGGTAATAAAAACATAAAATTTAAAATGTCATCCCTATACTTTTTTAGCTATTGAATAAGCTGAAAAGAACCAGACATATTTAGAAAAATTATTACGTCACAGATGCATAAAATACATGAATTCACCTTAGCAACATTTGCTATCGAGTTTAATACAGGAGTCGGCAAAGAGTTACAAAGCATATTGTTAGATTAAATCCATCACGCATCCATAAATGAATTTTAAGGAGTAGTACGATGGCTTATTCAAATAATCAGAATCAATCACCTGAAAAAGCAGATCCGCATAATCAAGCAAAAGTGAATCCTAATGAGGCTTCTCAGGCCAATGACAAGGTCGCGAAGCTATTGAGTAACGATAAAGTCAGTTATCAAGAGGTTGAAGGGCTGACAGATACGGATCAATTACAACAGACCTTAGATCAGAGCGCTGCTTCTCAAAACCCTGAGGGCAGTCACGGTAATGAAAATATTCGTAAAGCGGTTGAAAACCTAGATCGCGATGAAATGAAGCATAACTTGAAAGATGAAAGTGCTGAAAAAGATGAGCCTAGCCCTAATCCAGCACCTTTCATCACTCCTAAATGAAGATCAATTCACTCTGAATAAATTGAAGATCGAGAACCAAATTTTTTACTTGTTCCATCCAGTCAGGATGGAACAAGTCATTTTAGAACCATTCGCTTGGGTCATCGACTAACTGGTTTAACACCGGTTGCCACTGGCTTTGGATACTGACAAAGTTTTTCTGGGTTTTATCAAAAATACTCAGGCCTTGCATGGCTAAGCTGCCATAGGCAGTACGCTCTGAAATCCATGCCACAGGTTCCTGTTCAATCTTGTTAAAGAAGTCCTGAATGTCTTTAGAGCTGGAACTGTTCGGTTTAACCCGATTGGCAATCAGCAGGATTTGTACCTTACCTTTACGAATACGCTTAATGTCTTGTAAATGTTTAAGGAAACGACGAGTACTATCAATATCAAAGAACGAAGGTTGCAGCGGTGTGACGATTGCATGTGCTTCACTGACCAGTTGTTCTGCATGCTCACCTGACAGGGCGCCGGGCGCATCAATAATTAAATAATCCAGATTTTTTGGTGCTTCACCAATTGATTTTTCATGTCGCCAATCCAGACTTTGAATGCCTGTCACGGTATCTGGACGCTGCTTTAACCATTGCAAAGATGATTTCTGATTATCGGCATCGGCCAACGCGACCTTATAGCCTTTTTGTGATAATGCAGCAGCGAGCGTAATTGCTGTCATGGTCTTACCACAGCCACCTTTTTGATTTGCGATTAATATTGTCTTCATGAAATTAGATTTATTTAACTAGGCTCTCGTATTCAACTATACCTTAGCATCTTTTTGCGTCGAGTGTGTTACACATGACAAAAGTTTAATGTTGCAGTTAAATAGCTGCATTCAGGAAAAGGAATGTGTTATGTCGGTTTGGCTTGCAATGTTGATTGGTGGTTGTATTGGGGTTGTGATCACCACCATTATTCTGTCGAGTACTCGCAACGGTCGTGTGCAAGCGGAATATGAAAAATATATTGCCGAGCTGGAGCTAGAACATAAACAGGCTTTGCTGGATGCGCAGAAGCGAAGTGTTAATACCAGTCGTGCTGTCTTAAAAGGAAAAATGGCGGAACAATTTGCGCCGATCTTACCCGAGTTCCAGTATTTACCGAGTGATGCCAAATTCCTCGGTGATCCAGTCGATTATGTGGTGTTTGATGGTTATACCGATTTCCGGGATGGTGATGGCACTGCCGAAGATATCGAAGTAATTCTACTGGATATTAAAAGTGGTGGTGCACGCTTAAGCAAGGGACAGCAGGCCATTGCTCAAGCGGTACGTGAAGGGCGGATCCGTTTTGAAACCCTTAGAATCGATTTTGAAGACTAAAGCGGGATCTCTAATTTTTGTACCCGCGCCAATAACATCTTTTGTGCAATTGCAGGGATGCCTTCGGCATCAAAATATTGTTTTTCTATAAATTTAAATTTGGCTTGTAATAGATGTCGTTCAATATCGCGATTGAGGTGGCAACCATCTGCAATACGTTTCTGGATGGGCGTGAGTAAAGTTTGCAAGGACTGTATTTTCGCAGAGTCTGGATGTTTGACATGTTCAACCAGATGCAAGGTTCCCGTCGGTTTAAGCACACGATAGATTTCCGCAAGTGCCTGATCGAGCTGTGCAATACTACACAAAGTCCAGGTTGAGACCACATGATCCAGAGACGCATCTGCAAAGGGGAGTTTCTCTGCGCTGGATTGCACATGCTTGATAAAGAACGGCGCATGTTGAACCCGTTCAACCGCAAGCAGATAAATATCTGGATTGGGCTCCAAGGCATACAGCGTATCGACATTGCCATAGAAGGGAATATTCAGACCTGTACCAAAACCAATTTCGAGTATGTCTCCTTCAATCGGTAACAATAATTCACGACGTCGATCCATCAGACTCGCAGTTTGCATGACCTGATTAAGTAAGTGAGGAAATATATGACGTTGGTAAAATTGGTAAATCATGGAAATCCATTCGTTGATTCGAAATAAAAATAGGGTGACTGCACCACAAAAATATGACTAAAGTGAGTTTGATTGTTACTAAAAAAAGCACTTTTTTTCACCATCTAAGCATACTATGAAGAGAAGTGCTTTTCTAAGTTTTTCGTTATTTGAGGATGATTGAGCCATGAAAAAACGTCTGTTGATGAGTTTATGCATGGTTGTTGCAATTGGGCAGACACATGCATCGACCAGTGGGGAAGAATACAATATTGCCAATGGTTTAGCGCCCGTTGTGAAATATCAATCGATTTCGGTACTGAAGCCTTTTGATGGGAACTTCCGTATTCTCGGTTCAAAAGTCTATCATGACGATGAGCAAGCCAAATTTTCTCCGATTGATTATGCAGTCAGTTTAGGACTTTTTGCTGACCCTCAGATTGCGCGGACGATTGATGTTCAACAGTATGACCGCTACCTGAACTGGAAAATGAAAACATTACCTGTTCCACCCGATCAGGCCATCAAAATGGTATCGAATATGCACATTATTCCTGCCAATCCAGAAATTGCCAAACAGATTAAACAAGTGAAGCGTGGTGATCTGGTGCAGTTAAAAGGTGAACTGGTCGAAATTCGTGATAAAGATCTGGTGTGGAAATCATCGCTTACCCCAGGTGGTGTTGGCGATGGTGCGTGTGAACTGTTCCGTGTCAGTTCAATTCAGTGGATTGAGAAACAGAATATTTAACTTGATGCGGTATTTAAAAAAAGAGGGCGCGAAATCCCTCTTTTTTTATGCATATAAATTATTCTTCCTGTACCTTGGTTTCAGCAGTCTGTGTGCTTCTCCAGTGATGTAACTGGCTTTGTGCATGTAGATATTCATTGAGCTGATTGACTTGCTGGTTGCTATCCGCTGTTGAAGTATTGGCCTTTTCTAAAACTTTAGCCTGCTGTTCCCAATAATCATAAAGCAAGCCTTGAATGTAACGGCCTTGCTCGGTTTTTAGTTCCAGATCTTTCAACATAGACAGGGCAGATTTGACATTGTCCTTTTGGCGTTGTTGTTCAAATTCTGGTGTTAAGGTATTGGCTTCTTTCATCTTCGCCAATTCCATTTCCATGCTATCGCTCATGTCGGTAAAACGACGGTCATAGTCATCCAGTATTGCAATATCGTGACCATCATCTGCGGTTGCAGGGAACTGTTTGATCGGCGTCTGGTTTAATTGACCAATCGCATCATTGGCTGAACTGCTTTGCTGCTCTTGTTGAGCAGTCGGTTGTTTATCTTTATTACATGCGCTCAAGAGCAGGGCTGAACTGAGCATACATGTCAGGGCAAATGTGGTTTTAATACTAAGCATGGATCAACTCGATAAATATTTAGTTTGCAGCTTTCTGAAAATGATAAGCAAAAGTGGTATAGGGGAAATCAATCTGATCTTGCGCAGTTAAGCCTGTAAAATCAAATACAATTTGTTCGAACTTTGCTTTTAACTGTTGTTGTTCTGCGACAGGCATGGCGGCAATAAAGCTGGTCGACAACAGACGCTTACTTACCACTTGCTCAACCGTGCCATGATGTTTTTGCTGGAAAGTCTGCAATTCAACAAAGTTAAACAGTTGCTGATGCTCAAACACCTGTTTCCATAACTCACTGTGATAACGTGGTGTATCACCTTCTAAAGGTACAATTTCATCTGCCAGTGCTTGAACCCAATCAACCGTTGTGTCGCGTTGATTCCAGATCAGCCCTAAATGTCCCGATGGAGCGAGCACCCGATGCATTTCAGTTAATGTTTCAATATTCGCAAACCAGTGGAATGACTGGGCACACAAAATGGCATCAATTGAAGCATCTGCCAGCGGTAATTGATCGCTGGAAGCCTGAATACATTTCACCTGTGGATGGCTGTGCTGAAGCTGTTGTAACATTTCAGCGACAGGCTCAACTGCAATCACTTTTGCCTTGCTCTGTAACAGGTAGGGTAAGAATTTGCCAGTCCCCGAACCAAGGTCAATAACAGTGGAATTTTCACCTATTTGGAGGCGATCTTGCAGCCAAATGGCAATATCTTGCGGGTAACTGGGACGAACCTGCTGGTACAGTTCGGCACCTAAACTAAAGCCTTTTTGAGCGGCTGGGTGTAAGGATTGTGTCATCTTTTGCGCTTTTTAATCTGTCTTATCTCTATAAAATAAGATACTCCGCAATTATGGTTTGGCAAAGCCACCATTTGGTGACTTTTTGCTACAGACCTTGGATCAATTTTTCAGTGTGAGCATGGATAAGCAAATCGTATTTGAAGACGAACATATTCGCGTTATTTTTCTAAAAGGTTCAAGTAACACTTTAGTGGTTTCGTTCGGCGATTTAATTAGTCGCGCCAAAGGAATGTCCATTAATGCTGAAAAATCATTAATAAAATATCAATACAACGTCCTTGGCATTATGCCAAAACAAAAATCATGGTTTCCTAAAAGCAGCATGCTTCAGATGCAGCAACAGATTTTGCCAATTTTGCAGCAATTCAAAGAAATTGTGGGCTATGGCGGGTCAATGGGTGGCTATGCTGCGATTAAATATTCCAACCTGTTGAATATGCAAAAAGTGGTGGCTTTTGTCCCACAATATTCAATTGATCCAGATGTCGTTCAAGATCGCCGTTATGCAGAGTTTTTTGATGCAAGTATTCATCAAGACATGCAGATTCAGGCCGATGAAGTGGATGCATCACGTGAATACATTATTGTTTACGATCCTTATTTTGCCGAAGATAAAGAGCATTTCTTAAAGATTCAGCCTTTATTGCCGAATATGCATGTCATTCATTTGCCATTTACTGGTCATGAAGCACTTTCGGTTCTGGCAAGTTCACAATTACTCAATGATTTTGTCGAAAAACCTTTTGAAATTACTTATTTCTACAAGCGTGTACGTGAAGTCAAAAAGCAAAGCAAATTTTATTATCGTCATGTGCTGGATGCATTGTTGGCAAGACATCATCATGCCTTATTAAAGATTTTAGAAAATAATGAGTTTGAACTGGATGAACGCTATTTTGATGCGATTATGAAGCAAAAGCTGGTTCAGCAATTATTTAATCTTAAGCAGGGCACAGAACAGAACCTGCATAAGCTCGGGATTCAGCCGCATTTCGTGCAACAGGCAGGTAGCTCAAAGCCAACCGTTATGACGGCTCAGGAGACCTGTCTGGTATTTAATCTGGTGAGCTTAAAACTAGAGAGTTATCGTTCAGATACGCTTGCAGCCAATCTGAACTATCTTGTTCCGTTAAAAGTCACAGCCAATGCATTGGTGGAACTTGAACTGAATAATGAAAATTATTTATTGACCATGAATGACCGTGGTATTCACAAGCTGGTAAAAGTCGGTGAAGCCTTGGCTTTAGACCAGTCACCACTGGTGTTTAAACGCTATGCAGAGTTTTGTAGCATCAGTTATAAGCAACTGACACTAAGCTGTGATGAGCAGGGATTCAGTCATTTTGTTGAAAATAATGTGGATGAGCAGACCAAGCTACAGTTATGTAACTAGATCTTTTCCATAAAAAAGCCCTTTGCATTGCAAAGGGCTTTTTTAGAACGGACTTAAAGGATTAGTTTGCACCAATTTTTGCGTTGGTATTTACATTGGCATTCACGCCTAGAACTTTCACACCGACATTTGCACCTGTTTGAAGGCCTTTCTTATCTGCATTCAAGCCAGTTTGGGCATTCACACCAGAGGTTTTACCATTCACTTGCGCTTGTGCATTGGTTTGCGCACCTAAATTTAACGATTTAGGTTGGCTAGATGCTTTTTTGTCTTCAATACGTTTTTTGACATTTGCAGTGGTATCGGCTGCAAACTCTTTACCATCAACGGCTTTGTCTACCGCATAATCTTTTGTATTTTTAACTGCTTCACCAGTTTTGTTCACGACATGTGAACCAATATGGGTCGCTGTTCCAACAGTTTTTTGAGTTGCTGTTACGCCCGTATTTACAGCGGCATGTCCTACATTATGTGCAGTATGACCTACACCTTGTGCCACATGACCTACACCTTGAGCAGTATTTTTTACTGCGCCAGTCACACCCTTAAGCAAGCCACCAGATTGAACATTGACTTGAGCTGAGCCATTCGCATTCACCTCAGCGCTCTGTGCAAAAACAGAAGCAGAAGCGAGGATACTTGTTGTCACGATAGCTGTTTTGATCATTTTTTTCATTGCGATTTCCTTAGCGATGTACCGTAAAGTGGTACTTCATTAACGCCATTGCATCATAGCGAGCTAAAAAGTAGAAATGTGTGATTTTCATCAAAAATTACAACCAGATTACAGCTCAAACACACTTTAGATAGAAATTGTGAAGATTGATTAGAGGAATAAAAACATGAAAAATATAGTTTTTATATGAATTTAAATAATTGTAAATATTGGTGTTTATTTAATTTTTAAAATAATAATTTAGCAAGTTATGAACAGTTATTCTAAATTTATTCTATAGTTTAGAATAATAAATATACAAATTAAGAATATCTAAATAATATAAAAAAGATTAAAAAATGAGAAGAAGCACAACTTATTCATGTTTGAACATGCTTCGTCGGCATAATAATTTTTATCTTTAAGGAGCTTTATTTTTTATCCTTCATCTGTTGATGGAGGGCATCTGTTGTTTTTATTTGAAGACTAAAAAGGGAGTGGGAGTCAGTTTCTAAAGAATAATTGTATTAAATAGAAGAAGTAAAAGCCAAATCTTGGCGAGTATGAGGCGCTGGAGAACAGAATGAAAAAGATGGCAGCATTTTTACTGGTTTTAATTGGACTAGGTATGGTGGCGATGTATCTACAGCCAACCAAGTCAATGGTGAATACCACGGTTTATCAAGAGCGTCCGAGTCATTCGGAAACAACCCAAATACAAGAAATGGAGGTAAAAACCAAGCAAGCAACCAATTCAACGCTAGACAACCTATCGGATACTTCTCAACAAGAACCAGAATTTTATGACACGAAAAGTGATCCTTCGCTACAGCCGGTTGATCCAGCGACTGATCCTGCAAACGAAATTAAACAGCTTTAAATCATCAGGGTTTCTTTTTAAGAAACCAGACAATAAAACCATTCTTAATTTGAGAATGATGGAGATGAAAAGTGAACAATAAAATTTTAATATTTATCGGTTTATCTGTTTTTTGTATAACGACAACCTCTGCTGCAACACTCAACTCGGCTCAGCTTAAACAGCGATTCAGCGCTGCTGCTGTCAACAAAATTACCCAAGGAAAAATTGATATTAATGCATTGGTGAGCAATGAATCGAATGACTTAATTATTGAATATGATCTAAATACTGAAAATACGCTGTCAGATCCAGCACAGCGAGATTTTATTGCAGATAGTAAAAATAGATTTAAAAATAGATGGATTAGAACCGCAGGTTTTCAGACGTTGCGAGAATTTAATGGTTTGCCTTTGGGTTTATACCGGATTCAAAATCGTGAAACACTGGCTCAAATTTTAAATGACCCTATGGTAAAAGGGGTGTATCCCAACCGTAGAAATACGACCACCACGATTGAAAGTTTAGCTTTAATTAACCAGCCGCAAGCGGCAAACAATGGTTTTACAGGTGCGGGAACCAGCGTGGCAGTGATTGATACAGGTGTGAATTATAAGCATGCTGACTTTGGCTGTACTGCGGTCAATACACCTGCTTCAAGCTGTCGGGTCATCTATAGTTTTGATAGTGCACCGAATGATAATCAACTCGACAATGATGGGCATGGCAGTAATGTTTCAGGCATTGTGGCAAAAGTAGCACCTCAAACCAAGATCATTGGTATTGATGCGTTTCGAACAGTAGTGACCAATGGGCAACAACAGAATATTGCCTATGACAGTGATATTCTGGCTGGATTGAATTGGACGGTCAATAATGCAAGAACTTATAACATTAAAGCGGTTAACTTGAGTTTAAGTGTTCCTGGACGTAAATATACGTCTGAATGCCGCAATAGTAGTTATAGTACCGCTTTTTCCAGAGCACGGAATGCGGGTGTCATTCCAGTCGTTGCTGCGGGGAATGATGCCTATGCTGATGGTATTGCTTCGCCTGCATGCGTGACTGGTGCAGTACGGGTTGGTGCAGTTTATGATGCAAATCTAGGCTCAATCAAGGCATCTGTGTGCAACGATACTACGACTCAGGCAGACCAGATTACGTGCTTTAGTAATGGTGGCTCTCTGGTCACACTTGTTGCGCCGGGCGCGATGATTACAGCAGGTGGTTATCGGATGGGAGGAACATCACAAGCCACCCCGCATGTCGCGGGCGCAATTGCTGTATTGCGGGCAAATAATGTAAGACCATCAGAAACCATTAACCAGAGCATTAACCGTTTAAAAGCAACGGGTAAAACTGTCAGGGATGCACGAACAGGTTTAATTTTTCCACGTCTCGATTTACTCGCGGCAACCAGTGGACTCAGTCTGAATTAAGCTTATTTTATAAGTTAAAGATTGATCCCAAGCATCGTTTAAAAGCCATCACTCGTTACAACTCGTAGTCATCGATGTAACGAGTTTTTTATAGAATTAATGACATTGTGCCAGATTATTCGCACTGAAATTACTTTGCAGTTTCTTGAAATTTGCTTGTACAGCAGGATCATCAATGTCAAAAGCTGTTGAGGTATTGGCTGAAACAAGCGTGGTATGTTGGGTCGATGAGCTCGCTGAAATTAATCCTGAATGGTTAAAGGTCCAGTGCTCTATCGCTTGCCCACCATCGAAATATCCAGTGAATTCAATAACGCAATTTTTGTCCTGTTTCATCAGTTTCGCAATATTGCCTTCTGTTGTCGGAGAAGCACCAATATTTTTAACCTGTTCCAGACTTTGCGCTGAACTTGGATTCGGAGTCTGAAAAGTGGAGCAAGCTGTGAAACTCATTCCACCAAATATCGAAATAAAAATAATTTTAAATGGGCGACGCATCATGGGCAAAATTCCAGTCCTATGAAATTATGATTTTAGTGTGTGGTCTAGGGGCGTGAAGTTCAATGCATGTTTTGAGATAACACTGTAAATTTTAAGCTTATTTTTTTAAATAAATCCAATAGTAATACTGCTTAGCAAATTGTGTCAGAAATGACCTGATAAAAGACCTGTCTTGATAATGAACATGCTCTGGGTTAATGCCATAGTGTTGTCGATATAAAAAGAGGGAAAAGAGCGCATGAATATGAAATCGAAGGCTATACCGTTTCATCGGGTCATCGTCATTGGTGGGGGTTTTGCGGGATTAGGGGCTGCGATCAAACTGAAAGAAGCAGGCATTCATGATTTTATCCTGCTTGAGAAAGCGGATGAGCTGGGTGGCGTATGGCGTGAAAATACCTATCCCGGTTGCGCCTGTGATGTACCTTCGGCGTTGTATTCCTATTCTTTTGAACCGAATCCTTCGTGGAGTCGAGTGTTCGCTGGACAGGCTGAAATCAAACAATATTTGCAAAATACCGCTCAAAAATATCAGATATTGCCGCATGTCTATTTTCAGCATGAGGCATTGGCGGCAAGCTGGTCAGATCAACAACAATGCTGGATTGTGCGTACCAATCAAGGCGAGTTTCATGCGCAGTTTGCGATTATGGCGTGTGGCCCGATGCATGAGCCTGTCATTCCTGATGTGAATGGATTAAAAGATTTTAAAGGGGAAATTTTCCATTCTTCGCGTTGGCGGCATGATCTGGATTTAACTGGAAAACGCGTGGCTGTGATAGGCACGGGTGCATCTGCCATTCAGTTTATTCCCCAGATTCAACCTTTGGTAAAGCAACTGACCGTCTTTCAACGAACACCACACTGGGTTTTGCCGAAGTCGGATATGCCTTTGCCTCGTCCGATCCAGACAGTTTTTAAATATCTACCTGTGGCTCAATCGCTTATGCGCGGTTCGGTATATGGCATTTTTGAGACGCTGAATGGCGGGTTGCAAAGTAATGCAGCGATGCAGCAAGTACAACGTATCGCTGAATTTCACATTAAACAGGGAATTAAAGATTCTGAATTACGCCGTAAAGTTACGCCGAATTATGTGATTGGTTGCAAGCGTATTCTCCAGTCCAATGAATGGTATCCTGCTTTGGCACAACCGAATGTTGAAGTGGTGGCTGCTGGCCTAAGTGAAGTTAAAGGCAATCGATTATTTGCCAGTGATGGTAGTAGTGTAGAGGCCGATGTCATTATTCTCGGGACAGGTTTTGAAGTGGCTGAACCACCAATTGCCCAACGCGTCTTTAACCGTCATGGTCAAAGCATGTCTGAGGTCTGGCAGGGCAGTCCAGAAGGTTATATGGGAACGATGGTGGCTGACTGTCCAAATGGATTTTTGATGTTTGGGCCAAATATTGCGGTGAGTTCTTCGGCATTTATCATTATCGAAGCGCAACTCGCCTATATTATTGATGCGCTCAAACAGGCGATTCAGCAAAATATTCAAACCATTGAACCTGATCCTGTGCGGATGGCTCAGTTTAATCAACGTGTGCAAGAAGCTTTAAAAACCACAGTCTGGAATAAAGGCGGCTGTCAGAGTTATTTTATTGACCGCAATGGGCGTAACAGTACGGTATGGCCGTGGACGACGTTTAAGATGCGTCAGCAACTCAGTCATTTTAATTTAAATGAATACCTGATTGATCGTGAGGTCGAGCCACAGACCGAGCCTGTTTAAGCTAAAGTGAGATAGAAAAACCTCTAGTATTTAGCTAGAGGTTTTTTTGATTAATTCGACGAAGGTTGACTGAGTCCAGTACGCTCAATTGGAACATTTCCTTCATTGGTCCCGACGACTGCATCTTTGGTGTCTTGCCATTTTTTAGCCGTAAATTGTTTGGCTTTCTCTGCTTGTGTTTGAACAACTTCAGATTGTTCTTCAGTATATTTCTTGGTGTCTTGCCATCTTTCACTGATCTTTTGAGATGTGTTTTCAGATGCACCCTGAATAGAGTTGCCTAAGTTCTGCATGCCTTTACCTGTTTTATAAAGTAATACACGACCGATACTTGGGTTGTCGCCATAAGGCATCGCTTTTTCAGGTTCTGCATTTGATACAGTTGTTGTGGTGTTTGTTGTATCTGCTGCCCAGAGAGAAGACGAGGCCGCGAGAGCAGTGGTTAAACATAATAGTTGTACTTTATTCATCATCTTTTCTGTCCTTTCAGCGATAGCGTCGCAATCGAGATTTTATATCTTATCGTTCGGTAGAAGAAAAGAGTGGGGATGATATGAAATTGATACAGTTATGTATAAAGGATGAATTTCTAGTGAGAAAGAATAAAGGGATCTATAAAAGATCCCTTTAATGAAGATGAGCTGAGAGCTTAACCCTGCAACACACTTACATCCGCAATTGCCGTGAATAAATCACGCAACTGAGCCAATAAACGTAAACGGTTGGCTTTCAATTCAGCATCATCTGCCATGACCATCACACCTTCAAAGAAGGCATCGATTGGTGCACGAAGCGCAGCAAGCTTAGACAAGGCTTCTGTATAGTTACGTGCAGCAAGCAATGGCTGAACCACAGGCGTCAATGCTTGAAGTTCTGCATAAAGTGCTTTTTCAGCAGCTTCTACCAGATTCGCTTCAACCACAGCACCTTCAGGAGTCGCTTCTTTGGCAAGAATATTGGCAACACGTTTATTTGCAGCAGCCAATGCAGCGGCTTCTGGCAAAGTACGGAAATGATTGACCGCAGTCACACGCTTGTCAAAATCAAGTGGAGATTTTGGTGCAAGCGCTTGAACAGCCTGAATCACATCAACTGCAACACCTTGATCTTCGTACTTGGCACGGTAACGGCCTTCAAGGAAAGCAACTGCATCGGTACGTGTCTTGTCATGATCTTTGATGATGTCGCCATAACCTTGCAATGCAAAGTTCACTAACTCTTCAATCGTAATGTCTAATTCATTTTCAATGATTAAACGCAAGATACCAATGGCAGAACGGCGTAATGCAAATGGATCTTTCGAACCTGTTGGTGCTTGACCAATACCGAAAATACCGACCAATGTATCTAAACGATCCGCAAGAGCAATGGTTGTACCTGTCTTGGTTTGCGGTAATACATCGCCTGCAAACTTAGGTAAATACTGCTCACCTAAAGCTTCAGCAACTTCATGATTCTCACCTTCAAGGCGAGCATAGTATGTGCCAGCGATCCCCTGAAGTTCAGGGAATTCACCCACAAGCTCAGAGGTTAAGTCGCATTTAGCCAATAATGCTGCTTTCTCTGCATCGGTAGCATTTGCACCTGTAATCGGCGACAATGCCACAGCCAGTTTCGCAATACGTTCAGATTTATTCCAAAGCGTACCCAATTGCGCTTGGAATACCATGTTGGCTAATTTTTCTTTACGAGACGCAAGCGGTTGCTTTTGGTCTTGTAAGAAGAAGAATTCTGCATCAGACAAACGAGGGCGAACAACTTTCTCATTTCCTTCAATAATTTGAGTCGGATCTTTAGACTCAATATTTGAAACGGTAATGAAGTAAGGCTGTAATTTACCTTCGGCATTGATTAAACAGAAATACTTCTGGTTATCCTGCATGGTGGTAATCAAGGCTTCTTGCGGAACGGCCAAATAACGCTCTTCAAAAGTTGCACGTAAAGCAACAGGCCATTCAACCAAGCTAGTCACTTCATCAAGCAAATCTGCTGGCACAATTGCAGTCGCATTGACTTCATCTGCCAATGTTTTCACTTGTGCTTGAATCGTGGTTTGACGCTTGTCAAAATCAGCAACGACATACGCTTTTTCTAAAGTCGTCAAATAGTCATTTGCATGCGCCAAAGTCACAGCTTCAGGTGCATGGAAACGGTGACCATAAGTCACATTACCTGTTTTATGATCTTGAATGGTTGCATCAATGACTTGAGCATCTTTTAGTAACACGACCCATTTTACTGGACGCACGAATTCAGTACGGCTTGCCGCTGAACGCATACGTTTTGCGATGGGTAAGTTATCCAATGCAGCCTGTAAAATTTGCGGTAGTAAAACGTCAAGCCTTTGACCTTTGACATCTTTCAGGAAGCATACTTTTTCAACTTTACCCGCTTGGAAAGTTGAAAGCTGATCAACCGTAATGCCTTGACCGCGCATAAAGCCTTCAAGTGCTTTTGTCGGTTTGCCTTCAGCATCATAAGCAGCTTGTACAGCAGGGCCGTCAAAACGTTTTTGTGTATCTGCTTGAGCCGCATCGATATCAACAATTTTCAATGCTAAACGACGTGGTGCAGCATAGGCTTCGATAGCGGCGAAATTTAAGCCTGCATCTTTTAAGCCTTTTTCAGTTTCTGCTTTGAGTGCATCACGTAAGGTTTTTAAGCTTTTCGGTGGAAGTTCTTCACAGCCAAGTTCGAATAAAACTGTATGCTTCGTCATTATTTATTCTCCTTCGCTTTTTCAGCTTGGGCTGCTTCTGCCTCAACTTGTGCTTTGAGCTGAGCCAATACTTCATCACGCAAATGTGGTTCTGCCATTGGGAAACCAAGTTTGGCACGGGCAGCCACATAACTTTGTGCAATTGAACGCGCCAAAGTACGAACACGTAAAATATAACGTTGACGTTCAGTCACAGAAATCGCACCACGTGCATCAAGCAAGTTAAAGCAATGTGATGCTTTGATCACCTGTTCGTAGGCTGGAAGTGGCAATTCAGCTTCGATTAAACGAGAGGCTTCGGCTTCATAGAAGTCGAATAATTCAAACATTTTATCGACTGGTGCATATTCGAAGTTATAGGTTGATTGCTCAACTTCGTTTTGATGGAATACATCACCGTAAGTTACTGTACCGAATTGACCTTTAGTCCAAACAAGATCGTAAACTGAGTCTACACCTTGCAGGTACATTGCCAGACGTTCTAAGCCATAAGTGATCTCACCTGTGACTGGGTAACATTCAATCCCACCCACTTGCTGGAAGTAAGTGAACTGAGTCACTTCCATACCATTTAACCAGACTTCCCAACCTAAGCCCCAAGCGCCAAGAGTTGGAGACTCCCAGTTATCTTCCACGAAACGAATGTCGTGTGTCAGCGTATCAATGCCGATTGCTTTTAATGAATCGAGATAAAGCTGCTGGATATTATCCGGGTTTGGCTTAAGCACCACTTGGAACTGATAGTAGTGTTGTAAACGGTTTGGGTTCTCGCCATAACGACCGTCTTTCGGACGACGTGAAGGTTGAACGTAAGCAGCGTTCCAAGTTTCTGGCCCTAAAGCACGTAAGAAGGTTGCAGTGTGGAATGTCCCTGCGCCCATTTCCATATCATATGGTTGTAATACGACGCAGCCTTGCTCCGCCCAATAGTTTTGTAGGGCAAGAATCAAGCCCTGAAATGTGTCAATATGCGATATAGCACGACTCATGGTGCATCCACTGGAATCAAACAAAAATTGTGGTTAAGTATAAGGATTTTGGTGGTGAGTGGCAAAGGCTTCTAGCAGTTCGCCCGCAAGTTCTGATCAGAAATAAAAAATAGATCGATTCTTCTTAATTATATTTATAGATCGATTAAATGAGATTGAAATGAGTCAGCTGGATTTAAAGTGAAAATCCACACGTCACCTCATGACGTATTGCATCTTTTGGGTACTTAATTTCACAACTTTGAAATGCTAATTTTTAAACGATCTTCTCTGTTTTCTTCAGGTCGTTTGAAATGTCTGATCGCATTCGTGAAAAACTCCAGATTCTTGCGGACGCTGCCAAATATGACGTGTCCTGTTCCTCTAGCGGCAGCGACCGTAAAAATAAAGATAAGGGGCTAGGGAATGCCAGTCATTCGGGGATTTGTCATAGCTATACCGAAGACGGACGCTGTGTATCTTTGCTGAAAATCCTGTTCAGTAATGTCTGTATTTTTGATTGCGCTTATTGCGTATCACGCCGTTCTAATGATGTGAAACGTGCGGCCTTTACGGTGCAGGAAGTGGTTGACCTGACCATTAATTTTTATCGTCGTAATTATATTGAAGGACTATTTCTCAGTTCAGGTATTTTCAAGTCCGCAGATTACACCATGGAGCGCATGCTACAGGTCGTTAAAAAACTGCGTCTTGAAGAAAACTTTAATGGTTATATTCATCTCAAAACTATTCCGGGTGCTTCACCAGAACTGATTCATGAAGCTGGATTGTATGCTGACCGAATGAGCATCAATCTGGAAATGCCTACAGAAGTCGGACTGAAAACTTTTGCCCCTGAAAAGTCGCATCAGGAAGTACAAAAAGATTTGGGTTTAGTTCGAGATCGTCTGATTCAGTTGAAAGATGAACGTCAGGTGATCAAGCACGTTCCGAAATATGTACCAGCGGGGCAAACCACACAAATGGTGGTGGGCGCACATCAGGAAACCGATCAGGATGTGTTGTTAATGGCGGATCGGCACTATAAAGAATTTAAACTCAAACGGGTATATTTCTCAGGCTATATCCCGATCAATACCGAAAATAATTATTTGCCCGCAGTGGGTTCGGCACCGCCGTTATTACGCGAAAATCGGCTTTATCAAAGTGACTGGTTGATGCGTTTTTATGGCTTTCAGGTCAATGAAATTGTAGATGAGTGCTTTCCGCATCTGGATTTGGATATTGATCCGAAGCTGAGCTGGGCTTTACGTCATCCTGAGCAATTCCCCGTGGATTTAAATCGTGCCGATTATCAGATGGTGTTGCGTGTGCCCGGCATCGGGGTGAAATCAGCCAAGAAAATTGTACAGGCCCGTCGCTTTGGCAAGATCCATATTGATTTATTGAAACAGCTCGGTGTGGCCTATTCGCGGGCGAAATTTTTTATTCGTTGTGAAGATAGTCCGCGTTTTCAAAAAGAACTGTCTCCAAATTACATTCGCCAGCAAATCTTGACGCAAGGTTCATCAAAGTACGTGCAACAATTATCACCGCAACTCAGTTTGGGATTTTAGCCGTGTTGAATGCACCAGTGGCGTATTGCTTTGATGGCTCAATGGCAGGGTTGCTGAGTTGTGTTTTTCGAGCCTTTCAGTGCAAAGAATTTGAGGTGCAACTGTGTCTGGAAAATCAAACACAGCATGGCTTATTTGCCAGTCTTATTGAGGTGCCGACGCATGAGCAGCATGCGCAACGAGTCTGGTCAGGCCTGCAACAAAAACTGTCACAATCGGCATTAAGGCAATTTTATTTTACGTCTTTATCTGAATCGCTTGAGGCATATCAGCATTTATTTAATTACTGTGTTTATGTGTTCCAGCAGCAGCTTTCTGTAGAAAAGGACTATTTACATCCAAGTGTGTTAGCGATTTCGCAATGGACTAAAAAAGTCGGACGTGAAAAGCATCGGATGGAGGCGTTTATTCGCTTTAAGAAAACGACAGATGGGCTATTTCTCAGTTTGATACGGCCTGATTTTAATGTGTTGCCTTTGATTCAACCGCATTTTAAACGCCGTTATCAGGATCAACGCTGGCTGATTTATGATGAGAAACGTCAATATGGGCTGTATTATGACTTGCATGAGATTCATGAAGTTTCGATGGATGTGAAAGAGGTTGACCGTAATATCGAAACGGGCTTTAGTCAAAGCTTCCAGTTGGAGCTGGATGAGCAGGAGGCGTTATATGATCAATTATGGAAGGATTATTTTAATAGTATCAATATTAAAGAACGACAAAATATCAAATTACATGTGCAATATTTGCCGAAACGTTATTGGCGTTATCTCAATGAAAAATATGTTTAAGTGCATTACTGTATTTTGAACATGGATTTGTTCGAGGCACACTTGCACTGACAACCTAATCTGAGTAAATAATAATCTTGTCCTTACTTTTTTGATAATGACTTTAAAAATTATTAAAACAAAGAGCCGAAAAATGACCAAATTAAATTTTAAAGTATTCTTGCTTGCGATGAGTTTTTTGAGCATGCATGCCTTTGCCGAGACAGAAAGTAAATCAACGGATGCTTATAGCGTATGTGTTGACGAAACCATTCAGGAACTCGGACTCGGGAATATCAATAATGCAGTGGTGGACATCTGTAGTCATAAAACCAAAACATTGTATGCAAAGCAGATTGTCCAAGTACTCGATCAAATTAAAAAACAGAGTCAAGAATATCAACAGCCTGAGCGCTATAGCGATATTATGAAATCACAACAATTGTGGAAAAGCTTTGTTGAGCAAGAGTGCCGTAATGCTGGTGCATATATCGGTTCACCGATGTATGAGTATTGTCCAATGCAAAAATATGGCGAACGACTCGAGCAGCTTCAGGAGTATCTAAACTGATAAATTTTATTTTCAACAACTTTACTCATAATCTAAAACTATAATTTAAATACATCTTAAGCTCGAGTAGGCGTATACTTCTGCCTCGAATAAAACAACACTATTCCAGCAAGGTGCATTGTGAGCTCTACCCAATCAGACTGGCTAAATTTTCTCAAACCTAATTATAAAGTCCTGCCTTTGAGAGAGAGGATGCTTTCAGGTATCGGCGCTTTATGTGGCTTGGCGATTTCTTCACTCATTAGCTGGTACGTCTTGGGTGGCATGAACGCGTGGTACATTGCACCTATGGGCGCTTCTTCGGTACTGCTATTTGCCGTACCCAATAGTCCCTTAGCGCAACCGTGGAATGTGGTGGTTGGTAATACCTTAGCGGGTTTAATCGGCGTTGCTTGTACTCAATTTTTGCCCGACCTGACGAGCGCTTTTAGTGTGGCGGTCGGATTCGCAATTTTTATGATGATGACCACAGATTCCCTTCATCCACCGAGTGGTGCAGTGGCGATTACAGCTGTGTTAGGGGGGGAAGCGGTACATCGGCTGGGTTTCCATTTTGTGTTATATCCCGTGCTTCTGAACTCGATTTTACTGTTGGTTTTCGCGGTGATATTTAACCGTTTGATTGGGCGTCATTATCCTTTAACTGCACATGTGAATGAGCGTTCGAAAGATCCAACACCAACGCAGAAAGTTTCGATCCAGCCGAAAGATATTGAATATGCTTTAGAGCATCACACCGAGCTGTTGGATATTAGCCAATATGATCTGGAAAAAATCATTTTAGAAGCGCAAGAGCATGCTAATGAGCGTCTGGTCAACTCATTTGTCTGTCAGGATATTATGAGTCGGGATGTCATTAAACTGCATGAAAATGATGATATTCATCAGGCACTGGATAAATTCAAAGCGGTTAATCTGATGAGTTTGCCTGTGGTCAATGCAGAAGAAAAGCTGGTGGGAACTCTGGCCTTATACGAAGTGGTGGAATGGTTTAAGGGCGCGACCGATCCACGTAATTCATGGCAGCATTTTGTGCGGCAGATTATGAGTCGGAGAGTGGTGACCGTTGATCCGTTACAGCCAATTCAGGATTTAGTACCGTACTTTGTAGAGAAGTCTTTTAACTATATTCCTGTAGTGGAGAATCAGCGTTTGGTGGGAATTATCAGTCGTGCAGATATGATCGCTGCCTTACAACAGCAGCTTAACCGAAAATTGGTTTAAATAAAAAAAGCTACGGTTGGATTAGGGGTAATTTCAACCGTAGCGACCAAAAAGGTAAAAGAGGAATTAACGTTTTATGCCTTGGTCTTCATAAACTGTTTTCACAGGCTGGTTGTAGCCTTGAACATGGTCAACACGAGCTTGTTGCTGTTTGGGAATGACCAACCACAAAATGAGGTACACCAAAATACCTGGAAAGGCGGCACTCATAATCGAGATCACAACAAAGATCAGGCGTAATAAATTTGCATTCCAACCAAATCGTTCCGCAATACCGCCCATTACACCAGCGATCATGCTTTGTTGGTTTGAGCGATATAAACCAGAGTTGGTCATCGAGTTTGTCTCCTTAAATTCATGAAACGGCAGCAAAAAGTAAAATATTCATTGAATGGCTGCTGTTACTTAAGAAATAGGGGCAATTGATTTTTTTTAAAGTTTAAACAGATGAGAGATTAGTTAAGTTGTGTAAATGGTTGCTGGAAAAAACAACAGTATCGCCTAAAATGCACCGACTTAAAGCACACTGCTTTTTAATTTGCTATTTCAATCTTGTTGCGGCCGTTTTGATTACCTCTCTAGGCAACGAACGAGCACTCAATTGAACCCTATATTTTATTGTGCAAAATTTTAGGGAATGTAGTGAAAAGTACGCGATAGCGATGTTGATGTTAGAGATTTATAGATATGCAGTTCAGGTTATTCTTACAGCATGTTAGTGTAGGAGTCTTATTGAGTTTAGGTTTGATTGCTTGTGATGGCCGTCATCCGGAACCTGTAAGACAACAACCCCAGACGCAATCGGATCGTGAGGCGAGTCATGTCCTCGCAGATGAACAAGAGCATGCTTCTTCTGATACAGAAGCGATGTCACTCAATCAAGTTGCTGGACAAGCAACTTTGCCACACCCAGTGGTACGTCAACAGAACCATAGTCAGCCCTCAGAAGCCGATCTGATTTATGTCGGTCGTTATCATGCCCGCATTCCCTGTACAGATCCTTTCGCTGGCTGTGTAAATAATGAAAAAGAAGCTGAATATATTCTGAATTTATTAAGTGATGGTTCTGTGTACTGGACCAATACCAGCTTTGGGCGTCTCGGTTCCGATCCAACACGTAGCGTTGCCAAGATTGAGCAAACCTGTAAGCAGGTGCACTGGCACGTCCATAAAGAACTGAATGAAATTATGGTCCGTTGTGATGCGGCAGATTTAAGTCTTTATTATCAGATTAATCAAAATCAGGATCTGGTTTTTAATCTGGAAAAGATGTGGAATGAAGGGAACGGCAATAACCGTAAGTTCTTTAAAGAATATCCTTTTCCCCAACAGGCTTATGTTTTCAAAAGAGTGGAATAAACAGCCATTTTTGCAAAACAAAAAAGAGCGCATAAAGCGCTCTTTTTTTACAGCCTTGATTAGTAATCGAAGCTGAAATGTTCTGGTGCAAGTGAAGTCAAGGTACGAGACGTTGTTACCATTGACTCGGCATGGCCTTGAGCGCGTGGTAATAAACGGTCGAAGTAGAAATCAGCAACCTTGATTTTTGCTTTATAGAATTCAGGTGTTTCGATACCGTTGCCTGCTTCTAATTTTTCAGAGGCAATAACTGCTTGTTGTGCCCAGAAGTAAGCCATCATCACATAACCAGAGAACATCAAGAAATCAACCGAAGCTGAAGAAACGATGTCACGGTCTTTACGTGCAGCGAGCATGATACGAACCGTTAAAGTGTTCCATTGTGCGCAAAGCTTGGTTAAATCCCATGCAAAACGGCGTAAGTATTTATTACGTGCGTGTGCTGCACAGAACTTCAAGATTTCAGCCGTGTAATCACGAACCACTTTACCTTTCGAGCTTAAGAGCACTTTACGACCAATCAAATCGAGTGCCTGAATGCCTGTTGTGCCTTCATATAACGTTGAGATACGAGCATCACGTGCGATTTGTTCCATACCCCATTCACGGATATAGCCATGACCGCCGTAAACTTGCATACCGTGGTTGGCTGCTTCTAAACCAAGCTCAGTCAAGAAACCTTTTAAGATCGGTGTATAGAAACCAAGCTTGTCGTCATAAGCTTCATAAGCTGCCTGATCGCCACTGACCAATGCATCTGTCATTTTGTCCGCAAGTTTTGCAGCATGGTAGATCATTGAACGACCACCTTCAGCAATCGCTTTTTGCGTCAATAACATACGACGAACATCAGCATGGTGAATAATCGCATCACCTACACGTTCAGGCTCTTTCTTGCCAGAAAGGGCACGCATTGACATACGGTCTTTGGCATAAGGTAAAGCACCTTGGAAAGACAGTTCAGCGTGTGCAATACCTTGAACTGCGGTACCAATACGAGCCGTGTTCATAAAGGTAAACATTGCATGTAAACCTTTGTTGATCTCACCGATTAGGTAGCCTGTTGCATTGTCAAAGTTAAGCACGGCAGTTGCAGAAGCCTTGATACCCATTTTGTGTTCGATAGAACCACAAGACACCGCATTACGCTCACCCACGCCACCATCCGCAGTCGGGATGAATTTAGGCACGATGAATAGAGAGATACCACGTGTACCAGCAGGCGCATCTGGAAGGCGAGCCAATACGATATGGATAATGTTTTCTGTTAAATCATGTTCACCCGCAGAGATGAAGATTTTAGTACCAGAAATTTTATAGGTACCGTCTTCATTTGGTTCTGCTTTGGTTTTTACCTGACCTAAATCTGTACCACATTGCGGCTCAGTTAAGCACATTGTGCCTGACCAAGTGCCTTCAACCAGTTTAGGCATATAAGTATTTTTTTGCTCGTCTGTACCAAACTGCATGATGGTGTTCATACAACCTGTACTTAAACCTGGATACATGGTGAAAGACCAGTTGGCAGTCCCCATCATTTCAGATTTGATCAGGTTTAAAGACATTGGCAAGCCTTGGCCACCAAATTCTTCTGGATAAGAAAGACCTTGCCAGCCACCCATCACAAACTGGTCATACGCTTCTTTAAAGCCTTTAGGTGTCGTCACTTCACCATTGTTGAACGTACATCCTTCTTCATCACCTGACTGGTTAAGCGGAGAAAGTACGTTTTCGCAATAATCTGCCGCACCTTCAAGAATCATATCAACCGTATCAGCATCCGCATTTTGACCACTTGTCAAAGTTTGGTAATGTGCTGGATAATCTAACATTTCGTTCATTAAGAAACGAATATCACGGAGCGGGGCTTTATAAGCTGGCATAATCTTAATCCTGTATTTGAATCATTTTGGATTATCTGTTTCGATACTTTGATTATTCACAATGGTGATAAAAATACATTGATAATCACTGGGGAAAAGAATGTCAGAAAAGCGAATCGTCTAGATTCGATGGAGATGGAAAAATCACTTTTCTGTTGGTGTCTAAACTAATATTAAACGTGAAAAATACTTAATTCTATACTTGAAAATATAATGATATAAAGGTGTTTGGTAAAGCTATGCGTCTAAAATATTTAACTTTATGTTTAATGGGTCTCAGTCTTTCTGCATGTTCTCAACATGTCATTAAAACCAATCCAGCTTCGGCGAACCTTGAGCAGAAGGCGGTAAATAGCCTCAATGCCATCTATGAATATCCAAGCTATGATTATCGTGGGAAATTCAATATTCATGTGGATCAGGAGCCCAGTAAAAATAATGCAAAAGCTGAACCTGCATCTTTAGAGCCAGCGCTTAAGCAAAAAGTTGACCAATACTTACGAGAGCAGAAGGTCAATCTAAACAATAAACAGAAGCAAGCCTTGTATACGGCACTGGCGCAAGAACAGAAAACCTCTGGTCGTTCCAAGGCCGACAAATTTACTCAGATCATGACCAATATACTGAATGAAATGCAGTTTGAATATGATGGTTCAGTGCATTATCGCCAGAAAATGGGATCATTTAACCTGACTGCGCGTTATGAAAAGCCGACGCTGCTGGTACAGGCCAAAGTACCGATGGTGCTGGATCTGAATAATTATAAATTCTATATCAACTACTTTGCCTTGATGCCTTATCTGGTCAATAAAGAAAACCAGAACAATCTGGCCTATCTGGATTTTTCAAAATATCAGGATGCTTTCAAGCAAGTGGATTACAAGAAATTTGCTGAATATGTCAAAGCATCGAGCGCGGTTTACTATCGTCTTGCGGATCAAAATAATCTTCAGTCCTTATCTGTCTCCTCTGCGGATCAGGCGGCTGGTGTCGTAGAAAAAATTCGTTTAAAAACCTCGGTTGAAGAACTGATTTTACAAGCGAACTTATATAGCAAGGTCAATGAAAAATATTTGATGCAAAGCGTTTTAAATCTGAAAGCGCAGAATTTAGAAAAACTGGTTGCAGTTGAAGTTGCCAATGCCGAGGAGACAAAATCTAAAGCATCATTACTGGAAACCAAAGATTCGGCAGATGATGCAAACTTAGTTAGCCAACAGTTATATCGTCTTGTGAATCAGCACTTTGGGGTTGAGGATGTCGAAGAAGATTATGCTGATGAGAATACAGATGCGAGTCAAGCAGCGAATGACGCTGTAGCAGCCGCAGAAGAAGCCTCGCAGCAGGCAGACGCTGCAGCCGATGAAGCAACTGCCTCAGAAGGTGAGGCGCAAAGTGGTTTAAGCGAAGAACAATGTTCGGCATTGCAAAACACCAAAAACACGACTTATGGTGACGTACAGTATTGTCAGAGCATATATGGCATTGATGTCTTCTCGGATCAGCCAGTTGAACCAGGTTTCTTGACTTATATCCAGAAGTTACAAGCTGTTGAAAAAGAATTTGCGGTTTACGATCAAAACCAGTTTATTGATGATCAGGCATTTAAAACACTTTGGCTCAAACATCAGGCGGATATTGAGAAAGCTTTACCGCCTGCCGATAAACGCAATCCATTTGTGATGGATGTTGGACTGGATGCTAAAGGACGTGCTGTAAAGATTGACTATGATTTGAATTATGGTCTGCCTGAGTTGAAATCACGCTTTAATGTCAAGGCGGATATGTTGATTTCTAATTATGGTAAAGGCACGCCGATTGATCAGGCTCAGTTGAAACAGGCGAAAACATGGGCAGAAGCCAGCAAAGGTTCAATGCTAGAGCAGGCAGTAAACAGTTTCTCTGAAAAGTTGGGGCAGACTGGTATTCAGGAGCGTTCAGCGGAGCCGTATACGCTATCTTTAGATGATCAGCTCAATGTGATTGCCGAGCAGCGTTATGATGCAACACGTACTTATGAGCCAACTTATAAGGCAGTGTTCATTGCCAAGTTGACAGAAAGCGCGCCACATATCGTGCAGCGTTACTCAAGCCAAGAGTTGCAGGAAATTGCCAGTGTATATGCTTATTGGTATGCCGATGAGGATGTTTATAATCCAGAAGGAAAAGCACTGCAAAAGATTGAAGCTTTGCAAAAGAAACATCATCTAGAATATGAAGACCAGTTTGATGATCGTTTAGGACGTTCGGTTCATCATATCGTCAGTGATGCAATGCAGGGTGATCAACAGCGTCAGGCATGGAAAAAGCTACAGGCGCAGTATAAGCAGCCGCAGCAGTTATTTGCCAAGCAATATCAAATCCAGTTCGAACAAGAGAATGGCGTGTCAGGTGAAGAAAAACGCTGGCTCGAACAAACCGCAAATATTTTGGGGCAGGTATATGTCGATGCCCGTAAAAATAAGCTGTCTGAGCAATCGATCAAAGCCTTAAAGATTGAACATAATGAATTTATTGATTATGGCATCTTTAAAGAGGTCTATCAGAAGATGTTAAATCTTAAGTAATTCACCACAAAAAAGAGCCTGTAATATACAGGCTCTTTTTCTATCTAATGTTTAATCGATTATAAAAAATCTTTCAGTTCAGGTTTAACCCCATTCCAGATAGAGAACGCTTCAATTGCTTGACCCACTAACATGCCAAAACCATCTGTAGCAGGCACTTGGCGTTGTTGGGCTTGATCCAGAAAGCTGGAAGGTTTGCCATAGGCCATTTCATAGGCATGATGGAAAATTAAGTTTTCAGGCAACTGCAAGGCATCTCCCGTTAAACTTGCTGAAGTTGCATTAATCACAAAATCAAACTCACCTGAAAGTTGTTCTAGGCGAATCGCTTTAAGCTCAGTTTGTGGCACAGCATCTTTTAAATCTTCAACCAGTTGTTCCGCACGGGCGAGGGTACGATTCGCGATCACAATCTGTTTTACCCCTGCCTGTACTAATGGATAGATCACGCCACGCGTTGCACCACCAGCTCCTAAAATCAAAATACGGCTATCTTTAAGTTCCCAGCCTAGTGCTTGAATCGCTGCAACCAGACCCTGACCATCAGTATTGTCGCCGTAGAGCTTACCATCTTCCATCCACAGCGTATTCACAGCTTTGGCAATCTTGGCACGTTCAGTTAGTTGATCACATAACGCAAAGGCCTGTTCTTTAAAGGGTACGGTGACATTCATCCCCACACCATTCTGGGCAAAAAATGCTTTGGCTGTATTTTCAAAACCATCCAGTGGCGCAAGAATTTTTTTATAGTTTAAGTCGACCCCAGTTTTTGCTGCGAATGCATGATGTAACTCTGGTGAGCGTGATTGTTCAATCGGATTTCCAATTACAGCAAATTGTTTGGTCATGAGGGAATCGTTCTTATGAGGTCGTTAAAGTTTATAAAGTTGAGGGGGATGCTGCAATATTGATTTACACCTGAACATTCAAACAGGGCATGATTTCAGGACAAGAACATGCTTTGATATTTTTAGAGTTGCAAATGTTGGGTCTAGTTTTAAAGATGAGTATTTATTTAATTCGGCATGCGCAGAGTGAAGCCAACATCAATGGGCGAACTAGATCGCATGCTGCAATTGCGCTGAGCGAGCAGGGTAAGCAACAGGCAGAACAACTTTGTGAAGCATTGCCACCTATTGATCACGTCATTATTTCTAAATACCAAAGAACCTATCAAACCGCACAGCCGATTTTACACAAATATCAGATCACAGCAGAAGTCGATCACAACTTGCATGAGTTTAGTTATCTCTCTGAAAGGAAATGCGCTAACACCAATCTGGATGATCGCAAGCAATGGGTTAATGCGTATTGGGAGCGAATGGATTATGACTATCGGGATGCCGATGATGCGGAATCTTTTGCTGACTTATATGTGCGAGTGCAATGTGTTCATGAAAAATTGAGACAATTGGCACAGGAATATCTACATCAAAACTTAGTCGTATTTACGCATGGGCAGTTCTTACAATTATTGCTCACGCTAAAACATACACCGCAGCCATTGAGTCGGGAACTGATGCAAAATTTTAGATCAGACCTAATCCAGCGCCCCATCCCCAATACCGCAATATTTTTATTTTAAGATTCCCTAAAAGATTTCATCCCTGAACTATATGTCAGGGATGAATCATTTCTTTTATTTATTTAAACCCAGCCAGTCTCGTGGTTTTAAATAATAATCAGTAAGACGTTTCTCAGCTGAATCTGCATCCCATTCAGGACGATATGACCAGCCCGCCAGATTAGGCAAGCTCACCAAGATCGATTCAATACGCCCGCCAGTCTGTAGGCCGAACAAGGTACCACGGTCATATACCAAGTTATATTCAACATAACGACCACGACGATATAACTGGAACTCACGTTGAGCTTCGGTATAAGGTTGCTCACGATGCTTTTCAAAAATCGGTAAGATAGCTTCTAAATAACCATTTCCGACCGCCTGCATATATTTAAAACAGGTGTCGAAATCCCACTGGTTTAAATCATCAAAGAATAAACCGCCTACACCACGCTGTTCATCACGATGTTTTAAATAGAAATAATCATCACACCATTGTTTATGTTCGGCATAAACATGTTCACCAAAAGGCTGGCACAGGTCATGAGCTTTTTGATGCCAATTCAGCACATCCTCATCATCTGGATAGAATGGGGTTAAGTCAAAACCACCACCAAACCACCATACTGGATCTTGGCCTTCAGGCTCAGCCACAAATAGGCGAACATTGGCATGAGAGGTCGGGATATTCGGATTTTTCGGGTGAATCACCAACGATACGCCCAGCGCTTGTGCCTTTGCACCCGCAATTTGTGGATGACGTTCAGTCGCTGAAGCGGGGAGTTTACTGATATTGATGTGGGAGAACATGACCCCACCTTTTTCAATCACTTCACCATTTTGCAAAACACGAGAGCGACCGCCACCGCCTTCGGTTCGTTGCCAATCATCAATGATAAACTCAGCGGTACCACCGCCTGCACGTTCCTGTTGCTCTAGTTCTGCACAAATGCGTGCCTGTAGATCGAGTAAAAACTCGCGAACACGTTGAATATCAGCTGAAGTTGGATGCTGCATGATGATCCTCTTAAAGTGATCTAGGGAATGTTTATATCAAAACATAAAACCCATAAAAAAAGTAAGGGATTTTTGTTTTTTACAACTAAAATCCCTTAACTGCTTTATTTTTAAACATTTTGAAAAGTGAATTAGAAGTCATCTTTTTTATAGAGATGATCCATACGTTCACGTTTGGTTTTTAAATATTGTTCATTGAATGGGTTGCGACCGACAGTCAGTGGTACACGCTCCACTACATTAATACCCAGATCAGTCAATGCTTTTAATTTGAGTGGATTATTTGTGACCAGTTTCACTTCTTTAACTTGAAGATGATCGAGCATGATGCTGCACATATCGTAGCGACGCGCATCAGCAGGTAAGTTCAATAACAGGTTCGCATCAACGGTATCATGACCTTGATCTTGCAAGGCATAAGCACGGATTTTATTGGTTAAACCAATACCACGCCCTTCTTGACGCAAATATAAAATTACGCCTTGGCCTGCATCATTAATCAGGCGTTGGGTGGCTTGTAGCTGTGGGCCGCAATCACATTTAAGTGAAGCGAAAGCATCACCAGTCAAGCATTCTGAATGGATACGCACAAGTACAGGCTTATTGGGAGCAGTTTCTAACCCTTTAGAAAGCGCCACATGTTCCTCACCCGTTTCTGGATCTTGAAACACGGAAATATTGAAGTCACCAAAGGCAGTCGGCAGCTTTGATGTTGCAATAAATTCAATCGGCACAGAGAACTCACTATGATCATAAAAACAGTCTGAGTATAGCTTAATGTGTGAAGATTGCGTGAACTGGAATTTCTGATTTTTTATATAAGTTTTTCTTTTTCATACAAAGCACACAATAATGGTTGATAAACAGTGACATAATTCAGGATAATCTACGGGTCATTCTTTAAAAATTGCATAAGAATGTTCAGCACTACATCATTCGCACGTGTGGCTGATTGAAGGTAGATCATATTTAATTGTATGATTGCCCCCATTTAACCCAGCTTCGGACTTGCCAGGCTTAAAAAGGCTTTGCCACATTATGTTGTATACCGAAATTCCAACTCAACGCCCTGTTACGCCATTGTTAGATGGAATTGATCATCCACAACAATTACGTCAGCTCGAGCAAAGCCAACTCGTTCAAGTGGCGGATGAGTTACGTCAATATATTTTGTATGCAGCTGGGCAGAGTGGCGGACACTTTGGTGCAAATTTAGGTGTGGTCGAACTGACCGTAGCCTTGCACTATAGCTTTAACACGCCTGATGATCGTCTGGTCTGGGATGTAGGCCATCAAGCTTATCCACATAAAGTGCTGACAGGTCGTCGTGATCGTATCGCTACCATTCGTAGTAAAAATGGTTTGGCTGCTTTCCCTGCACGTGATGAATCTGAGTTCGATACCTTTGGTGTAGGTCATTCCTCAACTGCCATTTCAGCAGGTTTGGGTATGGCACTGGCGCGTCGCTATCAAAAAGATCCATGTGATGTTGTTGCAATCGTGGGTGATGGTGCAATGACGGCTGGTATGGCATTTGAAGCCATGAATGATGCGGTTGCGCATAATGCGGACTTGATCGTGGTCTTAAATGATAACGATATGTCGATCTCTTGTAGTACGGGTGGTTTTGCCAAACATCTGGCTGCCATTTGGGAAACAGGGCAATTGATCAATGTGAATGAACAGGGTGAAGCCTATGTTCAACCTCATCCAAAGTGGACTTATAATTCACGTTTGCATCAATCTGCGACCGATGCCGCTGATAATTTATTTAAAGCAATTGGTTTTGATTATTTCGGGCCATTTGACGGACATGATGTGGAACAACTGGCACAGGTTTTCCATGCACTTAAAAAACGTAAAGGTCCACGTCTAGTTCATATTTATACTAAAAAAGGTAAAGGTTTCGCACCAGCGGAAGCAGATCCGATTACCTATCATGCGATTACTAAGATCGCACCAACCGCAGCAGCACCCGTAAAAAAATCACCTCCTAAATACTCAGATGTATTTGGGCAATGGCTATGTGATGAAGCAGCTCAAGATGAACGTCTGCTCGCCATTACACCTGCGATGTGTGAAGGCTCGGGTATGGTGAAATTTGCACAGCAATACCCTGAGCGTTTCTTTGATGTCGCGATTGCTGAGCAACATGCGGTGACTTTAGCCGCTGGTATGGCGTGTGAAGGGTTAAAACCGGTTGTCGCGATTTATTCAACTTTCTTGCAACGTGGTTACGACCAGTTGATTCACGATGTTGCCTTGCAGAATCTGGATGTCACTTTTGGTATCGATCGTGCAGGTTTAGTGGGTGAAGATGGTCCAACGCATGCAGGTGCATACGATTATGCTTATATGCGTACGGTGCCTAACATGGTCATTATGGCGCCGAAAGACGAAAATGAATGTCGTCAGATGCTACATACCGCCTACCTTTACGAAGGACCAACCGCGGTACGTTATCCGCGTGGCGCAGGTACGGGCGTTGAAATTCAGCAGCAAATGACAGCTTTGGAAATTGGCAAGTCTGAAATCGTTGCTAAATTTAATGTTGATGCTGAACAGCACATCAGCATTCTGGCTTTTGGTAGCCGCGTTGCTCCATCGGTTGAAGCTGCAGAACAATTTGCAAATCAGCATGCTATTGGCGTGCGTGTTGTGAATATGCGTTTTGTAAAGCCATTGGACGAACAAATGATTCGTGACTTGGCAGAAAGCACACAACGGTTTGTCACTGTTGAAGAGCATGCCGTAATGGCTGGAGCAGGTAGTGCTGTCAATGAATTCATGGCTCAAGCAAAAATTGTAAAACCAATCCTGAATCTTGGTTTGCCAGATGCATTCTTGCATCAAGCCACGCATCAGCAAATGTTGCAGGATTGCGGTTTGGATGCTCAGGGAATTTTAGCTTCAATTGAGCAAGCTTGGTTCTAACTTATAAGTTGATGTAAACGCGAAAATAATTTTTCGCAACATTTTTCCCCTAAAAGCGCTTATATTTGCTAGAATATACGCGCTTTTATGCATTATTCTTTGTCAAAATCTTCAAATTTGTAGTGGGTGTTCAATGGAACCTATGGTGGTTATGGCTGCGCGTGCGGCTCAAACAGTTGGTCAAGAGCTTTTAAAGGCACATCAAAATCGTCATAAACTCGATTTACAAGTTGAAGAAAAAGGCATTGATGGTCCAGTAACACGTGTTGATCGTTACTTGGAACAACTTACAATTGATACACTTCGCAAAAGCTATAAAAACCACAGCTTCCTTGGTGAAGAGTTTGGTATGCAAGAAGGTAAAGGTCACGATGCAGATTGGTGCTGGGTGATTGATCCTTTAGACGGTACACAAAACTTTATCAACGGTTTCCCGCATTTCTGTATTTCTATCGCAGTTCAACATAAAGGTGTGACTCAACACGGTGTGATCTATGATCCAGTACGTGATGAATTGTTCTCTGCAAGCCGCGGTCGTGGTGCAGTGATGAACCAACGCCGTATCCGTGTAAATGTAAAAGAAAACCTTGAAAATACTTTCCTTGCAGTAGGCCATCCGTACCGTGCAAAGCGTAATGGTGAAATCGTTTCTTATGCCGAGCAACATTTTGCATCATTATTGGCAGTGACTAAATCTGGCGCGCAAATTCGTCGTGGCGGCTCAGCTGCATTAGATTTGGCTTATGTTGCTGCAGGTCGTTTTGATGGTTTCTTTGAACTTGGTTTAAAACCTTGGGATATCGCTGCGGGCGAATTAATCGTGAAAGAAGCGGGCGGTGTTGTTGTTGATGCACGCGGTGGTAATGAATCATTTGACAATGGTCAGGTGCTTGCATGTTCACTTAAGATGTTAAAGCCATTGATGCAAAACGTTGTTCCAGCTTGGGGCGAAGCTGCAAAATAATTTGTAGATATAGAAAAAACCCTCAATACTTTGAGGGTTTTTTTTATGCGTTTAGAAAATAGGGAAACGAAATTCTGATCTATTTGATTGCTTTGAGGTCGATGAGGAAATAATAATTTATTTAAATAATGAGATAGAAAAAGAGAAATTTAAAACTTATTCACACTTTAATCTTTATGTGGATTTAAAATGCCATGTTAAATGAACAGCACAGGTGCCTTATGTGGGTAGGGCTAGGATGTAAGCTCCTCTCAGTTTTTGTAAAAATAAATATTATTTTTCTGTTTGTAATTGCGCGAGCTTCATAAAAAAAGCATTTTTTATTTTTAACTTGCTGATATTTCGCTGTATATCTTTTAATCTGCTGTCTAACTTTAAAGCGGTTTGGAGCTGAAAGCGCTGATAATAAATGTGATGTAATAGAAAAACCAATTAAAAAAGGTGACTTTTAAAATTATTCTGCTATAATCCGCCCACGCACTTAAATTCCAGTTCATTACCTGAACATTCAGTTCTATTCATATTAGCGCACGCTGTCCATAGAGAGGACCACATCTTGCGCCCAAATCGCTTAGCGATTCTTCAGGTTGAGGCAGTAATCAAGCGTGCGTTTAGTCCACATCGTCGTTATTCGGATCGCCGCTGAATTTCATATATTTTCAGCTTGAGTCGCTTTGCCGCTTGTTGCCGATGTCTATTTTTTGTATTTATTAAAATGGAGCACCCACAAGGGTGAAACTCTCTATGAGCAAAACTTTTGCCGAATTTTCTTTGCACGAAACCTTACAACAAGCCCTAGAAGGTTTAGGTTTTACGACACCAACTCCTGTGCAAGAACAAGCGATTCCAGCTGCATTAGAAGGTAAAGATTTATTAGTTTCAAGCCAGACTGGTTCTGGTAAAACAGCAGCCTTTTTACTTCCTACATTAAACGCTTTAGCGGGTGAAGATACTTTTGTGCCATTTAAAGAGCGCATGAAAGCAGTCACTCAGCCAACGATTTTAGTTATTTCTCCTACGCGTGAATTGGCTCAACAGGTAAGCCAAGACGCGATTGCATTTGTACGTCACATGAAAGGTGTTCGTATTGCTGCAATTATGGGTGGTATGCCTTTCGGTAAGCAAATTCAACAGCTTAAAGGTGCACAAGTTGTCGTTGCGACTCCTGGTCGTTTACTTGACCTTGTAAACCGTCGTCAAATTAAACTTGATAAAGTTGAATCATTAATTGTTGATGAAGCTGACCGTATGCTTGATCTTGGCTTCTCTGAAGACTTGGAAGCAATTGGTGAATTAGCTGCAAACCGTAATCAAACATTAATGTTCTCTGCAACTTTTGCTGATCGTATTATCCGTCTTGCTGAACGCATGATGAATGATCCGCAACGTATTGCAATTGAAACTGGTCACAGCACGAACACTGATGTAACTCAAACATTACATTGGACTGATGGCTTTGAACACAAGAAAAAATTATTAACTCACTGGTTATCTGATGAGTCTGTAGATCAAGCTGTTGTATTCGCAAGCACGCAAGAAGATACAGATATGCTTGCTGAAGAATTAGCTGAAGCGGGTCACTCTGTTGTTGCATTACATGGTGCGATGCCACAAACCGTTCGTAACCGTCGTTTACGTAGCATCCGTGAAGGTCGTGCAAAAATCCTGGTTGCAACTGATGTTGCGGCGCGTGGTTTAGACGTACCAACGATTTCACACGTAATTAACTTCGGTTTACCGATGAAAAATGAAGACTATGTACACCGTATTGGTCGTACAGGTCGTGCGGGTCGTACAGGTCAAGCTGTGACTTTGGCAACTTACCGTGAACGTGGCAAAATCCGTGCTTTAGAAGATTATTTAGATGCACGTTTAAATGTATCTGAAATCGAAGGTTTAGAACCATCTCCACCTCCTGCACGTTCAGGCCGTGATGGTGGTGGTCGTGGTCGCGGTGGTCGTGATGGCGGCGGTCGTGGTCGCGGTGGTTTTGGCGGTGGTCGTCGTTTTGAAGGTGAAGGCAACTTCAAACGTCGTGAAGGCGGTGATGATCGTCCACGTCGTAGCTTCGATGACAAACCACGTGGTGAGCGTCCATCTTTTGGTGGCGAAGATCGTCCACGTCGTGAATTCAACTCTGACCGCCCACGTCGCGAGTTCAATTCAGATCGTCCACGCCGTGAAGGTGGTTTTGAAGACCGTCCACGTCGCGAATTTAATTCAGATCGTCCACGTCGTGAAGGCGGTTTCGATGATCGTCCAAAACGTAGTTTTGGTGGTGAAGACCGTCCACGTCGCGAGTTCAATTCTGATCGCCCACGTCGTGAAGGTGGTTTCAACGATAAACCGCGTTTTGACTCGAATGATGACAACCGTGGTAACCGTGTAGACTATAAGCCACGTCGTGAAGGTAGCTTCGGTGACCGTCCAAAACGTGATTTCGGTGATCGTCCACAACGTGAAGGCGGTTTCGGTGATCGTCCAAAGCGTAGCTTCGGTGATGACCGTCCAAAACGCAGCTTCGGTGGTGATGACCGTCCAAAGCGTAAGTTTGGTAACGATGAGCGTCCAGTACGCGGTTCACGTGAAGAAACTTTCGGTGGCGACCGTCGTCGCAAAAACGATTTTTAATCGTTAAAAACCGATAGAATGAAGAAGCCAGTTGAAAAACTGGCTTTTTTATTTCGGTTTAGTCATGTAAAATTATAAAAATGTGTACTAATTCAAATTTTATATAAGAAATGAATAAGGTTAAGCAAAATAAAAGCCTTTTGAGTCAAGCTTGGTCTTTCATGTGTAGTGAAGGGCTGCCATGCCTTTTCGTCATTTTAATGCTCTGTAACGGTTTATTTTTTGCTTATGCGTTGTTTGATACGATTAACGCTGAGTCATTTAATGTTAATTCTCATCATACAACCAGCCAGATTATTCCCAAGAATAACTACATAAATTAAATACTCTTGATACATCCCTTATCAAAATGGAAACAAGCGTTTAATGTTTCAGTGTATAGTATGCGTGCATAAAAAGTGCAGGAATGAATGCCATTATGAATAACAAATCTCCTCTCGATGCAGAAGCCTTAATTGAAGTTAAAAACTTAAGCTTTAATCGAGGAGAACGCGTCATTTATGACGATATCAGTCTCAAAATTCGACGTGGTCAAATTACTGCAATTATGGGACCATCTGGCACAGGTAAAACCACCTTGTTGCGTTTGATTGGTGGGCAGTTGAGCCCAGATCATGGCGAGGTGTTGCTGGATGGGAAAAATATTGCTGCCATGTCGCGTCATGAATTATTCGCTGCACGTGCACGTATGGGAATGTTATTCCAGAGTGGTGCATTATTCACAGACATGTCGGTTTATGAAAATGTGGCATTCCCAATCCGTGCACATACTAAATTGCCAGAACATATTATTGCAGAGTTGGTGGCTTTAAAACTGGAATCAGTCGGATTACGTGGTGCTGAGCAGTTAATGCCAACCGAGCTTTCAGGCGGTATGAACCGTCGTGTTGCTTTGGCACGTGCAATTGCGCTGGATCCTGAGCTGATCATGTATGATGAGCCATTTGCTGGACAAGATCCGATTGTAATGGGTGTATTAACCCGTCTCATTCGTTCGCTACGAGATGCTTTGGATCTAACGACTATTATTGTGTCGCATGACGTGGCAGAAACCTTGTCGATTGCAGATTATATTTATGTGGTCGCAGAAGGTAAAATTCAGGGTGAAGGTTCTCCAGAAGAATTAAAAAATCATGCTTCACCTTTTGTCCGTCAGTTTTTAACAGGTTCAGCTGAGGGGCCTGTGGAATATCAATTTACTCATCAAGCATATTTAGATAACGAGGTTCGTCCATGAATGCGATTGCCTGGCTAGGTAGACTCGTTATTGAGCGAATAAAAGGAATCGGTGCTGCCGCGCTGATGCTCCTGCAAGTTTTATTTTCCATGCCATCGAAAGGTGGTTTTCAGCGCTTTGTTTATCAGATGTATCGTGTCGGGGTGATGTCCCTGCTGATTATTGCTGTTTCAGGCCTATTCATTGGTGCCGTGCTGGGTTTGCAGATGTATAGCATTCTGGTGACTTTTGGCAGTGAAGCAATGCTAGGTACTGCAATTTCACTGACGTTGCTGCGAGAACTTGCTTCTGTTGTTGCTGCATTATTATTTGCAGGGCGTGCAGGTTCAGCCTTGACTGCTGAAATTGGTTCCATGAAACAAAGTGAACAACTTGCCAGCATGGAAATGATTGGTGTTGATCCACTGCGTCAGATTGTTGCTCCTCGTCTATGGGCGGGTATTGTGAGTTTACCGATGCTTACGGTGATCTTTGCAACGATTGGTATTATTGGCGGCAAGCTGGTTGGTGTTGATTTTTTAGGTGCTGATGAAGGTTCATTCTGGAGTGGTATGCAAAGTAGCGTACAGTTCTGGCATGACATTTTTAATGGCACCATTATCAAAAGCATTGTCTTTGCTTTGATTTGTACATGGGTGGCGGTGTATCAGGGTTATGCTTGTGAACCAACCCCAGAAGGTATCGCGACTTCAATGACCAGAACGGTCGTATATTCTTCACTTTGTGTATTAGGTTTTGATTTCGTGTTGACTGCGGTCATGTTCGGAGGGATTTAATGAAATCACGTACTAGTGAGCTGGCCGTAGGTATTTTTGTCATTATCTTCGGTGTCGCTCTATTTTTTCTTGCGATGAAAGTGAGTGGGTTGGTAGGTACTAATCTACGTGATAGCTACAGCATGACAGCACAGTTTGACAACGTAAATGGTTTAAAGCCACGTGCCAAAGTGACCATGAGTGGTGTGACCATCGGTCGTGTTGAATCGATTACGCTTGATCCTGTTTCTCGTCTGGCGACAGTCAAATTTGATCTGGATGGTAAGCTCACCAGCTTTAACCCGGAACAACTTAAAGAGGTGCAGAAGAATGCACTGGAAGAGCTGCACTATAGTTCTGACTATGAGCAAGCGAATGCTGCGAAACAAAAAGAAATGGAACAGCAACTTACCAGTAACATGACCTCCATCACCACGCTCGATGAAGATGCTTATATAATGGTAGCAACCAATGGTCTATTGGGTGAGAAATATTTGAAAGTTGTCCCAGGTGGCGGTGTGAATTACCTTAAACGTGGTGACGTGGTTTCAAATACCCAAGGCACAATGGATTTAGAAGATTTGATCAGTAAGTTTATTACTGGTGGTGCTGGTAAAGCCACATCAAGCTCAACAGCGACAGAGAGTCAAGCTTCACAGCCAGCTGCTGAAGCAGAACCTTCTTTTGTTGAGTAATTCAGGTTAGGAGATTGAAGTGAATACATTATTGAAACAAACGCTAACCGCAAGCGTATTATCGACAATGCTTGCAAGTGCGGCATTTGCAGCACCAACAGAAACCCCGCCTGATTTTGTTAAACGTGTGGCTGATGGCTTAATTACGCGTCTAAAAGCGGATCATGCCAAGTTGCAAAACAATCCGACACTGGTGAAAAGCATTATTCGTCAAAACCTTGACCCGTATGTGGATTCTCAAGCGTTTACGCGTATTGTGTTGGGTACTTATGCGAATAACCAATATACCAATGCTGCACAACGTGCACAGTTCGAAAAGAACTTCCGTGAAGTGATTATCGAGAACTATGGTGGTGCTTTCGCAAAATATACGAATGAAAGCTATACCATGCGCCCGTTCAAATCGACCAACAGCAAAACACCTGTTGTGACTTTGGACTTCTTGCACAATGGCGAGAAAATCCCTGTGTCGTTCCAGTTAACGGACAAGGGTGACCAGTGGAAAGTACGTAACATTAACGTGTCTGGTATCGACTTGGGCTTACAGTTCCGTAACCAGTTCGCTGCAACTGTTCAACGTAACGGTGGCGATATTAATAAAGCGATTGCAACCTTTAAACCAGATGCAGATGCTGCAGTTAGCAAAAAATAAGTAGGTGACGGGTGATTCAGTATATTGATCAGCAACTTGTCGTTTCAAAAACGATTAATTTTGCAAATGCAGAGCAGATCTACCAAACAGGCTTAAAGCATATTCAACAGCATAAGAATTTTCCTTTAGTTGTTGATTTGGGCCAGCTTGAACAGGGCAATACTTTATCTTTGGCGGTACTGGTGCAATGGTTGCGTCAAACGCCAGAAAATAAAGGCCTGCATTTTAAGAATGTGTCTGAAAAAATGCTGAAAATCATCCAAGCCTGTCATTTACAAGATGATCTGAAATTGATTTGATGATTCTTGTAGAGATAAAAAAAGCACCGTAAGGTGCTTTTTTTTAAATCCATTTCTTCCAACGGAAGTAAAGTGTCGGGCCAATCAGGAAAGTTAACACCAGCGTAATCACAATCCAGAAACTGGTAGTACCATGAGAAAAAGGTAAAACCTCTGTGTTCATACCATAAATACTGGCAACCAGCATTGGAGGAGCAAGCATACTTGGAAGAATAGAGAAGCGTTTGAAGGTCTCATTCATCTCGGTATTGGCAAAACCAGTGGTAATATCCAGTAAGAATTTTAGTTTTTGAAACAGGAAGGTGTTGTGTTCAAGTAGAGAGCGCACATCTTCACTCATCTCTCGAATATCTGGATCATAAATATGACTGCCTAGAGCACGCGGCCGGGAAAGAAAAGACAGGACTCGGCGTAAGTCGGTCAAACAAAGCTGAGCTTTTCCTAACATATCTTCCTGATGTGCGAGCCGTGTAATCATGTCATCCAGATCAAGGATCTGTTCACGATGGTGGTCGTTTAAAACCTCGGCTGAATATTCTTCTAAATATTTATGTGTGTCTTCCAGAATATCTGAAAGTTCATCCAGTTTAGATTCAAGTAGACCTAATAAAATCCATACTGGATCTTTATAGTCGATGCTGTAATCATTGCGTCTTGCACGAGCGCGAAAGGCTCGAAAGGCAACCAGTTTCTCGCCACGTAGCGTGATCAGTTGCGTTTTATCAAGTAGAAAAGCAACCGTGTGGACGGTAGCCGCGAGTGTATTCTCGAGGTCTTCTTGTTCACGATCAGATTGAAAATTTTTATTCTTTGTTAAAAAATAGGTACTGATATGCAAAATTCCGTCATCATCACGGTAGAATCGTGCCGATGAGGAAATATCTTCAAGTGACTTTAAGGTAGGTAGGTTTCGCTCATACGCATCCAGAATCCATTGTTGTTCTTCTTGGGATGGGGCGATGAGATCAATCCAGACCAGTTCAGGATGAAGGTCGAAACTGCCATTGATTGTTGCATCTTCTAGACTACCGCGCTCAGTGGCATAAAAGGCTTCAAGCATGTCTTTTTTCCTTGCGCAGTCGATGTAAAGTTTCCGGTCTTTTACCGAAAAGCAGCGTGTATTTTAGACAAGGATGAAACGAAAAACACTTGCCTAAACGTTATTTTTTCAAAAATCTTGTTACATAGCCTACTTTATCAGCATGACAGTTCTATAAAACGGTTTTAATTGTATGAATTCTATATGTGTTTTCTGTGGTTCCTCTCTCGGGAATGTTCCTGTTTTCAAGCAAATGGCTCAGTTGACAGGGCAGGTGATTGCAGCGCAAGGCAAAACGTTGGTCTATGGTGGTGGACGTTCGGGCCTGATGGGCGTGGTGGCCGATAGTGCGCTACAGGCTGGTGGTCGTGTCATTGGTGTGATTCCTCATGCCTTGGTGGATCGAGAGCTTGCCCATACGGGTTTAACCGAATTGTATCGGGTTAACAATATGCATGAGCGCAAGACCAAAATGGCTGAGCTATCTGATGCATTTGTGGCTTTGCCAGGTGGTGCGGGAACACTCGAAGAAATCTTTGAGCAATGGACTTGGAGTCAGTTGGGAATCCATCAAAAGCCTTGTGCTTTTTTAAATGTGAATGGCTTCTATACCGATCTGCTGAAAATGCTTCAAGCCTCAGTTGACAGTGGTTTTACCCAAGCACGTTTTGTGGACAAGTTAATTGTGGCGGAACAGATTGAAGAAGTTCTAGAGGCATTTGCTACTTATCAGCCTGCGACTCCAAAGTGGCTTTCAACTACTGAAATTCAGGCTTGAGGATAAAATTGTGAAAACCATTACTGTTGCTGCCGCCATTATCTTGAATGAGCAAAATCAATTACTGTTGGTCCGTAAGCAAAATACGCATGCCTTTATGCAGGTCGGTGGTAAGCTTGAGCTAGATGAAGCACCTGAAGTAACGATTCAGCGTGAAATTCTGGAAGAAATTGGCTGCGAATGTGAGTTAAAAGAATTTGTCGGTGAATTTAGAACAGCGGCAGCCAATGAACCGGATCATGCTTTAATTAGCTATGTATATGCGGTTGAGTTAAAGCAGGCACCACAAATTGCAGCCGAGATTGCTGAGATGAAGTGGATTGATCTGGATGACCAAGCGACGGTATTGGCGCCTTTAACTAAAGAGATTGTAATTCCGTGGTGTCAGCAGCATGGTATGAATTAATCTCTTGATCCTGTGCGGCTGCCAGACACAGACTATAGACCTGTTGGCAGCCAAGTCGTTCAAGCACTTGTGATAAAGCTGTAATTGAACTGCCTGTTGTGACCACATCATCAATAATCAGAACTTTGCGATAACGAATCTGGTTTGGTGCTACAGCAACAAATTGCTGTTCAATATTTTCTAGCCGTTCTAGACGGGATAAGCCTTTTTGAGAATGTTGGGCCAAACGTTGTACTGGCTGCCAGACAGGGATATTTAAGTGCTGACTTAGAGATTGTGCCAATAAAAGTGTCTGGTTAAAACCACGCTCGACCAGACGATCTGTTGAAATGGGCATAGGCACAATCGCATGAACTTTTGGAAGTCTGACTTGTAATAACAGGCCATTCAATAAACGTTGATGATGCAGTTTCTGTTCATATTTAAATTGTTGAATGATTCGGTCAATCGGATACTGATAATGACAGGCCACCAGAATCTGCTGTTGATTCCGTTCAATGCTTTGTTTGAACCAAGGTAATTGTTGCCAGCAATTCTGACAAACACCAAAGTGCCGTTTCATACCAATATCACACAGGCTACACAGGGTAAAATAATCAAATAGCTGATGTGCGGACTTCCCCAATAATTTAAACATAGGCATATCTTGGGGCTTCAGGTAACCAGCGTTTGAGCAGGCCTTCTGCATGTTGTGGATAGTCTTTCAGGATTTGCTCTGCCACATAATGCGCTTGAGTCAGCAGGTGGTCATCTCGTTCTAGGCGAGCTACACGAAAGCCCATATCGCCCGTTTGTTTGGTCCCTAACAATTCACCGGGGCCGCGAATCTCCAGATCTTTTTCTGCAATCACAAAGCCATCATTACTTTCTCGTAAAATCGAAAGCCGTTCTTGCCCATTTTGTGATAGCGGCGTTTTATAGAGTAGGGCGCAGAAGCTGGCTGTAGCACCACGACCTACACGACCTCGTAGCTGATGTAATTGAGATAGGCCTAAACGTTCTGCATTCTCAATCACCATAATGGAAGCATTGGGTACATCGACACCTACTTCAATCACCGTGGTGGCAATTAACAGTTGTGATTGATTGTCTTTAAAGGCTTGCATGACCGCTTGCTTTTCATCGGCTTTCATTTTGCCATGTACCAGCCCAATATTGATATCTGGGAAGCGTTCTTTAATCTCTTGGTAGGTTGCTTCCGCGGCTTGGGCATCCAGCATTTCGGATTGCTCGACTAAAGTACACACCCAATAAGCCTGTTTACCTTCACGACAATTGGTTGCTATACGCTGTAATACCTGTTCCCGACGTTCGAGTGGAATGGTGACGGTCTGAATTGGAGTACGACCTGGCGGCAGCTCATCAATAATCGAAGTATCTAAATCGCCATAGGCACTCATGGCTAAGGTGCGGGGAATCGGGGTTGCTGTCATCACCAATTGATGGGGAGTGAACTGGTCAGCGCCTTTATTGCGCAGAGCAAGACGTTGATCAACCCCGAAACGGTGCTGCTCATCAATAATCACCAAACCTAATTTAGAGAAACCCACTGTATCTTGAAACAGGGCATGCGTGCCTACAATCAGTTGGGCATGACCTTCTTTTATTTGTTGCTCTGCCTGTGTTCTGGCTTTGCCTTTTTGTTTGCCTGATAACCAAGCCACCTGAATGCCTAAAGGTTCAAACCAGCGTTTAAAGTTTAAATAATGCTGTTCGGCTAAAATCTCGGTCGGTGCCATAAGTGCCACTTGCCAATCTGCTTCCAGCGCATGACAGGCTGCGACAGCGGCGACCAGTGTTTTGCCTGCGCCTACATCACCTTGTACCAGACGTAACATCGGTTGATCTTGTTTAAGATCCTGCAAGATTTCCTTAGAAACGCGTTTTTGCGCATTGGTCATCTGAAAAGGAAGGCCTTCTAATAATTTCTTGGCCAATACTTTGCTGCTACTAAAACGTGGGGCTGAAATCTGACGGATATAGGCTCGACGTGTGAGTAAACTGATTTGATGCGCCACCAGTTCTTCAAAAATCAGACGCTGTTGTGCAGGATGTGAACCTTGATTGAGCTGCAACATGTTGGCATCGGTTGGCGGCTCATGGATGTAATGCAACGCCTCTTTCAGTTCGTAGCCATTGCTATATTTGCTCGGCAATAATTCGGGCAAAGCATCACTGTGATGAGTGAGTGCCTGTCGCACGTATTCACGTAATTTGGGTTGGGTCAGGCCTTCGGTACTTGGATAAATCGCGGTAAGCTGGGTTTTAGGCAGAGCAGTATGTTGCTGGATCACCTGAATTTCAGGATGATACATTTCCAGACCGCGTGCACCAACGCGGACTTCACCAAAAATGCGCAGGCGTTGCCCCATTTTGATGCGATCCGTTAAGCCTTTATAGATATGATAGAAGCGTAAGGTGACCTTTCCGAAATCATCTTGGACCAGTGCAGCAAGGGATTTCTTTTTTCCGGGTGGGAAGTCCACAGAGCGAACCTCACCTTCAAGCAAATAACTTCGTCCAACGACCAGCTGATTCATTGGAATAATAGTGCTACGATCTTCATAGTCACGGGGAAGATGGAATAACAAATCATCCGTGCTAAAGATATGAAGCTTTTCTAAGAGGGTCGCTGCGGCAGCACCAACGCCTTGTAATTGCTGAACTGATGTCATCTCTGGTCAAAGGTGTGTATGCATATTTTATTTATTGGTTATGGTAAAACATCTCAGCGTGTCGCTAAACATTTATTTGAGCAAGGTCACCACATTAGCACAATAAGTCGCAGTGCCAAAACAGATTGTTACGCGACCCATCACATTCAGGACATCCAGCAACTTGATTTGACTGGGCTTCCTCCGATACAGATGGTGTACGTGCTGCTTGCACCTGCTCAAAGCGGTATTGAAGCTTATCAGCAGACTTATGTCGACAGTGTTGAGCCTATTGCTCAGGCTTTAAAAGCGCACCCTGTACAGCGCATCGTGATTGTATCTTCAACCCGCGTCTATGGTGAAAATGCAGGGGAGTGCATTGATGATGAGAGCGAGATCCAACCTGCCGATCCGCAAGGACATCTGCTTCGACGCATGGAGCTGATGTGGCAGCAGCATTATCCGCAACACAGCATTATTGTGCGCCCTACAGGAATATACGGCACTTCCATTGCCCGACTCAAAAAACTGGCTGAGCAAAGCTCGACTTATCCTACGGTTCATTTCAGTAATCGTATTCATATTGATGATTTGGCGAAATTTTTAGCTTTATTGGTTAATTTGGCTCAAGTCGAAGCAAGCTATATTGTCACCAATAATTTACCTATTCCGATGCATGAAATTCTGTTGTGGTTTCAACAGCAATTAAATTTAGCACCTTTAAAATTACTTTCAGAACAACAGACTGGCAAGCAAATCTATGCCACACGATTGCCAAAAACCGGATTTAAATTTGACCATTTGATTTGCTTTAATGACTACGCTGCGGCTTTATCTGTCCATAGTAATGAAAAATAATTCGACTACACTGTAAAGAAAGCTTAAAGAGTTGGTATGGATTTTGAATCAAAACTATCAACAGATTCCGGAAAGGAACTACCTGAGTTGAGCACGAGGTTTGCTGTAGGGTGTAAAAGGGTGATCAATGAGAAAAATAATGTGCATGGGCCTGCTTGGATTAATAACAACAGCGAGTTGGGCGACTGAACAAAGCTGGTGTGTATTTGATCCATTGGGTACACAAGGGGATATTAGCCGCCGTTTACAGGATGTTCGTGCATACGCATTACAAAATCAGGTGCAGCTCAAGTTTAAAGTCTTTAAAAATGAAAAAGATGCGATACAGTCCTTTGAGCAAAAACAATGTTCTGGTTTAGTGGCTTCAAATTTTAATACGCATCGCTATAACAATTTTATGGCGACAACGGGAGGAATTGGACTCATCCCGAATAATCGTGTGGTGCGCGCCTTTCTACAACTGTTAAATCATCCTAATGTTGAAAAACGGATGGTTGGTTCAGATTATGAAATACTGGGGATGATTCCGATTGGAACGGCTTATATGATCATGAATACCCAGCAGATCAATAAAGTTTCGCAGCTAAGAAATAAAACTATTGGGATTCTGGCTGATAATCCCCCACAGTTGGCTTTGGTGCAAAGTGTGGGTTCGAAGCCGATTTATGTTGATTTTTCTAATGCGGTTGATTTATTTAAACGTAAAAAGATTGATATTCTGGCGGCTCCAGCTTATGGAATACTGCCATATAACTTAAAAAAAGAATTTGGTGAGACCACACAGGTGGTGAATTTTCCTGTGGCTTATTTTGCCATGAATATCGTGATTCGGCCTCAAGCTTATCCTGCTGGTTTTGGTCATCAGATACGCGCATGGTTTGTCAATAATAGCAACGTCTTGGCTGCACAGGCGATCCAGTGGGAAAATCATTTACCTGCTTATTACTGGGCGGATATCTCGGGTTATGAAAAGCAGGGATACGATGCTTTGGTGGCCAAGATTAGTAAACGTTATGTCGATGCAGGCTATTACGATGCGTACTTTGTCGAGTTGATTAATCGGCTGCGTTGTCAGGATGATCCTAAATATTTGGGCTGTCGCCGCTAACAGTGAAAGAAAAAGGCAACCGAAGTTGCCTTTTTTATGCTTATGCTTTCTTACGTTTTAGGCGACGTTTGGCTTGCTGTGATGCCATTGCTTCCAATGCCTCAGCCAGTTCTTCATCACTAAAAGTGGTGATGTGCTGTAGCATTTGTAAGGTGGTTTCATCCAGCACCAGTTGTGCCCCAGCTGCCATTTCACTGAAATTATCATCATATTCAATGAAGCCTTGCTCATTGTTTCGAATGTAATTTTGCTGAGTCAGGACTTTAATAAAGCTTTGGAATAGCGCTTTATCGAAGAACTCTGGTGAGTTGAATTCATACAGCACAGACAGGCGTTGACCCAGTAAATGGCTTAGTTCTTCCACTTGTTTGGTTGAGATATTGCCTGAACCACGTTGTGTGATCAGTGCCAGCGTCATGTAGTAACGTTCTAGGCTCTGTTTGACTGGCATTGCCAATGTAACCAGTTTTTGATGTTCTTCGCTGTTTGGTGTTGGGCTAAACAGGTTGCCATCGTTATCTTGGAAAATCAGGCCAATCTTCACCAATGCGTCGATATAGCTATCAATTTTTTGCTGTAAATCACTCACTTGCCATTTCATGAACAGTTCAGCTTTCAAGAATGGATATAAGGTGCGAATCACGTTGCTTAAATCATTCTTGTGAATTTTTCCGTTGTGTTCAACTAGAGAAGCGACCAGTGACGGTAACACAAAGGCATGCAGGATGTTATTACGGAAGTAAGTCAGCAAGACTGCTTGGTTATCTTCAATCGCAATAATATCGCCTAATACATGTTGTACGCGTTTAATCAGTTTCAGCTTGAGACCATAGGCAACGATTTCTTTACCTGATAATGAGGTCACTTGAGTGCGTTCATCATAAGGTTGTTGGGTTGCCAAATCACGATAGATGTCGAGTTGTTTTGCACAGATCTCTTCATCCAAAGTGTGTTTTGGTGTTGCAAGCAAGATTAAAGAAAGCAATGAAACTGGATTGATTACCACAGCACGGTTGATATTTTCCAGAATCAGATGCGCTGAGTCTGCAACGACCGTTGAAATCTCGGTAGAGCTTGGTACGTCAGTCGGGTTTTGCTCGATATTATTCTGCTTCAGAATGTCATTCAGGAACACAGGTTCGCCGAAGTTCACATGCACTTTACCGAAGATGCGTTCAATTTTGCGTAAGGTTCTTACAATACCAAAAATTGACTCGGCTTCTTTTGGCTTACCTTGCATTTCACCGACATAGGTTGAACCTTCCATCAGGCGTTCATAACCGATATAGGTGGGTACAAATACGATTGGTTTGGCAGGGCCACGTAAATGCCCTTGAATGGTCATCGCCAACATACCTGTTTTCGGCGGTAATAAACGCCCTGTACGTGAACGACCACCTTCAATGAAGTATTCGATTGGGGTGTTACGCGATAAGATGCTGTATAAATATTCTTTAAATACAGATGTATAAAGTGCATTGCCACGGAAAGAGCGACGAATAAAGAATGCACCGCCACCACGTAATAACTGGCCTACAAATGGCAAGTTGAGGTTATCACCTGCTGCGATATACGGAATCATCAAGCCGCGTTTATAAATCACGTATGACAATAATAAATAGTCGATATGGCTACGGTGGCAAGGGGTGTAAACGATTTCATAATCTTTTGCCAGTTCACGAACCGTACTGAAGTTATGGACTTCAACGCCGTCATAGAGCTGTGTCCATAAACGGGTTAAGGCCATATCGGCAAAACGCACTGCAGATGCCGAGTAATCAGAGACGATTTCATTGACATAGCCAATTGCACGACGTTCTGCTTCGAGCATGCTGATTTTATGCTGAATGCTTTCACGACGAATCGCATCTTGCACTTCAGGTGACTTGATTACCGATTGCATCACATTACGGCGATCTGATAAATCGGGGCCGAGAACCACTTCACGCTGTTGATCGAGGTAAGTGTCTAGTGAGCTGGCAATATAGGTTGCTGGTGAAACATTTGGATGATTGGTCTTGGCGTAGTCAACCAGTTCACGTAGCGATTGTGGTTCATGAAACTCTAAATAAGATTGTCGGCCATGCAGACCAATATTCATCAACTGTTTGACTGTACCCGGGGTTGCCCATGTATCAGAGAATAAAAGTTTGAACCAGGAATCTTCTTTATCTGGCGAACGTCCCCAAAGTACCGTAACAGGCACCAGTTGAATATCAACATCAGGATGTTGTTCCAGTGCTTCAACAAGTTGTAATAGGCGAGGAGGGAAGGTTTGCGTATTAAAGAAATTATTTTCGTTGTGATGTAAAAACAGGACTGAGTTTTTTTCTTGGTATGATCCAAAACTCAACGGATCCAGTGCCGGTTTTAAATTGAGGCGACGGGTTTCACCATCGACCACCAATGCGTTACTACGCGAATAATTCTGTAAAACATAGCAAACTAACTTATTTGATTCTGTTGTATTTTGCTCTGCTGTGGTGGATTCTGTAGGAACTTCACCAAGAACATGTGGGGTTACCACCAGGTCAAGTAACTTACTCGAAAGTTGGCGATACATTTGACCAAATCCAGTCTTGGACATTACAAACTCCTAAATCATAATCCTGGCATCGATTCATGATGAACACGACATTCTGCGGTATTCTTACATAAAACGGTATGTTATTTTCTGACAAAATATAGCGTATTTGGTAGATTTTATCGTTAAAAATCGTATTTTTAGCAGTTATAAATACGATTAACGTGACGGATGAATCATTTTATCCTGACCATTGTCATTTGAATTTGTGGCACAATCAAAATTATCAACCCTGAAAGGATTGGTTGATCTCTCCCCATTGATGTTGGAAGAATATTACATGAATGCGTTAACTCAAGAATTGGTTGAACTTTTGACTCTGGAAAAGCTGGAACAGCATATTTTCCGAGGCAATAGCCGCAATTTGGTAGGCAAACGGGTATTCGGCGGACAGGTTCTTGGACAGGCCTTGAGAGCAGCGTCATATACGACGGATCGTCCGGCACACTCTTTACATGCCTATTTCCTGTACGGGGGCGATGTCAATGCACCGATTATCTATGAAGTCGACCCACTTCGAGATGGTAAGAGTTTTGCCAGCCGACAGGTGCGTGCCATTCAACATGGACGTACTATTTTTTCTGCGATGGTATCTTTTGCCTATCCGGAAGAAGGGTTGAACTATCAGCACAAAGAGCCAGAATATCCTGCGCCTGAAACATTAAAGTCAGAAAATGAACTGAAAGAAAGTCTGATTAATTTCGTACCTGAAAATGTGCGTGCCAGCTTTATGCGTGAACGTCATGTCGAGATTCGTCCAACGCAGTTAATCAATCCATTTCAGCCTCAACCTGAAGCTCCATTTTATGCGCACTATATTCGTACCCATGGTACGATTCCGAAAGATCTGGATGAAATCTCATTACATCAGGCAATTGTTGCGTTCTATTCGGATTTTACCTTGATGACGACGGCATTGCGTCCACACGGTTTATCTTGGATTTCTCCGAATCTGCAATGTGCCAGTATTGATCACACCATCTATTTCCATCGTCCGTTACGTGCTGATGAATGGATGCTCTACGATATGGAAGCAACAGTGAGTGCCAGCTCTCGCGGTCTGAACTTTGGGCGGATGTGGCAAAATGGTCAGCTGGTCTGTAGTACTGTCCAAGAAGGTTTGATTCGGCTCAGAGAAATCGAAACCCAATAAAAATAAGCCCATACTAAAGCCATCATTATGATGGCTTTTTTAGCATAAGGCTGACAAAAAATTGCTCGATTCTTCAACATGAGCATGCCATAGTAAGGTGAAGTTAAAGAGCTTTATCAATCACAATGAATTTAAATACACAGATTTTGATTGCAGCCGTGCTCGGTGTAGCATTTGGTTTTCTGCTGATTGCTTATCCGCAAACGGCATTTGTTGACTACAGTCTATATGGTCTCGGTGTCTTAAGTAGTATCTTTATTGGCTTGCTGAAAATGCTACTGATCCCATTGATCTTTAGTTCAATTGTGGTGGGTGTTTCAAATTTGCAGGCGGGTGGTCAATTTGGTCGGGTCTGGAAAATTACAGCGTTGAGTTGTTTTACCACCACGACTTTGGCTTTGATTTTAGGGATCAGTTGTGCGCATTTGTTTGATGTGGGCAAAGGTGTCGATATCCAGCTGTTTCAGGCTGCCATGGATAATCATCAAACACCCGATACCTTAACGCCGTCCAGCTTTTTCACCACTTTTATTCAAAATACCTTAATTAATCCCTTCAAAGCATTTAGTGAAGGCAATGTGCTTGCCGTGGTGGTGTTTGCTTTATTCCTTGGCGTGGCTTTGGTCAAGGGCGGGGAGCGTTTTGCTTTAGTCCGTAATATCAGCCAGCAATTTTTTGACATCATGATGATGCTGGTAGGCTGGGTAATGAAGCTTGCGCCGATTGGTATTTTTGCATTATTGGCGAAGTTGATTGCGACAGAAGATCTGTCCGTGCTCAGTCGTCTGGTCGAGTTTGCTGCGGTGGTGACAGGGACAACCATTTTTCATGGAGTGGTGGTGTTACCTGCCTTACTCTGGATCTTCGGGCGCATGAATCCGATCACCTTTTTTAGAGGTGCGAGAACAGCTTTGGTCACCGCATTTGCAACCAGCTCGAGTTCTGCGACCATGCCATTGAGTATGAAATGTGCTCAGGAAAATCTGGGAGTGCGACCACAAACCGCAGGTTTCGTGATTCCACTGGGTACGCAGTTAAATATGGATGGTACGGCACTGTATGAGGCAGCTGCGGCTTTATTTATTGCGAATCTGATGGGGCTGGATCTAAGTTTGACTCAGCAAGTTATTGTTTGCTTAACCGCGATGATTGCTTCATTGGGTGCACCGGGTATTCCAAGTGCAGGCATGGTCACCATGATTATGGTATTACAATCTGTGGGGCTACCAGCCGAAGCGATTGCGATTTTACTGCCGATCGACCGTGTCTTAGATACCGTACGTACGGTGGTCAATGTACAGGGTGACATGATGATCAGTGTGGTGGTTGATCGTTATGCCAAACAGGCAGAGGCTGAAGCAGGCTAAGCTGAATTGGAATAAAAAAAGCAGGAGATCACTCCTGCTTTTTTTGTCTTTAAAGTTTAAGCGGCTTGTTGTAAAGCACGTTTTGCGGCTGGTGAATTGTTTAAGTAATTCACGGCATCTTGAGTATTACCTTCCTTAACAGGATCGTACCACGGCATTAAATAATCCAATTGCTGTGCCACTAACCATGCTGGACCCGGCAAAATTTTAGAATCTTTTAATGCTATCTTCGACCATTCAATCCAGATCCATGGCTTGAACACACTTGGCTTCTTATCAGCGAAACGTGGATCCTGACTCATGATATGCGCTGCGCCGTCGACCCAGAGTCCTAAAACTCCCGCAATGACTGCAACACTGAGGTAGTAACGTGCGATATAACTACCTCCTAAATGACGGTAAAGATCAAAGGCAACGGTACGATGTTCAATTTCTTCCGACCCGTGCCATTTAATCAAATCAAGCATTTCAGGATCGGCGCCCAGTTCTTCCCAGCGTTTGTTGTAAAGCGCATATTTACCTAATACACAAGTCATATGCTCAACGGTAGCAATCACTCCGAGACGGAATAAATCCCATTGATGATCAAGAGCTTTTGGAATTTCTTTACCAAAAGGTTTATCTGCCAAAGCTTTGGTGAATAAGAAATCCATGATGTCTAGATTGCGCTGAATATCGATATTGCGTTGGCTGAGATATTCCTTGTTGGCAGAGGTGTGCGCAACGGCATGCATGGCTTCTTGACGAATAAATGCCTGCACATCCTGTTTTAGTTTTTCATCGGTAATTTCAGGGAGGACTTTGTTATATAAACGGCAAAACCAAAACTCACCAGCAGGTAAAATATTGTTAATTTCATTAATAAAATAGCTGGCAAAAGGCTGGTTTGGAATCCAATCCACTGGTGTATTTTCCCAATCAAATTTAACTTTGCGCGGGAGGATTTTATAGTCAATCGAAGAACCAAGTTTGTTCTTCACAAATGATAGTAATTTCATTGTTGTTTAGTCCTAATCGATAGTGCAATGAACCAACACTAAGCAGTATATGTAAACTACCTAGTGTTTGTGTTTAGCAATTCGGGACAATTAAAAATTATTTAATGCATCAAGTTGCATAAAATGCATTTTTTATTCTTCTACATCAGTTTCTGAGGCTTCAGGGATCTGATCGAGGTTAAATTCAGTCGGTTGATCGAGAGTAAAATTCAAGCGACCTGCCATCACACTGGCTAGTTCTTCTAAGCCGATTCGGTTCAATGACGAGAACAACTGAATTGAGAAATCAAGCTTCATCTTTTTCAACTGCTGTTTAACTTCTAACAGCACTTTGTTGGCAGGGCCACGGTTCAGTTTATCCGCTTTGGTCAACAGGATATGCACGAATAAATGACGTGAATGTGCCCATTCCAGCATCATCAAGTCAAAATGTTGCAATGGATGACGAATATCCATCAATAACACTAGACCTTGTAAGCTTTTACGGTGAATCAGGTAATTTTCCAATTCTTTTTGCCAGACGATTTTCATGGCTTCCGGAACAGCCGCATAACCATAACCAGGTAAATCGACCAGACGCTGATCAGGATTACCTAAACTAAAAAAGTTGATCATTTGAGTACGACCAGGTTTTTTAGAAGCACGTGCGAGCTGCTTTTGATTGGTTAAGGTGTTGATGGCACTGGATTTACCTGCATTAGAACGACCAGCAAATGCAATTTCATAGCCTGTATCTTCTACGCATAAAGACAGTTTTGGCGCACTCATCAAAAATTCAGCTTGGCGTAACCAAGTGAGAGACTGTACTGCATATTCAGTCACTGCAGGGTCAGCTTTTTTCTCATAACTGATTTTTTGTTTGGGAGCGAGTTTGGCTTTGGTGTCTTTGGATTTTTCACTGCGACGCATAGAAGCTTACTTTTGAATTGAAATAGCAACGACCATTATAAAGGATGTGACGGCTTCGTGCGAATCTTGATGTTGAAGTGCTTATTAAGCTTTCTGTGACAACTCTAAAAAGTTAATCTCTGAATGGATCGGAGAAGGAACTATACCGTGCTGAACCACTTCACCGAGCGTATATTGATTCAGGCTTTGATAAAAGCTTTCTAGTGCCTGATCTAAAATACCTTTGAGACCGCAATGGGAGCGTAATACGCAGGGCGGGGTATTGCACTCAACAATTTGATGGCTACCTTGCAAGGTTCGGACAATCTCACCTAACTTCAAGCTCTTGGCTTCAGGGTTTAGGCGAAGACCGCCTCCTTTACCACGAGTGGTCACAATCCATTGCTGTTTGCCCATGAAGTGAACCACTTTCACCAGATGATTTTGTGACACATGTAAGTCCTGCGCGATATCTGCAATCGTATACGGTACATCACTCGGGCGAGCGACATACATCAGGATTCTGAGTGCATAATCTGTAAACTTATTGAGTTGCATGTGGTTTCGCTCAATCTGGAGCAATAAATAGAAAAGGCTAGTCTATCACAGGCTAGCCTTATACAAAATGCGGTGTAAATTAGCTGAGCTTAACGCCACCTGTACCAAAGGCTTCGCTGTGAATATTTTCAGCAGGAATGCCGCGTGCTACCAGTGCCTTGTGTTGCTCTGCCATAAATGGCATCGGCCCACATAAATAGTAATCGGCATTGGCTGGTAATAACGCTGCATCTAAGGTGCTGAGGTCTAAACGACCAGCGACATCATAATCTTCACCGAGCACATCTGCTGCATGTGGAAATTCATAAGCAGTGAATGTACTTAAGCGTGGATATTTGCTTTTCAGTTCATGAATATGCTTCTTCATGGCATGGACTTGGCTACTACGACATGCATGAATAAAGCTGACAGGCTGTGGCATATCTAAAGTCACCAATTGATTCAGCATCGCAATCATTGGAGTTAAGCCGACACCACCACTGATAAATACATTACGTTTGTTGTTGTCGATTAAATAGAAGTTTCCTGTCGGTGCAGACACTTCAATTTCTGAGCCTTCAGCTAAACCATGTAATGTGCTTGATACCCAACCACCAGCAAGTTCGCCTTTTTCATCTTCACGTTTCACCGAGATACGTAGGTAATCTGCCTGTGGACTAGTTGAAAGTGTGTATTGGCGAGGTTGTCTTAAATTAAGCTCAGGTACGAACACACGAACTGAAATATATTGGCCTGCTTCATATTTTGGTAATTCCCCACCATCAACAGGCGCAAGGTAGAAAGAGGTAATTTCGTCACTTTCTACGACTTTCTTGGCGATTTTGAAATTACGCCAGCCTAACCAGCTACCTTTGGTTTGTTGATGTTGGTCATAAATTGCTTTTTCAGTACTGATAAATAAATCAGCCAATTGACCATAAGCCGCAGCCCATGCACCAATCAATGGATCCTCCATTGAAATATTCAGTACTTCACTAATGGAATGCAGCAGGTTTTCACCCACGATGCCGTAATCTGGTGACTGAATATTTAAGCTGACATGTTTATGTGCAATCAGTTCAACCACAGGTAAAAGCACAGAAGGATCTTCAATATTCTCTGCATAAGCTAAAACTGCCCCCGCAAGCGCCTGTGCCTGTGCACCACTGCGCTGATGTCCCATGTTAAAGGTTTCTTTTAAATCAGGGTTGTTGCCCAACATGCGGTTATAAAAGTATCCAGTCAGCGCTACGCCGTTTTCACGAAGAACTGGAACTGTTGCTTTAACAAGGTCAATTTGCTGCGGAGTCATAGGAGATCTCTCTTGGCTATCATTTATAAGATGTATTTAAAATATACCTTTAAAAATAGATTTGCAATGCTAAATTAAATAAAAGCCATAAAAAAATTAAGGGATAATAAATTATCCCTTAATTTTCAATTGAGTATTGTTTTATTTTTTGCCGAAGAGGGAGCCGAGTAGACCGCGCACAATTTTCTGTCCAGTACTACCACCTAGACTACGCGCGGCACTTTTGGCAAATGTTCCTACGATATCCTGTGTCAGCTTTTCACGGTCACGTTGTGCTTTTTCAGCAGCTTTTTGCTGTTCACGGGCAAAACGTTCTTGCTCTTTGGCTTGTTGCTTGGCGAGCGCTTCCTGTTCTTTGCTTTGTTGTTGTGCCAGATCATCGGCTTCTTTTTGCTGGGATTGTTGCAATACTTTCTTTTGCAGCATTTCATAGGCACTATCCCGATCTACCGCTTGATCGTAAACACCAGCGACAATGCTTTGTGAAATGATCACTTGGCGTTCTTCGGGACTAATCGGCGTAAATGATGAGTAGGGCGGCATGACCCAGCCACGCTCTACGATTTGTGGTGTGCCTTGTTCATCTAGACAGCTAATTAATGCTTCACCAACTGCGAGTTCGGTAATGGCTTGATCAACTTTAAACTCAGGATTGGCGCGGAAGGTGTCTGCAGCAGTTTTGACAGCTTTCTGGTCTTTAGGGGTAAAAGCACGTAAAGCATGTTGTATACGATTTCCGAGTTGTCCTAAAACGCTTTCAGGTAGATCCAGCGGGTTTTGAGTAATAAAGTAAATCCCGACACCTTTAGAGCGGATCAGACGAACTACTTGTTCAATTTTCTGTTGTAAGGCAGGGCTGGCATTGTCAAATAACAGGTGGGCTTCATCAAAGAAGAATACCAGTTTTGGTTTATCCATATCGCCGACTTCTGGTAGTTGTTCGAACAGTTCTGACATCATCCAGAGTAGGAAGGTAGCGTACAGCTTCGGGGTATTCATTAGCTTGTCAGCAGCTAAGATATTGATATAGCCATATCCATTGGTATCGGTCTGAATGAAGTCGAGGATATTCAGACTTGGTTCACCAAAGAACTGTTCTCCACCTTGATCGCCTAAGGCCAGTAAATTGCGTTGAATCGCGCCTAGACTGGCAGGAGAGAGATTGCCATATTCAGCTTTTAGTTCAGCAGCATTTTCACTGACGTAGGTCAGTATTGCTTTTAGATCTTTAAAATCGATCAGCAGTAAGCCCTGATCATCAGCAACACGGAACACTGCCGAAAGGACACCTTCCTGTGTATCGTTCAGATTAAGCATTTGCGCCAGCAGCAAGGGGCCGATTTCGGAAATCGTGGTACGGATCGGGTGGCCTTGTTGAGCAAATAAATCCCAGAAAATGACAGGAGAAGCGGCAAATGGGACGGGTTCAAGTTGTAAGGTTTTCAGTCGTTCATCAAATTTAGGATTACTCTCACCAGCTTTGGCAAGACTGGAAACATCGCCTTTGGCATCTGCGAGGAAGACGGGTACACCCAGTCGGGAAAAGCTTTCTGCCAGTACTTTTAAAGTAACGGTTTTCCCCGTACCTGTTGCACCAGCAATCAAACCATGTCGGTTTGCAAATTTAGAATGCAAAACAATATCTTGTGTTGTATCTGTGGTTTTTTTAGCAATAACGATTGGTGTACTCATTCTTCACCTGTTTTTTTGATCTCAATCGAGCTGTTTTAATGCGTTTTGAATATCTTGGATTAAATCTTCTGGATGTTCTAGTCCTATACAGAAGCGCACCAATAAACCTTGTTGTAAATGTGTATTTTCCAGCGAACGCATCTGCTTTAAATCATAGAGCATGGCTAGGCTGACTGGGCCACCCCAGCTAAATCCAAGTTTAAACAATTTCAAGTTATCACAGAATTGTCGAACCGCCGTCAAGTCATAATTAGCTTTAAAAATGACGCTGACCAAGCCTGCGCTTTTGCCTGTGGTACAAATGTCTGACCAGAACGAGTGACCTGCTGAATCTGGTGAGCTTGGATGTAAAACCTGACTAAATTGAGGCTGTTGTTTGAGCCATTCCAGCAACACACGGGCGCTTTGTGCTTGCTGTTCATAGCGAAGCGACATGTGTGCCAGACTACGTTGGATCTGAGCAGTATCATCGCCTGATACAGAGATCCCTTGAATGGCATGCATGCGATAGAGCTTGTGATGTAATTGTTGATCACGAGTCACAACTGAACCCATGAGAATATCGCCGCCGCCGCTTGGGTATTTGGTAAGAGCATGTACAGTGATGTCGACCGCTAAATGTTCATCAGAGAAATCGAATGCATTAAAAGCAAGTCCTGCACCCCATGTGTTATCTAATGCAGTGAGTACATTGGCTTGTTGGGCTTTCTTGACCAGATTTTTGAGATCGGGAAATTCTAGGGTGACTGAGCCAGCTGCTTCGAGCCAGATTAATTTGGCTTTCTCTGTAGGTTGAAAGCTGGCTGCATCAACTGGATTGTAAATTTTTACGCTGATGCCGTAACGGTCTTGCAGATTATTCAAATGTTCAAGGTTAGGGCCATAGATATTGTCGGCGACCCACACCTCATCACCTGTGCTTAAAAATGTACTGTTCACAAGATTAATCGCAGATAAGCCGCTGGGTGCAAGCAGGCAATAATTTCCGCCTTCAATTCTTGCAATATTGTCCCCTAATGTAAAAGTAGTTGGGGTGCCGTGTGTGCCATAACTATAGTCATAGGCATCGGTCCAGTGGCGATCAAAAAGGTGCGCTGTTGTTTTAAAAATAATCGTAGATGCACGAAATAGGGGAGGCTGGATGGTTTCTATGTATTGAGGGGCTTTACGTGGTGCATGAATGAGATCAGTTTGTGCTTTATTGTGAGTTGTCATAGGGCAAAATTAAATCAATAGAATGCGTCTCAGGTTAAGAGAAAATGATGAAAGCTGCTAGTGCTTTGCTGCTTTTGTACAGAATCGGTACAGATTCAGGTCATCAATCAAAACTGGCTTTATTTTTGCTAAGACTAATCATCATTCTAACGATAATAGGTTTTCGCGCATGAAGTCGCATTTAAGAGTGCATTATTTTCAGCACATCGCTGGCGAAGGTTTTGGCAGTTGCTATGACTTTTTAAAAGCACATCACGCAAAAATTACAGCAACAGAATTTTTTGCATTACCTGTAGATTTACCTTTAGAGCTTGAAGCGCTGCCACGCATAGATGAAGTTGATCTCTTAATTATTATGGGGGGAACGATGAGCGTGAATGATGAGGCGAATTATCCCTGGTTAAAATTGGAGAAAAGGTGGCTAAGACGTTATCTGGCTGCGGGAAAACCTGCCATTGGCTTGTGTTTGGGCGGACAATTGATTGCGAATGCTTTAGGTGCAGCAGTCAGTCGTAATCCTGATCAGGAGCTTGGCTGGATGGATGTAGGACGTGCTTCACATATTCCAGAGCAATGTTTCCAGATACCAGAACAATTGAATATTTTACAGTGGCATAGTGAAACGTTTGAAATTCCCAAAGGTGCAATACGTCTAGCGGAAAATAAGGTGTGTTTGAATCAGATGTATCAAATTGGACGGAATGTTTTGGGATTCCAGTTTCATCCTGAGATGACACCACACGCCTTGGCGCTGTTAATTGAGGGGGAGGAAGAGATGGCTGTTTTTAATGGAAGGTATGTACAGCCTATTGCTGAATTAAAAAGAAGCTTGAAAAGTAAATTTGAGCAGGGAAATCGTTTACTGAATCAGGCGATTGATTATGTGGTGAGTGCTTGAGCTGACAAAATGCTTAAAAAATGAAAAGAAGAATTGCATAAGACTTAAACAATCGTTATAATGGGCGACCCTCAAATGGAGGGCGTTTACTACGAAGAAAGTAGTCAACGCATTACAGTCGTGGCATCGATCACGACCATAGTGATTTTCACTGCCCTTGACACTTACCAAAAGGTGAGGTGCGTCATGGGTGATTCTTTATATATTTGGCTTGGAGTTTACTGGTATGTCTAACCAGAGAATTCGTATCCGTTTGAAGTCTTTTGATCATCGTCTGATTGATCAATCTGCTCAAGAGATCGTAGAAACCGCTAAGCGTACTGGCGCACAAGTGTGTGGTCCAATTCCGATGCCTACTCGCATCGAACGCTTCAACGTTCTTACTTCACCACACGTCAACAAAGACGCTCGTGATCAGTACGAAATCCGCACTTATAAACGTTTGATCGACATCGTTCAACCAACAGATAAAACTGTTGATGCATTGATGAAGTTAGATCTTGCTGCTGGTGTTGATGTTCAGATCGCTTTGGGTTAAGGCTTTCGGTTGATTAACTCTTAAGTTAATTAGGCCGCTTTATTAGAGGTTTATGCACATGGCTATTGGTTTAGTCGGTCGCAAATGTGGTATGACTCGCGTCTTTACGGATGCTGGTGTATCTGTACCTGTTACAGTTATCGAAGTCGATCCAAACCGCATTACGCAAATCAAAACACTTGAAACTGATGGTTATCAAGCAATTCAAGTAACTACTGGTGAACGTCGCGAATCGCGCGTAACTAACGCTCAGAAAGGTCACTTCGCGAAAGCTGGTGTTGCTGCTGGTCGTTTAGTTAAAGAGTTCCGTGTTACTGAAGCTGAGCTTGAAGGCCGTGAAGTTGGTGCTTCTATCGGTGTTGATTTGTTCACAGTTGGTCAAATTGTTGACGTAACTGGTCAATCAAAAGGTAAAGGTTTCCAAGGTGGTGTTAAGCGTTGGAATTTCCGTACGCAAGATGCTACTCATGGTAACTCTGTATCTCACCGTGTATTAGGTTCTACAGGTCAAAACCAGACTCCTGGTCGCGTGTTCAAAGGCAAGAAAATGGCTGGTCACTTAGGTGACGAACGCGTAACAGTTCAAGGTCTTGAAATCGTATCTATTGACGCTGAACGTTCTGTTTTAGTTGTTAAGGGTGCTATTCCTGGTTCAACTGGCGGTGACGTTGTTGTACGTCCT